>VOFK01002191.1_pt1 | contig 421108 bp, 465 predicted proteins | sample 5384121 | NCBI WGS metagenome assembly VOFK01 (sample SAMN12384730, study PRJNA508395) | human gut metagenome | isolation source: healthy gut J | host: Homo sapiens | reverse complement strand
ATTAATTGAAGAAAGTAGAGGATGAGAATAATGGCAAAATTGTTCAGACAGCAGGAAGAAATGCTTTTGGGAGAATTCGCCCTGAGTTCGCGCATTTTAATGATGATGTTCTTTTGAGAAAAACTGGAATAATGAAGATATTGATCTTAAGACAAGAAGTATTATTACAGTTGTAGCATTAATGGCAACAGGAATTACAGATTTTTTTTTTAAAAGTTCCATCTTTCAGAATGCAAAAAGATCATGGAGTAACACAGAAAGAGATTGCTGCGATTATTACTCATGTAGCATTTTATGCAGGTTACTAAATGGATGGGCTGTGTTTAATCTGGCAAAGAAGTATGGATGTTGAAGAAAAGGAAAAATAGAAAGTAGTAGAACTTCATCGAAAAAGGGTACAGGAAAAATACAGTTTTTGTATTGCGTTCAAACCAGTAAATCCGGGGGATTGTGAGGGTGTAGTCCAGTTTAATGCAGCGGGGGAAAAAATCGCACTAATCCTGGTAAATGAGAAGTAATGGAGCACAAAATTCAGGGGGACCCTCCTGCTAGGTAATGCTGACGGTGAACGCAACCGTTCTGTGACGAGCAGATAAATTGCCAGGCCTGGAATAGACATGAGGGTATTTTACCCCTGGGTGAAGGGAAGACCAGCTGTAAACAAATGGAAAGCTGATTACGAGGGCATGTAGAGTGAAGGAAGGTTACTGTGTGGACCTCCGTATTTTCCTTACTGTTGAACCTATTAGCTGCATACAAGATAACTATGTTTTGTCCTGCGGCTAGTAAACGTTCCCGAACATAGCAAACAATAAATAACTAAATCTCATACAGCCGCTTGAAGATAGCGGATAACTCGGCTATGCGTTTCTCGGAGGCTTCCAGTTCCTTTTTCTTGGCGGCGTTCCTGCGTTTGCCCCCGTCCTCGTTCTGCTCAATCAAGAGTTTCATAAACCGGGCTTCATGCTTTGCCGCATAGCTGGTCACTTTCCGCAGATTGGAGAGTACACCAGCGGTCAAGAGGTCGGTGCGGATAAAGTGCGCCGTACAGTCATGGGTGCGTTTCTTGTAGTTGCCGCAGATATAACAGTCCTGCTTGCGCTTGTCCGTCTGGTATCGCTGCTGATACATCACGCTGCCGCAGTCCGCACAGAACAGTATGCCGGAGAACAAACCCACTTCATCATAGCGGTTTGGGCGTTTGCGCTGTTTGCGAAGCTCCTGCACCCGTTCCCATGTTTGGGTGTCTATGATAGGCTCGTGGTGGTTCTCGAAAATCACTTGCTTTTCCGGGGGATTTTCTACACTGTGCTTGACTTTGTAAGAGTGTTTTTCCGTCTTGAAGTTTACCAGACAGCTTGTGTATTCCCGGTTTTCAAGGATATGCACTACGGTATTGGTCGCCCACTTGCACTCATAGCCGGGGTGGTAGCGGCGGGTGCTGCCCGTCCTGCGGTATTCAAGCGTTCCCGGCGTGGGGATTTGCTGCTCTGTGAGCATACGGGCTATCTTGGTCGGACCATTCCCGGCAAGACAGAGGTTGTATATCTGCTTGACTACGGGTGCAGCTTCCTCGTCAATAATGAAATTTTCATCCTCGTCCATGAGGTAGCCATACACAGGCTTGCTTGTGATGGGCTTGCCATTCATGCCTTTTGAGCGTTTTACTGCTTTGATTTTCTTGCTCGTATCTCTCGCAAGCCATTCGTTAAAGATATTCCGCAGCGGGGGCAAAGTCATTGTCGCCCTGTGCGCTGTCCACTCCGTCATTGATAGCGATGAAGCGGACACCTTTCTGTGGGAAAATCATTTCCGTGTACATTCCCACTTGCAGGTAGTTTCGCCCTAACCTCGACATATCCTTTACGATAACTGTCCCGACTTTTCCGGCTTCAATGTCCGCAAGCATGGCTTGAAAACCGGGTCTTTGAAAGTTCGCACCAGAATAACCGTCGTCCGTGTACCAGCGCAGATTGGAAAAGCCGTTCTGCTTTGCATAGGTTTCAAGGATACGCTTCTGATTGGAAATGGAATTGCTTTCGCCTTGCAGCTCGTCCTCATGGGAAAGTCTTGGGTAAAGGGCGGTAATTGGTTGTTGGTTGGTCTGTCTTAACATAAAATCCTCCGTTTCCGACAGCCAGCCCCACTATTCCGTACCTTGATTGTACCACATGGGGCGGCTGTCTGTATAGCGGCAAAAGCGTCAAATCTGCTTCTTTATGGTCGGTCAAATCGCCGTTTTTTGTGTAGCAGCTTCCGCTTCCAGCACTTTCATCATCTTGTCGGCTGCGGTGTCGGTTGCGCCCTGCTTGAAGAAGCCGGAAACGGTAAGGACGGAGTTGCCCATGCGGATTTCCGTTACACAGTCCGGGCGGCGGTCTGTTTTGGTGGTGCTTGTCTGTTTGGTTTCTGTCATAGGCTCTCCTTTCGCTGCTTCATCAGTTGCTTTAAGCGTTCCAGCTTTTCCTGTGCGGTTTCCTTTCGGAAGTTGCTGCCCGTGAAGCGGACGGGGCGCACATGGAAGTCAGCCTGTCATAGATACGGGCGTGGGGCGTGTCCTGCGGGTGCTGCAATTCCTCCAGCGTGAGGTTGGTCGTGGCGATCAGCGGCTTGCCGCTTCGGTAACGGCTGTCAATCACGCTGTAAACCTGTTCCAGCCCGTATTCTGTCCCTCGCTCCATACCGAAATCATCAAGTATCAGCAGAGGGTAGCTGCAAAGGCGGGAAATATATTCGTTCCTGCCCTCAAAGCTGGCGGCAAGGTCACCCAGTATCGTTGCAAAGTTTGTCATGCAGACGGCAACCTCTTTTTCCATAAGGGCGTTGGCGATACAGGCGGCAAGGTAGCTTTTTCCCGTCCCCACGCCGCCCCAAAACAGGTAGCCGATATTTTCAGCCTGCATGGTTTCCCAGCTCTCCACATAAAAGCGGGCGGTTTCGGTCTGCGGGTTTCTGCCGTTGTCATGCTCAAATGTCCAGTTCCGCATAGCAGGGTCGGTAAAGCCCCGGCGTTTCAAGTCCTCCACTTTTTCAAGGTGCTTCTGTCGGCTTTCGGCGGCTTGCTGCTTTTCACGGGCTGCCCGCTGGCAGTCGCACTCTGCCGGGTGGCGGTCACGCCCGAAACAAGTCTTTCCCTCTGCAAAATAGGCTTCTTTGGGCGTATGGCACTTACCGCAGTATAAAAGCCCGTCCTCGCCTGTGTAGTCCTCCGCTTCGGCGGTAGTGGCTGTAATGTCCGTAATCATAGCTTCAATTCCGTTTTTCATAAGCTCTCGCCCTCCTTGCATGAATAATCGGGTATGCCCTGTTTCGGGGCAGCCTTGCCTTTGGCAGCGTCCTCCTGCGCCCACTTGTAAATGGTGGCTGCATGGCTGTGGTACTGTTTCCCGGTGGAAGCGATATGGCAGGAAAGCCGGTCAATATAATACTCCCACTTGTCGGGCAACTCTGTTTTTAGCCCGGAAAGCTCTGTATCGGTCAGTATCACATTGTTGTATCTGCCATAAGCGGCGGGGGCGGGGTGTCCCGTTTCTCCCTCTCTCTCTTTTTCTCTATCTCTATCTCTTTCTCTAACTCTATCTCTATCTCTGGTGGACGAATGTCGGACAAATGTCCGCCTTTTGTCCGGGGCGGTAAAAGTGCCTTGTTTTCCAGTCTTGCAGCCCGTTTCCGCTCGGCTTCGGTAGAGGACTGTCCTATCATCAGCTCAATGTCGGTCATATAGAAAGCCCCGCTGTCAAGCTGCTCCACAAGCCCCAACTGCCGGAAAATCTCTAAAGCCCTCTCAACCGTCCCTATCTGGTGGCGGGTCAGTGTCGCTATCATCTGCGCTGTGTAGGGGATATGCTCGTCAAGCTGCAATTTCCCGCCGTTTTTCAGCGATTTTAAGTACAGCTTCAAGAGGATATTGGAATATAAAATTCCCGTCTTTCATATCTTCCAGCAGCACAATGGAGTCGCTGTCAAAAAAGTTCTCTTTCAGCTTGAGGTAGTAATACTTGCGGTTATCTGCCATTGTCCCTGTCCTCCTTTTTCCGGCGTTTGGAAGTAGTAGCGGGCAGAGTATGATAACCGCCCGGAAGCTCTGCTTGCAGCTATGGGTACAGCCCCGGCAGAGGTCATTGTATGTGATACGATCGCAGGTGGAATTCCCGACTTTCACTTGCCGCAGGAAAAAAGACCATTCCAGCCGCCGTTTCTTGCTCATTCTTGGCATGGGTGCGCTCCTTTCTGCCGTTTCCGCTGGTGTGGCGGTATCGGCGGTAATTCTGTATCATCTCGGTATCATTTTCGGGTTTTTTCTGCCCTGTAAGCCCGTTAAAAAATCCTTTGGTATTGCGGATAGGGTACGGGGCAGCCCCCTTGTTCTGTATGGGTTCGGGTACATTTTGGGGTGGTTTTTATCGCTCCTGTTCCTGCCTTTTCACAGGCTTGCGCTCCCGGCGTAAAATCTGGTCGATATTGCCCTTGACAGTCTGTAAGCGGCGGTATTCCTCCCGTTTTGCCCGGTAATCGTTGTAGCCGCTGTTTTTCTCTTGGATAAGGCTTTCAATCTCTGCTTGCAGGGCTTTATAGCTCGGCAGCTTGGAAATGCCGTTTTCCCTGAAATAGCGGGCGGCTGCGTCTGCTATGATAAAGTCGCTTTCGTGCTTCTGACGGTAGGCTGCTTTTGCTTTGGCGTTTTTCTGCTGTTTCAGCCCGTCCCGGACAGGGCGGGTCTTGGAATAGGCAAGCACCTGCCGTTGCAGCTCCTTTTTCCCGTTCAGCGTCTTTTCCACCTGCTTCAGCTCTGTAAGGCTTTCCCGCATGGCGGTATAGGCGGCAGAACAGGCTTCGTCCAGTTCCTCCGGGGAAGAAAAGCCGTACTGCTGATAGGCGGTAACGGTAGCTGCCATTTGCTTTAGGTTGTGCTTTGCCGCCCAGCGGTCATAGCCCACGCCCTTGCCCTCGGCTCGCTTGGCTTCCCGGTCAACCATGCGCTGCAAGGTGTTGTCTGCCGGGGTGGTTTTTGTGGTTTTTTCCCCTTGTGACAGCTTTTTAACCGCGGCAGGGTATTCGAGTATGGCTTTGCTCTGTTCGGCGGCTCTGTGGGCGTTCTGCGTAAGCAGGACAAGGACAGCAGCCTTGTCAAAATCGTCCCCCAGCTTCCGGGCTGTGATAGGCTTTGTCCTGTCCGGCGTGAGGTAGGAAAGCCGCCCCCGGCTCTCCTTGACGGTCACACCCTCCCGCAGCAAAAGGGAAGAAAATTCGTCAAAGCTGCCAGCTTGGGAAAGTGCCTGCCGTATCGTCCGGCGCAGCTTCGCCTTGTCCGTTTCAAACTTGGTGGGCTTGGTCGGCTGTCCTGCGGCTTCTCTGACAGCGTTCTTCTCTTTATCAAGGGCAAGCTGTCCTTTCTTTTGCCGCCCAGTATTCCCGTTCGGTTATCCGTTCCTTGCTGCCGCTTAGAGGTCGATTTGGTAAAGTCCCTCCCGGTGGCACATCTCCATGACTTCACTCTTGAAATATTCCATAGCGGCGTTGGTGCAGCGGTGCTTGCAGCCCTCCCGTGTGTCGACTGGTCTGTCCATGTAGGGCAGAAGCGGGACTTCATAAATCCGCAGGGAGTTGATGACGATATGCACATGGATATTGCCGCTGTGGTTATGCCCGTCCGGGTGGGTGCAGACTAAGGCTTGGTGTCCGGGGAAATGCTCTTTACAGAACTGCTCGCCCAGCTCCTGCGCCCGGTCTACGGTCAAGCCGTTGTCTGTCCCGTCCCGTGGGTCAAAGCTGATGATATAGTGGTGGCTTTTCACATCTTCCCGTTTTTGGTTTTTCTCATAGCGGAGATTAGCCCGCATACAGGCAACAGCGAAATCCTCGCCCCCCCACAGTTGATGGAAGAAATGCGGTAATCCTCCCTCGGTATCAGCCGCCCGTTTTCATCAAGGGTGGGCTTCATGGTAAACTCGTCATGCTCAAATGTGAGATAGGCTTCCGCTGCGCCATAGTCGGCATTTTTAGAGCTGATATGTTTGAATGTTGCCAACAGCGTCACCCACTTTCTGCAAGACTTCAAACTTTAGGGCAGCAAGGTCGGAAACCGCCGCCCGTACCTCCCCGGCAAGCTGCGGGTAGGGGCTGTGCCACTCGTTCAGCGTCCGGGCTATCTGGTTTAAGTTGCCGCCGATCCTGCCGTATTCGGCGGTCAGCTTCCCGACAGCGGCAAGCAACTCGTCATTGACGGGGGAAACGGTTATGATGGGGCGTATGGCTGCCCCGGTTATGGCTTGCCGGATAAACTCGGCTTGGCTCATGTTGTAAGCAGAAAGCCTTTCCGCAAACTCGGCGTATTCTTCCTCGGTCATGCGTGTCTTGACTACCCGGCTGCGGTGCGGCGTGTTATATCGTTTTCGCATGGTAAAACCTCCTTCGGCTGTGCGTGGTGTCCTCTCACTAATAGGAGAAAAACAGGGTGTAAAGCGGAACTGTTTTTGAAAAATCCGAAAAAATATTTTGAGGGATTTTCCAGCGGCGTAAGCCGCATAAGCAGGGTTTGGGGAAGGCACTCCCCAACAAGATTCCCGCAGGGGCAAAATGAGCGATAAGCGAATTTTGGTACTGCGGTAGAATCTTGCTCTGAAAAACTCCGGCGTTCCCCGGCTTCCGTACTTTCCGCTAACAAGACGTTTCAAAAGGGCTTTGCTACCCGCTATTCCGGCATATCTTGAAAATTTTCCTTTCACTACCTACAACACCACGCAAAGCAAAATGGACGGAGATTTTTAGAATTTCCCCTTATTCCCTACAACACCACGCAAGCCGAAAAAGGCGGACAATGGCAGTATTTTTTTCTTTGATACCCTCCACGGATAAGTAAGGGATTTTGCCAACTGCGGCGGCAATTTTCCCTTTTGTTTTTTCATACTGGGGATTTTCAAAAATGCCAAACAGGAACGAAAAAAAGCAGCAAATCTGTTGAATAGATTTACTGCTTTCTGGTTGCCGGCGAAGCGGCGGTTATTCAGTTGTAGGCGGTAGGGCTATCTCCCAAAGCGGAACTTGAAAATAGCTGTGAGAAGCGTCTGGGTGATGTAGTCCTCTGTATCTTGGTCTACCCGTCCATTCACACGGGCGGCACATTGTATGCGGCGGCGGTAATACTGCAATACAGTTCCCACCGCTTCCGGCTCCCCGCTGGTGGCTTGGACGATTGTTTCATAGGGGAGAAGCCTATTATTTCTCATATGCCATTCCCTCCATTTCCGCTTGGAGCTGCCGTAGGACTTTTCGGATATGGTAGCCCGCTGTGCTGCGGCTGCGCCCGTACTGTCTGCCAATTTCGTGCTGTGGAATACGCTTGAAAAAAGACAGGTAAATCATTTCCCGCTCCCGTTCGTCCAGCGGTGACAGGGCTTCCGCAAGTAAGCCGCTGCTGAAAATGACCGTATCGCCGCAAAGGGGAAGTATGTATTCCTCGTCCGGCTCCGGGGCTTGGAAATATTCATCTGTCGTGCCTAAAGGGTAGTGCTTTTCGTCTGTGAGGTATTCAAGGGGTATTTCTCTTTTTTGTGCTTCCTGCTCCGTGTCCTCGCTGCGTTGATCGTTGCATTTCGGATAACGACTTTGCAAAAGGCATGGAAAGTGTACTCGATATGTTCCCGATATTCTTCTGTACAGGTCATGGAAAATCCCCCTTTCCTCCCAAAAAGGGCTGTGGCTGGTTAGTAGTTGCTTTTTATGATAGTAAGGGGCGGCAGCACTTTAGGCTGTCGCTCCTGACTGCCTAACTGCAAAACCGGGCGGGGCTGTCAACGGCGGGCGAAGCCCGTTCATCTTGACCGTTGACTGGCTCGGCCAGGTTTGCTATTTATCCGGCAAACTTGAATTTATTTTTAAGCTATCACGTTTTACCTTTTTAAGCCTTACTATCATTACCATAGGAATTTCTTTGTTGTTTTTGAAACATTCTTCATAAAATCCATCAATGACAAATCCAGCTCTAAAACAAAGGTTAAAAATATCTTGTATGGAACGATGATAATAAATCTGCTCCTCCGGTTGCCCTTCAATCGCTATACCATAGTAACTGTGCGGTGTCATATATTTTTTCAGTCAACGTGATAAAACAAGGGTGTTGCGTTGCAAAGACAAAAATTCCGTTTTCCTCCAACAGTTCATAAACAGCCATAAGAAGTGGTTCAATATCCGTAATATCCATAATTGCCATATTAGAAACTGCTTTCGTAAAGGCTCGATTTCTTTTTAATTCTAATATACTTTCTCTATTGGTCGCATCCGCTACACAAAATTCAATTTGTTTTGCATGTTGTGATTGCCGTCTTTTAGCCAATTCTATCATTTTTTTGCCTGTAATCAAAAAGCGACAACCGAAGCGCCTCTTTGTGCAAGATACGAAGAATAATTTCCATTGCCACACGCAATATCCAAAATGTAATCCGCAGGAGTAGGAGATAGAAGTTCCGTTACTTTGGGACGCACTACCTCTCTGTGAAATTCATTAGATTTGTCACCCATTGCATTATCCCAAAATTGTGCGTTTTTCTCCCAGATTTTTTTACTTTCCTCTGTTCCCATGTTCTCTCCCACTCCCAAAATTTGCCTTTTTGCTTCCATTAAATCTTCCTTACTATATTCCATTGTTACCCTCCATAACTTCTGATCGTTGTCGTCTTGACTATTATGTATCTTTTCTTTCCAAAATGGTATAGGCTTTTATTTTTATAATGCTGCAAAACTTTTCTTCTGTAAGGTATTCAAAGGATATTTCCCTTTGCCGCCGCTATTGGAAAGCCAAAAGCAGCGGCTTTTTTACGCGATATGACCGAAAAGTCTAGAAAGCAGGATATGTCATCATTTGTCATTTCTTCTCAATGTAATAACTGCATGGCATATCAAGCCAAATACAAGAGAAAAACAGCCACCGCCAAATAGTGATGCTCCCCACCCTGCACCTGACATTGTCATAAAACCGCCAACAAAGAAAATACCAATGCCAAGAAATATCCCGACACCATAAAAAGTCCAATTGCCATATCATACTTATTAAATTGTCGTTTCTCTTTTTTTTTTTTCATGTTTCCATTTTTGTTATTACCTCCTTCGCAAAATCGTCCATGTGGACTCCAAAAAGAAAACAAATTTTTTTTTCAACGTATTTAAATCGGGTTCATTAACATCTCTCCCCAATTCGATAGCGCCTGCCGGGTAACATTCAATTCCCCAGCCAGTTCTTCCTGTGTCATTCCCGATTGTGTTCGCAGATGACGTATTTGCTTTCCTGTTGTAATATCCGTCTGTTTCTGGTTCAAAATGGTTCCTCCTCTCTGATGCTGATTTTATCAATGATATTTCGCAATAGCCAGCAATGAACGTTTGCATTGCGCAAGATGTTACATTATCTTCTGAAACATATGCCGGATCTTGTCTAAACGGCTGTTCGGGCGGCGTGGCTGAAACACAGGCTCGCCGGAAGTTTCCTGATACCCTTTTAATTCTGTAATGCAGACACTTCTTCCATTTGTATAAAAATTCAAATCATTTCTATATTCACCAATACAACGGGCAGGGATTTCCCCCTTAAAAATAACTTCATCTTTTTCAAGTCTGGTTGATTCAATGATTGCGCAATACTTTGGTGCGTCATTATAAGCCCGTGAAAGATATTCCTGCGGTGCAAAAAGGGTAAAGGAAAGGTATGGTTCCAACAGTTGTGTTCCTGCTTTTTTCAATGCCTGCTCCAACACGACAGGCGCAAGAAAACGAAAATCAGCGGGGGTGCTGACCGGGCTGTAATAAACTCCATAATCAAAACAAATTTGGCAGTCTGTCACTCCCCAGCCATATAAGCCCTGCTCCATTCCATAACGCACACCCTCCATGACGGCATTTTGAAAACTTTGGTTTAAATAGCCGAGAGATACCTCGCTTTTATATTGTGTTCCGCTTCCAACAGGAAGCGGTGTTACAGTCAAACCAATAGATGCCCAAAATGGATTCGGCGGCACTTCAATATGAATCGTGTAGCTGCCTTTTTTATGCGGTCTTTCCAAATAAATAACCGTAGGCTCTTTCATAGCCACGCCCACATGATATTTTTTCTTTCTAATAGCGAACAAATAACTTCTAACTGTACTTTTCCCAAAAAAAAGATAATATAATCTCATGTGTAACAGTATCAATGTCAAAATGCAAAAGAGGGTCTGTATCAGCAATCTCTGTGAGGGCATTTAACAGGGCTTCCCTTTGCTCCGGCTTTTGCGGCTCTACCGTTGTCCGAAGTAATGGCATGGGATTATCAATCCGTGTTTTGTGAGGCAGGAGTTTTTCATTTCCCAGAATAATGTCGTTCAGTTTCAAAGTATCATCAGCTAAAATAACAATTTCTCCCGGACAGGCATGGTCAACCGGGACGATTTCACCATTTGACGGAATACACATTTCTGTAATCTTTATTTTTTCCTTTTTTGACAGCAGCAGGGTATCCCGTAAATGGAGCGTCCCATGATACAGGCGTAAATAAGAAAGCCGTTTTTTCCGCTCTGTATACTCAACCTTAAAAACATATCCACATAATTCAGACTGAATATCGTCCGTTTCTGTAATGAAAGTTTCTATAATCGCTTCAATCAGTTTTTCTGTTCCTAAATTGTCTTTTGCACTCCCATGATAAACAGGAAACAAAGAGCAGCATCTGGTTCTTTTTTTGCACTTTTCATATTGTAATTCCTGTATATCCAAAGAATCCTCTGCAACATATCGTTCTAATAGTTCATCGCTTCCGGAAATAATCATATCCCATTTGTCCAAATCAGAAATATCGGTCATGGTTATCTTTGGCGACAGGGAAACCTCCTGTGTGACAATCATATCACTGGTAAGTTTATCTTTAATGCTTTGGTAAACACGCCGCAGGTCGATCCCATTTTGGTCTATCTTATTTATAAAGATAATTGTCGGAATGTCCATTTTCTGAAGCGCATGGAATAATATACGGGTTTGTGCCTGTACGCCGTCTTTTGCCGAAATGACTAAAACAGCTCCGTCAAGGACAGATAAAGAGCGGTATGCTTCGGTTAAAAAATCCATATGACCGGGAGTGTCCACGATATTGATTTTATAATCATTCCAGCAAAAAGAAGTAACCGCTGTCTGAATGGTAATTCCGCGCTGCCGTTCCAAAATCATAGTGTCTGTTCTTGTAGTTCCTTTATCCACGTTTCCTTGTTCCGCAATCGTTCCACTGGTGTACAGCAGGCTTTCCGTCAATGTTGTTTTTCCTGCGTCTACATGGGCGAGAATTCCAATATTGATTATTTTCATGTGATTGTCCTCCTTTTACAGCCCCCAAAAGGGCATAAAAAATCCCCAGCAGTAAAATACTTTTTACCACTGGGGATTATAATTTGCGGACATACACATATACAGCATACACCTGTTTGTGATTGCTGTTTTTCGGATATGTCAAAATTGATAAGGCAAAAGTATTCTTAAATTGGGTACAAAAAAACCAAGCCCCCACAAAAGGGACTATCATAATCCTTTGTTCCCACTATTTGATTATAGTTTTATTTAAGAATACCTTGCCGCATATTTTTTACTCCTTTTTTGGAATGATGCTATTATATCACATTAGTTTTAGGAAAGAAAGTACCTAAAAGAAATTTTTCTTCCCCTTATATGTAACAATCATACCGACTTTCTGGCGTTCAGAATGGTTTCTGCTGTCTGCTGTGGTGTTTGGTTGGAATTGTCCAGCCAAAAGCCGATCCGTGGTGTTGTCTGCATAAATGTATCGTATAAGGTTTCAACCGTAAAGCCGGAATAGCCTGTTTTCTCCCTGTATCGTTCCCTTCCTTTTATTGTTTCCACATCTGGACAAAGAACGACAACCTCAACAGGGTATTTATGCGGCACAAAAAATATGTACATGTAACTAATTCAACACATTTATAATTTGAATAGGGACATTATAGCATTTACTAAATACAAATTCAATGTATACGGAAATAAAGATATAAGGAGTGGGAAGGATTCCGCCGTAGTCGGCATTGTAGGAAAATCCAAAAGTTTAGATTTTCCCACAATGCTTATCTTTTGGTCTTTGGTTCGGAATAGTGTAGTGCTGGCGGTCTATCTCTTGTTTTCGGTTGCTTGCTTCCTTACCGTACATGAGCATTAGCGCCGGGGTTGTCCGAGCCATAGCCCTCCAGCAGATTGACCACGCCCCACGCGCCAAGGCCAGCGCCGAGGGCGATCACAAGGGTCTGCAAAGTGGTGATGGCAGAAGCGAAAAACTGCATATATTCCTCCGTTTCTCCGGGATATACCCGGCCATGAAAAAAGCCGCCCTTGCGGGCGGCAGCCTGTTACTTCGGGACAAAATGTCCCAAAGCTCTATACAAAAGCGTCCGGGTCGTCGAGGTCGTCATAGTTGAGGATGTCCTCGTCCTCGTCTGTGATCGCCTCGTCCGGCACGTCCACCTTGTAAACGGTATAGGTTTCGTTGGGGTTGAGCTTGTCCATCCGCCGTGTCACAAGGCTGTTGAGATCAAAAGCGTTTTTCACCTTGTCGGCCTCGGCGGTGTATTTATAGTTGGGATGCTGCTTCAAATCGTACTTCTTGGAGTAGAACGGCGGCAGGCCCCGAAGCTGCAAAATGCACCGATCTCCGGGCATGGTGGCAAGCTCGCTTGGGGTCATCAGCTCCCGGCCCAGCCGCTGCGTGTTCTGGCTGTAGCTTTCGGACTGGCCCCGTGAGCGGCCCTCGGTCTGCATGGAGATGGTGGCCTTTCCCAGCCAGTTCTCCGAAATTTCCTTGATGGTGGAGCTTTCACGTCCGCCGAGGAACAGCACACTATCCATGTTGCCGAGGATGGTTTCCGCGTTCTTGTCGTAGATGGCCTTGCACTGGGCCAACTGCTGATACAGCAGACACAGGCTGATCTTACGGGAACGGATGACGGCCACCAGCTTTTCAAGCTGGGGCACCTGTCCCGTATTGGCCGCCTCGTCCCACAGTACCCGCACATGATGGGGCAGCCTGCCGCCGTGAACATTGTCTGCCCGTTCACACAGGAGGTTGAACATCTGCGAAAAGGCCAGCGCCACAAGGAAATTGTAGGTGCTGTCCGTGTCGCTGATGCAGAAAAAAGTAGCCGTCCGGCGATCTCCCATGCGGTCAAGCTCCAGCTCATCATAGGACATGATCTCCCGAAGCTGGGGGATGTCAAAGGGTGCCAGCCGAGCGCCGCAGGAAATAAGGATCGATTTTGCCGTCTTGCCGCTACTCAGCTTGTACTTTTTGTACTGCTTCACGGCGAAACAATCTGGCTTGCGCTTTTCCAGCCCCGCGAACATATAGTCCACGGCGTTCATAAAGTCATCGTCATCCTCCTTGACCTCCATCCCGGAAATCATGTCCACCAGCGTGTTCATGTTCCGATCCTCGGCGGGGCCCTCAAAGATGATATAGGCGATAAGCGCACAATACAAAAGTGTTTCGGCCTTCGTCCAAAACGGATCGCCCTCCTTGCCCTCTCCCTTGGTGTTGGAGATCAGCGCATTGACAAACTTTAGGATGTCGGCCTCGTTCTTGATGTACGCCAGCGGGTTATAGTGCATGGACTTGGAAAAATCAATGCTATTAAAAACCTTGATTTTATATCCACGCTTTTTTTGCAGGAAATAGCCCACCTGCCCGAGGACGCCGCCTTTTGGATCGACCACCACATACGAGGAATGGGCTTGAAGAAGCTGGGGCGTGAGCCAGAACCGGGTTTTGCCCGAGCCGGACGATCCGATGATACAGGCGTTGAGGTTGCGGGCATTGGCCGGGATCTTCGGGCGGGTGTTCATGGTGAGAAGCTCCGTCCCGGTGAGAATGACATTGTTCTCAAACTTTGGATCGACAAAAGGCTGGATGTCTTTAGGCCCGCCCCAACGGGCCGATCCGTATTCCTCATCCCGGCGATATTTCTTGGCGTTCTTGCTTTTGAAGTAGATCAGCAGCCGAAAAGCCACAGCACCCACAAAGCCAATGAGCCAGTCAAAGGGATCAAGCCCCGGCGAAAAATCCGCAAAGGCCACGCCGATGGTCTGCATCAGCCCCAGCAGCTTTTCCCCGAAGTTTGCACCAGCAGCCAGACGGTAGGCCGTCCCCATTTTCAAGCAGGCCCAGCCGATGAACAGATACGGGATATTGGGGAGTACATATTTTCTGATCTTATCTGTCCGCATGGGCTGCCTCCTTTACGCGCTCCTTCTGGCGGGGCTTTTCCTTGGCAAGCTGATCCGCCGCCCGTTTGAGCTGTTCCCGGATGGGGACGCGCCGGGATTTGGATTTATCCAGCACCTTCCGGGAGTATTCAGAAAAACAGGCCGTCATCGCGTCGGCCTGTCCAGACTTGAAGAAAGCAGATATTTGTCCGGCCCGGTTTTGTAAAAGGCATAGTCCACATTCCACTTCCGGGCCACCCGGTCAAATACCTTGGGTGCGTCCACCTCAATACTGTTGGTGGCCGTACCGTGGGCCATGAGCTTTTTCACGCTCTGTTTGCCGTGGGGCGTTTGCGCCTCCCGGTGTGCCTTGGCGATTTTACGGCCAACGGCCCGGAACGCATAGGCAAGGCCCCGGGCGGTCAGCTTGCTGGCCTTCATGGAAATTGCGATTGTACGCCGGGAAATATCTTCATCAATCAGCTATACCACCTCCTTGCTTTGGGACAAAGTGTCTCGAAGCACTAACGCTCCTCATGTCCCGGAATGATATGGTGCTTGGCCGTGTCCCGGGCAGAGCCGTCAATAATTTCTTTGTAGGCTGCCATCTGCTCCCGGATAGAAAGCTGGGGATATGCGAATACCCGGTGCTCTGCGGGAATGTCCTCGATCCCGTGGTACAGCTCTACAAAGTTGTTGCTTACTCGGGTCAGATAGCCGCCGGGGGCGAAGTGCCCGCCCTCGTTCAGCCGCATATCCCGCCCGTATGCCTCGAAGTCAAAATAGTTGATTATATCTTCGGGCACCTCCAGCCGCTCCATGTCCTCCACATAAATGCGCCCCAGCGTTTCATCGTCCGATACGCCGGGGTGGAAGTCGTAGCAATCCAGATTGTGAACGAGGTTGATGATGTCGGCCACGCTGGAAGTATGGTCGCCCTTGTTGAGAACGGCCTCCAGCGTTTCCAGCTCACCTTGATCCAGCTCCGAGAGCAGATGGGCCAGATGGTTGAGCTCGTCCAGATTTTCATATTCGTTCAGATAGTCATACAGGCCCAGCACATCACCGTCAAAAGAAACAATGAAAATCTCTTGATACCGCACACCGTCCACGCCGATCCGCTTTAAGAGTGACTGCACCTCCTCGGTGGTGGTGGGGAACTTTAAGATTTCCCCAGCATCCACGCCATAGTCGGCGTACTTCCCGGCATTAGTAACATAGGCTTCAAACAGGGTCATGCAGCACCTCCTTGATCCCCGCCATAATGTACTCGGCACAGGGCAGGGCGATGGCGTTCCCCAACGCCTTGTAGCGGCTGGCCGCCCGTATTTCCTCGCCGTCCGCGCCGTATTTTGTCCAGCCCTCGGGCAAGCCCATCAGACGCTCGCATTCCAGCTCCGTGGGAAACCGAACAAAGCCCCCGGCGGGATCGTCCTCATACCAAAAGGCAAAGGGAGCCACGCCGCCCGCTAAAAGAGTGGGAAAAGGGTCAGTTGGTAATCCGAAGCTGTTTCGGAACGCTTCTGGCGTCCTGTCTTTGGCCGACGCCCGCATACGGAAGCATTGAAAGGGTCTTGTGACGGGTACGCGCCCCCCTGCTTCAAGAAAAGTGCCTCGATCTCCTTCGGGGGAGGACAGCCCGCGATCTCCGCCAGCTTCAGAAAGTGGGTGCATTGGGCGGGGCTTAAATAGTATTTCGTGGGAGCGTCGGCCTCCAAAATCTGCCACGAGGAAGATACGCTGCCGTCGTGCCAGTCGGGGCTTGCCCAATATTGGGCGTCCATGAGCCGCCATGAGAGGTCAGGCGTTCCCCCTCGCACCATTCCGGCTCCTGCCCATCTTCCAGAAGTAGGCATTGGAATGTCGGCGGCGTTGAACGCGGATAGCACGGCTCTAAAGTCCATCCTGTCATTTGATGAAAACGCTCCCATGACATTTTCCCAAACAGCGATAACTGGAAATAGATTGTCAGTTGCATCCCTCATTTCCTTGATAATGCGGATCGCTTGAAAAAACAGGCTGGACTTTGCGCCAGCCAAGCCGTCCCGGTTGCCGATCTGGGACAGGTTTTGACACGGCGATCCAAAGGTCAGCACATGGACGGGCGGGATGGCCCCGCCGTCCATGCGAGTGATGTCGCCCAAGTGGGCCATATCCGGGAAGTGCCGTTTTGTGATGGAGATAGGGGCCTTTTCGATCTCGCTGGCCCATACCGGGGTGATCCCGCAGCGGGCTGCCGCCAGCGGAAACACACCGATCCCATCAAACAGGCTCCCCAGCTTAATCGTCATTTCGTCTGCGGCCCTGTCCCTTGACGGTCAAAATGCCCTCAAGGGTGGTCGCTGTGATCCCCAGCCGCTGGGCAACAGCGATGTCATTTTTCATGGCCTCGGTGACGGTATGCCCGCACACTACCAGCACATGAGAGCGGCGGAGCAGATCGCGCCCCATGTCGATGCCGCTTTTATGTTCCTCGGGAATGGCATCATTGAGGAAAAGGGGCTGATAGAGCGTCGGGCAGATAGGCGAAAAGCCTGCCTCATACACCGTGCGGCAATACTGCGCCGCCAGCTTTGCGTTTTCGTGGTCGCTGCCGCACCATGCGGCGGTAACATACGCAAGGGGTCGTTTCATATTGAATACCTCCGATAATTTATAATGTAGGTTCAGCCCAATCCCCACGCCCTTTCCCATTCTTGGGAAAGGGGGCGGCTCTGGAGGATATACCCCCGCCGCTTGCCGGAGAAAAAGCATAGCCGGGACAGGCGGTCAAGGGCTGGCCGCTGAAAACAGCGGTGCGATGCACCCTTGACAGCCCGCTCCCGGCCATGCTGGAATACGGGCGGCGACGGGGGATATTAACCACAAGAGCCATTCGGGGAAACGAAAGACCTCGGGACAAAAAGTCCCAAGGTCACTTTTCCAGATCCGTTTTCTTTTCGGGCTTGCCCAGCTCGGGCGGCTGCTTGGCCTTCCAGTCATCCAGCAGAGAAATGATCTTGTCTTTCATTTCCCTCGGGGACTTATCCTTGCCAAAATACTTTTCCAACTCCGCACTATTGATGATCACCTTGTCTACCTCCTTTTTCTCCTGCGACAGAATACCGTCGATCACATCGCCGTTGAGCTTGCCGTCCTTGTCCAGCTCCCGCATTTTCTGCGCCTGCGACAGCGAGGGCGAGGACTGCTGCCCCTCGATGGACACGGCGATATACCTCTGATTTTTGGGCGGATAAATGAGATCTCTACCGCCGGGGTAAATGCCAGCTTTTTCTCATCCACCATTTTCTGCAAATCCGGCACAAGCTCGGTCAGGCGGATATACCGCTGCACCTGCTTGTAGTTCATGCCGTTGCGATCTCCCACGACCTGCGTGGAGCGTTTTCCGGCGTCCTTGTCCTCCTCGCCGGGGCGAGAGCCTTGGTGCTTGATGGCCTCCACCTGCATTTTCAGCGACTGCGCCTTTTCCGTGGGCAAAATGCGCTCACGGTGGCGGAGGTTGTCATCCGTCATAGCGAGGACGGCCTCATCATCCGTCATGTTGCGAACGATACACGGCATATTCGCAAATCCGGCAAGCTCACTTGCCCGCTGGCGGCGGTGGCCTGCGATGATCTCATAGCCGCCATCCTCACGGGGACGCACCAACGCAGGCTGATTGACGCCCGCCGCCTTGACCGACTCCACAAGCCCCTGCATTTCCGCATCGTCCCGGACACCAAACGGGTGATTTTTGAACGGATGCAGATCGGACAGGTTGAGATAGACGATCTCCTCTTTTACCGGTCGAGTGGCATCACGGGGCGCAGACGGCTCCGGCGTGACCTCCGTGCCAGCGGGAGCGCCGCCTTTATCCACGGCAGGCTTCTCCGGGGCAACCTTACTTTGGGACTTTTTGTCCCGAGGTTTGGGCTGCTTTGCCTTATCGGGAGCGGCCTTGCCATCCTTGGGCGGTCGGCCTCTGCCGGGTTTGGCGGTCTTGTCCTTTTCCGTGGGCAGCTTCTGCTTGAGCGCCTTTTTCTCGTCCTTGGCCGCCTCGTCACGGGCGGCGGCAAAATCCACCACCTTGCCGGAATGTGCCGAGGTGGGATCGTCTTTAATGGGTGCGGGTGAGTGTTCCTTTTCAGCCTTGGGGACTTCGGGCGCGGCAGGCTCCTCCACCTCAGCGTGGATAACAGCGTCAGCGGGATCAGGTACGGCATCGCCTATTTCAAAGAGCACCGCGTGCCCCTCGTGCTCCAGCATGACCGCCTCCGCGTCAGTCAGCACAGGCTCGGGGGCAGGCGGTTCCGGCACGGCGGCAGCTTCTACCGTGGGAGCGGGTGCCTCAGTAGGTGGGGCTACATCGGGAATATTTTTCTTATCATCTGCCATTTGCAAACCTCCTTTTCGTGGCATGAAAAAAGCCAGTCCGCAGACTGGCCGGGTGAAAGTGACCTCCCTTCATGGTTTTATATATGAAAACGCCACCCGTTGTCCTGTTGGGCGGCGTTTAATCAAATCATATTACAGCAAATTCAGTTACTTCTGTAAAAAACCAATACTTTCCGCTTTTGTCAATCGTGCCGCTAATACACACTTCTTTGTCATCACGATAAGCGTTGCACGCTAATGCGTGCTTGTCTGGCGGAAGATGAAGTGAGATAGAGCGCATCTGACCGTCAATCTTTGTCAAAAGGCGAACAGTTTTTTCTTCTTCATCTCCACCAGCGGATGGAGATTTGGACAGCATTTTTATAGTCCCTTTAAGAGTTACATCTTCGACTAATGTACAATCCTTGTAGCGCTTTGATATTTCATCGATGAACAAGAAATGGGAATTATCCAAAGTAAAAACTTTCGGTGGAGAAACGGTCTGTGTAAGCGCTTCTGCATAATAGACGGATGTTTCAACTGTAACATCTTCAGTATTTTCAGGTTTGAGTTTTGATAGAGCATCACACATATTCGCCGTTATACCGTCCCTATAAGCATTCTCTATCAAATCACCAATCTTGATTTGTCGATTAGCAACACTATCAACTTGAGTAATAGCGGTTCCGATGCGTTTGATTATTTTATGTTCAGGCGGTTCATCTGGCGGAGCTCCTGCATCAATCAAGTATAGTTGTTCGTTTTCTTCATCTGCGACCTGTACATCGATGTTAATAATGAAACTCCCAATCTGTGTTTGGCCAAACTGGAACTTTTCAAGAGCTCGTTTAGCGCTATTGTAGGTTCTTGCACAAATGGGCTTCGCATTTTCTTCTGCACAAGCAGCGTAAAGAACAAGGTCTTTCAAACCCTCCAAGCACCGCGCGGCATAGTCAAGTGGCAGTTTGCCTCCTTGACTTTCTTCTGTAATAATTCGAAATTGTAAACGATCTGTGTATGCGCTCTTTAGTGAGTCTATAATTTCTTGCTCTGTTTTTCCATCGACAACAGATAATGTTTGTATTAAGTTATAAACTTGTGGATAAAAGTCTGTAGCTTTTTCACTCGCAGGAACGGCAATTTTAAACTCAGGGGTCACTCTTGCTCTTGAATACCCACATTCTTGTAGAGTTAAATGTATCATCCCTAACCCAGCCGGTAAACAAAAGATACTTTTCAATCGATGCAGAGGTTATTCCACTAAGGTTCTTCAATAAGTAAGAGTTCATAGCTTTTTACCTCCCTTTACCTTTTCCATAAGGCCAATCAAGGCAGCAGGGGAGAGTATCTGCCCATCGGGGATAAAAATTCTTTTTGTAGTCTGATTGGTAGTAGGTTCTTGCCCTTCTAAAGAGCACCACCATGCACATCTTTTCATAATGAGCTGATCAGCTGTAACTTCAAGCCAGTCGTTGCTATCTGTGGGTAGCGCAAGCAAAATCAGAATATTAGGCAACATGGAACTTTCTTCAACTAAATCGTTGTAGTTTTTGCTTTCAAGATCATATACCACATGACCGTTTTCAAAAGTAACATCGCAAGAACTTTTGAGTTGAAAATTTATACCGAAGCAACTCTCTACATACCGACCACCGCGGTTAACAACCTCTTTTATTGTGCCATCATACCCGTAGTCATGTTCGGACTTTCCGAAGTTGAATCCTGCTTTGGCAATAACAGCTCTTACATACGCTTGCCCGAGGGCTTCTTTTTGATGCTGAACAGTTATTGACATATATCTCACCTTCTTATAAGCGTAGGCAACAGATATAAGTATAATAACTGATTTTAAAACCATTTGCAATGATTTGTTGGGTTTTGCTTTAAGGTCATTTGCACCAAAAGTTCCCGCTGCCTATAAAGATTTAGGCAACGGGAACTTTTGTTAGAATAAATAACCTTTTGCTGGTAGCCAGATTGATACTTTCAATTTTAGTCTGTTGTAGTTTTATTTGCTGCTCGCATCTTTTCGTCCAAGTCGGCAAACATCAGCTTTAGCAAGGAGCACCACCCTTATCCGTGGCAGGCTTCTCCGGGACAACCTTACTTTGGGACTTTTTGTCCCGAGGTTTGGGCGGCTTGGTCTTATCGGGAGCAGCCTTGCCATCCTTGGGCGGACGGCCTCTGCCGGGTTTGGCGGTCTTGTCCTTTTCCGTGGGCGGCTTCTGCTTGAGCGCCTTTTTCTCCTCCTTAGCCGCCTCGTCACGGGCGGCGGCAAAATCCACCACCTTGCCGGAATGTGCCGGGGTAGGATCGTCCTTGCCGGGAGTGGGCGGCTGCTCCTGTTCCTTTTCAGCCTTGGGGACTTCGGGAGCGGCAGGCTCCTCCACCTCGGCGTGGGTAACAGCGTCAGCAGGATCGGGCACGGTATCACCCATTTCAAATAGCGCCGCCTGTCCCTCCTGTTCCAGCATGACCGCCTCCGCGTCAGTCAGCACAGGCTCAGGAGCAGGCGGCTCCGGCACGGCGGTAACTTCTACCGTGGGAGCGGGTACCCCAGTAGGTGGGGCTACATCGGGAATGTTTTTCTTATCATCTGCCATTTGCAAACCTCCTTTTCGTGGCATAAAAAAGACCAGTCAGCAGACTGACCAGCAACGGGAAACCTCCTTTCGTTTATAAAAAATGCCGTCCAGTTAGTCTCTTTTGGGTGGCAAAAATCGACACAATATGATATAATATGCTCGATTCTAAAAAGAGGGGTGAATCCAATGAAAAAGAAAAAACGGAACGTTCGCTCAATTACGAACGCAATCCTAAGCACCTGCTTAGTAATTCTCATTATCGTTTTTTGCGGTGCAATGTATTTCTTGGCAAATAATATCTTCGCGCTGAAACAAGAAATAAATCTCATTAACTCCTCGCTATCAGAACTAAATTCTCACAACCCTCCTATTAATGATGAAAACCAGTACTATAGACAATATATAGAAATATCAGAAAAAGCCGATGCTGAAATGACCAGTCTAGTTACAGCGGTTGGTATTCTTGCTACAGCCTATACAATATTTGGATCATTGATCGTGTTTAAAGCGCCTAATGAGATAGATAAACGAATTAGAAAATTAGAAGAATTAGTTTCTCAAGTCGAGGAATCAGCAGATGAAGCAAAATACCAAGCAGAAATAATTGATGCGGTTGCTAATAGTTATAATGGAAAAATGACAAACTATGATAAGCTACGCAGAATTTCTGCCGTGATTGAACGATATCCGACGAAAGCGGATGCCTATTTCCAAAGGGCTTTCATCTATGATGATATGAAAAAATATGACGATGCAATTCGTGATTATAAAATGGGGCATAAATATGAGGGCGTTGGAGATGCCTCGTATTATAGCGATATGGGTGTTGCTTACAACAAAAAAGGAGAATTGTCGAAAGCTATCTCTTTTTACTCAAAAGCAATAAAACTTACACCTGATGATCCGGATATCTACGCTAACAGAGGAAGTTGCTATGATGATCAAGGTAAATATGATTTGGCTTTTGCAGATTATAATACAGCCATCGAAATTGATGAGGATTGTAAGCAGGCATACATAAATCGTAGTATCACTTATGGCAAATTGCTAGACAAAGAAGACGATGCAGGCAAAAAGAAAGAGTACCATAACTTGCTAATAGCAGACTTGAATAAGGCACTCGAGTTAGACCCAGAGGATTTGTTTGTCAAAAATATGCTAGTACGTAGGTTGCGCACAGAAATAGACGCAGATCGGGTGATAGCTGACATTGATGAAAGAATTGGAGATTTAGAAACAAAGGAAGGCCATCTTTTTGAAGCCTTTAAGCATTATATTGACTCCGCAAGATACTACCTGATAGAAGCATTAATACACGGAAGGGACTGTTGGGATACCGTCGAAAAATTAATATCTAAAATTCACGGTATCAGTGAAAAGGATATTATTCCTCAGATTGATAGTATATCAACAGAACTCTCCAAGTTTTGCCAACTTCTCCGGGGCACTGCAGTTCAACTATATGTAAATGGTAAAAAAGATATTGCTGAAAAAAGCTTTTTAATTTTGCTTAGCTATGATACTGATAAAGATTGCACACTGAATCTCGCGTTTATGAAAAGGAGAGGCGAGACATGTTTAACGGAACTCCCGACGAACGATCTCCTAAATCGATGCAGTAACAAGAATGACGCAATTTGGTGTATTAACAAAGCACTGTGCTATGTTACCGGAGTCGAAGGTCACGAGATTAATTGGAATGAAGCTTTGAATGTAATGCGCTCCGCGCAGGAAAACAAAGGTGAAGCTGTACAATGGTGGAGCGATGTTAAAATTGTGGGAGAAGCAGAGAATAATATGGTAATGGTTTTCGTCAACTTGACAGAAGGATTTAATATTGAAGACCACGTTTCACTCGAGGATAGAATAAGCCAAGCACGAAAAGACGGTTACCACATCCCCGAAGAGTTTTAACATTTCCCGCGTATTGAAGCACTCTTTTGACCCGGTTTAGAAGGGGTATGTAACCGCACTAACCGGGAGAGCGCTTGAATGGCATTCAAGAGGTCAGCGGTTCGATCCCGCTTATCTCCACCAAAAGCTCGAGAGAGTGAAGAAAAACCTTGGAATCAGATGATTTCAAGGTTTTTTCTTTTTCAAAAGTGGAAAAATCGCAGTATTTGCAAAAGGCACCTGTGCGCTTGATTTTTGATGGAAATTTTGAAAATCAAGAGGTCAGGTAAATGAAGAAAATCAGGTTGAATTGCACCGCCACATTGGACGAAACCTTTGCCGATTTCCTCCTTTCCCGCAGGGCAAAAGGGCTTGCGGAAAAGACGCTGGAAAGCTATTCCTCCCAATGGAAAGCCGTGGCGCGGCACTTGGACACGGGGACGGACCTTGCCGCACTCCAAAAGGCAGATTTGGACGATATGATTGTTTCCATGCGGGGCGCGGGGCTTTCTCCAAACAGTATCAACAGCTACACGCGCGTTCTGAAATCCTTTTTCTCTTGGTGCAACGAGCAGGGGCTGACCCGTCTGAATATCCCGCTTTACAAGGCCGAGGAAACGGTAAAGGAAACCTATTCGGACGCGGAGCTGACTGCACTTCTGAAAAAGCCCGACATTCGCAAAACGACTTTTGCGGAATATCGGGACTGGGTGATTGTCAACTTTCTTTTGAACTGCGGGAGCCGCGCCGCGACGGTCAGGGCGATACAAATTCGGGACGTGGATTTGGACGGCGGCGTGGTGTTCTACCGCCACACAAAGAACAGGAAAACCCAGGTCATTCCCCTTTGCAGCCCCATGATCGCCATTCTGCGGGAGTATGGGCGTTACCGTGGCGGGGAGCCTACGGATTATCTCTTTTGCACGGAAACGGGTACACAGCTCACGAAGAACGGCTTGCGGCAGTCTATCGCAAGATACAACACGCGGCGCGGAGTGCAAAAAACTTCTATTCACCTGTTCCGCCACACATTCGCGCGGAAATATCTGATTGACTGCGGCGGGGACGCGTTCACGCTCCAAAAGCTGTTGGGACATTCCACCCTTGCCATGACGAAACACTATTGCGCGATTTATGACGCGGATTTGACGAAGAACTACGACAACTTTTCCCCGCTGGCGCAAATGAAAGCCAGCGGCGCAAAAATTAAAATGGCCGCTAAAGGCCGCTGACGGCTTTACACGGGGCGCGTGGGTGGCGGTGGTATTTATCTGTCAGACAACGAAAACGGAGCGGGAGGTTTGCACTTCCCGCTCCTACTGCGTTATATCAAAACACAAATGGCTCGTCCTTTATCGCTCCATAAGCAAAAGGATTGACCCCCAATTCACTACGGAGGAAATACGCCAGTTCCTCCGCCGCAATGAGAATTTCGTCATATTCCTCTTTCTTTTGGTCAGCTCTTATCTGCGTATAGACTGCGTTCAGGCTGTCCAGCATTTCCGCTGCTGTCATTAAAATTCAAACCTCCGTTCTGACGGCGTGGGAGAAACCTGTTTCTCCCCGCCGAAACTATTTATCTTATCTGTAATATTTATATTTATTTCTCTGTCCTCTGCCGTGCCGTTATTTACGGCTTGCGGCGCTGCAAAAGCGTCTGCCGTAAAGTCATAGCCGCTGGCCGTATCGTCTTTCTCTGTATGCGTGGCGCGTTGTGGTGTTTCATAGAAATCATAGGTATTGCTGTCCCCGCGCTGGACAAGATAGCCCCTATCTATCAGCTTGGTAAATTGGTCGCGGTATGTAGACTGCGGCATTCCCACCGCCTGCCGTATGGCAGCGGGCGAGAGCGCAAGCAGATAGCCGTTGGCGTTGGACGCGAAGTATAAGTAAAGCATGAGCGCGTGCGCGCCGAGGTCACGCGCCGCAGCTTGCCAATGACTGTTTTTGATACCGAGGAAGTCAGACGCGGCGCGTTCTCTGTGTATGGCTATCAGCCGTTGATTTGGTACTGTGTTCGGCATTCTTCGTTTTCTCCTTTTCTATTGGAACGGCTGGGAGGGAAAGCCCCTCCCGCCGATGATGTATTATTTTCCGAGGCTTTCGATTTTCTCATTCAAGCCGTCGATTGCGTCAAAAATCTCTGACACGTCCACCGTGGCGGAAATGTGGGAAAGTACGTCCTGCACGATTTCTTCTTTCATTTGCTCCATTTCCCGGCGGCGGTTTGCTTCATCAATGTTGCAGCTATTCAGATACATCATTCTAAGCGTTGCCTGCATTTCCTTTTCCATGCCGCTGATGAAATGGTCAAAGAGAATGTCCTTTTGGATATTCGTCATTTTTGCGTCTCCTTTCTCTACAAATCTATATTTGAAAGTATGGTTTTCTTAACTTTCTAAGTATATTATATCAAATTTTTTATACTGTATCAAAGAAAGAACGCTGAATGAAAGCACGATGAAAAAAGGGGTGGCGGGATATATTTCGGGAAGTCGCGGCGCGTTTTCTCTTTTGGCGGTTCTGCCTGGGCAAGTTGGACACGAAATGCCTTGAAAATCCTCCGTCACCGTCTGATTTCTGCGGAATCTTCTAAAATCACAAGTATTCTGAACGGATTTATTCTGATTTTGGCTGATTCTGCATGAATCTAAAAGAATCTGCTTGATTTGTTCTGAAAACAAAGAAATTTTAAGAAAATCCGTGGAAAACCTTGACAATATATATATATATATAATTGGATGTACGGTCGACGGCGCAAGAACGCGCCGCACCGTACATTTTGCTTTATGCAGGAGGAATCAATATGCGCTTTACCATTGACACGGAGATTGACCGCATTATCGTCCCGGACACCTTTTTCAATCAGATCGACAAGATGAACGCTGTTCTTAAAGAGCACGGCGGCGAGGGCACGGAGATTATTGATTATGTTCAGTACATCAAAGAAGCCATTGCAAGAGCAGAAAAGAACGCCCCTGTCCGCAAGTCGGATTTGAAAACACTTAAGAAGAAATAATGGCAAAGAGAACGCGCGTCACGCAGCAGGAAAAGGAACAAATGTGGCAGCTTTATAATCAGCTTGGCAGCTATGCAAAAGTAGCTAAAAAGTTGCACCGCAGCCCCGACACCGTTTCCCGCTATGTGCGCGAACATGAAGCTGCTGTAAATGCGGTGCGCGTTGTTATGGACGCACAGAATACATGAAACGAGGAAAGAGAGCATGAGCGAAAATAGTGTTGAAACTTTATTGAAAAGAGCGTCAATGCTCGAAGAAGAAAAGGACTACACCGAAGCGCTTAACATCTATAATCGCATTCTTGAAACAGACCCCGACAACGAAAAGGCGAATGAACGTAGGCGGGCAATCAAGAATAATACTTTAACCATTGTACGCGAACAATTTCCGTTGTTGGGTGGCGGCACCGGTGTCAGATATTATCTTTCTATAGATGGAGAGAGAATTGATAGCCGTTCTTTCGTAGCAAATATGCCAGCAGAAACCTATACACTTAATGTTACGCTTGGTAAGCACAGATTGGCTGTGTGGGAAGTCGGGATAAATACCTTCGGGGTAAATAACAGCGCTGTTCCTAAAGAGATTTTGATTTATGATTATGAAGTTACCCAAAAAGAACAGACAGTGTATTTGCGTTTTACAAAATCTGCGAATTTGCATTTTACCGAGCTCGCACAGGAGGAAGGACAAAGGTCAAGCGGCTGTTATGTAGCTACCGCTGTGTACGGCTCCTATGACTGTCCCGAAGTTTGGACGTTACGCCGCTTCCGTGACAATACTCTGGCTGAAACATGGTATGGCCGCGCATTTATTCGTACCTATTACGCAATCAGCCCGACACTTGTAAAATGGTTTGGCGAAACTGCATGGTTTAAGAATATGTGGAAACCTACCCTTGACCGCATGGTTGAGCGGCTAAATGGGGAGGGCGTTGAAAACACGCCATATAATGACCGAGAATGGTAATTGTGGGAGCGGGGCGCATGTCCCGCTCCTTTCTCTGCCCGTTTCATTAGGGTATAGCCCAATGACAATGAAAATTCCCTTGCTTTTCTGTTTCACATATATTATACCATAATTTTTGAAACATTTCAAATTGTATATACATCCTATTTACATACTTCTGGATTTGTGATAGAATAGGGGCAGATAAAACAAGGGGGGCTTTTGGAATGCGGGTTTTCTATGTGCGCTGTTCTACCATCGAGCAGAACGAAGCGCGTCAGCTGAAAATGGCAGAAGAGCAGAACGCCGAAAAGGTATTTGTGGACAAGGCAAGCGGCAAGAACACAGACCGCGCCGCCTTTAAGGAAATGATGGCTTTCGTTCGGGCGGACGATACCGTAGTAGTCGAAAGCATTTCCAGAATCGCACGAAACACGCGGGACTTGCTTTCCATTGTGTCAGAGTTGACCGAAAAGGGCGTGGAGTTCGTCAGTCTGAAAGAGAACATCGACACCACAACCCCGCAGGGGCGTTTCATGCTGACTGTGTTCGGCGCTCTGGCTGAATTGGAGCGGGAGAACATTTTGGAGCGGCAGCGCGAGGGCATTGAAATCGCCAAAAGCGGGGGCAAATATAAAGGCCGCAAGCCCATTGATTATGACGAGGCGCAAATGAAAGCCCTTTGCAAAAAGTGGCGGACAGGTGAAATTACTGCCACCGCCGCCATGAAAGAGCTGGGATTGAAGCCCAACACGTTCTATCGCAGGGTAAAAGAAATGGGGCTGTAATCAGCCCCACAAACACGCAATCTATTCAAAAATTCAAGCGCACATGAAGCAGAAAAGTAAAGTGTGCGAAACGGGCAAATGAGCAAAAAGCCCTTGCATTTCAACGGTTTTTCCTTTTGGAGCGCTTGCCCCTGACGGACGCTGCCGCGGCCGTCAATGGCATTCAAGAGGTCAGCGGTTCGATCCCGCTTATCTCCACCAAGTGAAAACACCGAGGGAAATTCCCCGGTGTTTTTTATTTTGCGCAGTACATAGGCGAACCGCTGGCCTCTTGCACTTGAATTTTGGGCAGCGGATCAATCTCGCTTATCTACACCAAATAAGGTTTGGACGAACACCTATTTTTCAGCGGCGGCTTCGCCGTGAAGTGTTCGCTCTGATCCACAACGGAAAAGCGCCGTCTTGGGAGTGATTCCGATACCGTTAAGGCTGCTGTGGATAAGACCCTGGAGGCCTTTTCCGCCATGCAGCGCCCGGACGACGGCTTTGGCAGCTGGGGCACTGTGAACAGCGAAAGCTGCGCCCAGGCCATCGTGGCCCTGACAGCCCCGGGCATTGACCTTGCCACAGACAGCGACTTTGTGAAGAAAGGCTCCACTGCTTTGGGCGCCCTGACCGTGGCGCTTCTCACCGCAGCCTTCGAGCTGAAGTGTAAGGAGCGGGAGGTATAAGCCCATCGGCCACAGCTGAAGAATGGTAAAGCCCACGGCCTTTTGTTTGCGAAGGGCCGTGGGCTTTTACTATCATATGGGTGTATTCCCCCCAATAGGCAATATTGCCGGAGTAAAAAAGAAAATTCCATACAAATCCCATCACGTTTGCGTTGATTGTTGTGGAGCGAATATAGAACGTGGAAAAGAGCGCTTTGGAGCATATGCTCCAAAGCGCTCTTATGCGTTCCTGCGGGATTACAGATTCTTCTCGTAGGACTCGATCATCTTCTTGACCATCTGGCCGCCTACGCTGCCGGCCTCACGAGAGGTCAGGTCGCCGTTGTAGCCGTCCTTCAGGTTGACGCCAACCTCGTTGGCAGCTTCCATCTTGAACTTATCCATAGCGGCACGAGCCTGGGGCACGTTCAGCTTGTTGGTATTCTTACTGGACATAGTCACGATCTCCTTTCTTTGGGTACTCGGCTTTCGCCTGTTTGGGTATCGCAAGCATAGTTTGGGCGAATAAGTACTGATTATGCGTTTTTTCTGCTGGAAAAAAGTGCCCCTTTATGTAGCTTTTGCTTAATTATGCACATGCTATATAGGGCACCGCCCATACTGGCTTTTTAATTGGAGCCTGCGATGCGCGAAAAGATCAAATTTTTTATTGCGCGGCCTTGTCTGACATTCTGTAAATGTCATTTGTATAATGGCTTTACCGTATAATAAAAATGTCAAATAATATCGGGAGCGTTGCAAAGTGTATAAAAACAAAGCCGCTGACGGATTGAATAACATTTGCGGGGCAAGGATAAGGAAATTACGGAAAAAGATGGAGGGACACCCCTCCCAACGGGCGTTTGCGGATATGCTGCAGCGTGCGGGCCTGGATGTGGACAAACGCAATCCAGCGTATAGAGTGCAGACAGCGGTTTGTGACGGATATAGAGCTGAAGGTGATCGCTAAGGTTTTGGGTGTTACATGCGACGAACTGCTGACGGATTCCGGCCCTTTTTAAAGTCGCTTGCGGCAGTGATACGCCGGACGGCTGCGGATGTGCGTTTTCACGCGGATGGACAGGAATACAGATATAGCATTTTCCAAATAATACGACTACAATTTAACAAATGAGTGGAGATGATCTGAAAGATGAAGACAACAGACAAGAGCGTTTGGGAAAGCGGCGAAAAACGGATAAATCTGACGCTGGGGACCATTGCGGAGGTCATCGGGGCTGTGCTGCCCGAGGGGATGGACCCTAACCGGAGCTGCCGGCGCGTGCTGACCCAATCTGTGTATGCCACGGACGATGATGTGGTTATCAGCGCGGGATGGTATCCGCACTCCGAAATCATTCCTGAGGCGCTGAAGAGGAATGTAATAGCGGTATTCTGCGACCCGGAGACAAAGAAAGATTATCCTCAGGACAATGTGATCCCGGTGGAGGATCCTATGGCCTGCGTGACCCGCTTTGAGCGGTGGCGGGCGGAGCCCTGCCACGCCAAGCGCATTGCCATCACCGGCAGCGTCGGAAAAACGACGACCACAAGCCTAATTAATGCCATAATGACAAATTCTTACCGCACCTTCACGCATCACACCATGGCCAACAGCCATGGCGCTATTCTGCGCAATGTCCAGCAGGTGGATCCGTCCTATGAATACTGGGTACAGGAGGTGGGCGGCGTGCAGCCGGGTTATGTGGAGAGCTCGGCGAAGTTCCTCGCTCCGGACATCGTGGTGCTGACCAATATCGGCGAGTCTCATCTGAATCTGTATCACACCAAGGAAAATTATCTTCTATGATAAATCCAGCCTGGAGCGGTATGCCCAGCCGGACGGTGTGGTGGTTATCAATTACGATGACGATATGTTGCGCAAGGCGGCCTACACGCATCGGGTGGTCACCTGCTCTAAGAGTGACCCTCGGGCGGATTACTATGCCCAAAACATTCGCACGGAGCTGGACGGCACCCACTTTACTGCAGTGAGCAAGGAGACACTGGAGATCCATCTGAATCTCTACGGCGAGCATAATGTTTATAATGCGCTTTTTGCCCTCGCTGTGGGACGTCTGGCGGACGTCCCCATGGAGAAGATCCCCGCATTTTTGGAGACCTACCGGCCCAGTGGGATGCGGCAGAACTTTGTGGAGGTTGGCGGATACCATCTCTTTGTGGATACCTTCAACGCCGAGCCGCTGACTATCCTGGGTGCGGCGAAGACTCTGGAGCAGATCGCGGTCAAAAACGGCGGCAGAAAGATTTTCGTGACCGGCCACATCGACAAGCTGGGGGAGGAGTCTCCGCAGATGCACGAGAAGCTGGGCCATGACCTGGCAAAGCTTCATCTGGACCAGGTAGTGCTTTTTGCGGGGGACAGTGCCTGCACCTATAAGGCAATGCTGGAGGACGGCTGCACCAATGTCATCCATACCGATGACCGGGAGATGCTTGAAAAGTGGCTGCGGAAGCACATTCGCCACGAGGACGTGGTGTTCTTCAAAAGCGGACAGTTTAAGGCGGCACTTGCCAAGACGGTGGACCATCTGTTTGGCACCAGCTTCCAGAATGAGCAGCAGTTCAACGAAGGCCGCGTAGTCACGCAGGACAGCTTCCGCTTCCGCCTGCGCCAGGATGACATTGCCGAGGTGATCGGCTATTCCGGCAGCGGCAAGGAGCTGGATATTCCTGAGACAGTGCAGGGGCATGTTGTGACCAGAGTTGCGCCCTTTGCATTCTCCAGACAGCGGCAGATCACGGCGGTCAGCATTCCGGACACCGTGGACAGCATCGGACAGGAGGCTTTTTACATCTGCCCGAGTCTGCAGCAGCTAAAGCTGCCCGCAAGGCTGAAGATCATCGGGAAAATGCGTTTAACTACTGCAGAGCGCTGAAATCGGTGATCGTTCCCACCGGAACGATCCACATTGACCGCCATGCTTTTTATGACTGCACAGCCTTGAAAACGATCTCCATCCCCGATACAGTTGGCTTTATGGGAGAAAAAGTGTTTGGCGCTGACGGAGACGCCAAGGTAGAATGCACCATTGTTTGTAGGCAGGATTCCTATGTGGAGCACTACGCAAAGGAAAACGGAATCCTCTGCTCCTTTGTGTGAGGTATGGCACTGCTTTAGATCACAAGGCAATGCCATAAGGGCTATAAAGACTATGCAAAACTGGCACCGCAAATCATGCAGTGCCAGTTTTGCTTTTTAGGTATGTTGAAGACGGCAGCAGAAACAAACCGCCGCTCCGCCCGCTCACCCCGCCTGCCGGCAGGCGGGATCCGGCTTTGTAAAGCGCACCAGCTTCGTCCGATCCAGCAGCACCATCACCGCCGGGATCAGCACCAGCTGCAGGGCGATGCCCGGCAGGGCATTGAGCAGGGCGCCGCCCAGGAACAGCTCCCAGGTAAAGGCGCTGCCGCCCAGCCCCATCAGCACGACCATCACGGCGCCCCACACTATGCGCCCGGCGATCATGGCGGGGATCAGGCACTTATACAGCGCCTTGACGCACCGCCATTTGCTCCGGGCGTACAGATACCCGATGACTGCGCCATACGCTGCCAGCTCAAAGGCCATAGCCGTGGCCGAGGGGTACATAACGGGCATGCTGAACAGTACCGAGCGCAGCACCGGCAGCACGAAGCCTACGCCCAGGCCCCACTGCCAGCCGCAGATCAGGCCGCACAGCAGCACAGGGATGTGCATGGGCAGCAGCATTTTGCCAACAGCGGGGATTTGGCCGGTGAAGAAGGGGAGCACCAGCCCAATGGCCAGAAACAGAGCCGCCAGGGCCATGTTTTTCAAAAAATTGTGATTCATTTCGGTTTTTCCTCCATTGGGTGATTCAGTGAAAAGACTCCGTTACAGGTTTTCCAGTAAAATTTGACAGGGGACTACCCCCTCCAGCAGCTGCCGGAACTGCCGGGCGGCCGCAGCGTGGCTGTAGTGGGTGGGGACGACCACCCGGGGGCGGATGGCGCGGGCCAGATCCGCCGCCTCCTCGGCGTCCATAGTGTAGGTGCCGCCGATGGGCAGAAGCGCCACGTCACACCGGACGGCTCGGGCCTCCGGCGTGGCGTCTGTATCCCCGGCGATATAGTAGATGCCACCGCCGAGCTCCGCTACATATCCCACCCAATCCTTGGCTCGGGGATGGAATTTTTTGTTTAAGTTGTAGGCCGGCACGGTGCGGAAGCTTACCCCCGGCAGAGCGGCGGATTGCCCCACCTGCACCGGCAGCACGGCCAGGCCCACAGCCTCCGCTGCGGCCCGGGCACTCTCCGGAACGACCAAGGTGGTGCCTGCCTTGGACACCCGCCCGATGTCCCCCCGGGGAAAAATGATCATAATGATCGTGGGTGACGAAGATGTAATCGGCATCGTGTGGCGCACCCTGCACGCCGTAGGGATCAAAGTACAGCACTCTCCCGTCTGCCTCTATACGGATGGCATTTTGGTGCAGTACCCGTATGCCGCGGATCAGATTGTCCATTGCACTCACACTCCTTTGTGCGCAGTATAACAGATTTTTTTCCGTTTGTCGATGCCCTTGTGTGGGGCGCCTCCGCGGAAAAGGCCATGGCTTGGGCTTTTGCTATTTTTCTGCTGGCTGCCCCTGTCCTTTTGCCGCAAATTGTGATATGATAGCAGTATCTTTTCGTGGGAGGGCCAGGGATGCATATTCGAGAGCATTTGAAAACCGTCAATCGCCATCGCCGGCTGGTGCGGCGCTACTGCTTTAAGCTGGGTCTGTATTGGCAGGGCTTGACCCACGACCTGAGCAAGTACAGCCCTACGGAGTTTTGGCGCAGCGCCAAGTATTATCAGGGCTTCCGCAGCCCCAACGACCAGGAGCGCAGCGAGACCGGCGTGAGCCTGTCCTGGCTGCACCACAAGGGCCGCAACCGCCACCACTTTGAATACTGGATCGATTACCGTATCGCCCGGGACGGCACGGTATCCATGGGCGGCTGCAAGATGCCGAAAAAATACGTGGCGGAGATGTTTTGCGACCGTATCGCCGCCTGCCGGGTCTATCAGGGCGATCAGTATACCGATGCCTCGGCCTATGATTATTTCCAGCGCACCAAGGGACGGTTTTGGATCCATGAGGAGACCTCCGCTCTCCTGGGCCGCTGGCTCCTGCTGCTGAAGGAGGAGGGGGAGGAGGCGGCCTTCCGCCAGATTCGCCGGGAGCTGCGCGCCTGCAAAACCTACTGAGAGCTGTTTTTGCAGCTTGTCAAGAAAATAACGACCGATTTTTGGATGTTTTCCTTGCTTTTCGATGTTATTCGTTGTAAGATATATGGGAGATTTTTTTCGGAGAGGTAGATTCGTTCCATGGACCATCCCTATAAGACCCGGGCAGGCGGCGCCACCGTCACGGTTTTTGTTCCGTATGATTGCGCCAATCACTGCCCGTTTTGCATCAACAAAAAGGGAATACGCCGATTGCAGCGGCTTTAGCTTGGAGGCGATTCTGCGCAGCATCCGGATCATGGACTCTATCACCCCGGCGTGTGACTTTGTATTCACCGGCGGCGAGCCCCTGGCGGATCTGAATGCCTTGCAGCAGATGCTGGATGCTATTCCCGCCACCCATAAGATCTATATCAACACCACCTTCCCTGTGCAGCCCCACTGCCCGGCGGAGAAAATGCTGGCCTTCACCGAGAAAAACAAGGACAAGATCACCTGCATGAACATCTCCCGCCATTTGGTGAAGTATGTGGAGGAGTCGCCGGACGAGATCGTGGCCCGCATTGCCTGCCCCACGCGCATCAACTGCGTGCTGTATAAGAATTATCCCGCCGCTAAGCTGGTGGATTATGTGGAGCGCTTCCTGCCTTATAAGATCCCCATTCAGTTCCGGTATGACTATACCGAGACCACGCCGGAGAACCTGTATGAGGAGAAGAATGACCCCATTCTGCAGGACCTGAAGAAGTACTTTACCTACATGGGGATGGATGGCTGCCGTATGCGCAACGGCTTCCATTTTGCCTACAAGGGCCTCCACATGACCTACCATAAGACCCTGCCCTATTCCACCATTACGGAGAAGGGGGCGGATGGCGTTACCTACGACATTCTCTATGACATCCTTATTAAGCAGAACGGCGAGATCCATTCTGATTGGACCGGCGTAAGGATGGATGTGGATGCCTACCGCAAGGTAGTGTTCGAGCCCTATGACCTGAAGGTGCTGGACGGCACCGTGGATTTTTAAATTGAAATAATGCACAGCACACTCTACGGCGTGCTGTGCATTATTTTACCGGTAGGAAAAGCCGCGCAGAGTTCACATCCGCAGATGCGAAAATTTTAAATTATTTTTCACCGCTGCATGTGCGTGGGGAAATACCGCTCAGGCTGCCGGCGCAAAAATTATGCGTGCAGCAGGCTGCAATTCCTTTCGCCGGTTATTCAGTCAGCAGCTGCGCGATCTGCACGGCGTTGGTGGCTGCGCCCTTGCGCACCTGGTCGCCGCAGCACCAAATGTTCAGGCCGTTGTCAGAGGTTAGGTCATCCCGTATCCGCCCCACGAACACCGTATCCTGGTCGCTGGTATCCAGAGGCATGGGGTATTTCTTATTCTTCAGGTCGTCCACCAGCCGGCAGCCGGGAGCGGCGGCGATGAGCTCCCGGGCCCGCTCCACGGAGATATTCTCCTTGGTCCGAACCACGATGGACACACTGTGGCTGCGCACCACCGGCACCCGCACACAGGTGCAGCTGACCTTCAGCTCCGGCAGATGCATAATCTTGCGTCCCTCGTTCTGCATCTTCATCTCCTCGGAGGTGTAGCCCTCAAAGGCCTCGCCGCCGATTTGGGGAATGACGTTGTAGGCGATCTGATACTGGAACACCTTGGGCTCGTAGCTTTTGCCCTCCCGCAGGGCCTCCACCTCGTTCATCAGCTCAATAGGCCCGCCTGCGCCTGCGCCGGAGGTGGCCTGGTAGCTGCTTGCCACAATGCTCTCGATAGGGCTGTCCTGATTCAGGGCGTTGATGGCCACCAGGGAAACGATGGTGGTGCAGTTGGGGTTTGCGATGATGCCCTTGTGCTTCTTGGCGTCCTGGGGATTGATCTCGGGGATGACCAGGGGTACATCGGGGTCCAGCCGGAAGGCGCTGGAGTTGTCCACGAATACCGCCCCCGCCTTTACGATGGCCGGTGCAAACCTCTTGGCAATGTCATTTTCCGCCGCACCCAGGACAATGTCCATGCCCTGGAAGGCTTCGTCGCAGGCCAGCTCCACCGTGAGCTCCCGGCCCTGCCAATCGATCTTCTGCCCCACGGACCGCTCTGACGCCAGCAAGTGCAGCTCCTCCACAGGGAAATCCCGCTCTGCCAAAATTTTCATCATTTCCCGGCCCACAGCGCCCGTTGCGCCCAGAATCGCTACTTTATACTTTTTCATGATAAAATCCTCCTTAATTATTTCACAAAGCTGTCATACAGCACCCGGATGGCTCCGGCAAAATCCTTGTTGTCCACGCCCACGATGATGTTCAGCTCGTCGGGGCCTTGAGTGATCATGCGGATGTTGATGCCGTTTTCACCCAGGGCGGCAAAGATCTTGCCGGATGTACCGGGCTTAAAGGCCATCTTCCGGCCCACCGCCGCCACAATGGCCATGTCATCGGTAACATGGATGCTGTCAGGCTTCAGCATTTTCTGTATGTCGCCCAGTAGCTGATACTGACAGGGCCGCAGCTTGTCCGCTGCCACCACCAGAGACACGCTGTCAATGCCCGAGGGCAGGTACTCCAGCACCAGCTGATATTTCTCCAGCACCTCCAATATCCGCCGCAGCACACCCACCTCATTGCTCATGCCGTTTTTGGTGATGGTGATAACGGAGAAATTCTTCCGCCCGGCGATACCGGTGATGAAGTTGCCGTCCTTGGCCTCCTCCGTCTCATCGAAGGACTCCATGATCATAGTGCCGGGATGGTCGGGCTGGTTGGTGTTGCGGATATTCAGGGGGATGTTCTTCTCCCGCACCGGGAAGATGGTCCCCTCGTGGAGCACCTGGGCGCCGATATAGCTTAGCTCCCGCAGCTCCGAGTAGGTGATGCGCTCAATGGGCAGCGGGTCCTTCACGATGCGGGGATCTGCCATGAGAAAGCCCGACACATCCGTCCAGTTTTCATATACATCCGCATCCAGTGCCGCCGCCGCCAGGGCGCCGGTGATGTCGCTGCCGCCCCGGGTAAAGGTCTTGATGCTCCCATCGGGCATGACGCCGTAAAAGCCCGGGATCACCACTCGCCGCCCGGAGGCCATCCGGGCCAGGATCTCGTAGCTCTTTTCCTGGTCCACCGTGCCGTCCAGGTTAAACTTCAGCCACAGCTCACTGTCCAGGAAGTCATAGCCCAGATAGTCCGCCATGAGCTTTGCCGCGAAGTATTCGCCCCGGCTTACCAGCTCGTCCTGGCTGATGCCCGCGTCCATTTTCCTGCGCAGGGCATCAAATTCCGTCTCCAGGTCGGTCTTCAGCTCCAGGTGGTCCCGGATCTCTATGTACCGGGAACGGATCATGTGAAACACGCTGTCGCAGGACACGCCGTATTTCAGATGTGCGTAGCACAGATACAGCAGATCTGTCAGCTTGTGGTCATCGGAAAACCGTTTTCCCGCAGCGGAAACGATGACCACCCGCCGGGCTGGGTCTGCCTGCACAATGCGCTTTACCTTTTCAAACTGTTTGGCGTCCGCCATGGAGGAGCCACCGAATTTCAGCACCTTTAACATATTTTCAGCTCACTTTCCTTTGGAATTAATGCAAAGTTTTCAATCACGCTGACAAAAAAGTTGATTTTGTCCACACATAAAAAACACTTGCTTTTTTCTTGGGGACAGTGTATCATATCATTATGCAAATTGCAAGAAAAAGATTGGAGAAACTTGTATGAAATATCAAAGCACCCGCAACCACGCCCTCACGGCCTCTCCTGCGGCCGCCGTACTTCAGGGCATTGCGCCGGATGGGGGACTCTATATGCCCGAAGCTATCCCCGTTCTGGATTGGCAATCTCTTATGAAAGAGGACACCCTCACCATGTCCGCCCGGATCCTTTCGGCCCTGCTGCCGGATTACGAGGATATGCCCGCCTTGGTGCGCCGGGGCTACGCCGGAAAGTTTGAGACAGAGGACTTGACTCCCCTGGTATCCGTGGGTGACCGCTATGTGCTGGAGCTGTTCCGGGGCCCTACCAGCGCCTTTAAGGACGTAGCCTTGAGCCTGTTGCCCCAGCTGATTAGTCAGGCCCGGGATATGGAGGGGATTGAGGACGAGATGCTCATTCTCACCGCCACCTCCGGTGACACCGGCAAGGCGGCACTGGAGGGCTTTCGGGATGTGCCCGGCACCAAGATCATCGTCTTCTACCCCCACGGGGGCGTATCCGCCGTGCAGCAGGCGCAGATGGTCACCCAGGAGGGCGGCAATGTGAAGGTCTGCGCCGTCCGTGGCAATTTCGATGATACCCAGACCGGCGTCAAGCGCATCTTCGCCTCCTGTGACGAGGAGGACCTGCCCGGCGTGCGTCTCTCCTCCGCCAATTCCATTAACATTGGCCGCCTGGCGCCGCAGATCGTGTACTATTTCAAGGCCTACGCCAACCTGGTGCGCTCCGGCCGCATCCGTGTGGGGGATAAGGTGCATTTTTGCGTACCCACCGGCAACTTCGGCGACATTTTAGCAGGCTACTTTGCCAAACGTATGGGCCTGCCCGTGGGCCGGCTCATCTGTGCCTCCAACCGCAACGACGTCCTTACGGACTTTCTCTCCACCGGCGTCTACGACAAGCGCCGCACCTTCTATAAGACCACCTCACCTTCTATGGACATCCTGGTTTCCAGCAACTTAGAGCGGCTTTTGAGTCTCCTCACCGGGGACGATGCCTATGTTTCGGGGCTTATGAAGGACCTCAATGAGGTGGGCCACTATAAGGTGACGGATGAGCTGCTGCAGAAGCTCCAGGCGGAGTTCTCCTGCGGCTGCTGCGATGATGACGCCGCCGCTCGCACCATAGGCAGGGTCTGGGCCCGGGAAAAATACCTCTGTGATCCACATACTGCCGTGGCCTGGACTGTGGCCGACCAGTTTATTCACATGCATCGGGACGGTGTGCCGGTGGTGGTCCTCTCCACCGCCAGCCCCTATAAATTTCCCGCCGCTGTTCTATCTGCCCTGGGGCAGCGGGTGGCAGACGATGAATTTGCCGTCATGGAAGATCTACACGCCTGCACCGGCGTGCCTGTGCCTAAAAATCTCGCCTCTCTGCGGCAAAAGCCCGTGCGGCATACCGACGTTATCGACCGGGAGGACATGCTGGACTATGTCCTGCAGAAGGCAGGTGAGGCACAATGGTAACTGTCCGCGTTCCCGCTACCACTGCCAATTTGGGCCCCGGCTTTGATACTCTGGGTCTGGCCCTGGCCCTTTATAACACCCTCACCTTTGAGGAACTGGCCGAGGGCCTGTATTTCGAGGGTGTTGACCCGGAATATGCTACGGCGGAGAACCTGGCCGTGGTCGCCTACAAGGCCGTGCTTTCCAAGCTGGGCCTGCCCATGCCGGGCCTGCGCATCTCCGTGCAGGCGGAGATCCCCATCTGCCGGGGCCTGGGCAGCAGCGCCGCCCTTATCGCTGCCGGTGCCGCCGGAGCCAATGCAAACCACGGCTCCCCCTTGACCCGGGCGGAGCTGCTGGCCGTGTGCAATGACATTGAGGGCCACCCGGATAATCTGGCCCCTGCCATCTTCGGCGGATTGGTCGCCTCCTTTGTGGAAAATGAACGGCCCTATATCGCCCGGTACAGCCTGCACAAGCGCCTGCGCTGTACGGCCCTCATCCCGGATTTTCAGCTTTCCACCCACCTGGCCCGAGGTGTCCTGCCGAAGGAGGTTCCCTACGGGGACGCTATTTTTAACGTCTCCCGTACGGCCGTGCTGCTGCGGGCCCTGGAGGAGGGTGACACGGAGACCATTTCCGTCTCTCTCCGGGATAAGCTCCATCAGCCCTTCCGCCGCACCCTGATCCCCGGGTTTGACGAGGCCGAGGCCCTGGCTAATAGCTGCGGCTGCGTGGCGTTCTTTATCTCCGGCGCGGGCCCCACCCTCCTGTGCCTGTCCGCAGATCCGGATTTTGATGCAAGGCTCGCCGCCCGTCTTTCCGAGCTTCCCGGCCATTGGCGCCAGCTCCCCCTGCCTGTAGACCACGAGGGCATCATAGTAAGTTGACCCCTTGCAGGGGTGGATGATTCTGTCCACCCCTGCTTTTTTGTGCCCTGAAACACCAAAAAAAGTATCCCCCACGCCCTTCGGCGCGGGGGATACATCCTCATCATGCTTATTTTTTGAAGCTGTCCTTCAGGGAGACGCTGCGGTTAAAGACCAGGTGGTCTGCTGTGCAGTGGCGGTTATCCATGCAGAAATAGCCGGTGCGCATAAACTGGAAGGTGGGGGCGTTGGTGCCGGTGCGATTTTCCCGCTTATCAAATTCGGCGGCCACGGCAGCCATTCCCTTTTCCACCTTGCATCCGGTGAGGATGGAGAGAGATTCGGGGTTCAGGCAATCCAGGAAGTTCTTATCCGGCCCGTCGGGCTGGGCATCGGAGAAAAGGTTATCATAGAGGCGCACCTCGGCGTCCAGGCAATTTTCCGCATCTACCCAGTGGAGCGTTGCACCCTTGACCTTGCGGCCGTCAGCGGGGTCGCCGCCCCGAGAGTTGGGGTCGTATTCGCAGAGAACCTCGGTGATATGGCCCCTTTCATCCTTGACACAGCCGGTACACTTCACCAGATACGCACCCTTCAGGCGGCACTCGGGGCCGTCAGGGAACAGACGCTTATACTTGGGGATGGGCTGCTCCAGGAAATCGTCGGCCTCCATCCACAGGTGGCGGCTAAAGGTGATCTCGTGGGTGCCCTGAGTGGGGTCAGTGGGATTGTTTTCCACCTGGAAAACCTCGCTCCGGCCCTCGGGATAGTTGGTAATGGTGAGCTTAATGGGGCGCAGCACAGCCATGGTGCGCTCGGCGGTAGCGTTCAGATCCTCCCGCAGGCAGTGCTCCAGAAAGCCAAACTCCACCACGTTGGGGGACTTGGCCACACCGATGCGTTCACAGAAATTACGGATAGAGGCGGCGGTGTAGCCCCGGCGGCGCAGGCCACAGAGGGTGGGCATACGGGGATCGTCCCAGCCGGAGACCCGGCCCTCCTCTACCAAAGCACGCAGCTTGCGCTTGGACATGACGGTGTGGTCGATGCCCAGGCGAGCGAACTCGATCTGCCGGGGGTGGGCGGGCAGCTCACAGTGCTCAATAACCCAATTATAGAGCGGCCGGTGGGCCTCAAACTCCAAGGAGCAGAGGCTGTGGGTGATGCCCTCCAGGGCGTCCTGGATGGGGTGGGCGAAGTCGTACATGGGGTAGATGCACCACTTGTCGCCCTGGCGATGGTGGCTCATGTGGTTGATGCGGTAGATAACCGGGTCGCGCATATTGAAGTTGCCGCTGGCAAGGTCGATCTTAGCACGCAGGGTCATGGCGCCGTTGGGGAATTCCCCGGCGCGCATACGCCGGAACAGGTCCAGACTTTCCTCAATAGGCCGGTCCCGGTAGGGGGAGATGGCAGGCACACCGATGTCGCCCCGGTTGGCCTTGAACTCCTCGGGGGTCAGCTGGCACACATAGGCCAGCCCCTTTTGGATGAGCAGCACCGCCTGGCGGTAATCCTCCTCAAAATAGTCGCTGCCGAAGAAGAACCGGTCGCCCCAATCAAAGCCCAGCCAGTGGATGTCCTGCTGGATGGCGCCCACAAACTCCTCATCCTCCTTGGTGGGGTTGGTGTCGTCCATACGGAGGTTGCACAGACCGCCGAACTTCTCAGCGGTACCGAAGTCGATGCACAGGGCCTTGCAGTGGCCGATGTGCAGGTAACCGTTGGGCTCCGGGGGAAAACGGGTGTGGACGGTCATGCCCTCGTACTGGCCGCCGGGAGCCAGGTCCTCAGTGATGAAATTGTCAATAAAGTTGCTGCCCTCGGCGCGCTCGGGCTCGTTAGCGGCGATGACTTTGTTTTCCTCGCTCATATTGTTTTACTCCTTATAGTAAATTACTGCAAAAATATTATACTATTATACCGACTGCATACGAAAAATGCAAGACTTCCGTTCTATATTAGCTCACTTTCCGCGGGTATATGCCGGGATAGGGCCGCGTTGCTGAAGCGCCGGTCTCCGGTGAGCTCCCGCACCACGGTGATGCCATCCGGAAAACGGAAGGGGGCATCCTCCCGGGGCAGCTCGATCTCCATGACGGCGCAGCGGGGCCAGAAGGGATAGAAATCGATCTCAAAGGTGTATGGCCCCTCCGGCAGGCAGTAACGGGTCTTGCGGATGGTCTCGGTCATGGGATCCCGGCGGGTGAGGTAGGCGTCATAAGCCTCGGGGGTGATCTCCTCCTCCTGTTCCAGGCGGGTGATGGCGCTGCGGTCAATTTTCACAGTGTGGAAAAAGGCCACACCGTCAGCCCCTTCCCGGCGGCGGACGCGCTCCGTTTGGTGAGGCGGGGAGAGGAGATAGGTCTGCTCCATGTGATAGACGTGGCTGCACCGGGCCGCCAGCTCCGGCTCCGGCGGGCGGAGGATGAGAAAGCGGCGCTCAATCTCCAAAGAATTACTGTTCATAAAATTCCTCCCGGCTCATCAGCAGATTCAGTGTTTCCAGCAGGGCGTTGGGGGTCAGGTGTTCCGGCAGCTCCAGATTTTTCAGCAGCTGCTGTCGCTTTTGGGTACTGCCGGGACCGATGAGGCCCCGGTCCAGCAGGTCGGCCTTGGTGATGGGGACTGCGGCTGAGGGAGCGGCCTCCCCCGCAAAGGTAGCGCCGCCCCGGCGCAGGGCCTGCAGGAGAATTTCCGGGGTCATGCCCTCCACGCCCAGCTTGCCCTCTTTCCCGGCCTTGCGCTTGCGGCGCTCCTTGCCGGGGATGTCGGGGATGTAGGCCTGCTTTACCTGCTCCGTTGGAATAGCCCCCTTGAGATAATTGCGGATGACAAAGCCCGCCCCATCGGAATCCGTCAGCAGGATCAGGCCTCGCTTTTGGGCCAATTTCCGAAGAAAGGCCAGCTTCTCCCGGTCGTTGAACACGGAGAATCCGCCGGTCTCCACAACGGTGGCGTCCACCACCTGTAAAAGCATATTTCTGTCGTAGCGGCCCTCCACCACGATGACTTCTTCAATGCGCGGTTTGCTCATTGCTCCGCCAGCTCCATAACAAATCGCACCAGCTCACCCTCCCGGTCAATGTTTTTTTCACTTTTCATGCGCCGATCCAACAGCTGGCAGGCGGCCAGGGAGCGCTTGCACCACGCATGATCTACCCGTCGGGCCGCCTGGAGGAGGAGCCTTGCGGGATAGTCGCTGCGCATCTGCCACAGGTCCATGAGCCAAAAACGGTCCTTGCCACTGTCTAAAGCCATGCGGGCGGTATAGAGCCGCCGCAGCTCCTTGCCAATGGCTCCCAGGATGACGATGGGCTCCGTCTGCATCCGCAGCAGGTCTCCCAGCACGGCGGCAGCCTTGTTATAATCCCGGGCGGAGATGTGGTTGGTCATGTCGAAGATCCGGGCATCCAGCACCGGCTCCGCCACGGCGGCAATATCGGCAGCGGTGACCTGCTCGGCCTTGGCAAAGGCCGCCACCTTGTTCACCTCACCGATGAGGTTATCCATCATGGAGCCGCAGTAAAGAGCATATAGTCCGCCGTTTGCTGGTCGATGCTGCGGCCCAGGGCGCGGAAGCGCTTTTGCAGCCAACGGACCAGTGCGTCCCGGGATTGCCCCTGGAACTCCACCACCTCCACATTTTTATCTATGGCGGCGGTGAGCTTTTTCATTTTCCGGTCCGGCTTGTAGGGAACTGTGTCATAGATAAACACCACGGTGCAGTAGTCCGGCAGATCCTCTAAAAGCTCCGTGAGCTGGCTGCGCTGACTTTCATCGAGCCTGAAAATATCCCAATCCGTCACTGTTACCAGGGTGCTGGGCGCCATCATGGGCATGGACTCCACGGCATCGGCCACGTCCTGGGTTGTGACACGGCTGCCGGAGAGCCGGTGGAGATTAAAATCCTCGCTGCCCCTGGGAATGAGAAGCTCCTGCAGCTGCTGAACATAGGTCTGGCGCAGGTAGCTCTCCTCCCCGTAAAACAGATAGGCCCGGGCAGGCGCTTTTTCCTTTATGGCCTTGCGCAGGCGGTCGTATGCGGCGTTTTTGCCTGAGGCTTTGCTCTTTTCCGCTGCCATAGCGTGTGGCTCCTCTCGTTAGTGATAGTGTACGGTCACGGTGATACAGCCCTGGTTGTCGGTGCGGTAGACCTCTGCGCCCACGGCCTCCAGCCGGGAAATGGCCGCGTCCGTGGGGTGACCGTAGCTGTTGTTTCCCACGCTGATGATGGCCGCCTCCGGGGTAAGGGCGGACAGGAAATCCTGCTGGGAGCTGTATTTGGATCCGTGATGGCCCACCATAAGGACCTCCAGATCCGGCAGGTCGTACTGCCCGATCAGCGCCAGCTCCGTCTGCCCGGACATATCGCCCGTAATAAGCAGGTCAAAATCGCCGCTGCTGCACAGGTATGTCAGTCCCTGCTCGTTGGGATCGCCCGAGCCCACGGGCGGGAAAACCGTGAGGCTGCACTGCCCCAGGGGAATGGATTGTTTTTCTGTGACGAACAGCACCTGAGTGCCGTGCTCCTGGGCCAGAGCCACCAGTTTATCCCGCACGCCGTAGTCGTCCTCTATTTGCGGCAGATAGAGCCGGTCAATTTCCACCCGGCTGAACAGCTCCGCCAGGCCGTTGGTGTGGTCGGCATGGAAGTGGGTTACGGCCACCGCCGACAGACGGCGCACCTCCATACTGCCCAGCTGCGAGAGCACCTGTTGGGCCGGATGCTTGTAGCGGTTGCTGCTGCCGCAATCCACCAGGATGGCATCGTCGCCGGACAGCAGCAGGGTGCTGGCCCCTTGTCCCACATCCACGGCGACCGCTGTCAGCTTACCGCTGTGAAACTCTGCTGCGCGCAGGTTGACGCACAGCACCAAAGCCAGGAGGGACAGCACGGCAGCCAGGGCATATTTCCGGGGCCGGTCTCGGGTCAGGACGCACAAAATGAAAAGAGCGTATACAAACACCAGCCAGCAAACCAAGAATGGATTGGTATCCGTGTAGAGCGCGTGGTGGGGAATAGAGACGGCCAGGTCCACCGCCAGCAGAAACAGCTTGCTCAGGGCCCAGCTGACATATCCCAGAATTCGGGCGGCGGGCAGCCAAACAAAGCCCGCCAGCACCGTCAAAAAGCCGGCCATGAAATTACCGGAGGCCAAGGGGATACACACCAGGCTTGTCAGCGGCGACACTGCGGAAAATACGCCGAAATAGTAGGCCGTCAGCGGTACGGTGAAGACCATAGCCCCCAGGGTGGAGGAGAGTGTACCGGTCAAAAAAGTGCATGCCTTGGCCGCAAGCCTTGCCCGGGGCTGTTTCCTTGCCCGGAAGAACCCGTAGACCCGGGGCGTGATCAGGATCAGCCCCAGCATGGCGCCAAAGCTGAGCTGCAGGCTCACGCTGGCTGCGGCATAGGGGTTGACCAGCAGAATGAGTCCCAGAGCCGCCGCCAGGGAGGTGATGGGATCGGCATCCCGCTTGAGCAGGGGCGCCAGCAGCAGGAAACTGCATGATACACGCCCGAACCACCGAGGGCGTCAGCCCCACCATAAACATATAAAATATCAGCACTGCCGTGCCCACTGCCGCCAAAAGCCGGCGCCGATGCCCTACAAGCAGACTCAGCAGCGTCAGCAAAAAGGCGCAGTGCAGCCCGGAAACGGCAAACAGATGGCTCACACCCGCCTCGGAAAAGCGGACGGACAGTTCTTCGGAGATGCCGCTGCGCTCTCCCAGAAGCTCCGCCTGCAGGAGACCGGCCACAGTGCCGTCACGCTCCCATATCCGGGCGATTTTGTCCCGGAAGGCCTTTTCCATCCGCTGGGGCAGATATCGCAGGGAGCCCACCTGGCCTTGGGCCACCGTGGGCATCTCCTCGCAGTACAACAGGACAAAGATACCCCGGGAGGTGAAGGTGGACAGGTCTGTGCCCTTGATAACGGAGGCATCCTGCCAGTAGGCACTTCCCAAAAGGGTCTGCCCCGGCTCCAAAAGGGCGGCCGCTTCATCGCTGAGATAGCACGCGGCCTTGGCGCCCCGGGCATCTGCCAGGCGCACCGTGACCCGCCAGCCAAAATCCCGCTGCTCCGGCCAATCACACACCGTGGCGGAAAACAGATGGCTGCTGCACTTATCCTGCACAGGCTGCGCCACCAGGGCGCTCCAGCCACAGCCATACAGCAGCCCCGCCGCCAGGGATAGGGTGATGAGGGCCAGGTAGACCCGGAGCCGCCCGAGGGCCCGCAGTCTGGGCAGCAGTAAGACGACTCCACCGGCCGCTGCCAGAATACCCGCCGCCCAAAAGACCCAATGCCCCACCGGCAGCAGGCACAGGGACAGGATGGCCGCCGCAAAGGAAAATGCGATAGCCGCCAATGAACGCATGGCCCTGCCCCCTTTCAATCTGCTTCCATTATACCAAAGCCGGACGCTGATAACAAGAGCCGTGGTCGATGGCGGTAAAAAAACTGCTCCCTCCGCTTTGGCATAAGAAGGAGTTGATGCATCAAAAAAGCCTCGCAGAGTTTGCCGCCTGCAGCAGATTACGGGGCTTTTGTCGGAAAAACCCAAAGGAATTTTCGACAGTAGAACGTCCCCCTCCGCCGGAGCGGAGAGGGACGGGGAAGGATGGATCAATCCTTCGTGGGAAAGTCCACGTTGGTATAGCCGGAGAGCTGATTGAAAACGGACAGCTTGCCCTCCTCCACAGCGTGGTGCAGCATCTTCATATCCGGCTGCACGTTATCCTGGCACACCAGGGAGCCGCAGGCCTTGTCCATCTCGTAATTCTCCAAAATAGTACGGGCGGCGGTGACCCGGGAGCGCAGGGAGCAGTGGCAGTGGGCGGTGAACATCTGCAGCAGGGAGTACCAGGGGCTGCCGTGGCGGCCGGCCATGAGATACAGCATTTCCCGCTTTTCTACTGAGGTCATGTTCTTCACCAAAAACAGCAGGGCCTGCTCGATCTCCTGGTCATCGTCCTCGGGCTTGATGCCGTCGAACAGCCAGGGGTACAAAAACGCCAGGTAGTAGGGCATGGGATTGGTGCCCAATACGCGAAACCACTCCGATCCCTCATACAGATCCGGGGCGCTGGCGCCCTTTTCCCAGTTTTGAATGGTTTTTTTTGCTGACGCCCAGGCCGTTGGCCATGAACTCCTGGGTTTTGCCCGCGTCAGAGCGGGACAGGCTCCAGATCCGCGCGAAGCGCTTGTTTCTATCCGATTTGGATTCCTTGTGCAGCATACGATCACCTGCTTACTGAAAAATCTATTTATTTGCCGTTTTTTGCAAAAATATTTTATCAGCATAAGAGAGAAATGTCAACAGAAAAGGCGAAAAAATTAGCGCTTAAATGGGCCTGGCGGATAAAATATCTACCACGGACCCGGATGCCGCGGCAAAAGGCGGTTTTGTCCGGGCCGCCGGGCGTACTTTTTTATCTGTATAGGGACTGCCCATGGGGGCATAGGATGGCAGGGAAAGGGGAGATGCATATGCTGTCTGCAGCGCTGTTTCTGCTGGCTAACAGCCTGTTCCTGACTCTGCGCCTTACGGGGGATACCGGGTCTTTTCCCAAGCCGCTGAGCGCCGGAGAGGAGCGAATGTACCTGGAGCGCAGTCTGGCCGGGGATCTGGAGGCCCGGAACATCCTGGTGGAGCATAATCTGCGCCTGGTGGCGCACATTATTAAAAAATACTACACCCAGGCGGCGGAGCAGGAGGATCTGATTTCCATCGGCACCATCGGGCTTATCAAGGCCGTGGATACCTTCCGCCCGGAGCGGAAGATCCGCCTGGCCACCTACGCCTCCCGCTGTGTGGAGAATGAGGTGCTCATGTATTTCCGCAGCCGCAAAAAGCTGCAGGGGGAGGTGTCCCTGTCCGATACCATCGAGCCCGACGCCGCCGGGGGCGCCCCTCAGCCTCATGGACGTGGTGGGCTGCGACGACACCATGCTCTCGGACATGGCCGACCGGGAGGAGCGCCTGCGCATCCGGGAGCTGGTGGGCCGCTGCCTTACGGACCGGGAGGCGGAGGTGATCCGCCGCCGGTACGGACTATCCGGCCGCCTGCCGCAAACCCAGCGCCAGGTGGCTGCGGCCTTCGGCATCAGCCGCAGCTATGTATCCCGCCGCGCTTACTGTAAGCGCCCGGAGAGACTCGGTTTGATGCTGAAAATCGTTTCTGCTGCAAAAAACGATCGACCGATAATAAATTCTACCTGCCCCTATTTTGGCTACAAAAAATTCCGGTATCTTACAATTATTTACAAAAATATTGCTCTTTTTTGCTGCAAGAGAAAATTCTTTCAAATTTTTATTCAAAATTTCGTTTTTAGCTATTGCATTTTGATGTACATTGTGCTTATCACACAGGAGATAAGCTTTTTTGCGGTTTTTACGGCTGCTCCGTCCGGCCAACGCAGAATAATCCCCGGGAGTACATATTATAATGAGTCATTCGTTTAAAAAAAATTTGGAATGTAGTCAGCACGGTGCTGGTGGCGCTGGTGGTGCTGCTGGCCGTGGCCCTGGTGGGCGTCCGGCTGGTGGGGCTGAATACATATGTCGTCCTTTCCGGCTCCATGGAGCCTACTTATCACACCGGCTCCCTGCTCTATGTCAAGAGCGTGGACCCTGCCGACCTGCAGGTGGGGGACCCCATCACCTTCATGCTCAATGAGGACACTGTGGCCACCCACCGGATCATTGAGATCCTGCCCGACGAGGAGGACAGCTCCGTCCTCCGCTTCCGCACCCAGGGGGACGCCAACGACGCCCCGGACGGCACGCCCGTGCATTATAAAAACGTCATTGGCAAGCCTGTGTTTTCCGTCCCCTATCTGGGGTATTTCGCCAACTTCGTGCAGAACCCGCCGGGGCTGTATTTTGCCATCGGCTTTGCCGTGGTGCTGGTGCTGCTGGTGTTTTTGCCCGACCTGCTGGACGACAGCGATAAAAAGGGGAAAGGGAAGGGCAAGGGCGATGGGGCAGCCCCCACCGCCCATGACTGAGGGGTAACGCCGCAAGGCTCCCATATATATTATTCTTTATCAGGAGGTTTTTGTGATGATAGCAAAAACAAAGACTAAGGCGCTGCTGATGTCTCTGTGCGCGGTGTTGCTTGTGGCCGCTTCCGTGCTGGGCACCATGGCGTATTTGACGGACAGCAAGGATGTCAAGAACACCTTTACTGTCGGTAATGTTGCCATCAAGCTGGACGAGGCCAAGGTGGATGAGAATGGCACTCAGGTGGTGGATAAGGATGGCAACCCGGTTGCCCGTGTTACCGAGAACGAGTACAAGCTGCTCCCCGGCCACACCTACACCAAGGATCCTACCGTCACGGTGCTGAAGCCCAGTGTGGCGTCCTATGTCCGCATGAAGGTCACCTTCAACAATGCGAAGGAAATCATCGCTATGTGCACGGATCCGGAGTTTGTGGGTGAAGTGACCGGTGTTGAGAACGCTTTCCCCCTGATGCGCATGGTCAACTTTGTGGAGGCCAATGCTGCCAAGTGGGACGGCATCATTCCCGACAATATGGTGGAGACCGAGGACATGCTGGCCGATGCCAAGTACTTTGCCTATGATGCAAAGGCCGACACCCTGACCTACTATTTCTATTACACCGAGACCGTTGCTGCTCCCGCCGCTGATGTGAAGCTGGCCACCCTGTTTGACAGCATCACCGTTCCCCAGTGGGTGACCGGCGATCAGCTTGCCAAGCTGGACGGCTTCCAGATCACCGCAGTGGCCGAGGCCATCCAGGCGGACGGCTTTGTTGATGCCAACGGCGACCCCAGTGCCGATGCTGCCTGGACTGCTTTTGCTGCTCAGATGTATAAGTAATAAACCCCGGCTGACTTCGTTTCCGACAGGCAAAGGGGGCGAGGGGCCCCGGCGCCTGTTGAAATAAAATAAACCCCAAAATCAATTCGGGAAAGGAAGAAAAAACATGAAGAAGAAAGCATGGGTCTCCCTGGTGGCTGTCGTTCTGGTGCTGTGCTGCGCCGTGGGCGGTACGCTGGCCTGGCTGACCGACAAGACTGGCGAAGTGAAGAACACCTTCTCTCCCAGTGACATTAATATCACCCTCACTGAGACTCCCAACACGGATACCGACGGCAATGGCGAGAATGACGCTTGGAAGGCCGACATGATTCCCGGCTTCTCCTACACCAAGGATCCTGTTGTGACCGTTAAGGGCGACAGCGTGGATTGCTACCTGTTCGTCAAGTTTGAGGAGAAAGGTAATCCGGCTACCTATCTGACCTACACCTCTACCCTGACTGCAGCCAACGGCTGGACCCAGGGCGACAGCACGGACATTCCCAGCAGCGTCTGGTATCGTAAGGTTACTGCCAATGCCGCTGACCAGTCCTGGAATCTGCTGAATGGCGACACCATTGCTGTAAAAGACACCGTCGCCAAGGACAACATGGCTGATGCTGCTAAAGCAGAGCTGGTCTACACTGCTTATGCTACCCAGCTGTACAAGAGCAATGGCGTAGAGTTCTCCGCTGCTGAAGCTTGGGCCAACGCTCCCAAGGACTAATCTCCCCTTTGTTTCCCCAGTTTATTTAAATACATAAATGAAAGGAAAAAAGAAAAATGACTAAGAGGAAAATCGTATCCCTGTGCCTGGCGGCCGTGCTGGTGGTTATGGCCATCGCCGGCGCCACCGTGGCGTATTTCACCGACACCGAAGCTAAAGACAACACCTTCACCGTCGGCAATGTTGATATTACCCTGACTGAGCCCAACTGGGAAGGCAGCGGCAAAGAGGATGCTCCCGAAGTATACCCCGGTGAGCCCCTTGCCAAGGATCCCACTGTCACCAACAGCGGTAAGAACCCCTGCTTCGTCCGCATCAAGGTCGAGAATCTGAAGCAGTTCGACGACAAGGGCGATATCACCTATCGTACCGATTATGTTGCCGGCAAGCTTGGTGAAAACTGGGTGCTGCACACCGATGGTTATTTCTACTACACCAAGGTTCTTGAGGTCGGCGCAACTACCGATGCTCTGTTTGATCAGATCGTGATGCCCACCGGCCTTACCGGCAATGAGGACACTCAGCCCATTACTGTTACCGCTCAGGCCGTTCAGGCACAGGGCGCCAAGCCTTCCTTCACGGCTGTTCAGGATATGACCGTTGAGGAGATCGCTGCATGGTTTGCCACCTGCATGGCTTGATTTACCCCATCGCACATCTGTAACCCTACATAACCCGACCTGCGCCCTGCGGGGCGCAGGCCCTGGCCACCGAAAGGCCTGTCATTGCGAGCCAGTCCGCAGACTGGTGTGGCAATCCGTTTCCTAAACGCTGCATGGCGCATTCTTCCCTGGCATTCCGCCGAGGGGAGTTGGAGTTACAGGATTCCCACGTCGCTCCGCTCCTCGGAATGACAAAATGGGCCGATTCACAAGCCAACCTGACCTGCACCCCTTCGGGGGCGCAGGTCATAGGAGAGTACCCGGCACAGTGCGCCGGATATTCTCCTATGACCTCAATACTGGAGAATGAGGAGTGTAATTATGAAGAAAAGAAGACTGAAAACCAAGCTTGTGGCGCTGTCCGTGGTGCTAATCCTGGCGGCGCTGTCGGTCTACGGCACCCTGGCCTATTTCACGGCCCAGGGCACCGCCCGGAACGTCATCACCGCCGGCGATGTGAAGATCGCCTTGGAGGAGCGGATGCTCACTCCGGACGGGGAAAAGACCGTGCCCTTCGAGGACCAGCTGGGCGTCATGCCCGGCGCGGACGTGTCCAAGATCGTCACGGTGAAGAACACCGGCGGCCAGCCCGCCTGGGTGCGTGTCTCCCTGGACAAGGCCATTGAGCTGGCCCAGGGCGTGGAGGGGCCGGTGGACCTTTCCCTGGTCACCTGCGACCTGAACACGGAGAAATGGACGGAAAAGGACGGCTATTACTATTATAATGCCGCCCTGGAGCCGGGGCAGACCACGGAGCCGCTGTTCACCGCAGTCCACTTCGCTGAGACCATGAGCAATATGTACCAGGAGAGCCGTGCCATTCTGCAGGTAAACGCCTACGCCACCCAGACCGCGCACAACGGCGCCTCTGCCATGGATGCCGCCGGCTGGCCGGAAGCCTGAGAAGGGAGGAAATGCATATGAAACTGAAAAAATTCCTGTCCCTGCTGCTGGCACTGGTCATGACCGCCAGCCTGCTGATCCTGCCCGTCCACGCGGAGGATGCCGGGGCCGAGGAGGGCGGCACCGGCACCACGGTGAATTTTACCAATGTGGCGCCGCTGGTGAAGGCCGATTCCACGTCTGCGGCCAATGCGATCCGGAAAGCACCCCTGCTGACGGCGGGTTTGACCGATGAAACGGCAGATCCCGAGCCTATTATAGGTGAGTCGCCGGACGGCCTGGAGATGGATAAGAGAATCATCTCTGTAAACCAGGACGGCAGCTATACCATTCAGCTGGAGGCCTATACCACCGGCTCCGTGACCTCCGTGGACACCACTAAGCCCACAGACATCATCGCTGTCATTGACCAGTCGGGTTCTATGGCACAGGATATGACCAGCTATACTTATAATGAAGTATATTCACTTAAGCAAAGTCAAACGTATTATGTGCAGAGGAACGGAAGCTATATTCCTGTAACATGGTGCTCAAATTGTAAAGCCTGGACTAACGGATGCGGCAGTATTCTGTTTTGGCACGATTCCGGCACAAGCTACACGCCGAAAACCTCTGCGGCGGATACCGCAACCGATCATGTGCAGTTTTACACCCGAGGCGGAGCAACCACTACTACCCGTTTGGACGCGCTGAGGGCTGCTATGACCAACTTTGCCGATTCCGTGGCAGAGAAGGCGGCTGGTGCGGACAAACAGCTGGGGACGGACGACGATGTGGATCACCGCATTGCCATCGTCGGCTTCAGCTCGGATGTTGATACCTATCAAAACACTGAACTGCTGACGGGCGTGGATATTACTACGGGTAGTCGGAATTACGGCAAGGACCCGGTTACAAATATTTCGGCGCCGTACTATTATCCGACCGGTTATGTAAAAAACGGTGCGCAGTATGGCAACATTACACCTAACCAATATGCGAAAGCCCTACAGAGCATGAAATTGGAGCCCGGACGCACCAGCGTAACCAATGCGATAGGTGCTCTGACGGCCCGCGGTGGCACAGAGACACTGGACGGCCTGACCATGGCGGAGAATATTCTGGAAAACAGCGTTGGAACGGGCAGAAACCGTGTGGTGATCCTGTTTACCGATGGTGATACCAACAGTGACCGAGTAGATGTAATTAACAAGGCGTATAGTCTGAAAAACACCTATGGAGCCACCGTTTATACTGTGGGTATTTTCAAGGGCGCCAATGGCAAGCCGCCGATCACGAAGGATACAAGTAAAGAAAATGCATTGATGCACCGCGTTTCCTCTAACTATCCCAATGCTACCGCCGAATATGGATTTTTGGGTAGTTATAAATATAAAGATGGTGTGCTGAATCCGAATCTGAAGGGCGACGACAGCTACTACCTGTCCGCCAAGGATTCGGATGCGCTCAACAACATTTTCCAGAAGATCAGCCAGCAGGTCAGCGAGAGCAGCATGGACCTGGGCAGCACCACCCAAATCAAGGACGTGGTATCGCCCTACTTTACCATGCCGACCAATACCTCGGATGTTACGGTGGAAGCCGTTGCCTGCACCGGATATGTGAATGGCGAGCCCACATGGGCTAATAACGGCACGGCGCTGACGGACGCTGTATCTATTGATCCCGATACACGCACGGTAACGGTATCGAAGTTTGACTTCCAGCGCAATTTTGTGGCGGAAAACGGCCGCGATGAAAGCGATGCGACACAGAGCGGAATTTTCCACGGCAGAAAACTGGTGATCACCTTTACGGTGAAGCCGCAGGAAGGCTTTTGGGGCGGCAACAATGTCCCCACCAACGGCGCTGACTCCGGTATTTACAAGGACGACGGCACAAAGGTTGGGACCTTCGATGTTCCTACCGTCAACGTTCCGCTGAATGTTCCTGATTTGACGGCGGAAAACAAGAATATTTACCTGTACGGTGAGACGCCTGCGGCATCCGACCTGGGTACGTTCCCTGTTCCCACAGGTGAGGATGCATGGAAGACCGCATATGTTGATATTGGCTCGTTGGAGATGAACCCGTCGACGATCAGCAATACAGAGGATACTACCGGCATCAAACTGAGCGTCACGGTGGAGCCGAAGTATACCGGCGCTAACGCTGAGGGCACTCCTGCAGGAAAAGTAACAAAAACCGCGACCGCCAAGGTCGATGTGTTCACCCCGGAGCTGACATACCAGGATTCCACCGCCTACTATGGCGAGACTGTCAGCAATGACTACAGCGGCAACTTTGTTTCGGAAGTGTGGAAGCACGGTGACACAGTATCCACTTCTGTTACCATGTTCGGCGTTAAGCCTACCCTGGACCTTACCTACACGGCGGACAGCACCAATCTCGATGGCGACAAGTACGGCAAGCAGGACGTGCCTGTAACGGCAAAGGTGAGCATCAAGGGCGTGGATGTGACCGGCTACACCACCTTCCTGCATGAGGATTGCGATGTAGAGGGTTGCACTTGGGCTGAGCCGACCACAGGCGGCGACCCCGCGTTCATGATCCATATCAAGACCTGCCAGCTAATCATTACCAAGACCGGCGGCAATAACGGCGAACCCTATGTGTTTGACGTTTGTAAGGATGGCAAGAAGTACACCCAGGTGACCGTGGTGGGCAACACCAGCGAGACCATCTGCGAGCTGCCTGTGGGCACCTACACCATCCAGGAGGACACCGGCTGGAGCTGGCGCTTCATTCCGACCATCGGCAATGGCGTGGAGCTGAAAAACGGCAGCGACTCCGGTACCATCACCTGCACCAATAAGCTGGATACCAACCAGTGGCTGAACGGCTTCAGCCAGGTGATCCGGAACATCTTCGGCGCGAAACACTGAGAAAGGAGGGATAGAAGATGTATCAAGACAAGCACTTTTCACAGGGCGGCAGCCGCAGGTATAGGGGCAAAAAGCCCGCTCTGCTCATCGTGGCCCTGGCGCTGATCCTGACAGTGGCCGTTGGCGGCACGGTTGCCTATCTGGCGACCAAAACGGACAGCAAGATCAATACATTCACTCCCTCCCAGGTGTCCTGCGAGGTTAAGGAGAATTTTGACGGCGAGAAAAAGACAAACATCAACGTCACCAACACCAGCAATATTGACGCGTTCATCCGCGTCAAGCTGGTGACCTATCGGGTGAATGATAAGAATCAGCACATCGGCGGCCTGGCGGAGATCCCGGAGTTTACGCCGGGAACAGACTGGGTCAAGTACGGCGAGTATTACTACTATACCCAGCCTGTGGCACCGGGAGAATCCCCGGCAGATGACCTGATCAGCAGCATTGCTCTGACCGGAAGCTATCCTGACGTGGACGGCGGCAAGCAGGCCATTGACGTCATGGCAGAGGCCATCCAGGCCGGCCCCGAAGCGGCCGTTAAGGCAGCATGGGGTGATAACTTCTCCATGAGTGGCGACAATTTGGTCGTGCCTGCTGGTAATTAAGGGGGTGGCGAGATATGAAGAAAACATGTAAAGGAATTCTTTCACTGGCCCTGACGCTGCTCATGCTTATGGGCCTCGCGACCACCGCTTTTGCTGACGGGCGGGTCACCTATGACGGCAATGCCCGGGAGTTCATCTTTGCCCCCGGCAGCAGCTATTCTCCCACCGACCTGTTTACGGATTTCAAGAATGTCATGCCCGGTGACTCCATCACCCAGAAGGTCACCATTGACAACAAGGTGGAAAAAAGAACGTCAAGATCAAGGTCTACATGCGCGCTTTGGGCGCGGTGGAGGGCTCGGAGGAGTTCCTGTCTCAGATGAACCTGACCGTGAAGCTGGACGGTAATTCTAAGCTGTTTGCCGCTCCCGCCCATGAGACCGCGCAGCTGACCAATTGGGTATGCCTGGGTACCATCTATTCCGGCGGCAAGATCGACCTGGATGTGACGCTGAATGTGCCCATCACCATGGAGAATGATTTCCAGGCTTCCGTGGGTTATTTGGATTGGCAGTTCAAGGTCGACGAGCTTCCAATAGAGCCCAGTGATCCCACCCCGCCTCCCACGGGTGATACCTTCAATGCGGCCCTGTGGGTGATCGTGATGGTGGCCAGCCTGGCCGTGATCGTGTTCCTGTTTGTGGTCCGCAAGCGGAAAAACAAGGCCGACAATTAAACAAGATTATGCAGCCATCGGCTGCAGCAGAAAGCATCCGCATGGAACTCCATGCGGATACTTTTTTGGGCAAGTGGACAACCTTTCGATCATACCATAGGATTCGGGAGGTGGCATATGAAGAATAAAAGTATTCTGGTTCATTGCAGCTACTCGGATACCGGCCCGGCGCTGGAGGAGTTGGTCAGGGAATCCTTTCGGGTCTATCTGAAAAAGGAGCTGCCGCCATATGGGCAGGCACAAAAGCCGGATGAGGCAGAGCGGGGACCTGACCTGGGGGAGAATGCATGTTTCAGGAAATAAGCAGCCCCGCAAGTTACCGTGCAGCGCTGTATATCCGGCTGTCCAAGGAGGACGAAAGCGAGGGGCCGTCCCAAAGCGTGACCAATCAGCGGTCCCTGCTGGAGGAATTTGTGAGAAAGCATCATTTGCAGGTCTATGACACTTACATCGACGATGGTTGGAGCGGCACGAATTTTGACCGTCCAGATTTTCAGCGGATGATCGGCGATATTGAAGCCAAAAAGGTCAACATGGTCATCACCAAAGATCTCTCCCGGCTGGGGCGCGACTACATTATGACCGGCCATTACATGGAGAGATATTTCCCGGAGCATCGTGTGCGATACATCTCGCTTTTGGACGGGATTGACACGGGTGTTGAATCCAGCGCCAATGATATTACGCCCTTCAGGGCTATCATGAACGACATGTACGCCAAGGATATTTCAAAAAAATTAAGTCCGTCAAACGGGATAAGCAGCGCAAGGGACAGTTTATCGGAGGGAAGCCGGTTTACGGATACAAAATGCACCCCACGGAGAAGAATCGGATCGTCATCGACGAGGAGGCCGCATCCACGGTGCGGCGGATTTTTTCCATGGCGCTGGAGGGCATTAGCTGCCGAAAGATCGCCGCGGCCTTGAATGGGGAAGGCGTGGCTGCGCCGTCTGTCTACTGTGGTCAGGTTGCAGGGCGCAAAGGCCCCTACGAGGGATTATGGAGCGGCGAGCGCATTTCTGAAATGCTGCGCAATGAAACCTATATCGGCAGTATGGTGCAGGGCCGACAGGTGAAGATCAGCTATAAATCGAAAAAATGCCTCCACCAGGATCGGGAAAACTGGATCGTGGTGCCCCATACCCACGCACCGCTTATTGACGAGGAAACCTTCCGCAAGGTGGGGCTGCTGGTCAGCAGCCGCAGGCACACCCGTTGCCGCACCTATGACTTTCTGCTGAAGGGCTTGATATTCTGCCATGAGTGCGGCTACCCGCTGGCCGTGCTGAACCGGCCTAACGCCAAGGGGGAGGATGTGCTGTACTTCGTTTGCCGCACTTATCAGCGATTTACCAGAAACGGCGCCTGCGCCACGCATTATATCAAGGAAAAGACAGTGACAGATGCGGTGATTTCAAGGATGCAGGAGGTTTGCAAAGACTTCTTGGATGGTCAAGTGCTATTGCCGATGGCACAGGAGGCGGTTCGGGAGACATCCAGGCAGAGCAGATGCTCTGCAAAAATGGATGCGCTGCAAGGAAAAATAGATAGCTTGACAAAAAATATCGACCGGATGTATACGGACCGGCTCTCGGGACTTCTGCCGGAGACGGACTTTCAGCGAATCTTTATCCGGTTGAAGGACCAACGGGGACGGCTGGAGGAACGCCTTCAAGTTGGAGCAGTGGCAGAAATATCCCATCAATCAAAGGGACAGGGCGCTGGAGTTGACACAGCGATACAGGGATACTGCCTGCGCCAGCCGGGAGCTGCTGGTGAGTTTGATTCAGCGGATTGAGTTGACGGAAAATAGAGAAGTCCTCATTCAGTTTCGCTTTGCGCAGCCGCATATAACGAAAGAAACCAAAAATGCGGCAAGCCGCGATCAGCCTTCTGCGCCACAGCCTGAGGCGGGAGGCACCTTACAATAGCTGCGGCGCTATGTATCCCGCATTGAAAAGCGGGCACTGCAAAAGCTGGAGGAGGCGCTGAAGGAGGAGATGCCAACAAGAAACAATAAATAATTACAACCGTGCGAAGCAAGTTCGCATATACCCCCTTGCACAGAATGGACAAAAATGGTATAATGCTATATGGCAAAGTATACAAAGAACAAGGAAGGTACGCGCATGAGAAACATTTACTGTGGGATTGCAGATATTCGCAAGCGGGTTTTTGCGGAAGTGGCAAAGCTCGCCTACGAAGGCGGCGACTACCATCGTATCGATAAACTGCCGTATGAGATTCTGCCGGGTGAAGTGGGGAACGAACGGGACTCCATCTTCCTGGAGCGGGCCATTGTGGGAGAGCGGATTCGATTGGCCATGGGCCATAGTCTGCGTTCCGCTTCGGAGCAGGGACTTCTGTCCGACGGTGTGGACAAAAGCGCAGTGCGGGAAAAGTATTACGAGCCGCCGCTGATTAACATCATCAAATATGCCTGCCACGCCTGCCCGGACACCCACTACGAGGTGACAAACGCCTGCCAGAGCTGCCTGGCGCACCACTGCTCCAATTCCTGCCCCAAGGGCGCCATCAGCTTCCGCTATGGCCGGGCTGAGATCGACCAGAGCAAGTGCATTAAATGCGGCAAGTGCAAGGCGGCGTGCTCCTACCAGGCCATTATCCGCTTTGAGCGGCCCTGCCAGGAGGCCTGCGGTATGGATGCTATCGGCAAGGACGAATATGGCCGGGCAGAGATTGACCAGGATAAGTGCGTTAGTTGCGGCATGTGCCTGGTGAACTGTCCCTTTGGTGCTATTGTAGATAAAGGACAGCTGTTCCAGCTGATCCATTCCATCCGCAGCGGTGACAAGGTCGTGGCTGTGATCGCTCCGGCCTTTTGGGGTCAATTCGGCGATGGCGTGACCCCGGGGCAGATCGTTTCAGCCATGAAGATGCTGGGTTTCCATTCCGTGGAGGAGGTCGCCGTAGGCGCAGACCTGTGCGCCATCGAGGAAGCGGAGGAATTCATGCGCCATGTACCGCAGATGCAGCCTTATATGGCTACCTCCTGCTGCCCGGCGTGGTCCGTGATGGCTAAGAAGGAGTTCCCCGGCGCCGCGCCGTATATCTCTATGACCATGACTCCCATGGTGCTTACGGCTCGACTGCAGAAAAAACGTGACCCGGGCTGTAAGGTGGCTTTCATTGGACCCTGCGCCGCCAAAAAACTGGAGGCCAGCCGCCGCACCGTCCGCAGTGATGTGGACTTTGTACTGACCTTCGAGGAGCTGCGGGGGATGCTGGAGGCCAAGAACATCGACTTCACCGATATCCCTGATGTGCCGGCCAATTATGAGGCGTCTGCCCTCGGCGTGGGTTTTGCCGCTTCCGGAGGCGTTGCCAAGGCGGTGGAGGATGTGATTCACCGGCTGGACCCTGACCGGGAGGTAAAGACGGTGTATGCCGAGGGACTGCAGGAGTGCCGCAAGATGCTGCGTATTGCACGGACAGGGAAGTATGACGGATATCTGCTGGAGGGTATGGCCTGTCCGGGTGGATGCATTGCCGGCGCAGGCACAATCCAGCCGCCGGAGAAGTCCCGGCGGGTGCTGGAACAGTACAAGGCCAGCGCACCCAAGGATAATCCGCTGGATTCGGACTATAAGGACGACCTGTATCTGCTCCACGATGGAGAGGATGATTGGAGCTTTGTAGGCAGACATTGAGAGGATGCTAATGAACGAACTGATCCTGTTGTGTATGGAGATGGTGGGTACCGTGGCCTTTGCCCTGTCCGGCGCCATGACGGCGCTTCGGAGGCAGATGGATTTGCTGGGCGTTATGATCCTGGGCCTTATTACCGCCGTGGGCGGCGGTGTGCTGCGGGATTTGCTGCTGGGCATCACACCGCCCAAGATATTTGACGACCCGCTGACGGTATGCGTAGCGCTGGTTTCCTCCGCAGCTGCGTTTTTGCCCCCGCTGCGCGGCCTGCTGCTCAGGAGCACGCTGCTATTTGAGCGGCTGCTGCTGTGGGCAGATTCCCTGGGCCTGGCGGCATTTACCGTGGTGGGCGAACAGATTGCCTATAGCCATCTACCGGAGGGAAGCTGGTTTGCCGTGGCCCTGCTGGGGACCATTACCGGTGTGGGCGGCGGCGTGGTGCGGGATTCCCTGGCGGGTAACGTGCCGTACATATTCCGCAAGCATATCTATGCCCTGGCGGCCCTGGCGGGCGCCGCTGTGTGGGTGGTATGCCACCTGTATTGGGACGACACGGCTGCGCTGCTGATGGGCAGCACGGTGGTGGTGGCCATCCGATTGCTGGCGGCTCACTTCCGTTGGAGCCTGCCGAAGGCCAAGGTCCCGGAGGGATAAGAGGTTTGCTTCAAAAGCGTTTCGATACGGAAAAGAAAAAGCTCCCCCTGCCGTGAGGCAGGGGGAGCTTTTGATGCTTTTATCTGTGGAACAGACCGCGCTTTTCATAGGGCTTGGATTCTACAGCCTTGACCTCATAGCCTGTTTCGGTGATGGCCCTGCGCAGGGCCTCCTCGTCCAGCGGCTCCGGGGAAATAACGGTGGCCGTACCCTTGGAATGGGACGCGCTGACCTTTTTCACGGCGAACTTGTTGCGAATTACATCACACACATGGCTCTCGCACATGCTGCACATCATGCCGTCGATCTTCAAAATGGTTTCTGTCATATACTTATGCCTCCTTAGCAGATTTATCCTTTTTCTTGAGAGGAAGATCCAGCTGCGCCAGCACCACAGCAATGAGCATCAGCACGCAGCCAATCAGCTCCTTGCCGGTCATGGTTTCATGAAGGAAGATGGCACCGGACACTGCGCCGAACACGCTCTCCAGGCTCAAAAGCAGAGCCACGATAGTGGGGTTGGAGTCCTTTTGCGCCAAAATCTGCAGGGTGTAGGCCACACCGCTGGAGAAAACACCCACATACAGGACTGAGCCCATACAGGGAACAATGTCCGCCCAGGCGGGGTTTTCAAAGATCAGCATGAGTATAGCCGAAAGGATAGCGCATGTCAAGAACTGGATGCAGCTCATTTTCACGCCGTCCACCTTTTGGGTGAAATAATCGATGACCAGAATGTGCAGAGTGTAGCCAAAGGCACAGAGCAGCACCAGCAGGTCACTGGGGGCAATGGTGAAATTTTCCTTAATGCACAGGCAGTAAAGGCCGGCCACGGCCAGCAGGACACTGATCCAAACGGTGGGGGAGACTTTTTTCTTGAGAAACAGGCCACAGATGGGCACCAGCACCACATAAAGCGTAGTGATAAAGCTGGTTTTTCCGACGCTGGCACCGGCCACCAAACCCAGCTGCTGCAAATTGCAGGACAGAGCCAAGGCGATGCCGCAGCAGATGCCGCCTAAAATCAGGTCCCTCCGCCCGGCCTTTTTCTCCGCAGCGGTCTGCTCCGCCGGGGGCTCCTTGCGCAGCATTTTAAAGATTTGTACCACTACCAGCAAGGCCAAAAAGCCCACGAAGGAACGGGCGGCGTTGAAGGTGTACGCGCCCACGTGCTCTGTGCTGGCGCTTTGGGCAACGAAGGAGGAGCCCCAGATCATGGCGGTGATGATGGGGAATACCACCTGACGAACCTGATTGTGTTTCATAGTGCTTTCCTTTCTGTATCCTGCTTTCTCGCAGCTAATGATTTTCACCTGTATCGATGGGATTCACATGCCACTTGAATTTATTTTCTGTGCCGTGCAGCAGACGGCGGATGTTCTCCCGGTGGCAGAAGATGACCAGGGCTGCCACCACTGCGCACAGAGCGGTCAGCAGTGGGTCATGGCCAAAGACAAAGAACGCCGACACCGGCATACTGGCTGTGGCCACGATAGACCCCAGGGACACATAGCGGGTCAGAAGCCACAGGAGGACGAAGAGCCCCCAGGCGATAAGACCCATGCGCCAATCCAGCATCCACACCAGCACTCCGCCGGAGAGAATGCCCTTGCCGCCCTTGAGTCCGTAGTAGGCCGGGAACATATGCCCCAGCTCGCAGCCGATGCCGCCCAGCAGCACGCCCAGGGTCCAGCTGCCGTTGGTGCAGAGCATCAGATACCCGCCTATGAGGCAGGAGAGCAGGGTCTTGCCCATGTCACAGAGAATCACGATGAGGGCAAATTTGGCCCCATAGGTGCGGTAGAAATTGGTAAGCCCGGCATTGCCGCTGCCGTGCTTGCGTACATCATCCCGGATGATGAAGTGGGAGGTGACCACCGAGCCGTTGAAACAGCCCAGCAGGTACGACACCAGCAGCGTCAATCCCACCACAAAGTAGATGGACAGCTTAATTGTCATCGTCTCCCTTCTGCCGGATGGAGAGGATAATGGGGGTACCCTCCAGGCCGAATACGCTGCGGATCTGGTTTTCCAGGTATCGCTGATAGGAGAAGTGGAAGAGCTTCTTGTCGTTGCAGAAAATGACGAAGTGAGGGGGCTTGATGCCCACCTGGGTCATGTAATAGATCTTCAGGCGGCGGCCCTTATCCGTGGGAGGCTGCACCCGGGTCTGGGCATCGGCCAGAACGGAGTTGAGCATGCCTGTTGTGATGCGGGTGGAGGCCTGGTTATTCACATAATTGATGAGCTCAAACAGCCGCGTTACCCGCTGGCCCGTAAGGGCGGAGATGAACAGGATGGGAGCGTAGGTCATGTAGCTCAGATCCCGACGGATGTCCTCGCGCATACGGTCCATGGTCTTGTCGTCCTTTTCCACCATGTCCCACTTGTTCACCACGATGATGCAGGCCTTACCCGCCTCATGGGCCAGGCCCGCGATCTTGGTGTCCTGCTCGGTAACGCCGTCGTTGGCGTCGATGAGGATCAGGCACACGTCGCTGCGCTCGATGGCCATGGTGGCCCGGAGAACACTGTATTTCTCGATGGCGTCATCCACCTTGGACTTTTTGCGCATACCGGCGGTGTCGATGAAGTTATACTTGCCGGTTTCATTTTCAAAATAGGAGTCGATAGCGTCCCGGGTGGTGCCCGCCACATTGCTGACGATGACCCGCTCCTGGCCCAGGATGCGGTTGGTAAGGCTGGATTTACCCACATTGGGCTTGCCGATGATGGCCACCTGGATCACGTCGTCGTCATCCTCCGTCTCGTCCTCCGGGGGGAAGTATTTAAGACACGCGTCCAGCAGGTCGCCGGTGCCGTGGCCGTGAACGGCGGATACGGCGATGGGGTCGCCCAGGCCCAGGTTATAGAACTCATAAAACTCCGGGTCCACAGTGCCGGTGGCGTCCATCTTATTTACTGCCAGCACAATGGGCTTTTTGGAGCGCTGGAGCATTCCGGCCACCTCTTGGTCGGCGGCGGTCATGCCTGTCTTGATGTCCACCACCAGGACGATGACGGTGGCGTTATCAATGGCGATCTGCGCCTGCTGACGCATGAAGGATAGAATTTGATTGTCCGTATTGGGCTCAATGCCGCCGGTGTCCACCAGGGTGAACTTGCGGCCGCACCAGTCACTTTCGCCGTAGATGCGGTCTCTTGTCACGCCGGGGGTATCCTCCACGATGGAGAGACGGCGGCCAATCAGCTTATTAAACAGCATGGACTTGCCCACATTAGGCCGGCCCACGATAGCGATCATAGGTTTTGCCATAGTTTTACCTCCTTACAGTTCAAAAACGGCATCGCACAGGTCGAAGCCGTCAATGCCCACCACCTGCACAGGCGTCTCCAGCGCCTGGGAAAGCTGGGGCACGGTCCAATCATCCAAGAATACATCCTCCTGGTGCCGGAGCATGTGCAGGGGGATCAGCACACGGCCCAGGGGCTTGTGCTTTTTCAGCTGGGCGGCCAAGTCCTGCCCGGTCAAAAGGCCCGCCACATCAATGGTATGGCCGAAAAAATCGTTGTCTATCCCGATTACCCTGCCCTGCACCTGGGGAAAGCGCTCCTGGATCAGGCCCAGCAGGTGCCCCATGAAGCTTTCGGCGGCCCGGCCCGTGGCGATGGTAAAGGGGGTGGGAGCGGGCGCATCCTCCATGAGGTTCATGGCCCGGAGCAGGTCGCTTTCCAGGGAGCGGAGCATACCCACGCCGTTTTCTAATTGCCGGTAGCCCTCGTAGTAGCCCTCCCCCGGCAATTCCCGCCCGGCTCGGAGAAACAGCTCGTCGGCGCAGAAGAAGCGCCGCGTGCCAAAGCGGCGCAGGTTTTCCTGACCGAATTCCTCAGCGATGTCCAAGATTTCCCCGGCGCACCGGGCGTCCACAGGCTTCAGCTTGGCCAAGCCCTGGCGGTACTTGGTGATGCCCACGGGCACCAGGGAGCAGGAGGAGAACTGCATTTCCGTCAGATCCCGCAGGGTACGGCGCAGCTGATCGCCATCGTTCCAGCCGGGGCACATAACGATCTGCCCATTCATCACGATGCCTGCCTTGCAGAAGGCGCGGATGTAGTCCAGACTGCGCTCGGCATTTTTGTTGCCCAGCATGGTGCAGTGGAGCTTCGGGTCCGTGGTGTGGACAGAGACATTGATGGGGCTGATACGCAGGTCAATGATGCGCTGGGCCTCCCGCTCGGTGAGGTTAGTGAGGGTGATATAGTTGCCCTGGAGGAAGCTGAGCCGGGCATCGTCGTCCTTAAAGTACAGGGTCTCGCGCATGCCCGGGGGCATCTGATCCACGAAGCAGAAGATGCAGTGGTTGGCGCATGAGCGCATCTCGTCCATAAGATAGGTATCAAAATTCAATCCCAGATCCTCGCCCTCGTCCTTATGGATGGTGAGCGATTGGGTTGAGCCGTCCTCATTTTTCAGGGTCAAATGGCTTACGGGATCGTACCCGTAGAACCGGTAGTCCAGCACATCCACTACGGTGTGACCGTTGATGGACAGAAGCTGCTGGCCCGGCCGCAGCCCTGCCCGCATGGCGGGGCTGCCGGAATCTATGGAGGTGATAATGGTGCTCATAGGTGCGTCTCTCCCGAAAAAACGGCATAATGCCACATAATAACTATATAATTATAGCCGCTTTTGTACCGGGGCGCAAGCATTTTCTATATTTGATAGTATAGACGCCTTTTAAACAAAAGTAAAACGAATGAATTTTATGGATGAGATGAAAAATATAAATGGGGGAGTAGGGTATTACGGATTGCCACGGGCGCAGTGCGCCTTCGCAATGACAGGGATTTTTACATGGGGGTGCAGTGGTCATGGGGCGGGCGACCGCAAGGATCGCCCCTACGAAGTCGTGTGTAGGGGCGGACGACCCTGTCCGCCCGATGCGGTGCAAAGAAGAATCCCCCAGTCACGGCTTCGCCGTGCCAGCCCCCTTTAGGCAAGGGGGCCTTGGGGACGGGGGACGCGGATTGCCACAGCCAGTGTGCGCACTGGCTTCGCAATGACATCGTTTTTTGCAAGGAGTGCGGTACAAAGCCGGGCGGGTCGTCCGGGAGGCCGACCCCTACGCACCGTTTATCGATAGAACTTCGTAGGGGGCGGCGTCCTCGACGCCCCGTTTGCACCAGCCCGCATATATGCGTAGGGCGGCGTGCCCTCACACCGCCGTTTTCACGCAAAAAAACAAGAGGGAAGCTACGCTTCCCTCCTGCAAGGACACAAAATTACTTATCCGCTGCCACGGACTTGACGACCTTGACCTCACGGCCATTGTAGGTACCGCACTCCGGGCACATTCTGTGAGGCAGATGCAGCGCACCGCACTTGGGGCATGCCACCAGACCGGGAGCCGCCAGCTTCCACACGGAGCTGCGTCTCTTATTGCGTCTTTGCTTGGATACTTTTCCCTTAGGTACTGCCATGTTGACACCTCCTTGGTCTTATACTGCCTGAGCAGTGAATTTATTGATAGTATTTATGCCTCCTCCCGGGGCAGGAGCTTTGCCAGGGCGGCCAAACGGGGATCTACCTGCTTTTTGCAGCGGCAGGCTTCCCGGTTCAGGTTCACGCCGCAGCCGGGGCACAGACCCTTGCATTGGGGGGAACATAAAAAGACTGTGTCCATGTCAAGGATGAACGCCGTTCGGGCAAGGTCGTCCAGATCCACCTCATCGTGATCCAGAAGAACGATGTCGTCACTGTCCTCAAATTGCTTTTCCTCCGCCAAAACACAGGAATAGTCTGTGGTTTTCGGCAGGTCAAAGCTCTCCAGGCACCGGCTGCACCGGCAGCGAAGCGTTGTGGATGTCTGAAGCTCCAGCAGCAGCACACCAGCCTTGTTCCTAACCTGGCCGTCCACAACAACCGGGTTTATAACAGGCTTTTCTCCGCCGAATTCCAGGTCCGAAAGGTCCATCTCAAAGTGGAAATTCTCGCCGGCATCCGGGGTATGCAGGACTCTGTTTACATTCAAACGCATGGCACACCTCACAATGACACGAATTGTATTATAGAGGAAGAAAGGCGGCTTGTCAAACATTTTCTGCTAAAAAATTGACTTTTTTCAAAAATCAGCTACAATAACCCTATACTGCCGGAGGGGGAGAGCAAATGCGTGAGCTTACCGTGGGAAAAAATGACGCCGGGCAGCGGCTGGATCGGTTCGTGGGGAAGTCCCTGCCCCTGCTGCCCCCGGCTCTGCTGCAGAAATACATTCGAATAAAGCGCATCAAGGTCAACGGCCAACGGGCTGCCCGGGATCAGCGGCTGGCCCAGGGAGACGTGCTGCAGCTGTATATTAACGATGAGTTTTTCGACCAGCCGAGGGAGGAAAATATGTTCCTCACCCTCTTTAAGCCCAGCCTTGACATCGTGTATGAGGATGAGAACCTGATGCTGCTGAATAAGCGCCCGGGGCTGGTAGTCCACGCTGACGAGACGGAGAAGGTGAACACCCTCATCAATCACATCCAGGCATACCTCTACCAAAAGCGGGAGTGGAATCCCCGGTGGGAAAATGCATTTACCCCGGCTCTGTGCAACCGTATCGACCGCAACACCGGCGGCATCGTCATCGCCGCCAAAAATGCCGAGACGCTGCGCATCATCAACGACAAAATCCGTGACCACGAGCTGACCAAGCGCTATCTCTGCATCACACTGGGCGCGCCCCGGCCGCCGGCGGGGGAGGTGGAGAACTTCCTGCGCAAGGACGAGAAGAAAAAGCAGGTATTTGTGTTTCATAAGCCTGTGCCCGGGGCCAAGACCGCTGTGACCCGATATAAGACCCTCCAGCGCCGGGGGGAGCTGGCCCTGGTGGAGGTGGAGCTGCTCACGGGCCGCACCCATCAGATCCGCGCCACCATGGCAGACCTGGGCTGCCCGCTTCTGGGGGACGGCAAGTACGGAAATGGAGAGAAAAACCGCGGCTATGGGGAGACCCGTCAGGCCCTTTACTCCTACAAGCTTACCTTTGACCTGCCCACGGATGCAGGTATCTTAAACTATCTCCGGGGCCGCACCTTCCAGGTGGACGGGATACCGTTCCGGGAGAAATATTTTGGCTGAGTGTATTAACAGGGCAAATGTTGACAATGTCCGCACTGTATAATACAATGCTTGTATGGACGGAAACGGCCTATATTGCTCCGTTTATGGGGCGCAGAAAGGAAAGAGTGTATGAAAAATCTGTGGAGAAAGATCGCATCGGGCGCGCTGGCATTGGCTATGATGTTTACCCTGGCGGCCTGCGGCAAGGAAAATGGCGGCGCAGACGCCGCTTCCGTGATGGTGGCGGCCCAGCAGGAGCTGACAAAGATCAGCAGTATGCGCTATACCTACGCCATGGAAATGGCTATCAGCGCCGAGGGCCAGTCGGTGGAGATGAAGGCGGACGGTACTGCCGAGGTCACCATGAACCCCTCCGCCGCCAAGATGACCATGAACATGGATATGCTGGGTATGGCGCTTAAGGATGTGCAGATCTACATGGTGTCCGAGGGCGGCCAAATGGTGGCCTATACGGGCATGGACATGACCGGCGCGGGTCAGAATCAGTGGTATAAGAGTCTGGCCGATGCCTCCGGCATGAACACCGACCAGTATGACGCCGTGGAGGCCTTTGAGCTGTACATGAAGAACGGCTCCAATTTCAAGGCAGTCGGTACGGACACCGTGCAGGGCGCCTCCGCCACCCGCTATGAGGGCGTTATCACCTCCGATATGCTGGAGGACACCCTGGAGGAGAGCGGCAGCCTGGACAGCATCACCTCCCTGCTGGGAGAGGATTACAGCAGCGCGCTGGCCGGCATGAGCGGCATTCCCATCACCATCTGGATCAACGACGCGGGCCTGCCCGTGAAGTATGTCTTTGACATGACCAGTATGATGACGGAGCTTTTGCAGAGCTCCGAGGACAGTGAGGACGCCGATGTGACCGTGGACAAATTCATCATGTCCATGGAGGTGCTGGGCTACAACGATGTGGATGCCATCACCGTGCCTCAGGAGGCGCTGGACACCGCTGTGGATGTGACAGAGGAGGCGGGCTGAGGACCTGCAGGCCCGGTTTGAAAATCAAAGAGACTACCCTTCCGGGTAGTCTCTTTTCACATAGCAGAGACGTTTTTCGGGGATGTTTTCGGCTAAAAAAACACATTATAAAAATGCGAAAAAATTTTATTGACATTTGGGGGGTTTCTTACTATATTGTATCTGTCAAATCCTGGCGATTTACGGGGAAAATGGAACAGAAACCGTTTTTGCCGGGAGGCGGCGTATATTTTTTTGTGAACGGAGGAGGATAAATGTCCAAAGAGTTGATTCGCCTGCGGAATATCTGCATGGCGTTTGACGACGAGCAGGTTCTCGATAACATCAATTTGTATTTTAATGATTCGGAGTTTCTGACGCTTTTAGGCCCCAGCGGCTGCGGCAAGACCACCACGCTGCGCATTATCGGCGGGTTTACCACCCCTACCGGCGGTGATGTGATCTTTGACGGCGTCAGGATCAATGATGTCCCGCCCCACAAGCGGCAGATCAACACGGTGTTCCAGAAGTATGCGCTGTTCCCGCACCTGGATGTGTTTGAAAACATTGCCTTCGGCCTGCGCATTGCCAAGGTGCCGGAGGAGGAGATCCGTGACCGGGTTACGGAGATGCTGGGCGTTGTGAGCCTGAAGGGCTTTGAAAAACGGCGCGTGGATCAGCTATCCGGCGGCCAGCAGCAGCGGGTGGCCATCGCCAGAGCTCTAGTGAATCGGCCCAAGGTCCTGCTATTGGACGAGCCCCTGGGCGCACTGGATCTGCGTCTGCGCAAGGATATGCAGAACGAGCTGAAGCGTATCCAGCAGCAGATGGGCATTACCTTTATATATGTTACCCACGATCAGGAGGAGGCCCTGACCATGTCCGACACCGTGGTGGTGATGGACAAGGGCCGCATCCAGCAGATCGGCACACCGGAGGATATTTACAACGAGCCGAAAAACGCCTTCGTGGCGGATTTCATCGGCGAGAGCAACATCCTCGACGGCGTCATGCATGAGGACTATGTGGTGGAGTTCTTCAACCGCAAGTTTAAATGCCTGGACAAGGGCTTTGCCCCCATGGAGCCGGTGGACGTGGTCATCCGGCCCGAGGATATTGAGATCGTCCCGGCCGACAAGGGCCGCTTGGTGGGCACGGTGACCTCCGTCACCTTCAAGGGCGTCCACTACGATACCATCGTGGACTTCAAGGGCTACAAGTGGCTCATCCAGACCACCGACTATCACGAGGTAGGCGAGGTCATCGGCATTATCCTCAATCCTGACGACATCCATATTATGAAGAAGAGCGAGTACTCGGGCCAGTTCGGCGACTACAGTTCTTATTCGGCGGAGTATGACGAGATCAATGATCCCGACTTTGCCGAGGAGGATGAGGAGGACGCTGACGATGAAGACTAAGACCCCCGCCATTCCCTATGTGGTGTGGATGGCTGTATTTGTGGTGGTGCCGCTGCTGCTCATTGTGGTGTACGCCTTCACCAATTATGACGGCAAGTTCACCCTGGAGAACTTCACCAACCTGGATGTGTTTCTCCAGGTGTGCGGCAACTCCCTGTATCTGGCGGCGGTGGCCACGGGCATCTGCCTGCTCATAGCCTATCCCTTTGCCTATTTCCTGGCCCAGACGGGCCCTGCCACGCGGAAGGTGGCCATGCTTTTTATCATGCTGCCCATGTGGATGAACTTTCTTCTGCGTACCTATGCCTGGATGTCCATTCTGGAAAATCACGGCTTTCTCAATCAGATCCTGGCCCTGGTGGGCATCGGCCCCCTGCACATCATCAATACCGATGCGGCGGTGATTTTGGGCATGGTGTATAACTTCCTGCCCTTTATGATCCTGCCCATCTTCTCTGTCATCGAGAAGCTGGACCGGCGCTATATTGAGGCGGCCCAGGACCTGGGCGCAGGCAGGGTGCAGGTGTTCCGGCGGGTGATCTTCCCGCTGTCCGTTCCCGGGGTCATCAGCGGGATCATGATGGTGTTCATCCCGTCCATCTCCACCTTTGCTATTTCCAAGCTCCTGGGCGGCGGAATGAGCTTCCTGCTGGGCGACCTGATCGAAATGCAATTTTTGGGCTCGGCGTATAATCCCCATCTGGGCAGCGCCATCTCTCTTATGATGCTGCTGCTGGTGATTGTTGCCATGCTCATTATGAACCGCTTCGGCGATGGAGAAGAAGGGGCGGTGATGATGTGATGCAGAATCGGAATCCTGTTATCGCTAAGGTACTCAATGTACTGGTGTTCCTGTTTTTGTACCTGCCCATTGCCGTGCTGATCATCTTCTCCTTCAACGACTCCAAGAGCCGCACGGTCTGGTCCGGCTTCTCCCTGCACTGGTATCAGGAGCTGTTCCAGGATGAGGAGATCCTCTCCGCCTTCAGCACCACCCTCACGGTGTCTGTGCTGGCGGCGCTGATTGCCACGGTCTTGGGCACGGCGGCGGCCATCGGCTTCCACGCCATGAAGCGGCGGCCCCGGCACCTGCTTATGACCATCAACAACATCCCCATGACCAATGCCGACATCATCACCGGCGTGAGCCTGATGCTGCTGTTCGTATTCACGGGGAATATGCTGGGCTTCTCCCTGGGCTTTGGCACGCTGCTGGTGGCCCACATCACCTTTAATATTCCGTATGTGGTTTTGGCGGTGCTGCCTAAGCTGCGGCAGCTGAACCCCAACCTGGGGGAGGCGGCCATGGATTTGGGCGCGACCCCCTGGCAGGCCTTCTGGAAGGTACTCATGCCCGAGCTGCGGCCCGGTATCCTCAACGGCCTGCTCATCGCCTTTACCCTCTCCATTGACGACTTCGTCATTTCCTACTTTACCGCCGGGTCCGAGGTGGCCACCCTGGCCATGCAGATCTATGCCATGACCCGCAAGCGCATCAGCCCCGAGGTCAACGCCCTGTCTACCATCCTATTCGTCACGGTGCTGGCCCTGCTGCTCATTGTGAACTTCCGGGAGATGCACCAGACCAAGCAGGAGGAAAAGCGGAACAAGGCCCTCCAAAAGGACGGCGTGAAGGGAGGGGCCCAGTGATGAAGAAATTCGCCATTTTGCTCCTGGCCCTGCTCCTGGCTCTGCCTCTGACAGGCTGCCAAAAGGGGCAGACCGACCACAGCATCAATGTATACAACTGGGGCGAGTATATCGACGAGTCTATCTTTGACGATTTTGAGGCGGAGACGGGCATCCACGTCAATTACAAGACCTTCGCCTCCAACGAAATGCTCTACTCCGCTATAAAGGGCGGCGGCAACAGCTACGATGTCATCATCCCCTCGGACTACATGGTGGCCCGGATGGGGGAGGAGGGCCTGCTGATGGAGCTGGACTACAGCAAAATTCCCAACGCGGAGAACATTGATGAGCGCTATCTGCATCCTGCCTACGACACGGAGCAGAAGTACAGCTTGCCCTATATGTGGGGTACCACCGGCATCATCTACAATACCACCATGGTGGACAAGGCTCCCACCTCCTGGATGGACCTGTTCACCACGGATCTCAAGGGACAGGTGCTGATCTTCGACAATCCCCGGGACTGCATCGGCCTGGCGCTGAAGGCCCTGGGCTACTCCTTCAACACCACCGATAGGGACGAGATCGCCGCCGCCACAGACCTGCTCATCAAGCAGAAGGAGGACGGCATTGTCCAGGCCTACGTCATGGACCAGATCTTCGACAAGATGATCAACAACGAGGCCGCCATGGGCACCTACTACGCCGGCGACTATCTGACCATGGTGGAGGAGAATCCGGACCTGGCCTTTGTGCAGCCAGAGGAGGGCAGCAACCTGTTCGTGGACGCCATGTGCATCCCCACCTGCTCGAAAAACTATGAGGACGCTTTGGCCTTCATCAACTTCATGTGCCGGGACGATATCGTCCTGCGCAACTGCGAGGAAACGGGGTATTCCTGCCCCTCCGCCACCGCCCTGGAGGAGATGGACGAGGAAATGGCTGCCGATCCGGTGGCCTATCCCGGCGCGGACATCCTTGATAAGGCCGAGACCTTCGGCGGCCTGCCGGAGGAGACCCTCACCTTCTACGACCACGAGTGGATCCGCATCTGCCTGGCCAAGGTGAAGTATTGATTTGGCGGAATATAGAAACCATGGACAATCAAAAGCGCACGGCTTCGGCCGTGCGCTTTTGACGTATAGAGAAGTGCTGTTTACAGGAACAGTAAAAGCGAGATTCGGAGCTTATTTCTTTAGAGGTGAGGCCTGTTTATCTTGACATGGCAGGGGGATAAGTTGTACAATATAATTGCGTTTAAAAGTTGTCATATAAACGATATAGAAGGAGAGAACGCTATGAGAAAGAGAATTTTGAGCTTGCTGTTGGCGATCATTATGACGATTTCGCTGGGCGTGGTTGCCTTTGCTGACGAGGCAATCGTTGCTTCCGGCAATTGCGGTGCAAATGACGATAAACTAACATGGACACTCACGTCCAATGGAACACTTACCATCAGCGGCGAAGGGGAGATGAAGGATTACGCTGATGGTGAATGGGAAGATAGAAAAAGCGAGATCAAAAAGATTGTTATTGAAAGCGGCGTGACCGAAATTGGATGTTCTGCATTCACTGACTGCACGAGTTTGACTGACGTAGTGATCCCTGATAGCGTGACTTGCATTGATAACAGTGCGTTTCTTCGCTGCACTAATCTAAGTGAGATCAGCCTGCCGGACAGTGTCATTAGACTGGGAAGTGGCGTTTTTGAGGACTGTACAAATCTTAAGTCGGTGAGACTTCCTCAGAATTTAACGTCTATACCATATCGCTTTTTCTTTGGCTGCTCAAGGCTGAAAAGTATTAGCCTCCCGGATAGTGTGACGCAAATTGGTGAGGCCGCATTTGGCTTCTGTGATTTGCAGGAACAGGTAGTTCAGGAAATTGTCAGCTCTGATAATATAACTTTCATAGGTAGTCGCGCCTTCGAGGGAAATAAAAATATCTATACCGTCCATATTGGCAAAAATGTAGAATATATTCAAACGGAGACTTTTAACTATATGTCCACTCCGTCTTTCCATGACTGCACTAATCTGACCAGTATTACCGTTTCTCCGGAAAATCAGACGTATACATCCATTAACGGACTTTTGTGCAGTAAGGATGGAAGAAGTCTGCTTTACGTGCCGGTCGGAATATCTGGAAGATTGGATGTACCGGCTGGAATTGAAACGATAGGCGGGGAAGCTATGCACTATGCTTTCTCCATAAAAATTGTGCATATTCCAAAGAGCGTAAAGAAGATTGGCTCTGATGCTTTCCCAATTGAATGCACAGATGTATATTATGATGGGACAGAAGAACAGTGGAATGAGATAAGTATTGGCAAAAATTATAATAGTGATTTTCCATCTGGGGTAACGCTTCATTTTACCTGTGAAAAACACACATACCAAAACGGTGTGTGTACCCGCTGCGGGGCTAAGGATCCCAACTATAAGCTCACCGCGCCCAGTGTAAAGACGGATTATCTGATTTCCACCGGTAAGCCTTACATCAAGTGGGCCGCCGTAGCTGGGGCTAGCAAGTATGAAGTGTACCGCAGCGGCAGCAAGGACGGCACCTATACACTCCTCGGCACTACCACAAATCTTAATTACACCGACAGCAAGGCCAACGCCGGCTATATCTATTATTATAAGGTCAAGGCGGTGAATGCCAATAGCATTAAGAGTAACTATAGCGCCACCGTCGCTGCTACTTGCCATTGCGCAAGACCTGTTGTGAAACCAGATTATCTGATCTCCACCGGTAAGCCCTACATCAAGTGGACGGCAGTGTCCGGGGCCAGCAAGTATTATGTGTACCGCAGCGGCAGCAGCAATGGCACATATAAATACGTTGGCACCACCACAGCCACTAATTATACTGATAACAAGGCCAACGCTGGCTATACCTATTACTACAAGGTCAAGGCTGTTAGCAAGGTGAGCAGCGGCGCCAATTCCTATTACAGCGTGGTCATTGGGGCTACCTGCCATTGTGCAAGACCCAGCGTGAAGATCACCACCTCCAACGGCAGCCCCAGGCTGACCTGGAACGCTGTGGCGGGTGCCAGCCAGTATGAGGTGTACCGGGCCACATCTAAGAATGGCTCCTACACGAAAATGTTCACTACTAGCAACCTGAGCTACACCAACACCTCCGCCAAGGCCGGGACCACTTATTATTACAAGGTGAAGGCCGTCAGCAAGGTGAAGAGCACAGCCAACTCTGCTTTCAGCACTGTGGTGAGCATCAGAGCCAGGTAAAAGACGGCCTTGAAGCTAAAAACCATCTTTTTATTGAAAAAACTGAAACCCCTGAAAGGGTATGCCGCCTGTGCAATGCAGGCGGCATACCCTTTCATTTTGCCCGGGCATGTGGGCTGCATACAGGAGGAGTACAGGTGTTCGTTGACATTCCGGATGCTGCGGCGTATAATTTAAATTGATATTTTGTAGAGTGCGTCGGAAAAGGGAATGCGACCTAAAATGAATGCGGAAATTCAACTACTATAAGGAGATGGAAAAATGAAGAGAAAAGGGAATCTTGGCGGCATTTTTGCCATGGCGCTGATTCTTGTGCTGACATTAGTCCTTAGTGTGGGCAGCGTGTCGGCGGCGGAGCCGACCATCGTTGACTCCGGAAACTGCGGCAAAGATGGAAGCAACGTCACCTGGACGCTGGACAGCGTGGGCCTGCTGACTATCTCCGGTACGGGAGAGATGGCGGACTATGAATCTAAAACCGATTCTGCCAGCGGAGAGGAAATTACCACTGCCCCGTGGGGAAACCAGGCAAAGACGGCTGTGATCGGGGACGACGTGACCGGCATTGGGGCTGCGGCATTCTACGGCTGTTCGGGTTTGACCAGCGTGACCATGGGCAGCAATGTCACTAGCATTGGGGAAAGTGCGTTTCGCGGCTGCACGGGCCTGACCGGCATAGTGCTCCCCAGCAGCGTGACCGGCATCGGGGAGTATGCCTTTTCCAACTGCGATAGCCTGACCGCTATAGAGATCCCGGCGGGCGTGACCACTTTGGGCAACAGCGCATTTTTCGGGTGCGGTAACCTGAAGGAGGTCCGCTACAACGCCAGGGCGGCAGCGAATCTGACTGGCTTGAGCGGTGCATTCCGCAGTGCCGGAGCCTCCGTGGGCGGGGTGAAGGTGATATTCGGCGAAAGCGTGGAGAAGATCCCCAGCAACCTTTTCTGCAACTGTGAGAGCCTGACCAGTGTGACCATCGGCAGTAATGTGACCAGCATTGGGGACAATGCATTTTTGGACTGCAAGGGCCTGGTGGAGATTAACTATAACGCCAGGGCCGCAGAGTGCACGGAGGATTCGTTCGGCTCCGGCGATGGGCTGAAGGTGACGTTCGGAGACAGCGTGGAGCGCATTCCCGACTGCATTTTCCAGGATTGCCCGGGCTTGACCAGTGTGACCATCGGCAGCAGCGCGACTACCATCGGGCATTATGCGTTCAACCGCTGCACGGGCCTGACCAGCATCAAGATCCCGGAGAGCATGACCAACATCGGGTATATGGCTTTTTCGGGCTGCACGAGCCTGGCTGACGTATACTACGGCGGCAGCGAGAGGCAGTGGAATGCCATTACGATTGACGACGGCAATGACAGACTTCTGCAGGCGAACAGACATTGCGAAGGCGAAGAGACCCTGGTATCCCCCACCGTGAAGCCCAGCTATGTGGGTGCCAGCGGCAAGCCCTATATCTATTGGAGCGCTGTGGACGGAGCCAACCGTTACGAGGTGTACCGCAGCGGCAGCAAGGACGGCACTTATTCTTTCCTGGACTCCACCGCAAATCTGAACTACACGGACAGCAAGGCTAACGTCGGTACCACCTATTACTACAAGGTGAAGGCTTTGGCTGCCGATGGCACCGACTCCTCCCTCAGCGCTGCGGTGGCCATCACCTGCCGCTGTGCGAGACCTGTGGTGAAGACAGATTACTGGGCGTCTACCGGCAAGCCCTACATCAAGTGGACGGCAGTGGCCGGAGCCAGCCAGTATGAGGTGTATCGCAGCGGCAGCAAGGATGGCACCTATACCCTTCTGGGTACCACCACGGCCACAAATTATACCGACAGCAAGGCCAACGCCGGCTATACCTACTACTACAAGGTAAAGGCCATCAGCGAGGTGAAGAGTGCTGCCGACTCCTCCCTCAGCGCCGCAGTGGCCATCACCTGCCGCTGCGCAAGACCTGTGGTGACACCGGACTATCTGACCTCCACCGGCAAGCCCTATATCAAGTGGGCCGCAGTGGCCGGAGCCAGCCAGTATGAGGTGTACCGCAGCGGCAGCAGCAATGGCACCTATGAATACGTTGGCATCACCACGGCCACAAATTATACCGATAATAAGGCCAACGCCGGCTATACTTACTACTACAAGGTAAAGGCCATCAGCGAGGTGAAGAGTGCTGCCAACTCCTCCCTCAGCGCTGCGGTGGCCATCACCTGCCGCTGTGCAAGACCGGTGGTGAAGACAGATTACTGGGCGTCTACCGGCAAGCCCTACATCAAGTGGGATGCTGTGGATGGGGCCGGCAAGTACTATATATACCGCAGCGGGACCAGGAACGGCACCTATACACTCCTTGGCACCACCACAGCCACAAATTATACCGACAGCAAGGCCAACGCGGGTTACACCTATTACTACAAGGTACAGGCTATCAGTTCGGCATTGACAATGGCTAAAGTGTATCTGTCTCCCAGCAATCAGACCGACAACTGCTATGCCTACGGCAATACCAACGAGGCCGTCCAGTGCGGCAAGATCGCGGATAGCTGCCGCATCGCCCTGGAGCGCAGCGGCGTGACCGTGCAGGTGGGGCACATGCCCTCCATGCAGGACAAGTGCAAGGAATCCAATGCCTTCGGTGCGGATCTCCATGTGCCCATTCACACCAACGCCTTTAACGGCACGGTCACCGGCACTCGCATGTTCTGCCTTAACAGCAGCGGTGAGGGTATGAAGGCTTGCGAGGCCATTTTCGCCTGGCTGGCCCCCATCACCCCCGGTACCAGCGAGAATATCCAGGTGGATGCCTCCCTGTACGAGGTGCGGGTGCCCAGCGCTCCCACGGCCTATGTGGAGTGCGAGTTCCACGACAACGCCACCACGGCCAAGTGGATCGTGGAGCATACGGTTGACATCGGCGAGGCCATCGCCCGGGGCATCTGTGACTATTTTGGCGTGACCTACAAGGAGAAGGAGCAGCCCGAGTCCGCAGCCTCCACCGACAAGCTCTACCGGGCACAGGAGGGTGCGTTTGCCAACCGCCCCATTGCGGAGGAAAAGAATACTGCCAACTCCTCCCTCAGCGCTGCGGTGGCTGCTACTTGCCATTGCGCAAGACCTGTTGTGAAACCGGATTATCTGATCTCCACCGGTAAGCCTTACATCAAGTGGACGGCAGTGGCCGGAGCCAGCCAGTATGAGGTGTACCGCAGCGGCAGCAAGGATGGCACCTATACCCTCCTGGGCACCACCACGGCTGCCAACTATACCGACAGCAAGGCCAACGCCGGATACACCTATTACTACAAGGTGAAGGCCATCAGCAAGGTGAGGAGTACTGCCAACTCCTCCCTCAGCGCCACCGTCGCTGCTACTTGCCATTGCGCAAGACCTGTGGTGAAACCGGATTATCTGATCTCCACCGGCAAGCCCTACATCAAGTGGACGGCAGTGGCCGGGGCCAGCCAGTATGAGGTGTATCGCAGCGGCAGCAAGGACGGCACCTATACCCTCCTGGGCACCACCACGGCCACTAATTATACTGATAACAAGGCCAACGCTGGCTATACCTATTACTACAAGGTCAAGGCTGTTAGCAAGGTGAGCAGCGGCGCCAATTCCTATTACAGCGTGGTCATTGGGGCTACCTGCCGCTGTGCAAGACCCAGCGTGAAGATCACTACCTCCAACGGCAGCCCCAGGCTGACCTGGAACGCTGTGGCGGGCGCCAACAAGTATTACATTTACCGCAGCACAGAGGCGAACGGAACATTTGAGTATCTGTACTCTACAAAAAATCTGTTCTATACCAATAAATCCGCTGTGGCCGGGACCACTTATTATTACAAGGTGAAGGCCGTCAGCAAGGTGAAGAGCACAGCCAACTCTGCTTTCAGCACAGTGGTGAGCATCAGAGCCAGGTAAAAAAAGACATTCGCCACATAGGCGATGCATCCGGTAAGGCGAAAGAAGACACTCATAATAAACTGCGCCCCATTTGTTAGACAAATATGATAAAACGCTTGTGTTAGGAAATGAGGGGTAGGGTAAGGGCGATTTCATTCAATACATACCTCGATTTCGTTAACAACCGCCATCCGGCTGCCCTTTGGACAGCAAAAGCCCAGTTCGGTACAAGACCGAACTGGGCTTTTGTTGGGTATACTCTTTTTTGCGTCTGTTTTCCCTTGCCGGACGCACCCCACTTTGTTGTGGGGCTACTCCTCCTTCGAAATCAGGCGATTTCGTCGGTGCGGTAGATGAATTTCACCTGACCTTCGGCGTCATCGCTGATACCGGCAAAGCTGCGGTAATCCTTGGAAACATCGATGGTGGCTTGCACCCGGGCGGATAGGTCGCCCACATCATTTTGGAGCAGATTTACAAGCTTCTGAATTCCGTCACGGTTGAATTGCTGCAGGCCCTCGGACAGCTGCATGGCGCCGTCCTTCAGCTGCGTCACGCCGCTGACCAGGGCGGGGGTGCCGTCCTGCAGCTGCAGCACGCCGTTATAGAGCTGGGCCGCGCCGGCACGCAGCTGGGCAGTGCCGTCCTTCAGTTGATCGGCCCCGGCATAGAGGGCGTTGGCGCCTGCGGCGGCGTCATCTACACCGCCGGTGTAGGTCAGCAGACCCAGGTAGAAGGTGTTGTAATCATCCAGGGAGGCCTTCAGAGCGATGAGGGTTTGGGCGCCTTCGGACGCCTTCTTCAGTTGGCTCTGCACAGCGTCAGAGGCCATGTTTTCGGAGATGGCCTTCTGCACCCGCAGCTCCGTCTGCTGCTGAATGGTGGCCTGGATGGCTTCCGTCTGCATCTGCGCATCGGTGTTTTCGGTGATGGTGGCCTGCACGGCCTCGCTGCTTATCTGCGTGTCGATGTTCTCAGTAATTTTAGATTGCACAGCCTCGCTGACCATCTGTGCAGAGACGTTTTCGGCAATCTTGGATTGCACGGCCTCGCTGTCCATCTGCGCCTGGATGGCGGCATTTACGGCATCCTGGGTCTGCTGGGGAATTATCCCGGCGGCCACGGCGGCGTCATAGTCTGCCTTGCTCATGTTAGCGGCAGCCTGGATTACCTGCTCAGACACCTGCTGCTGCACGGTATCGGTCACTGTGGCGGTGACCTGCTGCTGCACGGCTGCTGTTACCTCTTCCGTCACCTGCTGGCGGACGGCGGCGGCCACTTTCGTCTCGACCTGCTGGCGCACGGCCTCGGTGACCTTTTGGGTGATGACCGGCCGCTGGGCCTCCACAGCGTCTGTGACTTGCTTCAGAGCCGTCTCGTACACGGTGGTTTCATCCAGGGATTTGATCAGGGTGTTCAGCTCCTCGGCATAGTTTTCAATGGTCAGATCCGGCACGTTAAGGCCCTTAGCCCGAATCTGCGTAGCGGCGGTCTCCAGTAGGGAATTGAATACCTGCTTTGCACCGCTGTTCAGGGCCTCACTGTTGGCGGAAAGGGTGTTCAGCCCGCTGGACAGGTCTGCAAGGCCTGCCTTCAGCTGCGCTGCCCCGTCGTCCACGGAATCGGCGCCACTCTTGATAGCTGCTGCGCCTTGGGCCAGCTCTTCTACGCCAGACACCAGTTCGCCGGATTTATCCAGCAGGGTGGACAGGCCCTCATATAGGGCGGAGGAGCCGCTCAGCAGCTGATCCATAGCGCCGGTCAGCTGATCCAGGGCAGAGGTGCTGTCCAGGGAGGTGAGATCCACGTCGCCCAGCTGGCTGAACAGATCGTTGCAGGCCAGGGTTACGGTCATGCCCAGGGAGAAGTTGGTCACGTCGGCGGTGATCTCCACGCTGTCTGGGATGGAGAGATCATCCCGGCTGAGGTTTAGGTTCTCCTGCAGCCACGGGAAGGCCAGCCCCACCACCACGGTACGGTCACCGTCATTAACCAGCTTGCCGTTGGTGATCTGCACATTTTGGAAGGTATCGTTGTCCAGGATCATACCCGTGAGCATGGCGAAGGGGACATAGATCCGCTGATTCACACCGTTGATCTGAACGGTCTCGTACTGACGATTCTCGTAGTCAAAGCGGATGGTCACCTTGCCGCTCTTACCCTTGAGCTCCTCGGGGGATACGGACTTCCCATCCAGATAGTAGCGCACGGACAAGCCCACAGGCAGCTCCTTTTGGATATTGCCCTGGTAGTAGATGTCATTGCCCTGGGCATCCCATACGGTCATGTTGTCGCCGTTTATGGTGTAGGACTCATCGCCCTTGACATTTTCAATGTCGCTCAGATCGGACTTATCCGCAACAGATGCACTGCCCAGTTCATTTTTTAGCCAATCACTGACGATGATCTTCTTTACGGAGCCGTCGGCGCCGGTCAGGACGTAAACGGTCTCATCCTTGGAGATTTTCTGCTGCAGCTCGGCTGCCTGCTGGGCAGCGGAGACGGGCTGATCGTCCGCCTTCTTGGAGCTCGCCTGGGCGAAGGCCATGCCTGCACCGCCCAGACATAGGGCAGCGCACAGGCAGATGGCAAGTATTTTTTTAGTGGTTTTACTCATGCTCGATTACCTCCTTGGCTTTTTTGCCGCACGGGATATGACGCATATCCAAAGTTGTTTTGCAAATCACAGTGTCCAGCAGCATGAACATGGCCGGCAGCACGAAGGTCACCAGCAGCATACTGATGACGGCGCCCCGGGCAATGAGCATGCACATGGAGCTGACAATTTCAATATCGGAATACAAGGCTACGCCGAAGGTAGCGGCGAACATGCCCATACCGGAGACAAAGATGGAGGGAATGGAGGTGTACAGTGCCGTCCAAACAGCGTCCTTCTTAGATTGACCGGCGATGCGCTCGGCCTTGTAACGGGTGGTCATGAGGATGGCGTAGTCCACGGTGGCGCCCAGCTGAATGGTGCTGATACAGATGGGCGTGATGAAGGCCATGCTCTGGCCCAGATAGTGGGGCAGGCCCAGGTTGATGAAGATGCCCAGCTCAATGACGGCAATGAGGACCACCGGCAGGGTTAGGCTCTTTTCCACCAGCAGGATGATGATGAAGATGGCCAGAATGGAAACCGCCGTAACAACGGCGAAATCGTGGTCCGTTGTCTCGATCATATCCTTCATGCAGGGAGCCTCGCCGATGATCATGCCGCCTTTGTCATAGCTTTTCAGAATGGTGTTAAGGCTTGTAATTTGGTCATTGACCTCATCACTGGCGGGGGCATACTCAGAGTTGATGAGCAGCAGCTCCCAGCGGTCGCTCTCCAGAATATCTTTAATGCTGTCCGGCAGCACCTCCTGAGGCACCCGGGAACCGATGACCGATTCCAGACCCAGGACATATTTTACGCCGTCCACCTGGTCCATCTCACTTATCATACTCTTGACGGCTTTGGGGGAGAGGCCTGCGTCTACCAGCACCATATGGGTGGAGGCGATGTCGAAGTCCTCCTGCAGCTTAGAGTTAGAGATGACATAATTCATATCCTCAGGCAGGCACTGGCCCATGTTGTAATAGACCTCGTCGTTGGCCTTTTCATAGCCGTAGTAAGCCGGCGCAATAAGCAGGGCAAAGACAACCAAAAACACGGGGAAGATCTTCACCAGCTTCTTGGAAAAGCCCCGCATATCGGGGATGATGGAGCGGTGCTTGGTCTTCTGCAGGGGTTTATCCAGCACCAGGATCATAGACGGCAGCACGGTGACGCAGCCCAGCACGCCCAGCAGCACGCCCTTGGCCATGACGACGCCCAGATCCCGGCCCAAGGTAAAGCTCATAAAGCACAGAGCAATGAAGCCGGAGATAGTGGTGACGGAGCTGCCGATGACGCTGGTAAGGGTATTGTGGATGGCGCTGGCCATGGCGGCCTCTTTATTCTCACACAGGGGCAGCTGCTCGTTGTAGCTGTGCCAAAGGAAAATGGAGTAATCCATGGTCACGGCCAGCTGCAGCACAGCGGACAGGGCCTTGGTGATGTAGGAGATCTCACCCAGGAAGAAGTTGGTGCCCATATTCAGCAGGATCATAGCGCCGATAGAGGCCAAGAATACAAAGGGGATCAGCCAGCCATCCAAAAACAGCAGCATGGCCACACACGCCAGAGTCACGGCCAGCGCCACATAAATGGGCTCCTCCTGCTCGCACAGATCCTTCAGGTCCACCACCAGAGCTGTCATGCCGGACACGAAGCACTGCTTGCCGCAGATGGTGCGGATCTGCTTCACAGCGTCCATGGTAACGTCTTCAGAGGTGCCGGAGTCAAAGAACACGGCCATCATGGTGGAGTGGTCGGAGTTAAAGGCCTGGTAGACCTTGTCCGGCAGCATCTCCATGGGGATGGAGAGATCAGCCATAGAGTCGTACCAAAGGACGGTGTCCACATGGTCCACCTGCTCCACCTGCTGCTTTAGGGCTGCCACATCCTTGTTGGGCATATTCTCAAAGATCAAGAATGTGAAGGCACCCTTGTTGAAGTCCTCCAGCAATTCATTTTGCCCGACGACCGTGTCCATATCCTCCGGCAGGTAGGTCAGCATGTCGTAGTTGACACGGGTGGCCGCCATGCCAAAGGCCGAGGGCACCAGCAGGGCTACGGTCAAAATCAAGATCAGAATACGGTGTTTGACCACCGCTTTTGCAAAACGCATTTACGATTCCTCCCATTCTTCATAGTCATCCGAAACGATCACATCCGGCTGCTGGTTGTCCACGATCTTCACCATGCTGATGGCAACGCCCAGGCTCAAAAGCCCCTCAGACACGAATGAGATACCCAGCAGCACCGTAACGGCCCGAGCGGCCGCCACGGGACATAGAGTGATGAGCAGACCGATGAGGGCCGTGAGCCCGGCCAGCACCAATGTCACCCACCATTGGCGGATGCCAAAGGCCTTGGCGTCCAGCGCCGTTCGGATCTTGAACAGGCTGTCGGCCATAATGCAGATGCCGTAGGCCACACAGAGGAACGCCACAGCGTCCTTGTGCCGGATGAGGGTGATGATGCCCAGCACGCACAGCAGCACGCCAAACTGCAGATCGTACTGAAAGGCCAGGCGAAACAGGTCCCGAGACCAATAGCCCACCAGCTTGATGATGCCGAAGACCAGAATGGCGATGCCGAAGAAGATACCAATAAAGGATTGGGACGGCGTGGGATAGAAGATCATGGCCAGCCCTGCCAAAGTGAAAATGGCGGAAATGGCAATGTAACCGTATTTGGCGATTTTCATGGGGGTTACGGAACGCAGCTTCATGTGATGCACCTCCTCTTTGCTTTTTTTGATTGCAGAGCAGAGAATACACCTTGCGGCGGCATTTGACTACGGACAAATAAACCGTCCGTGCCTGAAAATCAGACACGGACGGTAAAATTGGCCAAAAATTAGGCACGGGGGCGTCCCGTGCCTAATTTTTATCTCATGAAAGCCTCGCAGAGTTTGCTGCCCGCAGGCGGCAAAAAAATAAAACCATTTTCTCTTGCGACCTGTGCGTAAGAGAAAATACCTCTCAGGCTGCCAGTGTATAATTTTGAGCCTGCGGCTCAAAATTATGCGCGCAGCAGACTGCAAACTCCTTGTCGGAAAAACAAAGTTTTTCGACAAAAGCAGTTAGGCACGGGGGTGTCCCGTGCCTAATTTTTCTCGTATTAAACCTGATCCCGCAGAAGGACGGCGGCCTCCGTGGCCATGTCCCGCTTCAGGAGGAAAATCCGGCGGATGGATTTCATGTACTGCTCGGACATACCACTGTCCAGCCAATCAACGGTCAGGCCGAAGCAGACACATTTGTAGTAGTCGATAATGGTTTTCCGGTCCTCGGGCGAGATGGCCTCCTGAGCCAAGGCGGTGTCTACATAGCTGCGAACGAAGTACTCGCACACCTGCATCAGCTTGCGTTCAAACACATCCCAGCTCACGGAGCGATAGATGTGCAGAATGGCCCGGCGGCGGCGTGAGGCAAATTCGATGACCGCATCAAAGCCCTCCACAATGGAGGATACGGAGGGGTAGGCCTGGATGATAGACTCGGCATCCTCCTTGATGATCTCCTCAATGAGGGCAGGGAGGTCCTGGTAGTGGTAGTAGAACGAATTGCGGTTGATGCCGCACCGCTCCACAATATCTTTAACGGTGATGTCGTTCAGGGGGCGCTCCTCCAACAGGGAGGTGAAGGCTTCCTTGATTGCCCGCCGTGTGAAATTTGCCATGGCGCAGGGCTCCTTTCTATAGCTAATATTATTATAGCATGTATACCGGAAAAAACCAAGACCGGTTTTTGATCTGCCGCCGGGAGGCAACTGGATTCCTCTGTAAAAAAAGGTGGCTTTTTGCCGAAAAATGCCTTACAATACCAATATAGAATATGAAAGCCGAGGAAAACCCCCATGAAAAACGCTGCAGGAAAAGCTCTTGGCCCGACAGGTGAAAACGCCCAACGGCCTTCTCTATTGGATCCTCATGCTGGTGGTGAAGGTTCTCAATGGGAAGACACATACCACCTTCCGCTATAAGGCAGACCCCCGTAAGGACAGAGAGCCGTTCATCATCATCAGCAACCACGCCTCTCGGGTGGACTACCAGTTCACCGGCCCGGTGTGCTATCCCAATAGGCTCAACTATGTGGTGGGATATAACGAGTTTTTTCGATTTCCGGCCTGCCTGCTGCTGAAGCTGGCCCAGGTCATTCCCAAGAAGAATTTCACCCCGGATCTGTACTGCATGCGTCAGATGCGCAGCATCATCCATCGGGGCGGCCACCTGTGCATTATGCCCGAGGGAATGAGCTCCATCACGGGCATGGCCCAGCCGGTGATGGCCGGCACGGGCAAGTTTTTGAAGATGATGGGTGTCACGGTGTACTACACCAAGATATCCGGCGGCTACCTGACCTATACCAAGCACTGCCTGGATGAGCGTGTGGGCCGGGTGGAGGTAACGGTAGACCGGATGTTCACCCCTCAGGAGCTGAAGCGCCTGCCTCCCCAGGAGATCGAGGACACCATGAACCGTCTGTTGGCCCACGATGACTATATCTGGAACCGGGAGGCCCAGGTGACCTTCCGGGGCAAGGGACAGATGGCCAAAAAACTGGATACGCTGCTTTATATGTGCCCCAAGTGCGGCGCCATGTACCAAATGAAGTGCAGCGGCAATGAAATGCGCTGCACCGCCTGCGGCAACACGGTATCCCTGGATGAAAGGTATAACCTGCGCCCGGTGGGCGAGGGAAGCGTCTGTCCGGAGCTGGTCAGCGATTGGGTGCTGCTGGAGAGAAAAAAGGCGGAGGAAGATGTAAAGGATCCAAATTTTACATACAGCGGCCATGTTCGGGTGGGCAAGCTGCCTGAGCACAAGACCCTCAAAGGAGACAACACCTCCGTGATCTGCGGTGAGGGCGAGCTTCGACTGGATCACAGTGGCCTGACCTTTGCCGGCACGGTGGAGGGGAAACCCTGCAGCTTCCATCTGACCACGGAGCAGGTGCCCACCTTCGGCATGTGTACGGATATTTCCCGATTCTATACGTTCGTGGAGGGCGAGTTTATGGAGTTCTATCCAGACCGGCAGGATGTGCTCCGCTGGGACCATCTGACCGAGGAGATGCATCGCGTCTGCGGCGGCAAATGGCAGAACGTGCCCTACCGGCATTGCGACTCATTGCACTGAAGCGGCATAACAAAAAAGCGCGCAGGTGATGCCTGCGCGCTTTTAGCTTGTATTTATGATTCCCGGGCCTTGCCAATGGCCATTAGGGGAATGGTGACCAGGATCAGAGAGAAGCCCAGCAGATCCAGCCAAGTGAAGGCGGTGTGCAGGAACAGCACAGAAATCACCACAGAGCCCACCGGCTCAATGGAGGACAGGACGCTGCCCACCAGGCTGCCCACAATGCTGCACCCACTCTGAAAGAGGCTAAAGGAGAGCACCGTGCCCAGGACAATAACGCAGGCCAGCAGCACCCAGAGCTTGCCGCTGAACTGCACACCCTGGATGTGCCACGGGCGGAAGATCAGCAGCATCACTGCGCCGCCAATGGTCATGCCCCAGCCGGTGATGGTGAGAACATGGTACTTCTGCATGAGCTTTCGGGGGGATACGGTATAAAAAGCGAAGCACACGGCACTGATAAGGCCCCATATGGCGCCCTTGGCAGGCACAGCCAGCGTGTTGAGGTCGAAGTGGGTCACGCAGGTAAAAGCGCCCAGCACCACTAACACCACGCTAATCAGCTCATAGAGATGCGGCTTTTTCCGGGTGGAGGCAATGCTCCACAGCAGAATGACTATGGGGCTGCAATAGGACAGCACCGTAGCGAAGGCCACATTAGCGTACTGAACAGATGTATAATAGCTATACTGGCAAAGGGCGGAGCCCAGCAGGGAGAACACCAGCAGAGAGGGCCAGGCTTCCTTACGCCGCAGGATCGCCATAGGCTTATCTCCGGCAATGGCGGCTGCGGAAAGGGTGATAAGACCGCCGATGAAAAGACGAATAGGCACTAACCAATCGGAGATGACGCCGCAATCCCGGAACATAACCTGCCCGCATGCGCCGCCAACAGACCAGAGTAAGCCGCCCAAAAGAGTCATGATGTAGCCCTTGACCATAAGAGAACGATTATTCCCAGCCATAAAAAAGCCCGTCCTTTTTGACAAAATCCTGCATCAATATAGCATGGTGGGGCATGGATTGTCCATGAGCTTAACTGACAAAAACAGGCAGAAAAGGCCAAGCTCTCCTGGTGAAAATAACCCGGCTTCAGCCGCCGGAACGGATTGAAAACCGCGGTGCAATGTGATACCATAAGCTGGAAAGGAAGGTGATGGCGCTGGAAATAAGGATCAAACGAGCGGAGGAATACTCGGCCCGGCAACTGGCGGCGGAAATGCTGGCAGATGCTGTCGGCTCCGCTCCGGAGGATATTTTCTTCTATCGGGGAGAAAACGGCAAGCCCTTGACAAACCTGTCCCTGCACTTTAATTGCAGCCACAGTGGGGGCTTTGTGGTCTGCGCTGTGGGCGAAAGGGAGGTCGGCGTGGATCTGGAGCAGATCCGTCCGGTGCACCCCCGGCTGGAGCGGGCCCTCACGGCGGAAGAGCGGCAGTGGCTGACCTCGCTCCCGCAGGCGGAGCGGGATGAGGGCTTTTTCCGGCTTTGGACGCTGAAGGAGAGCTGGATTAAGTGCCGGGGCGGCCGGTTAATGGAGTTTCGCCGGACGGAGTTTTTGCTGCAAGGACAGGAGATCGTTTCTGCACCGCCAGGCTTTATCTTCCGTTTTTTGCCTGCACCTATGGGCTATGTGCTGGCAATCTGTGAGAGAGAATAAAAATGCGGAGGTTATTCCAATAGCCTCCGCATTTTATCTATATAGATTAGATTATAAGCTGTATTTCCGCTTGTACTCGTCGTAGTATTCTGCGAAGGACTCGTCCTTCATCTGCTTTAGGCTGCGGACATACTCGTGAGTATCAAAGGAGTCCGATTGCAGCTCAATGACTGCCAGGGCAATGTTGGAGCAGTGGTCGGCCACACGCTCAAAATTTGTCAGCAGATCATTAAAGACAAAGCCCTGATTCAGCGTGCACGCGCCCCGCTGCAGCCGCTCGATGTGATGGCTCTTCATCTCATCGCACAGGGTGTCCACGATCTCCTCCAAGGGCTCTACCCGGCGTGCGCCTGATACATTGCTTTCAATAAAGGTATCCACAGATAGGTGCAGAATATCCCGGATGGCCTGCTGCAGCACGGAGAGCTCCCTTTGCGCCTGCTCGGAGAAAATGATGTTTTTTTCGTGGATTTCCTTGGCACACTCGGCGATGTTCAGCGCATGGTCGCCGATGCGTTCAAAGTCGGAGATGGTGTGCAGATACTTGGACACCTCCTCACTCTGCCGGGTATTCAAGGACTTGACAGTGATTTTCATAAGGTAAGTGCCCAGCTTGTCCTCAAAACGATCAATGGTATTTTCCTTATCCTCAATAGATTGGAAGCCCTTGTCGCTATAATTGGAGATCAAGTCCAATGATGCTGTCAGATTTCTGCAGGCGGTGTTAGCCATGGCGGCGGTAACCTCCCGGCTCTGCTCAATAGCCAGGGCGGGGTGCTGCAGAAAGCGCTCCTCCAGCCGGTCCATCTCCAGCTGCGCGGGATCGGCGCCGCGCTTATCCGGGATCAGGAAGCATACAAATCGCTCCAAAAGCCCAATGCACGGGGTCAGAACGATGACCGTGGCCAGGCGGAACAGAGTGTTGAGCAGGGCGATGGACACGGTGGTCATGGTCATGGGCATAAAGGGGAAATGGACAAAGGCGTTCACCACATAGAATACGGTGGCCCAAATTATAACACCCAGCACATCAATGAGCAGATAGACAAAGGCGGTGCGCCGGCCGTGAATGTTGGCGCCCAGGGCGCTGAGCAGCACCGGGACGGCTGCACCGATGGCGATGCCCATGATGATGGGAAACGCCACCTCAAAGGTGACGGCGCCGGTAATGGCCAGTGCCTGCAGGATACCTACAGCGGCGGAAGCGCTCTGCAGGATACTTGTAAAGGCGATGCCTACCAGGATACCCAAAAAGGGATTGGAAAAGCTGGTAAGAATGCCGGTAAAAGCCTCACTCTCCTTCAGCGGGGCCACAGCGTCGCTCATGGCGGACATGCCGAACATCAATACGGCAAAGCCCATGAGAATGTTGCCGATAGCCAGCGTGGATTGCTTTTTTCCGGCCATGCGCAGGATGATGCCGACAATGGCAACAACGCCCGTAAGGGTGGCGGTGCTTAAAAGCTCCACCCAGCCGCTGCCGCCGGAAAGGTCGGACAGACACAGAATCCACCCGGTGATGCTGGTGCCCAGAATGGCGCCCATGACCACACCAATGGCCTGCTTGACCTGCATCATGCCGGAGTTGACGAAGCCCACCACCATCACCGATGTGGCGGAGGACGATTGAATTACGGCGGTGACGCCGGTGCCCAGCAAAACGCCCTTGAGCGGTGTACTGCTGAGCCGGTAAAGCACCAGCTCCAGCTTGTTGCCGGCAACTTTTTTCAGGCCGTCACCCATAAGGCTCATGCCGTACAGGAACAGTGCCACACCGCCCAGCAGGGTTATGACGTCGGATACACCCATCCGCTTATCCCTCCCATTATTATTCCTAATTTAATAGTATACAAAATTTGCGGAACATTGTCGATAGCAATTTAAGAAAACCGGTAAAAATCGCAAAAAGAATTGGACAAAAATTTCAGAGAAAAAACGCATTATTTAAGATAGATTTTACAGAAAGCGGATTTTCTTTTTAATAAGGATGCGGTATAATCAATTGGAAAGAAGGTGGAATGGATGATCTATCTGCTGGAGGATGATGACAGCATCCGTAAATTGGTGATTTATGCCCTGCAGAGCCAGGGGTATGAGGCGGCGGGCTTTGAAAGACCGTCGGAGTTTTGGCATGCCATGGGCCGGCGGCTGCCGGAGCTGGTGCTGCTGGATGTAATGCTGCCGGAGGAGGATGGATTATCCGTGCTGAAGAAGCTGCGCTCCGCCACGGCCACTGCGGCCATCCCGGTGATTATGCTTACGGCCAAGAATACGGAGTTTGACCGGGTGACGGGGCTGGATTGCGGGGCGGACGACTTTGTCTCCAAGCCCTTCGGCATGATGGAGCTGCTGGCCCGGGTACGCGCGGTGCTGCGCCGCACCGAGAAGAAGCCACAGGAGCAGCAGTGGCAGGTGGGCCCACTGCAGGTGTATCCCCTGCGCCGGCAGGTGCAGGTGAATGGCCGGGAGGTTATGCTGACCTATAAGGAGTTTGAGATACTCTCTCTGCTTTTGCAGGAGCAGGGCCATGTCCTGACCCGGGATACACTCATGGATCGTGTCTGGGGCCTGGAGGCTGAGCGGGAGAACCGCACCTTGGATGTGCACATCCGTACCCTGCGGCAGAAGCTGGGGGAAGCCGGCGGGCTCATTGAAACCGTCCGGGGCGTCGGCTATAAGCTGGGAGGCCAGGTATGACCGGTAAGATCATCCGCAGCTTATTTTCTCTGGCGATGCTGGTGCTGGTCATAGGCGCGGCGCTGTTTTCCGGGATTCTCTATGGCTATTATGAAAAGCAATCCTTTGCCTCTCTTGCTCAGGAGGCAGAGCAGCTGCAGCAGACAATGGAATATGTTTCCCCTGAACAGATGCGCTCTGCAGACCGCATTACCCTCATTTCCCCCGACGGGACTGTACTCTATGACAGTGTGGCCAGGGCCGACGCCATGGAGAATCATCTGAGCCGGGAGGAGGTTGCCCAGGCCCTGCGGGAGGGGACGGGCAAGAGCAGCCATTACTCCAGCACTGTGCTGAAAAAGAATCTGTATTATGCCCTTCGTCTGGATGACGGCAACATTTTGCGCCTGAGCCGGGAGCAAAGCAGCCTGGGGGCTATGCTGCTGAATATGGCATGGCCCATTGCTGCTACGGTAGCCGGGCTTTTGCTGCTGGCGGCGGGCCTATCCGTCCGCCTAGCCCGGCAAATCACCCAGCCTATCAATGCCATTTCCCCGGATGATCCTCAGAATGTGTATCCGGAGCTGCAGCCCTTGACCCAGCGCCTGCGCCAGCAGCGGGAGACGATTCGCAATCAGATGGACGAATTGAGCCGCCGTATGCGGGAATTCTCGGCCATGACGGAGAATATGAGCGAGGGATTCCTGCTCATCGACCTCCGGGGCCATGTGCTGACGGAGAACCACAGCGCATCCATGCTGCTGCCCACGGATGCGGATAATATTGCCAAGTGCAGCCAAAGGGAGCTCTGCCAGGCGGCACAGCAGGCCCTGACCGGCCAGCGGTGTGAACGGCTGCTGCAGCAGGGAGAGAGGACACTCTCCGTCATTGCAAGCCCCGTACTGGAGTCCGGCCAGGTCACCGGCGCCGTGGTGCTGACCCTGGATGTGACAGAGCGGGAGCAACGGGAAAAGCTCCGCCGGGAATTTTCAGCCAACGTGTCCCACGAGCTGAAAACACCCTTGACCTCCATCTCCGGCTTTGCCGAGCTTATGAGCCAGGGCCTTGTGCCGGCGGATAAGGTACGGGAATTCAGCTTGGACATCCAAAAGGAGTGTACACGGCTGACAAATTTGGTGGAGGACATCATCGACCTGTCCCGCCTGGAGGAGGGCGGCGGCGATATGACCTGGGAAGGTACTGACCTTTATACGCTTTGTGACGATGTGCTGCAGAGCTTGGAGCCAGTGGCAAAAAGGCAGGCCGTCACGCTGCGCTTGGCGGGCGAGAGCCTGCAGGTCCGCGGTGTGTATCAGGTGCTCCGCGAGATGATCTATAACCTCTGCGACAATGCCATCAAGTATAATCGTTCCGGCGGCAGTGTCACCGTTACGGTGGCGCGGAGTGCGGGAAGAGCGTCCGTAACGGTGGCTGATACCGGCATCGGCATCCCCTACGAGGACCAGAGCCGGGTTTTTGAACGGTTTTACCGGGTGGACAAGAGTCATAGCCGGGCCATCGGCGGCACAGGGCTGGGACTATCTATTGTGAAGCACGCGGCGGTCCTGCACGGCGCGGAGATAAAGCTGCAAAGCCAGCCCGAGGATGGAACGGTTATCACGGTGCTCTTTCCCGGGGAATGACAGAAAATTTACAGGGCTTTCAGAGGGCTTCCCTTGCGGAAGCCCTCTTTTTTCATAATTTAATATGGATTTAACTTTTCTCCGGTTTCGGATTTAATATGGAACAGATATGCTAATAATAGGTAAAAACGGAAGAGGAGAGAGATTCATGACATTTTTCGATTTCTTAACATTGATCGGCGGGTTAAGCCTGTTTCTGTTCGGCATGAACCTCATGGGCGATGCCCTGGAAAAACGTGCGGGCAATGGGCTGAAAAACCTGCTGGGCAAGCTTACCAGCAGCAAGGCGGCGGGCTTTCTCACAGGCGTAGGCATCACGGCGGTGATCCAGTCGTCATCTGCCACAACGGTGATGGTGGTGGGCTTTGTAAACTCCGGCCTTATGGCACTGCGTCAGGCTATTTATGTTATTATGGGTGCCAACGTAGGCACCACTGTAACGGCATGGATTCTGAGCCTTTCGGGCATCCAGAGCGACAGCTTTTTCATGCAGCTCCTCAAGCCTACATCCTTCACGCCTGTTTTGGCCCTGATCGGTGTAGCGCTGTATATGATGGGCAAGAGCGGCAAGAAGAAGGATACAGGTATGATCCTTCTGGGCTTTGCCACATTGATGTTCGGCATGGATACCATGAGTACCGCCGTGGCGGGGCTGAAGGATATGGAGAGCTTCCGGGAGCTGCTGCTGGTGTTCACCAATCCCATTTTGGGCGTACTGGCAGGCGCGGTGCTCACGGCCATCATCCAGTCCTCCTCGGCCTCCGTGGGCATCCTGCAGGCCGTGTCTTCTACAGGCCAGATCACCTTTGGCGCGGCTATCCCCATTATCATGGGTCAAAATATAGGCACCTGCGTTACGGCACTGCTTTCCTCCATCGGTACCAACCGCAACGCCCGCCGGGCGGCGGTGGTGCATCTGTCCTTCAACATCATCGGCACGGTGGTATGGCTGACGGTGTTTGAGGTGGTACGGGCCTTGGTAAACATCCCTCTGCTGGACGGCAGCATTGATCAGCTGGGCATAGCCATTGTCCACTCGATATTTAATATACTCTGCACGGCGCTTCTGCTGCCCATGACGGGCCTGCTGGAGAAGCTGGCCTGCCGCATTATCCCCGATCATGCCGGCGGCGACAGCATCCCCGAGCTGGACGAGCGTCTCATGGCTACTCCGGCGGTGGCTATGGAGCGGTGCCATGAGGTCACCATGAACATGGGCTTCACCTCGGTCCGGGCCACTCGGAACGCTATGCATGAGCTGAAAAACCATGATGTGAAGCGCGCCGAGAGCATCCGGGAGGATGAGCGGACCGCTGACCGCTATGAGGACGAGCTGGGAACTTATCTGGTGAAGCTATCCGGCTGTCATTTGAGCGACCAGGATCGGGTGGAGGCGGCGGAGCTGCTGCACATGATCGGCGATTTTGAGCGCATCAGTGACCATGCGGTGAATATCCTGGAGTCTACAGAGGAGCTGCGCGGAAAGGGTATCGCCTTTACACAGCCGGCAATAGAAGAAATGAGCAAGATGTTCGGTGCGGTGGATGAGATCATGGACCTGGCTCTCACGGCCTTCATCCACAGAGATCTCTCTGCGGCCCGAGAGGTGGAGCCCCTGGAGCAGGTGGTGGATACGCTGAAGGAGCAGCTTCGCTCCCGGCATATCCTGCGCCTGCAGGAGGGCAAGTGCAGTATGGAGGCCGGCTTTGTCTGGGCAGATATGCTGACGGACCTGGAGCGTATCGCTGACCACTGCTCCAATATTGCCGGCTGTGTGGTGCAGATGCAAAAGAGCCGGCTGGATATCCATGGCTATCTGGACGGCATCCGCAGCGGCAGCGATGAGTACCGCCAGCGCTATGACTTTTACGCCCGAAAATATGCCTTGGTCTGAGTCTTGTAAATATCTGCAAAAGTGTGTATAATAAGCGCATACTAAAGTTAGGAGCCAATATCCCATGCTGAAGCATTGCTTGATCGTGTTCGGAGTGTCCATGGTGCCGCTGATAGAGCTGCGCGGTGCGATCCCCTATGGCATCGCCTTTGGCTTGCCGCTGTGGCAGACCTACTGTATCGCCATCGTGGGCAACATGCTGCCGGTTCCCATTATCTATTTCTTCGCCCGCAAAGTCCTGGCCTGGGGCTGCGACAAGAGGTATATCGGCAAGTTTTTTACCTGGTGCCTGCGAAAGGGCGAAAGGGGCGGCCAAAAGCTCCAGGAAAAGGCGGGCCGGGGCCTGTTTTGGGCACTGCTGCTGTTTGTGGGCATCCCACTGCCCGGCACCGGCGCCTGGACCGGGACGCTGGCGGCCAGCATTTTAGATATGGGCTTTAAGAAGAGCGTGCTGGCCTGCATGGGTGGTGTGCTGCTGGCGGGGATTATCATGGGCGGCCTGTCCCTTTTGGGCGTGGGTATCTTTACAACGGCTGCGGTATGACCTGAACAAGAGGAGGATTGCATATGACATACACTTATCAGCCTCGGGGTGTTTGCTCCCGAAAGATGACCGTGCAGCTGCAGGATGGCATCATCCGCGATGTGCGGGTGGAGGGCGGCTGTAATGGGAATCTACAGGGCATTTCCCGCTTGGTTATTGGGATGCCCGCCCGGGACGCCATTGAGCGGATGAAGGGCATCCGCTGCGGAGACAAGCCCAGCTCCTGTCCGGATCAGTTATCCATTGCCCTGGAGCAGGCCTTGGCGAAGGGCGAATAAAGGAACAAAATGTGAAGCCGCGGAGATTTATCTCTGCGGCTTTTTTCACCCCTGTCGCCGCAGACGCATAGTATGGAGAGCAATGGGAGCGTGAGAGCGATGGCCTATAATGAGCGAGAGCTGCTGGCCCGGCTCATTCAGTGTGAGGCGGGAGGCGAAGGAGAAAACGGAATGAAGGCGGTGGCCGGCGTGGTGATGAACCGGGTGAATGTTATCGGCGGGGAGTACGATAGATTGGGCCAGGGGGATTTGTATAACATCATTTTTCAGCCAGGGCAGTTCACCTGCCTGGCGGAATACATTGCCGGTGCGTATAATCCCCAGAACATCTACAATATGCGCCCCACAAAGGAAAACTACGACATTGCGGATTGGGCCATAGCGGGCAACCGCTTGCCCATTGTGGGGGACGCCCTGTGGTTTTATAACCCCTATGATAAGCCCTGCCGAAGCTATTTTCCCTCCCAGGTGGGGCAGTTCGTGGAGAAAATTGGACAGCATTGCTTCTATGCTCCGACAGATGCGTATTATGAAACTTGAGTGAGGTGTGATGTATGCTGCAATTACATACAGATATACAGGACGGAGCTTCTCCCGGCATGAGCGCCATGCAGGGGAATATGAGCACCATCCAGAGTGGCGCCACAGCCATGCAGAGCGGCGTAACTCCAATGCAGGCGGATCAGAGCAATATGGCCCTGATCCCGCAGCGGCCGGAGCACATGATGCTTCAGCAGAAGGAGATTGAGACCGTGGAGAATCCCACCGGCACCCGGGATGTGACCAATAGCTCTATCCGGGGATTGCTGGCCCGGAATTTGGGATACTATATCGTGGCCAGCTTCCTTATGGGTACCCAGCAGGCCATACAATGGGAAGGGATCCTGGCCAGCGTCGGCAACGACTACTTAGTGATCTATCAGCCGGATCAGAACCGCTTTGTCAGCGGAGATATTTACGCACTGAAGTTTGTGGAGTTCCACGAGGATCAATCTGCCTGCGCCGGCTACCGCCGCCGGGATGCCTTCCAGAGCTGGTGAAAAAAGGCTCTCAAAGCGCCTTGGGCGCTTTGAGAGCCTTGCCTTATATAGAACTGTTTACTTGCGAAGCTTATCCCAAGGGGTGATTTTCCCGGATTGGCGTGTCCGGTTCATATCAATGACCCGCTGGTTGCGGCTGCCGCGGAACTGCAGGGAAATATCCTTTTCCTCCGGTATAAACCGCCCGTCGATGAGAATGTCGATACAGGAGAGCATTTCCTCCGTAGCCTCGCAGTGGGGGTGCGCACCGGGAGTCAGCAGCTCCTCCAGCTGATAGCCAGTGTAGCACCAGATGTTTTTTTGCGGGTATTTTTCCCGGATGCGGCGCAGCATGGGCAGCAGTGCCCGCTGGTTTTCCGGTTCAAAGGGGTCTCCGCCCAGGAGTGACAGACCGCCCACATAGGGCTTATCCAGCTCGGCATAGATCTCCTGCTCCGTTTCCTCTGTAAAGGGCCGGCCGTAGCAGAAGTCCCAGGTTTCCGGCTGGAAGCAATCCTTACAGTGGTTGCGGCAGCCGGAGACGAACAGGGATACCCGTACCCCCTCACCATTAGCAATATCACATTTTTTCAGCTCGCCATAGTGCATGGTTGCTCGACCTCATTTCTATAAAGGCGAGGCAGGCCCTGCCTACCCCGCCTATTTTTTTGCAGAGGACAATTACAGGTGCAGAACCCGGTCCTTGATCTCCTGAGTGCGGCCCTGGTTCCAGAACTGGGTACCGATATAGCCGCAGGTGCGGCGGGCCACATTCATCTTATCCTGGTCGGTATTGCCGCACTGGGGACACTTCCAGATGAGCTTGCCGTCCTCCTCCACCACTTCGATCTCGCCGTCCCAGCCGCAGACCTGGCAGTAGTCGCTCTTGGTGTTCAGCTCGGCGTAGATGATGTGGTCATAGATGAACTTCATTACCTCCAGCACGGCGGGGAGATTGTTCTGCATATCCGGGACCTCTACATAGCTGATGGCGCCGCCGGGGGACAGGTGCTGGAACTGGGCCTCAAATTCCAGCTTCGTAAAGGCGTCGATAGGCTCGGTAACATGGACATGGTAGCTATTGGTGATATAGCCCTTGTCGGTGATGCCCTCAATGACGCCAAAGCGCTTTTGCAGGCACTTGGCAAATTTATAGGTGGTGGACTCCAAGGTGTACCGTAGAGGGAGTAGTCAATATTTTCGGCGGTCTTCCACTCCTGGCATTTTTCGTTCATCTTTTTCATAATGGACAGAGCAAAGGGAGTGGCAGCGGGGTCTGTGTGGCTTTTGCCGGTCATGTATTTCACACATTCATACAGACCCGCGTAACCCAGGGAGATCGTGGAGTAGCCGCCGTAAAGGAGCTTGTCGATGACCTCGCCTTTTTTCAGCCGGGCCAGAGCGCCGTACTGCCAAAGGATGGGGGCGGCGTCGGAGGTGGTGCCCTTCAGCCGGTCGTGGCGGCAGCGGAGGGCGCGGTGGCACAGCTCCAGGCGCTCGTCAAAAATTTTCCAGAACTTCTCAATATTGCCGCCGGAGGACAGGGCCACATCCGGCAGGTTAATGGTGACAACGCCCTGGTTAAAGCGGCCATAATACTTGTGCTTGCCGGGCTCGTAGTTGCCGGCATTGGCGATGTTGCCCACCCCGGCATCGGTGAAGCGGTCGGGGGTCAGGAAGGAGCGGCAGCCCATACAGGTGTACACGTCGCCCTTGAGCTCCTTCATCTTCTTCTCGGAAATATAGTCAGGCACCATACGACGGGCGGTACACTTGGCGGCCAGCTCCGTGAGATACCAGTAGGGGGAGTCCTCGTGGATGTTATCCTCCTCCAGGGTGTAGATGAGCTTGGGGAAAGCAGGCGTGACCCAAATGCCTTTTTCGTTTTTCACGCCCTGGTAGCGCTGGAGGAGCATCTCCTCGATAATCATGGCCAGGTCTTTCTTCTCCCGTTCGTTCCGGGCCTCGTTCAGATACATGAACACCGTGATGAAGGGGGCCTGTCCGTTGGTGGTCAGCAGAGTCACCACCTGGTACTGGATGGTCTGCACACCCCGGCGAATTTCCTCCCGCAGGCGGGTCTCTACCAGCTCGCTGATCTTCTCCTCACCGGGGTCTACGCCGATGGAGGCCATTTCACCTTGGACGATCTTGCGGATTTTCTGACGGCTGACCTCTACAAAGGGGGCCAAATGTGTGAGGCTGATGGACTGGCCGCCGTACTGGTTGCTGGCCACCTGGGCTACGATCTGGGTGGCAATATTGCAGGCAGTGGCAAAGCTATGGGGACGCTCAATGAGAGTGCCGGTGATGACAGTGCCGTTTTGCAGCATATCCTCCAGGTTCACCAGGTCACAGTTGTGCATATGCTGGGCGTAATAATCACTGTCGTGGAAGTGGATGATGCCCTCCCGATGGGCCTCAACAATCTCTTGAGGCAGCAGAATACGTTCGCTGAGGTCGCGGCTGACCTCACCGGCCATGTAGTCCCGCTGGGTAGAGTTGACCACTGGGTTTTTATTGGAATTCTCCTGCTTGGCCTCCTCGTTATTGCACTCGATGAGGGAGAGAATCTTATCGTCGGTTGTGTTGGATTTGCGGACCAGGGAACGGGTATAGCGGTAGGTGATGTAATGCTTGGCCACTTCAAAGGCGCCGTGGGCCATGATGTGGTGCTCCACCATGTCCTGAATTTCCTCCACAGTGGGAGCGCGGCCGATCTTCTGGCACTGGAGCTCTACAGACTCGGCGATGCGCTGGATCTGCACGGGGGTCATGCGATCCACTTCCTCCACGGAGTCGTTGGCCTTGGTGATGGCAACGATGATCTTTGTGATGTCGAAGGCTACCTCGGAGCCGTTGCGCTTGATGATCTTCATTTTATTTGTCCTCCTCCGCCCCAACGAGGGCAAGTAATATTTATCACATGTGTGTATACACCTATGTTACACTATATGTTGTGCTATTACAAGGGGTTAACACACAAAATATAGAGAGAAACTGTACCAAATTTAGGCGGTGAAATTTGGAGGAACAGACAAAGACCACAAAATATAGTAAATAATTACATGGGATACACAAAATGTTGTATAATAAAAAACTATGCCGCCGGTTCTGCGGCAGCACAGCAAAATCCGTGGGCTTCAGGCCGGAGCGGACTCATGCTCCCGGCAATAGCGGTCCTCACAGACCACCATGAAGTAGGCCCAGAGGATGAAAGGGAGCGCGCACAGAGAAGCCTTGATCTCCCAAAGCTCCACAGCGAAGTAAGCTGCCGCAGCGCCTACATGGAAGCTGAGAATGGTGGAAACATAGAACCACATCCGCCGCAGCTGTCCCTTTTCCCGGGCGCACAGATGACGGGCCAGGGAGAGGGCAGCCTGCTTGGTGTTGTTGGTGGAAAAGATGGTGGAGCTGACGTTTCCCTGCGCTCCGGAGAAGGAGCTCCATTGGACGCTCATGGCAAAGAAAATGGGGTAAAGAGCAGGGACAGTAGGTGTTTCCGCCGGGAGAAACGCCAATACAACGGCGCAGAGCGCATCCACCGCTGGGCTGACCCGCCGCATATCCCAGCCGAATAGGCGAGGCAGGAACACCGTGGACATGGTGCCCACAATATATATGACTAAAGCGCCTATATGCATCAGCACTCCCAGCCAATCGCCCTCAAAGGAGTTGAGCAGTATATCCAGCAAATTCAGAGTCTGCGCATTGGCCATGATGCCCATGCGCAGCAGGATTGCGTATGCCGCGAAAAAGCCGCCCACGGCGGCAAAGGACAGATGACGGCACCAATCTATATTAGAAATTCGGCTCATGGAGATTCTATCCTCCGTTTTCAAATGATGTTGCCTGTACCATCGGTTGACAAAGGCAAAACCGTGCCTGCCCTTGTTAACCGATGGTACCAGTATAGCAGAAAAATGTCGATGGACAAGAGAAAAGATGGACAAAAATAAGCAGATCCCGGGGAGAATCTATTGACAACAGACAGATTTGTGGTAGAATAATGAAAAATGCTGAGAGGAAGTCAAGCAGACAGCCGATCCCAAGCGAAACGGGGATAGGTGAGAGCCCGTTGGATGCCGGCGTCTGCATGCCGCTTCGGAGCGGCCGGTGAGGAGCCGGACGGTGCATTCCCGTTACAGAATGGCTAAGAGGGCAGAGCTTTCTGCCGAATTAGGGTGGTACCGTGGAGTTTAACTTCGCCCCTATGTGTGGGGCGGAGTTTTTGTTTTTTGTGAGGTGGTCAGGTGGCATATCGGATCGTGAATATGGCGGAGGACCCCCGCAGCGGACAGTTTGCCTACTTTCGGGCCATGGCGGATCCCTGGGCGGGGATCACCGTGCCGGTGGACATTACAGCGTTTTACAACGCCCTGGATGGCAGACCCTTTTTTCTCAGCTTTCTCTATGCCCTGACCCGGGCGGCCAACGCTGTCCCGGAGCTGCGGCGTCGGCTGCTGAACGGGCAGGTGGTAGAGTTTGACCGGTGCTCCCCCTCCTACACGGCCATGAAGGACAGCGGCGTGTATGTCTACTGCCTGGTGGACAGCGGGCTTTTGCCCTATGAGACATTTTTGACCGACGGCAAACGGCGGCAGGCGGAGGCCCTACGGGGCGATGAATTGGTGGAAAGCGGCGACCCGCTGAGCAACTTCTTTGTCTCCTGTGTGCCCTGGCTGGCCTACACTCAGCTCAAGCATCCCACCACCGGGCCGGACGACTCAAACCCCCGCTTTTCCTGGGGTAAATTTACGGAGCAGAACGGCCGCGTTACCCTACCGGTGACGGTTTTTGTGAACCACGCCCTGGCGGATGGGCTGCACATCGCCCGGTTTTACGAGAACCTGGACCGGGAGCTATCAGACATTGTGAAGATAATCAAAAATTCAAGATAAAAGGAGTAATTGACCATGAGCCATCCCTATCGCGGCCTCAACGAGCTGCGGGAAATGTTCCTGAGCTACTTTGAGAGTAAGGGCCATCTGCGCCTGCCCAGCTTTTCGCTGGTTCCCCAAAACGACAAGTCTATCCTGCTTATCAACGCCGGCATGACCCCCATGAAGCCCTGGTTCAAGGGGAGGAGGAGCCTCCGCGGCGCCGGGTCTGTACCTGTCAGAAGTGCATCCGCACCGGCGACATTGACAACGTGGGCCATACCGCCCGCCACGGCACCTATTTCGAGATGCTGGGCAACTTCTCCTTTGGCGACTACTTCAAGCACGAGGCCATTGCCTGGAGCTGGGAGTTTCTGACCAAGGTGGTAGGGCTGGAGGAGGAGCGGCTGTATCCCTCTGTATATGAGAGCGATGACGAGGCCTTTGACATCTGGAATCAGGAGATCGGCATCCCAAAGGAGAGGATATTCCGCTTCGGCAAGGAGGATAACTTTTGGGAGCACGGCTCCGGCCCCTGCGGCCCCTGCTCGGAGATTTACTACGACCGGGGTGAGAAATACGGCTGCGGTAAGCCCGGATGCACCGTGGGCTGCGATTGCGACCGGTATATCGAGATCTGGAACAATGTGTTCTCCCAGTTTGATAACGACGGCCACGACAATTATACGGAGCTGAAGCAGAAGAATATCGACACCGGCATGGGCCTGGAGCGCTTGGCGGTGGTGTGCCAGAATGTGGATTCGCTGTTTGATGTGGACACGGTGATGAACATTACCGACAAGGTTTCGGAGCTCACTGGGGCGTTCTATGGCCAGAGCCAGAAACGGGATGTGTCCCTGCGGGTCATCACGGACCATATCCGGGCGGCCACGTTCATGATTTGCGATGGTATCCTCCCCTCCAACGAGGGCCGGGGCTATGTGCTGCGCCGCCTGCTGCGCCGGGCCGCTCGCCACGGCAAGCTCCTGGGCGTGAACGAGCCGTTCCTGTATAAGATCGTGGACACCGTGATCCACGAAAATGAGTGCCAGTATGGCGACCTGCGGGAGAAGCAGACCTACATCACCAAGGTCATCCGCACCGAGGAGGAGAGCTTCGCCCGGACCATCGATGGGGGTATGCGCATCTTTGAGGAGATGCTGGCGGAGCACCAGCAAAAGGGCGAGACGGTGTTCTCCGGCGCGGACGCCTTCAAGCTGTATGATACCTTCGGCTTCCCCATTGATTTGACCGCCGAAATGGCCGCCGACGAGGGCCTGAAGGTGGACGAGGACGCCTTCCGCCAGCTGATGCAGGAGCAGAAGGAGCGGGCCCGGGAGGCCCGGAAGGCCCTGGGCGATCTGGGCTGGGCCGGCGTGGAGTTCGGCAAAGAGGTGCCGTCCACAGAGTTCGTGGGCTATAATCAGGACAGCTGCGAGGCAAGCGTTGTGGCCCTGGTGTGCGATGATGAGCTGTGCGGACAGTTAGAGGAAGGCCGTGACGGCATTGTGGTATTGGACAAGACGCCCTTCTATGCGGAAATGGGCGGTCAGGTGGCAGACCACGGCGTAATTACCGGGCAGGGCTTTACCTTCACGGTGACGGATGTGCAGAAGAACAAGGGCGGCAAGTTCATGCATTACGGCCATGTGGCCCGGGGCAGCGTTACGGTAGGGGATACCGTGCGCCCGGCCATCGACACCCAGCGGCGCAAGGCCGTCTGCCGCGCCCATACCACCACACATCTGCTGGATGCGGCTCTGAAGAAGGTCCTGGGCGACCATGTGCATCAGGCGGGCTCCCTGGTGGAGCCGGACCGCCTGCGCTTCGACTTCACTCACTTCGAGGCCATAACTCCCGAGCAGCTGAGCCAGGTGGAGTGGATGGTCAATGATGCCATTTTGGAGGGCTGTCCCGTGGTAACGGAGGTGCTGCCCATTGAGGAGGCTAAGAAAAAGGGCGCAGTGGCTATGTTCGGTGAGAAGTACGGCGAGACCGTCCGCGTGGTGGAGATGGGCGACTTCTCCATGGAGTTCTGCGGCGGTACCCACCTGGATAATACCGCTAAGGCCGGGCCCTTCCGCATCAAGTCCGAGAGCAGCGTTGCCTCCGGTGTGCGCCGTATAGAGGCTACCTGCGGCCGTATGAGCCTGGAAAGCATGGAAAAGACCAGCGGCGTACTGGTCAGAGCTGCGCAGTTCTTCAAAACGGCGCCCTCCGGACTGCTGGAGCGGATGGAGCAGCAGGCCAGCGAGATGAAGCAGCTGCGCCAGGCCCTGGATAAGTTCAAGGCAGAGGCATCCCTGGGCGAGGCCAAGCAGTTCCTGGCGGCCGCTAAGACCGTAAAGGGCCTGCATGTGCTCACCGCCACCCGAGAGGGGCTGGATGCCAATGCTCTGCGCAAGATGGGCGACTTCCTGCGGGATAAGGATCCCACTGTGGTGGGCGTCCTGGCCAGCATTTCCGAGGAGAAGGTCACCTTCCTGGCTGTGTGCGGCAAGGAGGCGGTGGCCAAGGGCGTGAAGGCCGGCGACCTGGTGAAGCTGGTGTCCGGCATCTGCGGCGGCAAGGCGGCGGCAAGCCCGACAGCGCCATGGGCGGCGGCAGCGACCTGCTGAAGGTGGACGATGCTCTGGCGGCGGTGGATGACTTCGTGTCGGAAAAGCTGGGCTGAGATGATCCCTAAAGACCCTGTGATCCTGCTGAGCTTCGTAAATGCCCGGCTGCGGGATGAATACGATAGCCTGGAGGAGCTGTGCGGCGCCCTGGATGTGAGCCGTCCGGACCTGGAGGAGCGGCTGGCGGCCATCGGCTACCTATATAATGCAACAATGAATCAATTTAAATGAAAGGAGCAGATCCTATGAAGAATGATTGCCTATTCTGCGCCATTGCGGCAGGGGAGATTCCCTCCAACAAGGTGTATGAGGATGACCTGTGCTATGCCTTTTACGACATCGCCCCCCAGGCACCCACCCATTTCCTGGTGATCCCCAAGAGCCACATCGGCTCTGTGGCGGAGATCAGCGGCGAAAACAGCGCCGTGGTGGCCCACATCTTTGAGGTCATCGCTAAGGTGAGCCGAGAGCTGGGATTGGAGAGCTACCGGGTGGTGTCCAACATCGGCGAGCAGGCCGGTCAGAGTGTGCATCACCTGCACTTCCATGTGCTGTCCGGCCGGGATATGACCTGGCCTCCGGGCTAAAGAATTGCTCCGTGAATGCTAAAGAATTGCTCCGTGAATGCGGATGAGAATCAAAACCTCCGGCTTAGCCGGAGGTTTTGATTCATTCATTTATAAAAGCTCAGAGCCGACTTGAAAACTCAAGTCGGCTCCGGGCCTTTGGGGGGTGAAAGATGAGAAATCGAAAGGAAGTGAGATTTAAAACTTATACTCCACGTACAGCTCCCGGACGGCGTTGGGGTCCGTGGGGGTTGCGGCGGGAGCAGCCGGGGCGGCAGGCTTATCGCGGTTGGCGATGAACTTGGGCGCCACCTGGGGGAACAGGGCCAGAGACAGCACATCCTCCTCGCTCTTGGCGATGTCCTTGAACTCCTCCTTATACTTTTCCAGCTCCGGCTCCAACAGATCTGCCGGGCGGCAGGTGATGACGTCCTCGGGGGCAATGCCCGCCTTGGCCCGGACCTCCTCATTGACCTCGCCGGGCAGCTTGCCGTATTCACCGCGAAGCATAGCCTTGGACTCCTTGGGGAATACCTTGTAGCGCTCGCCCATGATGATATTCATAACAGCCTGGGTGCCCACGATCTGGGAAGAGGGGGTCACCAGGGGCGGATAGCCAAAGTCCTTACGGACGCGGGGAATTTCCGCCAGCACATCGTAATACTTATCCTCCTTGCCCGCCTGCTTCAGCTGGGAGATCAGGTTGGAGAGCATGCCGCCGGGCACTTGGTAGAGCAGAGTGTTGGTGTCCACCCGCAGAACCTTGGGATCCAGAATGCCCGCATCCTGCAGCCGCTGGGCCACCTTGCGGAAGTGAACGGCAGCCTCGGACATCTTGCCCAGGTCCAGGCCCGTGTCGCGGACGGTACCCTTCAGCGTGGCCACCAGAGATTCGGTGGCGGGCTGGCTGGTGCCGTTGGCCATGGGGGAAAGGGCGGTATCCACGATGTCCACGCCTGCATAGGCGGCCATGAGCAGTGTCATATCGCCGGTGCCGGAGGTGTTGTGAGTGTGCAGGTGGATGGGTACGGAAACGGTTTCCTTCAGGGCCTTCACCAGGGAGTAGGCGTCCATGGGCAGGAGAAGGTTTGCCATATCCTTGATGCAGATGGCGTCAGCACCCATCTGCTCCAGCTCCTTCGCCAGCTTTACGAAGTAGGCTTCACTGTGGATGGGAGACATGGTGTAGCTGAGGGTAGCTTCCACCTGGCCACCGTATTTTTTGGTGGATTTGATGGCCTGCTCCAGGTTGCGCACATCGTTCAGCGCATCAAAAATGCGGATGATATCGATGCCGTTTTCAATAGACTTGCGGCAGAAGGCATCCACCACGTCGTCGGCATAGTGCTTGTAGCCAAGGATATTTTGCCCCCGGGAACAGCATTTGCAGCTTGGTGTTTTTCACATGCTTGCGGATGGTGCGCAGGCGCTGCCAGGGATCCTCATTGAGAAAGCGCATACACGCATCAAAGGTGGCACCGCCCCAGCACTCCAGGGAATAATAACCGATGGAATCCAACATCTCCAGGGCGGGGAGCATATCCTCAATGGTCATGCGGGTGGCCGCCTGGGACTGATGGGCATCCCGGAGGATGGTATCGGTGATCAGCAGGGGTTTATTGGACAAAAATTCCATAGTCAATTACCTCCATTAACCGTACAGCGAGATCAGCACGCCGGCGGCGATGGCCGAGCCGATGACACCGGCCACATTGGGACCCATGGCGTGCATCAAGAGGAAGTTGCCGGGGTTATATTGCTGGCCTACCTTTTGGGAGACCCGGGCGGCCATGGGAACGGCGGAAACACCGGCGGAGCCGATGAGAGGATTGATCTTTTCCTTCAGGAACAGATTCATGAACTTGGCCAGCAGCACGCCGCCTGCGGTACCGAAGCCAAAGGCCACTACGCCCATACCCATGATAGCCAGGGTCTTGGGGCTGAGGAAGGTGGCGGCAGTGGCGGTGGCGCCTACGGAGATGCCCAGGAAGATAGTGACGATGTTCATCAGCTCGTTCTGCATGGTCTTACTCAGACGATCCAGCACACCGCACTCCTTAGCCAGGTTGCCCAGCATCAGACAGGCAATCAGGGGCGCCGCAGAGGGAACCAGCAGCGCAACAAATACGGTGACCACCACCGGGAAGAAGATCTTTTCCTTTTTGCTTACCTGGCGCAGGGGCTTCATGACGATTTGCCGCTCCTTTTCGGTGGTCAGGGCCTTCATGATAGGCGGCTGGATCACCGGGACCAGAGCCATATAGGAGTAAGCCGACACGGCGATGGGGCCCAGCAGGGCCGGGGCCAGCAGGGCGGTGACGAAGATGGCCGTGGGGCCGTCGGCGCCGCCGATAATACCAACGGAGGATGACTCAGCTCCGCTGAAGCCCATGAGACGGCAGCCAATGAAAGTCATGAAGATGCCCAGCTGCGCGGCAGCACCCAGCAGCAGGCTCTTGGGGTTGGCGATCAGGGGGCCGAAGTCGGTCATAGCGCCCACGCCCATGAAGATGAGACAGGGATAGATGCCCAGCTTGATGCCCAGATACAGCACATCAATGAGACCCACGGAAACGGTAACGTTGCTCAGGGTCACACCGCTGGCGGCAGCAAACTGCTCTGCACTGGCCAGGGTTTGAATCTGTACAGCGATGGAGTTTGCCACATCGCCGCTGGCGGCAGCGATCTGGGCGGCGGCCTGGTTCAGAGCGTCTGCATCGAACAGGCTCTGGGCGGTGGTCCACAGGGAATCCACATACGGCTGCAGCACATCGGCGGAAACACCGGCGCTAAACATCTCGGACAAGAAGCTTGCCGTGATGGGTTCACCTTGGAAAATATCCCAGTGGACATGACCGCCGGCAAAGAGGATCTCGTGGAACATGCCGGAGCCCGGCAGATTGGTCACCAGCATGCCGATGGCGATGGGTACCAGCAGCAGCGGCTCAAACTTCTTCTTAATGCCCAAAAATAGGAGCACGCAGGAGATGAGGATCATAATAAGGCATTTCCAGTTATCCCCCTGGGTGAACTGGAAAAAACCGGTACTGGTGAGGAAATTATTAATAGCTTCCATACAGCGGACCTCCGCTTAACCGATGACGCACAGCAGCGTACCGGACTCCACGGCGGCGCCCTTAGCAACGCTCACGGAAACGACCTTACCGTCGCAGGGGCTCATGATCTCATTTTCCATCTTCATGGCCTCCAGAATCATCAGCACCTGACCCTTTTTCACGGTATCGCCGGCGGAGACATTGACACTAAGGATATTGCCGGGCATGGGGGAGGTGATCTGCTCACCGCCGGCAGGGGCAGAAGCAGGAGCGGCAGGCGTAGAGACAGGTGCAGCGACAGGTGCAGCAGCGGCAGCGGGGGCGGCAGCAGCACCACCGGTGATTTCCTCCAGCTCCACTTCATAAACGGTGCCGTTTACATTTACTCTGTACTTTTTCATTGATAATATCCTCCTCAGATTTGTTTCATGGAAATAATACGGATGGCAGAAATATCAGTGCCCATCTCCTCGGCGATAGCGGCGGAGACGGCGGCAATCAGCTCAGGCCCAACACCGGCCTTGGGGGCATCGACCGTGGCGGCAGCAGGTGCGGGTGCGGATTTTCCCTCAGATTTGCGGCACACATAGCTCATCAGTGTGACCAGTAGGATGATGCAGACCAAACCTACAAAAACGGTTCCTAATCCCATCAAGCACACAAAAAGGTTGGAGTAATCCATGGGCAGTTCCTCCTAAATCGAAATTTGGACCCATTGTAACAGAATTTTTACGCACATTCAATAGATTTACGGAAAAAACAAAAAATTCGATAGAATAGATAAATTATTTTTGAATATTGATGAAATTGTAACAATGACTTTTCTTTTAACGAATCCTATAGTATAATTTCCTTATTAGAAGTATTTATTACGGAGGAAAATTTCCTGATGCGATACGGAGAAGTTCTGCCGGCGGAGTTCATAGCGCGGCCCAATCGGTTCATAGCCCATGTGCGTTTGCGGGGGGAGGAAGTGGTCTGCCATGTGAAGAATACCGGCCGCTGCCGAGAACTGCTGCAGAGCGGCGTGCAGGTCTGGCTGGAGAGAGGGACAAACCCCCGGCGAAAAACGGCCTATGACCTTATTGCTGTGCGGAAGGGGGAGCGGTTGGTGAATATGGACGCCCAGGCGCCCAATAAGATTTTTGGCGAATGGGCTGCGTGCCTGGAGCCGGGGATCCTGTCCGTGAAGCCCGAGGTGTTTTTTGAGGACAGCCGGTTGGATTTCCTGCTGGAAACGGAGACGGGGCGCCACTACGTGGAGGTCAAGGGCGTCACCCTGGAGAGTGGTGGCCATGCGCGCTTCCCCGATGCGCCCACGGAGCGGGGCGTGCGGCATTTACATGCGCTGATGCGCGCTGTGGAGCAGGGGCATCGAGCCACGGTGTTTTTCGTAGTGCAGATGGACAATGTGCTGGACTTTGCCCCCAACGATGAGACGCACCCGGCCTTTGGCGAAGCACTGCGGCAAGCAGCATCGGCCGGGGTGCAGGTGCTGGCTTACAGCTGCCATGTCACGCCCGAGGAGGTGACCATGGATCGTCCGGTACCCGTTCTATTATAATTAAAAAAGAAGAGCAACATGGGTACATACCCATGTTGCTCTTTTTCAGCGTAAAAAACTATTACAGCAGCAGTACGCCGGCCTTTTCGCAGGCGTCCACGGTGCCCTTGTCCCACTGGCTGGCTTGCACCTCGCCGATATGGCAGGTGCCGATCATCAGCATGCACAGGCGGCTTTGGCCGATACCGCCGCCGATGGTCAGAGGCAGCTGGCCCTCCAGCAGCATTTTGTGGAAGGGCAGCTTGCTGCGCTCCTCGCAGCCGCGCTTTTTCAGCTGGTAGCGCATGGAGATCTCGTCCACACGGATGCCCATGGAGGAGATCTCAAAGCCACGCTGCAGCACGTCGTTCCACATAAGGATATCGCCGTTGAGGGCCCAATCGTCATAGTCCGGGGCGCGGCCGTCGTGGGGCTTGCCGGAGCCCTTGAGGTCGTCGCCGATCTGCATGAGGAACACGGTATGGTGCTCCTTACAAATGGCGTCCTCCCGCTCTCTGGGGGTCTTATCGGGCCAGCGGTCCTCCAACTCCTGGGTGGTGACGAAATAGACCTCCCGGTCCAGCTTGGTGTGCAGGCTGGGGAAAGCGATCTGCAGGGCGTCATTGGTCTCGCATACGGCGCCCACGATAGCGCGAACGGTCTGGCGCAGGTAGTCCTCGTTGCGGTCCTCCCGGGAGATGACCTTCTCCCAGTCCCATTGATCCACATAGATGGAGTGGGTGTTATCCACTTCCTCATCGCGGCGGATGGCGTTCATGTCGGTGAACAGGCCCTTGCCCACATTGAACTCGTATTTCTTCAGCGCCAGACGCTTCCACTTAGCCAGGGAATGGACTACCTGGGCGTTAGAACCAACATCGGGGATGTCGAAGGAGACGGGGCGCTCGACACCGTTGAGGTTATCGTTCAGACCCGAATTCTCATCAACGAACAGGGGGGCGGAAACCCGACGCAGATTTAGCGCCTGACCAAGGTTGACCTGGAAATTGCTCTTGATAAACTCGATGGCACGCTGCATTTCATACACGGACAGCGGCGTTTTGTACCCTTCAGGAATAACGATTTTGCTCATGTTGGTTATCACCTTTCTATAAAATAATGTAAAAATTATAATGTTGTATGCGTTGATTTGCAAGTGGAAAATTTGTTAATATTCACAGAAGAATTCCAAAAAAAAATGTAAAAAATGATAAAAAATGGACGCCTATCACTTATTTATGTTTATGGAAAAGGTATCGGCCCGATTTAATTGAGTCATACCCTTATCCGCATATTGCAGATTATTTTGATTCCTCCCAAATGAACATAAAAGCTTTTTATCCGGCAAAGCTCATTAACCGCTGGCTCCTGTGAAGTGACTACGCTGGGCTATCGTCCACCTGCGCGCCTTGAACACGATCCTCTTTGTTTTAGCAAATATACATCATGCGGCGTATTAAAATCTCCCGGTAACGGGAGTGAAATTACCGGGAGAGAGGAACAAAAAAACGCTGCAAGCCCCGAAAAAAGGCTTGCAGCGGTGCTTTCTGGCGTCCCAGAAGAGATTTGAACTCCCGACCCCACGCTTAGGAGGCGTGTGCTCTATCCAGCTGAGCTACTGAGACATAATATTTAAGTTTTTCTTTATTGTACACGCCAAGAGAAAAAATGTCAATGCATACCGCGAAAAAATGCGAAAAGCTCTTGCATTCTTCCTTATAAGAGCATATAATACAAAGGTTAGTGCAGAAAAAAATAAAAAGATACAGAATTCAGCCATGAGAAAGGGGCTTTTACCATTGCAGAACGAGAAATTGAGAAATGTTGCCATTATCGCCCACGTTGACCACGGCAAGACTACCCTGGTGGACGAAATGCTCAAGCAGGGTGGTGTGTACCGGGAGAACCAGGAGACAGTGGACCGGGTCATGGACTCCAACGATCTGGAGCGGGAGCGCGGCATCACCATCCTGGCCAAGAACACCGCCATTCGCTACGGCGATACAAAAATCAATATTGTAGACACCCCGGGCCACGCCGACTTTGGCGGCGAGGTGGAGCGCATTTTAAAGATGGTCAACGGCGTTATCCTGCTGGTGGACGCTGCCGAAGGCCCTATGCCCCAAACCCGCTTTGTGCTTAGCCGGGCTCTGGAGCTGGGCCACCGGGTCATTGTAGTGGTAAACAAGATCGACCGGCCTGACCAGCGCATCCATGAGGTGGTGGACGAGGTGCTGGAGCTGCTGCTAGATTTGGACGCCACAGATGAGCAGCTGGATTCCCCCATGCTGTTCTGCTCTGCCCGGCAGGGTATCGCGTCCTATTCTCCCGATGTGCCCGGCACGGACCTGAAGCCGCTGTTTGACACTATTATTGATTATATCCCCGCTCCGGAGGCCGATGTGGATGAGCCGTTCCAGATGCTGGTGTCCGCCATTGATTATAATGAGTTTGTGGGCCGCATTGCCATCGGCCGCATTGAGCGGGGGACCTTGAAGCAGAATCAGGAGATCGCTGTGTGCAACTACCACGACCCTGACGCCCCGGCCAAGAAGGCCAAGGCCGTGAGCCTGTATGAGTTTGAGGGCCTGGGCAAGAAGCCGGTTACGGAGTCCACTGCGGGCAACATCATCGCCCTCAGCGGCATCGGTGATATCACCATCGGCGATACTATTTGCGATCCTAATGCCGTGGAGCCGCTGCCCTTTGTGAAGATTTCTGCCCCCACTATGGAGATGACCTTCTCTATCAACGATTCCCCCTTTGCCGGGCGCGAGGGCAAGTTCGTCACCTCCCGCCAGCTGCGGGAGCGGCTGTTCCGGGAGACGCTGAAGGATGTTTCCCTGCGGGTATCTGAGATTCCCGGGGCCATGGATGCCTTTAATGTGGCCGGCCGCGGTGAAATGAGCCTGTCTATCCTTATTGAAACTATGCGGCGCGAGGGCTATGAGTTCCAGGTGTCGCCTCCCCGTGTACTGTATGAGACCATCGACGGCAAGAAGTGTGAGCCCATTGAGCGCCTGGTGGTGGATGTGCCCAGCGAGTCCGTGGGCGCAGTCATTGAGAAGATCGGCGCCCGGAAGGGTGACATGGTGGAGATGACTCCTGTGGGAAGCCGCATGAAGGTGGAATTTCTGGTGCCGGCCCGGGGCCTGTTTGGCTACCGCAATGAGTTTCTTACCGACACCCGGGGCGAGGGCATCATGGCCAGCGTCTTTGACAGCTACGCCCCCCTATAAGGGCGAGATGAACCGCCGGAATACCGGGTCCCTTATATCCTTTGAAACGGGTGAGTCCATCACCTACGGCCTATTTAACGCCCAGGAGCGGGGCACGCTCTTTATCGGCCCGGGCGTGAAGGTGTACGAGGGCATGGTGGTGGGTGTGTCGCCCAAGCAGGAGGATATCACCGTAAATGTCTGCAAGAAAAAGCAGCAGACCAACACCCGTGCCTCCGGCTCCGATGACGCTCTGCGCCTGGTGCCGCCCCGGAAGATGAGCTTGGAGCAATGCCTGGAGTTCCTGGCGGACGACGAGCTGCTGGAGGTCACGCCGGAGAATCTGCGTATCCGAAAGACCATCCTCAACCACGAGAAGCGGATGAAGGCCGCCCACGGCAGCAAGAAAAAGTGATTCTATCAATAAAACGGAACGGCCTTTGCCGTTCCGTTTTATTGATTCATAACAGGATTATCTGTCCGCTCAAGCAGATAGTCTATGGACACCCCAAAATATTCGGCAAAGAGGATAAGAGTTGCATAATCAGCCTCCCGCACGCCATTTTCATAGCGACTGACGGCGTTTTGATTCAATCCCAGATCCATCGCCAACTTTAATTGCGAAATATGTCGTTGTTCTCTTAAATATTTTAATCGTTTCATATAGAACCTCTTGACAAAATAATACCAAATTGGTATTATAAAAATATCCCATTTCGGGATATTACATACATTCAGGAGGAGAGAATTTATGGATGCGCAAAAGGTGGATTTATTTGTGATGACAAATCAAAAATATTTCCCGGCAGAAAAGATCGTTTATCTGAAGGATAAGCTCCTGCAGATAAACGAATCGAAATTCAACCTGGTGACTTCCACGGAACTTAAAGACCCGACAACCATTTTGCTGGTTTCCATTTTCCTAGGTGCGCTGGGGATCGATCGCTTCATGCTTGGTGAAACGGGGATGGGTATTTTGAAGCTGCTGACGCTGGGCTGCTTTGGAATACTGACCATTGTGGATTGGTTCACTGTGCAGAAAAAGGCAAGGGAATTAAACTTCAATAAACTGATGGTTTTGCTGTAAAAAATGCAGACAAAATGGCTCTCATCGTCATATAGGCGATGGGAGCCATTTTTGATTCTCCGCCCATTGACGCGGGCGGCGAATCATAGTACAATGCAGGAAAACAGCCAAGACGGAGTGAGAAAAAATGACACTGAATGAGATGAAGATCGGCAGCACGGCTGTGATACGCCAGGTGGGTGGCGAGGGACCCCTGCGGTGCCGCCTTTTAGATATGGGCCTAATCCCCGGGACTAAGGTCACGCTGCAAAAAGTGGCGCCTATGGGCGATCCCATTGAGATCCGCGTGCGGGGCTATGAGCTGACGCTGCGTGTAGAGGACGGACAAAAAATTCAGGTGGAGGAGGTAAAGGCATGATCTTTGCGTTGGCAGGCAATCAGAATTGCGGCAAGACCACGCTTTTTAACGCCCTTACCGGCTCCAACCAGCATGTGGGTAATTTCCCCGGCGTGACGGTGGATCAGAAGATCGGTGAGATTAAGGACGGCAAGAGCGGCTCGGTGGTAGATCTGCCGGGTATCTACTCCCTGCGCCCCTACACCCAGGAGGAGATCGTGACCCGGGACTTTATTCTCAAGGGAAAGCCCGACGGGATCATCAACATCGTGGATGCTACCAATATTGAGCGAAATCTCTATCTGACACTGCAGCTGCTGGAGCTGCGGGTGCCTATGGTGCTGGCCCTGAACATGATGGATGAGGTCCGCGCCAACGGCGGGACCATAGATGTGCAGGAGTTGAGCCACTGCTTGGGCATTCCGGTGGTGCCCATCAGTGCGGTGAAGGGCGAGGGTGTGTCGGAGCTGCTGGATCAAGCAGTACACACCGCCCGCACAAAGACCTTGCCCAAGGTATACGACTTCTGCTCGGAGGAGTCTGCGGTGCATCGGTGCATCCACGCGGTGGTGCATATGATCCAAGACCACGCCGACAAGGCGGACATCCCGGCGAGATTTGCTACTGCGAAGCTCATTGAGGGCGATGAAAACATCCTGCGGCAGCTTCAGCTGGATCAAAACGAAAAGGAGCTGCTGGAGCACTGCATCGTGCAGATGGAGAACGAGAGCGGGCTGGACCGCAATGCCGCTCTGGCGGATATGCGCTACAGCTTCATTGAGAATGTGGTGCAGATCTGTGTGGTTAAGTGCCACGAGAGCAAGGAGCACCGCCGTTCGGTGCAAATGGACAAGGTGCTCACGGGCAAGTATACGGCCCTGCCGGTATTTTTCGGCGTGATGCTTCTGATTTTCTACCTGACCTTCAACCTTATCGGTCAGAACCTGTCTGATTTTCTTAGTCTGGGCATTGATAAGCTGACCCTGGTAGTGGACAAGGGCCTCACGGCCTACGGCATCAATCCGGTGGTGCATAGTCTCATTATAGACGGCGTTTTTGCCGGTGTGGGCAGCGTGCTGTCGTTCCTGCCCATCATCGTCACGCTGTTTTTCTTCCTGTCCATTTTGGAGGATACCGGCTATATGGCCCGGGTGGCCTTTGTCATGGACAGACTTCTGCGAAAGATTGGCCTGTCCGGGCGCAGCTTTGTGCCTATGCTTATCGGCTTCGGCTGCACGGTGCCGGCCATCATGGCTACCCGCACGGTCTCCTCGGACCGAGATCGGAAGATGACTATACTCCTGACGCCGTATATGAGCTGCTCGGCAAAAATCCCCATTTATGCGGTGTTTTCAGCAGCGTTTTTTCCGGATCACGCAGCGCTGGTGATGATTGGCCTATATGCGATGGGTATTGTGCTGGGTATCCTGCTGGCGCTGGTGCTGAAGGATACGGCTTTTCGAGGGCAGCCGGTCCCCTTCGTGATGGAGCTGCCCAACTACCGCATGCCCTCGGCCAAGAGCGTGGGCCTGCTGCTGTGGGAAGGCTCGGGACTTCCTGGAGCGGGCCTTCACGGTCATTTTCCTGGCCACCATCATCATTTGGTTCCTGCAGACATTTGATGCCAAGCTCAATGTGGTCACGGACAGTGCGGATAGTCTCCTGGCGCTGGTGGGCCAGTTTATTTCCGTTATATTTAAGCCCTTGGGCTTTAATGATTGGCGGGTGGCCACGGCGCTGATCTCCGGCTTCACGGCCAAGGAGGCGGTGGTATCCACCCTGGCGGTGCTGCTGGGCACCAGCACGGCGAACCTGGGAGCGGCGCTGGGCGCGCTATTCACGCCGCTTTCCGCCCTGTCCTTCCTGGTGTTCACGCTTCTGTATACACCGTGTATCGCAGCGGTGACCACCATCCGCCGGGAGCTGGGCTCTTTCTGGAGAATGCTGGGCGTAGTGCTGCTGCAGTGCTCAGTGGCCTGGCTGGTGGGCATGCTGGTGTATCAGGTCGGAGGCTTGCTATGAGTACGTTGGATTGGCTCCTTTTGGCCGCCAGTCTGGTGGGTGCCGCTGTGGCGCTGGTACATCTGCTCAGGGGGAAAAAGGGCGGCTGCTGCGGTGATTGCCGATCCTGCGGCGGCTGTCACAAAATGAAATAGTCAGGACAGGCAGATGCTTCGGCATCTGCCTGTCCTGCGTGTCAAAAAGCCTCGCAGAGTTTGCCGCCCGCAGGCGGCAAAGAAATAAAATCATTTTCTCTCGCGACATGTGCGTGAGAGAAAATACCGCTCAGGCTGCCAGTGTGGAATTTGTGCGCCAACGGCGCACAAATTATGCGCGCAGCAGACTGTGAGCCTTTTGCCGGAAAAAACCGGAGTTTTTTCGGCAGCCTCGACGGGCAGATGCTTCGGCATCTGCCTGTTTTTTCGGGGACTGGCACATTTTGCTGCCCGGGGACATAGGATGCCCACAGGGGTGGATGCTATGCTGAATCGTTTCACACAACTGCGGCGCAAGGAGGTCATCAACCTCTGCGATGGCTGCCGGCTGGCTGCGTGGGGGATGTGGAGATAAAGCTGCCGGAGGGAGAGGTACGGGCGCTGATCGTATTTGGCCCATGCCGGTTTTTCGGCCTGTTCGGCAGGGGAGAGGATTACTACATACCCTGGGAGTGCATACAGAAATTCGGGGACGACATCATTCTCATCGACAAGCCCTTTCAGCGCCGGAACGTCCCGCCCGACCGCAAACACAGACGCTGGGGATGAACCGGAAAAAACGGCAGAAATTATAGAAAAACCACTTGCAATTTATGATTTAATATGGTATTATATTTCAGCATTCCGCACAGGCTTGGACTCTCGGTCGGTGCCGTATTGGTTGGCCGGGGGGAGGAAAAGCCTGGAGGGTAAAACTAAAAATCAAAGGAGAACTGAACAAAATGGCAAATCAGAATGTTGTTTCCATGAAGGCTCTGCTGGAGGCCGGCGTACACTTCGGCCACCAGACCCGCCGCTGGAACCCCAAGATGGCTCCCTACATTACACCGAGCGCAATGGGATCTACATCATCGACCTGCAGAAGACCGTGAAGAAGCTGGAGGAGGCCTATAACTTCGTGCGTGAGCTCAGCGAGTCCGGCCAGAGCCTGCTGTTCGTGGGCACCAAGAAGCAGGCACAGGAGGCCATCAAGGAAGAGGCTCTGCGCTGCAATATGTACTATGTCAACGCCCGCTGGCTGGGCGGCATGATGACCAACTTCAAGACCATGCGCACCCGTATCGACCGCCTGAACCAGCTGAAGACCATGCAGGCCGACGGCACCTTCGATATGCTGCCCAAGAAGGAAGTCATCAAGCACCTGGGCGAGATCGAGAAGCTGGAGAAGTATCTGGGCGGCGTGAAGGAAATGAAGAAGCTGCCCGGCGCCCTGTTCATCGTGGACACCCGTAAGGAGCGCAACGCCATTGCTGAGGCACACCGCCTGGGCATTCCCGTTGTGGCCATTGCCGATACCAACTGCGATCCCGACGAGATCGATTATCCCATCCCCGGCAACGATGACGCCATCCGTGCCATCAAGCTGATCTCCTCCGTCATGGCCAACGCCATGATCGAGGGCCGCCAGGGCGAGCAGACCGAGGAGGCCGCCGCTCCCGCCGAGGAAACCGCCGAATAAGCAAATTCCTTTTACCGCTGAACGAACGGGGCAGGGCGTGTCCCTGCCCCTTATTTTGTAAATAATTGAACTGGAGGATATAAAAATGGCTTTTAGTGCTGCTGATGTTAAGACTCTGCGCGAGATGACCGGCGTGGGCATGATGGATTGCAAGAAGGCTCTGGTGGAGACAGATGGCGATATGGACAAGGCTGTGGAGTACCTGCGTGAAAAGGGCCTGGCCAAGGCTGCCAAGAAGGCCGGCCGCATCGCTGCCGAGGGCATGAGCTATGTGTGCGTGGAAAACGGCGCTGCCGCTATGGTGGAGGTAAACTGCGAGACCGACTTCTGCGCTAAGAGTGATTCCTTCGTGGCATTCGTCAAGGACATTGCCAAGACCGTTCTGGAGTGCAATCCCGCCGATGTGGATGCGCTGATGAACTGCAAGTATGCCGGGTCCGACCTGACCGTGGCTGAGACCATGCCCGAGAAGGTCATGTCTATCGGTGAGAACCTGCAGATCCGCCGCTTTGTTCGTATGGATACCAACACCTCTGTGGGTTATGTCCATGCCGGCGGCAAGATCGGTGTGCTGGTGAACTTGGCCGTGGAGGGCGGCGTGGACGCCACCGAGATCGGCAAGAACGTCGCCATGCAGATCGCCGCTCTGAATCCCCGCTTCTGGGATAAGTCCCAGGTGAGCCAGGAGGTGCTGGACGAGGAGAAGAAGGTGGCCCTGGCTCTCATGGACCAGGATCCCAAGATGGCCTCCAAGCCCGCTCAGGTCAAGGAGAAGATCGTCATGGGCAAGATGAACAAGTTCTATCAGGAGAACTGCCTGCTGCAGCAGGAGTTCGTCCGTGGTGACCTGTTCACCGGCTCTGTGGAGGGTTACATTGCCGACGCTGCCAAGAAGCTGGGCGGCTCCGTGAAGTTTGTGGATGCTGTGCGCTTCGCCACCGGCGAGGGCATTGAGAAGAAGCAGGAGGACTTCGCCGCTGAGGTCGCTGCCCAGATGAACATGGGCAAGTAATTCTTGCTGTAATACGAATAAAAAGGACGGCTTCTCTCGGAGTCGTCCTTTTTGTATGCAAATGTAGCCTGCTGTTGCGAACCGGCGGCGGATGTCACTGGCGTAGCGATCCGTATCCTGCCGGAATGAGAGAAATATAGCTGTGCTTTATTACAGCTTCTCTAACTGCTCCGGGCTGTCGATGTCAATAAGCTGAGTGGGGGAGACCTCCATCAGCAGCAGCTCCCCCTCGTGGGCCAGAATCACCGAGCGGCCACCGCAGTCGCCGGTGAGGGCCATCAGCTCCGGGAAAAACCGGGCAGGAAAGATACAGGGGTTGCCTCGCCGACCGCTATGACCAAGGCCCACAATGCGGTCCGGATGGGCGGCGGCAAAGCCGATGAGATCAGCTACAGTTTCTTTTTTCAGCCGGGGCTGATCCGCCACCTGAAACATCACAGCGTCGCAATCCGACAGGGCCGCCAGGCCGATGCGGATGGACTCGCTCTGCCCCCGCTCCGGATATGGGTTGTGCAGGGGGGGTGAAGCTGTATTTTTCCGCCAGCGCCGCCACCTGGGGATACTGAGTTACCACCACCACACGATGGAGCTTATCCCCGGGAATGGCGGACAGGGCGTAGTTTATCAGCGTTTCTCCGCACCCCAGATCCACTGTCAGCTTATTCTCGCCGAAGCGGCGGCCAAGGCCCGCCGCCATTAAAACACATCCGATTTTCATGGGCAACACTCCTTGTCCGTAGTATACCCGGATCCTATCTTTTTTGTCAATGGAATTTACTGCCGGTTTACAAGGGCAGGCACGCTGCCAGAGCGCCTTTGCAGTACTTTAGTCCTTCTCACCTTGGTGGATTTCACCCTGCCTGCGGGTCGAAAACCGAAAATCCATCGAGAATCTATCGCCGGCAGGTGCGAAGCGTTTCTGCCCGTCAAAACCGTGGCTGCCCCTGTTAACCGATAGCATCATTATTTACAAAATAGAATCACGAATTCCCTTTTCAATGCGGGCGTTTTATGATACAATGCATCATAGTTATATGTGATGTACTATATTCTTTTATTAAACTTGCATAAGGGAGGCTATACAATGCCAGCAACGAAAATCGGCGACAAGATCATCCGGGTGGATGCCATCGAAAAAGCCCGGGGCGAGGCGACCTATGTCTGCGACATGACCCTGCCGGATATGCAGTACGCCTACATGGTTCGCTCCACGGTCCCCAGAGGCACAATTGACGCCATCCACCTGCCGGAATTTCCGGAGGGCTATTATTTCATCTCCGCCAAGGACATTCCCGCCCAAGGAAAGAACGAGCTATGGATGATTATGAAGGATTGGCGCTGCTTTGCCGAGGATTATGTGCTGTATGTGGGCGAGACCATCGGCATTGTAGTAGGACCCGACCGGGCGACACTGAAGGACCTGCGGGATCAGATCAAGATCGACTACACCGAGCAGACTCCCGCCGTGACCATCGATGATGGCATCAACAGCGTGGGCGGCCCCATGTTCCCGGAGAAGGGCAGCAATGTCATGTGTGAGCTGTTCTGTGAGAAGGGCAGACCCATGGAGGAGGTCTTTGCCGAGGCGGACGAAATTTTTGAGGAGACCCTGACTACCCCCTACCAGGAGCACGCCCATCTGGAGACCAACAGCGCCATTGCCGACTATGAGGATGGGAAGTTCGTATTCTACGCATCTGCCCAGTGCCCGTTTTACATCCGCAAGTCCATTGCCGGTCTGCTGGACGTTCCCTATGATGACATTATCATCCGCCAGTGTACCACCGGCGGCGCCTTCGGCGGCAAGGAGCATTTCCCGGATGTGCTTTGCGGCGCACTGCTCATTGCGGAAAACAAGATCCGCAAGCCCATCAAGATGGTTTTTGACCGGGAGGAGGACACCCAGTTCAGCGTGAAGCGCCATCCCTCCAAGTGCATCTACAAGACCGCTGTGAAAAACGGCGAGATCATCGGCACTGAGGGCCATATCTACTATAACTGCGGTGCGTATCTGTCCTCTTCCTTCGTGGTGCTGCAGCGGGGTGTGTTCCACGCCAACGGTGTGTATACCATTCCCAACACCTATCTCAAGGGCGAGGGCATCGGCACCAACACCTTCCCCACCTGCGCCTTCCGTGGCTTCGGCGCACCTCAAACTCTGTTCTGCTTCGAGACTCATCTGACCCACCTGGCCCACCATTTGGGCGCAGACCCCCTGGCGTTCAAGATGCGCTATTTGGCCAAGAAGGGTGACGAGACCACCACCAACGGCCACATCATCGAGGATGTGAAGCTGCCGGAGATGATCGATGTCATCACCAAGGAATCTGACTACTGGAACAAGATCAAGGAATATAAGCCCGGCTGCGGACGGGGCATCGGCGTGGCGCTTTATAACCACGGCGGCGCTTTCACCGGCAATGGCGAGCAGGCCATTATCAAGGGCCACGCCCGGCTGACCAAGACCGGCGATAAGGTGGAGATTTTTGTGGGCTCCACGGAGATGGGTCAGGGTTTCCGCACCACTCTGCGCAAGATCTGCGCCGCCACCCTGGGAATTTCCATGGATAATATTGAGTATAAGAATCCCGATACCTCCAAGGTGGTGGACTCCGGCCCCACCGCCGCTTCTCGGTCTACGATGGTCGTTGGCCGTTTGGTGGAGCGGGCCGCACTGGAGATGAAGGAGCGCTGGAACGAGGGCGATTTCTCCACCGAGGTGGAGTATGAGCATCCCGAGGGTTATCCCTGGGACCAGGCCACCTTCCGGGGTGACGCATACCTGGGCTACGGCTGGGGCGCGGTGATCGTGGAGGTGGAGGTGGATAAACTCACCAACGAGGTCAAGACCCTGGGCGTGTGGTCCTCCCATGAGATCGGCAAGGCCATTGACGAGCTTATCGTTCACGGCCAGGTCAACGGCGGTATCCTGCAGTCTCTGGGCTATGGCTCTATGGAAAAGCTGGAGAATAAGAAGGGCTACTTCAAGCAGAAGAGCATGTCCGACTATGTCATTCCTACGTCCATGGACTTCCCCAAGCAGTTCTGTCACATCCAGGAAAATCCCTATCCCTGGGGCCCCTACGGCGCCAAGGGCATGGGCGAGCTGGTGTTCAACGGCGCCTCAGCAGCCTATGTGGACGCGGTGGAGCGGGCTCTGAACTGTAAATTTACTTCCATTCCTATCCCCGCTGAAGATATTGAGGAGGCGCTGAAGAATGTATAACGATGTTCGATTTACGCTGAATGGCAAGCCCATGGTCTACACCGGTAACCCCCTGCGGCGGCTGCTGGATGTGCTGCGGGAGGACTACGGTCTCACCGGCAGCAAGGAGGGCTGCGGCGAGGGCGAGTGCGGCGCCTGCTCCATCATTAAAAACGGCAAGCTGGTGACCCCCTGTATCATCCCTGTGGGCTCTATCCAGGGGGCAGAGCTGCTGACTATTGAGGGAATTCGCGACACCGAGAGGGGCAAGTGCATCATCGAGGCATATGCCGAGGGCGGCGCTGTGCAGTGTGGCTTCTGCATCCCGGGCATGGTGATGGCCACCTATGTGCTGCTCAACGAGAACCCTGACCCCACAGAGGATGAAATCCGCTTGGGCATCAGCGGCAATCTCTGCCGCTGCACCGGCTATGACCTGATCGTGGAGTCTATCCATCTGGCCGCCAAGAAAGGAGCTGCATTATGGAAGAAGTAAAATGCTATATGCCGCAAACCCTGGCTGAAGCCCTGCAGATTCGCAAGGAGACCGGGGCCCAGCCTCTGGCAGGCGGCTCTGATCTGATGGTGGCCAACAGCCGCGGCGCGGGTATCGTGCCGGGCTTTAAGAAGCCGATCCTGATTATCTCTAACCTGCCGGAGCTGAAGGGTATCCGCCGGTTGGACGACGGCACCGTGGAGATCGGCGCCCTGTCTACCTCCTGGGAAATTCATACCTCACCTGTAACCCATCCGCTTCTGAAGGATGCCGCTTCTCGCATGGGCGCTATTGCCCTGCGCAACAGCGCTACCATCGGCGGCAACATCGGCAACGCCTCCCCTAAGGGCGATATGCCCCAGCCGCTGATCCTGCTGGACGCGGAGGTGGTGCTCCAGAGCGTGGATGGCCAGCGGCGGATGAAGGTGGATGATTTCATCATCAAGACCAAGGTCACCGCCATCCGTGACGATGAGCTCATTACCAAGGTGGTCATTCCGCCCCAGGAGTTTACGCATATTTTCTTCCGCAAAATCGGCATGCGCCGCTCCAACGCCATTTCTAAGCTGACCCTTTCCGCCGCCGCCAACATCCAAAACGGCGTAGTGGTGGATTTCCGGGCCTCCTCCGGCGCCGCCGGCCCTAAGGTGGAGCGCAGCCGTGGGGTGGAGAGTCTGCTCATCGGCCACAAGGTTGAGGAACTGCCGGAGCTAAAGGGCGCATTCCTGGATGCCTGGTGCAGCGATGTCATCGCGCCCCATGCGATGCCCGAATACCGCCGCAATGCCACCCGGCGTATGCTGGAGTATTTCATTGACGCCCTGGTGGCCGGTCACCCGGAAGGCCGGGTAGAATAAGCAGGAGGAATGAACATGATTTATCATCCCACAACCCCGCTGGAGGCTGTGACCCTGCGCAAGCAGAATGCCGACACCGCCGTGTATTTGGCCGGCGGCACCGATGACCTGCGCCTGAACGGCAGTGCCCCGGGGAAGGATCTTATTGACATCAGCGCCCTGGGGCTGGACGATATTTTTTCGTGCAGGACGGCAAGCTCTATATCGGCGCCCGCTGCACCTTTAATCAGGTCATAGAGAGCGACCTGGTGCCGGAGTTTATCAAGGAAGCTGCCTATTTCTGTGCGTCCTTTACCAAGCGCAACAGCGCCACCGTGGGCGGCAACATCGGCCTGCGCCGCCAGGACAGCTACCTGGCCGCAGCCCTGACGGCAGCGGATGCGAAGCTCAAGTCCATGACGCCCCACGGCGAGGAGATGAAGCCCATCGGCGAGTATCTGCAGGGCAAGTGCATGCGCCTTATTGAGTATGTGGTGCTGGATGCGGATCGTACCGGCTGGGTCAAGCGCTTCACCAACACCGCCTCCAGCCACGCAGCTGTGACGGCGGCGGTGTCCGGGGACATCTACGCTCTCAGCGTCTCCGGCAGTGACTTTGCCTATGGCACCACGCCGGATCTGGCGGACTCCATGGAATTCACTGACGATATTTCCGGCAGTGCTGCCTATAAGAAGTACCTGGCAAAGACCGTATTTACACTGGGGAGGTAAAGCGAATGGAAGTGAAATGCAGACTCAACGGTGAGAATATTATTCTGCGCGGCGAGCCTACGGATCGCCTGCGGGATGTGCTGTACCACACCGGGTGCTACTCCGTCCGCGACAGCGACGATGCCGAGGGCTTTGCCGGATCCGATACCATTATTTTTAACGGCCAACTGAAGTACTCCAATTTTATCCTGCTCTATCAGGCGGAGGGCGCCGACATTAAAACGGCGGAGTCTCTGCTGGTGAAGGGCGAGCTGAACTATGTGCAAAGGCCATGGTGGCTGCAGGCATCGTGCAGAGCGCCTATAACGCGCCGGCGGCGGCACTGATTCTCACCTGGCTGCTGGAAAAGCATCCCAATCCTACCCGGGAGCAAATCAAGAATGTGCTGACCGGCATTTTTATCCGTGACGCGGGCTACGAGCACTACTATTTGGCTGTGAAGCTGGCCTGCGAGCTGCGGGATCAGGGCGAGTTCAAGACGAAGATCGCCCCCTCCTTCCGCCCTCAGCTGGACATCATCGGTAAGCCTGCCGGGAAAATCGACGGCGCGGCTCTGGTTTCCGGTGAGCCTGTATTTGTGGAGGATAAGGTTCCGGCCAATGCCTGGTGCCTGCATGTGCTGCGCAGCCCCTTTGCCAGCGCCTATATTAAGTCTATCGATACCAGTGAGGCGGAGAAGCTGGACGGCGTGGCCGCCATCATCACGGCGGAAAACTGCCCGGATGTGTACTATATGCAGGCCGGACAGGGTACCCCCGAGCCGTCCCCCCATGACCGCCGCCTGTTTAACCGGAAGGTCCGCCATGTGGGCGACCGTGTGGCGGGTATCGTGGCCCGTACAGCGGAAATTGCCGACAAGGCTGCCGCACTTATTAAGGTGGAGTACGAGCCCACGGAGGCGGTGTTCACTGTGGAGGAGGCTATGGCCCCGGGGGCGCCCCTGGTTCACAACGGCCCTGTGCAATATAATGCCGGTGCCCCCGATGACCTGGAGGCGTACAATAAGCTCCAGGGCGATCCTCGGGAGGGGAAGGTGGTCTATCAGTTCCCCCTGCACGCTGATATTCATAAGAACATCGCCGCATCCAATAAGGGTGGTATCGGCGACATGGAGAAGCTTTGCCGAGGCAGATGCCATTGTGGAGCAGACCTACCAGACCAGCCAAATTCAGCACACACCACTGGAGCCCCATGTGTGCTATGCCCACGTGGAGGGCGGCCGATTGGTGCTGAACTGTGCTACCCAGGTGCCATACCATGTGCGCCGCATCGTCAGCTGGGTCTGCGGTATTCCCGAGAATAAGATCCATGTTATCAAGGAACGTGTGGGCGGCGGCTATGGCTCTAAGCAGGACATCCTGGTGGAGGAGCTCACCGGCTACGCCGCCTGGATCACCAAGAAGCCCGTGTATTACCGCAACACTCGGGCCGAGGAGTTCTATGCCAACTCCACCCGCCACCCCATGCGGGTCCATGTGAAGATGGGCGGCAAGAAGGACGGCACCATCACGGCCCTGTTCATGGAGGTCTGCGCTAATACCGGCCCCTATGGCAATCACTGCCTGACGGTGCCTATGAACAGCTGCTCCAAAACCATGCCCCTGTTTAAGGTGGACAACATGGCCTATGACCTGAAGGTGTACTACACCAATACGCCCCCGGCCGGTGCCTACCAGGGCTATGGTACGCCCAAGGGCACCTATGGCATCATGATGGCCATGGCGGAGCTTGCCGACAAGCTGGGCATCGATTACCGCACTATGGTGGAGAAAAACCACGTGGAAGAGGGCTATATGCTGGAGATCCTCAAGGGCCTGGGTGAGGGCCGCGAGGGCGCTGTGGTGCCCGTGGGCTCCTGCGGACTGGACGAGGCTATAAAGCAGGGCTGCGACATGATCGATTGGGGCAAGAAGGAAGTGTCCGACGACCCCGATTGGAGAATCGGCAAGGGCTTTGCCATGATTATGCAGGGCTCGGGCCTGCCGGGCCTGGATCACGCCGAGGCCATAGCCAAGCTGGAGACCGACGGCACCGTTATCCTCAACAGCGGCGGCGCCGACCTGGGCACGGGCCTGGATACCATCTCGGCCAAGATCGTGGCGGAGGTGCTGAAGCTGCCCATGGACCGTATCACGGTGGTTTCCGGTGACACGGACTCTTGTGCCTTTGATACCGGCGCCTATGCATCCTCCGGCACCTTCTTCAGCGGCAACGCTTCTCTGGTGGCTACTACGAAGTTGAAGGAGTTGATTTTGAAGGAGGCCGCCCTGCAAATGGAGGAGAAGGTGGAGAACCTGGATGTCCGGGCCCCCGGCGAGGTGTACTCCAAGGATACCGGCGCTGCACTCTCTTACTATGACCTGGTGCATACCGCCACCAGCGGCACGGGACGCGGCCAGATGGTTGCCCACGGCAGCTTTGTCACCAACGCATCCTCCGTGCCCTACGGCGCGCACTTTGCCCAGGTGGCGGTGAATGTGAAGACCGGTGAAATTAAGGTGCAGAAGTTCTATGCCCTGCAGGATGCCGGTACGCCCATCAATCCGGAGATTGCCCTGTGCCAGATGTACGGTGCGGTGATGAAGTCCATCGGACATTCTCTGTATGAGGATATGAAGCTGGATAAAAACGGCAAGTGCATCAACGCCAATCTTACCGATTACGGCGCACCCATGATCGACGAGGCTCCGGAGGATTTCAAGTCTGTCCTCATTGATGTGGACGATAAGTTCGGCCCCTACGGTGCCAAGTCTATTTCCGAGATTGCCTGTAACGGTGCGGCCCCCGCTATCGGCATTGCTATCCACGATGCCTGCGGCGTGTGGCTGCGCAGCTGGCCTATGACCCCGGAGAAGGTGCTGAAGGCTCTGGGTAAGATTTGATTTCATGCGAAAAGCGGAGACCCCTTTGGGGCCTCCGCTTTTACATCAAAAAGGGAAAAGGCACCGGCCTGGAAAACCAAGCCGGTGCCTTATGCCATTTATAGTTTGAATCAGTGCAGATTCTCGCGGATGGTCTGGCACAGAGCGGTGATGCCCTGAACGATCTTCTCCTCGGGCATGCAGGAGTAGTTCAGGCGCAGGGTGTTCTCGTGGCCGCCGTTGGGGAAGAAGGAACCGCCGGGAACAAAGGCAACCTTCTTCGCCAGGCACTTCATCTGCAGCTCCTTGGCGTCCATGTACTCAGGCAGGACCACCCAGGCGAACAGACCGCCCTCGGGACGGGTAAAGGTGCAGGGCTCAGGCAGCTCCTTGGCCAGAGTCTCCAGCATCACGGCCCGGCGCTTCTTGTAGCACTCGCGGATGGTGTCCACATGCTTATCCAGATCGAACATATCGATCCACTTGGAGGTCTCCATCTGGCCGACGGTGGAAGCCTGCAGGGAAGCAGCCTGCTCCATGAAGTTGTACTTGGCCAGGATCTCATCCTCGGCGCAGACCCAGCCGATGCGGTAGCCGGGGGCCAGGATCTTGGAGAAGGTGCCCAGGTAGATGACCAGACCCTTGGTGTCCAGGCTCTTCAGAGCGGGCATATACTCACCCTCGAAGCGCAGCTCGCCGTAGGGGTTATCCTCCACCACGGGGATCTCATACTTGTTCACGATGTCCATGAACTTGTGGCGGCGCTCCAGATCCCAGGTGCGGCCGGTGGGGTTCTGGAAATCGGGAATGACGTAGATCATCTTCACCTTTTCAGTGGTGGCCAGGATCTTCTCCAGCTCTTCCATGATCATGCCGCCGTCATCGGTGGGGACCTCGATGAACTTAGGCTCGCAGGCCTTGAAGGCGTTTACGGCGCCCAGGTAGGAGGGGCTCTCCAGCAGCACCACGTCGCCGGGATTCAGGAACACCCGGGCGGAGAAATCCAGGCCCTGCTGAGAACCGGAGGTGACCAGGATATGGTCGGCGTCGGTGTGAATATTGTTCTTGGCCAGCATACGCTCGGCGATCTGCTCACGCAGGCGCGGGAAACCCTCGGTAGTGGAGTACTGCAGGGCGGCGCGGCCATTCTCCTTGAGGACGGCGATGGAGGCTTCCATCATTTGCTCCACGGGGAACAGCTCGGGGGCGGGCATACCGCCGGCAAAGGAAATAATGTCGGGCTGTGCGGTGAGCTTCAGCAGCTCACGGATCTCAGAGCCCTTCAGCAGATTCATTCTGTCTGCAAACTGTACCATAACTAAATCCTCCTCAAATTACTTTTCCTATTCCGTTTTCGCAAGCGGCGGAGCAAGCTCCGCAGAGTCTTACTCTCATCATTTAAGCACATTTCCCTCCATAAGTAAATCAACGAAATGGACAAAAATGGCCGAATTTCAAGGGCTTTTCCATTTTTGGATGAATCACTAAAAATGTATGGGGTACATTTGGCATTTTGACCGTTTTAGTGGATGGGCTATTTGCCGGGGCAGACGCATATATTATTCTGAAGGGGGGCGGTGCTGTGAGGGAATATCAGAAAGATCGCGGCCGAGAGGGGCGTGTGCGGCAAAAATCGGAAAAGCCCATGAGCAAACGGGAACGGCGGCGGTTGGTGCGCCTGTCTGTTAGCGGGATACTGCTGGTGCTGGTGGTGGCGGTAAAGCTGCTGATGCCGGATCTGGCCAATGCTTACAAGGATAAATTGCTGAACCTGATGGGAGAAGACACGGACATTGTAGAGGCGTTTTCCGCAATGGGAAAGGCTTTTTCCAGGGAGGGCGGCATCCGGGACACCCTGGAGGATGCGTATACAGCTGTATTCGGCGAGAAAAAAACCGGAGGAGGCGGCGTCTCCTGCCCAGACGGCAGCGGCCTTTTCCGGGGTCTATACTCCGGAGAGTCTGCCGGAGCAGACGGCCCTTGACCAGCGGGTGCTGGGCTTTGCCTATGCCCCGCCCTGGAGGGAACGGTGACGTCCGCCTTCGGATACCGGCTGCACCCCATCGCCGGAGAAAACCGGTTTCACTATGGAGTGGACATTGACGCGGAGGAGGGGACGGGCATCCGAGCCTTTGCTGACGGCGTTGTGGGCGTAGTGGCACAGAGCAGCGATTTGGGAAACTATGTGACGGTGGATCACCCCGGTGGCTTTACGACCCTCTATGCCCACTGCAAGTGCATCACTGCCTCCGCCGGGCAGACGGTGCGCTGCGGTGCCATATTGGCTCAGGTGGGACAGACCGGTGCGGCTACAGGGCCCCACCTGCATTTTGAACTGCACTGGGATCAGGTTTACATAAATCCGGTTTACTATGTGGCGTCATAGAGGGGTGGCTGTGCGCGTTTCGCCCACGGCTGTATTACTGCTGGCGGTGTTTGCACTGGTGGCGCCGCCGGTGTGCCTGGCGGCGGTTTTATTGGCAGCGGGATGCCATGAGGCGGGGCATTACATGGCGCTGCGGCTGAGCGGCGGCAGATTGGCGGCGGTGTCCGTCTCGGCCTTTGGGGCGCAGATGCGCGTCCGGGACCGGTATCGGCTCTCCTATGGGCGGGAGGCTCTGTGCGTCCTGGCGGGTCCGCTGATAAATGGTACATTGTCGTGGCTGTTGAGCCTGGCTGGGGCGAGGAGAGAGGAGCTGTACATTTTTGCCGGGGCGCAGCTGATTTTGGGTGTGTTCAACCTGCTGCCTCTATGGACTTTGGACGGCGGACGACTGCTGTGGATAGCGATAGCCTGGCTGACGGATCCATTTTTGGCGGACAAGGTATGCCGGATGGTAACGGCGGCGCTGCTCCTGGCCTTGGCGGCTCTGGGAATAGGACTATGGGTACGGCATCGGAGTGGATTTCTGCTGGTGGGCGTTGTGGGAATCATTTGCTGCACCGGACGGGAATTTATGCTTGCCAATCAGACCGGAAGGGGGTAGAATGTAAATAATCATATAAAATGGGAGATTATTGTACATTGGATAAGAGATTGGAACGCATTTTGCCGCGGGTACAGAAACCGGCCCGATACACCGGCGGCGAATATAATGCGGTGAAAAAAGATCCGGCGCAGGTGGATACGCGCATCGCCTTCTGTTTCCCGGATACCTATGAGATTGGCATGTCCAATCTGGGCATGCGGATTCTGTACGGCGTTATGAACAACATGGACGGCGTATGGTGCCAGCGGGTATTTGCCCCCTGGGGCGACATGGAGGAGGAGATGCGCCGGGCCCATATGCCGCTGTTTGCCCTTGAGAGCGGCGAGCCCATCACGGACTTTGACATTGTGGCCTTTTCCGTGGGTTACGAGATGGCATTCACCTCTATTTTAAATATGCTGGACCTGGCGGATATTCCCCTGCACAGCGCAGACCGCACGGGCCTGACTCCGCTGGTCATTGCCGGGGGCACTGCCATGTATAACCCTGAGCCCATTGCGGACTTCATTGATATCGTCAGCCTGGGTGAAGGGGAGGATGTGACAGCGGAGCTCATTGAGCTGCACCGAAAAGCCAGGAGAGAAGGCTGGAGTAAAGCGGACTTCCTTCGCAGGGCGGCCCAGGTGCCGGGGCTGTATGTGCCCAGCCTGTATGATGTGGAATATAACCCCGACGGCACCGTAAAGGCAATCATTCCCCGGGACGGTGCGTCCAAGGTGGTGCGCAAGCGCATCGTGAAGGATATGGACAAGTCCTATTACCCCACCAAGACCATCGTCCCCTCTACGGAGATCGTACAGGACCGGGTGACCCTGGAGCTGTTTCGGGGCTGCATCCGGGGCTGCCGGTTCTGCCAGGCGGGGTATGTGTATCGCCCGGTGCGCAACCGCAGCGAGGAGCTGTGTGTGCGCTACGGCGTGGAGGCCTGCAACGACTCCGGGTACCAGGAGGTGACCTTATCCTCCCTCAGCACCAGCGACTATCCACAGCTGACGGAGCTGTGTGACGACCTGGAGGGTTTCTGTCAGGAGCGTCATGTGAATTTGTCCCTGCCCAGTCTGCGGGCGGATAACTTTTTCGATGAGCCTCATGCAGCGGCTGGCCAAGGGCCGCAAGTCCGGTTTGACATTTGCCCCGGAGGCGGGCACCCAGCGTTTGCGGGACGTCATCAATAAAAATGTCACCCAGGAGGAGCTGCTGGCCTCCTGCCGCACGGCCTTTGCCGGGGGATATAGCGCTGTGAAGCTCTACTTCATGCTGGGCCTGCCCACGGAGACAGACGAGGATGTGCTGGGTATTGCCGACCTGGCTGCCCGGGTCATGCATGCCTGGCGGGAGAGCGCGTCCAACAAGCAGCGGGGGGTGCGCATAACGGTGTCTACCTCCTGGTTCGTGCCCAAGCCCCACACAGCTTTTCAGTGGGAGCCCCAAATTTCTAAAGAGGAATACCAGCGCCGGGTGAAGCTCCTGCGGGAGGCCATCACCACCAAGACTGTTACCTACAACTGGCATGACCCTGACACCAGCTTTCTGGAGGCTGTGCTGGCCCGGGGAGATCGGCGTATGTGCAAGGTCTTGGAAGCCGCGTGGCGTAAGGGCGCGAAGCTTGACGCTTGGGAGGAGTATTTTTCCCTGGAACGCTGGATGGAGGCTTTTGATGAGTGCGGCCTGGATCCGCATTTTTACGCCAACCGCCAGCGGGAAAAGGACGAGATCATGCCATGGAGCGTTATTTCCAGCGGTGTGACGGAGGAATATCTTTGGCGGGAACTGCAGCGGGCCAAGGCGGGCGTCACAACCCCGGATTGCCGCACCCACTGCAACGCCTGCGGGGCTAATCACTTGGTGGGGGGGACTTGCCATGTCTAAGCTGAGATTGTTATTTATCAAGGAAGGCCCGGCGGCTTACATCTCTCACCTGGATCTGCTGCGCACGGTGCAGCGCGCCTTTCCCCGGACGGAGCTGGACATCAAGCACAGCAACGGCTACCATCCCCATCCCATCATCTCCATCGTCCTGCCCCTGCCCGTGGGGCAGAGCAGCCAGTGCGAGCTGCTGGATTTTGAGGTGACCCAGGAAACCGATGGCCGAGGCATTGCCGAAAAGCTCAATGAGGGTATGCCCGAGGGGCTGCATGTGCTGGATTGCTACGAGGCCAAGCGCCCAGTACGGGAGCTGGCTGCGCTGCGGGCAGAGGTCACATTGGAATATGACAGTGGCATACCGGAAAATGCAGCTCAGCGACTGCAGGAGCTGCTGAGCCGCCGGGAGCTTATTATCCAAAAGCGCACCAAGCGCAAGGACATGGCGGATGTAGATATTGCGCCCATGATCCTTCAGACGGATTGGAGGGAAGGGGAGAACGCCCTGATAGGTACCGTCCTGGTCCAGGCACAAAATCCGGGTCTGAACCCTCAGCTGCTGGAGAAGGCTGTGGAGCGGTACGCCCCGGAGCTGGCGCCGGACTTTACTCGGGTGCGGCGGCTGGAGTTGCTGGATGCGGAGGGGAAAATTTTCCGCTGAAAATGAAAAAAATGCTTGCGCTCAGAGCGCAAGTGTGATATTCTATACTGGCGTAAAAAGGGCGGTCCTCTGCTGTCGGCGCTCCCAAAGTGAGATGGGCGCTGCAAAATGGCGGCATGAACACCTATATTATTAGGAGGAAATATCCATGGATCTCATCAAGGCTCTTAACGAGAAGCAGCTGCAGGCTGAAAAGCCCCAGGTCAATGTGGGCGATACCGTCAAGGTACACGTCAAGGTCAAGGAAGGCTCCCGTGAGCGTATCCAGGTCTTTGAGGGTACCGTCATTGCTAAGAAGCACGGCGGCATCGAGGAAACCATCACCGTCCGTCGCTTGTCCTATGGCGTGGGTGTGGAGAAGGTTTTTCCCGTTCACTCCCTCCATCGAGAAAATCGAGACCGTGCGCAGCGGTTTTGTCCGCCGCGCCAAGCTGTACTATCTGCGTGACCGGGTCGGCAAGGCCGCCAAGGTCAGAGAGAAGCTGTAAACAGCGAGCCGAAAACCGCCGACCTTTGTCGGCGGTTTTTATGTCTAAAACAAAGAGTCAGCAGACGAGCTTCTCGCCTGCTGACTCTTTTGGCAATATTTGCAATATCAGATATACCGCTGAGTGTTCACATCGAACACACCACGGGTGGTGATGCGCAGGGTGGGGATCACCGGCAGAGCCATGAAGCTCAAGGTCATGAATGGGTCGATGTCCTGAGACACGCCCAGGCGGAAGGCCTCATCCTTGGCACTTTCCAGGGCGCTGTTCACCATGACCAAGGAGTCATCGCTCATAATACCCGCGATGGCCAGGGGTACCTCGCCTAAAACCGTGCCGTCCTGCATCACAGTAATGCCACCGTGATTCTCCGCAATACGGTTGGCGGCGGCGGCCATTTCCTCCTCATTGGTCCCCACCACGATGATATTGTGGGAGTCATGGGAGATACTGGTGGCCACGGCGCCGGACTTCAGGCCATAGCCTTTGATGTAGCCAAGACCAATGTGATGGGTGTTCTTATGCCGTTCGATAACGGCCACCTTCAGAATATCATACTCTACATCGATATGATCGATGTAGCCGGCATCCTCAGAGATAATTTCCCCGGGCACCAGGCCGATGATGGCGTGGGGACGGCCATCCTTAAAGTCCTCCGCTGTCAGCTTGCCCAGGTGGAAGGTATCGTGGGCGCGTTTGACCAGATAGGGGTCGATCTCCGGGGTGGGGAAGTCCCGCAGCAGGCCGTCGTACATCAGCTCACCCCGTTTATAGACCATCTCAATGTTAAAGTCATTGAAATTGTCGATGACCACAAAGTCGGCCAGGTAGCCGGGGGCGATGGCGCCGCGGTTATTCAGCAGGAAGTACCGGGCGGCGGTGTGGCAGGCGGCCTTCACAGCGATGATGGGATCCACGCCCAGGGAAATGGCCTTCTTCACGATGTAGTCGATGTGCCCCTTTTCCAGCAGGTCATTGGGGTGCTTGTCGTCGGTGCAGAACATGCAGCGGTCCACATATTTGTCGCACAGCAGGGGGGCCAGAGCCTCCAGGTTCCGGGCGGCTGTGCCCTCCCGGATCATGATGAACTGACCGCGCTTCAGCTTGGCCAGGGCGTCATCAATGTCGGAGCACTCATGGTCGGAATACACGCCGGCGGCGATATAGGCGTTCAGGTCGTTGCCGGTAAGGCCCGGGGCGTGGCCGTCGATCTTCTTGTGGTGGGCCTGGGAGGCCACGATCTTCTCCACCACTTGGCTGTCGCCGTTGATGATGCCCACAAAGTTCATCATCTCCGCCAGGCCCTGGACCCGGGGATGGTCATAGAAGGAGTCGATGGCCCGGTAATCCAGAATGGCGCCGGACTCGTCCAGGGGCGTGGCGGGCACACAGGAGGGCAGCATGAAGCGCACATCCACCGGCAGGTCCTCCGTGGCCTGGAGCATGTACTCGATGCCATCGGTGCCCATGACGTTGGCGATCTCGTGGGGGTCGGTGATGACGGTGGTGGTGCCGTGGGGCAGCACCGCCTTGGCAAACTCCGTGGGGCTCACCAGGGAACTCTCCAGATGGATATGTGCATCCAGGAAGCCGGGCAGCACGATCTTGCCGGAGACATCCATTTCCACCTTGCCGTGATATTCGCCCATGCCCACGATGAGCCCCTCCGCCACGGCGATGTCGCACTGGCTGAGCTCATTGGAGAAAACGTTGACATAGGTGGCATTTTTTAGAACCAGGTCGGCCGGTACCCGGCCCGCCGCCACGTCGATGACATGGAGCTTCTTGTTGAGCTTGCGGTTGATTTTACCGGCATAGCTTTCTTTCACGGACATAATTCGTTCTCCTTTCATACAGACGGGGAGGAGCCCCACAGCTTGCATCCGCTGGCATCCTGGCATCTGTTTTATTAATTCCTCATATTATCACAGCTTATTTCAAATGTCCACAAAAAAATGAAAAAAAGATGGCTGCATTTCAGCAGCCATCTTAAAAATTACTTGATCGTTCCGTCGGCGTTGAATACCGGCAGGGAGCCAGGAACTTGATGTCCTTGCGCTGGGCGGCCGCGCCCTCGGCCAGAGCGGCAATACGGTCTACCACGATGCCGCCCGCCAACTCCACCAAATGCTCCATAGCCAGCAGGGAACCGCCGGTGGAGATAACATCGTCCATGAGCACGATACGCTTGCCGCGAATCATCGCCGCATCGTCACTGCCCAGATACAGCCGCTGAGTGCCGGCGGTGGTGATGGACTTATCCTCCACATGGATGGGGTCAGGCATGTAGACCTTTTCCCCCTTGCGGGCAATGAAGTACTTCTCTGCGCCGGATTGGCGGGCCATTTCGTGGATAAGGGGGATGCTCTTGGCTTCGGCTGTAAAAAGATAGTCATAGCTGCCGGGCTCCAAAAGCTCCAGCATAGCCTTGGCGCAGGCCACGGTCAGCTCGGCGTCACCAAAGCAGATGAAGGCGCCGATGTGCAGATCGTCTGTCACCTTGCAGATAGGCAGCTCTCGCTGCAAACCAGCCACTGTCAGCGAATATGTATGCATAAAAAATTCTCCTTTTGCCCCAAAAGCACCCGACATAAGAAAAGCCCTTCCCGTAAGGGACCGGCTTGGGTTAAGCGCACTGTCGTATGAGGCGATTATTTTTTTGGCTGTGGGTGGGAGGGCAATAAACCTTCCTTTATTATTATATATAAGAATTGCAAAAAGTCAATATGAAATCACCGCAGACACCGGTTTGCGGCGGAAAAATCCGGCAGCGGAAGGAGTATTTGCACATTGCACAAAAAAGTCAAGCTTTTTTTTACAATGAAGGGGATGTTTTTCCCGGCGAAACCCCTTGAGAAATACCGGGAATGGTGTTATCATCTTTGTGTACGGGGCATGAGAGCCCGTCATATAAACATTCCAAATCGGAACATATTTTTGAGGAGGCAATTTATTATGAATGCTTATCTGGCCAGCGTCATTGAGAACGTTAAGGCGAAGCACGGTAACGAGCCTGAGTTTGTTCAGACCGTTGAAGAGGTTTTTTCCTCTTTGGAGCCCGTCATTGAGAAGCACCCTGAGTATGAGAAGGTCGATCTGCTGAACCGCATGGTCGAGCCTGAGCGTATGTTTACCTTCCGTGTTGTGTGGTGCGATGATAACGGTCAGTGGCACACCAACCGCGGCTGGCGCTGCCAGTTCAACGGCGCTATTGGCCCCTACAAGGGCGGTCTGCGTTTCCAGAAGAACGTGTACGAGGGCATTATCAAGTTCCTGGGCTTTGAGCAGACCTTCAAAAACAGCCTGACCGGCCTGCCCATCGGCGGCGCCAAGGGCGGTTCCGATTTTGATCCCGCCGGAAAGTCCGACGCTGAGGTTATGCGTTTCTGCCAGAGCTTCATGACCGCTCTGTATCGTTACATCGGGCCCGATGTTGACGTTCCCGCCGGTGATATGGGCGTGGGCGGCCGCGAGATCGGCTATCTGTATGGTCAGTACCGTCGCCTGAAGGGCGTGTGGGAGAACGGCGTTCTCACCGGTAAGGGCTTCTCCTACGGCGGCTCCCGCATCCGTCCCGAGGCTACCGGCTACGGTGCTATCTACTACCTGCAGGAAGTGCTGAAGCACGAGAATGACACCATCGAGGGCAAGCGCATCGCCATCTCCGGCTACGGCAACGTGGGCTGGGGCATCATGAAGAAGGCATCCCAGCTGGGCGCCAAGGTTACTTACTTTGCCGGTCCCGACGGTTACATTCACGATCCCGACGGCGTTATCACCGACGAGAAGCTGAACTTCATCCTGGAGATGCGCGCTAAGGATCCTATGCACTGCAAGCCCTATGCCGATAAGTTCGGCTGCGAGTTCGTGCCCGGTGAGAAGTGCTGGGGCGTCAAGGATGTGGACGTGTACATGCCCGCCGCTATGCAGAACGACGTTAAGATGGAGTCCGCTGAGAAGATCGCTGTTTCCGGCGTGAAGTACTACATCGAGGTCGCCAATATGCCCACCACTAACGATGCCCTGAACTTCCTGCGTCAGCAGAAGCACATCATCGTGGCTCCCTCCAAGGCTGTTAATGCCGGCGGCGTGGGTGTCTCCGCTCTGGAGATGGCACAGAACTTCCGAGCGCCTGGTTTGGAGCCGAGGAAGTCGACCATCAGTTGCACACCATGATGGAGAACATCCACCGTGTGTCTGCTGAGGCTGCTGCCGAGTACGGCCTGGGCTATGACCTGGTGGCTGGCGCCAACATCGCCGGCTTCAAGAAGGTCGCCGAGGCTATGATGGAGCAGGGTTGCTTCTAATCGGGCGGCTTGCTTTCACAACAAATAAATCGCAAAAAGGAGAAGCCGAAAGGCTTCTCCTTTTTGTGCATTTTGCAGTAGATTACGCTAAAAAGCTGGGAAATAATGGACATATTATTGACAAATCCTTAGCGATAGTTTACAATGAACTTGCGAGAGATCACGAACACTGCTCAGGGAACCGATAGCGCACTGACCCCGGTATTTATGGCCTCGTCCGCAAAATCACCACACCACAATGAGGCCGGCCTTGGCTTCGTTGTGTTTTTTGCGGAGAAAGGAGAGACTATGGAAGAAAAGACCCACAGAAATTCGTCGCCACTTACCATCATGACTATTTTGGCGGTCATATTATTGATTGCGGCCATCATCCTATCCGTGATCTGCGTCCGGCAAAGAAATATGCTGCGCTATAAATCCATCGTGACCCTCAGCATGGCCTATGCGTATATGCAGGAGGTGTATGCGGGAGAGGATGCATCGGAGCATCCCCAGGCCCATATGATCCTGCAAAGCCTGGAGGGTCTGGCGGATGATTTGGATGAACCGGCGCAGAAGGTGAAGGAGTTGGTCCACCTTTCCGTACAGGTCCTTTCTGAGGAAAACTTCCCAAAAGTGGAGCAGATCGTCCTGCCCATCCGTGTGGTTTTCGACACGGAAAATAAAACCGTGTCCACAGATATGGACCAGCTGAACCGGGCCATCGACCAGCTGGAGACACTTGTAACGCAGTAAGCTCCTATATAGATATTATAAGGCCCTCCGGCTTGACCGGAGGGCCTTGTTTTTATAGAGTTTAATATTGCGAGACCAGCGCATCGGCTGGCTGCGGGAATGTGCGCCTTTCTTTAGAGCTTGGAACGGGAGGACTGCTCTCCCGCTATTCTCCCGGCCTTTGGAAATGACAGAGCTTTTTATATCCGCTTAAAGCGTATGGTAGAGCTTTTCCTGCTGGCTTCCGGCAACTACGGCAAGGCCCCGAGATTTGAGGATAGATGCTATAATGTTGGCGTCCTGTAAAGCGGAATTGCTTTCCGCTTGATTAAGAAAATAGGTATCCGCCAGGTGCTCCTGAATCAGCTGCCATGCCACCCGCTCCGGCGTGGCGGCATCCTCCGGAGAGCAATCAGCCAGAGAACAGAACAACTCTGCCCGGTGTACCGCCTTCGCTACCGGGCGGTGCAGGCCCGAAAGACCCACTACGCAGATGACCTGACGGGAGCACGCCGGAATCACCGGCTCATGTTCCGCATGGGCCTTCAAGGGGAGCTGGCGGGAGCCGTCCGCCTCCACCAATACGAAGTCTGCCAGGGAAGCCAGCACTTCATAGGGAATTCCGCAATCAACCAGCTTTCCGGTGGGGGAGCGCCCGGCAGCGCAGACGATACGGTTTCTCCTCAGGGCATCCTGCAGTGCTGGCTCTGTGGGATCCAGCACCGTGGGCAGATCCCTATAGCCCAGAAAGTGGGTGCTGGTGCACAACAGCACCCGGCCCGGCAGTTCATCAGCCAAAGTGCGCAGCAGGGTGGTTTTTCCGCCACTGCCGATGATGGCCGTTACGCCGCGTTGAATACCCAGCAGGGGAGCAAGCTCCATCTCCGCCACCTCCTTTTGCAACAGTATAGCGCACCTGCGGCCGGTTGTCCAGTTGACACAGGGTGCGCAAACGGGTAGAATAGGCATAAGAAAAGGAAAGAAGGGATCGTTATGGCTATTTTGATCCGCGGCGCCGGGGATATTGCCACGGGCATCGCTCTGCGTCTGTACCGCGCGGGTTTTCAGATCGTGATGACGGACCTGCCACAGCCTACCTCTATCCGCCGCACAGTGTGCTTTTCCGAGGCTTTGCGCCTGGGGGAGATGCTGGTGGAGGATGTCTGCGCCCGGCGAGCGGGTACAGCCCAAGAGGCCCTGGACATCGCCGCTGCGGGAGATATCGCTGTGCTGGCGGATCCGGAGTGCGCCCTGCTGCCCCAGCTGCATCCGGCAGCTCTGGTGGATGCCATTTTGGCCAAGCATAACCTGGGTACCCATCGAAACATGGCTCCGGTGGTTGTTGCCGTGGGTCCCGGCTTCACCGCTGGGGAGGATTGCCACGCCGCCGTGGAGACCATGCGCGGCCACACCCTGGGGCGGGTTATCTACTGCGGCTCGCCAATCCCAAATACCGGCGTTCCCGGCATCATCGGCGGTTACGGCGCCGAGCGGGTGATGCGGTCCCCGGCGGCAGGGGTATTCGAACCCAAAATGCAGATCGGTCAGATGGTGAAGGCAGGCGAAGTGGCAGCGGTGGTGAACGGCCAGCCCATGCTCTGTACCATCGACGGCTGCCTGCGGGGCCTTCTTCAAGAAGGACTAACAGTGCCTGCAGGCATGAAGTGCGGCGATATCGACCCCCCGTTGCCAGCAATCCCACTGCTTCCAGGCGTCGGATAAGGCTCTGGCCGTAGGCGGCGGTGTACTGGAGGCATTGCTGCACTTCGGCTGTCGGCCGGATTGAGCTATAGTTCACCCAAAATGTCTGCCGAAAAAGGCAGACATTTTTATTGCAGGAGCATCCCCAATCCCACCAGCACACAGCCCAGCAGGAAAAACAGAACAAGCAGCACCGCTGCGTTGCGCAGAAATTTTTTCCAGCCCAGCCGCTTCAGATCCATGAACGCATAGGGATACAGCAGCCCCGTGTGGCCGATGGGCTTTCCACCGGTAGCCCGCAGCAGGGCATAGATGGTGTAAGCCAGGGGCAGCGTCAGCCACCACACGGCGCACAGCAGGGATAGCCCCGTTTTGTCCGCCAAAAACAGCCACTGGGCCACCACCAACAGCGGAGTCAGGTAATGCACGCAGATGTTACCAAAGCTGCCGCCGAAGTCGGCGAACCTCTGTCCCTTGCGCTTCTGCTCGGGCACCAGCACAAACTGATAGATCAGGTGCGTTACCCAAATGTACAGAGCCATGGCGCAGGAGAGCCGCACATCGGTCAAAACCGCCCACAGCCGCCCTCCCGGCCAAAAGCCCGCGCAAAGCAGCAGCAGTTCATACACGGTCAGCAGGAGGTTACTCTGATTCGTATAAAAACAGAACATCCCCGCCCGGATCCGCCCTCTGGGGATGAGCTGCGAATGCAACAAAAAAAGCCCTGCGGTATTCAGCAAAAAGAGAAACAGCGCCGAAAGCTGTAAGCCGGACATTTTGAACCCTCCCTTATATCCGGTAGGTGGAGCAGTTCACCCGTCCGCCTGAAATGGTGATGATGCCATAGGTGCAGGGATTGCCCCGGCCGACGGAACCTGGATTCATCACCCACAGCGTTCCGTCATAGTCCACCAAGGGCCTGTGAGTATGGCCAAAGAGCAAAATCTGCGCGTCCATCTCCTTAGCGGCGTAAATAGCTGACATGGTGCTTACCTTTACATTTCTTGTGTGGCCGTGCATCATCAGGATGCGCACACCGGCATATTCTGTGAGCACCTCCGGAGTGTCCACCGCCCCCCAATCGCAGTTGCCGGGCACGGTTTGCATGGGGATGGCCGGGAGCTGCCGGTGCAGCGCCTCCGCGTCCCGCTGGCAATCGCCCAGGTGCAGGATGATGTTTGGGTCCGTCAGCTCCGCACACCGGGCCATTTTTTCCACATTTCCGTGGGAATCCGATAAAACTAAGATCCGCATTGTGACCCTCTTTCCCTTCAGTATACCCGGATTATACAAGGAAACAGTTGAAAAAGCAATGATTTCCGGCTACAATAGGGAAAGAAAGGGGGCGGCGCCCATGTATGAGAGCATTGTAAGGCTGGACCTCCACGGCAAAAATGCCTATCAGGCCCGGGTGGCCCTGGATGCAGCGCTGCGCCGGGCCAAGGGCGGCACCTACCGCATCCGCTGCATCCACGGCTGTCATGGCGGCACGGTGCTGCGGGATATGATCCGCGGGGAATACGCCCGGCACCCCCGGGTGATCCGGCTGGAAGTAAGCGCCGACGGCGGCACCACGGATCTGGTGCTGCGGGAGCTGTAAGGAGAGATAAAAATGAAAAAATCCTTGACCGTGGCCCAGGTGCAGATGCCCGTGACCCGGGATAAGAGCGAGAATATCGCCGCCGCCTGCTGCCTGATCCGCCGGGCCGCGAGGCAGGGGGCGGAGCTTGCCATGCTGCCGGAGATGTTCTGCTGCCCCTACGAAAATAGAGCCTTCCGCCCCTATGGGGAGCCCTTGGGTGGCCCGGCCCAGCAGGCTGTTTCCGCCCTTGCAAGGGAATTGGGAATATGGATCATCGCCGGTTCCCTTCCTGAGCTGGAGGGAGAGCGGGTATATAACACCGCCTTTGTTTATGACGATACCGGCCGCCAGGTAGCCCGCCACCGGAAAATGCACCTGTTCGACATCAGCGTGGAGGGGGGCCAGAGCTTCCGGGAGTCCGATACCCTGTCTCCGGGAAATGACGTGACGGTTTTTGACTCTCCCTGGGGGAAGCTGGGCCTTTGCATCTGTTTTGACCTGCGGTTTGAGGAGCTGGCGAGAGTCATGACCCTGCAGGGTGCCCAGGCTATTTTTGTTCCGGCAGCCTTCAATATGACCACCGGCCCTGCCCATTGGGAGCTGCTGTTCCGTCAAAGGGCGGTGGATAACCAGCTGTTCACCATCGGCACTTCACCGGCCCGGAACGAACAGGAGACCTATGTGGCCTGGGGCCATTCGGTGATCTGCGATCCCTGGGGCAGCGTCCTGCACCAGTGCGGAGCGGGGGAGGAGCTGGCTGTGACGACTCTGGACCTTAAACGGGTGGAGTCTGTGCGGCGGCAGCTGCCCATTCTGTCTGCCCGGCGGAAGATGTATATTCCATCGGCCAAAAGTGAGAGGAAGTCTGTGCTATTTATCTCTTGCGGTACTTTTCCCCTCGTGATATAATCATTAAAAGTCTGAAAAGGAGAAATGCACCATGATGAAATACACGGAAATGACCGCCCAGCAGCGCCAGGCAGAGTATGCCGCTGTGCTGGCGGAGTACGAGAAGCAGAAATCCTTGGGGCTGAAGCTGAACATGGCTCGCGGAAAGCCCGGCAGAGAGCAGCTGGATATGGTCACGGAGATGAGCAATATTTTGGTAAAGCCTGAGGACTTTATCTCCGACAGCATCGACAGCCGTAACTACGGCAATGTGGACGGCCTGCCCGCCGCTAAGGCCCTGTTTGCGGAGATTTTGGGCTGCAAGCCGGCGCAATGCTTTGTAGGCGGCAACGCCAGCCTTCAGCTGATGTATGACGCCATATCCAAGGCCCTATACCCATGGCATGCTCCACTCCGAGAAGCCCTGGAGCAAGCTGGATAAGGTAAAGTGGCTGTGCCCTGCTCCCGGTTACGACCGCCACTTCAAGGTGACCCAGTCCTTTGGTGCGGAGCTCATTACTGTTCCTATGACGGAAAATGGACCGGATATGGACGTGGTGGAGGAGCTTATTAAGGACCCCACTGTAAAGGGAATGTGGAATGTGCCTAAGTACTCCAACCCCGATGGCATTGTTTATTCCGATGAGACCATCCGCCGCATTGCTGCCATGAAGCCGGCGGCTCCGGACTTCATGCTCATGTGGGATAACGCCTACTGCATCCATGAATTTGATAGTGAGTTTGTTCCCTTCAACGACATTCTTTCCCTCTGCGCCGAAAACGGCAATGCCGATATGGTGTATGAGTTCGCCTCCACCAGCAAGGTTACCTTCCCCGGTGCGGGTGTGGCGGTCATGGCTACCAGCGAGGCTAATTTGGCCTACCTGGTGCCGCTGATCAATATTCAGACCATCGGCTATGACAAGATCAACCAGCTGCGCCACGTGAAGTATCTGCAGAATAAAGCACATACCCTGGCCCTGATGCAGCGCCACGCGGCCATTCTGCGGCCCAAGTTCCACGCCGTACTGGACGCCTTGGACAGCGAGATCGCGCCCCTGGGCATCGGCGGTTGGAAGCGTCCCGTGGGTGGATATTTCGTCTCTTATGATGCCATGCCCGGCACGGCCAAGCGCGCCCTGGCACTGTGCAAGGAGGCGGGCGTCACCATGACCGGCGCCGGCGCTACCTTCCCCTATGGCGTAGATCCCCAGGACAGCAACATCCGCATTGCTCCCTCTCTGCCTCCGGTGGAGGAGCTGCAGCAGGCCATTGCCATCTTCTGCCTGTGCGTGAAGCTGGCGGCTTTGGAGAAGCTGGGCGTATGAGGTGGCTGGCTGCATCAGACATCCACGGCAGCGCTACTGCCTGCCGCCGTGTGCTGGAGGCGTTTGAGCGGGAAAAGGCGGAGGGGCTCCTGCTGTTGGGCGACATTTTGTACCATGGACCCCGGAACCCTCTGCCCGAGGGACACGACCCCAAGGAGTGCATCCGCTTGCTGAACGAGTACCGGAATCATATCGCCGCTGTGCGGGGCAATTGCGAGGCGGCGGTGGACCAGATGGTCCTGCAGTTTCCGGTGCTGGCAGAATATATGCTGCTGCGGCTGGGAAAAAAGCTGGTCTTTGCCACCCACGGGGATGTGTATAATCCGGAGCATCTTCCACCCCTGGCTAAGGGAGGGATTCTCCTCACGGGCCACACCCATGTGCCTGCCTGCGACGAATATCCGGAGTTTCTGTATCTGAATCCAGGCTCTGTGTCCCTGCCCAAGGACGAGCAGAAGCGCAAGGGCTATATCCTGCTGGATGACGAGGGAGCCGTATTCAAGGAGCTGGACGGCACGGAATACCATCGGTATCAATTTTAATCCCTGTCAGACTCATTAAGTTTTTCTGACAAAGGGCCGGCAATCTGCTGCGTGTAGTGGGGGTTTTAGAAAAAACAAAAAACAGCGGAGCCATGAAGTGACCCCAAAAAGTTAGACAAATATTTATAGCAGGAATTGTTCAAGCAGCCAAAAGGGCTTGCTGTCTGTGAATTGCAGGCGGCAGGCCCTTCAGTTTTGCATGGATCCTGCGGTTGTTACAGGAATTCTTCTGCTCCCTTTGGCATGGAAAAGCACCCCATTTCTCAGTACAAGTGTTTTGCCATACTTGTCTGAAAAATGGGGTGCAGCTCAACAGGATCGGAGCTTTATAGATTGTTAAAAGGGTTTTGCGGAGTTCGTGTTCGCAGACGCACAATAACGAGATTTATTCTCAAGATATGTGCATGAGCGAAAATATCGCATAGGCTGCCGGTGTGGAGAATTTTGCCGCCGTGCGGGGGAGTTATGCATGCAGCAGGCAGCAAGCCTTTTGCCGGAAGCTCGGAGTTTTTTGCAGGCTCTTATCAGCGGTGCAGCAGGGGCGACAGGGGCTTATAAATAAGGAAGCACAGAGCTGTATCCAGCAGGCCCTTGACCAGGGTGAAGGGAACATTGAACACCAGCAGGCAGTTCAGCAGCGCATTCTCCGTGGGCACATGGGACACGCCGCCCAGAATTGCCTCGTACATGCCCACAATAGCCTCCAGCGGCAGTTTATACAACACTACGTAGGCAGGGTAGACAATGAAATAGTTGGTGACAATGCTTACCAGCGCCATAGCGGCTGCACCGGCAACGGAGCCGACTAATGCACTCTTGCGGCTTTTATTGTGTTTATAGATGATGCCGGCCACAAATACGAATACCGCGCCCAGAATAAAGTTAGACAGCTCCCCTACACCGGCGCTGGAGCCGAAGGGCAGATGCAGCAGATTTTTTGCCAGCTGGATAGCCACGCCGTACACGGGGCCCAGGGAGAAGGTGCCCAGCAGGGCGGGCAGGTCGGAGATGTCCAGCTTGATAAACGAGGGCATCAGGGGGATGGCGAACTCCACGAATTGCAGCACGGCGGCTACAGCCGTCAGCATGGCCGCCACGGCCAGACGGTGGGTCTTTTTTTGCGTTTGTGTCATAAAAAAATACTCCTTTCAATGTGTGGAACACCCGGAAACTGTCTTCCAAGGTGCACGCATTAAAAAGAGCATACCAAAATATGCCGTACACGCCTTCTCTCATCCAGACTATACTGTCGGTACCGGAATCGCACCGGTTCGTGCAGCCCAGGGGGCCGCTTGCAGACTATACTGCCGGTGGGGAATCACACCCCGCCTCGAAGACAAATATTCGTTTGTTCACTGCTCAAAGTATATACCTGGTCTATAGAAAATGCAAGTAAAATTTTTGACGAAAATTTGCGTATTATTTGCTGTTTTTACAAAAAAGACTTTACAAAATCGAAAATGTGTTCTATTATAAGTGGGAAAGAGAGGGGATGCATGTGCGAGCCAGGCAAGTGACCTGCAGCTTCACCGGCCACCGTCCGGAAAAATTGCCTTGGGGAGAGGACGAATCGGACATTCGCTGTGCGCAGCTGAAGGAACGATTGTTTGATGCGGTGCTGGCAGCCTATGACCAGGGGTACCGGCATTTTCTATGCGGCATGGCCCGTGGAAGTGATTTTTGGTTCTGTGAGGCGGTTTTGCGTCTGCGAGAGATTCAAACGGATGTGTCTCTGGAGGCGGTGATACCATTTCTCGGTCAGGCGGATCGCTGGAGCAGGGGGGATCGGGCCCGTTATCAGCGGCTCCTGAACTGCTGCAATTACGAGACCGTTGTGCAGGAGGAGTATTCACCAGGCTGCATGCAGCGGCGCAACCGCTATTTGGTGGACCACGCTGCTCTGCTGATTGCTGTGCATGATGGCCTTCCCGGCGGCACACAAAAGACCATCGCCTACGCCATGCGCCGGGGCATAGAGGTTTTGGATATGCCGCCCGTTTGTTAAAAGAAAACCTGTGATAGATGCAGGTAAATGCATTTTTCTATGGCAGCTTGTGATGCATAAATATTTGCCCGGTGGGTATCCTACCTTCAAGATAAGGAGGGGGTTACTTTGATGCAGCAGAATTTGCCCAGTGAGGAAGGGAAAAAGGACCTGGATCCGAAGCAAAAAACGGACAGAATCGTGGAGTTGGGCTCCTCCGTGGTGACCAATCACCACGGCACTATCCATTGCCTAACCATCATCGGGCAGATCGAGGGGCATACCAACGCACCGGATAACGCAAAGACTACAAAATACGAACACCTCCTGCCGCTTTTGGCTTCGTTAGAGGAAAGCGATGATGTGGACGGGGTACTGATCCTGCTGAACACCGTAGGAGGCGATGTGGAGGCAGGGCTGGCCATAGCGGAGATGATTGCCGGCATGACCAAGCCCACGGCCACCTTGGTGCTGGGCGGCGGCCATTCTATTGGCATTCCACTGGCGGTTTCCGGCCGCATCAATATGATCGCGCCATCGGCCTCTATGACAGTGCATCCGGTGCGTATGAGCGGAACCATGATTGCTGCACCGCAGACCTACCGATATTTTGATAAGCTTCAGGAGAGCATCGTCCGCTTCGTGGCGGCACACTCCCAGATCCGGGCGGAGACCTTTCGGGAGCTGATGCTGCGCACAGATGAGATGGCCAACGACGTGGGCAGCGTCCTCTATGGGGAGGATGCTGTGGCTCTGGGTCTTATGCAGCAGGTGGGCACACTGAAGGATGCTCTGGCGGCACTGTACCGGGCCATCGACGAGGATAAAAAGCAGCGAAATACAAATTGAAAAAACTTGATAAATAATTGCTGGCGCATAGGCGAAAGCCTATGCGCCAGCTTCGCATGTTTTACTTTAAGAGCCGCTGCATATCCTCCGGCAGGGGAGCGGTGATGTCCAGCACCTCCCCCGTAACGGGATGCCGCAGGTGTACAGCGTAGGAGTGGAGGGCAGGCCGGGGAATGAGAGCTTTGTCCTCCGTACCGTAGAGCCAATCCCCAGCCAGGGGATGTCCTATTTCGGCCATATGCAGCCGCAGCTGATGGGTGCGGCCTGTGCGGGGCACAAGGCGCAGCAGGGATAGGCCGTTTCGCTGTGCCAGCACCTCATAGTCTGTATGGGCTGGTGCGCCCTGTGGGTCAATGTGCCGCTTGAGCAGAGAGTCACGGTCTCGGTCGATGGGCAGGTCAATGTGCCCTGATATTGGCTCTGGTGTGCCGAGACATATGCCCCGATATTCCCGATAGAAATCTCCGGAGTGGAGCAGGGCCATACACCGGGCGTGGATATACCCGGATTTTGCTACCACCATGACCCCGGTGGTACCCCGGTCCAGGCGATTCACACCGTGATACTGATCGCTGTTCAGGTAGTGTGCCACTGCTCCGGCTACGGTTACTGGCTCCTGAGTCAGGGCAGCACAGTGGACGGTGATGCCGGCAGGTTTATTTAGGATCAGCAGGTCCTCATCCTCCCATAGGATGGAGAGAGGAAAATCGATCGGGTGTAGGTTGGGGTTTTGACTGGGCGAATCGGATACATCTGCCGCAAGCCGATCGCCGGCATGGCATAGGGCGGTTACGGTGACCGGTACACCGTTGAGGGTTATTCCACCCTCGCGCCATTTTATGGACTTGAGCAGGGAGGAGGACAGCGCAAAACGCTGGCGCAGCAGGTGCTTTACCGTGGCGCCATCCTCCTGGGCGGTGACAGTGTGTGTAAGGATTCTCATAAAGTGGAGCCTCCAGGGGTAGATTTTCTTGATCAATTATGATACCATAATTGAATCAAGTAAGAGAAGGAGCTGTTTTTATGGCATCTAAAGTATATTGGGCAGATTTTCGGGCAGATTTCCGGGAAAATCTGCAGCAGAAGCTGACCCGGCTGATGAAAACCGCCGGCATGGGCGAAATTGACTTCGACAACAAATATGTAGCCATTAAAATGCACTTCGGTGAGCCGGGTAACCTGGCGTTTCTGCGCCCCAATTGGGCAAAAACCGTGGCAGATTTCGTAAAAGAGCGGGGCGGCAAGCCCTTCCTCACTGATTGCAACACCCTTTACGTGGGCGGCCGCAAGAACGGATTGGACCATTTGGACACGGCTATGCTCAATGGGTTTAACCCCATGACCACCGGCTGCCAGGTAATTATTGCCGACGGGATCAAGGGCAACGACGAGGTGGAGGTGCCGGTTGAGGGCGGCGAATATGTGAAAAATGCCAAGATTGGCCGGGCCGTCATGGATGCGGATGTGTTTATTTCCCTGACCCATTTCAAGGGTCATGAATCCGCCGGCTTCGGCGGTGCCCTGAAAAACATCGGCATGGGCTGCGGCAGCCGGGCGGGCAAGATGGAGCAGCACAACGCTGGGAAACCTCATGTGGTACAGAAGCACTGCGTGGGCTGTAAAATGTGTACTAAAATCTGTGCTCACAACGCCATATCTGTGCAGGATCGGAAGGCAGCTATTGACCACAGCAAATGTGTGGGCTGTGGCCGCTGCATTGCTGTGTGCGCCCGCAATGCCATTACCGTAAATTTTGATGAGTCCCACACAAACTTGAGCCGTAAAATATCCGAGTATGCCAAGGCCGTGGTGGATGGGCGGCCCTGCTTCCATATTTCCCTGGTCATCGATGTGTCGCCCAACTGCGATTGCCATGCGGAAAACGATGCGGCCATCGTGCCTAACGTAGGCATGTTTGCCTCCTTTGATCCGGTGGCCCTGGATATGGCTTGCGTAGATGCCGTGAATACACAGCCCATCCTCCGTGGTTCCGCTGCCGATATTGGCGACTGCCACGATCAAGATCATTTCCATTGTATTCATCCGGACACCGATTGGATGAGCTGCCTGGAGCATGCCGAAAAGCTGGGCCTGGGTACCCGGGAATATGAGCTTATAAAAATCTGACAGAATAATATCAGATAAAAGGCAAAGACACGTTTCAATATATGTGAATAATTTGAAAAGATTTTCTCTTTCGACAAAAGATTCTTGAAATTATTTGCAATTTATGTTAAAATTAGTTAACATAATTATTTGAGGCGCGGAGGAAGGAGAGGACGTGAAGCAGAAATTTGTTCCCGAATATGAAGGGGAGCTACGAAAGCACGCACTGCAGATTCCCCGGTGTATCAGTGAGTGCAGCGGTATCCGGGTGTTTGGGCGGCGTATTAAGTCCCTGGTTTTTTCCACGGATGTGGCTATTATCAAGAATATAAACGCCGATGCCGTAATTGCCGTATATAATTTTACACCCCAACCCAGCATTACGCAAGCCATTATCAGCGCTTCTGATGTGCCGGTGTTTGCCGGCGTTGGAGGTGGCTATACCAATGGGCAGAGGTCCGTGAATATGGCGGCGGCAGCGGAGCAGTTGGGGGCCTTCGGCGTGGTCTGCAACGCTATGATCACCAATGAGGCCATCCGAGATATCAAGAGCATGGTGGAGATTCCGGTGGTTTTCACGGTGGTGTCAGAGCATGTGGACCTGGATAAGCGGCTGGCAGCCGGGGCAGACATTGTGAATGTGTCCGGCGCGGCCAGGACACCGGAAATTGTGGCGGAAATTCGGGCGAAATACCCGGAGCTGCCTATCATTGCCACCGGCGGTCCTACGGATGAGACGATTCTGACGGCCATCCGGGCAGGGGCCAACGCCATTACATACACACCGCCCAGCAGCAAGGACCTGTTTGCCAGGGATATGCAGGAGTATCGAGATTGGTATGAGGCCCACCGCAGAGAGGTAGACGAGATGCTTAATGAGGAATAAGGAAATCGGAGAGGGAAAACCTCTCCGATTTTTTTGCGTTTTATAAAAGTCAATATCTCGGGCGCCCAATTGCACACACTTTCTTGCCCCTGCGTAGAGGTCAATGCTCCCATGGGCCCGCCGCACTGCCTCGTAAACAATATGTTGGGCGGGGTGTCCTCACCCCGCCGCCGATAACCGGCGAGTTTCTTGCAGCCTGTCATTGCAAGACCGGCGCACACGCTGGCCGTGGCAAACCGCATCTCCCCGTCTCCTAAATAAAAATGGCCCCCGGTGGAAAAGCTCCGCCGGGGGTCATTTTTTTGTATCTTATTCAATGGACACAATGTAATAGTACACCGGTTGCCCACCGGCCAGCACACTGACCTCTGCGTCGGGACAGGTGTCGGTAAAGACGGCCTCAGCCTTCCGGGCGTCCTCCTCCGTCACATCCTCGCCGTAGAAGATGGTCACAAACTCCGCATCCCGTGCCTTGGCGTCCTCCGCCAGCTTCGAAAGCAGGGGCTCGATGCTCCGGTCGGTGCCGAAGAGCTTCCCGTCCTCCAGGGCCAGGTAGTCCCCCTCGTTGATGGCAAAGCCGTCAAAGTCGGAATTCCGGGCGGCATAGGTCACCTGGGCGGTGGTCACCGTCTGCGCAGCCTGGGCCATGGCGTCGGCTATAGCCTGGGGATCGTCCCCCTCCAGGTCAGCGTTCATCATGGCGGTGATGCCCTGGGGCACTGTGGCCGTGGGCACCACAATGACCTGCTTTTCCGTTAGTCCCACGCACTGCTGGGCGGCCATGATAATGTTCTTGTTGTTGGGCAGGATGAACACCACCTTGCTGGGCGTCCGGTTTACCTCCTGCAAAATGGCCTCCGTGGAGGGATTCATAGTCTGTCCGCCGGACACGATTCGGTCCACGCCCAGATCCCGGAAGGCGGTAGCCAGCCCTTCCCCGGCACACACGGCCAAAAAGCCGTACTGCTTCTCCGCCGGAGCGTTGGCAGGCTCCTCCATGCTCTCCAGCTCCTGCTCCACCTGGTCCAGGTCGTCGGTGCTTTGAGCCTTGCGCCCGGCGGCCACGGCTTCATACTGGGTGCGCATATTCTCAATTTTTGCCAGCTCCAAGGTGCCGTATTTTTGCGCCTCGGTCAGGGCCGCACCGGGGATGTCCGTGTGTACATGGACCTTGAACGCATCGTCGTCCTCGCCGATGACCAGGCAATCGCCGGTGCTGAGATAAGCCCGCAGGGGCTCAATGGAGGTATTTTCCCATTTGCGCACAATGAACACCGTGTCGAAGGTGAAGGTGATCTCCTCCTCGCTGAGGGCGGAGAAATCAGCCTTGCTCTCGGCCTTTTCCTCGCTCACATCCGGAATCTCCTCACCCCGCAGGGCCCGCAGCATACCGTCCAGTATTACCAGATACCCCTTTCCGCCGGCGTCCACCACCCCGGCCTTTTTCAGCACCGGGTTCATTTCGATGGTCTCGTCCAGGGTCTCCAAACCCTTGCGGATGGCCTCCTGCAGGACATATTCCACGCTGTTGCACTCTTCGGCGGCCTCGGCGGCCCGGTCGGCGGCCAGACGGGAGACTGTCAGCACCGTGCCCTCTGCGGGCTTCATCACAGCGCTGTAGGCGGTGGCCACGCCCTCCTTCAGAGCGCCGGCCAGCTGCACACCATCGGCCTCCTCATCGCCCTTGAGATACTTGGACACACCCCGAAACAGCAGGGAGAGGATAACGCCGGAGTTTCCTCTCGCACCTCGCAGCAGAGCGGAGGCGGTGATGGACGCGGCGTCAGACACGGTGACGGGCTGATTTTTCTTCAGCTCGTTGGCGGCGGTTTGGATGGTCAGGCTCATGTTGGTGCCGGTGTCGCCGTCCGGCACGGGGAATACGTTCAGGTCGTTGATGGCTTCTCGTTCCAGAGTGATGCAGGCAGCGCCAAAAAGAACCATCTGCTTGAATGCGCTGCCGCTGATTCTATCTGTCATTTAGCTTCTCCTTCTACCCGGCTCACATAGTGATGGAGTCCACGCATACATTTACGCTGCGGACCTCCACGCCGGTGTTTTTGCTCACCACATACTTGACCTCTCCCATAATGGAGCGGCAGACCGTGGCGATATTCACCCCGTTTTCCACAATGATATGCAGCTCAATGGAAACGGTGTTGTCTTCATTATAAATAACCTTTACGCCTTTGCTCATAGCCTCCGGGCGCAGCAGGTGGACGATGCCGTCGGTCATGCTGCGGTAGGCCATGCCCTTCACACCGAAGCAGTTGGTGGCGGCGGCGCCGGTGATGGTGGTAAAGACGGCGTTGCTGATGCCGATCTCACCCTGTTCCGTAAGGACTTTAACCATAAACAGACTTCCTTTCTGTGCAGGCTTATAAACATCTATGATAGCATCTCATTATAATATAGAAATCGGAAAAGCACAAGCCCTATTTTTTTAGCCCGGGGCACAGCTTTGACCAAAATCCGCTGTGTGGAATAATTCCCCTTTACTTTTACTATAAAAAGAATATACTATATCCAATAGGTAATTCGGAAAGGCGGTGTTTTCTATGGATGAGTTTACCCGCAAATTTAACACGTCAGAGGACCGAGAGGTGCAGACGCGCTATATTCTCTCCGCGGTATACGATGCGCTGAAGGAAAAGGGCTATGATCCCATTAATCAGATCGTGGGGTACATCCTCTCTGAGGACCCCACCTACATCACGAACCATAACGGCGCCCGGACGCTGATTTGCAAGCTGGACCGGGATGAGATGCTGCAGGCCTTGGTAAAGAATTATCTGGATCTGTAACCGCTATGAGCCGGGCTGCGCTAACCCGCGGCCCGGCTTTCCATATGGATATTTGACAGACGATTCTCCGTGTGTTATGATAAGCAATATGTTATGGGAAAAGGAGTTGCTGAACTATGGCTGATGTAAAAAAGGGCGAGGGCCTTGTTTATAGAAATCATCCGCTGCGCCGGGTGGACAACCTGATCTACTATGGCAGCATGGCGGATAAATACATTGTAATGCTGCAGATTTTGGAGACCAAGAAGGAGAAGGACATGGATGTGGCTACCCGGGTCTCCGTACAGCTTCAGCTCACTGCGCCGGACCTCAAGAGCCGGGACCGGGTGGTAAAAAAGACCGAAAAGGATAGCCTGTACGCCGCCATGGATGTGGGTGCTATCTGGCTGGAGCGGGCGCTGGCCGGGAAATAAGCTCCGTAAAATACACCAAAGGATCGGGGATATTCCATAGGGCCATTTCGTGAAAGTCCCCGAATAAGTTGATACCGGATCCCTCTCAGGGAGGCTGTGCTTTGCCGCAGCCTCCCTGAAGCTTTCTGTAAAGCGGGAATATGGCAAAGCTCATATACCTATTGTATCTCTCATACTGGGGGACAAACATAGATGTTGACATTTCAACATCTATGTGATACAATCCGCTTGTTGAAGATTCAACATCTATAAAGACAGGAGGCAGCCATGCAGGAACGATTTGAGATGTTTACGGTTTTGATCAATCGGATCAGCCGCGATATCCGAAGGATAAAGAATCAGGAGATGGCCGCCTATCATTTGAGAAGCGCCCATGTCTCCTGCCTGTACTACATTTATTCGATGGGTGGCGTGACCTCGGCGGAGCTGTGCGAGCATTGCGAGGAGGATAAGGCGACCATTTCCCGGGCCCTGGACTATTTGGAGGCCAATGGGTTTATTCTGCGCCCCTGCAAGGGGGCCAAGCGGTATAAAAGCCCCCTGCAGCTGACGGAGAAGGGCCGGGAGGCCGGCAAACGGATTGCAGACAGGATTCGGGGGATCCTGGATACTGTCAGCTATACTCTCACGGAAGATGAGAGGGCAGCATTTTACCGTAGCCTTTCAGCTATCAGCAGAAGTCTGGATACCATCGCCCAAAGCAGAGAAGAATAAGGAGCATGACGAAATTGAAGACCAGGATTATCATTGATTCCACCGCAGATATGACCCCCGAGATCAAATCGCGGGTATATACGGTGCCCCTCACCGTTCATTTCGGCCGGGAGGAGTACATCGATGGAGTGACCATCGACCATAAGACATTTTATGAAAAGCTAATTGAAAGCGATGTGCTGCCCACCACCAGTCAGGCGACCCCGAGCGCCTTTGCGCAGGAGTATGAAAGGGCGAGGCAGGCGGGGGAGGCCGCTGTTGTCATTACCCTTGCATCCAAGTTTTCCGGCACATATCAAAGCGCCGTGATTGCGGCGGCGGATTACGAAAACGTCTATGTCGTGGATGGCGCAAGCGCAGCCATGGGTACAGGCATTCTGGTGGAGCTTGCGTTCCGGCTTTTGGACGGGGGAATGTCCGCAAAGGAGATTGCCGAGACTTTGGAGACGGAGAAGAAAAAAATCGTTGTTGTGGCGCTGGTAGATACGCTGGAATATCTCAAGCGGGGCGGACGCATCTCCAAGACAGCCGCCTTCGCCGGCGGGCTCCTGAATATCAAGCCCGTGCTTTCCGTCATTGACGGCGAGATCCTCCTGCTGGGCAAGGCCCGGGGCTCTAAAATGGGAAACAATCTGCTCATTCAGGAAATTGACAAGGCCGGCGGTATTGACTTTAGTCGGCCGATTCTCCTGGGCTATAGCGGAATCTCCGACGCGCTGCTGCAGAAATATATTGAGGACAGCCGTCATATCTGGGAAGGCAACCTGAATGAGATCCGCTACACGACCGTAGGCAGCGTGATCGGAACCCATGCAGGCCCCGGCGCTGTGGTGGTAGCGTTTTTTAAAAAATGAAAAACCGACATACTGAGGGCGGGCAGACACATCACTCGTGTCTGCCCGCCCTCAGTATGTCAAAAAAATACTGTCGCGGAAATCCGAGTTTTTTTCGATAGCTTCAGAATAGGCCCGTAATGCGTCCGTCCCCGGCGATGTCGATGTTCTCCGCCGCCGGATGCCTGGGAAGGCCGGGCATGGTCATAATATTTCCAGCCAGGGCCACCACAAAGCCGGCGCCGGCGCTGATACGCAGGGCGCGGACCGTGAGAGTAAAATCCTTTGGTGCGCCCAGCTTTTTTGCATCGTCCGAAAGGCTGTACTGCGTTTTGGCTACGCACACCGGCAGACTGCCGAAGCCCAGACCCTCCAGCTCTGCCAGGTCCTGCTCCGCCTGGGGGGTGAGGGAGACATCTGCGCCGCCATAGACCCGCTGCGTGATGGCCAGGAGCTTTTCACGCAGGGGAGATTTACCATCATAGGCATAGTGGGGTGCTATACCGTTTACTATACTGCTTTTAGTCAGGTCAATGATATTTTGTGCCATGTCCACACCTCCGGCGCCGCCCTGCTCCCACACCCGGGACAGGGCCACGGGAACGCCGCACGTCCGGCAGGCATTTTCTATCCACTCGATCTCCGCAGGGGTGTCACTTTCAAATTGGTTCAGTGCCACCACCACCGGCAGGGAAAAGGTCTCCTGCAGGGTCCTGATATGGTGCAGCAAATTGGGCAGGCCCCTTTTCAAGGCATCCAAATTTTCCTGGGAAAGGTTGCCCTCTGCGCCGCCGTGAAGCTTCAGGGCCCGGACAGTGGCCACTACCACCGCAGCGTCCGGCCAGAGGCCCGATGCGCGGCACTTGATGTCCAAAAATTTCTCTGCGCCCAGGTCCGCGCCGAAGCCGGCCTCCGTGACGCAGTACTCCCCCAGGCGCAGCGCCGCCCGAGTGGCCAGTACGCTGCTGCAGCCGTGGGCGATGTTGGCGAAGGGGCCACCATGGACGATGGCAGGATTTCCCTCCAGGGTCTGCACCAGATTGGGCAGCACCGCCTGCTTTAAAAGCGCCGCCATGGCGCCCTCCGCCTTCAGGTCATGGGCGGTAACAGGCTTTCCGGCCTTGGTGTAGCCTACGATCATGCGGCCCAGCCGGGCCTTCAGATCGGACAGATCCTCCGCCAGGCAAAAGACCGCCATAACCTCTGAGGCCACGGTGATGTCAAAATGCTCCGGCCGGGGCACGCCGTTTATGCCGCCGCCTACACCGGTTTCCAGGGAGCGGAGCTGGCGGTCGTTCATATCAACGCAGCGCCGCCAGACCACACGGTCTATGCCCAGCTCATTGCCCTGATAAATATGATTATCCACCATGGCGGCCAAAAGATTATTGGCTGTGCCGATGGCATGAAAATCCCCGGTGAAATGGAGATTGATGTCCTCCATGGGAGCGACCTGGGCATAGCCGCCGCCGGTGGCGCCGCCCTTCATGCCGAACACAGGCCCCAGGGACGGCTCCCGCAGGGACAGCACCGCCTTTTTTCCCAGCCGGTTTAAGGCGTCCGCCAGGCCGATGCTGGTGGTGGTCTTGCCCTCCCCGGCCTTGGTGGGGTTGATGGCGGTGACCAAAATGAGCTTGCCCCGCTTCTGCCCGGGTTTTTCCGGCGGCAGGCGGAGCTTGGCCATATACCGACCATAGGGCTCCAGGCTTTCCTCGCCCAGGCCCAGCTTTTCTGCCACCCGGGCAATGGGCTGCAGGGGCGTAGACTGTGCAATTTCAATATCGGAACGCATGGCTCGTCCCCCTCTCATGGATTTTCACGGCGCAGGGCCGCCCGATAGGTGTTTTCCAAAAGCATGGCCCGGGTCATAGGGCCTACGCCCCCGGGGACGGGGGTAATGAAGGATGCCCTTTCCGCCACGGCGGCATAGTCCGCATCCCCGCAGAGCTTGCCGTCCGGGCCCCGGTTCATGGCCACGTCAATGACCACGGCGCCGGGCTTCACCATGTCCGCCGTAATGAGGCCCCGGCGGCCTGCGGCACTGACTAAGATATCCGCCTGCAGGCATTGGGAGCACAGGTCGGGAGTCTTGCTGTGGCAGACGGTGACGGTGGCATCCGCCTGCAGCAGAAGCGCAGCCATGGGCTTGCCCACAATATTACTGCGGCCCACCACCACGCAGTGCTTGCCCGCTGGGTCAATGCCGTACTTTTTCAAAAGGGCCAGGATCCCCGCCGGGGTGCAGGGGAGATACCGGTGCTGCCCTAAATGCAGGAGGCCCACATTCTCCGGATGGAAAGCATCCACATCTTTGGCCGGATCTATGGCCCGGAGTACCTGGCCCGCGTCCAAATGAGCGGGCAGGGGCATCTGAACCAAAATGCCATCGACGGCCTCGTCCCGGTTCAGCGTATCTATCAGGGCCAAAAGCTCGGCCTGGGAGGTGCCAGACGGGAGACGGTGGTCGGCGCAGGAGATGCCGCACTGGGCGCAGTCCTGCTCCTTATTGCGCACATACACCGCCGAGGCGGGATCGTCCCCCACCAGCACCACCGCCAGACGGGGTGGCCGGGACAGGGCGGCGCATCGTTTCCGGAGAGCCTGCTTTATCTCTGCGGCAAGGCCCTTACCGTCCATGACCACAGCACTCATATTATTCCTCCTGTACTTTTTCGTTCTGCTCCGCCCGGTCCCGGGCGGCTACCTGATTCACATACAGCTCCTCAGGCTTGTGGGGATGTACCTTGAGATTCCAAATCAGCATGAAAAGGCTCACCAGCACCATGACGACGCTGAGGGCCTGGGACACCCGGATGGGCTGGCCGAAAAGCTGCCAGTTGAACAGATACAGGCTGTCCGTGCGCAGACCCTCCACCCAAAAACGGCCAACGCCATACCAAAGGAAATAGAACCAGGTATTCTCCCCGTCGAACTTGCGGTGCTTTGACACCACGAACAGCAGCAGGAGCAAACCCACCAGATTCCACACACTCTCATACAGGAAGGTGGGATGTACCTCGATGAGCTGGCCGGCCTTGGTGGTGAGCTGCATGCGGAAAAGGCAGGTGGTCTCAGAGCCAAAGGCCTCGCGATTCATAAAATTGCCCCAGCGGCCCACGATCTGTCCCACCAGCAGGCCCATGACCACCAAATCTGTCATGGCGAAGAACTTAAAGCCCCGCTTGCCCTTGCGCCGGGAGAGGCAGACAGCCAGGATGATCACGGCGATGACCGTGCCGTAAATGGCCAGGCCGCCGTCCCAAAAGGCGATGGCGCTGCCAAAGTCAAACTTTCCATCGGAGGTGCGGAAACGGTCCAGATAAAACAGGACGTAGTAGACCCGGGCGCCCACGATGCCCAGGGGGATGCCCCAAAGCAGGCCGTCATAGAGATTATCCTCACTGATGCCGTATTTTACACGCTCCTTCATACACAGCAGCAGGGCCAGCAGCAGGCCCAGGGCGATGAGAACCCCGTACCAGTAGACACCATGGCCCACATCGATGGCCTTGGAGCTGGCGGTAAAGGTCCAATCGCTGAAGAGCCCCGGAAAACGGATGGGGCTGTCGGTCATAATCATATCATTCATATCGATTTTCAGATCACTCATGTTCATGTTCAAATCACTCCTTCGGATAAACAACGGACAGGGCCATATGCTCTCGGCACAGATTCTTCCGGATAAAGGCCAGCAGGTCCTGGGGGGTGATGGAGTCGAACATCTCCGGGAACAGCAGGGGATCGTATCCATCAAACTGCCCCTCCACCAGGGAGATGGCAATGGACTCAAAGGAATTAAGGCTCTTGAGGGTGGAGCCGTAGTTGGCACGGACAATCCGGGCGTAGTAATCCGGGTCGATGCCGTCCTTTACCAAACGCCGGGCCTCCTGCAGCACCTCCTCCGTCACGGCGTGGGGATCCTTGCTGTCCCCGCCGATGTAGGCGTAGGCCACGCCCGGAAGGGTATCGAAGCTGTAGCCGAAGGTGCCGTTGATAAGGCCCTGGCTGTAGAGCCTGGCGTACAGAGGGCTGGAATCACCCAGCAGCACATCGCAGGCCAGCTCCCCGATGAGGGTGCGGCGCATCTGCTCCTGTCCGCCGGACATGGGCGGACACTTGAAGCCCAGGAGGAAGGTGGGCATGGATACCTCCATCTCACAGGAAACCTCCGCCTCTAAGGGGGCGAGGTCCGTCTCCCGGCCGTAGTCCCGGGGGATGGCGGGGCCGCTTTCCTTGGGCAGCACCTCCTCCGCCAGGGAGAACACGGACGCCGGGTCCAGATCACCCACGGCCACCAGGCACATGTTGGCGGGGGTATAAAATGCCTTGTGGCAATCGTAAAGAGTTTGGGCGGTGATATGGCTGATGCTCTCCACGGACCCGGCCACGCTGACACGGGCGGGGCTGGTGTGGTACAGGGCCTGCATGAGGCGCTTATACACCTGCCACTCCGGGTTATCCTCGATCATGCCGATCTCCTGGCCGATGATGCCCTGTTCCTTTTCCACACTCTCATCGGTGAAATAGGGGATGGACACAAAGGATAAAAGGAGGCGCAGATTCTCTTCAAAATGCTCGGTGGAGTCGAAATAGTATCCGGTGATGGCGTTGGAGGTGAAGGCATTGGGCTCGGCACCGTTTTTGGCCAGCTCCTGCAGGGCGTTGCCGTCTTCGGTGTCGAACATCTTATGCTCCAGATAGTGGGCGATGCCGGCGGGAGTATCCAGCCACTGGCCATCCAGCTGAAAGCGCAGATCCATGCCACCGTAGCGGGTGGCAAAAAAGGCGTATTTGCGGGTATAGCCCCTCTTGCGGATGACGCACACGGGCAGGCCGTTGGGAAGGGTCTGCCAAACCGCCGTCTCCCCGATGCGGTGATAAGTCATTTCATTCATTGTGCTGCCTCCTTTCCGCGCAGGAAATATACGGTGTCAAGCCGGATACTCTGGGCCGCCGCGCAGATGCGCTCCGGCGTGACGGCGGAAAGACTCTGCATCAGCTCCTCCGGCGTTTCCTGCTGGTCCACCGCGGCGCGGCTCATATAAAAATTTTCCAGGGCACTTTGGGAGTCTCCCACAGAGCGCAGGGAGTTTAGGGCTGTGCTCCTGGCTCCCTCCAGCTCCCATGGCTCCCACTGGCCCTGCTGCACCTGCCGGAGCTGGTGCAAAATCTCCTCCAGGGTGCGGTCATAGTCCTTAGGCTCAATGCCGGAGGAAACGGTGAGGATTTTCTTCGACCGGGCATAGGAGCTGGAGGCATAGTAGCACAGGGACAGCTTCTCCCGGACATTCAGAAACAGCTTGGAATTACTGGAGCCGCCGAAGATCAGGTTTGCCAGGACCATGGCGGGGACATCGTCACTGCCGCAGCGAAAGCCCATGGAGAGCTTGCCCTGCGTGACGTCCATCTCCTCGGTGACGAAGCGGGGCGTTTCCGGGGCGGGGAAGGTCTGCATGGGCGGCAGCTGCTCCATCTGGCCCCGGGGCAGGGCGGCAAAGGCCTGCTCCGCCGCCTCCTCCACCCGTTGTGGCTCAGCGCTGCCGCAATACAGAAGCTCCAGCCGGGCATCGGACAAAAGCTGCTGGCCGTGGCGGTAGAGGGTGTGGGTTGTGATCTTCTGTGCCGAGCCCTCATCGCCCAGGCGGCTGACGCCGTAGGGCTCCCCGGCGCACATCTCCTGCAGCAGGCGGAGGTTGGCCCAATCTCGCTTGTCATTGCGGATGGCGCGGATGCTGTCAATGAGGTTGACCTTCTCACTGTCCACATATTCCTTCAGGTAGTGGCCGCCACGGGTGACGGGGTCTAAAAACAGCTCGCCCACCAGCTCGGCCATGGGCTCCAGCAGCTTTTCACCGCCCGGGGCAAAGCGATCGTCGATGCAGCTGGCCACAAAGCCCACGCACTGGCGCTCACCATTTTTGCGGACGGTGGTGGTGATGGTGGTGCCATAGAGGGTGTCCATGGCGGCGAATAGGGACTCCATATCCGGATAGCGCATGGTGCCGCGATTTAAAACCGCCGGCAAAAGAGCGTTATAGGACGCCCGATCCCGGTCCAGCGCTGTGATGAATTGTGCGGAAAGACAGCCGGTTTTGAATTTCCGGGCGGGCAAGACCGTGAGATAGACATTAGGCATGAGCCTTTTGCGATATTCGTTCATCAGGGACTCCTCCTGCTTTACAACTTTATATAATCGGGATTCATTATACTGCATCGGCAGGGGAAAATCAATTCCTGCCGGGAAAAAAGACAGGGACCGCCGAAGCGGTCCCTGACATCGGGACGAAAACGTCTTTTCGTCCCGATGTCTAAGTTTATGAAGCCTTTTCAAAGCTTCATAAACTAATGATTTGAATGGTGAGGGACACCCTTCTTGGGTTTCCCTCACACTCCAGCGAGGCAAAAATACTTTTTGCCTCGCCGTTTGCGTTTTTGAAACTTTGAAAAAGTTCCAAAAACGATTGATTTGAATAGCGAGGGACACCCTTCGTGGGTTTCCCTCACACGCCCTTCCTTACCGGCATCGTAATTATGCCGCTTTATCGGCAGACTGACAGGGACCGCCGAAGCGGTCCCTGTCGATTATGCATGATGCGTTTTTGCCCGGGGGATCATTTTTTCCTACCCAGGAAGAAAAACACCACCGCCGTGGCCGCAAGCGCCGCTGACACGCCGGCCGCCACAATCAGCAGGACCTGGCGATATTCCTTGGCGACCTGCTTGGCCTTGTCCCAGGTGCAGCCGGCTGCCTTACAGGTGCTATCCTTCACAAGCTTTGCCGCCGAGCAGCTGACAGACTTCACCAATCCCGTGAAAAAGCCCACCACGGCTTTACCCGTTTCGCACAGTGCATCCAGCACACGGCTGCCGGTTTCGCGCACGGTTTCCATGACTTGTTCCATATAGGTACACCTCCTATAGTATCTTTCTGTTGCTATTATAAAACGGCGGGGGCAGGCCGTCAACAGTTTTTCGGTTACAATTTTCCTTGGAATTTGCTGCACCGGGTGACATAAAAAGCAGGATTAGGCGCATATGCTTGTCTATCGCTATTTATATCTATCGCCATTTACAGAGGAGGGCTTTGCATGAAAAAGCTTTGCGCCGATGCACGGCGGCTCTGCTGGCCGCAGGCACCATCTGGGTGGTGGCGGCTACGGCAGAGAGCTCATCCGCCGCTGCAGCCGTCAGCGCTATGCGGGATTCCTTTCATCTGCAGCGGCTGCTGGTACAGCTGGAGCTGGGCGGTGCTGCCCGGAAGAAGGGGATGAATCTGTCCACGCTGCTGTGTCTGGGGCAATCACCCCTTTTGTGGGCGGCCTACGGCGCACTGCCGGAGGAGGAGCCGGAGCCTGTGCCGAAGCCCGTGGAGCCTGCGCCCGCGCCGCAGCCGACAGGGCCTGTGGAAGGAGATGCAGCAGCGGGGCTGACCTTTGCCGATAACGGTGCGCCCAGCCAGACGGTGATCCCCAGCTCCGGGAAAGCTATACTGTGGCCGGGAACGTGTACATCAAAAACAGCTCCGATTACACCCTGGATCCTGCCGTCCTGGATGGGACCTTTCCGGCTAAGCTGGGCAGCGCCGATGCGCCCCAGGTGCTGATCCTGCACACTCACGGCAGCGAGGCCTACACCATGCCCGCCGGGGAGGAATACACCCCCAGCGGCAGCTATCGCACGGCGGATACGGAAAAGAACATGATCCGCATCGGGGATGAGATGGCAGCGGTGCTATCGCAATACGGCATATCCGTGCTCCACGACCGGCAGATCCACGACACGGACTACAACAGCGCCTACGACAAGAGCTACAGCAGCGCCGCAGCATATCTGGAGCAGTATCCATCCATTTCGTTTGTGCTGGACGTTCACCGGGACGCCATATCCGATGCGGAGGGCCGGCAGTACAAGGTGGTGAGCCAGGAGGACCCCCGGGCTGCCCAGGTGAGCATCGTTATGGGCAGCAGCTATGATAGCTGGATGGATAATCTGCGCCTGGCGGCAGCGGTACAGGGGCACCTGCTGGAGCAGCACCCCACGCTGATGCGGCCCATTATCCTGCGGTATTACGGCTACAACCAGTCCCTGAGCACGGGGTCTATGCTGGTGGAGATCGGGGCGGCGGGGAACTCCCTGGACGAGGCCGTCTATGCCGCCCGTCTGTTTGCTGCCGGATTTGCCGAGACCGTGGGCGCCGCGAGCACAACGTGACATTTTGCCGGGCTCCGGCGGCACTTTGCCATTGCAAGCCGGGGCAGTATGTGGTAGAATGCTGAAAAAAGGGCGCAGCTTCCCGCGAAAGCTGCGATTTCCCAAAGGAGGATACATTTATGGCAGAGCAGATTCCCAGCGGACAGGAGCCGCAGCCGTCCGCCGAGGACGTGGTGGTATTTTCTCCGGAGCTGCTGAAGCTGGCCAAGCAGCGGCAGGAGCATCTGGAGGAGTGCCGCCAGGCTGCTGACAGCGGCGATTGCGCCGCCGCCGTGCAGATGGGCGTGAACTATCTTTATGGCACCGGCGGCGTGCAGAAAGACCCGGAGCAGGCTTTTTACTGGTTCAGCCAGTCCGCCCCGGACGATCCCGTGGGTCTGTACTGGCAGGCTGTGTGCTATGACAGCGGCACCGGGGTGGAGGCAGACGAGCACCGGGCCTTTGCGCTGTTTCAGGAAAGCGCCGACATGGGCTATGCCCCGGCCATGTGCGATCTGGGCGTGTGCTACGAAAACGGCCAGGGCACGGAAAAGGACATGGATAAAGCCGTGGCTCTGTATAAAAAGGCCGCAGAGATGGGGTATCCCCAGGGCCGGTGCAACCTGGGGGCGCTGTATTATGCCGGCGTGGGCGTGGAGCAGGACTATGAAAAGGCGGCCCACTACTTCACCCTGGCAGCCGAGCAGCAGCTGCCCCGGGCGCAGTATTTTCTGGGCCTGTGCTACGAGTTCGGCAACGGCGTGGAGGAGGACGTGAAAAAAGCGGCCCTGCTCTACGAGGAATCGGCCCGGGGCCGCAGTCCCGACGGCATCTGCGCCCTGGGCGTGCTGCACATTCAGGGCAAGGGCGTTCCGGAGGACGAGGCCAAGGCGGCAGAGCTGTTCCGTCAGGCGGGAGAGCTGGGCCTTTCCCGGGGCTGGGTTCTGCTGGGCCGGTGCTATGATGACGGCCTGGGCGTGGAAGAAGACGCCCATGAGGCCGCGCAGTGCTTTTATAAGGCCGCGCAGGCCGGCAGTGTCGACGGTATGTATCGTCTGGGCCGGTGCTATGTCTATGGCCACGGGGTTTCCCGGAATGACGAGGAAGCCTTCAAGTGCTTCACCCGGGCGGCAGAGGCAGGCCATGACCGGGCCATGTGCTCTCTGGGTCTGTGCTATGAGGGCGGCCAGGGTACGCCGGTGGATCTGCCCAAGGCCGCAGAGCTGTACCGTCAGGCGGCGGAGCTGGGGAATCCGGAGGCCCAGTGCAATCTGGGCGTACTGTATCGCTATGGCCGGGGCGTTCCGGAGGATAAGGCCAAGGCGGCGGAGCTGTTCCGGCAGGCGGCGGAGCAGGATTTTCCCCGGGCGCAGTTCTTCCTGGGGCTGCACTATGAGATGGGCAGCGGGGTGGAAATGGATGCCGCCCGAGCGGTAAAGCTGTACGCCAAGGCGGCAGAGCAGGACTATCCCGATGGGATCCGCGCCCTGGGTGTGTGCTATGAAAACGGCATTGGGGTACCGGTCAGCCTGAGCCGGGCCATAGAGCTGTACCGTCAGGCGGCCGACCTGGGGGACACGGACGCCGCATACTTCCTGGGCAACCTGTATTTCTCCGGCAAGAAGGTCCCCCATGATTATGACCAGGCACTGGCCATGTATGAAAAAGCGGCGGCAGATGGTCATCCCGGGGCTCAGTGCCAGGGGCTACTGCTACAAGCGGGGCCTGGGGTGCCAAAAGGATGTGGACAAGGCCTTTTCCTATTACAGGCAAAGCACCGAAGGCGGCGACGAAACAGCTACCTATAATTTGGGGTGCTTCTACGAGCATGGTGTAGGCTGCACGGAGGATCCTGCCAAGGCGGCGGAGTTGTATGCCCGGGCCGGCAGTTTGGGGCTCCCCATGGGGTGGAAGAACCTGGGCCTTCTGTATGCCAGGGGCCTGGGCGTGCCCAAGGATCCGGAGAAAGCCAGGAAATACCTGACCAAGGCGGCGGAGCAGGATGTGCCCGGCGCCGCCGAGGCCCTGCAGACCCTGACCCCGGCCAGGGCCTTCCCGGCCACCGCCCTGCGCATCGGCTGCCTGTTTTTGCTGGTGATTGTCGCCTTCCTGGGGATGGGACTGTGGGACGGCGTCCCCTCGGAGCGGCTTTTCAGCGGCGGCTTTGCCGCTGCCTTCGCCGCCTGTGCGGTGTTCATCCGCAGTAAGGTGGAGCAGCGGCAGCCGGAGCTGCCCAAGCCGCTGCGTATTCTGTATATAGTCTTGGGCGCACTATTGGTTCTGGCGGGTATACTGGTTCTGCTGTCCCTGCCCGGCAGCGGGGAGCCCATTACGGCAGAGGACTATTGGCTCGTGGGATGTGCGCTCCTGGGCGGCGGTGCGCTGCTGTACCGCGCCATGGGCAAGAAAAATAAGGCGTAACAAAATCAAACAGCACAAAAAAGGAACACATCCAGAGGATGTGTTCCTTTTTGCACACGGCAGCTTCATATTAAGACAGGATTTTCCTGCCTTACATGTTAACCTTAGCGGGGCGGACAGCGGAAGCTGTCAAACACTGCCAAGGAGAATGCTGTCCGGGGCCTGCACTGCCTTCCATCAGGCATCGGCGGTACGATCCAGCCCGAGATTGCAATTTTAATCCAGTATATTTCCATCCGTGGAAAGAGTTACAACCTGCCACGGAATGAATTTCTCACTGTTTTGCAGGGCTGTTTTTGCGGCGTGCTCCAAGCCGCCGCAGCAGGGGACCTCCATGCGTACGATGACCACGCTCTTGATGTCGTTGTTACGAATGATCTCGGTGAGCTTTTCGGAATAGTCCACGCTGTCCAATTTGGGGCAGCCTACCAGCGTGATATGTCCCTTCATGAATCGCTCGTGGAAGGCGGCATAGGCATAAGCGGTGCAATCGGCGGCAATGAGCAGCTTTGCTCCGTTAAAATAAGGCGCATTCACGGGAACGAGCTTGATCTGTACTGGCCACTGGGAGAGGCGGCTCTGCATGGCGGCAGGAGAGGCCGCGGGCCCTGCCGGCTCTGTATGCCGGATCGTTTTCATCCGCGCACCGGGACAGCCGCCGGGAAGGCGCATCCCCGTCTGCTGCATCCGCTGCTGCTTGTTGGCCAGCACCGCTGCCTCGTCATAGGCGGCGGCCTCCCGCTCCACAAAGGAGATGGCCCCGGTGGGGCAGACAGGCAGACAATCGCCCAAGCCGTCGCAGTAGTCATCCCGCATCAGCTGCGCCTTGCCGTCTACCATGGCGATAGCACCCTCATGACAAGCGGCGGCACAGGCGCCACAGCCGTTGCACTTGTTCTGATCGATTTCGATGATCCTCCGTTTCATTGCAATACCTCCTTGCTTTTGTGATTTGATTATAATAGAATTCAATCAACAAGTCGGTTGATTTTTCAACAAAAGAGGTTTTTATGAAAGATTATTTATCTGTAATCCGTTCGGCCCGGCTCTTCTCCGGCATATCGGAGGAGGAATTGACACCGATGCTCACTTGCCTCAAGGCCGAGAAAAAGGACTTCACCAAAGAGACCTTTGTACTGCGCACCGGCGATACAGCGGACGCGATCGGCCTTGTGCTGTCGGGAACTGTTCTGATCATGCAGGAGGATATTTGGGGAAACCGCAATATTCTTTCCAAGGCGGGACCGGGACAGGCTTTTGCTGCCGCATATGCCTGCGCTCCCGGCTCCAGGCTAAATGTGAGTGTTATGGCGGAAACACCTGTCACCGCGATGTTCATAAACGTAAAGCGCATTCTGGATGTGTGCCCGTCCGCCTGCTCGCACCACAGCCGGGTGCTACGAAACCTCCTCGGTGAGCTTGCCGAGAAAAACCTGCGTTTAGGCGAAAAGCTCACACATATGGGACAGCGTACTACACGGGCAAAAATCATGTCCTTCCTTTCCGCAGAAGCGCAGCGGCGGAGAGCCTGCGAATTTGAGATTCCGTTTTCAAGACAGCAGTTTGCGGATTATCTTGGCGTTGAGCGCAGCGGGCTGTCACAGGAGCTTGGAAGGATGAAAAAGGAAGGGCTCCTTGATTATCACAAGAGCCATTTTATCTTGCGGATATAGCGGCTTGACTCCGTGAGGGATATATCATTGGTTGTGGAGTATTTGCTGATGGAGCTCGGTAAGAGGCAGAAACAAAACGGAGCCGATTTGGCTCCGTTTTGCATTGCTTCGGTGCTGGCTTCGGACAGCATCTGCGTGTCAGCCGGCGCACGGAGGAACAGGCCGCCGTGAGCCAGCCACAGCTCTCCCGCCACACTGACATTGGCAATATACGCCGCAAACCTGCGGCTAAGTCATTTCACAAGGCCCTTGTCGGTCTTGGCCACATGCTTGAAGACCTCCTCAAAGCGATTAAGAGCTTCGTCGATGATCTCCGGTGTGTCGGCCATGGAGGTATACAGGCGGCTGCCGGCCAGGGTGACAATGCCGTTGGCCATGTAGGCCGCGCCCATACGCTCCATGGAGTCCTTGCGGACATACATCATATCCTTGTTGCGCAGCAGACCCACGGCGGACTTCAGGAAGGACATGGAGGAGAAGTCAAAGCTCATGGCGCCGGTGCACTCCAGGTGGACGATGGAGCCCTGGTTGTAGGCCACGAAGGGCAGGCCGTACTGCTGAATGAGGGACTTGAGGCCGTCACACAGGCGGTCGCCCATGCGGCCGGCAATCTCGCAGGCGTTGGTGCGCTCGATCTCCCGGATGGCCGTGTAGCCCGCCAGACACGACAGGGGATTGGCCGCCAGGGTGCCGCCCACATAGGCCCGGTGCTTGCCGGTGGCCAGGCCCGCCGCCATAAGTTGGGCATACTCCCGCTTGCCGCCTACGCCGCCGGCGGAGGGATAGCCGCCGGCTACGATCTTGCCGAAAATAGTCAGATCCGGGACCACATCAAAGTAGCCCTGGGCGCCGGAGAGGGCCACACGGAAGCCGGTGACCACCTCGTCGAAGATCATCAGAGCGCCGTACTGGTCGCACAGGGCCCGGACGCCCTTGTTATATTCGTGGCCGATGGGCCGGGTGCCGCTTTCGGGGCCCACGGGCTCCACGATGACTGCCGCCGTGCCGCCCCGGAGCTTGTTGCGCCTGAGCATACGCTCCAGCATATCCAGGTCGTTTGGCCGCACCTCGTCGGTGGCGGCATAAGCGCCCCCCGGGATGCCGTGGGATTCCAGCAGCGCCCGGCTGCCGGGAATCTTCAGACCGTAGACCATTTGGTCGGACCAGCCATGATAGGCACCGCCGATCTTAATGATGCGCTTTTTCCCCGTGGCGATGCGGGCGATGCGCAGGGAGGCCATCACTGCCTCGGTGCCGGAGCCCAGCATCCGGAACATCTCTACATTGGGCATGTGGCGGTTGATCTCCCGGGCGATGAGCATCTCAGACTCGTGGAGCAGGCCCGTGACGGGGCCGCACTCATTGAGCAGCTGAAAGACCTTTTCCCGGATCACGGGGTAATTGCTGCCCAGGATGGTGGGGCCGCCGGCCTGGAGGAAATCGATGTACTTGTTGCCGTCCTTGTCGTAGAGGTAAGCGCCCTCGGCCTTGGCCATGCACATGGGAAAGGGCTTATTAAAGGCTAGATTGTGCTGCACGCCGCCGGGGATATACTTCTGGGACTCCTCATATACCGCCCGGGACTGGGTACACTTCTCATCGTAATACTTCAGGATCACATTATTATAATACTCGTCCGTCACCTCCCAAATGGGCTGGTCAGTGAGGGCCTTGAGCTGGGCATTGATCTCCTTGGGATCGTCCCATCTGCTGATGCCGCAATTATTCATGCTGCTGCTCCTTTCCTTGCTTCTTCTTAGCGATGTCGTTGGTATCCTTGCTGTTGCGGTAAACTACGAAATTGTCCCACAGGTACTCCAGGGACAGATTCAGGGCCATGTTGATGGCCAGGACAGCATACTCGTTCCAGCCGTGGGTGTCCGCCAAAAAATGCTCATTCCAAATGGTAAACGGCGCAAATGGCACATAGAACAGGAACACCAAAAGCATGGCACGGGGCACATTGGCCGCGCTCTGGAAGGTGAACTTGCGGTTAAAGGTGAAGTTCCAAAGCACGCTCAGCACCAGAGCGATGGTATAGCAGATCCAGTGGCCGGGGATTTTCAGAACCTCCTCACAGAGGATCATGGCCAGGGTCTCGATGATGCCCGCCGAGGCGGAAAACAGCACAAATTTAATGACCCGGGCAGTTTCTTTCTTTTTCTCTGCTTGCATAGTCATCCCTTCCTTTTGGCATATTTTTTTTGGTAGATCAGGCGCATCAGCGCCGCATCCAATGTACTGAGATTGGCCTTTATACCCAGGCCCGCAGTGTGCAGGGCGCAGAGAGCGGATTTCTCCGTCAGCAGACAAAGGGCCTCCCGGTCGTCCGGGTCCGCTGCCTGTACGATGGCGCCCACGCCCCGGACGAACACCGCGTCCCGCTTTTTAAGGGCCCGGACCACATCCTCTGCCGCAGGCTCCACGCAGAGGACCCGGGGGCCCAGCATCTGGGCCATGTCATCCAGCTGGGCCCGGAGGGCTTCCCCTCGGTCTGCCCACAAAACGGCATAGTCACCGCCGGAAACTTCCGCATCGGGTACCTCCAGCCGCACGGCGGCCAGGAGTGCCTGCGCGCTTTCCTCCGAAATACGCCGGGGCGCAGCCTGGGGCATACACAGATTGCGCCGACAGATGTCCTCCAGGAGCTGGGCCCGTTTCATGGCCTGCTCCTGGTTTATCCCACAGATAACCACCCCATGGCCGGACATGAGCACCGTGTGTGCTCCGGTGGCCAGGGCGGCCGAGACAGCGCCCTTTAGCTTTTTGGTGCCGGGCAGGCCATATTGGGCCTTGGCCAGCCCCCCCAGGGCGGCCCGCTCCTCCGGGGTAATGTCCATGGCATCAAAGCCCGCCAGGCCCAGGGCCGAGGCGCAGCCTTGGTGGGTGTGGATGACGAAATTTACCTCCGGAAGCTGCGCATAGGCCGCCGCATGGACGCCCCGCTCTCCGGAGGGCTTGCGTGCGCCCTCCCAGGTCATGGTGGACAGCTCCACCCGAACGATGTCCTGGGGCCGGGTCTTGTGATAGTCCAGGCCGCTGGGCGTGATGAGAAAATGGTCTTTGTCCAGGCGGCTGCTGACATTGCCCCATGTCCGGGCCACCAGACCCGTCTCCAGCAGCGCCAGGCCGGTTTGGCAGATCAGCTCTCTTTGTGCGGTTTCTTCCATGGTCTTGCCCCCTTAATTTAGCGCGGCGAAGTTCTTTTTGTTGGCCGCGTAAAGATTTTTAAATACGTTATAATTCCGATCGTACAGGGCCTTGTTGGCGGGGCTGGGTGTATAGCGGGCCAGGGGGCGGATGAGTCCGGCGGCTTGGGTCAGGCCGGCAATCTGACCGCTGCCCACCGCCACCAGCATGGCCGCGCCTACCGCGCCCACATCCTTGGTGTCGGCCACGGTTTCCACGGTGCGGCCCGTAACATCTGCCAAAATTTGGCAAGTGACCCGGGACAGGGCCCCGCCGCCGACAAAGCGGAGAGTAGAGGCGGTTTTCACCTTCTTATCCTCACACTCCAGCATCCAGCGCAAGTGGTAGCAAATGCCCTCCAGCACGGCCCGGAGCATCTCGGTCTTGCCGGTGTCCAAGCGGAGGTTAAAGAACATGCCGGATGCCTTGGGGTCCTCAAAGGGACAGCGGTTGCCGTGGAGCCAAGGAGTGAAGATCACGCCGCCCGCCCCGGGGGGAATGGCCTCGATGGTATCGGTCATGTAGTCATAGAGGCTCTCGTACACCGTCTCCTGGCTCTCGGCCACGTTTGTTTTTTGCAGGTAGATGCCGATCTCGTCCAGCACCAGGTGCTCCTTGACCCACTCGAAGCATTTGCCAGCGGTCTCCATCTCGGCAAAATAGTTGTATTTGCCCTCCTGGGCGCCCACGATGCCGGCGATCATGGAGATGATGTCCACCTCCTGGCAGTCAATGACCGTCCCCACCCAGCCGGAGGTGCCGGAGTAGATGTGAGTCTGCCCCACCTCCGTACAGCCGGCGCCCACGCCGATGAGGGTGGCATCCCCCGCCGCCGCCGTAAACGGGGCAGCCCCCTCTGCCAGGCCCAGCTCCTCTGCCGCCTGGGGAGTCAGAGGCCCGGCCACGTCCGTACACTCGATGATCCGGGGCATATGGTCAAAATTCACCCCGTACATCCGGCACAGCTCACGGCTCCAGCAGCCCTTGCCGGTGCGGCTGTCATAGAGAAAGGTGGAGTACGCCGAGTCACGAGTCATGACAAACCGGCCCGTGCAGCGGCCGATGAGGTATTCCTTCACGTCCAGCCATTTATGTATCCGAGCGTAGACCTCCGGTTCGTTTTTCTGGACCCACTTGTATTTCCACAGGGGATCCTTAACGCTGGTGGAAGCGGCCCGGGTGCGCCGCAGGCTGCGCAGAAGCATGAGGACATTCACGCCGGAGATGGTGATGCCGTGAGTTTGACAGGCGGCAAACTCCTTGCCGCCCCGTTGGTCCATATAGCTCATGGGCCGGCGCAGGGCACGGCCTGCCTCATCCACCAGCACCAAGCCCTGCATCTGTGAGCAGAAAGAGATGCCCGCAACGGCCTTGGGATCCGTGCCGGTTTTCTCCAGCAGGCGGCGGGTGCTTTTAGCCATGGCCGCCCACCACTCGTCCGCGTCCTGCTCTGCGCCGCCGCCCGGCAGGATGTAGAGCCCATAGCCCTCGTACTCCCCGGCCAGCAGGCGAATGGTGTCCCTCACCTCAAAAAGGCAGGTCTTGACGCCGGTGGTGCCAACGTCATACGCAATCACATACAAGGCGATCCCCTCCTATTTTTAATGCATTTTTGATGAAGTGCATAAACGATTCCGTCATTTTTTCCGGCTCATCGGCGGAGTCCTTGCCCAGGAAGATGGCCATGCGCTCCCGGTAATACTCGCAGCTGAAGGAGAATTGCAGCATCATAAACAGATTGTCCAGGAAAAAGGCAAAGGCTTTGGGATCCAGAGCGGGATCCACGGTGCCGGCGGCGCGGGCATTGTCCAAAAGCCGAGCGTAGACCGCGGCGGTGCGGCCCTCGATCTCCCGGGCCAGCTCCCGGGCGTACTTTTTGCAGCCGCCGGAGGTGATCTCATTATAGAGGGCGTTGTGGTTTTGGTGATCCCGGGCGTGGACGATCAAGGCGCTGACGATGCTGCGGATGCCGGACTCAATATCCGTCTCGTGGGCCACGGCTTCCTGCAGGACCTGGTCCAGCAGGGACAGGGAGTGACGCACGCAGGCCAGGAAAAAGCTGTCCTTATCGCCGAAATATTTGTAGAGTACGCCCACGGAGACCCCGGCAGTCTTGGCGATGGTATTGATATTGGCTCGGTCCAGGCCGCACTGGGCGAACTGGTCGATGCCGGTCTCCAAAATGAGATCCATGGTTTTTTCATCAAGCTTTTTATACATGTTTCTTCCTCATCCGCATGTCGTGAGCGGTAACTCACAAGATGGGTGTAGTATACACCTGTAGGACCATAACCGCCAATAGTTTTGTAAAAAAAAGAGAGGGGGAGGACAAAAACTGACGAAATTTACAGAAAATAAGCGGAGAGAGGAGTCTTTGGGGCGCCGGCTTAGCACAGTGGATATGAAAAACATCGCAGATTCCGCATTTTCCCCCTTTTTTGTCCATTTTCTCATTAAGGGCTTTACTTTGCGAAGAAAATAGAATACAATATAGCATGTATTTATATGCCATATGGGCATTGTTACGCCCTGTAGTGGGCAAAATGTTGCATTTACATCTATAATGAGGAGATGCAAGAGAAAAAACAAACGGTCACTTTTCTTTCTTGCTTGGCAGAAACGAACTATGGCTATAAAAAGATTTATCATTATGGCAGACGGAAAGATGAAGCGGTGGAATAATCACCAGGTTCCCAAGCATCTGCTCCCCGTCCACGGCGAGCCTATCCTGCTGCGCACAGCACGGCTGGCCCAGCGCTATGCGCCGGAGGCACAGGTCATTATTACATCCCATAACCCCGACTACGAGGCTCCCGGAGCCGTGCGCTATGAGCCGAAAAGCAACAGCTGCGAGATCGACCGCTTTACCTGGGAGCTGATCGATGATGACGTCTGCTTCTTATACGGCGATGTGTACTACACTGAGCAGGCTATCCGCCGGATCGTGGAGATGCCGGTGAAGGCCCTGGGCTTTGCCAGGAACGACACGGAGGTATTTGCCGTGAAGGTGGCAGACGGCGCCTACCAAAAGGCCTGCATCCGGAAGCTGAAGGAAAGGGATCCCGCATGCCGGGGCTGGCAGCTGTATGAAATGGCCCAGCGGGATGGCTGTGCGGAGATATGCCGCATTGAGGACGAGACCACCGGCTTTAACACAGAGGAAGAATATCGGCGCTTTGCGGAAAAGGCGAATTGCTGACCGGACCGCCTGCGGCGAAATCCAAAAAAGAAAAGAAGTACATATATGGACGTTTTTAAATTGTATAGGAATTGCTTTAACCGCCTGCGGCTGTTTGTGCTGTATTGGCGGCGGATCGTGTTTGCCCCCAACCACATGAAGGTGGGCTTTTTTACAAAGCTGCGGGCCAACTTCTGCGGCGGCTTTTTGGCCGACCAGTGGGCGCTGTACGCCCTGGACGGGAAGAAAAAGAAAGAGTACCTGTCGGAGTTTGATTGGTATCGCTCCCGCTACATAAACGAGCCCTTTGACCAGATGCTCAACAACAAGGTGGTGGCCACGGAGGTGCTGCGGCAGTATGTCCGGGTGCCGGAGGTCTATCTGGTGAAGACCCGGGCGGGCATTGTGGATGCAGACCACTGCACAAAGGACGGCGCCGTGGCCGTGGAGACCCTGCGCCGGCGCCGGGAGGCGTTTATGAAGCCCTTCGGCAAGGGCAAGGGCAACGGCGTACACCGCCTGCGCTATGACGGACAGGACTTTTGGGTGGATCAGGAGAAAAAATCCGCCGAGGAAATGAAACGGTTATTCGAAAAGGAAAGCGAGTGGTATCTCTCCGAGACCATCACCCAGCACGCCTACGCAGCGGGGCTGTATGACAAGACCTGCAACACCATCCGCATGATCACCCTGCGGGATCCTGACAGCGGCAGGATCAAGCTGTTTTTCGCCGTGCAGCGGGTGGGCACGGCCAAGACCATCCCTGTGGACAACGCCAGCCAGGGTGGCCTTGTGTGCAGGATCGACCTGGAAACGGGGCGGCTGTCCCATGCAGGGTCCCTGCATACCACGCAGATTTATGAGGAGCATCCGGACTCCGGCATCCGCTTTGACCAGGTGATAATCCCGGATTGGGAGCAGACCAAGGCGGAGATCGTGAGCCTGGCGGAGAGCCTGCCTTTTTTGCACTTTGTGGCGTGGGATGTGGTGAAGATGGAGGACGGCACCAACTGCGTCATCGAGGCCAATACCTCCTCCGGCGTGAATATCATCCAGCTTTGGGGCGGTCAGCGCAACGGCGAGCTGGGGAATTTCTACCGTAAGCACGGTGTCATCCGGTGACAGTGAGACCCTAAGTGAGACCCTATGGGAGGAATCAAAAATGAGCGAAAAAAACAATAAGACTATAAACGGGCAGAAGATCTTCTGCCTGGCCTGCATGGGCCTGATGGCAGTGGCCAGCGTTGTGCTGGTGATCATGCTGTTTACCTCGGGCCTGCTGAACAAGGGCATCGTGTGGGCCATCACCGGCGGCCTGGCGCTTCTCAACGGCCTGCACATCTGGCTGCAGCTGGGCAAGGGAAAGGTGCACGTGGGCAAGACCGTGTGCGGCGTCATCGCCCTTCTGCTGACGGCGGCCATGCTCGTGGCCATGGTGGCCGTTGGAAAGGTGTCCGGTGCGTTCCGCGACATCTCCAAGGAGCGGAAGGAGGGCATCTACGTGGGCGTATATGTCCGCGCGGATGACCCGGCCAAGGAGCTGAAGGACGTGAGCGGCTATCTGCTGGGCATCGCCGCACAGCCGGATCGGGACAACACCCTGCGGGCCCTGAAGGACATGGAGGATGCCGTGGGCATGGTGGAGGAAAAGGAGCTGGACTCCTCGGTGGACCTGGCCGCCGCATTGCTGAGCGGCGATGTGGACGCCATGCTGCTCAACGAGGCATTTCTCGACACCCTGGAGGAGACAGACGGCCTGACAAACCTTTCGGATCAGGTGAAGCTGATCCATGAGTTTTACTATGCCCAGGAGCCGGAGCAGGTGGTGCCTGCCAATACGAACGTGCTGACGGACAGCTATATTATTTATCTCAGCGGCTCGGACGCACGCAGCACGGATGTATCTGTCCGCGCTCGGAGCGATACGAATATCCTGGCGGTGGTCAACCCCACCACCCACCGGATCCTGCTGGTGAACACGCCCAGAGACTACTATGTGCCCCTGGCGAGAAACGGACAGATGGACAAGCTTACCCATGCGGGCATTTACGGCATTGAGGAGTCCATTGCCACGCTGGAGAACCTGTATGGCGTGGATGTAAGCTACTATGCCCGCATTAATTTCTACGGACTCAAGGATATTGTAGACGCTGTGGGCGGAATCGACGTGGTTTCCCCCCTGAGCTTTACCCTGAGCACCAACGCCTGCTCTAAGTCCGGGGAGATTGACCGGGAAGTGGTGGAAGGTGTTAACCACATGGACGGCGCCAAGGCTCTGGCCTTTGCCCGGGAGCGCTACGGCTTTGCCGACGGCGATAACCAGCGGGGCAAGAACCAGATGGCTATCCTGCAGGCGCTGACGGCCAAGCTGACCAAGGCTTCGACCCTGGTGAATTATCAGAGCATCCTGGCGGCGGTTTCCAACAATATGACCACAAACCTCAGCTATGAGGATATAACGGCCTTGGTGCGCACACAGCTGACCAGCATGTCTGAATGGAAAATAGATACCTACGCCGTGACCCAGGGCAGCGGCAGCACCAGTCAGCCGTGCTACTCTCTGGGCGGAGCTGTGGCATGGGTCATGCCGCAGAACGAGGCATCTGTGCAGACGGCCCGGGAGATGATCCAAAATGTGCTGAACGGGACAGAGGATAGCCAATCGTAAGAGAACAATGGACAGAGATAGATATAGATAAGGAAAGGCGGTATCATGAAACACCAAGGGATGAGAAAACTGATGGCGCTCCTTCTTGCCGCCGTGCTGGTGCTTCCGTGCGTGGCCGCAAGCGCCTTTGCCGAGCCGGCTTCGGGAGAGAACGGCTCCGTCGATGGGGCAATAACCGTGGGAGGGGCGACTACTCCGGGGGATTCTGCGCCCGGCGGCACTACTGATCCCGGTGAGGACCCGGATCCGGGTGTGAATCCGGATCCCATTGTGAACCCCAACCCGGGTGAAAATCCGGATCCCGGCGTAGACCCGGATCCCGGCGTAGACCCGGATCCCGGCGTAGACCCGGATCCCGGCGTTGATCCGGATCCCGGCGTTGATCCGGATCCCGGTGTGGACCCGGATCCCGGCGTAGATCCGGATCCCGGCGTAGATCCGGATCCCGGTGTGGAGCCCGATCCTGGAGTAGGTGACCCTATGGTGGAGCCGACACCTGTGCGGGACGCATCACTGCGTTCTATTTCCATAGCCTGCGGGGAGCTGTATCCGGCGTTTGACCCCCAGATATATGAATATACGGTTTATGTGACGGCGGAGCAATCGGAGAAAAGCTGCGCCATTACTGCTGTGCCCAGTGATTCCTATTCCAGTGTCAGCGTCAGCGGCGAGGAAAAATTCGTGAACACGGATATTAAACGCAAGATCCGCGTTTATAACGGCGGCCTTACAGAGGAGTATACCCTGCAGATCCATGTGATGGATAACAGCGAGTATTACGCAAACGGTGTGCATTACGAGCAGATGAATGAGCCGGATTTGACGGCGCTGCCGGGCGTATTCCGCGCGGTGAGCGCAACCGGCTTCAAGGGGCGGATCGCCCAAAGCACGGGATTGTCCATGCTGCTGGTGCAGTATGAGGATTCAGCCAATGCCGAGCACACCATCTGGCGGCGGTACGAGCCTACATCCCGCACCCTGACGACGGTGTCCTTTGTGACCATCGAGGGGAAAAAGTATATCTCCTGCGACGGTGAGGATAATATCCTGTTTCTGAACAACAAGCAGGGAGACATGTATTATATCAAAAATGCGGACGGGCAGGTGGACCTGCTGGTGCGCACGGACAATGTGGCCCTGGAGGAAAAATCCGGCCTGCTGAGTCATATTTCCACGGCAGCGCTGCTGGCAGTGATTGCGGTGCTGCTGGCAGCCGGCGTATGGCTGCTGCTGAACTGGAAAAAGATGAAGGTAAAGAGCAAAAAGAGCGAGGAGATCGCTTATTTCCGGCCATATCTCAGCTCCTATACGGAGGAGCGGGACGGGCAAAGAGAGGCAACGGAAAAATAGAGAAAGCGCGGTGGTGAGGAACGATGGACGCTGTTGCAAAAAAAATAGAGATCCGCGAGGTCAGCCAGCGCAAAACGGCCTATTTGTTTATAAAGCGTGTGTTTGACATCGTGCTGTCCCTGGTTTTGATCGTGGTGCTGCTGCCGCTGCTGCTGCTTGTGATGGCGGCCATTGCGATCGACTCGCCCGGGCCGGTGATTTTTAAGCAGAAGAGGATCGGCTACCAAGGAAAAGAGTTCATGATCTTCAAGTTCAGGACACTCAGCATAACCGCACCGGACAATGTGGCGACACGGAAGCTGGAGAATATCGACGGCTGCTCCACCAAGCTGGGCAGGCTCCTGCGCCGCCTGAGCATTGACGAGCTGCCGCAGCTGTTCAATATTCTGCGGGGCGATATGTCGTTTGTGGGCTTCCGGCCGGTGTGTACGTCTGAAAAAAAGCTCAACGCCCTGCGCAGAAAGATGGGCGTGTTTGAGGGCCGTCCGGGCCTCACGGGCTATGCCCAGGTGCTGGGCCGGGACAGCATCGGCGTTGCACGCAAGGCGCGGCTGGATGCGGAGTATCAGAGAAAACGCTCCCTGCGGCTGGATCTGTGGTGCATGGTGAAGTCCGTCACAGTGGTGCTGTCCGGAAGCGGGGTTATGTGAGTTTCCTGCGAATTGTCAGTTTATCCCTAAAAAATTAAAAGAAGGCAGAGAATAATGAATATCGTAAAAAAGGTCAAGCGAGAAAACGAGCTTTGGAGTATCATGCGTCACGGCTACTCCCGGGGAATGGCCATCTCCTGGAGAAAGGCCGTCATGCGGGATAACCGGAACAATGCCAAGCGGTATGGGCGGAGTGCGTTGGATGACATTCATCGGCGCGGATACCTGTCGCAGAGCATTAAGACATATGACCTGCTCAATGATCGGTCGGACAAGTATGTGACGGACTTTGAGTACATGTTTTTATCCCCTTACAATAATAACTTCAGCAAGTGGATCGGGGATATCATCACTACGAATCGCATACTGAAAAGGCAGAGTGAACACTGCCGCAAGGTTTACTTCTCCATATTCCAAAGACGCGGCGGGCAGATCATCCTGTCCAAGGGCGAGGACTATGACCGACCCTGCACAGTGCAGGATGTGATCGATTTACTTATCAGCAAGGGCCGTGTGGAGCTGCGCCCGGCATTTTGGGAAAGCAAAAGTGCCCGATACGAGCTGAGCTATGAGAAGGAAATGATCTTCATAAACGGGCAGACCGGGCGGGATGACCAGGCACGCCTGCGCCGCCTGATCAATGGATTGCAGTCGAACTATGTGGTGGCAGAATGCGTTGACACACAGTTTGCCTTTTCTCCCAAACTCAGCGGTCGACACTATATCAAGTTTTGGCTGAGCAATGACGCGGGCGAGGAGCCGCAGATCCTGGACTATGAGTTGAACGTAAAAGCAGCGGGACGCAGCTGGGCGAATTGTTCTGTGGAGGAGGACGGCAGCTTTGCCCTGGGCGATGAAAAGTTCTTTGTGCCCGGGTGGCAGGCTGTCTGCACGGAACTGCTGCAGACGGCGCGCGAACTTGATCTGCTGGATTATTTCACGGTGTCCATCGCCCTGGATGACAAGGGCGGCTTTACCTTCCTACATTTTTCCGCAAAGCCATATCGGAAGAAGAGCCGCATCAGCCAGAAACATAACGACTATCTCAGAAGCAAGGCAGCTGACGCAAAGGAGCGCATGGGCGAAATTACCATGAAGATGCGTTGGGAGGACCTGAAGAGAAGACGGCATTACAGCTATCTGCAGAAGATCGGCCGCAAGGGGATCCGCCCCTATATGCAGCAGCTTTGGCTGGATCAAATGGAAAGCGATCGCCAGAACACCACGACCACGACCCTTGCGCAAAAAAAATGGTGCTGGGAGCGGGGCTTCCTGTCCTTCCGTATCGAGCAGTACGGCCTCACGGAGGAGAATTACAAGAAATTCCTCTCGGATTATGACTACCACTGGCTTAACCGGATCAACAACATCTATCAGCTTTGGGTGAATGACAAGACAACCTTCCGCCTGGTCCTGGATCCCTTTGCGGACTATATTCCGAAATACTGTTTCGCTATCACCAAGCGGCGCGGCGCACCCCATATCAGCAGAATGTGGGATTGCGACGAGGATGTGCAGCCCAATCTGAAGGGAATACTGACCATGCTGGAGCGGAAGGGGAAGTTGGCTATGAAGCCTTCCTCCGGCACCCATGGAGATGGATTCTATTGCCTGGCCTATGAGGACGGGAAATATACCGTCAACGGCGAGGAGACGACAGCAGATCAGCTTTGGCAGATCATTGCCCAGCGGAAGTCGTTCTATGTTATCACCGAATACATCAACATGCATCCGATGCTCAAGGCTATTTATCCCAAGTCCGTCAACACAGTGCGGGTGATGGTGATCAATTCCCACGGCTATGATCCAAAAATCATGCAGACCTATATGCGTATCGGTTCGTCTACCACCGGATTTACCGACAATGTGGGTTACGGCGGCATCTGCGTGATGGTGGATTCCGAAACGGGAGAACTGCATGACCCGGAGACCATCGCGGAGCACAGATTCCATCCCTGCCCCGTCCACCCGGATACCGGAACGCCCATTGCCGGTTTTCTGCCCAACTGGCAGGAGATTCGCGAAAAGGTGCTGGATATTTGCCGCTATTTAGGCGAACTGGAGTACTTGGGCTTTGACATCGCTATCACGGAGGAAGGCTTCCAGGTGATTGAGATCAATATTCATCAGGATCTGCACAAGGTAGCCACCCACAGCCAAGAGATCAAGGACTTCTTTGCCGAAAAGATCAGGATCAAGAAGAGCATCTATAAACTTAAGTAAAGTGGAATGGAGGCCTATCAGATGAAACTAGGAATCTTAAAGGACATCAAGAAAGAAGAGTACAGGGTCATTCTCACTCCCAGCGAGGTGGAGAATATCATCCAGGACGGACATCAGGTGCTTGTGGAGCACAGCGCCGGCGAACGGGCTGGGTTTCCGGACAGAGAGTACGAAGAGGTGGGCGCTGTGCTCACAGATCGGTATGAGATATATCGAGAGTGTGATATGGTTGCCAAGGTCAAGGAAATCGACCCGTCTGAGTATCCTCTGCTGCGCGAGGGACAGATCGTATTTACCTGCATCCATCCGGCGGCCCATCCCCAGGAAGTTGATGAACTTCTAAAGAAAAAGGTCACAGCCTTTGCCGCGGAGGACAGCCATCGCCATGGCTCCCCCAACTGTGAGGCAGCGGGCAAGGCCGGCGTCATCATGGGCCTATACGCCATGATGACCATCAATGGCGGCTGCGGAAAGTTTGTCAGCGGATTGGGTACGGCGCCCGGCATCCATGCCTTGGTGCTGGGCTGCGGCATAGTGGGCAAGGCGGCTATTGAGGTACTGCAATCCTTGGGCGCATGGGTGACTGTGGCTGCCACGAACGTCGGACACCTGCGCACCATTGCTTCCAAATATGATGGGAAAATCAACACCATTGTTTCCAACCGCTATAACATCCGGCGCATCCTGCCGCAGGTGGATATGGTGGTCAACTGTGTCCGTTGGGATAAGAGCAACACCCAGTTCCTGATCGACCGGTCTATGGTGGCAAGTATGCCCAAGGGGTCTGTCATCGTGGATATCAGCAACGACTATGGTGTGATTGAGACCTTCCATGAGACAACGCATGATAACCCCACTTATGTGGAGGAGGGCGTAGTGCATTACTGCGTCAGTAACATCCCCAGCGCCATCGCAAATTCCACGTCCATTGCCATTGCTGCAGCGGCAGAGCCGCATATCCGCAGCATCCTCAATAACGGCATTGCAGAGGCCTGCGCCAGAGACGGATTTTTGCGCCGTAGCATGGTGACGCATAAGGGATATTTGACCCATGAGGAGACCAGCCAGATCCAGAACAGACCCTGGATCCAGCCGGAAAAGCTCCTTGGCCTTGAGGGCAGAAAGCTGGATTACGCACCGAAGAACACGGTGGCCGTGTCCGAAAACTATTATAAACTGCCCTGAGCGGCTGCGTGCGCGCAATTGCATAATAAAAAGATCATATAACGGTGGTGTGTGAAGTGCGGTGGGATCGGCTAAAGTGAAAAACAAAATGAGGGCGATGGGAATGGTTTTGGGCGGATATACATTTCACGCCGCGCAATTTTATCTGCGGATGGAAAAGACTTGCCCGGAGGCAAACCGTACGCTGCTGAAAAAACTGCTGCTGAGCGATCCTATGCGCAAACGCATGGACGAGCTGTTCGCGGATCTGCTCACCACCACCCGTGTTTTAGGGCGAGAGCATTTCCCGAGCCTGTATGGCCTGGCCGTCACGGTTGGCGGCAGGCGTATAGTACCTCTTGCGGGTGCAGCACCGGAATTAACGGCAAAAGATTGGCTGACATTCCTGCGGGAGCGGAATGGCTGCTGGATCCTGCCGAATGAGCACCGGGCCAAGGGCCGGCTGTACCGAATTTCCCGGCAGGGAGAAATGCTCCTCTTGGACGGGGCCGAACAGACCGATGCGGAGTTGCTTGCGTTTCTAAATCAGCTGCCCGACCAAACATTGCTGTTGGAGCATATAGAGCCCGCAGGTGATGCCTGCCCGGAAGCAGAGCTTCCGGTACTCCATTATGCGCTGCTGCGCAGAGAATGCGAGACGGAGGAGATTCTGCTGCAGTGGGAGGATCACGGAAATAAAAAAGGATACAGCCCATTTAGTTTTCCACCGTTGACCGCAAGCCGGATCGACAGGATGACCGTGTTCGCGGGGTGGGAAATTTTGCCCAGGAAATTGCCCGGCGTTATCCCGAAATGCCCTATGTCGGCGTAAATGCTGTGCTCACAGAGGATGGATTCACTGTGCTGCGGGTGGATACCGGGACGGAGCTTGCTTGGGTGCATCCGCTGACGGATTCGTGTCGCCGGGCCGCGCAGATCCTGTGCGGCGGCAGGAAAAAAAACACACTGAAAGATGTGTTTGCCCGGATCCGTGCTTACACCTTTGCGTGGCGGGCCCATCGCCGGGGATTTGTGGACTTCATGTACCGCAACTGGCTGCGAGGTGTGCAGGAGGATAACCAAACGGCGCATACGACCAGAGCACAGAAGCGATGGGCGCATAAGCGGGGCTTTTACTCCTACCGTATTGCCCAGTATGGGCTGACGGAAGAGAATTACCGGAGCTTTTTATCGGACTATCAGTACAAGCGCCTGCGGCCGCTGAATCCGGGCTTTCAGAAATGGTTTTGGAATAAAACCAACCTGCCCGATATTTTGGCGGACTACAGTGAGCACCTGCCCCGGTACTTCTTCCGGATATTGGTCAGCAATGGCAGACAGCGGATTTTTGGCTATCAGGGCCGGGGAGAATGCAGTTGGCGAAATGTGATTGATTGTTTAGATCGGGAGAGAGAGCTGGCCATGAAACCGGCTGTGGGCTCTCATGGAAAGGGCTTTTTCCACCTGCACCGGGAAGATGATTCGGTATACCGAGTGAATGATAGACCTTGCACCCGGGGGGGAATTGGAGGATTTCTTCTGCGGGCTTGATACGGACTATATTGTTACAGAGTATATTCGGATGCACCCCTATTTAGAGGAGATATACAGCGGCGTTACAGGTACGGTGCGGCTTATGGTGCTGTGTAGGCAGGGAAATGTGTCTGTTCGCTATGGATATTTCCGCATTGGCACCAGCTTTACAGGAGCAACAGATAATATCGCATACGGAGGATTGGTTGTTCCCTTGGATGTTCAGACGGGTACATTCAGCGGGGCTGAGCTGTTACGGGAGCACCAGTTTTTGCCATGCCCGGTGCACCCGGACACAGGTCGGGAAATCAGAGGGCAGATGCCCCACTGGCAGCAGTTGGTAGACGAGATCTGCCACATCAGCAGAAATCTGTCACCATTGGAATATTTGGGTTATGACGTTGTTGTGACAGAGGGTGGATTCAAGATCCTGGAGGTGAATCTTCATCAGGATCTGCATAGATACCCTCTGTACCCGGCAGATGTCAAAGAATACCTCACCGAAAGAGCGGCGCAGAAGGATAAACGCTTCGGCCCCGGGTGATGGCAAGAGAGTAGAGTATGAAAACACTTTGGAAGATTATTATTTCACATATCCAGTACCGCAAACAGATTCTGCAGCTGGCAAAAACAGATCTGATCAAGACCTATCGCGGAGCACTGCTGAGCTGGGGCTGGGCGATCTTAAAGCCAGCCATAACCATTGCGGTATACTATTTCGCTTTTACGGTGGGCCTGCGCACCGGAAAACCGGTAAAGGGATACCCATACTTCCTGTGGCTTATTTCAGGATTTATCCCCTGGTTTTATATCTCCGCTATATATACCGGGGGGGCCTATTCCCTTCATAAGTACGCATTTTTGGTTAAAAAAATCAAGTTTCCCGTCTGCTGTGTTCCGATGATCGTGAGCCTGTCCAATATGATCGTGCATCTGGCGCTGACATTGCTGATGGTCATCATTTTCATCGCTATGGGTGCGCCGGTTACCATCTATCTGGCGCAGCTGCCGTTTTACTGGCTGCTGATGCTGATGATGGGCGTGGCATGGGGCCTGTTCTCCGGACAGGTCACGGCGGTCAGCAAGGATTTTTATCAGCTTGTCCGCAGCTCATTTACGGCGCTAATGTGGCTGTCCGGCATTTTTTATCAGATTTCCGACATTAAGGGTGCCGCTCTGCGCTTTATTCTGAGATTGAATCCTGTAACTTATATAGTTGATGGCTTCCGATACTGCTTCATCGACCATGTATGGTTTTGGGAGGAACCAATGTCACTGCTGCGATTTATGCTGGTTTACCTGCTTTTCGTGTTTTTGGGTGTCAAGATCTACAGCCGCACGGAAAAAACCATCACGGATGTTTTGTAGAGGTACGATATGACTGAAGAACACGAGGTAGTAATACAGTTCCGAAATGTGACAAAGACCTTCGACCTGTTTAAAAACGACAAGCAGCGCCTGAAGTCTTTGCTGTTTCACAATACAAATGCCAAGAAAAAAGTCGCCATAGATAACCTGTCCTTTGACATCCGCCAGGGGGAGGCCGTGGCGATTCTGGGCAAAAACGGCGCCGGAAAATCCACCATGCTGAAGATGATCTCCGGCGTGACCTTTCCAACGGTGGGCTCGGTGCGTGTCACCGGCCGTGTCAGCGCCCTGCTGGAGGTTTCCGGCGGCTTTGACCCGGAGCTTTCCGGCCGGGAGAATATCTATTTTCGCGGCGAGCTGCTGGGCATCAGCCGGGAGGAGCTGAAGGAGATGGAGCCGGACATTGTGGCTTTTTCGGAGCTGGGCAGCTATATCGATATGCCCATCCGCACCTATTCCAGCGGTATGAAATCCAAGCTGGGCTTCTCCATCAACGCCAATATCCGCCCGGATATCATTATTGTGGACGAGGCCCTCAGCGTGGGCGACAAGGATTTCCGCGCTAAGTGCCGCAGACGGATCGCAGAGATTTTGAACAGCGGTGTGACCTTCCTCTTTGTCACCCATTCTACGGCGGAGGCGAAGAATTTCTGCAAGCGGGGCTTGGTGATTCGCGAAGGCAAGCTGGTCTTTGACGGAGATATTAAAGACGCGGCGGCGTTTTATGAAAAAATGCATGTGTAGAGGTTGAAAATGTCAACATTTATAAATGGCAGAAAGAAAAAGCAGTGCCGTGATGCCTACTCCCAATCGGTATTCATTGATTTTGTGGAACGGCACCAGCACTTGGCAGCGGTGAACTATCCGGATTCCTTTGAAGCGGAGCTGGACATTGTCAATAACGTGACCTTTGCTAAGAGCTTGGCCCGCAGGAGGCTGATCCATCGTAACAAGCTGGGCGGCTACAGCGCCACTAGAGAGGGACGAAAGCTGATCGACCCGGAATATGTGGCGTTTTATCGGTTTTGCAGCCCCTATGTAGATGTATGCGACTTTGAGCAGGAGCGGGAGCAGCACCGGGAGGAGAGCTTCTGCGCGGCTATGTGGAGCATTCTCCTGCGGGAAATGCACCGGCGGATGCAGAAGGGTGATTTTCCCGCTGTCTGCAACCTGCACAGAGACATTGCGCGGCTGTATGAGCTGGAGCAGTGCAATGAACAGGCGGCCTATCATTTTGTGACGGCACTTTACATTCAATACAGCGGCCTGCCGTATTATAAGGATTTGCTGCTTATGCTCCGGGGTGCCAAAAAAGAAAGTACGGTGCGGGATTCCTTCGGTGCTATTTATGCGCCGCCCATGATTGTGGATGGAATCAAACGGCATATCGGCCGGATCACTCCGGATTTTGTGCGGGAGGTATTTCGCCGCAATCCGCTGGTCATTAACCTGTGCAGCCCGGAGATGCTGTATGAACTGATCCAGACGCTGTGCAGCGGGACCTATGACGACAAGGTCTGGCAAGGGAAGCTGCGAGAAGCCTTTGGGGCACTGATGGAAAACGCGAAAAAGGCCGGGGCGGCTGCCCGAGCGGTGCCCGGGCGGAGAATGGAGCCGGACGGAGGAAAGCTATGAAAGCGATCGTGGGCGTGGTCCGCTGGCTCATCAGCGTCCTGTTTCTGCTTCGGCGCAGGATGGGTGTGAGGCACAGGACCTGCTTTTTTAGCCGCCAGGCCAGCCGGCTTACGCCGGATTTTGCCCTGCTGCAGCAGCAGCTCCGCAAAGCAGACCCCACCATGGACATCGTGACCATCTGCTGCCGCTATCGGGGCCGGCAGGATGGATTGCTGCGCTTTTTGCGGCAGTGCGTGCGGAGCGTTTTCCTGGCTGCCTCGGCCCAGGTATGTGTGCTGGACGGTTACTGGCCCACTATCTGCCTGCTCCGGGATAAAAGGGACCTGCGGGTGATCCAAATCTGGCATTCCGTGGGGAAAATCAAGAAATCCGGGTATCAGACCTTGGATAAACCCTCCGGGCGGTCCGGTGCCATGGCCCGGGCCCTGTGTATGCACCGGAATTATGACGCTATTATTGCCGGCGGTCCGGCGTGGAATCCGTTTTACTGCGCCGCTTTTGACGTGACGGAGGACAGGCTTCGCAACTGGGGTCTGCCGCGGCTGGACCATCTGGTTTCTGCAAAGGGAGAGACCGCACTGTGCCGAAGGAGATTCCCGGAGCTGGCCGGGCGCACGGTGGTTTTGTACGCACCCACTTATCGTACATACCCCTTGGAGCTGCCGGATCCGGATTTTTCCTGCTTCCCTAAGGACCGGTACGCAGTGCTGTGCCGCTTCCATCCGAATCAGGCGCTGGCGGGCGGCAACCGGGACAGTGATTATCCCCAGGAGGGTATTTTTGACCTGCTTCAGATGTGCGATTATTTTATCACGGACTATTCCTCTCTGGCGCTGGAGGCAGCGGCTATGGACAAGCCCACGCTGTTCTACCTGCCGGATGATGAGCGCTACCGCAGCGAAAACGGCGTGAACATAGATCTTTTTCAGGTCATGCCCCACTGCACCTTTACCGCTCAGGAGGACCTGTTCCGCATGATTGACAGCGGCGCATATCCCCTGGAAGCCCTGCAAGCATACAAAAAAATGTATCTGCCCCAGGACCTGGGTCACGCCACCGAAAAAATCACAGAGCTTATTCTGCAGGATGACAGAACGCTGAAGAAGGAAGCTGCTGCCTGCTGAAAAACGGTGAAATATTATACTGAATAGTGCGCACCCCTATGAAATTGCCATTGCCATGCCAGGGCACATACAGATAGTACAATCCCCTTAGATATCAAGGGAGTTCCCGGATCTGATGGAGAAGGCTAAAAACTACGGCGCAGAAAAATATTGAAAAAAACATCTCCAAATAACAATAGGTGAAAAGCTGCCAATCAAAGCTTGCAAAAATGAGGGGACGAATTCCGTAATCCCTTCGCCTCTCGTTTTAGGCCCACCTGAAGCATACGGAAGGGCCTTTCCTCATGGCAGAAGCATTTTGCGTGCTGCTCTCCGCGGCACTAAAACGAGGCCTGGCATTTATTAATGCCAGGCCTCGTGAGGTTTTATTAACCTTTACCTCATTTAGGAATTGTGGGATCCTGAGACGAATTCCGGCTGTATTTAGGTTGACAATTCACGCATCGAGGGAGGATTATCTTCTGCCGAAGAAATAATCATACAGGGAGTCGAAGCTGCTGTCCTGCTGGGGCTGCTGCTCCTGCTGGGTGCTGCCCGTGTCGTCTGTCTTGGCGTCGAAGGTCAGCTCCGTGGTTTGGGTCTGGCCGTCCCGGTAATAGGTCACGGTCACGGTGTCCCCGGCCTTGTGGCCCTTCTTGGCGGCGGTGAGATCTTCCATAGAGGTGATGTCGGTGCTGTCCACCTTGGTGATGACATCGCCCATCTTCAGCCCGGCCTTTTCACCGGCACCGCCCTTGTTTACGCTGTAAACGAAGGCACCGCTGGTCTGATCGATCTGGTACTGGGCGGCCATCTGCTGGGTCATGGTACCGGCGGTGATGCCAAAGGAGGGCTTGTTGGTAATTTGGCCATTTTCCATAATGTCCGTGATAATGGCCTGCACGTCACCGATGGGGATGGCAAAGCCGATGCCCTCCACGGTGGTGTCGGAATAGCTGGAATACTTGGCGGACACAATGCCCACTACCTCACCGTACAGGTTCATCAGGGGGCCGCCGGAGTTGCCGGGGTTGATGGAGGCGTCCACCTGGAGCATGTTGAAGGGGGTGCCGTCCACATTGATGGCCCGGTCGCAGCAGGACACGATGCCCTGGCTCATGGAGAAGGTCAGCTCGCCCAGGGGGTTGCCGATGGCCAGCACTGTATCGCCCACATTGACATCTTTGCTGCTGCCCAGGGTTACGGGCTGCAGGCCTGTGGCGTCGATCTTCAGCACAGCCACATCATAGTCGCTGTCGCTGCCCACCACCGTGGCGGGATACTCCGTGCCGTCATACATGGTTACCGTTACAGAGGAGGCGCCGCTGATGACGTGGTGGTTTGTGACAATGTAGCCGTCCTGGGTGATGACAAAGCCGCTTCCGGAGGAGGCCGACTCCACCCGCTGACCGAAAATGTTGGTGGACACGGCAGAGCAGTTGATGCTCACAATACTGTTCACTGTGGAGGCATACACCTCAGCAGGGGACATGAGGGCCTGGCCGGTGACCTTTTTCACTGTAACCTCCTGGGCGGTGCGATTGCTCTGCTGGATGGTAGTCTTGCCGCTTTTGGACAGCGCCGCACCGCCGTAGCCCGCTGCGCCGCCAACCACCGCACAGGCCAGCAGCAAGGCGGTAATCTTTACACCGGCCTTGTGCCAGAAGGAGGGCTTTTTCGACACCGCCGGGGCCTCATGCCGGCCCTGGTCCTCCTGGGAGCGGTAGTTATAATGGTAGAGATTGTCGGGATTACTGTATCCTTCGTTCTCTGGTCTGTAATCGTTATTCTCGTTCATAAAGAAACCTCCTATCTATCCTTCTCATTTTTTCGCAGGGGAATGCTTGTGACCTGGGGAAAAATGTTGTATACTATGTTTTGGTTTAACCCTTGTCAACCGATTGTAATTATTATACTACTCTTTTATCTTAACTAAAGCTTTAAAAAATATGAATTTTTTTAGGAGGAAAATGCGTTGCTGAAGCTGGAGCAGGTGAAGCTGGAGCCGGGACAGCCCGAGGAGCTGCTGGCGGGCAAGGCGGCGCATATGCTGCGCATCCCAACGGAGGATATTCTCGATCTGTCTGTCCTGCGCAGGGCAGTGGACGCCCGGCAGCCGCTGCGGCTGGTATACACCCTGGCGGTGCATGTGCGTGGTGAAAAAGCCGTGCTGCGCAGGTGCCGGGATAAAAGCGTGACCGTTTATGCGCCGGAGTATTACACGCCGCCTTGCCCGGCGGCCAAGGACCCGGATACGCCGCCGGTAGTGGTGGGTGCGGGGCCTGCGGGGCTGTTTGCGGCGCTGATTTTAGCAAATGCCGGGAGGAGGCCTATCCTTCTGGAGCGGGGTCAGCCTGTGGAGCAGCGACAAAAGGATGTGGCGGCCTTTTGGGCCGGAGGACAGCTAAACACGGAGTCCAACGTGCAGTTTGGCGAGGGGGGCGCCGGGGCGTTTTCTGACGGAAAGCTGAACACCGGCACCAAGGACCTGCGGCACCGGTGGATCTTGGAGCAGCTGGTCTCCTGCGGTGCGCCGGAGAGCATCCTCGTTGATGCAAGGCCTCATGTGGGGACGGACAGGCTGCACATTGCACTGAAAAACCTGCGGCAGAGGCTGCTGGACCTGGGCGCGGACATACGCTTCGGACACCGATTGGAGGGGATCGAAGCTCCGGAGGGAGAGCTGGCGGCGCTGGTCGTTTCCGGCCCGGAGGGGAGCTACAGGCTCCCGGCCCGGCAACTGATCCTGGCCTTGGGCCACAGCGCCCGGGACACGGTGGAAATGCTCTATGACCGGGGACTATCTATGGAGGCCAAGCCCTTTGCCGCGGGGGTTCGGATCGAGCATCTGCAAAGCCATATAGACGCAGTGCAGTACAAGGAATACGCCGGACACCCGGCTTTGCCTGTGAGCACCTACAAGCTATCCTGCCACCTGCCCGGCGGACGGAGCGTGTTTTCCTTCTGCGTGTGCCCCGGGGGAGAGGTGGTGGCAGCGGCTTCGGAAAGGGAGCGCACGGTGACCAACGGCATGAGCGAATACGCACGAGATGGGGAAAACATCAACGGCGGCCTGCTGGTGAATGTGACGCCGGAGGACTTCGGAAGCGGGCATCCCCTGGCGGGTATCGCCTTTCAGAGACGGCTGGAGGGTGCGGCCTACCGCCTGGGCGGCGGGTACACGGCGCCGTGTCAGCGGGTGGAGGATTTTCTGCTGCGCCGGCCCAGTACCGGCTGCGGCAGTGTGAGGCCCAGTTTCCGGCCCGGGGTGCGCTATGCGGATCTGCATGAGTGTCTGCCGGAGTTTATTACCCAGGCCTTAGAGCAGGCACTGCCTATTTTAGATAAAAAGCTCCCGGGCTTTGCCCATGGGGATGCCCTGCTGACGGCGGTGGAAAGCCGCTCCTCGGCCCCGGTGCGGATCCCACGGGATGATAACTATGAGAGCAATATCCGGGGGGTGTTTCCCTGCGGCGAGGGAGCCGGCTATGCGGGAGGAATCCTATCGGCGGCAGCGGACGGGATGCGCTGCGCAGAAAAAATTCTGGCGAAAAATCTTTAGCTTTTTCGTGTTTTTATGAGACACTGTTTGCATGGGACGCGGTGAGGCTCGTTTTTGCCGATGTCCATAAGTCATATAATAGGAGGTATACATAAGATGAAAAGAATTGCGGCTGTGGAATCCTTTTTTTCCCCGGAGCATCGGGCAGCCATTGAAAAAGCGGCTGCAGAATGCGGCTTTTCGGTGGATTACTTCACCCAGGGCCACTTACCGGCGGACCAGGCAGCAGATTACGAGATTATTTACGGCATGTGCCCGCCCCAGGAGCTGAAGGCGGCAGCCAACCTCAAGTGGCTTTGCTGCAGCTTTGCCGGGGTGGATGCCTACACGGACGAGAACATCTATCCTAACCCGGATGTGCTGCTGAGCAACTCCTCCGGCGCCTACGGTATTACCATCTCCGAGCACATCCTCATGGTGACGCTGATGATGCTGCGGCAGATGCCGAAGTTTGAGGAGATCGTGAAAAACCGGGAGTGGGAAAAGGGCCTGAGCATGCGGTCCATCTGCGGCAGCAGCATTACCGTTCTGGGTACCGGTGACATCGGCACCAACTTTGCCCGCCGGGCCAAGGCTTTGGGGGCCAAGGTCATCCGGGGTGTGCGGCGGACCAAGAAGGCGGGAGATCCTGCCTATGACGAGATGTACACTTTTGAGGAGCTGGACAGCGTTCTGCCCAAGACGGAAATCCTCGTCATGGCTCTGCCGGCCACCAAGGAAACCAACCACATCCTCTCCCGGGAGCGCATTGCCCTGCTGCCGGAGGACGCGTATGTGGTGAACGTGGGCCGGGGCAGCGCCATTGACCAGGAGGCTCTGATGGAAGCGCTGAACGGCGGACACCTGGCCGGAGCGGCGCTGGATGTATGCGTACCGGAGCCGCTGCCCAAGGATCACCCTCTGTGGGATACCAAAAATCTGCTCCTGACCCCCCACATCAGCGGAAATATGTCTCTGGGCATTACCAGGGACCTGGATGTGGAGCTGTTCTGCGAGGATCTGCGCAACTACGCCGCCGGGCGCAGGCTCAAGCGGCTGGTGGACCGGAAGATCGGATATTGAGCAGTATTATATTAGATAAAAATCTGAAAGCCGCCCCGAGTGGGGCGGCTTTTTTATAGAATGGGAGACGGAAGTGGGGTTATTTGCCACGCAGCTCTGCACCCAGGTTTTTCACCAGCTTCTTTACGGCGGAAGCGGCGCAGGCCTCGATCTCGGCAGAGGTGAGGGTTTTTTTTTCCGTGGAGCCGATGGTCAGGCGGATGGTCACGGACTTCTTGCCTTCCGGAATCTGCTTGCCGTGGTACTCGTCTACAAAGGCGGCACCGTGGAGAAGCTCGTTGTGGATGCCGGAGAGGATGCGCTGCATATCCGCCCACTGGGTCTCGGCATCAAAGAGCAGGGAGACATCGTAGTCCGTCATGGGATACTCGGCCAAGTGGGTGAAGGAATTGGTGCGGGAGCGGAAGGGCACCAGGGCATCTGCATCCAGCTCAAAGAGCATGACGCTCAGATTCTTAATGCCGCAGGCCATGGAGGCCTTCTTGTTCAGCAGGGCCAGGTTGCCGATGCGCTTATCGCCCAGACAGATATTCAGCCACACCACATCGTCGGCCCACAGGGGCTTTTCCTCCTGGCGGAAGGTGAAGCCCTCCATATGGGTGTACCGGGGCATACTCTCGATAACGCCCTTGGCCCGGCGGAAGAGGTCGGTGACATTTTTGCTGTCACCGGCGAAGGCACCGGCGATGTTCTTGCGCTGGGAGGGGAGCTTTTCCCGGCTGTCATAGGGGGTGGTATAATCCGCGTCCCGGAACACCTGGGCGCACTCGAAGATGGAGAACTCCGTGAAGAAACGCTCATTTTTCACCACGGCCTTGCACAGATTGGGCAGCAGGGAGGAGCGGATGAGGCTCTCATCGGGAGAGGGGGGCGTGGACAGGGAGAGGATGCCGGTGGTATCCTGCAGGATGGCGCTTACATACTGGTCGGTCATCCAGGGATAGGTGAAGATCTCCTGCATCCCGCAGCGGATGGCCAGATACTCCTTGATACGCCGCTCCAGGTCCTTATCCAGTTGGTTGATGGCCCCGTCAAAGGAGGTGGTGATGGGGGCGGCCCGGAAGTTCTCGTACCCGTACATACGGGCTACCTCCTCCATAATGTCCGCCTTGATGGACACATCGCCGGTGGAGCGCCAGGTGGGGACCACGATGTGCAGGTTGTCCCCGTCAAAGGTCAGGCTGTAGCCCAGCTCGCCCAGCTTTCCCTCAATGTCCTCATTGGGGATGCGCTTGCCCAGACGGCGCTCCAGCCAGGTGAGGGAAACATCAATTTCCGCCTGTTGAAGCTTATGAGGATAGCAATCCACAAAGCCCGTGACCTTTATCTCAGGGTAAAGCTCTGCAAACAGGGCTATGGACAGATCCAGCGCCTGATCGCAGCGCTCGGGGTCGATGGCCTTTTCATACCGGGCGGAGGCCTCGGTGCGGTTGTCATAGCGCAGAGCTGTGCGGCGGATGCCGGCGGCCTGGAAGTTGGCTACCTCCAAAATCACCTTGTTGGTGGTGGGGAGGATAGAGTCCTTGGCGCCGCCCATGACGCCCGCCAGGCCTACCACCCCGGCGTCATCGGCAATGACCAGGTCGTCGGTGGACAGGGGCAGGTCCTTGCCGTTGAGCAGCTGGAGCTTTTCTCCTTCATCGGCCCGGCGGACGATGATGTGGCCGGCGATATGGTCGGAGTCATAGGCGTGGGAGGGCTGACCCGTGGCCAGCATCACATAGTTGGTAATATCTACCAGGGCGTTGATGGGGCGCATACCCACCTTCCAAATGCGGCTACGCATCCAGTAGGGGGCGGGCTTCACGCTCAGGCCCTCGATCTGCGTGCCGGTCATACGGGGGCAGCGGTCACTGTCCTCCACGGTGATGGTGAGGCCCGCGGTGTTTTCTACATTCCGGTCAAAGGGGGGGCAGGGGATTCATGGGCAGATCGTACAGGGCCGCAATTTCCCGGGCGATGCCGTAGTGACCCCAGAGGTCCGGGCGGTTGGTCATGGATTTGTTATCGATCTCCAGGATGATATCGTGGAGGTCCAGGGCATCGGCCAGGGGGGTCCCGGCGGGGGCATCAAAGTCGGACAGATCCAGGATGGTGGCCTCCTCTGTGAAGGGAAAGAGGTCAAAGAGGCCGATTTCACTGCTGGCGCAGATCATGCCGTAGCTCTCTACGCCCCGGAGCTTAGAGACCTTGATCTCTACCGGCTCTCCCTCGCCGTGCCAGCGGCAGTGAGCCCCGGGGCAGGGCCACGGCCACCTTCATGCCGTCACGGAGATTGATGCCGCCGCACACGATGTCCTTTATCTCGCCGCCGATGTCCGTTTTGCACACGGAGCTTGTCGGCATTGGGATGCTGCTGCACCTGCTGCACTACGCCTATCACCATGTTATGGAAGCCTTCGGACAGATCCGTGGCATCCTCCACCTCCACAGTGGACATGGTCAGGTCGTAGGAAAGACGCTTGAGGTCCATATCGTCAGGGAGCTTTACATAGTCCTTGACCCAGTTCAGAGAAACTTTCATTGCGTAAAACCCTCCTTATTAATGGAACTGCTTCAAAAAGCGCAGGTCGGCGCTGTGGAACAGGCGCACATCGTCTACGCCGTAGCGCATCATCACAAGTCTATCCAGGCCGATGTTTACATAGAAGCCGGTGTACTCATCCGGGTCCAGCCCCGCCGCCCGGAGAACATTGGGGTGGGGGGTGCCGCCGGGCATGATCTCGATCCAGCCCACCTGCTTGCAAACCGAGCAGCCCTTGCCGCCGCAGACCAGGCAGCCCATGTCGATTTCAAAGCCCGGCTCCACAAAGGGGAAGAAGCCTGCGCGCATCCGCACCGGCACCTCCCGGCCAAAGACCTTGGAGAGAATGCTCTGGATCATCACCTTGCCGGAGGCGAAGGTGAAGTCCTTATCCACGATCAGCGCCTCATACTGGAAGAAGGCACGCTCGTGGCGGGCATCGGTGGTCTCGTTGCGGTACACCCGGCCAGGGTACACAAAGCGGTAGGGGGGCTTGTGGGTCTGCATATAGCGCACGGAGCCGCCGGTGAGGTGGGGGCGCAGGCAGAGCTTATCCCAGCACTCGCCCTTGTCATGGCCAGAGAGCCAATAGGTGTCCATACTCTCCCGGGCGGGATGGTTGGGGGGGAAGTTCAGATTATCGAAGCCGTAGAGCTCGCTGGTGATGTCGTCCTCCTCGTAGATCTCAAAGCCCATGGAGCGGAAGGCGTCATTGAGGTCGTAGCACATCTGGGTGATGGGGTGCAGGCCGCCGGCGGGGGGCAGGTAGCCGGGGACGGAGATGTCAAAATCCGCGTCGATTTGGGAGGCCTTGAGCTTTAAGTCGTTTCGGTGCTGCTCAATGAGCTCGGTAAGCTGGGCCTTGGCCTGGTTTACGGCCTTGCCCATCTCCGGGCGCAGGGAAACATCCAGCTTGGGCACCTCCTTCAGCAGCGCCGTCAGGTCACCCTGCTTGCCCAAAATGGCAGCCTTGATGTCCTGCAGCTCCGTCTCGTTCTTCGCTGCCAGGATCTTCTCCCTGCCCTCCTGGAGCAGAGCGTTCAGCTTTTCTTTCATCGGTAATGGTTCCTCCTTACAAAAAGTCAGCTTGTTAAAAAAGTCAGTTTGTCAAAAAACCTCGCAGAGCTTGCGCCCGGAGGCGAAAAATGGGATCATTTTTCACCGCGATATGCGCATGGGGAAAAAACCGCTCAGGCGAGAAGTGGTGGAATTTTGAGCCATAGGCTCAAAATTGTGCGCACAGCAGGCTGCCATCTCGTTGTCAGAAAATTCCACAGGATTTTTCGACAGCAAAAATGCCTTTCCTCCCCAAAACTAAGGGACGAAAGGCATACAGCGTTCCGTGGTACCACCCAAATTCGCAGGAAGGCCCTGCGCACTCGTTTCCCCATAACGGAGGATGACCCGGCCGCGCATTTCCTCACGGCAGCTCCCGGGCGAACACCGCAGACGGCCACGGGCCAGCTTGCAGCCGGTGACTGACCCTCTCTTAGAAGCCGTGTATGTGCGGATTTTCCCGTTCCACGCTTTTAATCTACTTCTTTATATCATATTCCCATCCGGTTTTCAAGAGGAAATCTTCGTCGGATCGACGAAAAAATCGGGAAAGCTCGGGTCGAGCCTCATCGCCCGGTGATCCGGACATGCTGCCGGGGATAAGAGAAAGAGGTATGGCAGAAAGAATCCTTTTCAGCCGAGTTTTGAACGGAGATTTTTTTTGCTGTACTTTGGGCTTTGGTTGCGTTATAATGAGAAAAAATCCGAAAGTGGGAGGACGCTATATGTACTGTGTCAGAAAAGTGAATGAGGACTACACCTGGATCGGTGCGGACAGCCGACGCCTGGCGGTGTTTGAGGGCGTATTCGGTGTGCCGGAGGGCGTTTCCTATAACAGCTACCTGCTGCTGGATGAAAAAACCGTGCTCTTTGACACGGTGGATGCCCAGGTGATCCGGCAGTTCAGGGAAAACCTGCTGCACACGCTAAGCGGGCGGACGCTGGACTATATCGTGGTACACCATATGGAGCCCGATCACACCGCCGAGCTGGAGGACCTGGTGCTGCGTTTCCCGGAGGTGCAGATCCTGTGTACCGCAATGGCCAAGACCATGATCGGCCAGTTCTTCGGTCACGCCTATGATGACCGCATCCATGTGTGTAAGGAGGGGGATACCATCTGCACAGGACGGCATACCCTGCAGTTCGTGATGGCCCCTATGGTACACTGGCCGGAGGTGATGATGACCTACGACCGTACCGACAAGCTGCTGCTGTCGGCGGATGCCTTCGGCTGCTCGGCGCCCTGAACGGCCACCTCTATGCCGACGAGGTGGATTTTGACCGGGACTATCTGGACGAGTGCCGCCGGTACTACACCAATATCGTGGGGAAATACGGCTCCCAGGTGCAGGCAGTGCTGCAGAAGGCGGCCGGGCTGGAGATCAGGATGATTCTGCCGCTCCACGGCTTTGTTTGGCGGAGAGATTTGGAATATATTCTCGGCAAGCACGACCTGTGGAGCCGGTACGAGCCGGAGGTGCAGGGCGTGATGATCGCCTACGCCTCCATTTACGGGGATACGGAGTGTGCAGCCAATATCCTGGCCTGCCGCCTGGTGGAGCAGGGGATAAAGGTGCAGATGTTCGACACCTCCGTAACCCCATCGTCCTACATTCTGTCGGCGGCATTCCAATATAGTCACTTGGTGTTCGCCGCACCGACCTATAACGCCGGGGTATTCATCACCATGGACGAGCTGCTGCGGGACATTGCCGCCCATGGGCTGAGGGGCCGGCGGATGGTGCTGCTGGAGAACGGCTCCTGGGCTCCCGTCAGCGGCCGGGAAATGGGGAAGATCCTGCAGGGCTTGAAGGATTGGACGCAGATAGAGGACACCTTCTCCATCCGCTCCGCCCTGAGAGAGGATCAGGCTATGCAGCTGGAGCGGCTGGCAGCAGTGCTGGCCAAGGATGTGAAGGCTGCTCCTACGGCAAAGGATGCAGAAGGAAAGAAAAAGAAGCGGTTCGTGTGCAAGGTCTGCGGCTATGTGTATGAGGGCGATACCCTGCCCGAGGATTACAAATGTCCTCTCTGCGGAGCCGGCGCAGAATATTTTGAGGAGAAATAATAACATAGCATTTAATCTATGGCAAAAGTTTTCAGACAATCCTGCAAAATGGCGGACATGAAAGGCAACGGCAAGATCCACAGAGAAGAAGCAAAGCAGCTAAGTAAAATCTGAACAGCCGCTGAAAATTTTTGTAAGGAACTGAACAAAATCAACCAAAGCCTCTATCTCGAAAAAAACATAAGGAGATGAAAAATGGAACTTGCCAAATGTGCTGTCGTAGCGGTATTTCTCTACTTTATCTTAAAATTGATACTATCCCAAAAGACGAAAACCCAAAATAAAGAGAGAGAGGAGAGGAAGCCTCTACCCGTTGAAGGAGCGTATAAAAAGCGCTGGCTGCTCACATACAACGAAAAAGACGCCTATAAGAAACTCCTGGATGCCGCCAGTGAAGTGGGCTATACCATTTTTTCAAAAGTGCGGCTGCTGGACCTGCTGGAGCCAGTGAGTGGAAAGAATTACAAAAGCTATTTCTATAAGGTCCAGGCCAAACATGTGGACTTTGTGCTGCTGGATAAAAAACTGGTAGCCCGATGCATAATCGAGCTGGATGATAGCTCTCATGACGAAAAAGACCGAAAAGAACGGGATTCGTTTGTGGATAAAGCCGTAACAAGTGTAGGCTATAAAATCATACATACCCGCACCGTAACGGACGAGACAATTGCTCAAATAAAGGAAGTGTTCAAAAAGAGAACTGAAGAATGACTTTCACTCCCCGGCCCGGTGCTGGGGAGTTTTTCTCAGTGATTATGCCGAGAGTGCCGAATAAATTGAAGAAGGCAAAGCATTTGCTGATTCCTGTTAAAATACATACTACGGCACACGCTGAGCGGCAGCATCGTCCGCTTTTCCTTGCGTGAAATTAAAATGTATGGTATACTTGTATCTGGTACATTTGATTGCCCCGACCGAGAAGCGGCGGGGAAAGACGGGAGGACACTATGCAGTTTGTTCTGATCCCCTTTGCCCTGTGCTTCTTGCTGTATATCCGGCAGGAGAATCAATACCGGTTCCGGGCTGCCACCGCACTGAAGATTACACTAACTATGACGCTGACCCTATGCCTGACCGTGGCGCTGGCGCGGCGGTTTTCCCCGGTGCTGCTGACGGCAGCGGTGGGGATGCTGCTATGCGCCGGGGGCGACTTCTATTTGCAGTACATCCGCCGGGATGTAAAAAAATTTACAAAGGGTATCGTGCTGTTTGGCTTGGGACAGCTGTGCAACATCGCGGCCCAGCTTCAGCTGGCTGCGTTTCACTGGAGCGCTGCGGCGGCGCTGGCCGGGCTGCTGACCCTGGCCATAGCCCTCAAGGGGGTCGGACAGTGGAATACCTCTGCCAACGACCCATGGCTGACCATTTACACCGTACTGGTGGCGACTACGGCGGCCAAGAGCCTGTCCACCGCCATTGTGCTGACCGGGACTACCGGCGGGATCCTGTTGGGAGCGGGAGGATTGCTGTTCTTCCTGTCGGACATGGTGCTGGGGATTTGGAACTATCAAAAGCCCCACATCCTGCTGGCGGACCTGAACTGGCTGCTGTATTTTTGCCGGGCAATTTATGCTGTGCGCAGGATATATCGCGGCGGTCCGATAAAAAATGCCCCCCCACATCCGTTTCGGATGTGGGGGGCGATTTGGGGATGGTGGGGGGTTATGCCTCGCCCCTGTCAGCGGTCTCCGGCTCGGTCCAATCCACCATGGTGGCGACGCAGCGGTTGATGCTCTTGCCCTCGGTGTAAAATTTCGCTTCGTAATCCGTCATCACGCCTACGGGGCCGCCTGCGTGGAGGTCTCGGGTCACATCAGACAGGGTGAAGCCAAACTGCGGGATCTCCTCCACGGACCAATCAAAGAGCTTATCGTTGTCGGTTTTGAAATGAATCTGTCCGCCGCCCTTCAGCACTTGGCGGTATTTTTTCAGGAAATTCCCGTGGGTCAACCGGCGCTTTTTCTGGTTGCTCTTGGGCCAGGGATCGCAGAAATTAATGTACAAGCGATCCACCTCGCCAGGGGCGAACAGCTCCGGCAGCAGGGCGGCGTCCGCATCGATGAAGAACACATTATTCAGCCCCTCACCGATGACCCGCTCCATGGCCACCACCATGGCGTCAGGCACCTTCTCCACGGCAATGAGCAGCGTGTCCGGCCGGGCCTTCGCCGTTCCGGCGGTGAAGCGACCCTTGCCGCAGCCCAGCTCCACCTCCAGCCTCTGCGCCTGGGGATACAGCTCCCGCCAATGGCCCCGCATGGCCTCCGGCTGGCGGATCCAGCAGCTCTCACAGGCGTCCATGCGAGGGTGCAGATTCTTCTTTTTTCGCATACGCATTTAGGTATCCTCCCGGCTCTTGCCCCGGCAGCGCGGAGCGATTTCTGCGACATCATACCACAAAATACTGCGCCCTGTAAACGGATAATATCTTTTTCACCGGAAAAAACCGGCGGAAACGGCAGGCGTTGGAGGAATGACTTGAAAAGTGTGCAAAGATTGCCGCTTTGTTTTGTGCGATATGTCAAATTCAAAAAAGATGGTCGGGAAACACTTGATAAAAATTAAACGAGATACTATAATGATGCTGTATGAAAGGGCTTCCATAACGCGCAAAAGCAGACAGGATTGCCCCCTGACAAAGCGATCTGCGACAGGCGGCGAGCCGGGCTGTGGCCGGGCCGCAGAGTAGAAGGAGGAGCTATCGTGACCAATGTTCTGTTAGAGAAAAAAAAGGCAACATTGCTGTGGCTACCATCAACCGCCCCAAGGGCCCTCAACGCCTTGAACTCTCAGGTTCTGGAGGATCTGAACGAGCTGGTGGAGCTGGTGAAGGCCGATGAAGAGATTCGCGCACTGGTGCTGACGGGCTGCGGTGAAAAGGCTTTTGTGGCCGGCGCCGACATCGGTGAGATGAGCACGCTCACTAAGGCCGGCGGCGAAGCCTTCGGCAAGAAGGGCAATGACGTGTTCCGCAAGCTGGAGACCCTGCCCATTCCCACCATCGCCGCTGTGAACGGCTTTGCACTGGGCGGCGGCTGTGAGCTTTCCATGAGCTGCGACATCCGCATCTGTGCCGACACTGCTGTGTTCGGCCAACCGGAAGCGGGTCTGGGCATCACCCCGGGCTTCGGCGGCACCCAGCGGCTGGCTCGTTTGGTAGGCCCCGGCATGGCAAAGCAGCTGATCTACACTGCTAAGAATATCAAGGCTGACGAGGCTATGCGCATCGGTCTGGTGAACGCCGTCTATCCCCTGGAGGAGCTGATGCCCGCCGCGGAGAAGCTGGCCGCCACCATCGCAAAGAACGCACCCATCGCCGTGCGGGCCTGCAAGAAGGCCATTAACGACGGCCTGCAGGTGGATATGGACGCCGCCGTGGTCATCGAGGAGAAGCTGTTTGGCAGCTGCTTTGAGAGCGCCGACCAGAAGGAGGGCATGGGCGCTTTCCTGGAAAAGCGCAAGCACGAGCCCTACCAGAATAAGTAAGTTAATTAACAGGCTCCGGCCTGATGATTAAAACGTTTCCAACAACTATAATTAAAATAGGAGGAAAACAATTATGAAAATCGCAGTATTTGGCGCAGGCACTATGGGCAGCGGTATTGCCCAGGTTTTCGCAGCGAAGGGCCACACCGCTCTGATGTATGCTTCCAGCGTCCAGAGCGCACAGCGCCATAAGGATAAGCTGGCTGCCTCTCTGGCTAAGAAGGTTGCAAGGGGCAAGATGGACCAGGCTGCCGCCGATGACATCATGTCCCGCATCCTGGTGGAGGAGATGGACGCTGCCGCCGATGCCGATCTGGTCATCGAGTGCGTCGCTGAGAACATGGCCGTGAAGAAGGACCTGCTGGCTAAGCTGGATGCTATGTGCAAGGATAGCACCATTTTCGCTACCAACACTTCCTCTCTGTCCATTACGGAGATGGCCCAGGGCCTGAAGCACCCCCTGGTGGGCATGCACTTCTTCAATCCCGTGCCTGCTATGAAGCTGGTGGAAGTGATTGCCGGCGGCAATACCCCCGCTGAGCTGGTGGAGTGGACCAAGAACCTGTCCCTGGAGATCGGCAAGACTCCCGTGGTGGTCAATGAGGCTCCCGGCTTCGTGGTCAACAAGATCCTTATTCCTTATTGTAACGAGGGCGTTTGCGTTCTGCAGGAAGGCGTTGCCTCCGCAGAGGATATCGATATTGCTATGCAGCTGGGCTGCAACCACCCCATGGGCCCCCTGCACCTGGGCGACCTGATCGGCTGGGACGTGGTGCTGAACATCATGGACGTGCTGTTCAATGAGACCCACGACAGCAAGTATCGCGCAAACGTTATGATCCGTAAGATGGTCCGTGCCGGAAAATTGGGCATGAAGTCCGGCGAGGGTATCTTTAATTACAAAAAGTAAAATTCGGTAAAGGAGAAAAGAGTATGGATTTCCATCTGACTAAGGAACAGCTGCTCGTTCGCAAGATGTATCGCGAATTTGCAGAGAACGAAGTAAAGCCCCTGGCCGCTGAAATCGACGAGGAAGAGCGCTTCCCCATGGAAACCGTCGAGAAGATGGCAAAGCTGGGTATGATGGGTATTTACTTCCCCAAGCAGTACGGCGGCGCCGGCGGCGATGTGCTGTCCTATGCAATGTGTGTGGAGGAGCTGGCAAAGGTTTGCGGTACTACCGCTGTTATCGTTTCCGCGCATACCTCCCTGTGTGCTGCTCCCATTTTTGAGAACGGCACTGAGGAGCAGAAGATGAAGTATCTGCCCGACCTGTGCTCCGGCCGCAAGATCGGCGCATTTGGCCTGACCGAGCCCGGCGCCGGCACCGACGCACAGGGCCAGCAGACCACCGCCGTCCTGGATGAGTCCGGCGAGAACTACATCCTCAACGGCAGCAAGTGCTTCATCACCAACGGTAACGTGGCTGACACCTTCGTGATCATCGCCGTCACCGGCAAGGTCACCGACAAGCGCGGCCGCAGCCTGAAGGAGATCTCCGCTTTCATCGTGGAGAAGACCGACCCCGGCTTCACCCAGGGCAAGCATGAGAAGAAGATGGGTATCCGCGGCAGCTCTACCTGCGATCTGATTTTCGAGGATTGCGTAATCCCCAAGGATCGTATGCTGGGCAAGAAGGGCGAGGGCTTTAAGATCGCCATGAAGACGCTGGACGGCGGTCGTATCGGCATCGCCTCCCAGGCTCTGGGTCTGGGTGAAGGCGCCGTCGAGGAAGCTATCAAGTACACCAAGGAGCGCGTACAGTTTGGTAAGCGTATCTCCCAGTTCCAGAACACCCAGTTCCAGCTGGCTGATATGCACACCCGTATGCAGGCTGCCCAGTATGTCGTGTACGCTGCTGCTATGAAGAAGCAGAATCACGAGCCCTACTCCATGGACGCTGCCATGGCGAAGCTGTTCGCCGCTGAGGCTGCTTCCGATGTGACCCGCCGCGCCGTGCAGCTGTTCGGCGGCTACGGTTACACCCGTGAGTATCCCGTGGAGCGCATGATGCGTGACGCCAAGATTACCGAGATCTACGAAGGCACCAGCGAGGTCCAGCGTATGGTCATTTCCAGCCACCTGGGCGTTAAGTAAGATAGGAGGTAAAAGGTAAAATGAAAATTCTTGTAACAGTAAAGCAGGTTCCCGATACCTCCGGTAAGGTGGCAGTGAACCCCGATGGCACCCTGGACCGTGCGTCCATGCAGACCATCATCAACCCCGATGACCTGAACGCCGTTGAGGCTGCTCTGGCTCTGAAGGATGAGCTGGGCTGCAAGGTGGTGGCCTTCACCATGGGTCCCCCTCCCGCAGAAGGCATGCTCCGTGAGCTGATGGCCATGGGCGTGGACGAGGGCGTCCTCATCACCGCCCGTGAGTTCGGCGGCTCCGATACTTACGCTACCTCCCAGATCATCGCCGCCGGCATCGACACCTACGGCGTGGACGAGGATGACATCATCCTGGCCGGCCGTCAGGCCATCGACGGCGATACCGCCCAGGTGGGTCCCCAGATCGCCGAGAAGCTGCATCTGCCCCAGATCACCTATGCCGGCGAGATCACCAAGGACGGCAATACCCTGACCGTGAAGCGTATGCTGGAGGACGGCTACATGACCGTGAAGGTCAAGACCCCCTGCATGATCACCTGCATCAAGGAGCTGAATCAGCCTCGTTACCTGTCCGTGGGCGGCGCCTTTGAGGCTTATAGCAAGCCCCTGGTCACCATGACCTACGAGACACTGAAGGATCACCCCCTGATCGATGCTACTACCATCGGCCTGAAGGGCTCCCCCACCAATATTCTGACCTCCTTCACGCCTCCTCAGAAGGGCGCCGGCATGATGCTCGAAGGCGCCGGCAAGGAGACCACCGACAAGCTGGCAGGCATCCTGGCCGCCAAGCACATCATCTAAGGAAGGAGATAAGAAAATGGCTTTTAATAGTGCTGACATCGGCGCCTTCAAAAACGTATGGGTTTTCTGTGAGCAGCGCCAGGGCAAGATGATGCCCACTACTTTTGAACTGATCTCCGAGGGGCGGAAGCTGGCTGACGAGCTGGGCGTAGAGCTCTGCGGCATCCTGCTGGGCGACAATGTGGACGCCATCGCCCCCGAGCTGGGCAACTACGGCGCGGACAAGGTGTATGTGTACAACAGCCCCCTGCTGAAGGACTACACCACCGACGCTTATACCAAGGTCATCTCCGAGGCAGTGGAGGACATTAAGCCCGAGATCCTGCTCTTCGGCGCCTCCAACATCGGCCGTGACCTGGCCCCCCGGTGCGCAGCTCGCCTGCACACGGGCCTGTGCGCTGACTGCACCCACCTGGACATTGATATGCCCATCTACAAGAGCTTCCTGAAGGAAGCTTCCACTCTGCCCGCCGAGCGCATCGAGAAGCTGGGTACCGTGAAGATCAACGGTGCTGACCACGATGTGTCCCGTGACATCAAGATGACCCGTCCCGCCTTCGGCGGCCACCTGATGGCTTCCATCTTCTGCCCCCGCTTCCGTCCCGCCATGGCCACTGTGCGCCCCGGCGTTATGAAGAAGCGCGAGTGCAAGAAGGATGTGGAGATCCTGCATCCCGCCTTCACCCTCACCGAGGCCGACATCAAGACCGAGGTAGTGGAGGTCGTGAAGGCTGCCAAGAAGCTGGTTGACCTGATCGGCGCCGACTTCATCGTGTCCGTGGGCCGCGGCATCAGCAAGGATGTCGAGGGCGGCATCAAGCTGGCCGAGGAGCTGGCCGAGGTTCTGGGCGGCGTCGTGGGTTCCTCCCGCGCCTGCGTGGACGCCGGCTGGATCACCGCTGACCACCAGGTGGGTCAGACCGGTAAGACCGTGCATCCCAAGGTTTACATCGCTCTGGGTATCTCCGGCGCTATCCAGCACAAGGCTGGTATGCAGGACAGTGAGTGCATCATCGCTGTGAACAAGAACGAGTCTGCCCCCATCTTTGAGGTGGCTGACTACGGTATCGTGGGTGACCTGTTCAAGGTCGTTCCCGAGCTGATTGAGTCCATCAAGGCCCAGAAGGCCGCTAAGTAAGGCTCTGTTTATCAATTCAAAAAGGGCTGTCCCATTTTGGGACAGCCCTTTCATCGTCTCTGGCGAATAATCTCCGTTTTTCTGCCAAAAGGCCCCAAGTCTGCCGCGTGCATAATTTTATCGCAAGCGGCAAAATTCCACTACTTCTCGCCTGAGAGGAATGTTTTCCCACGTACATGCCGCGGTGAAAAATGATTTGAATAATTTTGCCGCCTGCGGGCGGCAAACTCTGTGCGGCCTTTTAGCGGGGCACCCTCTATCTCTCCGTAGGGGGTACCCCGCCCACTGCGAAAAACTCTTTGCAATTGTGTAGGGGCGGACACCTCTGCCCATCTGTCTTTAGCCAATATTCAAAATTGCGTAGGGCGGAGTGATCTTATTCCGTCGCTCCCATAACAAAAACACCCCGGGCCCTCCATGGAGGACCCGGGGTGTCATTCTCTTACAGGGACTATCTTACTTCACCAAAATTTTCTTTTTCACCACAAATACGGTGCCGGTTACGGACAAAAGCATTACAGCACCCAGCAGCATAAGGTTTGCGCTGTCACCGGTGGCGGGATTAGGCTCCGATGCGGGAGCATTACTGCCGGCATCAGACGCAAGGGCGGGGATAGCTTCCGTCTTGGTTGCCTGACACACGGTGCAGGTGTAGGTCTTGACGCCGTCCGCTTCGGTAGTGGCGGTCTTGGTCACAACACCGTCATCCCAGCTGTGGACATCGGACTTGGGCAGACTCTTGGTCTGAGTCGCATCGCAGAACTTGCAGGTCTGCGTGGCAATGCCTTCGTCCTTGCAGGTGGGAGCCGTGGTCGTCTCCCACTCGCCATAGGTGTGCTCGTGGGACACGACATGCTTGTAGAGCTCCAGGGTCAGGGTGTGCGCCTGCTGGGCCAGGGCGGCGCTCTGCCCGGTGGCGTATGCCTTCGCCTCGTCACCGCTCATTTCGGCCAAAGCGGCCTTCATCTCGGCGGCCTTGTCGTAGCAGATCTGCTGCATCTTGGCCAGCTCGCTGTGGATCAGGGCATTGTCCTCCGCAGAGCACTGATCGGACAGCGCATAGTTGGACAGGGCATCCACGGTCCAGTAGTAGCCGTTTTCCCAGCCCTCGGGAAGGACGACGTATCCACTGCCCCAGTAGCTGGAGAAAGCATAGGTGCCATAGGGATCGGCCGGGGCTGTATCGGTGGTGGTAGCTTCCTTACCACCAAACTTATAGCCATCGTACATGTCGGTGGTCAGAGAGGGAAAGTAGGGGATGGCCACGGAGTACTGGCCGTGCTCCATAGCTAACCACTCGATGGTGCCGGTCTCCGGAGCATCGGCGGATTGGATCTGGAAAATGTGCCACTCCAGGTTGCCGATGTTGGCGATGTCATCAATCTTATAGTAGTCCACTATATCATGAATGCTGATCTTGCCCAGTTTGTTCTGAATGTTCGTATACAGGGAAACAACCTTGCCGTTCTTCACGTTGGAGATGGTGAAGTCCTCGGGGGCGATGGTGGAAGCGGACAGGGTATCAGAGGCCAGGAAGTAGTTCAGGCCGTTTACCAGCCGGGCGTTGGGGCTCCCGTTTGCATACGCGCAGTAGGATTTATAAACATCGATGGTATTTTCGGTCTCGCTGCCCTCATAGGTGCCGGCCTGCTTGGCCACCTCAATGAGGTTGGCGGAGGAGAGGACGTTGTCCGTGTCATCCAGATCCACCAGGCCGATGGCGCCCATATTGGGGTTCATGGTGATCATATCGGAGCTCAGCTTCACGGCGGTATAGGTGTGGCCGGTGAAGTTCTCTACATACCAGATCTCATTTTGGTCGCCGATAAGCACACCGGAGGGCTCGCCGGCACCAACCGTGTCGAAGATGTTCAGCAGTAGCTCCACGCCTTCCTTGGCGCTGGAGGCCTCGCTGAGGAGGATGGTAGCCATATCACTTTCACAGATGCCCAAATTCTCCATGGGGTCGGCATTTACCACGGCGCCATTGGGGCTGAGAGTGACCATGGCGGAGACGGAGACACCCTTTTCATTGGAGCCGACCTCCTCCATGGGGGTGTGGGGATGGCTCTGGCCGCAATCAGGGCACACACCGGAGGTATTGTCATCGGAGGTGGCAGTGTAGGCGTAGCTGTCATGGGTGAAGGTGTGGGTGAAGCCGTAGCAGCCCTCGTATACGCTGCCGGCGGCATATTTGCCGTGCTGGTTAACATGGGCAATCTTGTTGTAGCCGTTGCTATAGTCCTCACTTCGCGCCATGAAGGAAGAACCGTCGTCTGTCAGGTCAGAGCCCACATAGACCATGGTGCAGGCCGATGCGCTGATCACGCAGAGCAATAATGTGGCGGTCAGTGCTGCCATAAGGATCCAAAGCTTCTTCATTGTTTTCATTTTTGTTCTCCCTTCCTGTGCTGAACCTCCATGGCGCTGAGGAACGCACGGTTTTATGTGATGACTTGATTATACATAAATATTCACTAGTGTCAAGTAAATAATGAATAAATATTTACAAAAAATACAAACTTAGAATGTATATGCAAAATGAGAGCGTAAGAGGTATCGCCGCTTGTGAAATCCTGCCAAAGCAAAGGGGGAGCGCTTCCCGGCAGGGTGGGAATGTACCTTGACGGAGGGGGATCTTTTTCGGTATACTACAGAAAAACGGAGGAGGAATTCACGATGGGATTTGTCGCGATGATCGGCCTGATTTTCGGACCCCTTGTCAGCCTGCTGTTTGCGGCGTGGTTTTATGTGCGCTGGCAGAACGAGGAGGACGAGGAGCTGGCGCAGAAAAATAGAAAGGTTTGCTTCCGCGCCCTTATTGCTGCGGGTATATGCCTGGTGGTGTTCGGCGTGTTGAAGCTGATATTCCCCATTGCACCGTGAAAATACAATAAAAAAGCCGCCGGGAGGCGGCTTTTTTGTGTCCGGTTGCCCCGGAAGGGGCAACTCTTTTTTTGCCTGCGTCCATAGGTGTAAGATCGAACCACATGAGCAGGGGGGCGGTGCGGCCTCTTTTGCAGGAAAAGGAGGGCTTATGGACGTATATGGGTATATCCGCGTGTCCAGTGTGGACCAGAACGAGGACAGGCAGCTGATCGCACTGCGGGGCAAGGGCGTGGCGATGCGGCACATCTATTTGGACAAGCAGTCGGGAAAGGACTTTCACCGGCCTCAGTACAAGCGGCTGGTGAAGGCATTAAAGCCGGGCGACCTGCTCTATGTGCTGAGCATTGACCGGCTGGGGCGGGACTACAGGGAGATCCAGCAGCAATGGCGGCTGCTGACCAAGGAAAAAGGGGTGGACATCTGCGTGCTGGACATGCCGCTGCTGGACACCAGGCAGGGAAAAGACCTCATGGGCACATTTATAGCCGATCTGGTGCTGCAGATCCTGTCCTTTGTGGCCCAATCAGAGCGGGAAAACATCCGCCGCCGACAGCAGGAGGGCATCGCGGCGGCCAAGGCCCGGGGGGTGAAGTTCGGCCGCCCGCCGCTGCCGCTGCCGGAGAATTTCTATGAGGTCCACCGCCGCTGGCGGAACAAGGAGCTGACCCTCCGCCAGGCGGCGGAGGCCTGCGGCATGCCGACAGGGACCTTCTACGGCAAGGCGGTGAAATTTGAAAAGGGGCTTTAAAAAAAGTGTGGAAAATTTGGAAAGGTATACCTTTGCAAATCGCAAGGGTATACCTTTCATAATATAAGTATACTGGAAAATATTGATTTTACAAGGAGAAAAAGTGCGATTAAATGTAGAAAAAGAGCGTTTTAAATTGTATACATTTCAATTCTGTTGAATAGAGAGGAGAGCGTATGAAGAAGCATGGTGGAGCCATAGTTTTTGTGGTAATTCTGATGGTGGTGGGATTTTTTTTCTTTAAAGATGAATTGCATATAGACATAAAAAATCCGTTTGCGGGAAAGTCGGAGGTCCCGGATTCCGTGGTGGAGGAGATGCTGGCCGAGACAACGGACTCCATAGGCTATAGCGCGGATGAGGCTACCTATACCTGGGAGGCAAAGCATACCCCCGACCGGGAGCAGCACCAGGACACAGTGGAGCTGACCCTGGTTTTTAGCGGCAAGTATGGGGCGGCCACCGTTAAAAGGACGCAGACCTATCAGCATTACAAGGAAAATGACACTTGGAGTGCTTGCGGATCCGGCGATTATGAGGTCGTGGATGTACAATGGAACTTGGAGAAATTGCTGGATGGAAAGACGTATACAGGAACATACGATGACGGAAGTGGTTACACAGTGACGCTCTCTGACCTGGATCTGAGTGCGATGACGGTTACGGCGACATACAGCTATACCCCGCCTGAGTCAAAACAGTATCAGTATAACTGTGAGATGTATTGTGTTAAAAACTTGAAGGGGGAGCGGGTAGATAGGCTGAGCGGAACGGTGAAATGCCATATTGAAGAAATTGAAGAATATGGTGAAATGAGAGGCTACTATATAGAGGAACCGGTAGGAAGCTTGTGGCGCAGTAAGAGCGGGTACGATTTTGATTATGATAATCTGAAAGATGTAGAGGTTTATTTCCGTTTCTATGATCCGATAACAGGCTATGGTGATGTTCGTGTGCGGAGCATTGCATGGTATGAAAGATAAAAAAGTATGCTAACGGCTTGCTGCCGCAGGGGAAATCTGCCGTGCTTATGACAATGATATTCATTTATGCGTATAGCCATTTTTGAATTAAGAAACAGAAAAAGGAGAAAGAGTATGAAGGTTAAGAAATTTGCGGTGCTTTTGATCGCTGTCGCTATGATTTTCAGCATGACCGCTTGCAGCAAAATGCGCCAACGGCTGCGGAAGGCCCGCTAATCCCAATTGTTTGGCGGGTATGTGTGATACATGCTGTGTATATTGGTCGGGGATGAATGGCTGCCGCACCAGCAAATACCACTGAACAAATGATAAAAAACAGTACCCCCCGGGACTGCGCAGCAGTCCCGGGGGTGTACTATAATAGCCCACCTGTAAGCGGGGCGGCGAGGACGCCGCCCCCTACGAATTCTACCGGTAAACAGTGCGTAAGGGCGGACGCCCCAGCCTGCCTGCCACCTGCACCGCACCCCATGTAAAAAACCGTGTCATTGCGAGGGCGCAAAGCGCCCGTGGCAATCCGCATCCCCCGTTCCTCCAAAAAAACCGACCGGCCACAGGGCCGGTCGGTTTCCTATTGAAATGCAAGATCCCTCACTCAAAATCCGGATACCCGTCCTTGAGGCTCTCGTCATAAATGGCGCGCTCGCCGCCGATGAACTTGGGGCGGACCCGGGCGGCCAGGACGATGGCGCTGCCGATATGGCTCTGATCCAGCCGCACGGGGACAGCCACCTTCTTCAGGTGCATGCCGATAAGGGTGCCGCCGATGTCCAGGCCCGCGTCGGCCTTGATCTCCTCCAGCGCCACGGGGTGGCGGAAGCTGTTATAGGCGGCGGTGGCGAAGGAGCTGCCGGCCTTGGGCTGGGGCTTCACGTTCACGATCTCCGCGCCCGGCACGGCCTCATGCTCCACGATCAGCGCCCGGTTCAGATGCTCGCAGCACTGGGCGGCGATGTAGATGCCCTGGGGGGCAAAGACACTGTTCAGGCCATTAAAAATGGCCTGGGCGATCTCCGGCGTGGACCAGCTGCCCACACGCTTGCCCACCACCTCACTGGTGCTGCAGCCCACCACAACGATCTGCCCCTGGTGCAGGTGCGCCTGGTCCACCAGCTGCTGGGCAGCCTTGGCCGCCTCACTCTGTACCTGCCAAAACAGATCCTTCTGTTCCAATTCATGCACGGTTCCAGCCATAGAATCTCATCCTTTCCTGTGGGGAAAAACCACTGCCCTTAGTGTATCACTGCAGGCCCAGTTTGTCCAGTGCCTTGCTGCGCTTGAGCAGGAAGAAAAGGATCAGACCGATGGCCAGGCCCATAACGGCCTGCACCAGGTTGCCGGGGATGCTGGCGGCGGCGCCGATGCCCTTGCCCAGGAGCAGGGCGGCATAGCCAAAGTAGCCAGCGACCATAATCACCTCAGCCACAATGCCGCTGACCACATAGCCGCCTGCCTTGCGGCCCATGGCCTTGGCCAGAAGTGCTGCGGCAATGGCCATGCAGCCCTTGATGACGAAGGTGCCGGGGGCGTAATGGGCATAGCCGTTGAGCAGGTCCGTGAGCATGGAGCCGATGCCGGCGGCAGCACCGCCCCACCAGGGGCCCAGCAGCCAGCCGGACAGCAGCACGCAGCAGTCACCCAAATTCACATACCCCTGCATGGGGGACGGAATTTGAATGACCATCGTGGCCACATAGGTCAGCGCCGCCATCAGCGCGGCATAGACTAATTTACGGATGCGAAGATCTTTCATACAGGTCACCTCTTGCTTTTTTGTTCTGTCTGTATTATAGTGGGAACTGGATATATTAAAATACCCATAGCGATATTATTCGATAATACCAGATGGAGGGCGACATGCTGACCTATACACTGGAAAAGCAGAAAAAGGAGAGCCTATACGAGCAGCTATATCGCTTTATCCGGGAGGATATTCTCTCCGGGCGGCTGCACTCCGGGGAGAGGCTTCCCTCAAAGCGGACCCTGGCCCAGCACCTGGAGGTGAGCACCATTACGGTGAAAAACGCCTACGAGCAGCTGCAGGCGGAGGGGTATATCCACGCACGGCAGCGCTGCGGCTACTTTGTGTCGGAGGTGGAACGCCCGCCGGAGAGCCGGCAGACGGCGCGGCCTGCGCAGGCAGGCCGGGAAAGGGAGCAGGGGTGGTTTTTGGATTTCGCCTCCGGGACCATGGATCCGGCGTACTTCCCCTTCACCGTTTGGGCCAGGCTTATGCGCCAGACCCTTCTGGAGCAGGACAAGCAGCTGCTGCGGGCGGCGCCCTACAACGGGGCCGCGGAGCTGCGGCGGGCCATTGCGGGATATCTGCAGCAGTTTCGGGGGATGCAGGTGGATCCGGAGCAGATCATTGTGGGCGCCGGGACGGAGCTGCTGTATCATCTGCTGATCCAGCTTTTGGGCCGGGACAAGTGCTACGCTGTGGAGGATCCCGGTTACAGCAAGATTGCCGCTATTTATGAGAGCAATCAGGTGCAGGTACAGTACGTCGGCATCGACGAGGCGGGGCTTTCTGCCGCTCAGCTGCGCCGGCACTTGGCTCAGGTGGTGCATATTTCACCTACTCACCACTATCCCACCGGCACGGTGATGCCCATCGGCCGGAGGCAGGAGCTGCTGCGGTGGGCGGCGGAGCAGCCGGAGCGGTATATTCTGGAGGACGACTATGACAGCGAGTTCCGCTTTGTGGGGCGGCCCATCCCGTCCCTGTACTCCACGGACGAGAATGAGCGGGTGGTGTATCTGAACACGTTTTCCAAGACTATTGCGCCGTCCATCCGTATCAGCTATATGATCCTGCCTCCGAAGCTCCTGGAGCGGTACCGGGAGAAGCTGGGGTTTTACGCCTGCACCGTGTCGGGCTTTGAGCAGTATACCCTGGCGAAGTTTTTGGAGCAGGGATATTTTGAGCGGCATTTGGGCCGGATGCGCAATCGATACCGACAGAAGCGTGACCAGGTGATAACGGCATTTTTGCAGGGGCCTTTGGCGGGGCGGGTGAAGATCACCGGCCAGGACGCGGGGCTGCATTTCCTGGCGGAGCTGCAGACAAGCCTGCCGGACGATGTCCTGCAGCACCGGGCGGCGGAAAAGGGGCTAAGGCTCGCCATGCTGTCGGACTACTATCATGACAAAAAGGGTGTTCGGCAGCACACCCTTGTGGTGAACTATTCGGGGCTGAATCTCCAGCACCTGCCCCGGGCCCTGGAATATCTGGCGGATATTATAAAGGAGGGATCGTAGTGTACGATGAATTGACCAGAAGTGACATTCAGAAAATGCAGGAGGAGATCGACTACCGCATGCGGGAGCTGCGGCCAAAGCTTATTGAGGATGTGCAGACCGCCCGGGCCTTTGGCGACCTCAGCGAGAACTTTGAATACAAATGTGCCAAGCAGGAGAAAAACCGGAATGATAGCCGCATCCGCTATCTGCAGCGGATGATCAAGACCGCTAAGGTCATTGAGGAGCGGACCGAAGCAGACACAGCGGGCCTATATGACACGGTGGAGATTTACATGGAAAACACCGGGAAAAGCCGAAAAATCACCCTGGTGACCACCCTGCGGCAGGACGCCCTGAAGGGGCTCATCAGTAAGGAATCCCCTGTGGGCCGGGCGGTGCTGGGCCACAGGGCCGGGGACCGGGTGCAGGTGCAGATGGAAAACGGCAGCACCTACTGGCTGCAGATTCGCAGCGTGGAAAAGGGAAGGGACGACGGATCCATTCCCATCGGCAGCTTTTGACAGGGAGGGATGCACTATGAAAAAACCTTGGGCCATTGTGTCCGGTGGGCGGTTTTCACCCTTGGCGGACATTGAAAAGTGCGGTTATATCATCGCCTGTGACCGGGGCTACGAGTACCTGCGCGAGGCCGGGCTGCGGCCAGATCTGCTGGTAGGGGATTTTGACTCCTACACGGGGCCGCTGCCCAGGGATGTACCCCGGCTGGACCTACCGGTGGAAAAGGACGATACCGACACCATGGCGGCCATTCGCCACGCAGTTACTGTCGGCTGCGGGGAAATATGGCTTTACTGTGCCATGGGAGGGCGGCTTGACCATCTGCTGGGAAACCTGCAGGCGGCAGCCTTTGCCGTAAAGCACGGGGTGTGGGTGCGGATCATCGATCGGGAGACGGAGATACGGGTCTTTACCGGTGGGTGCATCACCGTGCCGGAGCGGGAAGGCTGGTCCCTTTCGGTGCTGGCCCTGTCGGACCGGTGTACCGGGGTGAGCATCCACGGGACCAAATATGAGCTGGAGAATGTCACGGTGGAGAACAGCTTTCCCATCGGTGTGAGTAACCAGTGGCAGGGGGACGCAGAGATTAGCGTAGCGGCCGGCGTGCTGGCGGTGATGGAATCCAAAATGTGAAGAGAATACCGGATTTTCTATGAAAAATCCGGTATTCTTTTCATATTCCGGGAAAAAGGTGGCACAATAGGGATATCTTTATGCGAGGGGATGGAAGCTATGACATCAAAACGCTTGGGGCGGCAGACCGTGCGGCTGGGGAGCCCGGTGAGTGTCCTGTCCTACGCCAACATCGGCGGTAAACAGGAGGCCCAGGGCCCGCTGGCCGGCTATTTCGATGAGCTGAATCAGGACGCCTACTTCGGGCAGAAAAGCTGGGAGAAGGGAGAATCCGCCATGCAGCAGTTCGCCCTACGGCGGGCCATGGAGAAGGGGGGACTTATACCGGAGGACCTGGACTATGTGCTGGCAGGGGATCTGCTGAATCAGTGCATCGGCACCTCCTTTAGCCTTCGGGACTTCAAAATCCCCTTTTACGGCCTCTATGGTGCCTGTTCCACCATGGGCGAAAGCCTGTCCCTGGCGGCTCTGCTTATCGACGGCGGCTTTGCCTCTATCGTGGCCGCTATGACCAGCTCCCATTTCTGCACCGCCGAGCGGCAGTACCGGATGCCTGTGCTCTACGGCAACCAACGCACACCCACGGCCCAGTGGACCGCTACGGCCTCCGGCTGCTGCATCCTGGGCGCCCAAGGGGACGGGCCGTATATTACCCATGTCACCTGCGGGCGCATTGTTGACATGGGCATCAAGGATGCAAACAACATGGGGGCGGCCATGGCCCCGGCAGCTTACGATACCCTCTCGGCGCTCTTTCGAGAGACGGGGACGGGGCCGAAGGACTACGACCTTCTGATCACCGGGGATCTGGGGATGCTGGGCCGCGACATTGTGGTGGATCTTTTCCGGGAGGACGGCTTGGATATGGGAAAGAATTACACAGATTGCGGGCTGCTGCTCTATGACCGGGAAAGGCAGGATATGCATGCCGGGGCCTCCGGCTGCGGATGCTCGGCGGCGGTGCTGAATGGGTATCTGCTGGGAGGCATCCGAGCGGGGCGATGGAAAAAAAATCGTTTTCGCTCCTACCGGGGCCTTGCTTTCGCCTACCTCGTCCTTCCAGGGAGAGAGCATCCCCGGCATCTGTCACGCAGTGGTCATCGCTGCGGGAAAGGAGAACTGACATGCAGTATTTACAGGCATTTTATGCGGCGGCGTGCTGTGCGCCATCGGCCAGCTGCTCATCGACAAGACGCAGCTCACCCCGGCCCGGATCCTCACGGGTTATGTGGTAGCGGGGGTGCTGCTCCAGGCGGTGGGCGTGTATCAGTATGTGGTGGATTGGGGCGGAGCCGGAGCCACGGTGCCCCTGACGGGCTTCGGCTATTGTCTGGCTAAGGGGGTAGCCAAGGCTGTGGCCGAGAAGGGGATTTTGGGCGCATTTACCGGCGGACTTACCGCCACGGCAGGCGGCGTTGCGGCGGCTGTGTTTTTCGGCGTGCTCATGGCAATTATCTTCAAACCGAAGGATAAACGTTGACAAATACCCCTTGGGGGTATATAATCACTGGGTAATAAAAAATACCCCCAGGAGGTATATGGAAATGGATTGTTGCTGCTGCCATCAGAAAACCAAGCACCGCTCTCCGGAGGAGCAGAGGTGCCTGATAAATCGGCTCAGCCGCATTGAGGGGCAGGTCCGGGGCCTGCGGGATATGCTGCAGAAGGATGCCTACTGTACAGATGTTTTGGTGCAGGTGTCAGCGGTGAATGCGGCGCTGAACAGCTTCAGCAAGGAGCTGCTGGCCACCCATATCCGCACCTGCGTGGCCGACGGCATCCGCCGGGGGGACGACGAGGTCATTGACGAACTGGTGACCACGCTGCAGAAGCTCATGAAGTAAGGAGGGCTTACTATGACGAAACAATTTGCCGTGACGGGTATGACCTGCGCGGCCTGCTCAGCTCATGTGGAGCGGGCAGTGGCGCAGTTGCCGGGAGTCCGGTCGGCGGCGGTGAACCTAATGCTGGGACGGCTGAACGCCAGCTATGATGAAAACCAGGTCACATCCCAGCAGATCATTGATGCAGTGATCCGGGCCGGCTACGGCGCCCGGGAAGCGGACGAGAGAGACCTGGCCCCGGATAAGCAGCAGGATGAGGTGGTCCGGCGCATGGGCCACCGGCTCCTGTGGTCGATCATGTGTCTGGTGCCGCTGTTTTATATCAGTATGGGCCACATGCTGGGCCTGCCGATACCCGGCGTGTTCCACGAAAACCACCTGATTATGGCGCTGACGGAGCTGGCACTGGTGATCCCCATTCTGATTCTGAACCGGGCCTATTTCACCGTGGGATTTTCCAGGCTGTTTCGGGTCAGCCCCAATATGGATTCTTTGGTGGCCTTGGGCGCAGCGGCGGGTTTGGTGTATAGTCTCATTGAAATGGGCTTGCTCATTGCAGGCCGGATCGAGGGCATGCCGGACCTGTATTTTGAGTCGGCGGGCATGATCCTCACCCTGGTCACCGTGGGCAAGTATTTGGAGCAGCGCTCCCGTAAAAAGACTACCGGGGCCATCTCGGCCCTGCTGCGCCTGGCGCCGGACAGCGCCCTGGTGCGCCGGGACGGCCGTGAGGTTACGGTTCCGGCGGAGGAGATCGTGATGGGAGACACCGTCATCGTCCGTCAGGGAGGTAAGATCCCTGTGGATGGCGTGGTGACTGCCGGAGCCGCCTCGGTGGATGAATCCGCCCTCACCGGAGAGAGCTTGCCGGTGGAAGGGGAGGGGGCCACTGTGTCATCGGCAACGGTGGTGCTCTCCGGCTATCTGGAGCTGGAGGCTCGGCGGGTAGGCAGCGATACCACCCTTTCTCAGATCGTGCGGCTCATGGAGGAGGCGGCCTCCTCCAAGGCGCCTATCTCCCGGCTGGCGGACCGCATCAGCGCCGTGTTTGTGCCGGTGGTCATTGGTATTGCTGTGGCGGCGGCGCTGCTGTGGCACTTTGCGGGGGGCCAGGGCATCCGCTTTTGCCTGTCCATTGGTATCGCGGTGCTGGTAATCTCCTGCCCTTGTGCATTGGGCCTGGCGACACCGGTGGCCATTATGGTGGGCACGGGCAAGGCCGCTCAAAGCGGCATCCTCATTAAATCCGCCGAGAGCCTGGAAATGCTGGGTAAGGCCCAAACCGTGGTGCTGGACAAGACCGGCACTGTTACAGAGGGCAGGCCCCGGGTCACAGACATTATCTCTATCGGTATCACTGAGGAGGAGCTGCTGCAGGTGGCTGCCTCGGTGGAAAAGCCCTCGGAGCATCCTCTGTCTGTGGCCATTGGCCAGGCCGCTGAGGAGCGGGAGCTGGCGCTATCCCCGGTAACAGATTTCACAGCTGTTCCCGGCGGCATCTGCGCCAACCTGGACGGCGCCGCCATCTATGCCGGAAATCTGGACTACATGACCCGCTGCGGCATAGACACCAGTTCGATTTCCGATACGGCCCAGACCTTGGCCCGGCAGGGAAAAACAGCCCTGTATTTCGCCCGTGAAAGCCGGCTTTTGGGTCTTATCGCCGTGGCGGATGTTGTGAAGCCTGACAGCGCCGCCGCCATAAAGACCCTCCGGGAGACGGGACGGGAGGTAGTGCTGCTCACCGGCGACAACGAGACCACTGCCCAGGCCATTGCCAGGCAGGTGGGCGTTTCCCGGGTGATTGCCCAGGTGCTGCCCACGGATAAAGCTGCATGTGTCGAAAAGCTCCAAAAGGAGGGCCGCTGTACTGTCATGGTAGGTGACGGCATCAACGACGCCCCGGCCCTGGCACGAGCGGATGTGGGCTTGGCTATCGGTGCAGGCACGGATATTGCCATTGAGTCGGCGGATGTGGTACTTATGCGCAGCTCCCTGTGGGATATCGTCACCGCAACGGAGCTGTCCCGGGCCGTTATCCGCAACATACGGGAGAACCTGTTCTGGGCGTTTATCTACAATGCCATCGGCATCCCCGTGGCGGCGGGCGCACTGTATCCGGCCCTGGGCCTTACCCTAAACCCCATGATCGCTGCCGCGGCCATGAGTCTCAGCTCCGTGTGTGTGGTGACCAATGCCCTGCGCCTGCGCCTGTGGAAGGGGCCGGTCTGCCCGGTAACAGAAGGAAAACAGCAAAGGAAAATCAAACTGAAAAACAGGAGGAAACCGGTATGAACAGAACTTTGACCATTGAGGGCATGATGTGTGCCCACTGTGCCGCCCATGTGGAGAGCGCGCTGAACGCCCTGCCCGGGGTCAGCACCCATGTGGACCTGGAGAAAAAGACCGCCGCCGTTACAGCGGGTCCGGAGGTCACGGACGATATGCTGCGCAAGGCTGTGAAGGACGCCGGGTACAAGGTTACGGCGATCCGGTGAGCGGGAGAGTGCCTATGGGGTGGATCCGTCCCATGTAAACCATTCAATCAATAGAAAGCCGGATGCTCGCAGACGCGGGCATCCGGTGAGGCTGTCGATAAAGTGGCAAGATTTGCGATAACAGTAAGGAAGGGAGTGTGAGGGAAACCCAAGAAGGGTGTCCCTCACCATTGAAATCAGTAGTTTTTGAAACTTTTTCAAAGTTTCAAAAACTCAGGCAGCGGGGCGAAAAGACTTTTTCGACACGCTGACCGGATGCCTGCAGATACAGGCATCCGGTTTTTAGTGTCAAAAAATTACTTGTCCAGCTCCTCATCCAGCCGGTCCAGGCTGCAGAGCATCTCCTCAAATCCGGAGAGATCCGTTTCCCGGAGCACATCCCGGGCGGCCTGGAGCTTTTCACCGAAGCTTTGCAGCAGCTCCTCATAGCGGACGCTGTTCTCGCTGCACCAGGCACGCTGCTGGGCCACCAGCTCGTGGATGCGCTGGATGGTCTGGGCCCGGAATTCCTCTGTCCGGCGGTGGGCGCTGATCTCGATATCTGCGATGTGGTCCCGGATCTTAGCGTATTCATCTGCCTGGACCTGCAGCTCGTCGCACCGTGCCTGGGTTTGGCGCAGTGCTTCCTGCGCAGCCCGGTTTTCTTCCTCCAGGCGCTGTACCTGCTGGGTGAGCACCTCGTTTTCCCGGTGGGAATCCTCACAGCTCTTCACCTGGCGGTGTAGGACGGCAAGCTGCCGGATGAGGCCGTCGTTCTGCCGGCGCAACTCATCGGCGGCGCTGGTCAGCTCCTCCACTTGGGCCTGATTTTCCTTGGTGATCTTCCCAATGTAGGCGACCACATCCTCTCGGTCAAAGCCGCCGAACATCCGCGTTCTGAAATTTGCGCTCATAGCATCCTCCGTTACACCCGGGGCATCTGTCGAAATGCCGCGGAAAATCGCATATCATTTTCTTCTACAATAGCACAAACTTGGCTCTATGACAAGCGAGAAATGCTCTGAAAAAAAACAAGAAGTTTTTTTCAAAAAAAGCTTGCATTTTATATTAGGACGTGGTATTATATTTAAGTCGCCAGAAGTTAAGTATGCGCCGTTAGCTCAGCTGGATAGAGCGTCTGGCTACGGACCAGAAGGCCGGGGGTTCGAATCCCTCACGGCGTGCCAATTTCAAGAGCCGGGAAACCTCAATGGTTTCCCGGCTCTTTTTATATTTTTAAAGGGCTTCGGAGTTATCTATTTCTTCATTGTGCTGCAGGATTCTGAATTGAATCTGCAAAATATACATCCAAATTACCTGTGAACTAACTAAAAACGGCGGCTATTTGCCCGGCGGGGTACCATCTAAAAACGGTTATCTCTGACGTGAAATTCGCTGATTTGCTTACTCTGTGATGTGCTTGTTTTTATCAAAGGGGGCGGAGGTGATCTTTATAAGGGATGGGTAGAAGGATACGGACATGCAACTTTTACATAGGAAAAAATAATTTACTTATATTTAACTTGCCTTTGCTTTCGGATTTTACTCGCAGGAATTACGATAAAACCGTGGTCAAGAGAATCAAGAAAACAACAGTACAAGGAGGTAACAAAGATGAAAAAGAGAATTGGATGTATTGCAGCGGCTATGCTGCTGGTATTTGCGCTGGTGGGCTGCGGAAACAACGCCGCCAAGGAGCCGGTGTCTACCGATGGTTCCACCTCTATGAGCAAGGTCATCGGCGCCCTGAGCGAGACCTTTGAGGCCGATACCGGTATCACCGTAACTTACAACGCCACTGGCTCTGGCTCCGGTATCCAGGCCGTTGAGGAGGGCCGCTGCGATATCGGCCTGTCCAGCCGCAGCCTGAAGGACGAGGAGAAGGCTAAGGGCCTGCAGGAGACCGTGCTGGCCTACGACGGCATCGCCATGATTGTAAACCCTGCCAACCCTGTCCAGGAGCTGGATCTGGAGACCATCGCAAAGATCTACACCGGAGAGATCACCAACTGGAAGGACGTGGGCGGCAATGACGCTGAGATCGTGCTCATCGGCCGCGAGGCCGGTAGTGGTACCCGGGATGGCTTTGAATCCATCAGCGGCACCAAGGATAAGTGCCAGTATCGCCAGGAGCTGACCTCCACCGGCGACGTTATTACCACCGTGGGCAGCAATCCCGATGCCATTGGCTATGCCTCTCTGGCCTCTGTGAAGGATACCGTAAAGGCCCTGACCGTGGGCGGTGTGGCTCCCAGTGAGGCAACTGTGAAGGACGGCAGCTATGTGGTGCAGCGTCCCTTCGTCCTGGTGACTAAGGATGGGACCAAGCTCTCCGACAGCGCACAGAAGTTCTTCGACTACATCACTTCCGATGCAGCCAGCCAGATCATCAGCAAGGCAGGAGCAGTGCCTGTAAAGTAAGGAATAGGAGCGGCGGTACCCCGGTGCCGCCGCTTCCTTCCATTGAGGTAAGATATGAAGAAAAACAGAGTATTTGAAAATGTCGTCCACGGCATTTTCCTTCTGCTGGGACTAATCACCGTGGGGTGCGTGCTGCTCATCACGGTGTATCTGATTATTTCCGGCATCCCGGCCATCAAGGAGATCGGGCTGGTGAAATTCCTGTTCGGCAAGGAGTGGGCCTCTACGGCGGCCGAGCCCAAGTTCGGCATCCTGCCCTTTATCCTCACCAGTGTGTATGGCACAGCCGGTGCTATCCTCATCGGTGTGCCGGTGGGCTTTTTTTACCGCAGTGTTTCTGTCCAAGCTGGCCGGAAAAAAGGTGCGCTCCGCCATGGAGACCGCCGTCAGTCTGCTGGCGGGCATCCCGTCGGTGGTATATGGCCTGGTGGGCATGCTGGTGCTGGTGCCGGCGGTGCGCAGCATCTTTCATGTGCCGGACGGAGCCAGCCTGCTGGCGGCCATCATTGTGCTGGCCATTATGATCCTGCCCAGCATCATCAAGGTGTCTGTCACGGCGCTGGACGCCGTGCCGAAGGAGTATGAGGACGCCTCCCTGGCCCTGGGTGCGTCTCCGGTGGAGACGTTCTTCAGGGTGTCCGTACCCGCTGCAAAGAGCGGCATTGCCGCAGCGGTGGTGCTGGGCGTGGGCCGCGCCATTGGCGAGGCCATGGCCGTGATGATGGTAGCGGGCAATGTGGCCAATATGCCCAGCCTGTTCCAAAGCGTGCGTTTCCTGACTACGGCGGTGGCCAGCGAGATGTCCTATTCCAGCCCCGGCAGCCTGCAGCGCAACGCCCTGTTCTCCATTGCATTGGTGCTGTTCCTGTTCATTATGCTTCTGAACGCGGCGCTGAATTTCTTTCTGAAGCGGGATAAGGAGAAGTGATATGAGCAGAAAAAGAAAGAGTTATATTGCCCTCATGCGCGGCGTGATGTATGTCTGCAGCGGCCTCACGGCGGCGCTGCTGCTGTTTCTGCTGGGGTATGTGCTATATAAGGGAATCCCCAATATCAGCTGGGAGTTCCTCTCCACCAAGCCCAGCCATCTCACCGAGCGCATCGGCATCCTGCCGGACATCCTCAACACGGTGTATATCGTTCTGGCGACATTGGTGATCGTGCTGCCGCTGGGTGTGGGTGCCGCCATCTACTTGACGGAATATGCCCAGAATAAGCGCGTGGTGGCGGCCATCGAGTATGCCGCCGAGACCTTGTCCGGCATCCCGTCCATCATCTATGGCCTGGTGGGTATGCTGCTGTTTTCCAATAACTTCGGCACCTGCCTGCTGGCCGGCGCACTGACCCTGGTGATCATGAATCTGCCCACGGTCATGCGGACCACCCAGGAGAGTCTGAAAACTGTACCCCAAAGCTACCGGGAGGGCGCCTTCGGCCTGGGAGCGGGGAAGTGGCGGGTCATCCGCACGGTAGTGCTGCCCGGCTGCATGGACGGCGTAGTCACCGGGTGCATCCTCTCTGTGGGACGTATTTTAGGCGAGTCGGCGGCGCTGCTGTTCACGGCGGGCTTCGCCCACGCCATCAATGACCTGTTCAGCGGCCTTGTCAGCCCCGGCGCCACGCTGACCGTGGCCCTCTATGTGTATGCCAAGGAGGAGGGTGAATTCGGTGCCGCCTTTGCCATCGCCGCTATTTTGATGTTTTTGACGCTGATTATCAATTTCTGCCTCGCTGGTGGGCAAATACTTTGCCAAAAGGAGAAGCGTATGAGTGATATTATTACGGCGGAAAATCTGCAGCTCTGGTACGGAGATACCCATGCCCTGAAGGGGATCGATATGGCCATCCCCGAAAAGAACATCACGGCCCTCATCGGGCCCTCCGGCTGCGGAAAGTCCACCTTTCTGAAAACCCTGAACCGCATGAACGACCTGATCCCCTCGGTGCGGATCACCGGGGAGGTGCGCTATAACGGCCGCAGCATTTTCGATAAGGACGTGGACGTGTGCGCCCTGCGGCGGGACATCGGCATGGTGTTCCAAAAGCCGAATCCCTTCCCCATGAGCATCTATGATAACATTGCCTACGGTCCCCGTACCCACGGGACCACCTCTAAAAAAGAGCTGGATGAGATCGTGGAGCAGGCCCTGCGGGACGCGGCCATCTGGGACGAGGTGAAGGACCGACTAAAAAAGAGCGCCCTGGGGCTCTCCGGCGGTCAGCAGCAGCGGCTGTGCATTGCCCGGGCGCTGGCCGTGCGGCCCCAGGTCCTGCTGATGGACGAGCCCACCTCGGCCCTGGACCCCATCTCCACCTCCCGTATTGAGGAGCTGGCCCTGCAGCTGAAGGAGCGGTACACAATAGTCATGGTGACCCACAATATGCAGCAGGCCGTGCGTATTTCGGATAACACAGCGTTTTTCCTGCTGGGCGAGCTGGTGGAGTTCGGCCAGACGGAGAAGCTGTTCTCCCAGCCCAAGGAAAAGCGGACAGAGGATTACATAACAGGAAGGTTTGGGTGATGCCATGAGAAGCAGATTTGACGAGCAGCTGAAGCTGCTGAATCGGAAAATGACAGATATGGGCGGCGAGTGCGAGAGCATCATTGCCGCCGCCGGCAAGGCACTGCTGCAGGGCAGCGCAGAGGACGCCCGCCGGGCTCAGGAGCAGGGACACCGTATTGACCAGCTGGAGCGGGAGATCGAGTCCATCTGTCTCAAGCTCCTGCTGCAGCAGCAGCCCGTGGCCCGGGATCTGCGGGTGATCTCCGCGGCGCTGAAGATGATCACCGACATGGAGCGCATCGGTGATCAGGCAGAGGACATTGCCGAGATTATTACCACCCTGGGTGGCCGGACCGGCGCGGAGTGTCGGGACATCCGGGTCATGGCGGAGGCTACCATCAAAATGGTCACCGACAGTGTGGATGCCTATGTGCGGCAGGATCTGAGCTTGGCCCGGGCGGTGATCGAGTACGATGACGTGGTAGACGAGGCGTTCTGCCGGGTCAAGGGAACCCTCATCGCTATGATCGCGCAGAATACCGCCGATGGCGAATACGCCCTGGATCTGTTGATGATCGCCAAATATTTTGAGCGCATCGGCGATCACGCCGTAAACATCGCCGAGTGGGTGGAGTTTTCCGTTACCGGCGAGCATAAGAGTGACAGCATGTAATGATCCTTCCCCGGGATGGGAGAGTTTTAGCGGCCCCGAGCGGCGCATTCAGCGCGGCCCGGGGCCGCCTTGCCGTGTGTGTCCCAAATGGACTGCCCGCCCTGCCGCCCGGTTCGACGCCCTCCGCATCTCCGCCGTGCTATACTGCTCAATATCCGATGAAGGGGGGGCCTGCCGTGGCGTCTGCGCTGCCGGACCTGCTTGTTCAGGCCGGCATCTTTTGCCTGCTGTTTCTGCCGCACCGGCATAAATACAGCCGCAGCCGCCGGCTGCTGTCCGGAGCGCTTTATATTTATTTCTGCATTGTGCTGGATCTGACGTTGCTGCCGGTGCTGTGCAGGGTGCCCTATGTGCCGGCGCACAGGTTCTCGGTAAATCTTTATCCCTTTCGGGACCTGCTCCACGGCTGGGGTGATAGTGTAGGGCAGATCCTGCTGAATGTACTGCTGTTCTTGCCCTTTGGAGTGCTCCTACCCCGGCGTACCGGCAGAGGATTTTTCATTACGCTTTTTCAGGCGGCCCTATGCAGCGCCACCATCGAGCTGCTGCAGCCTTTTTTTGACCGCACCTGTGATATTACAGATCTCATTACCAATGTCGCAGGCTGCGCCTGCGGGTACTTGATCGGGCTGCCCCTGGCACAGCCGCTGCAGCGCCTGGGGGAACGGCTGGATCGGACAGAAAAAAACCGGCGCCGCTGAAGCGGCGGCGCCGGTTTACGATTTGGCTCAAGTACACTCCTCAGAATCACGGAATAGCAGTGTGATACACCATAGACCGGCGATTCCCACCAGCGCATAGATTATGCGGCTGAGCGTAGACAACTGTCCGCCACAGATAAACGCCACACAATCAAAGGCAAATAGTCCCACGCTACCCCAGTTCAGTGCGCCGATAATGATCAGAATCAAGGCGATGCGATCTACAATTTTCACGATGGATTCCCTCCTTTTTCGAAATAATCTGCCGGTGGATAGTCTGCCCAAGGCGGAGGAAAATATTCTGATGCAAAAATTGTAAGGGCTCCTAAAATATCTTGGGTTATTTGGCGGAAAGTGATTGAAATGGGCGGCGGACTTATGTATAATGCAGGATAGAAGCAAAAACTGCTTGATGCAATGTATTTGAATAGGAGGAACAACATGAACAAGAAGTTTGAGAAGCTGGGCTTCTATCCTGCCGACATTCTGATGCCTAAGGATTGCGACATGACCAAGTGGGCCGTGGTGGCCTGCGACCAGTTTACGTCCGAGCCGGAGTACTGGGAAGCGGTGGAAAAGCAGGTAGGCGATGCCCCATCCACCCTGCGCCTCATTCTGCCCGAGGCCAATCTGAAGGCCCCCAATGTGGATGAGCTCATCGAGAATATCAACACCTCCATGAAAAAATACATGGATGACGGCGTGTTCAAGACCCTGTCCGACTCCCTGATCTATGTGGAGCGGGAGCAATCCGATGGCAAGATCCGCCATGGTCTGGTGGGCATGGTAGACCTGGATGCTTATGACTTCACCCCTGGCTCCGGCGCACTGATCCGTGCCACCGAGGCTACCGTCCAGGATCGTATTCCGCCTCGCGCCCGGGTGCGCCGCAACGCCCCCATCGAGCTGCCCCACGTGATGCTGCTCATCGACAACCCCGAAAAGACCGTCATCGAGCCTCTTACCGCTGCCGCTGACAGCATGGAGGTGGTGTATGACTTCGACCTGATGCAAAATGGCGGACACATCAAGGGCTATAAGCTCTCCGATGCCCAGATCGATGCCGTGGCCGACGCACTCGCCGGCCTGTGCTCCGACGAGGCTCAAATGGCTAAGTACAACCTTTCCGGCGCGGCACCCCTGCTGTTCGCCGTGGGCGATGGCAACCACTCCCTGGCCACTGCCAAGGCCTGCTATGAGGAGCAGAAGAAGGGAAAGACCCCCGAGGAGTACCTGGCTCTGCCCGCCCGCTACGCCCTGGTGGAGGTGGTGAATAACCACGACGATGCCCTGCAGTTTGAGCCCATCCACCGGGTGCTCTTTGGCGTGAAGCCCGAGCACCTGATGGCCGAGCTGAAGAAGTTCTATCCCGATTGCTACGAGGGCCAGGGCGAGGGCCATGTGTTTGCCTATAACTATGAGGGCAAGTCCGGCTTCATCACCATTCCCCATCCCGAAAAGCAGCTGTGCGTCGCCTCCGTGCAGACCTTCCTGGATCAGTATCTCAAGGAATTCGGCGGCGAGGTGGACTACATCCACGGCGACGAGGTGGTGGATGAGCTGGGCAGCAAGCCCGGCAACTTTGGCATCAAGCTGCCCGCCATGGGCAAGGAGCAGCTCTTTAAAACCGTTATGGCCGACGGCGTGCTGCCCCGCAAGACCTTCTCTATGGGCCACGCCCAGGACAAGCGTTACTATATCGAGGCCCGCAAGATCGTAAAATAATCGTGGCATTTGCTGAAAAGTTGTGCTAAAATAGAGCCGCTGGGAGAGCCTCTCCCGGCGGCTTTACTCGATGGGAGGCAGAGACAGTGCTTTGGATCTGGTGGCCGGGCTTTGTGGTGCCGGTGTGCATGGTGCTGGGCGGCCTGGGCTGGAAGTACGTAAAGCGGCTGCCCTACCGCCGAAAGAAGCCCTGACGGCGGAGCAGCTGCGCCTGGCTCGGGAGACCTTCAGCCGCACATTGTGGCAGGTGGGGCTGGCTTTGGCCGCCATGACCTTCATGGTTATGTGTTCGGTGCGGCTGATGAATGTGCTGCCCCAGGAGCTTATGACGGCTGCTGCCATTGTGCTGCAAATCCTGTCCACAAAGCTGGTGGAGCCTGCGGTGCAGCGCTCTTTGCATGAAAAATACGGCGATACATTGCCGAATGGAAAAGAGGATGACCAATGAAAATGACGGAATTGGCCCCGCCAAGCTGAATCTGACGCTGGAGGTGGGCGAAAAGAGCAGCGACGGATACCACAAGGTACAATCGGTGATGACCTGTGCAGCTCTATATGACGAAATCACTTTGGAGAGCGGCACAGGCGGGGACATCAACATGACCTGCGATTGCAGTGGCCTGCCCTGTGATGAAACGAATCTCTGCCTTCGGGCGGCCAGGCTGTTCTTTAAAAAGACCGGCATCGCCTGCGATGGCCTGCGTATCAGCCTGAAAAAGCGTATTCCCATGCAGGCGGGCTTGGGCGGCGGCAGCGCCGATGCGGCAGCGGTTCTCCGGGGCCTGCGCAAGCTTTATCGCCCGGAGATGATGATAAAAGAGCTGGAGCGCATGGCTATGGAGTTGGGCAGCGATGTGCCCTTTTGCGTTCGCAGCGTTACCACCATGGTGCGGGGCCGGGGCGAGCAGCTTTTGAAGCTGCCAAAGCTGCCCCTGTGCTGGTTTGTTATCTGTAAGCCGGATTTTTCCTTCTCCACGGCGGAGATGTACGAGAAGCTTGATGAGAAGAAGCCCACCTTCGCCATTGACAGCCTGGGACTTATCAAGGCCCTGGAATATCAGGACATGCTGGAGATCAGCGACCGCCTGGGCAACTGCTTTGAGGCGGTGCTGGAGCCAAGCAGCGAAATCTTCACCATTAAAGCAAGCTCCTGGCCCTGGGGGCCAGAAACGCCTGCATGAGTGGCTCCGGCTCGGCAGTATACGGCCTGTTTACCCAAGAGTCAGAGGCCAGGGCTGCAGCGGAGGAGCTGCAAAAAGTCTACGCCCAAACCTGGTTTGTCGAGAGCGTTTAAAAATTAAAAACACCGTCCATACTATAGGAAAATCTACATAGGACGGTGTTTTTTTATGAAAAAAATGCAAAATACAAGCAAGTGGAACGCTCTGGAGTGCGCCCTGCTGACGATGCTGGCGGCATGCCTGCTGGTAGGCGCGGCGGCCCTGAAAAAGCAGGATCAGCTGCAGCAGAAAATGATCCGCCTCCATGTGGTGGCCAACTCCGACAGCGACCGGGACCAGGCCCTGAAGCTGCAGGTGCGCGACAAGGTACTGGCCTTTACAGAGCGGACTATGCGTGCCTCCGACAACCGGGCGGCCGCCAACGCGGCGCTGCAGACCTATCTGCCGGTCATTGAACGGATGGCGGAGGAGACTCTCCGGGAGAACGGCTGCTGGGACAGTGTCGAGGTACGGCTGGAGCCAACGGAGTTTCCGCTGAAGGCATATAATGGCTTCCGTCTACCGGCGGGAGAATATATGGCTTTGCGGGTGCTCATCGGCGAAGCAGCAGGGCAGAATTGGTGGTGCGTGGTATATCCGCCCCTGTGCATGACGGCGGCAGCAGATGTGCAGGAGACAGGCATTGCCTGCGGCATGGAGCAGGAAGAATTGAAGCTCATGCAGGAAGCGGGTGAGGAGTATCAAATCAGATTTCGTTGCGTGGAGCTGTGGGAGCAGCTGCGCCAGTGGCTGCACAAGTGACGAAAGGGGAATATGAAAAATTTTTAAATATATGTTAAGAAAGGATGACAAATCCACTTTTCTGTGGTATTATACCATCGATTGACAAGGGAAAACGCGCCTGTCAACGTGCCTTTTCAGCGCGCTTTGCCCTTCCCGTCTTGGCGGGCGATAGCCCGCCTGCGGCTCGAAAGCCTACAACACCTCGATAATTCATTGCGGACAGGTGCGAAGCAGATTTGCCGCGCAGAAATGTGTTCAGACATAGAAAAGGCTCGCAGGGGATATTGTCCATATTTCTAATGACCATGACGCGGCATGGGTGCATTTTTGCCCATTAAAACCATGTTTGCCCTTGTCAATCGATGGGAATAAAACCTGCTATAGAGAACAGGGGAGAGAAGCTCCTCTGAAAAAGCAAAGGAATGGATTTGTCATGAAGCTTAGCAGAAGAAAAATGGAGCTGATGCTGGTAGATATTGCCGTCATCATTTGCGTGTATTATATGACCAATTTGGTGAAGGTGCTGCGGCTGCACTCCATTGTACTCAACGGGGAGATCAATTTGGCCCGTATGCTGGCCCTGGTGGTCACGATTATGGCCGGGCGCATCGTCTTTGGCGTATACCGCAACATTTGGCGCTATGCCAACATACAGACTTATCTGACCATTATGGTCTCTGACTTCGTGTCCAACGTGTTGCTGATGCTCCTGGGGCGGGTATGGTTTGCCGTCAATCTGGGCATCGGTGTGCATCTGATCGTGGCTATGGCCATCCTGCTGGTGACGCTGCTGTCCCGCTATTGCTACCAACTGCTGTACGCCTATCGCAATAGAAATGCCGATAAGAATATTGAGGGCAACGCCTTCAGCCAGCTGTATAAGGTGGAGGTGGCCATCGTGGGCGCCGGTAATGTGGGCGCTACTCTTTCGGATGAATTCTTCCGCAATCCCCGCTCCCGGTATGAGCCGGTGTGCTTTATAGATACCGACCCGGAGAAGGTGGGGCAAACGGTCAACGGTGTGCCGGTCTATCCTGAGGATGACAGCACTGCCAACCTGCTGAAAAGGATGAAGGTCCGGGAAATTATCATTGCCCTGCCGGATCTGACGGTGGAGCGCAAGCAAAAGCTCTATGAACGCTATCAGGATACCGGCTGTGCCGTGAAGTTGTACGATTATCCCTCCGGCACGGAGGAAAAGTCCACGGCCAAGCGCGCCCTGCGTGACTTCCGGATTGAGGATCTGCTGTTCCGGGATACCATTCAGGTGGAAAATTCCCAGACCATGGCCTTTTACGGGGGCAAGACCGTGCTGGTCACCGGCGGCGGCGGCTCCATCGGCTCGGAGCTGTGCCGGCAGATTGCGGCGCTGCACCCCAAAAAGCTGGCGATTTTGGATATTTACGAAAATAATGCCTACGATGTACAGCAGGAGCTAATCCGCAAGTACGGCGATAAGCTGAATCTGGAGGTCATTATTGCCTCCGTCCGGGATGTGGATCGCTTAGATCAGATTTTCCGGGATCTGCGGCCGCAGATCGTGTTTCACGCCGCCGCCCACAAGCATGTGCCGCTGATGGAGCACTCCGGCGTGGAAGCGCTGAAGAATAATGTTCTGGGTACATATAATGTGGCGGAGATGGCGGAAAAATACGGCGTGGAGAAATTCCTGCTCATTTCCACGGATAAGGCAGTGAATCCCACCAACGTCATGGGCGCCAGCAAGCGCCTGTGCGAGATGGTCATCCAGTGCCGGGAGGACAGCAAGACGGAGTTTACGGCGGTTCGGTTCGGCAATGTGCTGGGCAGCAATGGGTCGGTAATTCCCCTCTTTAAGCGGCAGATCGAAGCTGGCGGCCCTGTGACCTTGACGGATAAGCGCATTATTCGCTACTTTATGACCATTCCCGAGGCGGTGCAGCTGGTCATGCTTACCTGCGCCATGGCCCACAACGGCGAGCTATATGTGCTGGATATGGGCAAGCCGGTAAAGATTTTGAGCTTGGCGGAAAATATGATCCGCCTGTCCGGGTATACCCCATATAAAGATATTGACATCGTGGAGGTAGGCCTGCGTCCCGGCGAAAAGCTCTATGAGGAGCTGCTGATGAAGACCGAGGAGCTGGATAAGACCGACAACGATATGATTTTTATCGAGCGGGACAAGAAGCTGACCCGCGCGGAGGTGGATCACAAGCTGGATCTTGTGCGTGAGGCCATTAATACTGAGAGTCAGTCTGCGGTGTTGGATGTTATCCGCAAGACGGTTCCCACCTTCCGGGACCCGGAGGAAGTGAACCGTCAGGCAGCCCAGGCCGAGGAGGTGCGGCAGGTCGCTGCCGCAAACGGCTGATATAGAATAAGAAAGCTCCGCCCCTGTTGAAGGAACTGCACCCCATTTGTTAGATAAGTATGGTAAAAAGCTTATCTGACAAATGGGGTGTTTTTTCATTGGAGGGGCACTTCAAAGCGCTGCTGTAGGTTGTGCTTATTTCAATAATTTTATCCGCGAATCGTAGTCTGGCAGGGTCCGGCGGACCAGGGCGTAAAAGTCCGGGCCGTGGTTTTTATGCCGGATGTGGGCCAGCTCATGGACTACCACCGCTTCGGCGGCCTCCAGGGGGTACTCCATGAGATGCAGGGAAAAGCACAGGCTGTCTTTTCCGCTGCAGCTGCCAAACCGGGTCTGGGCGGCGGTAATCTTCACCCCTGTAGGGGTGACGCCCATCCGCTGCGCCCAAAGCTTCACCATTGGCGGCAGCACCTGTCGGGCCCTTTGCCGCAGGGCCTCCTGTTCCTCCCGGGAGAGGGGGGGATGCTCTGCCAGGCGCTGGCTCTGCCGGGCCTGCTGGGCTGCGATCCATGCTTCGTGTTCAGTCACAAAGCGGTGGATATCTCCTCGGGCGGCGCAGATAGGGGCGCGGACTACCACCTGACCTTCCCTTGTCACCTGTAGGGCCATGGTGCGCCGCCGGGAGCGAATGACGGTGAACTCCCTCATAGCTCCACCCAGGTGAAACGGGGGCCTGTATATCCATCTCGATTTATAGTCTCCAGCCACATGGCGGCCGGACGGACCCAGTAGCCCTGCTCCCCGTAGAGAGCCTGATAGACCACGAGTTCTTCCCTGGTCTCGCTGTGCTGGGCGGTGAACAATACGCGGTATAGATTCCCTTTGAAATGGCGGTAAACGCCAGGGCGGATGGGCTCCATTCTGCATCGCTCCTTTGTATAGCATCTGATGGCAAAAAGTATAGCATAGCTGGTGGAAAAATGCAAAGCACTGTGATATACTAACACAAACGATACGAGGAGGAATGCTCCGTGAAGAATACGACTCTGTGTTACCTGCTGCGGGGAGATGATGTACTGCTGCTGCACCGGGTGAAGAAGGAAAATGATCTGAACCACGACAAGTGGATCGGCATCGGCGGAAAATTTGAGGAGGGAGAGAGCCCCGAGGAGTGCCTGATCCGGGAGGCATGGGAGGAAACGGGACTCACCCTCACGGGCTATCAGTACCGAGGGATTGTCACCTTTGTATCCGATGAGTGGGAGGGAGAGTACATGCACCTTTACACCGCCACCAGCTGGACGGGCGAGCTGAAGGAGTGTGACGAGGGCGTACTGGAGTGGATCAGCCGGGAGAAAATGAAAATGCTGCCTCAGTGGGAGGGTGACAAGATCTTCCTGCGGCTGCTGGAGGAAGGGGCGCCGTTCTTCTCCTTAAAGCTGTGCTATGAGGGCGACCGGCTGACCTATGCGGCCCTGAATGGAAAGGAACTGACACAATGACGGTACTGGTGAGTGCGTGTCTGCTGGGGGTTTCCTGCCGATATGATGGACAGAGCAAGGGCCATCCCCTTATGGGGGAGCTGCTGCAAAAGCACACGGTCATCCCCATTTGCCCGGAGCAACTGGGAGGGCTTTCCACACCCCGGCCACCGGCGGAGCGCCGGGGAGGTGGGGTATTCACCCGGGAGGGAGCGGACGTTACCGCCGCCTATGACCGGGGCGCCCGGGAGACGCTGCGCCTGGCCCGGCTCTATAGCTGTTCCGTGGCCCTATTCAAAGAGCGCAGCCCTGCCTGCGGCTCCGGGCAAATCTACGATGGTTCTTTCACAAAAACCTTGGTGGACGGCTACGGGGCGGCGGCAAAGCTGCTGGAGAAAAACGGCATCCGGGTGCTGGGAGAGAGCGATTTGGAGATTTTTTTGCGGGAGAATCCGTAAAACAGAAAACAGAAACCGGGCAGGCGCTATATAGTGCCTGCCCGGGCAGCGTGGCGAAAAGCTTTCTCACCACGCTGCCTAAGTTTTTGAAACTTTTTCAAAGTTTCAAAAACTATTGATTTCAATGGAGAGGGACACCCTTCTTGGGTTTCCCTCACACACCCTTCCTTACCGTTATTGCAAAACTTGCCACTATATCGACATTCTCGCAGAAACCGGGCAGGCACTATAGTGCCTGCCCGGTTTCTGTATGAGAAAGGTAAATCAAAAAAGCATATTAAGAGAGGAGCAGCTTATCGTCATTGGCCTCGGTGCCGCTGGCCTTGCTAAACAGGGTCAGCAGGTCGGAAACGGTGAGATTCTTCTTTTCTTCGCCGGAGATATCCAGCACCACATGGCCCGCATCCATCATGATGAGGCGGTTGCCATGGGCAATGGCGTCCTTCATGTTGTGAGTGATCATCATAGTGGTCAGGTGGTTTTCCTCTACGATCTTGTCGCTGAGCTCTAAAACCTTGGCGGCGGTGCAGGGATCAAGGGCGGCGGTATGCTCGTCCAAAAGGAGCAGCTTGGGCTTTTGCAGAGCTGCCATCAGCAGCGTCAGCGCCTGACGCTGGCCGCCGGACAGCAAGCCCACCTTAGCTTTCATGCGGTCCTCCAGACCCAGATCCAGGTCCTTGAGCTTCTGATAGTATTCCTGCTCCTCCTGGGGGGTGATGCCCCATTTCAGCCCCCGGTGCTTGCCGCGTCGGGCGGCCAGAGCCAGGTTTTCCTGAATTTGCATGGTGGGGGCAGTGCCCATCATGGGGTCCTGGAACACACGGCCCAGGAGCGCGGCCCGTTTGAATTCAGGCAGACGGGTAACATCCTTGCCGTCAATAAGAATGGAGCCGCTGTCCACGGAGAAGGTGCCGGCAATGGCATTGAGCATAGTGGATTTTCCCGCACCGTTGCCGCCGATTACGGTGACAAAATCCCCCTCGTGCAGGGTCAGGCTCAGATTATCCAGCGCTGTTTTTTTCGTGGACGGTGCCGGGGAAGAAGGTTTTGGAAATGTTTTTCAGCTCAAGCATGGCGAGGGCCTCCTTTCTTATGGGCCACTTTGCCCTTCCAGTAAGGGACGGACAGGAATACAGCCACGATCAGGGCGGAAACCAGCTTCAGATCGTTGGTGTTCAGACCCAGCTGCAGGACTACCTGCAGCACAAAGTAGTAGATCACGGCACCCAGGGATACGGCAAACATCTTCAGACCGAAGTTTTGGAAGATCTTGCCGAAGGTCACTTCACTGATGATAACGGCAGCCAGGCCGATAACAATGGCGCCGCGCCCCATGCCCACATCGGCAGAGCCCTGGAACTGGGCCAGCAGACCACCGGACAGGGCCACCAAACCGTTGGAAAGCATCAGACCCAGGACGATATTGGCGCCGGTGTTGATGCCCTGGGCCCGGGCCATATTGGCATTGGCGCCGGTAGCGCGGACAGAGCAGCCCCGCTCTGTGCCGAAGAACCAGTACAGGGCGACGACCGTCACAACGGTGATGACCAGCAGCAGCGGCAGGGGATTGCTGATAGACAGATCCCGCACATACCGCTGGGAAACAGCCAGATCGTACTTATCCACACCTACGGGCTGGTTGGCCTTGCCGCTCATGATCCGCAGGTTCACGGAGTACAGGGCGAGTTGCGTGAGAATACCGGCCAGGATGGCGGGAATACCGCACTTGGTGTGAAACAGGCCCGTAACCAGGCCTGCCAGCAGGCCGGAAACAAAGGCGCACAGCAGAGCCAGCCAACAGTTCATGCCGCCTCGAATCAGCATCACGGCTACGGCGCCGCCGGTGGCAATGGAGCCGTCCACGGTCAGGTCGGCCACATCCAGCACACGGAAGGTGATGTACACACCGATGGCCATGATGCCCCATACAAGGCCCTGTGCCGCCGCGCCGGGCAGCGAATTCAAAAGTGAAGTTAGGAATGCCATTTTCTTTTCTCCTCAATCTGCCGCCATAGGACGGCCTCGTGTAACGGGGGAGGGGACAAACGCCCCCTCTCGGCGGTTTATGTTATGGGGAATTACTCGGTAGCCAGTGCGGTGTAATCAGCGGGAACGGTGATGCCCAGCTTCTCACAGTTGGCCATGTTGGCCTGCTTGGTTGCAGTAGGAGCGAATTCCACAGGCATGGTGGAGATTTCGGCCTCACCGGTGAGGATCTTAGCAGCCATCTGACCGGTGATCTTGCCCAGCTCGTAGTAGTCGATGGAGAGCGTCGCCACGCCGCAGCCCCTGCAGATGCCGGCCTCGCCTGCGATGACGGGGGTGCCGGCGGCCAGGACCACATTGGCAATGGCCTCGGTGTTGGAGGCGGCGGTGTTATCGGTGGGGATGTAGAGCACATCGGAATCGTCACAGGCCTTCTGGGTGACGGAGGAAACATCGTTGCTGTCGGTGAAGGTGTACTCGGTGCAGGTGATGCCGGCGGCGGAGAGCAGCTTGGTCACCTCATCGACCTGGTATTTGCTGTTGGGCTCGCTGGAGCAGAAGAGCATACCCACCTTCTTGGCGTTGGGGAACAGCTCCTGGAGCATGGCGGCCTGCTTGTCCAGAGGAGCCAGGTCGGAGGTGCCGGAGATGTTGCCGCCCACAGTGCCGGTCCAATCGGCGATCTCCAGAGCGGTGGCGTAGTCGGTAACGGAGGTGCCCAGGATGGGAATGGTGCTGGTGGCGGAGGCGGCAGCCTGGAGGGCCGACGTAGCGTTGGCCATGATCAGGTCAACCTTGTCGGAAATGAATCCGTTGACGATGGTGCTGCAGTTGTTGGAATCGCCGGAGGCGTTCTTTTTAACTACCTCTACCTTGTCGCCCAGGGCCTCCTTCAGGGCATCGGTGAAGCCCTTGGTGGCGGCGTCCAGAGCCTCGTGCTGCACCAGCTGCACAACGCCTACCTTATAGGTCTTGTCACCTGTGTCGGTGTCTTTGTCTTTGCTGCCGGAGCCGCAGGCCACCAGGGAAAGGGCCATTACCGCGGCAAGGACGAGAGAGATGAGCTTTTTCATGATTTTTCTCCTTTGCGTTTAATATGTTTGGTTGTTTCTTTTATAAAAAGAGGCCGCTCTGTCCGAGAACAGAGCGGCCTTTTCTTAACAAATTGGGAAAGGAACGAAACTCTATTGATAAACGGACGGCTTTGTGCATTTTTCGCAGCAAAAATAACCCGCATAAAGCGAGCCATAAAGCCGTAATAGAAGCCCCGACGGGAGGCGATGGAATTGGAACGAATGACGGTGCGCATTGTGGGGCTCCTTTCTGCCGCTGAGCGGCGATTTCTTTTGATGCACATACTATAGAACTTTAAATCTCTAAAGTCAACAGTGAAAATGCACAAAAACCACGGCGTTTTTTAGATATTTTTATACTTGTGAGGATTTTTTCTCAAAGCAAAAGGGCAAAATACGAAAATGAATGGGCTTATTCCCAAAGAAAAAGCCCATTCATTTTTATTCTGCGGATTCGGACCCACTGCCGAAGAGCTCAGCATACTGTTGTGCGCCGTATGCCTGCATCCGGCGGCACAGCTCGTCATACCGCTCCAGCAGCAATTCACCCTCCGGAGAGAGCACCGCACCGCCGCCGCCCTTTCCGCCGGTGGAGGAATGAAGGAGTTTGAAGCCCAGCTGCTCTTCAGCGGTTCGCAGCACCGTCCAGGCCTTGGAGTAGGCCATGTCCATGGAGAGCGCTGCCGCCCGCAGGGAATGATACTTCTGGACCCGGTGCAGAAGCTGCGCAATCCCCGGCCCGAATACCTTGTGATCCGCCGCATAGAAGCGGACGGTCATTTTGAAAAACATGTTACTGTTCATGTTTTTATTGTACCAGTATTCTCGGAAATGTCAATGGCGTTAGCCATAAAACCGCGCTGAGATTGAAAGAAGGGAGAACTCATGTTATGCTGCAGACATACTTTTTGTTAGGATAGCTAAAAATATATGAAAAAATAGTGGAGATAAACAGTAGCATCTTTTGCTTATCTGTGCTATAATGCGGATAATGGAATAATGGGAGGATGTTTATCTTGAACGACTTCCATATTAATTTACACGAAAAGGAGTAATCACTATGGCCATTGATCTGAGTAAGTACGGTATTACCGGCACCACCGAGATCGTCCACAACCCTTCCTATGAGACTCTGTTTGCAGAGGAGACCAAGGCGGAGCTGACAGGCTACGAGGTTGGGCAGGTCACCGAGCTGGGCGCCGTGAACGTGATGACCGGCATCTACACCGGCCGCTCTCCCAAGGACAAGTATATTGTCATGGACGATAATTCCAAGGACACCGTTTGGTGGACCAGCGAGGGATATAAAAACGATAACCATCCTATGAGCGAGGATGTGTGGGCCCAGGTGAAGAAGCTGGCCGTCAGCGAGCTGTGTAACAAGCGCCTGTTCGTGGTGGACGCCTTCTGCGGCGCCAACAAGGACACCCGTATGGCCGTGCGCTTCATCGTGGAGGTGGCCTGGCAGGCACACTTTATTAAAAATATGTTCATCCAGCCCTCCCGGGAGGAGCTGGAGAGCTTTGAGCCGGACTTTGTGGTGTACAACGCCTCCAAGGCCAAGGTAGAAAACTATAAGGAGCTGGGCCTCAATTCCGAGACCTGTGTGGCCTTCAACATTACCTCCCGGGAGCAGGTTATCATCAATACCTGGTACGGCGGCGAGATGAAGAAGGGTATGTTCTCCATGATGAACTACTACCTGCCCCTCAAGGGCATTGCCGCCATGCACTGCTCTGCCAACACCGACATGAACGGCGAGAATACCGCCATCTTCTTCGGCCTGTCCGGCACAGGCAAGACCACTGTCCACCGACCCCAAGCGCCTGCTTATCGGCGATGATGAGCACGGCTGGGACGATAACGGTGTCTTTAACTTCGAGGGCGGCTGCTATGCCAAGGTCATCAACCTGGACAAGGAATCCGAGCCTGACATCTACAACGCCATCCGCCGGGATGCTCTGCTGGAGAACGTTACCGTGGATGCCAACGGCAAGATCGACTTCAGCGACAAGTCCGTCACCGAGAATACCCGCGTCAGCTATCCTATTGATCATATTGACAACATTGTCCGTCCCGTTTCTGCGGCGCCTGCTGCCAAGAATGTGATCTTCCTGTCCGCTGATGCCTTCGGTGTGCTGCCTCCTGTGTCCATCCTGACTCCGGAGCAGACCCAGTATTACTTCCTCTCCGGCTTCACTGCCAAGCTGGCCGGCACCGAGCGGGGCATCACCGAGCCCACCCCCACCTTCTCCGCATGCTTCGGCCAGGCCTTCCTGGAGCTGCATCCCACCAAGTACGCCGAGGAGCTGGTCAAGCGTATGCAGATGAGCGGTGCTAAGGCCTACCTGGTGAATACCGGCTGGAACGGTACCGGCAAGCGCATTTCCATCAAGGATACTCGCGGCATTATTGACGCCATCCTCAGCGGCGCCATCAACGAGGCTCCCACCAAGACCATTCCCCACTTCAATTTCCAGGTGCCTACGGCTCTGCCCGGTGTAGATCCCGCCATTCTGGACCCCCGGGATACCTATGCCGATGCCTCCCAGTGGGAGGAGAAGGCCAAGGATTTGGCCAGCCGCTTCGTAAAGAACTTTGTCAAGTATGAGTCCAACGAGCACGGAAAGGCCCTGGTGGCCGCCGGCCCCAAGGTGTAAATCAACCGAACTGAAAAGCGCCGGAATGATCATATTCCGGCGCTTTTTATAGTATTAAGGAGAAAACCATGATTGAACTGAAGATTCTTATTGATGAGCTGGACTACGACTCCATCGCAGACTATCTGATTCCGGCCTTGGCCGAGAGCATGGCAAAAGAACGGAAGGGAGGCGTGCTGGGCGGCGTCCTCGCCGGGAATCCGGAGGTGTTTACCTCCATGGCACGCACATTGCTGCACACCATGAGCCAGGAAAAACGGGATGAGCTGCTGGTGCAGCAGCTGAACAAGAATCGGGACAAGCTGCTGCAAAAGGGGAGAAAGGCCGCTGCCGACAAGGGTATCCGCGTACAGCTGTGCGACCTGACTGCCAGAAGGTTCTGATGTGGGGGAAATTACAACTGCACATAAGGGCGGGGCTTATCCCCGCCCTTATTTGTGGAATGCTGGTGCGGCGCAGGGGGATACGGATTGCCGCACCGGTGACATCGGTCACTGGTGCGCAATGACAGAGCTTTGCAGGCAGTTCGGAGCAGAATCGGCGGCGGGGTGAGGGCACCCCGCCCTACCATATAGGGATTCTTGCACCTTCAACCAAAAGATCCGGCCCGTGTGGGCCGGATCTTAAATCAAACGAAAAAATCACTTTTTCAGCGCTTCTACAGCCTGACGCAGGGCGGATATGTTATCTTCGGTGGTGGCCCAGCTGGAGGCAAAACGAATGGCGGAATGAGTCTCATCGATACGCTCCCAATATTCATAGCCGAAGTTTTGTCCCAAAATGGCCAGCTCCGCATCACTCATAATAGGGTACTGCTGGTTGGTGGGGGAGTCAAAGAGGAACTTATAGCCGCAATCCTCAAAAATAGCGTGAATCTTCTTGGCCATGACATTGGCGTGGCGGGAGATTTTGAAGTACAGGTCATCGGTAAACAGGGTATCAAACTGCAGGCCCAAAAGCCGGCCCTTGGCCAGCATACCGCCTCGCTGCTTCATCATGAAGCGGAAGTCCCGCTTCAGGGCCGGGTTCATAATCACCACAGCCTCACCGAACAGGGCACCCACCTTATTGCCGCCGATATAGAAGACGTCACACAGCTGGGCCAGCTCCGGAAGGGTCAGGTCACAATCGTCGCAGGTGAGGCCGTAGCCCATCCGAGCCCCGTCGATAAAGAGGGGCAGACCGCACTTTTGGCACACCTGGTACAGCGCCGTCAGCTCCGCCTTAGAGTACAGGGTGCCACCCTCGGTGGGAAAGGAGATATACACCATACCGGGCATGACCATATGCTCATAGTCGGGGTTGAAGTGGTGCCAGCTATAGTAATCCTCCACCTGCTGGGCGGTAATCTTGCCGTTGTTCGTGGGCAGGGCCAGTACCTTGTGGCCGGAGGACTCAATGGCGCCGGTTTCGTGACAGTTGATATGGCCGCTGGCAGCGGTGAGAACGCCCTGGTAGGGCCGGAGAATGGAGGCGATCACCGTGGTATTGGTCAGTGTGCCGCCTACAAGAAAATGCACATCGGCCTCCGGGGCCCGGCAGGCCGCCTTGATCTTCTCCCGGGCGGCGGCGCAGTATTCATCCTCGCCATAGCCCACGGTCTGCTCCATATTGGTCTGCAGCAGGCGCTCCATAATGGCGGGATGTGCGCCCTCCAGATAGTCGCTGTTGAAATAGATCATCTGAGATTGCTCCTTTCTATACCTTAGCTGTATTTTATCGCAAAAGATTGGCCCTGTAAAGCCTGTATGGAAGAATTCTTTTGCCTTGCCAAATAATGCGAGATCCGGTATAATAAATCAAAAGGGGGCGGCAGCATGAAGAATAAAACCGGGAAAAAGGTCCTCTATTATGCCATCCTGGCCATTCTATTGGGGGTATTTTGCTTCTCAGGCTACCAAATCTACAGCTATTACTCGGAGCAGAATGCCAGCACAAGTCTTAACCAGGAGATCGTCCGGGAGTACACCATCCGCAAAACGGGCGAGGCCAAGGAGTACTTTGAGGTGGATTTTGACCAGCTGCGCCAGCAGAACGAGGATGTGACGGCGTGGCTCTATCTGCCGGATTCGGTGATAAACTATCCCGTGCTGCAGCATGGGGACAACGACTACTATCTGACCCGGCAGATTGATGGGTCTTATAATAAAAACGGCAGCATTTTTATGGATTATCGCAATGCATCGGACTTTTCCGACCGCAACACCATCATCTATGGCCACCATATGCGCACGGGAAATATGTTCGGCAAGCTGGTGAACTTTAAAAGCGACAGCTACTATCAGCAGCACGATCACATGTTCATCATGACGCCCCAGGTCACCTACCGGCTGGAGCTGCTGTGCGGCGCGGTGGTGGAGCCCGATGACCCCATCTACTCCATCGACCCCACGGAGGAGGCCCTGGCCGCCTGTATGCGGCGCTCTACCTTCCAGACCAAGCTGGATCTGCCCGGGGAGGAGGCAAGGCTTGTGACCCTGTCCACCTGCAGCTATGAGTTTGAGGACGCCCGGTACATCGTCATCGGTGTGCTGACACCGCTGGAGGAAACTGTGAAAAACTGAATCATGCTTTTCCATCGGGGGCCGGCGCATAGCGCCGGCGCATAGCGCCGGCCCCCGATTTTTTGTCGGGAATTGCCATATTTTACCTGGGCGAATAGCGCCGCGTCCGGCGGGCCATACTGTTTTCAACGACAGTTGGAGGCGGTTTGGATGCGGGGAAGAGTCGAGATCTGCGGGATCAACACGGCAAAGCTGCCGGTCTTGAAGCACGAGGAAAACATGGCCCTGCTGCGCCGCGTGAAGCAGGGAGATGAGCAGGCCCGGCAGGAGCTGATTTGCGGCAATCTGCGCCTGGTGCTGGCGGCGGTGAAGCGCTTTGCGGGCCGCAGCGAGAACGTGGATGACCTGTTCCAGGTGGGCTGCATCGGCCTGATGAAATCCATTGACGCCTTCGACCTGTCCTACGACGTGCGGCTGAGCAGCTACTCGCTGCCCATGATCATCGGGGAGATCCGCCGCTATCTCCGGGACAACAGCCCCATTCGGGTCAGCCGCAGCGTCCGGGATACAGCCTATCGGGTGCTGCAGGCCCGGGAAAGGCTGCTGGTGCAGCAGCAGCGGGAGCCCACGGTGGAGCAAATCGCCCGGGAGCTGGGCATCCGCCTGGAGGAAGTGGTCTTTGCCATGGATGCCATGGCCGATCCTGTATCCTTGTATGAGCCGCTGTATGATTCCGGCGGCGACGCCCTGCGGGTCATGGACCAGATCGGGGATGAAAACAGCTCAGACAGCTGCTGGCTGCAGCAGCTGGCCCTGAAGGATGCCATCTCCCGGCTAACGCCTCGCCAGCGGGAAATATTGGCTCTGCGTTACAGCGAGGGCAAGACGCAGATGGAGGTCTCCCGGGAAATCGGCATCTCCCAGGCCCAGGTGAGCCGATTGGAAAAGGGCGCCATCGGGGAGATCAAGAAAAATATGTGAGTGCTAAGGCGGGCTGCTTTGCCCGCCTGTTTTGGCCTATAAATCATGGATGAACGGAATAATTCTGCCTGGTCAGAGAAAAAAGCGCCTTTACTTGCAGCGGGGGGTTTGCTATACTTTTTTAAAAAGGATCAGGGGGGAATGGGGACCATGATTTATTTGGATAACGCTGCCACAACCATCCATAAGCCGCCCCAGGTGCCGGAGGCGGTGCTTCACGCCATGACGACCATGGGTAACGCCGCCCGGGGCGCCCATAGCGGCGCGCTGGAGGCATCCCGGACGGTATTTGACGCCCGGGAGAAGCTGGCCAGGCTTTTTGCTTGCCCGCGGGCGGATCATGTGGCCTTTGCGGCCAATTCCACCGAGGCGCTGAATATTGCCATCAATGGGCTCCTCCGCAAGGGCGACCACGCCATCTCCACGGATTGCGAGCATAACTCCGTCCTGCGGCCACTGTACCGGCTGGAGGAGGAGCGGGATGTGCGTCTGGATTTTGTGCCGGCGGACAGGCGCGGCTTGGTGGATTATGAGGATTTTGAGCGGCTCATGCGGCCCAATACACGGGCGGTGATTTGCACCCATGGCTCCAACCTGACAGGCAACCTTTTGGATATTGCCCGCATTGCAGACATCGCCCACCGCCACGGGGCGCTGCTGATCGTGGACGCATCGCAGACGGCGGGCACTGTGCCTATCCATATGCAGGAGATGGGAGTGGATGTGCTGTGCTTTACCGGCCACAAGGGGCTTATGGGCCCCCAGGGGACCGGCGGCCTGTGCGTCCGGCCCGGGGTGGAGATCGATCCGTGGAAGGTGGGCGGCTCCGGCGTGCACTCCTATGATCGACACCAGCCCCGGGAATATCCTACCCGATTAGAGGCCGGTACGCTGAACAGCCACGGCATCGCGGGGCTTTCCGCGGCGCTGGATGTGATCCTGGAGCGGGGGGTGGACGACATTTACCGGGTGGAGCACACCCTGATGCGGCGGTTTTATGAGGGTGTATCCAACATTCCCGGCGTCACGGTGTACGGCGATTTCTCCGCCGACCGGCGCTGCGCTATCGTGGCCCTGAACATCCGGGACTATGACTCCTCCGCTGTGTCCGACGAACTGGCCGTGACCTACGGCATTGCAACCCGGCCCGGCGCCCACTGTGCGCCCCGGATGCATCGGGCCCTGGGCACAACGGAGCAGGGAGCCGTGCGCTTCAGCTTTTCCTGCTACAACACGGAGCAGGAGGTGGACGCCGCCATAGAGGCCGTTTGCACCATTGCGGAGTAATTTCATGGGGAATTAAAAAACGACAGGTTTCTATGGAAACCTGTCGTTTTTTCAAAGAGCTGCTGCGGGAGGAAGCAACTGAATAAAATAAAAAGCGGTAAGTTTCTGTGGAAACTTACCGCTTTTTGTGAAGGCAGGACAATAGAGATGTTTTTGCGTTTTCTCTGTCATGACTTGAACCCATGTAATATATAGTTACAATACTACTGTCAGCTTATATCCATTCTTCCCATGTGCTATATAATTTTAATATAGCATTCTTATCTTTTTTTTCGAGTGATCGAGAAACAAGTATACTTATTGAATTTTCGGGACAATGCACTAAGTTTTTTTTTGAAAACCTAATAGACTTGGCCAATTCAAATAGAAATTGCTTTTGGGTTTCTTCTTATATCCCCAATAAATTGAAGAATGATTTCTGGCAAATGTTTCTCCAAAATACATCGCAAAATCAGAACTAATGCCTAACACATCGTTAGATAGATTTAAAGGAGTCCCATCAGTGTAATTTGTTTCTTTCTGTTCAACCAGCAAATTTTCATACCAATCCCAAAACTCAACTAATGATTTTTTCGTAAAGTCTAATTCAATCGGTTTATTTGCATTACTTTCAAGAAATTCTTGCAAATAGTTAATCCGATTTGGAATCTGCGAAATATAATATTCAAAATATTGTTTAGCCTCATTAGCTGTCATCTCATGATACGGCCTAAAAAACGGTGGTATCATGTATTGGTAATGAATTTCCATATTTTCTCCTATTTCCCGATGGTATATGTTACTTTTCCACCTGTTAGTATATTTGCTTGGTCCAGATAATCTTTTAATGGTTGGGAAGCTCCGGCCTTTCCTGTAACAGGACTTTCAAAGAAATGCCAATGCGCACTGTCCATATCCCCGTTATTAATTAAATACACATCTTAGTTTGCCATTTACCTTATACAATTCCTCGACCGTCGTACCTTGACGATACGGCGATTGGGGTTGCTGTGCATATTTCTTTTTGTTCCGTTTTATCAGTGCTGTAAATATGCTAACTATTGCAATAACTAAATATCAGACATAACGAGCAAACAAGATTGGGCGTTCATTGATTAGATGCTCTAATAATTCCATTAAAAATTACCCGAATTTTAATTAAGAGATTTTACTACTGCTATATTATAAGCAATACATTCTTCGAAAATTAAGCGTTATTGAAACTGATATCAAATGTTCTATCAAACAAAATTCTGTAATTATGGAAAATTTATTCGTCTTGCCATACAGGAACAAATTTAAATCCTTTAATTTCATTCTGCTCTATAAGACATTTAAAGGAGTCTGTTACATACGGATGAGTATGAACTTCTTCTGGAATTTTAAAAATGAATACATTTTCAAGCAACTCTTTATGGAAAACATATTCTTCAATTCTCATGATCCGTCCAGAACTGGAAAACCGTTTTAATTTTGAATTCTCGTAATCCAAACAGTCTCTTACTGCTGTAACATTAAGCGCAAACAATTTTTGCTTTTTACTTTTAGCGCTCAAAACCTGAACAGCATCTTGAATATAGGGCTTAATTATATTAAGCAACGCTCATTTACAACAACAGCGCTAATGTCTACTGGTAAAACATCTCCTATTTCTTTACCGATTTCTGTGCGATGCATACTCGGATATAATGTTACATCAGTCCAATCAGATATAGGTGCACCGCGAAAGGGAAAAATTTTGTACTCATCTTTTTCTTTTGTTTCAAACGCTCGATATGTGTGATCAGACCATAATTGATAAAGTTTCATAGTTTATTCCTCTCAGTTAATTAAAAAGATCCATTAGAAAGCATCTCTGCAATGTCGTGTAAGATATCTATGGCTTCATCTCGATCTCTTGCACCAGATAATGCGCTGTTTACCTTATCATAATAATCAGCAGTGTGCAATGTTCTATGATTTGCACCGACAGAAATATCAGCAACATCATCACCAAGTCTTGCGATATCCCCAGCAACGCCTAATGTCTTATTTGTCGCCTTGACGCCTTTACGCGCTGCGTCACCAGCTACAGGGATACAGGAAATAAAGGACAATCTGTGTTTTGGTACAGAGAAAAATCGCCGTTTGGGTAGCAAAAAAGCCCGATATAATCGGGCTTTTCGCAGGAGACATCTTTTTTGTCTCCACATTTTGGTCGGAGTGGGGGGACTTGAACCCCCGGCCTCTTGGTCCCGAACCAAGCGCGCTACCAGCTGCGCTACACCCCGTTTTTCACAGCTTACTCATTATATGGATTTTTCTGCCGGATGTCAAGTGTTTTGCCGGATCCCGGGGCAGAAATGCGATGGGGGCTATTTGCACCATGGGAAGTCCTATGATATAATCAATATAACGCAAGCAAATAGGGGAGGAGCAAGTCCATGCTGCATCTGTGGATCGGCCGGGCCGGCGCCGGAAAGACGGCCCGGGTCCTGGAGACTATAAAGAAAAATCGCACCCGGCGCGGCCAGATCCTGATCGTGCCGGAGCATGTGTCCCACGAGGCGGAGGTGGCGCTTTGCCATGCTTTGGGGGACACGGCCAGCCGCAATGCGGAGGTGCTGAGCCTGCGCAACCTATCCGGCCGAGTGCTGGGAGAGGTGGGCGGCCTGTCGGACTTCACCCTGGACGGCGGAGGCAAGCTTCTCACCATGCGCATGGCGCTGCAGGAGGTGGGCAGCAGCCTGCATGTGTTTAACAATCCTTCCCGCCGGGCGGCCTTTTTGGAGCAGCTGGTGGCCCTGGTGGATGAGCTGTACGCCTACGAGATACCGCCCCAGGAGCTCTATGCCCAGGTGCAGGATGTCCCGGGGCAGGAGGGGGGCAAGCTGCGGGATGTGGCGTTGCTGTACGCCGCCTATGACGCTCGCCTCCGGTCTGGTGGGCGGGATGCCCGCTCCCGGGTGCAGAAGCTCCGGGATGCACTGCCGCAGGCGTCTTATCTGCGGGGCAAGGACGTGTATTTTGACGGTTTCTCCTATTTTAACAAAACGGAGGAGGGGATCCTCCTTACGGCGCTTACCCAGGCAGAGAGCGTCACTGTCACTTTGTTGGGGGATCGGTCTGCCACGGAGATCTTCCAAAATGCACTGCGGCAGCGGCAGCGCCTGGTGCGTATGGCGCAGCAGACGGGATGCCGCTGTACCATGGAGTTTATGGAGCCGGCGGGGAACACGCCCCTGGCCCATTTGGAAAAATACTTTTTCGGTGCTGCGGCACCCACCCGAGAGGGCGGCGGCGATCAGGTGCGGCTGTATGAGGCCACCACTGCCTATGCCGAGGTGGAATATGTGTCCGCCCAGATCCGGCAGATGCTGCGCAATGGGTACCGATGCCGGGATATTGCCGTAACGGCTCGTGATCTGACAGAGTACGCCCCTGTGCTGGAGCATATTTTCGCCCGGGACGGAATCCCGGTGTATATGAGCCGCCGCAGTGATATTCTGCAGAAGCCGCCGCTGCTCCTGGTACTGGGAGCGCTGGACGCCGTTACCGGCGGCTTTGAGTATGAGGACATGTTCCGCTATCTGAAAACCGGCCTGGCCGGCATCGACCGGGCGGAGTGCGATAAGCTGGAAAATTATGTGGTGCTCTGGGAGATTCGGGGCAAGATGTGGCTGCGTGACGTCCCCTGGACGGCCAACCCCGACGGCTACGGCGCAGAAATGACCCCGGAGCGCCGAGAGCGGCTGGAGGAGATCAACGCCATCCGGGAGAAGGTGCGTCTGCCGCTGCTGCCCCTGTATGAGAACATGAAGTCTCCCTCTGCCGCCGCGGACAAGGCCGCAGCAGCTCTCTACCGGTTTGCCCGGCAGGCAGGTGTGCCGCAGCTGCTGGGGCAGCAGGCACAGGCGCTGATGCAATCCGGCCGGGTGCAGACGGCGGAGGAATACCGTCAGCTTTGGGAGATCTTCTGCACCGTGCTGGATCAATTCGCCGAGATTTTGGGGGATACCGCCCTGACCGGGGAGGAGTTCTGCCGGATGCTGCGTCTGGTACTCACTCAGTACAGCGTGGGCACCATTCCGGCCACGCTGGATCAGGTGAAGGTCAGCGAGATGACCCGGGCTGACCGGCGCACCGTCCGGGCGCTGTTCCTGTTGGGCTGCAACGACCATCTGCTGCCCCGGGTGGATCAGGCGGGGGGCATTCTGGACCGCCGGGACAGGGCCTTTCTCCGAGAGCATGACCTGCCCCTGGCAGACGCCACCTTTGACGAGCTGGATCAGGAGCTGCAGAATATTTACTCCACGCTCACCCGGCCCACGGAGCTGCTGCATGTGAGCTATCCCACCGTCTCACTGGACGGCTCGGCTCTGCGCCCGGCCTTTGTGGTGGAGCGTATCCGCCGCCTGCTGCCGGACGTGGCCCTGGAGCGTGAGGACGGGGAATACCGGCTCACCGTGCCCGCCACGGCTCTGGAGGCCGCAGGACGCTCCCCGGATAGCGCCCTGGCCGCTTATTTCCGGGCAGATCCCCGCACGGAGCCTGTGCTGGAGGCCATAGGCCGGGCCAAGCTGCTGGATCGGGGACGCCTTTCTCCGGCGGCTGTTCGCACCCTATACGGCACCCAGGTGCAGATGTCCGCTTCTCGTATGGACCGCATGAAAAGCTGCCACTTCGGCTACTTCATGGAGTACGGCCTGCGGGCCAAGGAGCGCAAGGCTGCCGGGTTCCAGGCTCCGGAGATCGGCACATTCATCCACTATCTGCTGGAGAATGTCCTCCGGGCGGTGCGGGACCGGGGCGGATTCGACAGCGTCACCCAGCCGGAGCTGGACGCCCTGGTGCAGCGGTACATCCGGGAATATGCCGACACAAGGATTGACTGCTACAGCGAGAAGCGCACGCTTCCGCTACCTGTTTGAGCGCTTGCAGAGGACGGCCTGCGCCATTGTGAACAACGTGGCCGACGAGATGCGCCGCTCGGATTTCAAGCTTATGGAGTTTGAGCTGAGCTTTGGCGGCCGGGAGGCGGACCTGCCTGCCGTGTCCGTGGAGCGGGAGGACATCTCCCTGCGCCTGGTGGGTAAGGTGGACCGGGTGGACGGCTGGGTCAAGGACGGCAAGCTCTATTTGCGGGTGGTGGACTATAAGACCGGGCGGAAGTCCTTCAGCCTGTCCGATGTGCAGTACGGTCTGGGTATCCAAATGCTGCTGTACCTGTTTGCACTGGAGCGGGAGGGGGAGAAGCACTTCGGGATGCCGGTGGTGCCGTCGGGGGTGCTGTATCTGCCCGCCCGGGACGTGATCGTCTCGGAAAAGCGGGATGCGTCTCCGGCTAAGATCGAATCCGACATTCAGAAGGAGCTGCGCCGCAGCGGCCTGGTGCTGGAGGATGCCCAGGTGCTCCGGGCCATGGAGCACGATGCCCTGGAAAAGCCGGTGTATCTGCCCATTACCCTGAAAAGGGACGGTACCATCACCGACGGCGTGGCCACGGCCCACGAGCTGGGCCGTTTGGGCCGGTACACGGAGCATCTGCTGGAGCAGATTGCCGGGGAGCTGGCCCGGGGCAACGTGGACGCCGACCCGGCTTACCGCACACCCCAGGACGGCGCATGCCGGTGGTGTGCCTATGCATCCGCCTGCTATTTCCGTCCCGGCAGCGGCACGGACCGCCGCCGCATCCTGAAAAAGGCATCTCCGGCGGAGGTATGGCAGAATATCGATGAACAACTGGGAAAGGAGGCGCGCCATGATCGATCCTAATCTGACCGACGAGCAGCGCCAAGCTGTTACTGATGGCGGCGGCAGCCTGCTGGTATCCGCGGCAGCCGGTTCCGGTAAGACGAAGGTGCTGGTGGAGCGCCTATTTCGCCGGGTGGAGGAGGAGCATTGCAGCGTAGACGATTTCCTCATCATCACCTATACCCGGGCCGCAGCCGCAGAGCTGCGTGGTAAGATCGCCCGGGAGCTTTCACAGCGTGTGGCACAGCAGCCGGAAAACGTCCACCTGCGCCGCCAGCTGTTCCGGGTTTACCAGGCAGATATTAAGACAGTGGACGCTTTCTGCGGCAGTCTGCTCCGGGAGCACATCCATCTGCTGCCGCCGGTGAATGGCCGTAGCCTCACCCCGGATTACCGCCTGCTGGATGAGCAGGAGGGCGCTGCACTGCGCAGCCGCGTGCTGGATCGGGTCATGGACCGGTTTTATGAGGCGCTGGAGCAGGGGGACGAAAATGCTGCCCTCCTGGCCCAGACCTTGGGTGCGGGCCGGGATGACAGCCGCCTTACGGAGCTGGTTCTTGAGCTGTACGAAAAGCTTCAAAGTCAGGCGCATCCCCTGCAATGGCTGCAGGAGACACGAAAATTTTGGCAATCCGTCCCCAATACGCTGACGGATACTCCCTTTGGTGAGCTGCTCCTGGCCGACCTGGGCCAGTGGGCGGAGTTCTGGAGCCGCCGTCTGCGCCGGGCTCAGGGGGAGATGGGCGAGTGCCCCAAGGTGGAGGCGGCCTACGGCCCTGCCTTTGCCGCCATGGCCGATGCGGCGGAGCGCCTGCGCCGGGCTGCGGCCACAGGCTGGGACGCTGCCGGGAAAACGGACCTTTCTTTCCCCAGCCTCAAGGCAGTCCGGGGGGCGGAGAATGAGGAAGTGAAAAGCCGCATGAAGGCCCTAAAGGAGCGCTTTGGCAAGGAGCTGAAGGAGGTTATGGAGCCGTTTTCTACCTCCCAGGCAGAGCATTTAATGGACCTGCACGTCATGGCTCCGGCCATGCTGGCGCTGCTGGACCTGACGGCGGAGTTTATCCGTGCCCTGCAGCAGGAGAAGGTGCGCCGCAACGTAGCGGATTTCTCCGACCAGGAGCACTACGCCGTGGATCTGCTCCTGACCGCCGACGGCAGCCCCACGGAGCTGGCCCGGCAAATCGCAGAGAGCTATGTGGAGATTATGGTGGACGAGTACCAGGACACCAACGAGGTGCAGAACTGCATTTTTTCCGCTATTTCCCGTAAAGGGGGGAACCTTTTTACCGTGGGCGACGTCAAGCAGAGCATCTATCGCTTCCGCCTGGCACAGCCGGAGATATTCCTGGAGAAATACCAGAGCTATTGCCACGCGGATACTGCTGCCCCAGGCCAGGCCCGCAAGATACTGCTCACCCGCAATTTCCGGTCCCGGCCGGAGGTGCTGGAGGCTACGAACTTCATTTTCCGCCATATTCTCTCCCGGCAGATGGGGGAGATGGATTACGGCCCGGAGGAGCAGCTCTATCCCGGCGCCCGATTTACCGCCGCGCCGGACCGGGAGACGGAGCTGCACCTTGTCAGCGTGGAGAACACTGAGGACGAGGACTTTGACCGCACCCGGGTGGAGGCTGACTTTGTGGCGGGCATGGTGCGCAGGATGCTGGACGATGGCTATCCCGTGCAGGGGGAGGACGGCGCGCTGCGGCCTGTGGAGCCGGAGGATATTGTGATTCTCATGCGCTCACCCAGGAGCCGCATGGCGGACTTCGGGGCGGCTATGAGCCGCTGCGGTATTCCGTATTCCGGCGGCGAAAGGGAGAGCTTTTTCGAGACCTTGGAGATTTCCACGGTCTATTCGCTTTTGCAGATTATCGACAATCCACGGCAGGATGTGCCCCTCATTGCCGTGCTGCGCTCACCGCTGCTGGGCTTTACGCCGGATCTGCTGGCCGCTATTCGCAGCTGTGGCAAAGGAGATTTCTATGACGCCTGCTGTGCCTGCCCGGAGGAGCCGGTACAGGATTTCCTGGCGCAGCTGCAGCAGCTGCGGGACCTTGCAGCGGAGCTGCCCGCCGACCAGCTGCTCTGGCAGATTTATGACAGACTGCATCTTTTGGGTGTCTTTGGCGCTATGGAGGACGGCGAGCTGCGGCGCAGCCGCCTGCTGAACCTGTGCCGGTACGCATCGGACCTGGCCGGGCAGGGGAAAATCACGGTTTTTGAGCTGACGGACTATCTCCGCAGCCTCATGACCCGGGAAAAGGAGCCGCAGATCGCCTCAGAGCAGAACGCTGGGGGCGTGCAGATCATGAGCATCCATCGGTCCAAGGGCTTGGAGTTTCCGGTAGTGATCCTATGTGACCTGAATCATAGGTTTAACGGCGCAGATCAGACCAGCCCTGTGCTGGTGCATCCCCGGCTGGGCTTGGGCACGGAACGGGTGGACACGGCCCGGCGGGTGCGCTACCCCACCATTTCAAAGATCGCGCTGGCGCAGGAGATGGAAAAGGAAATGCTCTCCGAGGAGATGCGCCTGCTCTATGTGGCTATGACCCGCGCCAAGGAAAAACTGATCTTGGTGGATTGCCTGAAGAATGCCTGCTCCCATGTGCAGAAGCTCTCAGCCCTCACGGAGCTGCCGGTGCCGCCCCAGGTAGTGCGCAGCGCCAAGACCATGGGCGATTGGGTACTACAGGTGCTTTTGTGCAGCACCGAGGCCGGGGCGATCCATGCTTGGGCCGGTATTGCGCCTCCTGTGCGGGAGAGCGCTGCGGGCTGGCGGGTTTATCTCCACGAAAACCCTGCCACCCCCGCGGCCGCTCGGGTGGAGGAAGGGGAGGGCGCCCGGGAACCGGCCTTTTATCCCCAGCTGTTGCAGGGAGAATATACCCATTTGGAGGCTGCCCGTATCCCCACTAAGATTACAGCTACCCAGCTCAAGGGGCGGGAGCTGGATCAGCAGATCGCCGAGGGAGCTGCACAGCATCTGCCGGTACAGACGGAATTTGCCGCGCCAAAATTTATGCAGGAGCAGCAGGGCCTCACCCCGGCGGAGCGAGGTACCGCCATGCACCTGGTGATGCAGTATCTGCCCTTTGACACCCCGGCCCGGCCCGATGCGGTGAAGGAATATGTGCAATCGCTGGTGCAGCGTCGGCTTCTGACCACGGAGCAGGGAGAATGCATAAATGCTTCACAGATTGCAAAATTTCTGGCATCCGACCTCTGCCGGCAGATGCGCGGGGCTGTACAGGTCTGGCGAGAGTTTCGCTTTGCGCTGCTGGTGCCGGCATCTATATATGATCCTCGGGTCCAGGGGGAGGAGATGATGCTGCAGGGCGTGGCGGATGCATGCTTCCGCACGGCAGAGGGCCTTGTGGTGGCAGACTTCAAGACGGACCGTTTGCAGCCCGGTGAGGAAATAGAACGAGCGGAGCGATATCGGCCGCAATTGGAGGCTTACAGCCTGGCATTGAGCCGGGTACTGGAGGAGCCGGTATGCCGCCGGGTGCTGTATTTCTTCTCCACTGGAGTTCAGGTGGATCTGTGAGTGAAAACAGAGAAACTTCCAAAAAAAATGCTTGCATTATGCGGCTACATGTGTTATCATGTAACCTGCCTTTGGAATTTCAGAGGACTTGTGTACCGGAAAGGGGTGAACCAGAGCAATGAAGGAAGGAATCCATCCCAATTATCAGCAGACTACTATTAAATGCGCCTGCGGTAATGTAATTGAGACAGGTTCTACGAAGAAGGATATTCGCGTAGAAGTCTGCTCTAAGTGTCACCCGTTCTTTACGGGCAGACAAAAGCTGGTGGACACCGGCGGCCGTGTGGCCAAGTTCAACAAGCGCTTCGGCCTGGACAAGTAATTTGTCAGAACACCAAGCCCTGCACCCTTTCGGTGCAGGGCTTTTTTCAAGGAGATTATAGTCTGCTGCGCACACAATTTTATCGTTAGCGCCTTGCGCCGAAATTCCACTACTGCTTATTTGCATGTTTTTCTCAAGCATATGTTGCAAGAGAAAATGACCTCAGTGATTTGTCGCCGGGCAGCAGTTTCTGCCAGGACTTTTGCTGGAATATAAGGCAGTTAATTTTTGAAAAAGAGCTTATTAAGAGTTGGGATCCATTATGCACTGATTTACAAAGCTAATCGATTAGAAATAAAAGCCGGGCTGTATTTCACAGCCTGGCTTTTACAGTTTTACGGAGACCCACAGATAAACCTGCGGAGCTTTTACTTGAAAGGATAGAAAGGCGGATAGGTGAAAAAATCTGTTAGGCGGCGGTGCGGCGCTGGCCAAAATACAGTGCGCCGTACACCAGGCACAGAATCAGCACCAGTGCTGCCAGCGCCACGGTCCCGATGGCACATACCGTTCCGATGCCATGAGGCAGGAAGAAGGCAATAACTGCCAAACCGAAGCAAATAGCTGTCAGCAGTACGATCAGGCTGCGAATGGTTTTCATCTGTTTCATGTTACATTCCTCCTGTTCTTATTTTATGTACTTACTATAGCATACGCAAGGAGATCATTCATTACAGCACCGCTACAATATTATAATGATTCGACTACAAAACAGTAACATTTATGGGATAAAAAGTATAAAATGTAACCTTTCCCCTCAGACCCTGTTTTACGCTTGAATTGACCTTGTTTTTTTGGTATAATCCATATGTTATAAAGAGTGAAGATGGGGGAGTATCGACTTGCACTATTTGAGCAACTTATGGTCGGCGCTGGACTTTGGGTCAATGCTTGATATGGTACTGCGCTTGGCAGCGGTTCTGCTGTGCCTGACGGTGCATGAGACCTGCCACGGTCTGGCGGCCTATGCTTTGGGCGACCCCACGGCACGGCGGGCCCATAGGCTGAGCCTGAACCCCCTGCGGCATATTGATTGGTTCGGATTGCTGATGATGTTTGCGGCGGGCTTCGGCTGGGCTAAGCCTGTGCCGGTGAATCCAAACTACTTCAAAAAACCCAAGCAGGGAATGGCCCTTACGGCGCTGGCGGGGCCCGTGAGCAATTTTTTGCTGGCGCTGCTCACGCTGCTTGCTGCCAGGATATTTTGCGACGTGGCGGCCTATTCGGAGACGAACCAAAGAATTTTGGATTTTCTGCTGATGGTGGCGGTGCTGTCCATCGGCCTGGGCCTTTTTAACCTGGTGCCTATCCCGCCGCTGGACGGGTCGAAGGTGCTGTTTGCGGTGCTGCCGGACCGGGCCTATGATTGGCTTATGCGCAATGAACGGTACGGCATGCTGCTGCTTTTTGCGCTGGTTTTCTTCGATGTGGGCAGCAACGCCCTTTCTAAGACTATCCAGTGGGTATTTGATTTATTCTGCCGCATGGTCGGCCTATAAGGGAGATAGCATTTTGGATAATCCCATTTTTAAATTGGAAAAGGTGGTGCAGACCAGGGCGGCGGAGTCAATGGAGGATTTCGAGGGGCCGCTGGATCTGATCCTGTTCCTGCTGAGTAAAAATAAAATTGAGATCCAGGACATCCCTATTGCACTGATTCTGGATCAATATTTGGAATATCTGGAAAAGCGGCAGCAGATGGATCTGGAGGTAGCCAGCGAATTTGTAACCATGGCTTCCCACCTTATGTACATTAAGACGAGGATGCTCCTATCCATTGAGGACGAGGAGGCCCAGAGCGAGATGGACGCCCTCATTCAGTCCCTGCAGGATCGGCAGCGGGGCGAATGCTACCAAAAGATCCGCAAGCTGACGGAAAAGCTGGGCCCTATGAGCGAATTCGGGCGCAACATCTTCACCAAAAATCCGGAGCCCGTGAAGCGGGGCAAGGTGTTTGAATACGACCACGAGCCGGGAGAGCTGGCCATCGCCATGCAGGAGCTGCTGGACCGGCGGGATATGGCGCTGAATCCGCAGCTGACGGTGTTTGAGGACATCGTGAAGCGGGAGCCGTACTCTGTGGAGGAGAAAGCGGAAGAGATCGTGCAGCGTGTAAAGCTGGCGGGCATTACTCGGTTTCTGCTCCTGTTCAAGGGCAGCCGCAGCCGCAGCGAGCTGGTGGCTACCTTTATGGCGGTGCTGGAGCTGTGTAAAAAGCATGTGCTTCGCCTGGCCGGCGGGCCGGAGGATTGCATGGTGTCCTGCGGTAAGGAAAACGAGGTGTAATCGGAGAGAATATGGAAATACTGGAAATGAAAGAGATTGAGGCGGCCCTGGAGGGCATCCTTTGCCTCCGGCGAGCCGGTGCACATCGACCGCATCTGCCTGGCCCTGGATCTGGACAGGCCCACGGCGGAGCTGGTGCTGCAGAAGCTGGGAGACTACTACAGCTTTGAGCGGCGGGGCATACGCCTGGTGCGTATGGCGGACACCTGGCAGCTGTGCTCAGCACCGGAATATGCGGAATATATCCGCAAAGCCTTTGAGATACGCAAACCGGCCAAGCTCTCCCAGCCGGCGCTGGAGGTGCTGGCTATCATTGCCTACTACCAGCCCACTACCCGGGCCTATATCGATCAGATTCGGGGCGTGGACAGCTCGTATACTGTGGGGCTGCTGCTGGATCGGCATATGATCGAGGAGTGTGGTACATTACAGGTGCCGGGACGGCCCAGGCTGTACCGCACTACCAAGGAATTCCTCCGGGCATTCCATCTGAACACCCTGGAGGATCTGCCGGAAATGCCGGGGCTGGAGAACGATGCAGCTGCGGCTGGAAAACGACGGGACCATCAGCGAGGACATGAACACCTGACAGAAGCATCTGAGAGGAGGCGGACACGGCTTGACGGCACTGTGGATAGTGGGAATATTGCTGGCAATCTTTTTGGTTGTGCAGCTGAGCCGTGTGGGCGTGTGTCTTGCCTTCGGCGAGGAGTGCAGAGTAATGCTGCGGCTGGGGCCCATACGCATGCAGGTGGTGCCAAAGAAGGAAACGGCAAAGAAGAAGCCGAAAAAAGATAAAGCAACCAAGAAGAAAAAGGAAAAACCCAAAAAGGAGATGCCGAAGATCACGGCCCGGGCGGTGCTGGATAGCCTGCCGGAGCTGTGGCAGATTCTGAAAAAGGGATTGCGGATGACCTTTCACCGGGTTCGTGTTGCGCCCATGGATATCTCGGCGGTCATAGGGGGGGACGACCCGGCGGACACGGCGCTGCTCTACGGCCGGCTCAGTGCGGCCATGTATACGGCGATGCCGATGCTGCAGGAGCTGGTGCATATGCCGGACCCGCATATCCACCTGGAGCCGGAGCTGCAGGGAGGGGAGACGAGGATTTCGGGAGAAGTGGGCGTGTCCTTTTTAATATGGGATCTGACGGTCATCGGCTTTGCCTGCGGCGTGCCGCTCATTCACTGGCTCCTACGACTTCGCAAACAGCCGCCTAAGGCGGAAAACGATATTAAAACGCAATCTGGAAAGGATGAACAATATGGAAAACAAGGAAAAGACCAGCCTCAGCGAAATGATGGAGACCTCCATGAGCAAGGTGCGGGAAATGGTCAGCAGTGACACAGTCATCGGTCAGCCCATTACCACGCCGGACGGTGTAACATTGGTACCGGTATCCCGGCTGAGCTTTGGCTTTACCTGCGGCGGCAGCGACTTCGGCAAGCAGGTGGACGGCAAGAAATTTGCCGGCGGTACCGCCTCTGCCGTGAAGGTGGATCCGGTGGCGTTTCTTGTGGTGAAGGATGGCGTGACACGGGTGATGCCGGTGGCGATCCCTGCTATGGGAACAGCGGACCGCATCATCGAAATGGTGCCCCAGGTCATGGACCGGGTGGAGAGCTTCCTGGATAAAAAGAAGGAAACTACCGAATTCTAACTGCGTATACTGTTACCATCAACTGTAAAAAAAGGTGATGGGGATTGAAATTTGCGCAGGTGATTGCCGCCGCACTGGCGGTATTGCTGCTGCTGACACAGCAGGTGTGGGCCGTGGACTTGTCTGCCACGGCGGCGGTGCTCATGGATTGCGATACGGGGCAGATCCTCTACCAGAAGAATGCTGACAAACGGATGCGGATTGCCAGCACCACCAAAATCCTTACGGCCCTGGTGGTGCTGGAGGAGTGCGGGCTGCGGCAGGAGGTCACCGTGATGCAGCGGCATATGGCCGAGGGCTCCTCCATGTATCTAAAGCCCGGGGAAAGGGTGACGGTGGAGACCCTGCTATACGGCCTGCTGCTATGCTCCGGCAACGATGCGGCCCTGGCGCTGGCGGACGCCTGCGGCGGCGAAAAGCAGTGCATCCGGCGTATGAACGACCTGGCCGGACGGATCGGCATGAACAGCAGCCACTTTGAAAACCCTAATGGGCTGGACGGAGAGACACACTACTCCACGGCCCGGGACATGGCGAAGCTGGCGGCTTATGGGGCTAAAAACCCTACGCTGATGCGCATATGCTCCACCATTGCCGCCCAAACCGGCGGACGCAGCATGAAAAACCACAACCGGCTGCTGCGGGAGCTGGTGGGCTGCGTGGGGATGAAAACGGGCTATACCAAGGCAGCCGGGCGGACGCTGGTATCCTGTGTGGAGCGGGAAGGGCGGATGCTGGTGGCTGTGACGCTGCAGGATGGCAACGATTGGGCCGACCATGCGGCACTGTATGCATATGGATTTGGTCGGGAAATCGGCGCGGAAACGGCGATTGCACCCGGAGAGAGAAAATATATATAAAAAAGGCAGGTGACACCGGTGCGTCAGCGTGTACAGAAGATCATTGCCCAGGCGGGGTTATGCTCCAGGCGGACGGCGGAGGAATGGATGCTCTGCGGCCGGGTCACGGTGAACGGCGATACGGCCCGGCCCGGAGACCAGGCGGATCCGGATACGGATTGCATCGCTGTGGACGGAAAGCTATTATCCGGCAGCAAAGAGAAGGTCTATCTGATGCTGCACAAGCCGAGAGGCTATGTGACAACCCTTTCAGACGAGTTTGGGCGCAGGACTGCTGCGGAGCTAATAGAGAGCTGCGGCGTGCGGGTGTTTCCTGTGGGACGACTTGATATGGATTCTGAGGGACTGCTGCTGTTTACCAATGATGGCGAGCTTATGCAGCGGCTTATTCACCCCAAATATAAGGTGGACAAGTTGTATCGGGTGACGGTGCGGGGGAATTGGGAATAAGGGCGTGGGGCTGCTGCAGCAAATGCGCCTGCTGGAGGGAGAGCCCATTGCCCCGGCACGGGTGGAGGTGCTGTCCGGCCAGGGGGAAAAGGCTGTTCTGCAGGTGACCATCCACCAGGGGAAGAACCGGCAGATCCGGCGCATGTGCCGGCAGGCGGGATTGACCGTTCTGCGACTGGAGCGTATAGCGGAACACGGAATTTTATTAGGAAATTTGCCGTGTGGCAAGTGGAGAGCCTTGACAGAAGATGAAGTCAAAACGCTGAAGGGAAGCGATGAATTATGAGCCATAATGTGCTCTATCTGATCCGCACCGGGATGGATGATTTTTCCAAGGGACAGAAGCGGATTGCCAACTACATACTGTCTAACTACGACAAAGCTGCCTTTATGACGGCCTGCCGCCTGGGACAGATTGCCCAGGTCAGTGAGTCTACGGTGGTGCGCTTTGCCTCTCAACTGGGGTATGACGGCTATCCGGCCATGCAGAAGGCGCTGCAGGAGCTGATCCGGGGTAAGCTCACCAGTATTCAGCGCATTGAGGCATCCGGAAAGCAGATCAACGGCGGCGACATCGCCGGCAGCGTTATGCAGCGAGATATGGAGACCATCCGCAGCACCATTGAGTGCATAGACCGGACGGAGTTCGACCTGGCAGTGGAGAAGCTGGTGGATGCCAAGCACATCTATCTGCTGGGTGTGCGGTCATCGGCTTTTTTGGCGGGCTATCTGAATTTTTATTTTCATCTTATCTTTAAGAATGTGACCCTGGTGCAGAGCGCAGCAGGGGAGATATTCGACCAGATGCTGCGCATCGGTCCGGGGGGATGTGCTGGTGGGCATCAGCTTCCCCAGGTACTCCCAAATTGCGGTGAATGCCGTGCGCTTCGCCAGGGACAGAGGGGCGGATGTGATTGCCGTGACGGACAGCAAAATGTCGCCTATTTACAAGATGGCCAGCGCTTCCCTGCTGGTGAGCAGCGATATGATCTCGTTTGTGGATTCTATGGCAGCGCCTGTGAGCCTGCTGAACGCACTCATTATGGCGGTGGGACAGCAGAAAAGTGAGGAGACCGCTGAGTCGTTCTCGGAGCTGGAGCGTGTGTGGTCCCAGTATGGGGTTTTTGGGGATGCAGAAGATGAATAAGGAGATCGTGGTTATCGGTGGTGGTGCGGCCGGCATGATGGCAGCCATTGCTGCGGCAGAGCGGGGGGCTGCCGTGCGTCTGCTGGAGCCCAACGAGCGGCTTGGCAAAAAATTGAATATCACCGGCAAGGGCCGGTGCAACGTGACCAACAACTGCACCGTGGAGGAGCTGTTGGCGCATATTCCCCGTAATGGTAAGTTCCTTTACAGCGCTTTAGTTCGCTTCACAAGCGCCGATGCTATGGCGTTTTTGGAGGGGGATCGGCGTACCGCTGAAAACGGAGAGAGGAAACCGGGTGTTTCCTGTGTCAGACTGCGCGTTTGACGTATCCGGGGCGCTGAAGAAGCGGATGGAGAAGCTGGGCGTCCGCTGGGAGCATGACCGGGCGGTGTCTCTATTGGTGGAGGAGGGCGCAATCAGTGCCGTACAGGGGGAAAAGAAGGAGTACCCGGCTGCGGCGGTGATTTTAGCCACGGGGGGCGTGTCCTATCCCGGGACGGGCTCTACCGGTGACGGCTACCGGATGGCCGCCCAGCAGGGCCACACCATTGTGGAGCCCCACGGCTCCCTGGTGCCGCTGGTGAGCGATGATCCCTGCTGCGAACAGATGCAGGGGCTGGCGCTAAAAAACGTGCTGCTTTCCGCCCAAAATGAAAAGGGGAAAACTGTGTTCAGCGAGTTTGGCGAGATGCTGTTCACCCATTTCGGCGTATCGGGGCCGCTGGTGCTGTCGGCCAGTGCGCACCTGCGGGATTGGGACAAGCATACCTATAGGCTTTCCATCGACCTGAAGCCGGCTCTTTCAGAGGAAAAGCTGGAGGAGCGGCTGCTGCGGGAGCTGCGGGAGCAGAGCAACCGGAACATGGAAAACGTGCTATCCTCGCTGCTGCCCCACAGCATGGTGCCGGTGATGTGCCGGCGGCTGGGGCTTTCCCCGGAGCTGAAGGCCAACTCACTGAAGAAGGAGCAGCGCCGGGCGCTGCTGCAGGAGCTGAAGCATTTTAAGCTGTCCATTACCGGCCCCCGGCCGGTGGCGGAGGCCATCGTCACCTCCGGCGGCGTTAAGGTGGGAGAGGTAAACCCCAACAGCATGGAATCCAAAAAGGTCCGCGGCCTTTTCTTCGCGGGAGAGATTTTGGATGTGGATGCTTACACGGGCGGGTTCAACCTGCAGATCGCCTGGTCTACGGGCCGGGCGGCAGGGATCGCCGCCGCAGAAATTAAAGGAGAGGGAGAACTATGAGCGTATATTCCGTGGCCGTGGACGGCCCGTCCGGAGCAGGCAAAAGCACGCTGAGCAAGGCTGTGGCCAAGGAGCTGGGCATTGTATATGTGGACACCGGCGCCATTTACCGCAGCATTGGCTACTATATTTACAAAAACGGCATGGATCCCAAAGACGCCGCGGCGGTGGTGGCCGTGCTGCCGCAGATCCGGGTGGACATGCGCTACAGCGATGATGGATTGCAGCATATGCTCCTCAATGGAGAGGATGTAACGGAGCAGATCCGGCTGCCGGAGATCTCCATGTATGCCTCCGCTGTATCCGCTATCCCGGAGGTGCGTACTTTTTTTACTGGAAATGCAGCGGGATATGGCCCGGCGCAGCGTCATTATGGATGGCCGGGATATCGGCACCGTGGTGCTGCCTCAGGCCCAGGTGAAGATATTCCTCAGCGCCGATGTGGAGGTGCGGGCCCGCCGCCGGACTATGGAGCTGGAGCGGCGGGGGACGCCAAAGCCCTATGAGCAGGTGCTGGAGGAAATGAAGGCACGGGATTGGGCGGACAGCCACCGGGCGGCAGCACCGCTGCAGGCGGCCGCGGACGCCGTGACAGTGGACACAACCCATATGGATTTTCAACAGAGCATGGACGCCATTTTACAGGAGATCAGAAAGCGGGTCAGATAATGAGCAGCAAGTATTTTGCCACCGTATATGATATTGTGAAGCCTATTGCCACCTTCCTGCACCCTATCCGGGTGGAGGGGCTGGAGAACGTGCCCAAGGAAGGGCCTGTGCTGCTGTGTCCCAACCACAGCAGCAACTGGGATCCTATTTTGCTTATTTGCGCCCTGGGACGGGAGGCAAACCTGCAGATCATGGGGAAGAACCAGCTGTTTAAGATCCCCATTCTGCGCACGTTCCTGCGGAAAATGGGTGTATTCCCCGTGGACCGGGGCCACTCCGACATCGGCGCGGTAAAAAGGTCCATCCAGGCCCTGAAGGATGGGTTTATGCTGATGGTGTTTCCTGAAGGGACCCGGGTGCGCAAAAAGAACCGTGGGGCACGGCCCAAGGGCGGCGTGGCCATGATGGCCATCCGGGCCGGAGCCAAGCTGATGCCCATTTATATTGGGACGAAAAAGCGGCTGTTTGCCAAGGTGCCTATTATTTTCGGCAAGCCCTTTATACCGGAATACACAGGGCGAAAGGGAACTGTAGAGGAGTACCAGGCCAACGCCGACGAGGTGATACGCCGGGCGTATGAATTAGGGGGAGAGACATGGACGTAATGGTGGCGCAGAGCGCCGGATTCTGCTATGGCGTAAAGCGGGCGGTGGACATGGCTCGGGACACAGCGCACCGGGGAGAGCCCTGCGTGATGCTGGGCAGCATTATCCACAATGCAAATGTTGTGGCGGAGCTGGAGGCTCTGGGGATGCGCAAGGCGGAATCCTGGCAGGAGGTCCTGCCCGGCGATACGGTGGTCATCCGCTCCCACGGGGAGAAAAAAGAGGTTTTTGAAAAGCTGGAGGAGCTGGGCGCCCGGTGCGTCAACGCTACCTGCCCCAATGTGCTGCGTATCCAGCAGCTTGTGGCCCAGGCCCAGGAGGAGGGGAGGACGCCCCTTATCATCGGCGAACCCCATCACCCGGAGGTCATGGGTGTGGCCAGCTGGTCGGATCGGTCGGTAATCCTGCCGGGACCGGCAGAGCTGGAAAAATGGCTGGCGGAGGACGAAAGCCGCCGGGCTTTACCCCTAACGGCGGCGGCACAAACTACCTGTGTACGAACAATTTGGGAAAGTTCTAAAGAAATTTTAAAAAAACAGTGTACAAATGCAAAAATCTTTGATACAATATGTAATGCTACGCATAGGCGTCAAGCGGAGGCGGCCGATCTGGCGGCCAAAGTAGACGTTATGGTCGTTGTTGGAGACCGGAAAAGTGCCAATACCAAGCATTTAGCGGAGATTTGCAGGGAGAAATGCGGACGGGTTGTTCAGATTGAACGGGCCGGTGAGCTCTCGTCAGACCTTTTTGAAGGATGTCTTGTGGCAGGTCTAACGGCCGGTGCATCTACGCCTGCGGGCATCATTAAGGAGGTATATACAACGATGAGCGAAGAAATCAAGAACATGGAATCCACCGAGGAGAGCTTCGAGGAACTGCTGGAAAAATCTTTTAAAACTTTAAATACAGGAGAGAAGGTAACCGGTATTGTGACGGCAGTCGGCCCCACCGAGGTCCAGGTTGACCTGGGCTGCAAGCAGGCTGGCTATATCGCCGTGGATGAGCTGAGCGCTGATCCTAACGTGAAGCCCGAGGACGTGGTGAAGGTCGGCGACGAGATCGAGACCTACATCATCCGCGTCAACGACGTGGAGGGCTATGCCATGCTGTCCAAGAAGCGCCTGGACGCCGTGAAGGTCTGGGAGGATATCGAGGAGGCCCGCGAGGACAAGACCACCCTGGAGGGCAAGGTCACCGAGGAGAACAAGGGCGGCATCGTCGTCAACGTCAAGGGCGTGCGCGTGTTCGTGCCCGCTTCCCAGAGCGGCCAGCCCCGTGGCGCTGATCTCAGCGAGATGATCGGGCAGACCGTTTCTCTGCGTATTACCGAGGTCAACCGTGCCCGCCGCCGCGTGGTGGGTTCCATCCGTGCGGTGCAGTTTGAGGCCCGTCAGGCTGCCCAGGCTGCCATCTGGGAGAGCATCGAGGTGGGTAAGCACTATACCGGCACCGTGAAATCCATGACCAGCTACGGCGTGTTTGTGGACATTGGCGGCGTGGACGGTATGGTACATATCTCCGAGCTGTCCTGGTCCCGCATCAAGAACCCCGCTGAGGTGGTTTCTGTGGGCGACACCCTGGATGTGTACGTCATCTCCTTCGATCCCGAGAAGCACAAGATCTCCCTGGGTGTGAAGGATCGCTCCTGCAATCCCTGGGATAAGTTTATGGAGACCTATCATGTGGGCGATGTGGCCAACGTGCGCATCGTGAAGCTGATGACCTTCGGCGCTTTCGCTGAGGTCGTTCCCGGTGTGGATGGCCTGATCCACATTTCCCAGATCGCTGACCGCCGCATCGAGAAGCCCGGTGACGTTCTGTCCGAGGGCCAGATGGTGGATGCTAAGATCACCGCTATCGATGAGGAGAAGCAGAAAATCTCCCTGTCCATCCGCGCCCTGCTGGGCGACCATGAGGCCGAGGCCGAGGACGAGGAATAATTCCCTGCTCAATTAATGGATCCGGCACCCGTTTGGGTGCCGGATTTTTTGCGCTTTTTGCGGTGTCACCACCTCTGCCCGGCACATAAAATATGGCATGAGGAGGAATGGCAGCATGGAATATGTGATCTTTATTGCCCGCTCCGTGACCCAGGCGCAGCGCATGATGCGCACACTGGAGGCGTATGGGATCTGGGCAAAAATATTCCGGGCTCCGGTGGGGCTGACGGAGTTCGGCTGCAGCTATGCGGTGAAAATTCGTAAAGATAAGCTCGGCCGGGCCATGGATTGCCTGCGGCAGGGCGGCCTGGCACCGCTGTCTGTGCACGAGAAAACGGAAAGCGGTTATCGCGAGGTGAGGGCATGATCTATCTGGACAGCGGGGCGACTACCCTGGAGAAACCGCCGGCCGTGGCCCGGGCCATGGCTCAGGCCGTGGGGGAGATGTCCTCTCCGGGACGGGGAAACTATCCGGCCTCCCAAAAGGCGGCCCGGACGGCCTATGATTGCCGGGAAGCGGCGGCAGAGCTATTCCATGTTCCGGCGCCGGAGCAGGTGATCTTCACCTGCAATGCCACTCATGGATTGAACATCGCTATCCGCACGCTGGTGCGCCCGGGCTGCCGGGTGGCAGTGAGCGGATACGAGCATAACGCTGTGACTCGGGTGCTGCACAGCATCCCGGGGGTGGAGATCATGGTGGCGGATGCCCCGCTGTTCCGGCCGGAGCAGACGCTGGAGGGGTTTCACACAGCCCTGCGGCGGGGAGTGGATGCGGTGATCTGCAACCATGTGTCCAATGTATTCGGGTGTGTGCAGCCGGTGGAGGAACTGGCGGGCCTGTGCAGGCGGACACATACACCGTTAATAGTGGATGCCTCCCAATCGGCAGGCATTCTTCCGGTGCTGCTGGCGGATTGGGGAGCGGCCTTTGTGGCTATGCCCGGGCACAAGGGGCTCTATGGCCCACAGGGTACAGGCCTGCTGCTTTGCGGCGCGGAAGCAAGTCCGCTGCTCTACGGAGGCACCGGGAGCGCCTCCCGCAGGCAAACTATGCCTATCGATCTGCCGGACCGGCTGGAGGCGGGGACGCACAACATGCCGGGTATTGCGGGACTACTGGAGGGGCTCCGGTTTGTCAGCCATGCCGGGGTGGAGCGGATTGCCCAATGGGAGAGGCGGCTGACGCGGCGGGCAGAGGAAGGGTTGGCACGGCTGCCGGGTGTGGAGGTCTTTGCGGATAAAACAGGACAGGGTCAGACGGGCGTGCTGTCCTTCTGTGTAAAGGGGATGGATTGTGAGCAGGTCGGGGAGGAGCTGGCCCGGCGGCAGATCGCCGTGCGGGCAGGGCTGCACTGCGCGCCCCTGGCTCATCGCACTGCCGGAACACTGGAATCGGGAACCATACGCATCAGCCCATCGGTTTTCAATACGGAGGGACAGATCAACTTCTTTTTGCGGGAAATGAGGGAGATTCTGCGGGAAAATACTAAGAAATCCGTATAGTTTCTGTTGCTTTTTTCGGAGAATATATATATAATGAATATTACCTATGGCATTTAATTGTACCGGAAAGGAGCAGACTGTGGATTCTATCATTTCTGTGCTGCAAAGCGCATGGCGATACATCATGCTGGTCCGGATCACGGATGTGCTGGATGTGGCTATCATGTCCTTTGCAATCTACAAGCTGTTGAGCCTGGTGCGTAGTACACGCGCCGAAAATATATTCAAGGGCATTGTGATTTTCATTGTGGCCCTGTGGCTGTCGTCCCTGCTGAATTTGCGGGGCATCAACTATATTCTCAGTTACGTGGTTGAGTGGGGCGTTTTGGCCCTGTTCATTGTTTTCCAGCCGGAGCTGCGGCGTGGCCTGGAGCAGTTGGGCAGTAAGAATATCCGTCTGGTACGGCTGCTGTCCCCGGAGCAGCACTCAACAGAGCTGGAAAAAGCCATTGACCAGACCGTGCTGGCCTGCATGGAGATGTCAAAGACACGGACGGGCGTTTTGATCGTTTTTGAGCGCAGCATGATGCTCAACGATATGCTCCGCAGCGGTACAACGCTTGATGCGGCGGTATCCAGCGAGCTGCTGAAGAATATTTTCTTCGTAAAGGCACCTATGCACGACGGCGCCGTTATCATCCGCAATGGGCGGATTTTAGGTGCCGGGTGCATGCTGCCGCTGTCGAAAAATGTGAATCTAAGCCGGGATCTGGGCATGCGCCACCGGGCGGGCATTGGTATGAGCGAAAACTCCGACGCGGTGGTGGTGATCGTTTCCGAGGAGACAGGCTCTATTTCCGTGGCCATCGGCGGGATGCTCAAGCGGCATCTAATGCCCGAAACCCTGTCCAAGCTGCTGAAAAACGAGCTGATGCCCGCCCCGGAGCAGGAGACAGATACCCGAAAAGACTCACCATGGCTCTTGCGGCGTATCCGCCAGAAGAAGGGAGGCGACGAGAATGAGTAAGAAACGCAAAGCGGTGCGCATCGCCTTATCCATTTTGGCCGCCATCGCCATCTGGCTATATGTGGATCTCGTGCGCCAACCCAGCGTGCCTATGAAGGTGAAGGACATTCCCGTGGAATTTGCCGGGGAGAGCACCACCCTGGCAGACAAGGGCTTAATGCTGCTGTCGGGCTATGACACCACCATCGACCTGACATTGAAGGGTCCCCGCCGTCAGCTTTGGCAGATTGACAAGGATGACATTCGCATTGTGGTGGACACCAGTACCATTACCGAGGTGGGCGCCCAAAGCCTGACCTACCAGGTGGTCTATCCGGACGGCGTATCGAAAAATTCTATCTCCGTGGATTGGGCCAGTGCATACCGGGTGACGGTGACGGTAGGTGAACTGTACTCCACGGAGGTGCCGATCCAGTGCGAGGTAGTAGGCACTCCCAAGAAGGGATTCTATGCCGAGGAGCCGATCCTGGATATAGACAAGGTCCTGCTCCACGGCCAGCGTGACGATCTGGTGAACATCAGCTACGCCAAGCTGACGGTGGATATAAGCGACACGGATAAATCCTATGAAAACGCAGTGGGCTTTACCCTATATGACTACAACGACATTGCTGTGGATAATTCGGCTATTCGCCCGGCTGTGAAGCTGGTGCAGGTGAAAGTGCCGGTGAAGACCACCAAGGAGGTGCCGCTGGAGATTGTGGTGAAGGAGTCGGCAGGCTCTACGCTGGAGCAGACCAGCTATACCATCTCGCCTAAGTCTGTTACCCTGGCGGGCGAAAAGGACGTATTGGACGCTATCAACTCCATTGCGTTGGATACTGTGTATCTGCAGGATATTTCCCAGTCGCAGACGCTGTATTATGAGATTATCCCACCGGAGAATACGGAGTTGGTTGGCGACAATCAAAGTGCTACGGTGACATTCATCGTGACGGGCGTTACGGAGAAAACCGTGACCGTGAATCAGTTTATTGTGGAGCGGGTGCGGGAAGGCTTTAGAGGCCAGTGCACCACAGAGAGTATTCAGGTGACTATCCGGGGGCTGACAGATGAAATCGCCGCTATCACCGATGGACAGGTTGTGGCGGTAGTGGATTTCAGCAAGCTGAGCACAGCCGGTGAATACACACTGCCGGTGAACATCGTGGTGAACGGCTATGACCATATCAGCGCCAAGGGCAACTATCAGGTGAATGTGCGGCTGGATCCCGACGGAGCCGGCGAAAGCGAAAGGGACAATACATGACTCAGATTGCAACTGTAAAAAGAAAGCTGGAGCCGGGCTTTGTGGAGATCTCCGTGCCCCGCAAGTCCGCCTGCGGACATGATTGCGAGGAGTGCGCCGGCTGTGGTATGACCGGGGCGGCTATTCAGGCCCGGGCCAGCGACCCCATTGGCGTGGAGACGGGGGATAAGGTGGTGGTCCAGAGCGAGACAAAAAAGCTGCTGGGCGTGGCGGCGCTGGTTTATTTGCTGCCGGTGATCGGTTTTCTGCTGGGATACTTCCTGTCGGCGGGGCTTGCGGAGGGCACACGCTACATCATCGCCATTGCCGCTGCTGCTGTCAGCTTCATGCCCAGCGTATTCTATGACCGATATGCCAAACGGCATGAGGTGTTGACTTATACCATTGTGCGCCTGTTCTGATGTTTGGATATGTACACATCTCTCCGGATAAGCTAAACGGAGAGGAGCAACAGCTATATCGGGCGTGCTACTGTGGTCTGTGCCACACGCTCGGAAGGCGCTATGGTGTGTTTGCCCGGATGATCTTGAATTACGACCTGGTATTTCTGGCGATGCTCCTGTCTGACGGAGAGGCACCGCGGTGCGGCCGAAGACGGTGTTTGATCCATCCGATTCACCCCAGGTGCTTCTGTGAAGAGACGCAGGCCCTGGACGCGGCGGCAGATGTGAGCGTGCTGCTGACCTGGTGGCAGCTGCGGGACGGTGTGGCAGATCATGGATTTTGGGGCGGATGGAAGTATAGATTTCTGTCCCTGCTTCTGCACCGGGCGTACCGAAAGGCAAAAGCGCGGCAGCCGGAGCTGGATAAACGAATCCAAACGAATCTGGACAAGCTATCGGCCCTGGAGCGAGAAAAGTGCGCCATTCCGGATGAGGCGGCGGACACCTTTGCGCTGCTGCTGCGGGACATGGCAGCCTTGTCACCCCCGGGTATAAAGCGTCGGGTGCTGGAGGAAATGCTGTACCATTTGGGGCGATGGATCTACCTGGTGGATGCACTGGACGACCTGAAGGAGGATAGCAGAAGCGGCAGCTACAACCCCCTGCTGCAGCGCTATGGGACCCGGGACGGGGCCTTGCGGCCAGAGGACCGGGAGCGGGTGGCGGCGACGCTGGATGCGTCTATCCGCACCATGGCAGCGGCCTTCGAGCTGGCTGATTTTGGCTGCTGGAGGGGGATTATTGAAAGCGTTGTTTATGAGGGACTGTATGCGGTGGGCAACGCCGTGCTTAACGGGACCTTTCAAAAGTATACAAGAAACAGAAAAAGCCAAAGGAAAGGCAGGACCCAATAATGCGTGACCCCTATGAGGTGCTGGGTGTACCCAGCTCCGCTACAGATGAAGAAGTGAAAAAGGCCTACCGGAACCTGGCCCGGAAGTATCATCCGGACAATTATCATGACTCGCCCCTGGCCGATGTGGCCCAGGAAAAGATGAAGGAGATCAACGAGGCCTACGAGGAAGTGCAGTCCATGCGCAAAAATGGCGGCGCAGGGCAGAGCTCCTATGGCGGCTACGGGCGCAATCCTTATGGACAGAACCCCTATGGCGCCTATGGTGGCGGCTACGGCGGCGACCCGGCCTTTGCCCGGGTGCGCATGAGCATTGCCCAGGGAGAGCTGAACCTGGCCGAGGAGCTGCTCAACGCCATGAGTGACCACAACGCCGAGTGGAATTTCCTAAAGGTGCCATTTGCTACCGCAGGGGTTGGATGGACGAGGCCAAGCGATACTATGAAACTGCCGTGCAGATGAACCCCAACAATCCGGAATATCGGCGTGCGCTGGACATTCTGGAGGGGCAGGGGACTACCTATCGGCCCAATGGCTACGGAAACCGGTCCACCGCCGTATTCGGGGGCGACACCTGCACCCGGATATGCGGCGCGCTGATTTGCGTGAACTGCCTGGCCAGTGCTGGCGGACGGTTTATCTATTGCTGCTGAGATAATAGAGGAGGAGTGAATATGGTCAGAAGTATGACCGGCTATGGCCGCGCAAAGCAGGAGCGCAACGGACGGAGTATTACCGTGGAGGTGCGCTCTGTGAATAACCGCTATTTGGATTGCACGGTGAAAATGCCGAGAGCTTATATTTTTGCCGAGGACGCCATGAAGGCGCTGGTGCAGAAGTCCATTTCCCGGGGAAAGGTGGACGTGTTTGTCACCATGGACGCCGTGGAGGCGGATCAGACGGTGGTGCAGGTCAATGAGCCGCTGGCAAGGAGCTACTATGAGGCCCTAACCCGTCTGCAGAAAATGTTTGTGCTGTCCAATGACCTGTCACCGGTGGCACTGGCGAAATTCCCTGATGTGCTGACGGTAACTAAGGCGGAGGAGGATCTGGAGATGATCTCTGCCGACATTTGCACCGTGCTGGAGGAGGCCTTGGCCGCCCACCGGCAGATGCGCTCTGTGGAGGGCGAAAAGCTATGCCAGGACATTGCGGGCAGGGCGGACACCATCGAAACCGTTGTGGGCAAGGTGGAGGAGCGCTCCCCCCAGACTGTGGCTGAGTACCGGGATAGGCTGGAGACAAAATGCGGGAGGTGCTGCAATCTACTGCCATTGATGAGAGCAGGATCCTGACCGAGGCGGCTATTTTTGCTGACAAGATCGCTGTGGACGAGGAAACGGTTCGGCTGCGGAGTCATTTGGCGCAGCTGCGCACCATGCTATCAGGAGATGAGCCGGTGGGGCGAAAGCTGGACTTCCTCATCCAGGAGGTGAACCGGGAGTGCAACACCATCGGCTCCAAATGCAACGATCTGACTATCGCCCGGGATGTGGTGAACATGAAGGCTGAGGTGGAGAAGATCCGCGAGCAGGTGCAGAACATTGAGTGAGGGACGACGGATGGATCTTATTAACATCGGATTTGGCAATCTGATCTCCGCCCAGCGGCTTATAGCCATCGTCAGCCCCGACTCGGCACCGGTGAAGCGACTGATCCAGGAGTCTCGGGACAGCGGGATGCTTATTGATGCAACCTATGGGCGAAAAACAGCGGCGGTGCTTATTATGGACAGCGACCATGTGGTGCTTTCCGCACTGACTACAGAGAAAATGGCACCCCGTTTGGGGATGAAGGTAGAAGACTTTACACAGGAGGAATTGCTTTGATCAGGGGAAAAACATTCATTATTTCGGGCCCATCCGGGGTGGGCAAGAGCACCGTTTTGAACGCGCTGCTCAAGGAATATCCGGACCTGTATTTTTCTGTTTCCGCTACGACCCGGGAGCCCCGGGAAGGGGAACTGGACGGCATACATTATCATTTCATCGAGCCGGAAAATTTCCACAAGATGATCGAGGAGGACGCCTTTTTGGAGTATGCCGAGTATGTGGGTAATTTCTACGGTACACCCAAGAAGTTTGTGGATGCCGCTATGGACCAGGGCCGGGATGTGATTTTGGACATTGAGATCCAGGGGGCGCAGCAGGTGTGTGCCAAGCGGCCGGAGACCGTGCGCATTTTCATTGCGCCGCCGTCCTGGGCCGAGCTGGAGCGGCGCCTCACCGACCGGGGAACGGACGATGAGGATAAGGTACAGAAGCGGTTGCTGCGCGCCAAGGTGGAGCTGAAAATGGCTGACCGATATGACTACTTTGTGGTCAATGACACGGTGGATAACGCTGTATTCCAGTTGAAATCTATCCTCTGTGCCGAACACTGCAAGTCCGTTGACAGGATCGAAAAGCTCCTGGTTGAGTAAATTATATTTTCGCCGAAAGGCAGATAGGAAGTTGATTATTATGATGCTGTATCCCGCTATGACAAAACTTACTGAGTACATTCCCAACCGCTACATGATGGTGAATGTGGTGGCACGCCGCGCCCGTCAGATCGCCCAGGAGGCGGAGATGAATGGGGAGATCCTGGAGGAAAAGCCCGTAACCATGGCTATCAATGAGGTGGCGGAGGGCCTGTTTGATGCATCTACCATTAACACGGTGATCGACACCGATAAGTAATCACCCGCTGCAGGAGGCTGACATCATGGCGCAGATTGCCAAAATCGCAATAGAAGCGGCTACCTTTGCCATTGATAAGCCTTATGACTATTTGGTGCCCGATGGCATGGAGGTCCGAGCCGGGATGCGGGTCATCGTACCCTTCGGCCGGGGAAACCGGCGCTCGGAGGGGATGGTGCTGGCTGTGGAGCCCGGACTGCAGGATCGGCCACTGAAGGCGGTGGAGGCACTGCTGGACGAAACACCACAACTCTCCCGGGAGCAGATCCGATTGGGACTATGGATGTGCCAGCGGTACTTCTGCACCTTTTATGACGCACTTCACGCGATTTTGCCCATTGGCTTGTGGTATCAGCACCGAGAGATTTGGACGCTGCAGCGTGAGCCGGAGGAGGAAGCTCTCTCGGATAAGGAACGGGTGCTGCTGGATATGCTGCGGGAGAAGGAGCAAACCTTCTCAGACCTGCAGGCGGCGCAGCCCCGGGCACGGGAATTGCTTCAGAAAATGGAAAGGCTGGGTTTGGTTGCCTGTCGCAGGGAATCCAGCCGCCGTACATGCGACAAGACGGATAGTCTCGTTTCTCTGGCTATTGCACCGGACGAGGCGGCGGAGCTTATCCGGGAAAAGAAAAGAGCGCCCCGGCAGGCTGCAGCACTGTCATTTCTCCTGCAAAACGGGGAGACATCCCTGCATGAGCTGCTGTATTTTACCGGCGTGAGCCGGCAGGCAGTAACGCAGATGGAAAAGACGGAGATCCTGTCCCTGCGGGAGCAGGAGGTGTTTCGGGTGCAGCTGCGCCCGTCCGATAAGCAGGTACCGGAGATCCGACTGAACGAGGAACAGCAGGCTACCTATGAGGAGATCCTGCGGCACATCCACGGGGGAAGGCCCGGAGTGACACTATTGCAGGGCGTTACGGGAAGCGGAAAAACGGAGGTTTACATCTGCCTGGCCCGCCGATTGCTGGAGGAAGGAAAACGGGCCATGATTCTGGTGCCGGAGATTGCCCTGACCCCACAGATGATGCAGAGGTTTTCCATGTATTTCGGGGAGGACGTTGCACTGCTGCACAGTGCGCTGGGCATTGCCGAACGGTATGACCAGTATAAGCGTATCCGCCAAGGTTTGGTAAAAATCGTGCTGGGCACCCGGTCGGCGGTGTTTGCTCCGCTGCCTGAGTTGGGTATGATCGTGATTGACGAGGAGCAGGAGAACTCCTATGAATCGGAAAAGCCGCCCTGCTACCACGCCCGGGATATTGCCAAATATCGCTGCGCCAAGGAGGGTGCATGGCTGGTGCTGGGATCGGCGACGCCTACAGTGGAGACGGCTTACCTGGCCCGGGAGGGCGATTACCATTTGTCCCTGCTGCGAAAACGGTACAATGAAAACGCGCTGCCCCAGGTGTCCCTTGTGGATATGCGCCAGGAGCTAAAGCAGGGAAACTATACCTCTATCAGCCGCCGCCTGTACGAGGAGATTCAAAAAAATCTGGAGTGGGGACAGCAGACGATCCTGTTTCTGAACCGGCGGGGCAACAGCCGGCAGATGATCTGCCGGCTGCGGCTTTGTGCCCCAGTGCCCCCGGTGCAGCGTGTATCTGACCTATCACTCTGCCAACCGGCGGATGATGTGCCACTACTGCGGATATTCAGAACCCTTTGCGCCGGATTGCCCGCAATGCGGCGAGCCATTTAAGCCCATTGGCGCCGGTACGCAGAAGGTGGAGCAGGAGCTACGGGAGCTGTTTCCGGAAACGCCCATCCTGCGGATGGATGCGGATTCTGTGGGAACGCAGCATGAAAAAATGCTGCAGAAATTTGAAAAGGAAAGAATTCCTATTCTTTTGGGCACACAGATGGTGGCCAAGGGATTGGATTTTGATAATGTGACGCTGGTGGGTGTTCTGGCGGCGGACCAATCACTTTATGTTGACCACTATCGGGCCGCGGAGCGCACCTTTGTGCTGCTGACGCAGGTGGTAGGACGGGCCGGACGCGGCAACAAAGCGGGACGGGCTATTATCCAGACCTATACGCCGGAAAATGAGGTGCTTCGCAACGCCGCTGCCCAGGATTACGATAGCTTCTACCAACGGGAGATCGACCTGCGGCGGATCCGACGGGAGCCGCCCTTTGCCGACGAGGTGGTGCTGACGGTGACCGGACCGGAGGAGGCGAATGTGCGCCGGGCTTGTACACAGGTGCGGGACGGTCTGCGCCGGGCCGTTTCTCAGGTGCCCTATGCCGGGATGGACCTGGAGGTGCTGGGCCCGGCACCGGCCAGCGTTGTCAAGGTGAACAACCGCTACCGCTACCGCATCACGGTGGTTGGAAAATGCACCGCACCGGTGCGGAGGTTGCTGGCGGCCTACATGAAGGAATTTGCCAGGAGAAAGGAAAACCGTACACTGCATATTTTTGCAGAGTGCAATCGTATGAATTAAACGCATGATGGAGGATGAATTATGGCACTGCGAAAGATCGTTCTGCAGGGCGACGAGTGTTTGACCAAGGTTTGCCGCCCGGTTACTGATTTTAACGGCCGTCTACACACACTGCTGGACGACATGACGGACTGCTGGATTCCGGAGGCGTAGGGTTGGCCGCACCCCAGGTGGGTATCCTGCGCCGCGTGTGCGTGGTGCTGAATGAGGACGACGAGGTCATTGAGCTGGTGAACCCCGAGATCATTTTCACTGACGGAGAGCAGACGGGACTGGAGGGCTGCCTGAGCGTACCGGGGAAATACGGCGTGGTTACCCGCCCGGAGGTGGTGCGCGTCCGAGCCCAGGATAGAAACGGTGATTTCTTTGAGGTGGAGGATTCTGACCTGACAGCCCGATGCTTCTGCCACGAGATCGAGCATTTGGACGGACACCTGTTTATTGAGCACACAGACCGCCTGATGACTGAGGAGGAGCTGCAGGAGTTCATCCGCCAGCAGGAGGAAAGTGAGGACTAAGGATGCGAATTCTATTTATGGGAACGCCGGAGTTTGCTGTGGAGCAGCTGAGGCGCCTTGTGGAGATGGGCCACGAGATCTGCGGCGTGTTTACACAGCCGGATAAGCCCAAGAACCGGGGTATGAAATTGACCTTCTCTCCTGTAAAGGAATATGCCCTGACACAGGGCTTGGAGGTTTATCAGCCTACCAAAATGCGAGATGGGACGGCCCTGGCCATTGTGGAAAAGCTGCAGCCGGAACTGACGGTGGTGGCAGCCTACGGCCGCATCCTGCCGGAGGACATTCTGGCGGTACCGCCGCTGGGGTCCATCAACGTACACTCCTCCATCCTGCCCCAATACCGGGGGGCTGCGCCCATCAACTGGGCTATTTTGGACGGCTGTAAGGAAACCGGTGTTACCATTATGCACATGGCCAAGGAGCTGGACGCGGGGGATATTATCTGCGTGAAGAAAACGGAGATCCTCCCGGACGAAAATGCCCAGGAGCTGACCTATCGCCTGGCACTGTTGGGTGCGGACGCCCTGGAGGAGGCTGTGACGCAGCTGGCAAACGGTACAGCGGCCCGCACACCCCAGGATCACAGCGCTTTTACCTATGCGCCCATGCTGAGTAAGGAGCTCTCTCCCATGGATTGGAACAAGCCGGCCCAAAAGCTGCACGACCAGGTGCGGGGGCTGATCCCCTGGCCCTGTGCCAGCACAGAGCTTGGCGGAAAAAAAGTGAAAGTATTTAAAACGAAGCTTGGCAGAGAAACAAATGCCGAGGCCGGGACGATCCTGACCGCCGGGAAGCAGGGGTTAGAGATTGCCTGCGGCGACGGATGCAGCCTGTGGATCCTGGAAATGCAGGCCGAGGGCGGCAAGCGTATGATGGCAGCGGATTATCTCCGGGGCCATCCCATTGAGACGGGAAAATGAGCGAGAATAGAAAAATGACCGCCCGGGACACGGCGCTGGAGGTACTGATGCAGGTGGAGCGGGCCAATGCCTGGTCCGACGGCAGCCTCAAGCGCACCATTGCCAAAAATGGGCTGGAGGGCCGGGAGGCTGCCTTAGCCACAAGACTTGCCTATGGTGTGATCCAAAATCGCACACTGCTGGACTACTATATCTCCTGCTACTGTGTGCAAAAGGCCCATAAGCTGGAGCCGGTGATCCGCAATATCCTGCGCATCGGCGGGTATCAGATCCTGTTCATGGACAAGATCCCCCATCGGGCTGCCGTAAATGAGGCGGTGGAGATGTGCCGGCGGAACGGACGGCCCAGGGCGGCCGGCATGGTCAACGCTGTGCTGCGGAAATTTGTGACAAACTGGATGAATATGCCGGAGATACGCTGCAGCGGTACGGCGGAATATTTGTCCATCCGATACAGCCACCCGCTGTGGCTGGTGAAAAGACTGCTGGAGATTTTGCCGCCTGAGGAGGCGGAGCAGTTCCTGCGGGGGAACAACGAGATCGTTCCCACTACCATACACACGAACCTGCTCAAAACCGATGACGAGACCCTGGTGGAGGAGCTGAAGCAGGCGGGGATCGCGGTGGAGCGCCATCCGTGGCTGGAGCACTGCTTCACGGTGAGCGGCACGGGCAATCTGGAGCGATTGCCGGCCTTTGCGGAGGGGCGCTTTATGGTGCAGGACGCTGCCGCACATCTGGTATCGGTGGTGGCCCAGGCAAAAAAAGGTGACCGAGTGCAGGATGTATGCGCTGCACCGGGAGGGAAGTCCTTTGCCGCTGCCATTTCTATGGGGGGAGAGGGCGAGATCATCGCCTGCGACATCCATCCGCACAAGCTGAAGCTTATTGACAGAGGAGCCCAGCGCCTGGGTATCGGATGCATCCGCACCATGCTGGCGGATGCTCGGGAGCACCATGCGGCCTGGGATCGGGCGGCGGATGTGGTCATCGCAGATGTGCCCTGCTCGGGCCTGGGTATCATCCGCAAGAAGCCCGACATCCGTTACAAGGATCCTAAGGAGTTGGGGCGGCTGCCCGGTATCCAGCGGGCGATATTGGACAATGTATGCGAATATGTGCGGCCGGGAGGTGTACTGGTGTACTCCACCTGCACGGTGCTGCCGGAGGAGAACGAAGCCGTGACGGACGATTTCTTGCAGGCACATCCCGAATTTGAAATGACGCCATTTGCCCTTCCGCTGCCCATCGGGCGCTGTGGGGGCAGGCTGACACTGTGGCCTCAGCGCAACGGGACGGACGGCTTTTACATCTGCCGCATGCGCAGGAAGGACTAAAAACGCAGAACGGGAGGAAGACTTACTTGGTTGACATAAAATCTATGACTCTGGAGGAAATGGGAGAATATCTTCGCCAGCTGGGTGAGCCGACCTTCCGGGCTAAGCAGGTGTTTTCCTGGCTGCATCAGGGGGCACGATCCTTTGACGAAATGAGTAATCTCTCCAAGGCGCTTCGGGCCAAGCTGGCGGCCACCTGCCGCATTACGGCCCCTACCGTGGTGAGGAAACAGGAATCCCGGCTGGATGGCACCATCAAATACCTATGGGAGCTGCAGGATGGAAACTGCATCGAGACCGTACTCATGCAGTACCACCACGGCAACACCGTGTGCATCTCCTCCCAGGTGGGGTGCCGCATGGGCTGCGCCTTCTGCGCATCCACCATTGCCGGGCGGGTGCGGGATTTGGCTCCATCTGAGATGCTGGATCAGGTGCTGTTTACCCAGATGGACTCCGGGAGGGAGATATCCAACATCGTGCTCATGGGCATCGGGGAGCCCCTGGATAACCGGGACAACGTGCTGAAATTTCTGGGGCTGGTAAACCATCCCGACGGGATGCACATTGGCATGCGGCATATAAGCCTGTCTACCTGCGGCGTGATTCCGGGCATCGAGTTTTTAGCGCAGCAGCATCTGCAGCTGACACTTTCCGTGTCACTCCATGCGCCGGATTCGGAGACGAGATCCCGCATTATGCCGGTAAACCGAAAGTATGATGTGGAGGAGCTGTTTGCCGCCTGCCACCGATATTTTCAGGCCACGGGGCGGCGAATTTCCTTTGAATACGCCATGATCGACGGCGTGAATGACCACGATTGGCAGGCGGACCTTATTGCCAGAAAGCTGGTGGGCATGCCGGGCCATGTGAATCTGATCCCGCTGAACGATGTGGTGGAGAGTCCCTTTAAGCCCAGCCATAGGGTGGCGGCCTTTCAAAAACGATTGGAGTCCCACGGCATCACCGCTACGGTGCGGCGGAGCTTGGGCGGAGATATTGACGCATCCTGCGGCCAACTGCGCCGCAAGGCTATGGAGGAAAAGGAGGGAGCCGGAGAACCATGAGAATCTGGAGCATATCGGACATTGGTCTTGTGCGCCATGAAAATCAGGACGCCTATGAGACGATGCTGATCGGCGAATACACCGCAGCGGTGGTCTGCGATGGTATGGGAGGAGCGGCCGGTGGGGCAGTGGCCAGCCAGCTGGCGGTGCAGACCTACCGAAGGCAGATGGAGGAAAATCTCCGAAGCCACATGACTATGGGCCAGCTGAAGGAGGTTTCCGGCTTTGCCATTGCGGCAGCCAATGACGCTATTCGCCGCCGGGGGCAGGAAGAGCCCTCCGTGCAGGGTATGGGTACCACACTGGTGGCCGCCATCATACGGGGCGAGGATATTCTCATCAGCAATGTGGGCGACAGCAGGGCCTATCTGCTCTCGGAAACGGGTATCCGGCAGATCTCCCGGGATCATTCCCTGGTGGGCTCCATGGTGGAGCAGGGAAATATGACCGCAGAGCAGGCTAAAAAGCATCCGGGGCGGAATCTGATCACCCGGGCTCTTGGGCCGGAGGAGAGCGTACAGGATGATGAATTTACCTATAAATGGAAGCAGGGAGACTATCTGCTTTTATGTACGGACGGATTGGTGAACACGGTCAGCGACCAGGAGCTGCTGTTCGAGGTGGTTCATACGGAGGAGCCCGAGCACTGCCTGAAAAGATTAGTTGATCTGTCCGCAAGCCGCGGCGCGCCGGATAATGTTACGGCGATCCTGCTCAAGAACATTTAAAGGAGATTGCGTTATGGATAAATACATAGGAAAAATGCTGGATAACCGCTATGAGATCATCGAGCTGATCGGCTCGGGCGGCATGGCTAATGTATATCGGGCCAAATGCCACCGGCTTAACCGAATGGTAGCCATCAAGATCCTGAAGGCTGATATGGCTGAAAATGAGGAGATACGCCGCCGCTTCCGGGATGAGAGCCAGGCTGTGGCGCAGCTTTCCCACCCCAATATCGTGTCCATTTATGATGTCTCCACCAGCGGTGACACAGAGTATATTGTCATGGAGCTCATCGACGGCATTACCTTGAAGCAGTATATGGCCCGCCGGGGTGAAATGGATTGGCGGGAGTCCCTGCATTTCATCATTCAGATCATGCGCGCCCTGGAGCACGCCCACAGCCGCGGGATCATTCACCGGGACATCAAGCCCCAGAATATCATGGTCCTGCGAGACGGCAGCGTGAAGGTGGCCGATTTCGGCATTGCCTGCCTGCAGAACAACGCACAGACTATGACCCAGGATGCCCTGGGCTCGGTGCATTATATTTCTCCGGAGCAGGCCCGGGGAGAGCATATTGACGCCCGTTCGGACATCTATTCCGCCGGTGTGGTGCTCTATGAGATGCTGACGGGCCGCCTGCCCTTTGAGGGGGATTCTGCGGTATCTGTTGCCATCCAGCACCTAAGCTCTGTGCCGCTGGCCCCCAGCGACATCCGGGAGGATGTGCCTAAGGCCCTGGAGCTGATCTGCATGAAGGCCATGTGCGCCAACATCAACAAGCGCTACAGCACAGCCACGGAGATGCTGGAGGACCTGGAGAGCTTCCGCAAGAACCCCAACCTGGATCTGGAGTATATCCGGGAGGAGCTGACAGAGCAGGAGGACACCGAGCCCACCCGGTATATCAGCAAAAAGGAGATACACGAGGCTGTGCAGGGCAAGAAGGAAGCTGCTGTGAAGGAGGAGAAACCGGAAAAGACGGGCATTGCAGGCACTAAGAACGAGAAAAAACGCATGGCCATTCTCATTGGCTCCTTTGCCGCCGCACTGCTGGCGATATTCCTGATATTTACGCTGATCTTTGACGGATTCGGCGGCGGAGGGGAAAAGGATGGCTACAAGGTGCCGAACATCCTTGGCATGACCGTGGAGCAGGCCGAGAATATGTCTGAGATCAAGGGGATTTTCAGCATCGAAGTGGTGGGCACCAAGGAGAGCAGCAAATACACCGAAGGACAGATCATCTCCCAGGATCCCACCGAGGGCACAATGCGGAAAAATAACCTGACCATTCAGGTCTATGTATGTGCCAAGGAGGAAAAAGCCTTTATGCCTACCGTGACCGGCTCGAGTGAATCGGATGCAAAAGAGCTGCTGAGCAACATGAACATGAATCTGAGTGTGCAGGTGCAGCCCAAGAGCTCGGATACAGTGGAAAAGGGATTGGTTATCAGCACCTCTCCCGAGGCCGGCAGCCAGATCAAAAAGGGCAATACCGTGATCCTGTATATCAGCACCGGACGGGAAATCAAGCCCGTGACCGTCATCAACTTTGTGGGTATGACGGAGGAAAAGGCTATGACCGAGGCCGAGAAGCTGGGCCTGGTGGTGGGCGCCAGCTCCAGCGAATACAGCGATGAGCCTGCAGGTACGGTCATCCGCCAGAGTATTTCTGTGGGTACTGAGGCCAAGACCGGCGATAACATCTACTTCACCGTCAGCAAGGGCCCGGAGAACAAAGAGATCGATGTGCCCAATGTGGTGGGCGCCAGCGAGAATGCTGCACGGAAGCTGCTGGAGAGCTATGGCTTCCAGGTTGAGGTGCAGTGGGAGAATGGCGAAAAGGTGGATAACGCCGTGGTGAAGAGCTATTCGCCCAATGGCTCTGCGGAAAGCGGCAGCACCGTCACTATCGTCCTGGGTACTGCATCCCAAGGCCCCGGCACATCTGACCACACAGATGGCATGGGTAACTGATGAGAGGACGTATTGAGAAGGCACTCAGCGGGTTTTACTATGTGAACGTGGGACAGCAGGTGCTGCAGTGCCGCGCCAGAGGAAAATTCCGCAGGGAAGGCACCAGTCCCCTGGTGGGGGATTGGGTGCAGGTGCGGGAGTTGGGCGGCGGCGAGGGCTTTGTGGAGGAGATCGAGCCGCGTACCAACTGCTTTGCCCGGCCGTCGGCGGCCAACATTGACCAGCTGGTCATCATCGCCTCAGCCGCTATCCCGGTGACGGACCCCTACCTCATTGACCGCATTGCCGCCATCGCTGCGCTGAAGGGATGCGGCGTGCTGGTGTGCCTGAACAAAACAGACCTGGATCCGGCAGACGAGCTGTTCGCCATCTATAGCCAATCGGCAATCCCCGCGCTGCGAGTCAGTGCAGAGACGGGGGAGGGAATGGGTGCGCTGCGAGAGCAGATTCGCGGCAAGCTCAGCGTGTTCACGGGAAATTCCGGTGTGGGAAAGTCCAGCATTTTGAACTGCCTGTGCCCGGGACTCTCCCTGCAGGTGGGCGAGGTCAGCCAGGCCCTGGGCCGCGGACGGCACACCACCCGCCATGTAGAGATGTTCTCGGTGGAGGAGAACACCTGGGTCATCGACACACCGGGCTTTTCCTCCTTTGACACGGAGGAGCTGAGCCTGGAGCTGCAGGCACACCTGCCGGAGACTTTTCCGGAGTTTCTGCCGTATTTGGGGCAATGCCGCTTTGTGGGGTGCAGGCATATCAAGGAAAAAGGCTGCGCCGTGCTGCAGGCTGTGCGGGACGGCGACATCCCTAAGGAGCGCCACAGGAGCTACGTGCGGCTGTGGGAGGAGGTCAAGGACCTTAAGCCATGGGAAAAAAAATAAAAAAATGCTGCTGCTTCCATCTTTGGAAGCAGCAGCATTTTTTTGGGGGCACCTATGGCAGCCGGATTGCGTATACTGCCAATAGAGGAGGGTTATTATGAGACGGTGGAATTGCGGGCGCGGCATCGGGATCTGCGCGCTGGCATTGGGCTTGGGAATCCTTGTCGCCGCCATATTCCCGGTGGGCTGCCTGATGTTTATTGTGGCGTTTCTGCTCATTGCCTGCGGCATATGCTGTATGCGGCAATGAAAGGAGGGAGAGAATTGAAGATCATCGTTTGGAAGGCTCCGGCTTTTTTGCGCGGGATTTTAAAATGCATATTCTGCTCAAAGGAATAGGAGAAGGCTCCTTCTCATACAATGAGGCAGGTTACAATATGAGAGGGTGATAGAAGTGGACACAGAACTGGAATTTGAGCAGATCCTATGCTATGATTTGCTGACAAAAGCGGCTACGACCCACGAGGAGACTACGGAAACAAATCTGCCGGACTACTGCGCCACGGCTTCCAGGATTCTTGATGCCAGCGGGCTGCTGCTGGTGCGGGAAAGCAGCCGGCAGAGGGAATGATACGGGGCGAGGTGCGAGTGAGCATACTGTACCTCTCCGAGGAGACGGAGGGCCTGCAAAGCGTCACGGTGATGGTGCCTTTTTCCTGCGAACTCAGCGACCCCAAGCTGCGGGAGTGCCAGATGCTGCAGGTACATAGCAGGCTACTTCTGTGCGAGGCAAAGCTCATCACAGGGCGAAAGCTGTATCTGCGGGTGATCCCGGAGCTGACGGTGCTGGGCTTTGGCAGAAAGACCCTGCGCCTGTGCTGCGGGGCGGAGGGAAAAGGTCTGCAGCTCCGACAGAAAAAGCAGCAGCTTTCGCTACTGAGTATGGTGGAGGAGCGATCCTGCACCACGGCGCAGGAATTTGACATCGGACCCAACGGCGCGGAGGAGATCCTGCTGAACCAGGTGCTGCCCCGGGTCACCAGCAGCCAGCAGATCGGCAGCAAGCTGGTCATTAAGGGCGAAATTGACATCTCTGCTCTGATTCGGACGTCAGACCGCAAGCTCCAGGGAATCGTGCAGACGGTGCCGTTCTCCCAGATTTTAGATGGTATCACAGTGCCTGACGAGAGTACCATCCAGGTGGAGGCCGCGCCGATGGAGTGGGATCTGCGGCTATTACGCGGGGAGGGCGGCTGCCGCATGGGCCTTACAGCCCGGATCACGCTGCAGGTGTTTGCCTATCGGAGACAGGAGGTCTGTTATATTACAGACCTTTACAGTACATGCTGTACAATGAAAACTCAGGTGGAAGCGGTATCGGTCACCCAGCGTGGCAGGCCTGTATGCGTCCGGGAATGGGCGGAGGAGCTGTTGGAATCCGGCCGAGGCTCCCTGTTTGCCTACGTCACCTCCTTCGATTGCGGCAGCGCCATTACACGCTGCGATAGCGGGCGGGCGGAGCTCTCCGCCACGGTACGGATGAGGATCCTATATCAAGACGAGAACGAAGCGCCTGTCACTGCAGAGCGTAGCCGAGAAATAAGAGCCGGTATAGAGGGCTGCCCGGATACCGTTTGGCTTGGCAGCGGGCTGCCGGAGCTGCGGAGCAATGCCGGGAGGTGCCAGGTGCGTATACCGGTTTGCTTTTACGGATGTACAGGGGAAACTACGGAGCTGCAAACCGTATGCGCTGTGGAGGAGGTCACAGAGGAAGACCCGCAGCCTCGGCCATCCATTGTGCTGCGCAGGCCCCGGCCAGGGGAGTGCCTGTGGAACATCGCCAAGGAGCACAGCAGCAGCGAGGAGGCCATCCGTCAGTGCAACAATTTGGAGGATGACACGCTGCCGGAGGGGATGCTGCTCATTCCGGTACTGAAGGCATAAAAAACCCCGCCCGACGAAATCGTCGGGCGGAGAATTGTCCAAAAACTAGTTTTTGGACAAAAGGATCGCAGTCTGCTGCGCGCATAATTCCGGCGTGAAACGCCGGAATTCCACACTGGCAGCCTGAGCGGTATTTTCTCTCACGCACAGGTCGCGAGAGAAAATGATTTCATTTTTTCGCGTCTGCGGACGCGAACTTTGCGAGGCTTTTGGAAGCCAAAACCCGCCCGAAGCAAAAGCATCGGGCGGGTTTTACTGCTTACTGTTAGTGCTGAGCAAAGCGGGAGAGGAACTGCCGGGTGCGCTCCTCCTTGGGGTTGGAGATGACCTCCTTGGGGTCGCCCTGCTCCACAATAACGCCGCCATCCATGAAGATAACGCGGTCGGCCACATCCCGGGCGAAGCTCATCTCGTGGGTAACGATGACCATGGTCATGTGTTCCTCAGCCAGCTGGCGGATGACCTTGAGAATCTCACCCGTCAGCTCCGGGTCCAGAGCGGAGGTAGGCTCATCGAAAAACAGGATCTCCGGCTCCATAGCCAGAGCACGGGCAATGGCCACCCGCTGCTGCTGGCCGCCGGAGAGCTGACAGGGATAGGCGTCCGCCTTGTCTGCAAGACCCATTTTCTCCAGCAGGGCCATGGCCTTTTTCTCTGCCTCCTCCTTGCTGCGGCCCAGGACCTGGATGGGCGCATCCGTGAGATTCTTCAGTACCGAGAAGTGGGGAAAAAAGGTTAAAATTTTTGAAACACCAGACCGAAGCGGCTGCGGATTTTTTTTCAGCTGCTGCTTATCGGCGTATACGGCCACGCCCTGCTCATTGGTTTTGGCGGCATAGTCGCCGGAATAAAGCAGATCGCCGCTGTCCATCTCCGTGAGCAACGTGGCGCAGCGCAGGAGGGTGGACTTTCCGCTGCCGGAGGGGCCGATAATGGCTACCACCTCACCCTGGGCCACAGTGAGGCTGATGTCCTTGAGAACATGGAGCTGGGAGTCGTTGAAGCTCTTTTTTACATTTTTGATTTCCAATACGTTCATTTCTCGCAGCCCCCTTATTGATAATAATCCATCCGCTTTTCGATGCGGCCCATGACCACATCCACGATGCCGTTGAATACGAAGTAGAAAATACCCGCAATGAGGAAGGGCATGAAGCTGGTCTGGGAATTGGCGATCTGTTTACCGATAGTGAACAGCTCCTCGTAGGACACGCAGAAGGCGATGGAGGTGTCCTTCACCAGGGTGACCACCTCATTGGTGATGCTGGGCATAATGCGCTTGACCACCTGGGGCAGAATGATGCGCAGGAAGGTCTGGAGCTTGGTATAGCCCAGGACGCCGGCGGCCTCATATTGACCCACGGGCATGGAATCAATGCCGCCGCGGTAGATTTCCGCGAAGTAGGCGGCATAGTTGATGGCAAAGGCAATGACCACGGGAATGAGTTTATTCCGGGCTACGCCCAGGTCCGGAAACAGATAGTGCGGGCCATAGGTGACCGCCAGGAGCTGCAGCATCAGGGGAGTGCCGCGCAGAACGGAGATGATAAAGCGCATCACAGAGGATACGACCTTATTCTTGCTCATGCGCAGCAGGGCAAACAGCATGCCAAGGGGCAGGGAAAACAGCAGGGTCAGGAAGAAAATGGCGCAGGTATTGCCCAGGCCCTCGCTCATTTTCAGGATCATGGTGGATAATGTCATAGTCTCTCCTCAACTCTATAGTAGGCACACGAGCCCGGAAGCCCCGCAGGGAGGGGCTTCCGGGAGGTGCGTTGGTTACATTTTATACTGCGAATGGCTTAGTTCAGGAACAGGAGGTTATTGACGATGTCGGGATACTTCTCAGCGATCTTGGCATAGGTGCCGTTATCCACCAGGGTCTTGACGGCGCCCTCGATGGAGGCGCACAGCTCTTTGTCATCGGCGCGGAAGGCGATGCCGTACTGCTCGGCGCCCAGCTCCTCGGAGAGGATGGTGAAGCCGGCGTTCTTATCGGCATAGGCGGTAGCAACAGGCTTATCTACGATGACGGCATCCACGGCGCCGCCGCTCAGCTCAGTGAAGCACTTGAGGAAGCTGTCGCTGCGGACCAGGGACTTGAAGGTGGCGGTCAGGGATTCCAGATCGCCGTCCTCGCTGAGCAGGCTGTCACCGGAGGTGCCCAGCTGCACGGCTACGACCTTACCGGCCAGATCAGCAGAGGACTTGATGTCGCTGCCTTCCTTGACCATGATGACCTGGGTGTTATCATAGTAGGGGGCGGAGAGAGTGTAGCCGGCTTCCTTCATGCTGTCGAGGATGGTCATGCCGGACCAAATGCAGTCGCACTCTTTAGCATCCAGCTGCGTCAGCTTCTGCTCCCAGTTGACGGGGAAGACCTTCATCTCCCAGCCCAGCTGATCGCAGGCCGCCTGGGCAATCTCAATGTCAAAGCCGGTGTAGCTGCCGTCATCGCCCAGGTAGCTGAAGGGAGGATACTCGGCATCGATGCCGACCGTAAAGACCTTCTTGCTGTCGGCGTTGTCATCGACCTTCTTGCCGCAGCCGGCCAGCAGGGAAACGGTCATCAGCACTGCCAGCAGCAGGCACAGGGTTTTCTTCATATTCTTCATATCTGTTTGCTCCTTTTTCCGGCCGGTTATTTGCATCGGCCAATTTCTTATTGCACTATCATACTACCACTTTAGCGCGATAATGTAAAGAAGTAAAAATTACAAATACTGCACAAATTTGGAGAGCCGTATTGTTGGATATATACAAATAGGACGAAGGATTGGGAAAATATGCAGCAAACGGAGGGGAGAAGCAACCTGTGAAATAGGCGTAAATGGGCGGCGCAGAAGTGAAACGGCGAAGCAGAGGATGGAGGAACGGTAGAACAAGAAAGGCCGCCGCCTGCGTTTTGCGCAGACGACGGTCTCAGCGTGTCAAAAAGGCCTCGCAGAGTTTGCCGCCCGCAGGCGGCAAAAAAATGAGATTATTTTCTCTCGCGACATGTGCGTGAGAGAAAATACCGCTCAGGCTGCCAGTGTGGAATTTCGGCGCTTCACGCCGAAATTATGCGCGCAGCAGACTGTAAGCCTTTTGTCGGATAAAACCTCCGGTTTTATCCGACAGTTTCAAGCCGCCGCCTGCGTTTTGCGCAGACGACGGCATATATGAGCAGATCTGTAAGCCGGGTTCTGTTATCATACGGTCATCTATCTAGGCGTACCGTTGCCGGCACGCTCCAGCCACCTCGGGAGCAGCCGGGCCAGCCTATTGCTCCCATACCGGTGTTGCTCCGGATAGAGTTTACAGCGGCGGACGCTTTCACACGCCGTCGGGTGAGCTCTTACCTCGCCTTTCCACCCTTACCGGCTGCACCACAATCGCCGCAGCCGGCGGTATATCTCTGTTGCACTTTTCCTGAAGTCGCCTTCGGCGGGCGTTACCCGTTATCCTTGCCCTGCGGAGCCCGGACTTTCCTCATGGACAGGCTTTCGCCTTTATCCCCGCGACCGTCTGATCTGCTCATATGATATAATAAAGGAATGGAGCCGGAAAGTCAACTGCGCTTTTCTGCGGAAAAAGGAATTGAACTGCACTATAAAATGGGATATAATAAGTAGATACAAAATCGGCGTCTATGGAGGCACTGAATATGACACTGCATCAGTATTTGGATACACTGAAAAATAAGACCGTTGCCGTGGTTGGCATCGGTGTGAGCAACACCCCTTGGCTGCGGCGGCTGCTGCAGGAGGGGAATCCGCGTCGCCGCCTGCGATAAACGCAGCCGCGACGCCCTGGGCACCCTGGCGGAGGAGTTGGAAAAGGCCGGCTGCCGCCTGCAGTTGGGGGAGAACTACTTACAGGGCCTAAATCAGGATGTGATCTTCCGCACCCCGGGGCTGCGGCCCGATGTGCCGGAGCTGCTGGCGGCTAAGGCCCGGGGCAGCGAGATCACCTCGGAGATGGAGGTGTTTTTTGAGGTCTGTCCCTGCACACTCCTGGCCGTGACCGGGTCAGACGGAAAAACCACCACCACGACCATCATTGCAGAGCTCTTGAAGGCTGCCGGGAAAACCGTTCATGTGGGCGGCAACATCGGAAATCCCCTCTTGTGCCGGGCAGACGAGATGCACCCGGAGGACTATGCGGTGCTGGAGCTCTCCAGCTTCCAGCTGATGACCATGACCCATAGCCCCCACATCGCCGTGGTGACGAATCTGGCCCCCAACCACTTGGATATGCATAAGAGCATGGAGGAGTATGTGGCGGCCAAGGAGAATATCTTCCGCTATCAATCCGCCGGGGATGTGGCCGTTTTTAATCTGGACAATGCCATCACCCGGGAGCAGGGGTCCAGGGCCCCGGGGCACGTGCGCTATTTCAGCCGCCGGGAGGAGCCGGCAGACGGCGTGTTCCTGCGGGGCGAGGAAATCATCAGCCGCCATGACGGATGGGAACAGGTCATTATGACCACGGAGGATATTCGCCTGCCGGGCGTTCACAATGTGGAGAACTACATGGCCGCTATCGCCGCCGTGGACGGCCTGGTGCCCTATGAGGTGATCCGGAGGTTTGCCCGGGATTTTAACGGCGTGGAGCATCGCATCGAGCTGGTGCGGACCTATCACGGGGTACGGTTCTACAACGATTCCATTGCCAGCAGCCCCTCCCGAACCATTGCTGGACTGCGCTCATTTAAGGAAAAGGTGATTTTGATCGCCGGCGGCTACGATAAGCACATCCCCTTTGACGTGCTGGGACCGGAGGTGGTGGAGCGAGTGAAGCTGCTGGTGCTGTGCGGCGCTACGGCGGGAAAGATCCGTGCCGCTGTAGAGCAGGCACCGGGATACAGACCGGGCCACCCCGAGATTGTGGAGGTCATGCCCTTTGAAAAGGCGGTTTTGTACGCCCGGGACAAGGCACAAAGCGGAGACGTTGTGACACTGTCGCCGGCCTGTGCGGCCTTTGATCAGTTTAAAAACTTTGCCGAACGGGGCAAAACCTTCAAAGCTATTGTGAACGGCTGGGCGGAGTAACGGCGGACACGCACCCTGCATACACTGTATGCAGGGGGTGTGTGCTATGCGTAGGCTTCGGTATGTCCGCTTATCCAGGAAGCAAAGAATTGCGGTTTGGCTTTCCATCGTTTTGATTTTGCTGCTGGTGGGTGCAGCGCTGATTGTGGTGCGCCTGCGGCCCATGGTCACGCGGCTTGCGGAGTCACGGACCACTAACCGGGTCAATCGCATGGTGGCCGATGCCGTCAGCGATGCTGTAGCCAGCGGACAGGTGGATTGCTCGGCACTCATTACCTTTGAGAAGGACAGCAGCGGCAAGGTGTCGGCTTTGCGGAGCAATATGCCGGAGTTTAATCGGCTGCAATCTTTGATTTCCGACGCGGTGTTGGACCGACTGTCTGAGATGACGTCATTGGACCTGGCTATTCCTCTGGGTTCTTTGACGGGTTCGAACCTGCTGGCGGGCCGGGGCCCGTACATCCGAGTGCGGACCCAATCGGTGGGCTCGGCCACAGCTAAGCTGCGCAATGCCCTGACGGCGGCGGGGATCAATCAGACCAAGCACCAGGTGCTGCTGGATGTGGAGGTATATGTGACGGTCCTGCTGCCAGGCTTTGCCACCTCAGTGAAGGTGAACAACGAGCTGTGCGTGGCGGAAACGGTCATCGTGGGCAATGTGCCCCAGACGTATACCTATTTCAGCACAACCGAGGATAAGATAGAGGACTACGCGGACGAATACATCATGAACAATGGATAAGGGGAGAGACAACATGGATTACCGCACGGAGATGAAGCAGCTGCGGGATACGCTGAACGAAAATGCCCGGCTGTACTATACGCTGGACGCTTCTACCATGTCCGACTATGAATACGACCGGCTGTATCGGCGGCTACAGGAGATGGAAAAGCAGCATCCGGAGGAGATCACGCCGGATTCGCCCACCCAGCGGGTGGGCGACGCTGTGCTGAACGATTTTGCGGCGGTGGCGCATCCCGTTCCGCTGGAGAGTCTGGAGGATGTGTTCGACAGCAATGAAGTGAAGGATTTTTTGGCCAAGGTGCTGGATACGCTGCCTCAGGCGGAATACAGCGTAGAACCGAAGGTGGACGGCCTGTCCGTGGCGCTGGAGTACCGGGACGGCGTGTTCTTCCAGGGCGCCACCCGGGGCGACGGCCGGGTAGGGGAGGATGTAACGGGCAATCTGCGCACCATCCGCTCTATCCCCGTGGTGCTGCCGGAGAAGCTGCCCCGGCTCATCGTCCGGGGCGAGGTGTATATGGCTCGGTCGGTTTTTGAGGAGATCAACGAGCAGCTGGAGCTGGAGGGAAAGCCCTTGATGGCCAATCCGCGGAATGCGGCGGCGGGTTCCCTGCGGCAGAAGGATCCCAGAATCTGTGCCCGGCGGAGGCTTGATATTGCGGTATTCAACCTACAGCTGGCGGAGGGACGACACTTTACAACCCACTCCGAGACCATAGACTATCTTGCTGCCCAGGGGTTTCCGGTGATCCCCCATGCGACGCTTTCCGACGCGGAGGAGATCCTGCGTCAGATCGAAAAGCTGGGGGACACAAGGATGGAGTTTCCCTTTGATATTGACGGAGCGGTTGTAAAGCTTAATAACTTGTCAGACCGCGAAATATTGGGAAGTACGGCCAAATGCCCAAAGTGGGCGGTGGCGTATAAATATCCGCCGGAGAAGAAGGAATCTAGGGTAATGGACATGGTGCAGGTGGGACGCACAGGGGTGCTGACGCCTAAGGCCGTGCTGGAGCCGGTGCGCCTGGCAGGTACCACCGTGACCAACGCCACCCTGCACAACCAGGATTACATCACGGAAAAGGATATCCGCATCGGTGACACGGTGGTGGTGCAGAAGGCGGGGGAAATCATCCCGGAGATCGTGTCGGTGGTCAGAGAGAAACGGCCTGAGGGCACCACAGCATATCATTTGCCCGAAACGTGCCCGGTGTGCGGCGCGCCGGTGGAGCGTGACCCGGACGGAGCGGCTATCCGCTGCACAGGCGCTGAATGCCCGGCCCAGCTGCTGCGTAACCTGATCCACTTTGCCTCTCGGGATGCCATGGATATCGATGGCGTCGGCCCGGCGGTGATGCGGCAGCTTATTGAGAGCGGGCTGGTATCCAATCCGGCGGATCTGTATGATCTGCGGGCAGAGCAGCTGGCCGACCTGGAGCGTATGGGCACAAAATCGGCACAAAACGCCGTGGACGCCATTGCCAAATCTAAGGAAAACGACCTATGGCGGCTGATCTTTGCTCTGGGTATCCGGCAGGTAGGGGCTAAGGCCGCCAAGATTTTGGCGGCGCACTTTGGCAGCATGGAGGCATTGCGCCGGGCTGCGGCGGAGGAGCTGACGCAGATCGATGACGTGGGCGCGGTGACAGCGGATTATATCATCCGCTGGATGAGCAGCGATCAGGCGGTGGATCTGCTGGAGCGGCTGAAGGCGGCCGGTGTGAACATGGAGAGCCGGCAAAAGCTGGTGGACCGACGCTTTGCTGGGATGACCTTTGTACTCACCGGGGCCCTGTCCCACTTTACCCGGGAGGAAGCCGGGGAGATGATCGAGCAGCGAGGAGGCAAGGCATCCGCCTCCGTTTCCAAGAAAACCACCTATGTGGTGGCCGGGGAAAATGCCGGTTCCAAGCTGAAAAAGGCCCAGGAGCTGAACATTCCTGTGTTAAGTGAGGAGGAATTTTTAGCACTATTATAATTTGTTATAACATATAATTACCGTGCCGTTTCGGTACGGTAATTTTGTTGTTTTTTTATACAAAAATGGGCTTGGATGTTGGGAATAGTTCCAAATTTTATCGCTTCACATTGACGTGAGAAAAGAAAGTGCTACAATATAAATTGTATTGTTACGAAACAGATTCGGACAAAGGGCTGGCCGGGTCTGCACCCTAAAAAGCCCAAGAGGAGGAAGTATAATGAGTAAGATCATGAAGATCTGCGATGGTAACGAAGCGGCGGCCTATGTGGCGTATGCGTTCTCTGAAGTCGCAGCAATTTACCCCATCACGCCATCTTCGCCTATGGCGGAGCATACGGATGAATGGTCCGCAAAGGGAAGAAAGAATATCTTCAATCAGCCTGTCCGCCTGGTGGAAATGCAATCTGAGGCCGGCGCATGCGGCGCTTGCCACGGCGCATTGGAGGCCGGCGCACTGGCCACCAGCTTCACCGCCTCCCAGGGCCTGATGCTGATGATCCCCACCATGCACCGCATCTCCGGTGAGCGTCTGCCCGGTGTGCTGCATGTGGCATCCCGTACCGTGGGCACCCACGCATTCTCCATTTTCGGCGATCATTCTGACGTGATGAACTGCCGCCAGACTGGATTTGCCATGCTGAACTCAGGCAGCGTGCAGGAGATCATGGACCTGGCCGGCGTGGCACACCTGTCCGCTATCAAGGCCCGGATCCCCTTCCTGCATTTCTTTGACGGATTCCGCACCAGCCACGAGATTCAGAAGGTGGAGGCCCTGGAATATGCTGATTTTGCCAAGCTGGTGGATTATGATGCCCTGGCCCGGTTCCGCGCCAACGCCTTGAACCCCGAGGATCCCCGGATGCGCTCCCTAGTGGATAACCCCGACATTTACTTCCAGCTCCGCGAGGCTAACAACAGTGACTATAACAAGCTGCCCGACATCGTGGAGGACTACATGGCCCAGATCTCCAAGCTGACAGGCCGGGAGTATCACCTCTTTAATTACTATGGTGCCCCTGATGCCGAGCGCGTCATCGTTGCTATGGGCTCTGTGGCCGGCTGCGTGCAGGAGACCGTGAAGTATCTGAACGACCGGGGTGAGAAGGTGGGCTTCCTACAGGTGCATCTGTTCCGCCCGTTCTCTAAAAAGCATCTGCTGGCGGCTATGCCCAAGACCGTGAAAAAGGTGGCTGTGCTGGACCGCGTGAAGGAGATCGGTTCCATCGGCGAGCCCCTATATGAGGATATCTGCGCTGCTTACATCAACGACAAGAACCGGCCCGAGATTTTTGCCGGCCGCTACGGCCTGTCCAGCAAGGACACTACCCCTGCTCAGATTAAAGCCGTGTTTGACAATCTCCTGCTGGATGAGCCCAAGAACCACTTCACCATCGGCATTGTGGACGATGTGACCAACCTGTCCCTGCCCCTGGGCCCGGCACTGAGCTGCGAGCCGGAGGGCACCATTTCCTGCAAGTTCTGGGGCCTGGGCTCTGACGGTACCGTGGGTGCCAACAAGAACTCCATCAAGATCATCGGCGAGACCACTGATATGTACTGCCAGGCGTATTTTGAGTATGACACCAAGAAGTCCTTCGGCATCACCAAGAGCCACCTGCGCTTCGGAAAGAAGCCCATCAGCTCTACCTATTATGTGAGCCACGCAGATTTCATAGCCTGCCACAACCAAACGTATCTGACCAAGTACGACATCATCTCCGAGCTGAAGCCCCATGGCAGCTTCCTGCTCAACTGCGAGTGGAGCGAGGATGAGCTGGAGCAGAAGATGCCCGGTGACATCCTGAAGTACATTGCCGAGAACGACATAAAATTCTATATCATCGACGCCAACAAGGAGTCCCAGTCGCTGGGCCTGGGCAACCGCTCCAACATGGTGCTGCAGGCAGCCTTCTTCAAGCTGGCCAATGTTATCCCCGTGGAGGACGCCGTGGAGCACATGAAGGATGCCGTGAAAAAGACCTACGGACTCAAGGGCGAGAAGATTGTGAACATGAACATCGCCGCCGTGGACGCCGGCATCAACGCCGTGAAGCAGGTGCAGGTGAAGGAGAGCTGGAAGAATCTCTCCGGCGCTGCTATCCAGCCCGCCCCCGCCGATGTGCCCGACATTATCAAGAACATCCTGGTGCCCATTAACGCCCAGAAGGGCGACCTGCTGCCGGTTTCCGCCTTTAAGGGCATGGAGGATGGCACCATGCCCTTGGGCACCTCCCAGTATGAAAAGCGCGGCATCGCCACGCACCTGCCGGTGTGGGATTCCAGCGAGTGCATCCAGTGCAACATGTGCTCCTTTGTGTGTCCCCATGCGGTAATCCGCCCCTATCTGCTGGATGAGAAGGAAGCTGCTAATGCCCCCGCAGGGATGAATCTGGTGGACGCCAAGGGTCCCAAGATGGACGGCCTCAAGTACACCATGGGTGTATCCACCTTGGATTGCACCAGCTGCGGCAGCTGCGTTTCCTCCTGCCCCAAGAGCGGCAAGGCGTTGAAGATGGTTCCCACCCACGAGGTTTCCCTGGATCAGACAGGCTGGAAGTATCTGCAGACTCTGTCTGAAAAGAACGACCGCATCGACAAGTTCACACTCAAGGGCAGCCAGCTGCGCCAGCCCCTGGTGGAGTTCAACGGGGCCTGCGCCGGCTGCGGCGAGACGCCCTACATCAAGCTCCTGACCCAGCTCTACGGCGACAAGATGTACCTGGCCAACGCCACCGGCTGCACCCAGGCCTGGGGTGCCGCTATGCCCTGCGTGCCTTACTGCAAGAATAAGGAAGGCAAGGGCGTGGCATGGTCCAACTCCCTGTTTGAAAACAACGCCGAGTTCTCCTATGGTATGTGCCTGGCTGTGAAGCAGCTGCGTGCTGCTGTGACGGAGTTCGTTAAGCAGCTGGACAGCATGACCCAGGATGCCGCCGTGAAGGCCGCCATCGCCAAGTGGCTGGAGACCTATGACGACTTGGATGCCTCCTCCGTGGCTACCGACGAGCTGCTGGCCGTGCTGGAGAGCACCAAGTTCAGCGCTGAGGAGCAGGCTGTGGTGGCCGAGATCCTCAAGCGCCGCAAAGATATGTCCAAGAAGACCATGTGGATGTACGGCGGCGACGGCTGGGCCTACGACATCGGCTACGGCGGTCTGGATCATGTGTTCGCCATGGGCGAGGACGTGAACGTGCTGCTGGTAGATACCGAGGTGTACTCCAACACCGGCGGCCAGTCCTCTAAGGCTACTCCTGTGGGTGCTGTGGCCCAGTTCCAGGCCAGCGGCAAGAAAACCCGCAAGAAAGACCTAGGGCTGCTGCTGATGACCTACGACAATGTCTATGTGGCCCAGTGCTCCATGGGCGCTAATCCCAACCAGCTTATCAAGGCTATCAAGGAGGCCGAGGCGCACAAGGGCCCGTCCATCGTCATCTGCTATGCCCCCTGCATCAACCACGGCATTAAGAAGGGCATGAACAATGTCCAGCAGGAGATGAAGGATGCTGTGAGCTCCGGTTATTGGAACCTGTACCGCTACAGCCCCGAGACCAAGAAGTTCACTCTGGACTCCAAGGAGCCGTCCATGCCGCTGTACGACTTCATGAAGGGTGAGGTACGCTACGCATCTTTGGAGCTGAGCTTCCCCGAAAACGCCAAGGCCCTGTTTAAGGATGCCGAGGAAGCTGCCAAGGAGAAGTACGAGTACTACAAGCGTAAGTCCGAAAACTAATCGCCTGATCTCTGCAAAAGTGCTGCGGGCGGGGCCTGAAAAACCCCGCCCGCTTTTCCCTTAGATTTCCTGTTAAAGCATTGACAAAGTGTTAGGAAAGTGATAAAATTAACAATGTAAAATAATTAAGAGAGGCGAAGAAGCTATGGCCATTCCGTTTGATTATTCAGCTGAATATAAACGTAAGCTCTGCACTCCCGATGAAGCGGCGAGAGTCGTCAAGAGCGGAGACTGGATTGATATTTTCCATGGGCGGCGCTTTTCCGTCTTTGATGGATGCCGCTATAGCCCGGCGCAAGGACGAGCTGCGGGGTGTGAAGGTGAGAGGGTACCTAATCTTTCAGCCTATTCAAATGGTGGAGAGCGACCCTACCCGGGAGCACTTTATTTATAACAGCTGGCACTTGTCCGGCTATGAACGCAAGCTCTGTGACCGGGGCCTGTGCAATTTTATCCCCATGGTGTTCCGTAATTTGGGCTGGTATTACACCCAGTTCCTCACGGTGAACGTGGCCATCATGTGTGTGACGCCCATGAATGAGCATGGGTATTTCAACTTCTCTGTCAGCAATGCCTCAGCCCGCGCGGTGCTGGATAAGGCGGATATTGTGATCCTAGAAGTGAATGAGAACCTGCCGTGGGTCTATGGCGGTCAGGATGAATGTATCCACATCAGTGATGTAAACATGATCGTGGAGGGCGAGCATAGCCCGCTGCCCAATGTGAAATCTCCTGCAGCCTCTGAGGCGGAGATGAAAATCGCTGAATTTGTGGTGCAGAACATGGCAGACGGCTCGACCCTGCAGCTGGGCATCGGCTCGCTGCCCAACGCCGTGGGGCAGATGATCGCTAAGAGCGACTTAAGAGACTTAGGTATCCATACGGAGATGCTGTGCGACTCCTATTTGGATATGTACAAGGCCGGAAAGATTACCAATAATAAGAAAACTCTGGACCGGTATAAGAGCGTTTTCGGTTTGGCCCTGGGTTCCCAGGACCTATACGATTGGATCCGTGAGAATCCGGGGGTAGTTACTTACCCGATTTCTTACTGCAATAATGCGTCTGTGGTGAGCCAGCTGGACAATTTTGTGTCTATCAACAACTGTATCTCCGTGGACCTGTATGGACAAATCTGTGCCGAGAGCTCCGGCATTCGACAGATCAGCGGAACCGGAGGCCAGCTGGACTTTCTGGAGGCGGCGGCAGTTTCCCGGGGCGGCAAGGCGTTTATCTGCCTGACATCGTCCTTTACCAACAAGCAGGGGGAGATGGTTTCCCGCATCAATCCCACGCTGGTCACCGGTGATGTGGTCACAGATCCGCGCAGCTTGGCCTACTACATCGTCACCGAGTACGGCGGTGTGAATTTGGTGGGCTGCAGTACCTGGGAGCGAGCAGAAAAGCTGATTTCCGTGGCGCACCCGGCATTCCGGGAGGAGCTGATTACTGCAGCGGAAAAGCAGGGCATTTGGATCCGGTCCAACAGACGGTAATACATAACAGCCATAAAAAAACTGCGGCATCTGCCGCAGTTTTTTATGGTTTGCATCAGTGGAATAAATGTGATAAAATATAAAGGAAATAGTTATGAGGGAGAGAGTATTCCTATGGCGATAAAGAGAAGGTTTCCCATCCGTGTAGCAACTGTGTATTGCAGCGGCGGCTGCCGCGCTAAGCGCGATGAGAAAGGCATTATGCTCTGCCGGGATGGCTGCGTTGCCTGCGGAGCTTGCATGAACGCCTGCAGGTTCGGTGCTATTGGCATGAACGGGTACGGCGTTGCGGAGGTGGACGAGGAAAAATGCATCGGCTGCGGCGCCTGTGCTAAAGCCTGCCCTAAGAAGCTGATCCAAATTCGTCTGCAGGATAACAGCATTCTGCCCCTATGCTCCAACAGGGACAAGGGGTATGATCCGGCCACCAGGATCGGCGCACGCACCCAGTGCGACGTGAGCTGCATTGCCTGCGGCCTGTGCGTGCGCAGCTGCCCGGCTAATGCCATCCAAATCCAGGAGCAGCACGCGGTGATCGATCAAAACACCTGCCTCAACTGCGGCATGTGCGCCACCGTATGCCCCCGGCATGTGATCGTGGACAGGCGGGGGATCGTGGCAAATTGCAGGTAAAAATATATATCAGATGTAGATCCGGCCTGAACACCCTGTGTTCAGGCCGGATCTGTTTTAAGTATTACTTTTTCGTCTCAGCATTTTCCAGGTCATAGACCAACACACGCCGGAGATCGGCACTTTTGAAGCGGTCCAGGCCCACATAGTAGTCAAACAGGTCTAGAACCTCCCGCTTTGTGAAGTCGGGCATCATTTCCCGGAGGTGTTGGGCTTTTGGATCGACCTTAAAAACGTGTCCGGTTTCCAGTTCATAGGTGCAGGGAGTACCTCGGGTCTCGGCATAGCTGCCTATGCCCTCGGACCACATGTAACTGGCGATCTTACGCTGAATGCGGCCATCCTTCAGAATTTTGAAGTAGCCGCCGGGGCCGTCAGAGGCAAACACATAGCTGGTAACGCCGGGAAATTTCCGCTGCAGGTTGAGAAACAAGTCCGAGCGGCGGTGATTTGTGAAAACGAAGCTGCCCAGTCCATTGACCTCCAGGATCATGCAGCGACCGGCTTTCAGCTGTTTTTTGCAGCGGTAGGGGGCCAGGGGGGCCGCATATTCTTTCCGCAGAGTGCAGTAATAGGTCTGATCGCTGTAATAGCCAGGCACACAAATCTGCTTCTCAGCAGGAAAAAGCGGCAGCAGCGGCAGAAACATGACGTGAAAGTCACCGCTGAACAGGCCGGGCAGATCGCTGGCCGTGCGCCAAAAAACGCGAAACAGGGAGGACATATCAGTTCAGGAAGTCCTTCAGCTTCTTGCTGCGGGAGGGGTGGCGGAGCTTGCGCAGGGCCTTGGCCTCGATCTGGCGGATGCGCTCACGGGTAACGTTAAATTCCTTGCCCACTTCCTCCAGGGTACGGGTACGGCCGTCCTCAATGCCGAAGCGGAGCTTCAGCACCTTCTCCTCTCGGGGAGTGAGGGTGCTGAGCACATCCACCAGCTGCTCCTTCAGCAGGGTGAAGCTTGCGGCCTCGGAAGGCTCGGACGCACCTTCATCAGGGATGAAGTCACCCAGATGAGAGTCCTCCTCCTCGCCGATGGGAGTCTCCAGAGAAACAGGCTCCTGGGCGATCTTCAGAATCTCTCGGACCTTATCCACGGGCATATTCATCTGGCAATTTCCTCCGGGGAAGGATCATGGCCCAGCTCCTGCAGCAGCTGGCGAGAGACACGGATGACCTTGTTGATGGTCTCCACCATGTGAACGGGGATGCGGATGGTGCGGGCCTGATCGGCAATGGCCCGGGTGATGGCCTGACGGATCCACCAAGTGGCATAGGTGGAGAACTTATAGCCCTTGGTGTAGTCAAACTTCTCCACGGCCTTGATGAGGCCCAGGTTGCCCTCCTGAATCAGATCCAAAAACAGCATGCCCCGGCCGGCGTAGCGCTTGGCGATGGAGACCACCAGGCGCAGATTGGCCTCGGCCAGCTTCTGCTTGGCCACATCGCCGTCCTTCACCAGCTTGCGAAGGTGGGCCAGGTCCTCCTCGGACAGGTTTTGGATCTCCTCGTCGGAAACCTCGATCTCGCCCACGGGATCCTCGGCGTCCAGCACCTGCTCCACGGCTTGTCCGTTGGCCCGCTCCCAGGCCATAAGCGTGGCTTTGGCTTTGTTCCCCTCGGCGATGGCGGAGGCCAGCTCTACCTCACCCTCGGCTGAGAGCAGAGAGACCTTGCCGATCTCCTTGAGGTACATACGGACCGGGTCGTCAATATTAAAGCTGTCTACCAAGGTGTTGGGGTCGACCAGCTCTTCCTCCTCGATCTCGGCAATCTCCTCCAGGGGAGGGTCAATCTCCGCATTGACATCCGGCAAAAATGCCTCGGTGGTTACTTCAATGGAAAGCTTCTCCAGGGAGTCATAAATCATATCCAGTTTATCGCTGTCCAGATCCATAGCATCGAGAACCTCGGACAGTTCGTTGCTTTCGAGCTTTCCGTGGCGTTTGCCCTTGATGAAAAGCTCCTTCAGACGCTCATTATTCTGAATGAGCTGGGCAGCGGGCAGGGAAGCGATGGTTTTTTCGTCCAACTGTCCCTTATTGCTTTTGATGACTTCTTCTTCAATTTCGTGCTGCTGTGCATCGGCCTCCTTTAGGAGCGCGTCTGCCATTTCCTGCAATTCTTTTTCAGTGTATTTTGTCTCGGTCATGGATTCTTTCCTCCGTATCCCTTTTTGAATTTGAATTTATCTTTTGCGGCCAGCAGCGGATCTATATTTTCCACGCCACTGCGCCGTGATGACTCCTCCCGGATGATGCGCATATAGTCCTCCAGTGCCTGTTTTGCCCCGGATACGGACTCCGGTTTCTGCAAAATATCCACAAAATGGCTCATTTCCTCCGGCGACAGCTCTCCCGCCAAGGCATCCATGCTGTGCCTGCGTCCGGCAGCCCTGTCCGCCGACAGAAGGGCATATATTTTCCCCAATACCGGCGAGGAGAATTCCTCCGGCTGCAGGGAGATGCCATCCAGCAGATCGTCATCCCGCATCATCAAGCGCAGGATGCCCTCCTCTGCCAGAGCGCTGCGGAGATTGGCGTAACGAAGCTCTCGGCGCTCAGGCTGCAGGGTAGCCGACGGATTCAGCTCCCGGCGGATCTGGGCTTTTTTTTTCTTTGTATCTGCGGCGCTTGCAGGCGCGCTCCACCTCGCTGCGCAGTGCCTCCGGCGTGAGGCCGGCGGTCTCCGCTGCCCGAACAGTGTAGACCTCCCGCTCCACGGCATTTTGCAGCGTGGAGAGGACCTGACTGATCTCACTGGCATAGGCAATGCGGTCATCGTCCTTAGTCAGGTCAAATTTGCCTGCCACCTGGGCCATGCGGAATTCAATGCCGTTTTCACTGCCGGAGAGCAGATTTTCAAAGGCCTGGGATCCCTGGAATTTGATGAAATCATCTGCATCCTGCTTTATGTACTGCCCATCCACCAGGCGGCGTGGCAGCTGCAGCACCCGGACATTGAACTCAGAATTCTTTAAGATATCCAGGGCCCGCTGCGTGGCCAGCTGTCCGGCGTTATCATTATCGTAGCAGAGGACGAGCTCCTTGGTATATCGGCTCAAAAGGCGGGTCTGCTCTACCGTCAGCGCTGTGCCCATGGACGCCACCGCGTTGTCAAATCCGGCCTGGTGTAGGGTGACAACGTCCAGATTGCCCTCGCAGAGGATGATATTGGGGCGCTTGGTCTTTTTGGCCAAATTTAACCCGTACAGCACCCGGCGTTTGCTGTAAACCGGGGTTTCACTGGTGTTCATGTATTTCGGCTCAGATTTGTCGATGACGCGGCTGCCAAAGCCCACCACATCGCCCCGTACATCAACCACCGGTAGAATGAGACGATTGCGGAATTTATCATAGAAACCGCCCTTTTTATTTTCAACGATGAGACCGGCCTTCAAAAGCTCCTGCTTGGTGTATCCCTTGGCGGTCATAGCCCGCAGCAGGTAGTCCCAGCCGTCCTGTGCGGCACCCATACCGAACCGGGTGGCCACACCCCGGCGGATCTGCCGGCGGTCCAGATAGGCCTGCACCGCCGCGCCCTCCGGCTTTTGCAGGGTGTCGTAATAGTACCGGGCGGCGTCCCGGTTCAGATCCAGCAGGCGCCTGCGCAGCCGGTCCGTCCCATCCGATTCCCGGTCCTCCGGAACGGGAATATTAGCCCGTTTGGCCAAAAAACGTACAGCATCCGGGTAGGAGAGATTTTCGATCTCCATGATGAAGCTGATGACGCCGCCGCCCTTTTTGCAGCCAAAGCAGTGATAATACTGCCGATCCGGAAGCACATGAAAGGAGGGGGTCTTTTCGTTATGAAAGGGGCAGCAGCCCCAATAGCTCCCGCCTTTGGGCTGCAGGGATACATAGCTGCCTACCACGTCCAAAATATCATTTCGCGCGGCCAGCTCGTCCAAAAAGCTCTGGGGAAACGCCATAAACCATCCTCCTTTCCCGGCTGTTGCACAGGCCTGTGCAACAAGAATCTAATATCTTATACGAGAAGAAATTGACTTTTCCTCTTTTTTTGAAAAAAATTTACCCCGCAGAAATACCTGCAGGGTAAATTTATAGAAATCACAGGTCCACGATTATCGGCGTGACGCCGATGTGCGGCAGGAAAACATGGAGCAAGTCTTTGGTCTTCAGCCGCAGGGAGCTGGTGTTCCGGCAGGGATGGCAGCCGAACCATTCTGCCTCGGCCACCCGCCGCTCCAGCGCCAGGGTGACACGGCGCTCTGTATCATTCATAAGCCCCAGCACCGAGGCAGAACCCGGCTGCACACCCAAAAGGGCCTGCAGGTCTTCGCCGGTTGCAAAGCTAAGACGGGAGGAGCCAATGATTTTGGAAAAATCCGCCGTACGGAAGGGCAAATCCTCCGGCATGGCCAGCAGGTAGAAGGCGCTGCGATTCCGGGGCGTCAGGAGCAGATTCTTGCAGATATGTACACCCAGCGCCTGGCTGATGCCGGCGCAGGCATCCATGTCGTAGGCCGGATCGTGGTCTACACGCTGATAGGAAATCTGCAGCGCGTCCAGCAGGTCATAAACCCGCTGCTCCACAGGCTCCCGGGTCTCCTGGGGGCGGCCAATATAAACAGGTGAGAGGGTCATTGGTCACTTCTCCTTTGCCAGCAGCTTTTCTCCTGCACGAAAAATATCTCCAGCGCCTACGGTGAGGATCAGGTCCTCCGGCTGGGCAATTTGTGCCAGCGTGTCCGCCACCTGATCCAGGGTGGAGCAGTAGATGGCGCCGGGGATCTCAGCAGCCAGTTGGCTGGAGGAAATGCCGATGTCATTGGTCTCCCGGGCGGCGTATATCTCCGCCAGCACGGCGATATCCGCCAGCTTCAGCTCCCGGACAAAGTCCTCAAACAGCGCCTGTGTGCGGGTGTAGGTATGGGGCTGGAAGGCGCAGATGATCCGCTTATAGGGCATGGAGCGGGCAGTAGTCAGCAGCGCATGAAGCTCCCCGGGATGATGTGCGTAGTCATCGAACACATCGGCGCCATGATAGGTGCCCTTGAACTCAAATCGGCGTCCGGCACCGTGGAAGCTATGAAGGCCTTCCTCTACAGCCTTGCCGCCAATGCCCAGCACATAGGCGGCAGCGGCGGCGGCCAGAGCGTTGGAAATGTTGTGCTTGCCGGCCACAGCCAGGGCGACATGGGCATAGAATTTGCCGTGGATCATTACGTCAAATTCGCCGCAGCCGTCGTGGAAAGCCACATTTTCTGCCTTGCAATCGGCGCCGTCATCTCGGACGGAGAAGGTGAACACCGGGTGAGCCAGGCCCTTTACAGCCGCCATAGCGCCGCTGTCATCGGCATTGGCAATGACGAAGCCCCGCTGAGGCACCAAATCTGCAAAGGCGTGGAAGGAGTGTTCCACGTCTGTCAGATCCCTGAAGAAATCCAAATGGTCCGCCTCTACGTTCAGGATCACGGCCACTGTGGGGAAGAAGTTCAGAAATGAGTTGCAGTATTCACAGGATTCCAAAATAATAGTGTCACCCTTGCCCACCCGGTAGCCCGAATGCAGCATGGGCAGCGTGCCGCCAATCATCACCGTGGGGTCGGCCTGCGCCGCCATGAAAATATGGGTGGACATGGAGGTGGTGGTGGTTTTACCATGGGTGCCGGAGATGCATAGGGCGTTGCGGTATTGCTGCATAATCGCCCCCCACGCCTGGGCACGCTCATAGACGGGGATGCCTCGGGTTACCGCACCGGAGATCTCCGGGTTATCGTCGTGAATGGCAGCCGTGCGGATGACCAACTGCGCATTTTGCAGGTTATCTGCGGAATGGCCCACGGCAACGGGGATGCCCAGCGAACGAAGGTGCTTCACAGTGTCGCTGTCCGACATATCCGATCCCTGCACGCAAAGGCCCATGCCATGCAGCACCTCGGCCAAAGGGCACATGGACACGCCGCCGATGCCGGACAAGTGGACCCGGACACCGGGCTTGAGAAAGTTTTTGAAATCCACTGTGGGATGCATCATATCAAATTGCCTCCTAAAGACGGAATCACTCTGAAATTGCTTTTTTTCATAAAATATATTATAATACGAATCAAAGGGAAGTGCAACACCCAATGCCTGCGTCGGAGGATAGATTATGAGCCGAGAACAAGCGCAAAGCATCCTTAAAACCATCGAGGGATGGGGTTATCGCGCCTATTTGGTGGGCGGCTGTGTCCGAGACCTGCTGCTGGGCCGCGAGCCTGAGGATTGGGACATTGCCTCCGCCGCCCGGCCCGAGCAGATCATGGAGATTTTCGGCGCGGCGGCTTTCCCGACGGGGCTGAAGCATGGCACTGTCACGGTGAAGGCCGCAGATGGAGCTTATGAGATCACGACCTTCCGCACGGACGGAAACTATTCCGATGGCCGCCACCCGGATGCGGTAAAATTTGCTAAAACCATTGATGAAGACCTGGCCCGGCGAGACCTAACCATCAACGCCATGGCCCTGGACAGCGCCGGGAATATTGCGGACCCCTTTGATGGGGCAGGGGACCTGAAGCGCCGAGTGGTCCGTTGCGTGGGCGATGCCCGGGAGCGTTTCCGGGAGGATGCGCTGCGCATCCTGCGGGCTATGCGCTTTGCCTCAGTGTTGGGCTTTTCTGTGGAGAAAGCCACAAGCCTGGCCATTCACAGCCAGTCAGAGCTATTGGAACGGATTGCCGCCGAGCGCATCCTGGTGGAAATGAACAAGCTTCTGTGCGGTCAGCGCTGCAAGGAAGTGCTGCTGGATTATTCGGATGTGCTGGGAATTTTTATTCCGGAGCTGCTGCCTTGCGTCGGCTTTTCACAGCAAAACGTTCATCATTGCTATGATATTTATACGCACACGGCTTATGCCGTAGATGCCATCCGGCCGGAGCCGATCCTGCGCTGGACCATGCTGCTGCATGATATTGGAAAGGTAAATACCTTTACAGTAGATTCCCGGGGCCAAGGTCATTTTTACGGGCACCCCAAGGTCAGCGGCGATATGGCGGAGGAGATCTGTGCCCGGCTTAGGATGCGAAAAAGGGATCGGGAGGACATCGTGACCCTGATCCGCTGGCATGACAAGAATATCCCGTTAACAGAAAAGGGCATCGGCACAGCTATGCTTGCACTGGGGGAGGAGAATTTCCGGCGTTTGCTGGAGGTGAAGCGAGCGGATAACCTGGCACAGGCGCCGGAATACCGGTGGGTTGCGGAGAAGATCGACGCAGCGGAAAAGCTGTTGGATGAGATGCTGCGGCGGGAGCCATGCCTGCAGCTGAAGGATCTGGCCGTCAACGGAAATGATCTGTTGGCTCTGGGCTACTCCGGGCGGGAGATCGGGCTGGCCCTGCAGCGGCTGCTGCAGAAGGTTGTCGCCGGGGAGATCGAGAATCGACGGGAGGCCCTGCTTACGGCGCTGAGGCACTGAGGGGGATCATTTCCACAGGTGCAGGTAGCCTGCGTCCTGCAGCTGCTTGAGAAACAAAAGTGCAACGGGAAACAGGATCATACCCGTCACACCCATGGTACAAAAGCCGATATACATGGCTATCAGCGCTGCCAAAGGCGGAAGATTGACCTGAGCTGCCATGACCTTAGGCTCCAAAAAGCTGCGCACCAGGGTAATAACGGCATAGATTGCGCCCAGGGCTATAGCCTTGGGCGTTTGCTGCAGCAGCAGGCACAGGGCGGCCCAGGGTAGGAGGAACGTACCTGTGCCGAACACAGGCAGAGCGTCGATAACAGCAATGATGGCAGCCAGCAGCAGGGCATAGGGCTGTCGGATGAGCAGTAATCCAAGCAGCAGCTCGACAAATGTAACGCTCAGCAGAATACACTGGGCTTTGAACCATTTGGCCAGAGTGGACAGGAGATTTTCTTTTACTCCGCCGGCCTGCCGCAGCTTTTGTGGTGGGAGTTGCCGACGCAGAAAGCCCATAATGCGTGGAAACTGCGCCGCTGTAAAGAAGATTGCCAGTACAGTAGTAGCGGTGAAAAGGAAGAAGGAAGGAAGCTCCATCACTGCCTCTGCAGCGGCGCTTACACACCGGGCAGAGAATCGTGAGAACCAGGTCGTTAGCTGCTGGGAGCCATCTGACAGCGCACGCTCCAACCAGGATTGCAGGCTCTTGGGACAGGCGGCACAGAACTGCTCCAGTCGTTGCCGGAGCGCCGCAAAATAAGTCGGCAGTTCCGCCAGATACTGCGGCAGCGCCTTGAAAAGTCGGACGGATTGCTGCAGCAGGTTCAGGCACAGCACCGTTAGTACTGCTAAAATCAGTGCAAGGAGAAGCAGAGCAAGTACGGACGATATAAACCCGCGCCGCAGGCGCAGCTTTTCACGGAGAAAGCACACGGAAGGCTCCATTAGATAGGCCAGACCCAAGGCGATGAGAAACGGCAGCAGCCACAGCAGCACATACCGCACGCCAATCCAGCACAGGAACAGAACAATGCCCCAGTACAGAACAAACCCTATGAATTTTCGGCGTTTATCGGACATAATGGCCTCCGTTTTCGCAATCACGCTTGCATATAGACTTATTGTATGTTATCATGGTATCATCGATTAACAAGGAATCTTGTTTTGTTCGGGAGAGAGATATGAGCAAGAAAAAGTACTATATTGTGTCCGAGGATGCACTGCCTGATATTTTCATCAAGGTCGCCGAGGCCAAGCGGATGCTGCAGGTAGGTGAGGCGCAGACGGTGGGCGAAGCCGCCCGGCGCATGAATATCAGCCGCAGTGCTTTCTATAAATATAAGGATGCCGTGCAGCCCTTCCAGGATATGAAGGCAGGCCGCATCATTACATTCTACGCCCTGCTTAAGGACAACCCGGGAGTGCTGAGCAACTACCTGTCTATTTTTGCCAATTCCGGCGCAAATATTCTGACCATCAACCAAACTATCCCCACGAATGGCTGCGCCGGTGTAACCATTTCAGCCGAGACCAGCGATATGAAGGAAGGGCTTGATGAGATGATGGCCGGCATATCCGCCGCCTTTGGCGTGCTGAAATTTGAAGTATTGGCCGGATAAAAACATCGGGAGGATAGCCACGGGTTCATAACGAGGTATTAAAGAAGGCAGGTTATCCCCGGCATCGTATGGATAAGAAAAATCACCGAGATGAGCCTATTAAGGACTTTTCTCGGTGATTATATTTTATATCCGCACATGCAATTATAGGCGATTATCCTGGGCAAGGTAATTCTTAAAAAATTCGATAAAGCGTGCGTCGGCAGTGAACTGCACCGTATTCGATAGAAAAGCTTTGTAACCCGTCTGTGATTACATGTTATTTTACTTGGTGGGGAAGTGCTTCAGCGGTATTGCCAGGTCTCGGGCGATTTGCTTTGCATACCGGTCCTCCTCGCTGAAGATGCAGCCACAGTATTTCTGCATATACAGCCCCAGCTCCCGGGCCTGCTGCTGGCCGCCGCGGAATCCGGGCCGAAAGTCACGGTACAGGAATTCAACGCCCCACTTTTTGCCGGCCCGGGCGGCAATCTCTGCCATGCGTTCATGCTGCTGATAGGGGCTGACAAACAGGGTGGAGGTGAAGGAGGAAAAGCCGTTTTCCGACGCAAATTTGGCCGCCTGCTCCAGGCGCATTTTGTAGCATTTTTCACAGCGGTGGTCAATATCCTCCGCCACGGCGCAGACAAATCCCCGTAGTCCGTAGTCCTCCTGCACGATCAGCTCCATGCCGATCTGCTCGGCATAGCCGATGAGTGTGTCACGCCGGGCCTTGTACTCCTGATAGGGGTGGATATTTGGGTTAAACCAGTAGGCGATCGGCTCGATACCCTCCGTGCGCAGCTGCTCTACGCAGGATACAGAGCAGGGAGCGCAGCAGGTGTGCAGTAGTATTTTGCTCATGCTTTATCCTTTCTTCCGGATTTGATACGGCGGATGAAATTGCGCAGCTTGCCATCGTTGGCCACCCGGTACGACCAATCGGATATGGAGAAAAAGCGCTGGTAAACCTTGTGGAAGGGCTGGTTGACATAGGCGTCGAAAAACGCGGCGCGCTCCTTGGGGTGACGCCGGATTGCGCGAAAGCGCCGGATTGCTCTCCACGGCCTCCTGCAGCGTGCGTTTTTCCCGCTGCAGCGGAATCATGTCAAAGAAATGTGCGCCTTTGACCGTGTTGATGAGCAGCATGGAGATGCCCTTTTTTTGCTGGTTCGGCCTAAAATCCGCCGGCAGGCCGCGAAAAGTACCCAATGTAAGGTCCGCTGCCCGATTTGTGCTGCAATAGGGGCAGTGATAGCAGGCGGGCCGCAGAAACAGCCCCGAAATAGTCCTCGCCCATAGTCGGATTTTGTCAGCGGCGCATCATACTGGCCTCCGCCCTCAAAATCCACCACGAAACGGGAATCCGCGCCTGAGGTTTTTTTACAGAACTGCACGGTCTTCACACGGCGCTGCTTGATGTAGTGCATAGCCTCAACCGTCTTGCTCCATACACCCGGGGACGGAACACCGCTGCACAGGACATCAGCGGTAAGAAGCCGCTCCGGTGATTCACCCAGAAATCTATAAAGGCCATCCACTTGACAAGGGGTACCTGTGAAGAAAACGTCCATACCTCGATCCAAATAATAGCGCACCTGCTGGAAGCATTCGCCCATATCGCTCTGGACCAGCTTGGCACCCATGAGCCGGGGCAGGTCCTCTTTTGCCTGAATAGCCGTGTGGACTACACGCATATCGCTGTCCATAGCAGCGCCGAAAACAACTCCGCCGGATTCCAGCACAAAGGATGCAATGGCCGCAAAGGCACCGCCTGAGGTAGAATGTCTGCGCATCTCGTCATTCTCATTCCACACGGCGAAAACCGTGGGATCAGGCCGCTGCTCCCGATGCTTCAGCATGGGACAGATATGGGTGCAGTGGCCGCAGTGAACACAGGCTTCCGTAACATCGGGGTATAAAAACCCTTCCTTATCGGACACCATTTTTATGGCACCCCGGGGACAGCCGCTGGCGCAGGCGCCGCAGCCGGTGCAGTGCTCTCTGGGAGCAAGATGAGGCGACGCAGAAGATATCATGCCCATACCTCCAAATTTTTTTGCTATTATACCACTTTGCTTCTCGCTTGGCAACCGACTTTGCACTGACTGTGGGGGACTTGCTATTTTCTTTGGGTTCTGCTATAATGTGAAAAGCTATTTGGTGGAGGTTTGCTATGCGGATTTTGGGCATTGATCCGGGCGTTGCCATTGTGGGCTTCGGCCTTATTGAGTCAGACCATGGCATCCTGCGGATGCTGCAGTATGGCGCCATCACCACTCCCGCCGGCCAGCCCCTGGCCGCCCGCCTTTTGCAGATCGGCCGGGATATGGAGGAGCTGATTGATGCATTCCGGCCCGATGAAATGTCCATTGAGGAGCTGTTTTTCTCTAAGAATATTACCACCGGCATCGCCGTGGCCCACGCCCGGGGGGTGATCCTCTGTGCGGCGGAAAAGAAACGATTGCCCATCTATGAATATACCCCCATGCAGGTGAAGCAGGCCGTGGTGGGCTATGGCCTGGCGGATAAAAAGCAGGTCATGGATATGACGAAACGTCTGCTGAAGCTGAAGGCCGTGCCCCGGCCGGATGACGCCGCTGACGCCCTGGCCATCGCCCTGTGCCATGCCCGCAGCGCCACAAGTTTGCTGCGGCGGACGAATCCGGGCGTGAAGGAGACTGTATGAGAGGAAGAATCCTATGTATTATTATGTGAACGGAACCGTGGCGGAAATTGGCTCCAATCTGGCCGTCATTGATTGCGGCGGAGTAGGCTACGCATGCGCCACCACCAACTATACCCTGGCCCAGCTGAAAAAAGGAGGAGAAGGCCAAGCTCTACACATACCTCCATGTGCGAGAGGAGATTTTTGACCTGTACGGCTTTGCCTCCCAGGCGGAGCTGAGCAGCTTCAAGATGCTTATCAGCGTTTCCGGTGTGGGACCCAAGGCAGCGCTTGCGATCCTCTCCTCCGGGACACCGGATCAGTTGGCTCTTAGCATCGTCACGGGGGGGACGAAAAAGGCCCTCACCGGCGTGCCGGGCATCGGCAAGAAGATTGCCCAGCGCATTATTCTGGAGCTGAAGGACAAGCTGGCCAAGGAGCAGGGGAGCTTTGACACCCGGGCTGGCGTCCTGTCGCCGGTTTCCACCGGGGGTAAGACCCAGGAGGCAGCCTCCGCCCTGGCGGTGCTGGGCTATTCCTCCCAAGAGATTTCCGCTGCCCTCAAGGGTGTGGACACGGCGCTGCCTGTGGAGGAGATCATCCGAATTGCCCTGAAAAAGATGGTGCGCTGAGGCACGGCGCACAAAGGAGAATGAAGTGTGAGTATTGATTTCGGCAACGATATATTTGATGATTCCCTGGTGTCCACCACCTTTCAGCCGGAGGATAACGGGGAGCTTTCTCTGCGCCCGCATACTTTAAAGGAGTATATCGGACAGAGCAAGGCCAAGGAAAACCTCTCTATTTTTATTGAGGCTGCCCGCCGCCGCACGGAGTCGCTGGACCATGTGCTGCTTCACGGCCCTCCGGGTTTGGGCAAGACCACCTTGGCGGGTATCATCGCCGCTGAGATGGGCGTGAACATCCGCATTACGTCCGGGCCGGCTATTGAAAAGCCCGGCGATTTGGCGGCGCTGTTGACCAATCTACAGGAAAACGACATCCTGTTTGTGGATGAGATTCATCGGCTGAACCGCTCCGTGGAGGAGATTCTCTATCCCGCCATGGAGGATTATGCCATCGACATTATCATCGGAAAGGGCCCCTCAGCCAACTCCATCCGGCTGGACCTGCCCCATTTCACGCTCATCGGCGCTACCACCCGGGCCGGACAGCTTTCCGCGCCTCTGCGGGATCGCTTTGGCGTGACGCTGCGGCTGGAGCTGTACTCCCCGGAGGAGCTGGCGCAGATCGTTACCCGCAGTGCCGGCATCCTGCATGTGCCTATTGAGCCCTCCGGGGCTATGGAGATCGCCCGGCGCTCCCGGGGTACACCCCGTATCGCCAACCGGATGCTCCGCCGGGTGCGGGACTTCGCCGAGGTAAAAGCAGACGGCACCATCACCGATACCGTAGCGGACCAGGCGCTGCAGGCCCTGGAGATCGACCACCTTGGCCTGGATCCCGTAGACAGGCGGATGCTCCGGGCTATCATTGAGAACTACGGCGGCGGCCCGGTGGGGCTGGAGACCCTGGCGGCCACCATCGGGGAAGAATCCATCACCTTGGAGGATGTATACGAGCCGTACCTGATGCAGCTGGGCTTTCTGACCCGGACGCCCCGGGGCCGCTGCGTCACAAAAAAAGCATATGACCATCTGCATATGGCCTATCTGGGTCAGGAACAGATGACACTGTAAATTTAACGGAGGAAGATTGAAAATGGGTAAACTTTTCGGAACCGACGGCATCCGCGGCGTAGTCGGGGAGACACTGACAGCAGAGCTGGCCTACCGGGTGGGCCAGGCCATCACCATCGTTCTGACGGAGCAGAAGGGCAGCGCCCCCACCATCACCATCGGCAAGGACACCCGCATTTCATCCGATATGCTGGAGTCGGCGCTCATGGCAGGCATTTGCGCTATGGGCGGCAGCGTTATGCCCTTTGGCACCATCCCCACCCCGGCGGTGGCATTTCTTACGGTGCAGGAGGAGGCGGATGCCGGCATTGTCATTTCCGCGTCTCACAACCCCTATGAGCACAACGGCATCAAGATTTTCGGCGCTCAGGGCTATAAGCTCTCCGACGAAATGGAGGAAAAGGTGGAGGACATCGTTCTTTCCAAGGAGTCATTGCCCGTCAAGACTCACGATCAGATTGGTATGCGTCTGCACGGTATGCGGCAGATGAAGTCTGACTACATCGACCATCTTCTCTCCACGGTGGATTGCGATATGCGTGGCCTGCGGGTGCTGGTGGACTGCGCCAACGGTGCGGCCTCGGCCACGGCGCCCGGCCTATTCGGCAAGCTGCCGCTGCATGCGGACTTCATCTTCGATAAGCCTGACGGTATCAATATCAATAATGGTTGCGGCTCCACCCATATGGAGACCCTGTGCCGGGGCGTAGTGGCAGGGAAGTACGACTTGGGTATCGCCTTTGACGGCGACGCCGACCGCTGCCTGCTGGTGGATGAAAAGGGCCATATTATCGATGGCGACAAGGTACTGGCCGTGTGCGGAAAAGCCATGAGACGCAAGGGTAGTCTCAACGGAAATGCTATCGTAGCCACAGTTATGTCCAACCTGGGCCTGCATGAATTTTGCCGTAAGGGGGATTTCCTGCTGGTCTGCACCGATGTAGGTGACCGCCATGTGCTGGAGAAGATGATCGAGTGCGGCTATATGATTGGCGGCGAGCAATCGGGCCACACCATTTTCCGGGAGTATGCCACTACCGGCGACGGAGAGCTGACAGCCCTGCAATTCATCCAGGCGTATTGCGAGGCCGGGGTTCCTGCCTCGGAGCTGGTATCCTGCTGCGCTCAGTATCCCCAGGAGCTCATTAACGTGCCGGTATCCGCTGTGGGCGGTGCCAAGGAACGCATTATGGCCGATGACCGCCTGTGGGAGCAGGTGCGAAGCCAGGAGGAAGCCCTGAACGGGGAGGGTCGTATTTTGGTCCGTCCCTCCGGCACGGAAGCGCTCATCCGGGTCATGGTAGAGGCGAAAACCGTCGAAATTGCTCACAATGTAGCCAAGACTTTGGCTGAATTCATAAAAACCCTGTAACATTTTGCATAGTATTAACAAAGTTTTATAGATTGCTTGACAAACAATTCATAGAAAAGGTATAATTGCGGATGGATGGATATATGCAGACACAGTATAGTGAGCTGGAACAGATGTCGGACGAGGCGCTTTGCACGGCGCTGCAGAATGGTACCTCTGCCGCCGGTGACATCTTGGCCCACCGATACCGCAAGCTGGTCCGCTGCTGTGCGCATCCCTATTTTTTGGCCGGGGGCGACAGCGAGGATCTGCTGCAGGAGGGAATGTTTGGCCTTATAAAGGCCATGCGTGAGTTCCGGGCGGATCGGGAGGCCAGCTTTCAGACCTTTGCAGAAGTATGTATCCGCAGCCGCCTATGCTCGGTGATTCGAGCGTCACGGGCGGGTAAGCATAGCCCATTAAATGAATCCGTACCCCTGAATGCATTTTTGCTTGATGCGCAGCCACAGTACAGTCAGCTCGATCCGGAGGATCTGCTTATTGACCGGGAAAAGGCTGCGGCACTGCTGAATCAGGTACGCAGTCAGCTTTCTGAACTGGAGGTTCGTGTGCTGGACCTATATTTGGATGGCTGTAGCTGCGGAGAGATTGCAGCCACGGTTGGCAAATCCTATAAATCCGTGGACAATGCCGTTCAGCGTATCCGTCGCAAAATCGGGCGACAAATTTCTTCCGGCGAGATCAGCAATGGCTGAGCGCAATATATTTCTCAAAAAGAGAGGGTAAAAACATGTACGAAGATAAGACTTTAGTTTGCAAAGAATGTGGCAAGGAGTTCGTTTTTTTCACTGCCGGTGAGCAGGAGTTCTATGCTGAGCGCGGCTTCCAGAATGAGCCCCAGCGCTGCAAAGCCTGCCGTGACGCACGCAAGAACGCTGCCCGCGGTCCCCGGGAGTATTTCACTGCTACCTGTGCTGCCTGCGGCGGTGAGGCCAAGGTGCCCTTCGAGCCCAAGAGCGATCGTCCTGTTTACTGCAGTGATTGCTTTGCCAAGATGAGAGAGAACGGCTGATTCTTTGCTGAATTAATATAAAACCGGCGCTGTTTAGCTGCGCCGGTTTTCCTTTTGGTGCCTGAAGGCACCAATGAAATCAGCGTGTCGAAAAAAAGCTTCGACACGCTGAAGGTGCCGGATCGCTAATCCGGCATTATTTATGCTCATCATTCCAAAAACAGAGCTGCAGGGCGATTTACGACCATCATATTATAGTATTTCAGCAGGTGATAGTCATCCTTATCCAACTTAATGGTGTTGAGCAGGCGGTCATTTTCTTCCAGCGGCTCCTTGGAAATGAGCGTCTTCAGCGCAATAGGAGCAAAGAACGGCGTACTGCCAATGCCGGAGAGCAGGCCGATGGCCGGGGTACGGGTCTGCATGGGATTGAGCATGCAGATGTACATTTTTTCCGCGTCATTGATCTGGTTGTTAAGCACCATATGGGTGATGGTGTCAAAGGCCTTCATTTCGCCGGTAAACAGATGCTGACACCGGTCGGGATTGCCAAAATCCTCCACTCCTACATAGAGCATCACATCCACCGTCTCGCCCGTCGCGGAAGGGGAGAAGCAAAGCAGTGAACGGACGATCTGCCGGATGCGCCCGTCATAGTAGTACATATAGGCCCGGGGCTGGTTGAAGTAGAAGTTTTTGGGCAAAACCGGCTCGGTGTTATGCGGCATTGGCGGCTGATAATCTAAAAAGCACTTCAGGTCAATATCCAGCTTCTGAGAAATATCATACAGTGTATCAATGTCAATGGTAATGGTCCCGTTTTCGTATTTAGAGACCGTCGCCTTGCTTTTATTAATCATAACCGAGAACTGCTCAATGGTATAGCCGCGGCTTTTCCTGTATTTTTTTATGCGCTGACCTACATGATAACAAAATGCACTCATGTGTCCCACCTCCCATTTGCCTTAATTATAACAATCTTTTCCCGGGAAGTCAACAAAAAGTTTCACAGTGAGAAACTGTGTTTAAAAAGACTTTCTGTAAAATAAACGAAAAAAAAAGTTGCACAAAAAATTATTTTCTTTTTAAGTAAAAGGATGAAATCGCATGGAAAGCCGTCTTAAGGTGGTGGAATCCGTTGACTGCGGCCTTTTTTTTCGTTATAATAGCTATATCTGGTGGAAGTGTTTTTTTCCGCCGGAAAACAGTAAAGGAAGTGAGTCAAGTGGCAAAGAAAGGAAGATTGGTCTTCAGAACAGACCGCTGCAAGGGCTGTGAGCTGTGTGTAAACGCATGTCCTATGAAGATTCTGAAGCTTGATGATGAGGCTGTGAACATAAAGGGCTATCATCCTATCAGCGTAACGGATCCTGACAAGTGCATTGCTTGTGCCAGCTGTGCAATGATGTGCCCCGACGGCATCATCAATGTCTATGTTGAGGAATAAGTAGGAGGGTAACAGAGAAATGGCAGAAAAGAAATTAATGAAGGGTAACGAAGCCTTCGCTGCCGCCGCTATTAACGCCGGCTGCAGATACTATTTCGGTTACCCCATCACCCCGCAGAGCGAGGTTCCCGAGTATATGTCCAGAGAGCTGAAGAAGGCTGGCGGTGCATTCATCCAAGCCGAGTCCGAGCTGGGTGCCATTAACATGGCGTACGGCGCATCCGCTGCCGGCGGTCGCGTGCTCATCACTTCTTCTTCTCCCGGTATCGCCTTGATGCAGGAGTCCATCGGTCTGCTCTGCTCCGTGGAGCTGCCTGTGGTCATCATCAATGTCATGCGCGGCGGCCCCGGCATTGGCTCCATCCAGCCCGGCCAGGCCGACTATAATCAGGTCACCCGCGGCGGCTCCAACGGCGACTATCACACCATCGTCCTGGCGCCTAACTCCATCCAGGAAGCCATCGATATGATCGGCAAGGCCTTCGACCTGGCAGATGAATATAGAAATCCCGTCATCATCGCAGCCGACGGTATGCTGGGCCAGATGATGGAGCCCGTGGTGATGCCCGAGCCCAAGCACGCCCTCACTGAGGAGGAGATTCCCGAGGTCAAGCCCTATGCCCTGACCGGTCACAAGAATAAGAGAGACCGTCACGCTATCAACTCCGTGTGGCTCAAGCAGGAGCTGCTGGAGAACTACATCAATGAATATTGGCCCAAGTACGAGAAGGCCGAGCGCGAGCTGCAGGATTGGGAATCCCGCAATCTGGAAGGCGCCGAGATCGTATTTGTGGCTTATGGTTCCACCTCTCGTATCGCCATGGAGGCCATGGAGATGCTGGCAGACGAGGGTATTAAGGTCGGCCTGATCCGTCCCAAGACCCTGTGGCCCTTCCCCGTGAATGCCTTTAAGGAGATCGACTTCAATACCACCAAGCAAATCATCTCTGTGGAGCTGTCCCAGGGTCAGATGATCTACGATGTGAAGCTGGCCGTGGAGTGCAAGCTGCCCGTTAGCCTCATCAACCGTGTCGGTGGTATGCTGCTGGATCCCCAGGAGATTGTTGATCGGACCAAGAAGATTATGGAGGTGAAGTAAGTTGAAGCCCGTATTTGAATATACAAAAGGTATGCGTGAGACCGAGCTGCACTACTGCCCTGGCTGTACGCACGGTATTGCTCATCGACTGATTATGGAAGTGCTGGAGGAGCGTGGCGATTTGGGCAACTGCATCGCCGTTTCCCCCGTAGGCTGCTCCATTGTGGCTCATCAGTACATGAACGTTGATATGATGGAGTCCCCCCATGGTCGTGCTCCCGCTGTTGCCTCCGGCATCAAGCGTGTGCATCCTGATTCCCCGGTGTTTACCTACCAGGGCGACGGCGACTTGGCCTCCATCGGTACCAATGAAATTATTCACGCCGCTGAGCGCGGTGAGAAGTTCTGCACCTTCTTCATCAACAACGCCATTTACGGCATGACCGGCGGCCAGATGGCCCCCACCACCCTGATCGGTCAGAAGACCACCACCTGCGTGGATGGCCGTACTATTGAGCAGGCCGGTATGCCCATGCGCATGTGTGAGTTGATTTCCTGCCAGGACCGCGCCGTGTATGTGGAGCGTGTTTCTCTGGATTCTCCCGCCAATGTGCGCAAGGCCAAGTCTGCTATCCGCCGCGCCTTCAAGGTCCAGGATCTGAAGCTGGGCTTTGCGTTCGTGGAGTTTCTGTCCATCTGCCCCACCAACTGGGGTCTGACCGCTCCTAAGGCTATGGAGTGGCTGCGGGAGAACATGATGCCTTACTATCCTGTGAAGCAGTTCAAGTGCCCCGAGGAAGTCAAGGAGGTAAAGTAAATGGCTACTAAAAAAGTATTTGTGGCCGGCTTCGGCGGCCAGGGCGTGCTGCTGATCGGCCAGATGCTGGCCTACGCCGCCATGTATGAAGGCAAAGAGGCCACCTGGATGCCCTCCTATGGCCCCGAGATGCGCGGCGGTACTGCCAACTGCACCGTCTGCATTTCCGATAAGCCCATCGCTTCTCCTCTGGTCACTGCCTGTGATGTTCTTGTGGCTATGAACGGTCCTTCCTTGGATAAGTTCGAGGATATGCTGGTTCCCGGCGGTCATCTGTTCGTGAACGCTTCTGTTATCCATTATAAGGCCCGCCGCACGGATGTACATGTACACTATGTGGATTGCACCCACATTGCCGAGCACGAAGTTGGCAACGGCAAAACCGCCAATATGGTCATGCTGGGCGCTATCATCCGTGCTTCCGGCGTAGTGAGCTTGGAAATCATGGATAAGGTTCTGGCCAAGACAATGACCGGCAAGAAGGAAAAGCTGATTCCTGCCAACAAGACCGCTCTGTCTGCCTGGAAAGAGTAAGAAGGAAGAAATATCTTGAAACGAATTACGCTTATAGTGGGTCATTACGGAAGCGGTAAAACCGAGTTTTCCGTAAACCATGTTATCAACCTGAAAAAGCAGCATGACAAGGTAGCCATTCTGGATATGGATATTGCCAATCCTTACTTCCGCAGTAGGGAGCGGCAGGAGTTTTTGGAGGATATGGGTATTGCCATCCACTTCAATTCCTTCGGCTACGATATCACCGAGGACCTGCCGGCCATTTCAGCTTGCATGAAGGCTCCGTTGGAAAACAAAGACTATATGGTGGTGGCCGATGTGGGTGGCGACAATGCCGGCGCTCGTGTTCTGAACCAATTCAAGAAGTACTTTGTAGACGAGTCTGATTGTGAGATGCTGATTGTGGTAAATGCTAACCGGCCGGAGACGACTACCCTGGAAGGCGCTCTATACCACATCCGCACCATCGAGGCGGAAACCGGCCTGAAGGTTAAGGGCCTTATCAATAATACGCACCTGCTACGCGAAACAAAGGTGGAGGATATTATAGAGGGTTATCAGCTCTGCCGTGAAATATCCCGGGAGACGGGCATTCCCATCACCTATACTACCTGCGTGGAAAAGCTGGTGCCGGAGCTTGAAAAGGCCAAGACCGAACAGGGCCTTGATGACATGGTGATCTACCCCATCAAGCTCTATATGCGGCCCACCTGGCTGGATAGAAAGTAAAAACGGATTCGTGAGAGCCTCTGCCCTATGGCAGAGGCTCTTTTTCGTTGACAAAGTTCGGATTTAAGTTTATCATAAATCAAACAAGGGAGAGGGAGGAATAGCCATGAGTCAAGCAGTGCAGGCCGCTCTGCCGTGGATCGTATGTGCCATTGCAGCGGCAATACTGATCCCCGGAATCATAGAATTTCTCCGCAAAAAGAAGCCTGATTCCAATGCTACCGAAAAAGAAAAAGCCGAACAGAACAGCTGGATGATGGAGGGAATCGGCGTTGGAATGCTGGCTGGATATTGGCTGGGAAAAGTCTTAGGCAACGCCGTGCTTGGCCTGTCCTTGGGTGTTCTGTTGGGGATGCTTTTGGGCAGTAAGATCAGGAAATTCAAGTAGCGCTGTAGGCTATCGGCATATTTTTAAAATATATGCACAAATAAATGTAAAGTCATATTACTTAACAGAAGCTCCTGCCTAAAAACGGCAGGAGCTTCTGTTATATCTACATGTCGAAGGATGGATTGGTGAAGTACACATTTTTCTGATCCATTTTTTCTTTTGCCAACCGCAATCCCTCTCCAAAGCGCTGGAAGTGGACGACCTCCCGGGCTCTCAGGAACTTGATGACGTCATTCACATCCGGGTCATCAGAGAGCCGCAGAATGTTGTCATAGGTAACACGGGCTTTTTGTTCTGCGGCCAGATCCTCCGTTAAATCTGCAATTACATCGCCCTTCACTGCCATAGATGCGGCGTTCCAGGGAAAGCCGGAGGCTGCTGCGGGATATACGCCGGCGGTATGATCTACAAAGTAGGCGTCAAATCCCGCTGTCTTGATGTCCTTTTCCGATAGATTTCGGGTAAGCTGATGCACGATGGCGCCGATCATCTCCAGGTGACCCAGCTCCTCTGTGCCAATGTCCGTCAGTAAGCCCTTTAATTCAGAATAGGGCATGGCGTATCGCTGGCTCAAATATCGCAGCGATGCGCCAAGCTCCCCGTCCGGGCCACCATATATCAATAAACTACGATGAAGCATATAAGAGTTAGGGTAGAACAAACCGATAATGAACTGCGAGTGTGTTTTTGGCTTTATCCCAATCAACCCTATCGCATATAGAGTGGATGGCTTCACATTTCTGCTCCAGAGTAGAGGAGCTGTTGGTGAGAGTCTTCGCAGCGGATCGGATAGCAGTGCATATCGGTTGGGGTGTGGCACTATCTGCGATTCTTTTCTCGGCTTCAGATATGCGCTGGTCTGCGTCCTGGATTTGCCGGAGCGTGATGGCCTTGGCGGCGGCATACTCCTCCAAGGATTCCGCGCCGGCGAGGTATGCGTCCCGAAGGCGTTCCATACGTTTTTGTATCCCGGCCTTATGCTGCTGCAAAAAGGGATAGTTCATCGGCAGCATTTGAGCTTGTCTGCCTAATATTAAAACGCAACGGCTCAGAGGCTGTGGCATCGGCCCGGAGCCTGGCAAGGATAGATTCCTTTAGGGCATCACCGGAGATATGCTGAGAGGTTTTGCAGCGGCCGCGTACATAGTTGTTACATTTCCAGTAGTTGGGCTTTGCAAAAATCATAGTGCCACCGCAGGAGGCACAGCGGACAACACCCGAGATCCAATCCTTGCCGCTGCCAAGGGGACGACCATGGTACTTGTGCATTGCCTTGAGCTGGGAAATGCGGTCTTGGGCGGCGTTCCAGATGTTGATATCCACAAGAGGCTGATGCTTTCCGTCCACCACCAGAATATTGGGGTCATCGTAGTTTCTGCGGGTACGTCCGGCAGGGTTCCAGCGCAGCTTTCCTATATACACGGGATTGCGGAGTATGTATTCCACGGCGCGGTTATCAAAGGCGGAGCCGCGATGGGTTTTGATGCCCATATCATTGAGCCAACGGGCGATGGGAAAGAAACCCTGTCCGGAGAGAAAGCGGCTGAACATCTCCCGGACATAGGAGGCCTCCGGCTCCAAGGGGACAAGAATGCCGTCCTGAGCGGCATAGCCAAAGGATGGGGTAGACTGCAGCTCACCCCGGCGGTGCTTTTCCTCCATGCCGCGCTTGACATCCTCCGCCAGATTGATGGAGTAGTATTCGTCCATGGCCTCGATCATGGCCTCCATGATAATGCCCAGCTTGCCCTCAGCAATGGGCTCCTTGATGGAGATAACCTCAATGTGGAGCTGCTTGCGTAGGATGGATTTGTAGAGTACAGCGTCGTCCCGGTTCCGGGCGAAGCGGGAGAACTTCCACAGGAGAATGGCGTCGAAAGGCTTAGGCTTCTGCTTGGCCGAGCCGATGAGACGGCGGAATTCATCGCGCCCGGTGACCCGGCGGCCGGACTTGGCCTCATCCACGAATACAAACTCATCCGGTACAATATAGCCGTTGGCGGAGCCCCACCTGCGAATCTCCACCAGCTGGGAGGCGGGGGAGAGCTCCACCTGATCGTCGGTAGATACGCGGATATAGGCGGCGGCCAGGCGGCAATCCTCAGGAGACATGTATTTTGCTCCCTTCAGATTGCCTGCGTTCCTCGGCTCTATCTATTTCCCGGCAGAGCTGCTTTACTGCCGCTGCGGTGAGGTGCAGGCCATGCCGCCTGTTCAGCACATGAGTGATGAGGCCGGGGAGCCAGCCGTATGCATGGAAGCGGCGAAAATCCTCAAGGATAGAGGGGGAGAGCGTGTCTTTCATTCGAATCACCTCAAACTGGTAATATTTATTTAAAGACAATTATCCGATGTACCTCATTTATTCATAAAGAATCTTTTTATGCTGCCATGGTTGATCTGCAATTGAAAAAGGATACTGCCAAACGTTTCTATTGCTATCCTTTTTGCAGAATATATACAGTTTATCACAATAAAATTTGGAATGCAAGCGAAAAAGTGATGAATTGATCGAACAGAACAAAACCGCGCAGAAGCTACTGGCGGAGCCGGTGGAGAAAACGGGGGATAAATCTGAATGCTCTTGCCATGGCGCCAGGCGCGTGCGAAGGGGAAAAAGCCGGAAAGTATGGGTCGGGAACGGCATAGGAATGAAGGAGGTGATTTTGCATGGCAAGAAAGCAATGGGAACCCATCATTTTAAAGGCTTATGTGAAGACAAGGGACGGCATTGAGGTGGATGTGGACACTCTCACTCCGGAGCAGAAACGGAAATTTGCCACGCATATGAAAATTACCTACTTGAACGCTCTGTTCCGGGGCCAGGCGGTTTTTTGCCGGGCGGGACACCGTGGGCATGACCGAGACGGCCATTCTGAAGACCGCCGCTCACGAGCTGACCCACTTCATCCAGGCCAACAGCGCCCAGTATGAGGCGCTGAAGTCCTTCGTGGTAAATAAGCTGACCCATGAGGAGGGCGTGAGCTTTGAGGATCTGGTGGCGGACAAGCAGCGCCGGGAGCCGGGCCTTGAGTACGACGAGGCCGTGGACGAGGTGGTGGCCGACGCCTGCGAGATGATGCTGGGGGACAGCACGGTGGTGGAGCAGCTGGCAAAGGAAAACCGCAGCCTGGCGGAAAAAATCCGGGACTGGCTGCGGGAATGGGTGGAAAACCTGAAGACCGCCCTGGAGGGCCTGCAGGCGGACCGCACGGAGAGCCGCGCCATGATGCAGTACGCCCGGGAGCTGCAGGAGATTTGGGACAACGCCCTGATGGACGCTGCCCGGAATAACCGGGGGACGGTGGAGGCAGAGAGCCGGCAGCAGGCACGAGTCGGAACGGACGCGGAGAGCGGCAAGCCCATCTATCAATCGAATTTTCCGAAGGGGACGCCTAAGGCGGCCAAAGCACAGCGTATACTCTCCCTCATTCAAAATGTTTGGAGTAAAAAGCCCATCTCTCTTGTGGTGCGGGATGCTGACGGCAGAGCCCGGACGATAGAGGCCAGGTTTGACCCGACATATGACGCATCGAGTGGTAAGCGCTCCGATGCCTCCAAATTGATGGGTGGAAACCGTCATGGGAGTGGATCAGAACAGCGTGTCACGCTGGACCTGGCTGACGATTACTACGAAATTGCAGCAGAGTCCACCTATAATTACTCCAAATCCGAGATGGGGAAGCCCAGCGCCACGCATGAGGGCGGGCAGCTGCTGGAGGGCTATTTGGACATCAAAAAGCCCCTGAGCGACAGCGAAGTCACACTCACGGCGGCAGAGGTGAAGCGCCTGATCCGGGCAGTCGACCCTACTGGAGACGACCTGCTCCAACGGAAGCTACTGCAGCTGGACGAGGCCAACGCGGAGCTGGAGGCCCTGAAGGAGGAGCGAAAGGTCCTGCTGGCCGGCCGGAAGGTGAAGGAGCTGACCCGGGACGAGCAGTTTGACTTGGCCCAAAATAGAAACCGCACCGAGACCCAAAAGGGCAAGATGCTCGTGAACCGTATTTAACGAGTAGCTCGCAATAATATATCCTGATGCTTCTTTTCTCTATAGATACAATCCGTATTGCTTCTGCGGTGTCCATACCACGGTTTTTCTTGCCAAAGGTGTATTGTATTTTTACAGGCAACCGGATTTTCTAAAAAATACAGTTGAAAATTGTAGAGAAACGGGGTATAATACCTCCATAAACGAACTAACGGAGGATCTCAATATGATCGAAATCACAAAAGACACCATTATCGGTGATATTTTGGACGTTGCTCCCCAGACGGCTCCCATTTTTCTGTCCATCGGCATGCATTGCTTGGGCTGCCCCTCGTCCCGCGGCGAGACGGTGGAGGAGGCCTGCATGGTACACGGCGTGGATTGCGAAAAGCTGCTGGCCATTGTGAACGAAGAAGCCAATAAGTAATCAATTCGGCAAGCGCATACGGCTATAGCCGTATGCGCTTCTCTATGTCCGGAGGTAGAGAACTATGATTGAGAAACTTCATCTGCAGCCCCGGCTGCACCTTTTGGCCGATTTGGTGCCACAGGGTGCCAAGCTGGCCGATATTGGAACGGATCACGGTTACCTGCCGGTATATCTGCTGCAAAAGGGCAGGATCGCTTCCGCCATCGCTGCCGACATCGGCCGGGCGCCCTTGGAGCACGCCCGGCGTACTGCGCGGCAGTATGGTGTGGAAGATGATATGCGCTTTCTCTGTTGCGATGGGCTGCAGGGCATCGGCCCGGAGGACGTTGATACGGTGGTTGTTGCCGGCATGGGCGGTGAAACCATCATGCACATTCTATCTCAAGCCTCTTGGACAAAGGCAGGCAGTACGCTTCTGCTGCTCCAACCCATGACGAAGCAGGAGGATCTGCGCCGCTGGCTCAATGAAAACGGCTATGCCCAGTGTGCGGAGCGGCTGGTGCAGGACAAGGAGTACTTATACCCCATTTTCACCGTCTACGGAGGCCCCCAGCCGCCTCTTTCCGTGGCGGAGATATACGGTGGTGTAGATATTGAGGTGGACCCCCTGGCAAGGGAATATCTTACCCAGCGTATCCGCCGCCTGGAGCAAGCGGAGCAGGGACTTGCGAAAAGCAGCGCAGGTGAAAATCACCTGCAGTCCCGGGAATTGGGAAGAATCAAGCAAGCACTTATAGAGAGGAGGGCACAGCTATGATAACCGTTCGGGATGTGGAAAGCACCCTTTATAATTGGGCTCCGTCTGGCCTGGCAGTAAGCTGGGACAATGTGGGATTGCTGGTGGGGGCCCCAGACCGAGAGGTCAAAAAAATCCTAACAACCTTAGATATTACGGAATCCGTGGTGGACGAAGCCGTGCAGACCGGCGCTGACCTCATCGTGGCCCATCATCCGGTGATGAACTGTACTTGGCATCCGGTGCAGACCCTGCGTACGGACGACCGCCAGGGCCGCATCCTCACGGGACTGGTGGAAAACCATATTTCCGCCATCTGTATGCACACGAATCTGGATGCAGCCGATGGCGGTGTCAACGATGCTTTGGCGGAAAAGCTTGGCCTTTTACAGACAGAATACCTGACAGATGAAAAAAAATTGGCCGCGTGGGCACATTAAAATGCCAAATACCCCTTGTGGAGTTCACCCGGTTTGTGGTAAAATCATTAGGATGCAATGGGTTGCGCTATACGGATTGCGGCAGACCCGTACACCGTGTGGCGGTGGGCGGCGGTGCCTGCGGCGAATATATCGCACAGGCTATTGCATTGGGCTGCGATACTTTTGTCACGTCCGATCTTCGTTACCACGATTTTCTGGACACAAAGGAGCTGAACCTCATCGACGCCGGGCATTTTCCCACGGAACAGGTCATTGTTCCGGAACTGTGCCGGCGGCTACAGGCGGCATTTTCCGCAGTTTCCGTTTCCACTTCGATCTCGCATCAAAGCGAGGTCATCCAATACTGCATTTGAAGGAGAGAGTAAACTATGTCCGGACATTCCAAGTGGCACAATATTCAAAAAACAAAGGGGGCGGCTGACGCCAAGCGCAGCGCTGCCTTTACCAAGATCGCCAAGGAGATCATCGTGGCGGTGAAGCAGGGGGGCAGCGGCGACCCTGCCAATAACTCCCGCCTGGCTACCGTTATAGCCAAGGCCAAGGCTGCCAATATGCCTAATGACAACATTAAGCGCACCATCGACAAGGCCCTGGGTGCCGGCAATACCGACAACTATGAGTCTGTTACTTACGAGGGCTATGGCCCCTGCGGCGTGGCTGTCATCGTGGAAGCCCTTACCGACAACCGCCAGCGCACAGCTCCGGAGATCCGCCATTACTTCGATAAGTATGGCAAGGGAATGGGCGCCCAGGGCTGCGTCAGCTGGAGCTTTGACCGCAAGGGCGTCATCGTTATCAGCAACGAGGATGAGGAGTTGGATGAGGACACTGTGATGATGGACGCTCTGGATTCCGGTGCGGAGGATTTCTCTGCTGACGGCCCTGTGTTTGAGATCACCACCGACCCTGATTCCTTTAACGACGTGGTAGCCGCCCTGGAGCAGAAGGGCTACACCTTCGAGAGCGCCGAGCTGGAGATGGTGCCCCAGAACTATGTTACCATGACCGGCGAGGACGATGTGAAGAACATGGAAAAGCTGCTGGATATGCTGGATGACAACGAGGATGTCCAGAATGTGTGGCACAACTGGCAACAGGATTGATTTTACCGCAATAAAACGCACCCCGATGTGGGGTGCGTTTTTTTCGTCTAAACCAGTTCATTCCCTCATACAGTAGAGCAAACGACTATGACGGCCTTGCCGTTTGCAGGAGAAAGGAATGGTTGGAAATGATAAGTCAGGTCACGGACATTTATGAGAGCATAGCCCAGCGAACGGACGGCAACATCTATATCGGCGTAGTGGGGCCGGTGCGCACCGGCAAGTCTACCTTTATCAAGCGTTTCATGCAGACCCTGGTGCTGCCCCGGATGGAAAATGGCTTTCGCCGGGATCGAGCCACCGACGAGCTGCCACAAAGCGGCTCTGGCCGCACCATCATGACGGCCGAGCCGAAATTTGTACCGGAGGAGGCCGCCCATATCAAACTGGCCGGTGGAGCGGAGTTCGGCGTCCGGCTGGTGGACTGCGTAGGGTACCTGATTCCCGGCGCCATGGGGCAATTTGAAGATCTGGCGCCCCGCATGGTCATGACACCGTGGTTCGACCACGAGATCCCCATGGCCGAGGCGGCGGAGATTGGCACCCGGAAGGTCATCTCTGAGCATGCTACCGTAGGCATCGTCATCACTACCGACGGCACCATAACGGAGATTCCGCGGGAGGATTATTTGGAAGCGGAGGATCGAGCCATCCGGGAACTGCAGGCCATCGGAAAGCCTTTTGTAGTGCTGGTCAATAGCGTCGAACCGGGGAGTCCCGAGGCAGCGGCCATCGCCAAGGAGCTTGCTGCAAAATACGATGCCAAATGCTTACCGGTGAATTGTCTGCAGCTTGATGAAAGAGATCCAACGGATCATTCTGGCGCTTCTATACGAATTTCCCCTACAGGAGCTGGATGTTTTTTTCCCGTCGTGGGTAGATTCACTTCCGAAGGAGCACCCCATCAAAAAGGGACTGGTGGAGCTGGTTTCCAAGCAGGGGAACAGACTCACACATATGCGGCAGATGGAGGGGGATTGGATCAGAGCTGGAGACCAGTGACCTGGTAGCCGAGGCTAAAATGCTGCAGATGGACTTGGGACAGGGAAACGGCGCTGGAAATCCAGCCACCCCGCAGCTTATTTTACGAAACTGTTAGTAAGGTGATCAGCTTTACAGTTAAGGATGACGGCGACCTGATGAACTTATTGACCGATTTATCCCAGGTCCGGCAGAAATATGACAAGGTTGCTCCGGCCCTGCAGGATGCCTACCGCACCGGCTATGGTATCGTGGCTCCCGGGCTGGATGAACTGGCCTTAGAGGATCCGGAGATCATCCGGCAAGGGGGACGCTATAGCCTTAAAATGAAGGCCAGTGCGCCCTCCATCCACATGATTCGGGCAGACATCGAGACCACAGTCTCGCCTATTGTTGGAGACGAAAAGCAATCCGAGGACATGGTGAATTACCTGCTGCAGCAGTTTGAGGGGGACACCAACAAGCTTTGGCAATCCAATATTTTTGGCCGCAGCTTTAATGAGATCGTGGGGGATGACCTGCAGGCCAAGCTGAAACGTATGCCGGAGCCTGCCCAGAAAAAAATGCAGGAAGCCCTGGAGCGTATCATCAATGAGGGAGGCGGAGGCTTGATCTGTATAATACTGTAAAGGCAAGTAATTTTACAGCATATAAGACGGATGCATAAGGCGTCCATCTTGTATTTTATAAATAAACGTGGTATGATATGAAAAAAGTGAGGAGGACGCTTATGCTGCTTGCTATTGACATAGGAAATTCCAACATCAGTGTGGGCCTGTTCGGAAAGGGAAGGGACCTGAAGTTCCTGGCGTCCATCGACACGGACAGCCGCAAGACAGCCGATCAGATCAGCATTGATCTGATGAACCTATTCGCCCTATACGGCTATGACATCCATAAAGTCACCGGGGCCATCTTTTCCAGCGTCGTTCCCGGAATAAATTTTATGATGCACAAGGCTCTGACTCGCCTGCTGGGGAAGGAGCCTATGGTGGTGGGCCCCGGCATTAAAACGGGCCTGAACATCCGCATGGAGGTCCATAATCAGCTTGGCACCGACCTGGTGGCCAATGCCGTGGCCGCCGTGGAGAAATACCAAGCCCCCATTATTATGATCGAGATGGGCACGGCCACCACCATCTCCTATATCTCCCAGCAAAAGACCTACGAGGGAGGCATGATGTTCCCGGGGGTGCGGCTGTCGCTGGATGCACTGTCGGAGCACTCGGCGCTGCTGCAGAATGTAGCCCTGCAGCACCCCACCAGGAATCTTATCGGCAAAAACACCGAGGATTGTATGCGCAACGGCATCGTCTACGGCACGGCGGGGATGCTGGACGGTATCATTGACCGCATGAAGGAGATCATCCCCGGTGAAAACCCCACCATTGTGGCCACCGGCAGTAACGCCCCCGTCATTGTGCGCTACTGCCGCAATCAGATCATTTACGATAAGTACCTGCTCATGGAGGGCTTGCAGCTGATTTATCTGAAGAACAGGGAAAAGTAAAATACGAACAGGGCTCAGCAGCCGTTTGGCTGCTGAGCCCTGTTGTTATAAGTTTATTTAATGCAGATCACTTTGCAAGCACTTTCTTCAGCCTGGCAAAACGGGGCAGGGAATCCTGCTTGGGCAGATCCGGCTCTCCCTGGATCAGCGGCAGAGCATACTCAATAAAGCGGTGGGTGACGCCGGTGCCATCCTCGTTGATCCACTCCCGGGGGATCTTCTTCTCCACGTTGGCCACCTCCATCAGCGGTACCAGCTTGGTTTTGCAGGCGTAATGTCCGTTCTGAATGCCACGCTCAAAGGCGATCATGCGGCCGTTGATGCCTGCAATGGCGTTCTCCACGGCGGCCTTACCGGCCATAAAGGACTCCTCAATGTCTGTTTCGGAGGCCAGGTGTGCGCCGCAGCGCTGCAGCAGATTCAGCTCGATTCCACGGACCTTGGCCCCGGTCTCCTCCTTAATGACCTCCGCCAGGATAGCGGCCAGACCACCCATCTGCGCGTGGCCGAAGCCATCTGTTTTCTCCACCTTGGCATCGGATACAAAGCCGCCGTCGGCATAGTGGATGCCCTCGGACACCGCCACCAGGCAGTTGCCCTTTTCGGCATAGATCCGCTTGACATCCTCAATGAACTTGGGCATGTCAAAGTCCGTCTCCGGCAGATAGATGAGGTCGGGGCCGGCGCCGTATTCACCGGCCAGGGCGGAAGCTGCGGCCAGCCAGCCTGCGTGGCGGCCCATGATCTCCATAATGACGATCATGCCGGTGTCATACACATGGGAGTCCAGATACACCTCCATAATAGACGTGGCGATGTACTTGGCGGCGGAGGCGTAGCCGGGGCAGTGATCCGTGCCGTAAAGGTCGTTGTCAATGGTTTTGGGTACGCCCATAACTCGGCACTCATAGCCCACGGACTGCATGTACTGATTGATCTTGTTGCAGGTGTCCATGGAGTCGTTTCCGCCGTTATAGAAGAAGTAGCGCACATCGTATTTCTTAAATATTTCCAGGATCCGCTTGAAATCCGTGTCGTCCACAGCGGGGTCGGCCAGCTTATAGCGGCAGGATCCCAAAGCAGAGGAGGGAGTGTACTTCAGCAGGCGCAGCTCCTCGGGATCCTCCTGGCCCATATCGAATAGTCGGTCGTTCAATACACCTTTGATGCCGTGCTCGGCACCCAAAACCCTGGTGATAACGCCACTTTTCAGCGCCGTGTCAATGACACCGTAGGCACTGGCGTTGATAACGGAAGTGGGGCCACCGGATTGGCCGATGATACAGGCGCCTTTGAGAACATTCATGAAATAAACTCCTCCTAAAACAAAATGTATTGGAATATTTTACGACTTTTTACTGAATCTATATTACCATAAAACTTCCAAAATGTAAACGCATAACCCTTGCAAAATTAAATTTCTGTGGTAGAATTAAAAAGGAAATTATAGATTTAAAATAATGCTGGGTATGATGCTATGCAAATAGAAAGTGTAAGCTTGAGAATAAAAGCTATCGGCCATCAGTTGGAAATTCCACTGGAAGCATGGCAAGTCGATATCCTATCGAGAATGCTTGGATTATGTGTCGATACAAAGAGCTTAGCAAACTATAAAATGGCAAGTAAAGAAACCGTTGATGCGCATATGGAAATGTATTATAAGGCAATTAGGGAAATGGCTTGCAAATCAGAGTTTTAAAATTTATTGAAAAGGAGATATATCTATGCCACTGGTTACTTCTAAGGAAATGTTTGAAAAGGCCTATAAGGGCGGCTACGCCATCGGTGCATTCAATGTAAACAATATGGAGATCATTCAGGGCATCACCGGTGCCGCCTCCAAGCTCAATGCCCCGGTGATTCTGCAGGTGTCCAAGGGCGCCCGGGCTTATGCCAACCGCACCTATCTGATGAAGCTGGTGGAGGCTGCCGTCATTGAAACGGGTCTGCCTATCTGCCTGCACCTGGATCATGGCGACAGCTTTGAGCTGTGCAAGAGCTGCATTGACGACGGTTTCACCTCTGTGATGATCGACGCATCCTCCAAGCCCTTTGCTGAGAATATCGCCCTGACCCGCCAGGTGGTGGAATATGCCCACGATCATGGCGTGGTGGTAGAAGCTGAGCTTGGCACTCTGGCCGGCATCGAGGATGAGGTAAACGTATCCGCCGAGGATTCCTCCTACACTCGCCCCGAGGAGGTGCAGGAATTTGTGGATAAGACCGGTTGCGACTCCCTGGCTATCGCTATCGGTACCAGCCACGGTGCTTATAAGTTCAAGCCCGGTACTAAGCCCCAGCTGCGCTTTGATGTGCTGGAGGAGGTGGAGAAGAAGCTTCCCGGCTTCCCCATCGTGCTGCATGGCTCCTCCTCCGTGCCCCAGGAATTTGTGGCGAAAATCAACCAGTACGGCGGCAATATGCCCGGCGCTATCGGCGTACCGGAGGATCAGCTGCGCAAGGCTGCATCCATGGCTGTATGTAAGATTAACATTGACTCTGACCTGCGTCTGGCCATGACTGCGTCCATACGGGAATACATGGCACTGCATCCTGATCATTTTGATCCCCGCCAGTATCTCAAGCCTGCTCGCCAGGCCATTGAGGACATGGTAGCCCATAAAATCGTGGACGTGCTGGGCTGCGATGGCAAGGCATTCTGATCCCAGCGTTATTAAAAAATGTCCCTCGCCTTTTTTGGGGCGAGGGACATTTTTTTCTTGCCCGAATTTGACGTATTTCACACCCTCATAGCGATATAATCAAGCAGGAGCAGGGGAGGTGAGACCCATGTGCATCTACATAGACCGGGTGTTTGCCTTAAATCTGGCGGTGGATTATCTGCTGCTGCTAACAGCAGCCAGGTTGGCGGGTACACCTTTGCGGCGTCTGCGGTTTTTGCTGTGCGGCGCAGCAGGCGGTCTATACGCGATCGCCGTATTCTTGCCGGGCCTGAGCTGGCTGGCCCATCCGGCCGGTAAAGCTATCGCAGGCGCAGCTTTAGCCTGGGCAGCCTTCGGCCGGGAGCGGCATACGCTGAAGCTTATGGGACTATTTTTCCTCCTTTCCGGAGCGTTGGCCGGTGTGATCCTTGCGTTGGGATTCTGCATTGGTGCCCCGGAGCTCCTTTGGAAAAAAATCTATCGGGCGGAGATTGATTGGAAGCTGCTATTAGGCGGCACAGCGACGCTGTCCGCCGTGCTGCATCTGCTGTTTCGACAGGGAGCCAGACATGGAGGGGAATTAATGAAAATTCGGGTGGCAATCGGTGGAAAGGAAAGTAGCTTTACAGCGCTTCATGATACAGGAAATACTCTGCGTAACCCTGTGGATGGCCGGCCGGTTTTGGTGATGGAACAGGCAGCGGTCATGGATCTGCTGCCAGCGGCGGATGCGGCGATCCTGCGGGAAAAACCTACACCGGAGATAGCCATGGCAAGGCTCTACGCCGCAGGAAGCAGGCTTCATTTTACGCTGCTTCCGTTTCGCAGTGTAGGGACGAAATCCGGCTTGCTGCTTGCGGTACGCAGCGACTACATCGCCCTGCACCGCAGAAGGATCCCCCGCACGCTCATTGCCCTATCTGTCGGGCCGTTGAGTGACGGCGGCGGATACTGCGCCCTGTGGGGCGGCACAGAAAGGGGGAGGGAACATGAAAAAGCTCCTGCTGCAGCTTCGGATTTGGCTGCTTCGGATCGCCAGGCCGGATAAGATTATGTACATAGGCGGCAGTGACACGCTGCCGCAGCCACTGTCACGAACCGAGGAGGCCCAGCTCATTGCGCAGATGGACCAGGGAGATTTTTCCGTTCGACAAACGCTTATTGAGCGGAACCTACGGCTGGTAGTATACCTGGCCCGCCGGTTTGAAAACACGGGGGTCAATATGGAGGACCTTATCTCCATCGGTACGATCGGGCTCATCAAGGCCATCAACACCTTTCGGGCGGATAAAAACATCAAGCTGGCCACCTATGCCTCCCGTTGCATCGAAAACGAGATTCTTATGTTTCTACGCAAAAACTCCGCCCAGCGGACGGAAATCAGCTTTGACGAGCCCCTGAGCACGGATTGGGATGGAAAGGAGCTGCTGCTCAGCGATGTTTTGGGCACAGATGGCGACACAGTGATGCGCCCTATTGAAGCAGATGTAGACCGGAAGCTCCTGCAGGACGCCGTAGGAAAGCTCTCCTCCCGAGAGCAGGACATTATCACCCTCCGATTTGGGCTGGGCGGGAAAAAGGAGATGACACAGAAGGAGGTAGCCGATCATATGGGCATCTCTCAATCATACATCTCCCGGCTGGAAAAGCGGATCATCCTGCGCCTTCGCCGTGAAATTCTGAAAATGAGCTAAAAAAGTGCCGGATCACTGATCCGGCACTTTAAGCTTGTCAAATAGGCGGAAAAATACTATAACAGAAGGGAAAGATATGCGAGAGAAGCGCAAAAAGGCTGTCCCGCACCATTGAATCTGATACTATAGTTTATTGGAATAAGGGCCACCATACTGGCTGATTATAACAGCTGCCAGCTTAGGGTTGGGGTTTGCGATGCGCACGGGGTACTGCAGCTTTTTTTCATATACAAACATCAGCTATTTCCTCCTTCATCCCAGGGCCACGGATCATGGAGCCAGCGGTAGCTCCCGGGCGTTATATCGGTTTGCAGCACCGGTCCATAGGTCTCCTGGTAGCGCTTGCGTCCCTCTTGAGCCAGAGCAATATAGCTCCAATACAGCTCCAGCGCTTCCTTGTCGTCGGCATGGGTCGTCAGGTATAGCCCCAACTCATCCACGGCAAAATCCAGGGCCATCAGCTCAGAAAGCGCACTGTTTACGGCTGGAAATCGGCTTTTTAATTCCCGATGAAATGGCAGGTCCAAACCAGGAAACAGCGTTCCCTGCTGCAGCGCCTCACGCCGGTCATACTGCTTGGGATTCTTGCCCTGCATGGGGATATAGGGAAAAGCCAACGATGCACAAGCACCGGGCAATGATCCCTGCTGCGTTGAGCAATTGGCCGTCTCTATCCCGGCAACTGATTTTTCCGAATACAAATATTTCTCCTCCTCATAGGCTTTTGTTCCCCTTGGGAACAATCCATTTTATGCCGCTGCGAAAGAATAGGGGACAGGGGATTCCAAAATGCCGCCCAATATGATAGAATAGCTTTGAATCAAGGCGCATATATTGACCCGAAAGGGGTGCTGCGCTGTGATCGTGTTGATGAAGAAAAGGACGGCCGCTGTGATTTGCGGGGCAATGGCTTTGGTGGCTGCCGTGGTGTGTGTTTTTGCCGCGCATCGGGACAAGCCGGTGGTCTCTCCGGAACCGGTCACCGCGCAGACGGTACTGGTGATAGATGCCGGCCACGGCGGCGAGGATGGCGGAGCCGTGTCCGCATCCGGCGTACCGGAAAGCAATATCAATTTGGCCATTGCGCAAAAAACACAGCTGCTGCTTGCCTTTGTAGGCCAGGTGACCATCATGACCCGGGAAGGGGAGGAGGCCATATACTCTCCGGATGCGCAGACCCTGCGGGAGAAAAAGGTATCCGACCTGTCCAACCGGGTCAAGCTGGTGAATGAAACCGCCGGGAGCATACTCCTCAGCATCCATCAAAACAGCCTGCCCGGCAGCAAGGTGCGCGGCGCGCAGGTCTTTATAACGCCGTGGAGCCGGCCCAGCAGCTGGCCGTTTCCGTGCAGCAGGCGCTAAACAGCGCCGTTAACCATGGCAGTGGAAAAAATGCAAAGCAGATGGATGATTCCATATATCTCATGAAGAATATCTGCAGTCCCGGGATCCTGGTGGAGTGCGGATTTCTATCCAGCCCTGCAGAAGCGGAGCTTCTGCAAACGGACGATCACCAGCGGCGCCTTTCCGCCGCTATCGTGTCCGGATATTTACAGAGCAGAACGGAGAAGCGATCATGAAGGCGAAAACTATATTCTATTGCACAGAGTGCGGAAATGAGACGCCCAAGTGGGCGGGGCGCTGCAGCGCCTGCGGCGCTTGGAACTCCATTGTAGAGCAGCCGGAGGAAAGACGCCCCTCCGGCAAGGCAAAGAATCTTTTAAATAAATTACCTGTAAAGGCAGAAAGCATTACAGATTTGCGTGAGGATGAGGAGATCCGATTCTCCACCGGCATGGGCGAACTGGATCGTGTTTTGGGCGGCGGTGCCGTAAAGGGGTCTCTGGTTCTGGTAGGCGGCGCTCCGGGTATCGGCAAATCCACCCTGATGCTGCAGATTTGCAAGAAGCTGGGAGAGCAGTTTCGTGTATTATATATATCCGGAGAGGAATCCGTCCACCAACTGAAGCTGCGCGCCAAACGGCTGCAGGCAGAGAGCAGCAGCCTTTACGTCCTTTCCGAGACGAATTTAGGCGATGTGCTGGAGTGTGTGCAGCAGGAGCAGCCGGATGTCCTTATCGTGGACTCCATCCAGACCCTGTATAACGACGAGTTGAATTCTCCGGCGGGCAGTGTGGGCCAGGTGAAGGATTGTACCATGAAGCTGATGCAGCTGGCCAAAGAGGGAAACGTGACCGTTTTCGTTATAGGCCATGTGAATAAAGACGGATTCATCGCCGGGCCAAAGGTCCTGGAGCACATGGTGGATTGCGTCCTATACTTTGAGGGGGAGCAGCACATGGCCTATCGAATCCTCCGTGCCGCCAAAAATCGTTTCGGCGCCACCAACGAGATCGGCGTATTTGAGATGTTGGATATCGGCTTGCGAGAGGTAGAGAATCCCTCGGAAATGCTGCTCTCCGGTCGTCCCGAGGATGCTCCCGGCTCCTGTGTTACCTGTGTGATGGAGGGCGCACGGCCGGTCCTTGCCGAGGTGCAGGCCCTGGTGGCCCCGTCCAACGCCAATTATCCCCGCCGCACCTGTAACGGCTTGGACTCCAACCGGGCTGCCATGCTCCTGGCGGTACTGGAAAAACGCGGCGGGCTAAAGGTCTCCCAGTGCGATGCATACTTCAATATCATCGGCGGACTAACCTTGGACGAGCCCGCCTCTGATTTGGCTGTTCTGACCGCCGTTGCTTCCAGCTATCTGGATAAGCCTATCCCCACAAAACTGGCAGCCATGGGTGAGGTGGGGCTTTCCGGCGAAATACGCAGCATCAACCACATAGAGCAGCGCCTTGCTGAGGTACAGCGCCTGGGCTTTACCCGGTGTATCGTCCCGGCACAGCAGGCAGACAAGCTTCGTACATTAGGAAAGCTGCAGCTGATCCCGGCAAAAAATGTTGGTCAGGCCCTCCGGCTCCTTGCCCACGACGAATTATAAGTAAGGCGCGCATACCCTAAGCACAAAAACTGCTCCGTATGGCAATGTCATACGGAGCAGTTTTGCTTATTTTTTTTCTTTTAAATTCTGATCCAGCGGCTTCTTCCCGGCCACGGCACGGTAGTGGTTGATCTTATCCACCCGGCGCTGGTGCTTCATGGCCTTAGCCTTGTCCTTGGCCTTCTTTTCACGCATCTGCCGGTCCTTTTGCTTTTTGTCCCAGTATTCATTTTTTTCATCGTTTTCGAGATCCTTATACTTTTCCGGATGGCGGGCCCAATCGATCCGGTAATAGAGCAGGCCAAAGAAAAGCAGCGCACCCACCCCGATAACAGCGTAAAAGAATATATCCCACATAGCCCAACCTCCTTAAGTATTGTTTATAGTATACAGCATAGGCAGGCGGATTACAAGACAATTCTTATATTCCTCCATAGTGGAAGAATTCCTGTTGTTTTTATCATAAATTGGGCGTATAATCAGCTTATACCATCGATTGACAGGGACAGAAACAGCTTTGCACCTGCCGGCGTATTTGCCCTTGTCAATCGATGGTAATAATCCTGCACACAGGGAGGAAGAAAATATGTTTACAACCTTTAAGGAAATCGAATCCTATGTTCTGTCTCAGAATATGAAAAAGCGCATTGCATTGGCCAATGCTCATGACGAGCCGGCACTGAGCGCCGTGGTCAATGCCAAGCGCAGAGGCGTGGTGGAGGGTACACTCATCGGTAAAAAGGCCGAGATCATCCAGATGCTCCACAACATGGGCGAAAGCGAAACTGACTATGAGATCATCGACTTTGATGGCGAGGAGCTGGAATCCGCTAAGATTGCCATTAAGCTGGTGAAGGAAGGGAAGGCCGACATCCCCATGAAGGGCATCCTGCAGACCTCCAACTTTGCCCGTGCCATTCTGAACCGTGAGACAGGTCTGATTCCCGCCAGTGGCCGCCGTCTGGTGAGCCAGTGCGGCATTTTCGAGTACGAGGGCCGCTTTATCATGATCACCGACGCCGCTATCAATATCAATCCCGATGTGGAGACGCAAATCGGCATCGTAGAAAATGCCCTGCCCGTGGCCAAGGCCCTGGGCAATGACTGCCAAGGTGGCCGTCCTCTCCGCCGTGGAGAATGTCACCGAAAAGATGGCCAGCACCGTCACCGCCGCTGAGATCGCCAAGCGCGGCGTTCCCGGCTGCATTATCTCCGGCCCTCTGGCCTTGGACGGCGCTATTTCCATGGAATCCGTGAAGCATAAGGCTATCCATGACCCTGTGGCCGGCCAGGCGGACATCCTGTTGGTTCCCTTCATCGAGATCGGCAATGTGCTCTACAAGGCCTGCACCTATATAGCCGGCAAGACCATGGCCAGCACCATCTGCGGCGCCTCCTGCCCAGTGGTCATCACCAGCCGCGCCGATACGCCCGACAGCAAGTATTATTCCATCCTCATGGCTGTCCTGCGCTGCATCAAGGGCTGCTAAAAAAATATCGGGAGACGTTACGCCTCCCGATATTTTTTTATAAAAGAGGGGGGTAAGACCTCATTACCCGAAGCACTGGCCGCTCTCCGGTCGGTGCTTTCGGCTTTTTTGATGTTGCAGAGGGTAGAGGTCTTGCAAAAAGAGGTGCCCAATGAGTTGTCCCGATGCGGTAAGAAAAACCAGCGTGTGTGTACACAGGCACACACGCTGGTTTCGATAAACGTTGCTATCGTCAAGTAACTATTCCGGTAGACGCTTTGCGTTTGTAGGCCACCGTGAATAACAAACTCAACAAGAACAGTTATTTTGTTTAGTTGACGCTTGGGAAGCTGCATGGTAGAATTGAATCCAGCCGGGGGAGCCACAGCAGCCCCCGTTTCTTTTCACACTGTCAATTAAACAAAATAAAAATTTTGTTTAATTAAAGGGAGGAGAATAGTACATATAGCTGGAAAAATGAAATATAACATGATATACTATAAAATAGAACATATAGCACAAATGATATAAATAATCCGGAGGTTTACCTATATGGCTATGGATTACCGCGCGGATTCGCCCAGGATCCTGCTGGAGTTTTTATCTTACCACGAGACGGTTAAGGCACACTCACAAAAAACCGTTGATGAATACTATCTGGACCTTCGCAACTTTCTGCGGTATATCAAGCAGCTCCGCGAGCCGGAGCTTTCAGGTTATGAATTGGATCAGATCGACATTCGTGACATTGGAATTGAGTTTATCCGATCCATCACGCTGACAGATGTTTACAGCTACCTGGCATATCTCAGCCGTGAGCGGCCTCAGCGGCCCAATAGCGAAAAATCTGCCAAAGGTCTTTCGGCGGCATCCCGGGCCCGGAAAGTTGCTACACTTCGTTCATTTTTTAACTATCTATGCAATAAGGTACACCTACTTCCGGAAAACCCAATCCGGGATATTGATTCGCCGAAAATAAAAAAATCCCTTCCCCACTACCTAACTCTGGATGAAAGCATACAGCTTTTGGAAAACGTGGACGGACTGAATCGGGAGCGTGATCTTTGCATCCTCACCTTTTTTCTGAACTGCGGGCTGCGGATCTCCGAGCTCATCGGTCTGAATCGATCCGATATTCAGGATGATGCTCTCCGAGTGCTGGGCAAAGGCAACAAAGTACGCATTGTCTACCTGAATGAAGCCTGCAAGGATGCGCTGGACGCATATCTGAAGGTGAGGCCCGTTATTGGCGGAAAAGATCAGGATGCTCTGTTTGTTTCCCGTAATCATCAAAGAATCAGCAGGGCCACCGTACACAACCTGGTAAAAAAACACCTGGCAGAAGCCGGGTTGGACAGCCAGATGTATTCCGCACACAAGCTGCGCCATACCGCTGCTACTCTCATGCTGCAAAACGGCGTGGATGTGAAGGCCGTGCAGGAGGTTTTGGGGCACGAACACCTGAATACCACGGAGATTTATACGCATATTGACAACGAAGCTCTGCGAATTGCCGCAAAGGCAAACCCCTTGTCACACGTTAAAATCAAAGGAAAAATCGAGGATTAACCACTCTTCCTTTACGCTCCTCCCTGCTGCCGGAAATATTATGCGGGCAGACACGGTCAAATCTTGACTTTATTCTTTAAATGATGTACCATATTTTTGTATGCATTATATTGAATTGGAGGTTTCTCATGAATACGGCTGAACTTTCCAAAATCTGCAGGCAGGTGCGCCGCGACATCATCACCATGACGGCCAATGCCGGCAGTGGGCATCCCGGTGGGTCCCTTTCTGCCGTGGAGCTTATGACCAGCGTTTTTTATAACCACATGCGGCTGGACCCCAAGAATCCCAAGCGGGATGGACGGGACCGCTTTGTGCTCAGCAAGGGCCACAGCGCCCCTTGCTACTACGCGGTTTTGGCCAGCCTTGGTTTTATTGATCGCAGCGAATATGCCAATTTCCGCCAGCTCCACAGCATCCTTCAGGGGCACCCGGACTGCAAGAAAGTCCCCGGTGTGGATGCTTCCACCGGTTCCTTGGGACAGGGCTGCTCCATTGCTGTGGGTATGGCCCTGGGCGCTAAGAAGCTGGGCAAGGACACACAGGTCTTTACATTGCTGGGTGACGGCGAGTGCCAGGAAGGGCAGATTTGGGAGGCATTTATGTCAGCCGCCCATTATAAGCTGGACAATCTGACGGTTATGATCGATAACAACGGCCTGCAGATCGATGGCAGCAACGACGAGGTTATGTCCCTGGGCAATTTGCCCGCCAAGCTAAAAGCCTTTGGCTTTGATCTGTACGAGATCAACGGCCATGACCTGGATGCCATTGAGGCAGCTTTGGCCGCACCTCATACGCCCGACGTGCCCAAGTGTATCCTGGCGCACACGGTCAAGGGCAAGGGCGTTTCCTTTATGGAAAATCAGGTGGGCTGGCATGGCAAGGCGCCCAACGCCGAGCAGCGCGAACAAGCATTGAAGGAACTGGAGGGCTGAAACCATGAGTGAAAATCGCAACCCGTGAAGCTTACGGCAAGGCTCTCGTAGAGCTGGGTGCCGCCAATGACAAGATCGTTGTTCTGGATGCTGATTTGGCCGGCGCTACCATGACCAAGTATTTCAAGGCCGCCTATCCCGACCGTTTCTTTGATTGCGGCATTGCTGAGTGCAATATGATGGACATCGGTGCAGGCCTTTCCACCATGGGTCTCATCCCCTTCTGCTCCACCTTCGCCATGTTCGGTGCGGGCCGGGCCTACGAGCAGATCCGCAACTCCATTGCTTACCCCAAGTTCAATGTAAAGATCTGCTGTTCCCACGCCGGCGTTTCCGTGGGTGAGGACGGCGGCAGCCATCAGTGCCTGGAGGACATCGGACTTATGCGGCTGATTCCCGGGATGACGGTCATTGTTCCCGCCGACGCCAAGGAAGCCCGCAAGGCTACCTTTGCCTTGGCAGAGTTCCAGGGACCTGCCTATATGCGCACCGCCCGCCTGGCCACCCCGGTGTTTGAGGAGGACTATCCCTTTGAGATCGGTAAGGCCAATGTGCTTCGTAAGGGTAAGGATGTGGCTATTTTTGCCTGCGGCCTGATGGTAGCCGAGGCTTTGAAGGCGGCCGAGCTGCTGGCCGATGAGGGTGTGGATGCGGCGGTCATCAACGTACACACCATCAAGCCCATCGATACCGCCTGCGTCACGGAATACGCGCAGAAGTGCGGCAAGGTAGTCACCGTAGAGGAGCATAGCGTCATCGGCGGATTGGGCGACGCTGTGGCCGAGGTCCTCATGGGCAAGGTCAACTGCAAGTTCAAGAAGATCGGCGTAAATGACCAGTTCGGTCAATCCGGCAAGGCAGCTGACGTACTGCGAGAGTATGGGCTTACCGGTGAGCAAATTGCGGCCTCCATCAAGGAAGTTCTCTGAGGTATAACCAAAAACTCCCGACGGATTTTATCCGTCGGGAGTTTTTCTGCGTTTATGCGCGGGGGTGCGCCTTTTGGTAGACATCCTTCAGCTGTTTATTGACAATATGCGTATAGATCTGCGTGGAGGAAATATCCGCATGACCCAACATCTCCTGAATGGAATGAAGGTCAGCGCCATTTTCCAGCAGGTGTGCCGCAAAGGAGTGGCGCAGCATATGTGGTGTGATGTCCTTTTTGATATCTGCCTTTTCCTGGTAGTATTTGATGATTTTCCAGAAGCCTTGGCGGGTCATACGCTCGCCATTCATATTGACGAACAGAGCTTTCTCCTCGTCATTCGTGACGATGCGCTCCCGAATATGCTGCACATAGTCCTGTAGTGCTTTTATCGCACCGGGATATAGGGGGATACTCCGCTCCTTCCCTTTGCTGCGGCACACAATAAAGCCCGCAGGTAGGTTCAGATCATTTACGTCCAGGGCAATCAGCTCTGAAACCCGGATGCCGGTGGCATAGAGCAGCTCCAGCATGGCATGATCTCGAAAGCCCTTTTCATCCACGCACTTCGGCTGTTCCAAAAACAGCTCAACTTCCTTGTTAGTCAGAATTTCCGGATATTTTCGCTGCACCTTCTTCGCTTTCAGCGCAGCGGTTGGGTTGGTTTTTATGTAACCCTTGGAAAACATGTAGGCATAAAAAGATTTGGAGGAGGCTAAAAATCGGCTCATGGTGGCCGGGGACTTGCCAAGCTGCTCCAGCCGTTTCACATACTCCTGTAAAAGGACGTTCTTGGCACGCTTCAAATCTGTCTTCTTCTGCTTGAGCCACTCATCATACTGGCTCAGATCCCGCATATAGGAGCTGACAGTGTTTGCGGACATGCGCTTTTCAGTTGTGAGATAGCTGCGGTAGAGCGCCAAATAATCCGACACACGTTCACCTCCCTTTCACGAAATATGCAGCAGCGCAAAAGCTGCCAGCTTGGGCACTAATGTCAACTCGACCATAACGCCCAACGCCAGGATCACAGGATAAACAAATATAGCGGAGCCGATTGGTCTCGGGTTTTCTACCGGCTCGCGTCATTCGCCGCCCGGATCCTGGCTCGGCAGAAGATCGGCCACACAGCGCCAGAGAAAGTGAGACCGGCAAAACAAAGAGATACCGGACACCGAAAACACACAGAGAAACAAGCACTCCCACCTGTCCCAGCGCCAGAGCCAAACTCGACACGGCGAAAGACAGAAGAAAGCCCTCAAACAGAAAAACGCCGCAATGCCAATAAAACGCACGGCGGAATGACCGGCATAGAAACACCATGCAGGGCACCCGGTAATAGGCGGCGGCAACGCTCAAAGCAGAAGCGGCCGTAACCGAGCCTCCGGAGGACAAGACCTCTGCATACTGGGTCAGGTAGGTCTGTAGCTCTGCATCAATGCCCATGCCGCAGCAGGAAAAATATCCCGCGATACCTCCCAACAAAAAGGAGGCACTAAAAAAGAAAACAGCCGGATCCATCTGAGGCCTGACTCTCACAGCCCTGGGCAAACGATTTTTTCTCATGTGATACTCACCTCGTAACATTCTATGAGACGAGCATCTCCTTTAGAAGAAAACATCTATACTATAAGCCTTTTTTCTCAAAAGAGCAAGGGAATTGCGGCAGATTCCGCATTTTCTCTATTTATGCCAAAATATTATGTAAACTGCGTTATGTAAACTATTTAAACTGGAGCATGAGGCAACTCACCCAGCCCGTTTTTTCTCCAAATATTGTTTCCTCCGGTGCGCTTCACACAACATCTTGCGTCCCATAAGAAAACAATTGAATTCTGGGAATAGAACAAAAATATTCGTCAATTTTGCATTTTTGGTAAAATTGACTATTTGTGTTCTTTATGCGCTCTCCCTCTCCGAGATTTAGACTTTCTTTTGGTGCGCTTTCTTTTACTGCCCGGTATCAATGCCGCCAATGCTGCACCGCCCCATACAGCGCCTGTTATATGCCATCCGTTTGATTGAAAATTCGGCACCGCACGGATGGCCAGTGCCGCAGCCCATACAATAGAGTACAGAAGTACCGCTTGTTCTGCGGCGTGTGGCAGCCGGTTCTGTTGTACATTCTGCAGAGCGACTTTGCAGCCAACAAATGATGCCGACAACCACATAAATGCCATCCACTTCCCTGCCGACTCCACTGCCAGCAGCTCCCGGTCCATCAGCATTGCTCCCAGTGCCGCACCAGCTCCGCAGAGGAGCAGACTTATCAGCAGGCCCAGGCCCATATTCCTGTTGATCCAATCTCGAATACGCATAAAAAACCTCCCCCAACTCATGCTGTTTCAGCATATTGGGGAAGGTTATGATTTATGAAAGGATTATTCCTCAGTCTTGTTCTCCTCAGTGGGAGCGACTTCCTCGGCAGCGGGGGCCTCCTCAACAGCGGGAGTCTCGTCCTTAGTCTCGGCAGCAGCCTTCTTGCCGCGACGGGGAGCGGCAGCAGCGGCAGCCTGCTCTTCCAGAGTACCCACAGAACCAATGGCGGATTTCAAAAACTCCACACGCACGCGATCCTCGCTGGTCTCGATGACAACGGTACGGTCGGTAATAGTGACAACGCGACCGTACACACCACCAATGGTGGTAATCCAATCGCCCTTTTTCAGGGAGCTGCGCATTTCCTCAGCCTGCTTTTTACGCTTGTTCTCGGGGCGAATCAGCAGGAAGTAGAAAATGGCCAGCATGACGACGATCATCAAAATGGAAGTCATTCCGCTGCCACTGGAGGTGGCGCCGGAAGTAGACGCATATGCGATTTCAAACATGGGACATAATCTCCTTTTTTTTTTACAATATGATTGTATTATACAAAATTATTCAGAGTATTGCAAGAGTTTTTCGGGTTGTTCACGGATTCTTTTCATATCTTTTGTGAGAGCTTCTCACTGAACTCCGCGCGAAAAGCGGAAAACCGTCCCTCATCCAGTGCATCCCGAATCTTTTGGGCCAGCTTGTTGTAAAAATACAGGTTGTGCATCACCGCAAGACGCATGGCCAGGATCTCCTCTGCAGCGAACAGATGCCGAATATAGGCACGGCTGAAATTACGGCAGACGGGACAATCACACTCCGGATCCAGAGGACCATCATCCAGCTTATATTTGGCGTTCTTGATATTCATAGTTCCCTGCCAGGTAAAAAGCTTGCCATGGCGGGCATTGCGGGCCGGCATCACGCAATCAAAAAAATCCACTCCCCGGGCCACGCCCTCAATAATATTGCTGGGCGTACCCACGCCCATGAGGTATCGGGGCTTGTCGGCCGGCATATACGGCTCTACCGCCTCAATTATTTCGTACATGGTCTCTGTGGGCTCCCCTACCGCCAAGCCGCCAATGGCGTAGCCGTCACAATCCAGCTTGGCAATCTGCTGCATGTGCCAGATGCGAAGGTCCGGAAAAGTGGCCCCCTGGTTGATGCCAAAGAGCAGCTGCCCGGGATTTACTGTATCCGGCAGGCTGCCCAGCCGGTCATGCTCCTTTTTGCACCGCTCCAGCCACCGCAGCGTGCGCTCACAGCTGGCCTTGGCGTATTCATAGGTTGCCGGGTTTTCCACGCACTCGTCAAAGGCCATGGCGATGTCCGAGCCTAAGTTGGATTGGATCCGCATACTCTCCTCGGGACCCATGAAAATGCGATGGCCGTCCAGGTGGGACGCAAAGGTTACGCCCTCCTCCCTGATTTTGCGCAGGCTGGCCAGGGAAAACACCTGAAATCCACCGGAATCCGTCAGGATCGGCCCGTCCCAGTTCATAAACTTATGCAGGCCGCCCACCTGCTTCACCACATCGTCGCCGGGGCGCAGATGCAGGTGATAAGTGTTGGACAGCTCAATCTGGCAGCCGATGTCCTTTAAATCAAGGGCGCTGAGTCCGCCCTTGATGGCCGCCTGGGTGCCCACATTCATAAATACAGGCGTCTGCACCACTCCGCCATGCGCACAGCGAAACTCGCCACGCCGGGCATCTCCCTCTTTTTTAATGATCTTAAACATAAATTAGCTCCTCAAATTTGATTGGAGATCACATGAGTGACACGAGCTGCAAGCAGCCTAAAACGATGAGCTCAATCACCATTGTGAAATACCGATTAATGGATGAACATGGCATCCCCAAAGGAAAAGAACCTATACCTCTCCCGCACAGCCTCCTCATAGGCCCGCAGCACATGCTCCCGCCCCGCCAGGGCTGAAACCAGCATGATAAGTGTGGATTCCGGCAGGTGAAAGTTGGTGACCAGTGCATCCAAAACCTTGAACTTATAACCGGGATAAATGAATATGCTTGTCCATCCGGCAGAGGCTTTCATAGTTCCGTTCTCTGCCGCCCAGGATTCCACCGTGCGGCAGGATGTGGTCCCCACGCATATGACCCGACCACCGTTTTTCTTTGTCTCGTTGATAAGGTCCGCCGTCTCCTGGGGAATCACGCAGTATTCGCTGTGCATTAGGTGATCTGTAATGTCATCCTCCTTTACAGGACGAAAAGTGCCAAGCCCTACATGGAGCGTAACATAGCCAACGTTTACACCCATTTCCTGCACCTTTTGCAATAGCTCCTTCGTAAAATGAAGGCCGGCCGTGGGGGCAGCAGCAGAGCCGACTACCTTGGAATATACGGTCTGATATCGCTCCCGGTCCTGCAGTTCCTCCTTAATATACGGCGGCAGAGGCATCTTGCCCAGCCTATCCAGCACTTCCAGGAAAATGCCTTCATAGTTAAACCGCACCAGGCGGTTGCCGCCCTCCAGAACCTGGGTCACCTCCGCCGTCAGCTCCCCATTTCCGAAGCTGAGCTTAGCGCCTTGGCGCAGGTGCTTCCCGGGGCGCACCAGGCACTCCCAGGTATTCTCTCCCCGGTCAATAAGCAGCAGCACCTCACAGGCGCCGCCGCCAGGCAAACGCTGGCCCAAAAGTCTGGCCGGAAGCACCCGGGAATCGTTCAAAATCAGGCAGTCACCCGGGTGCAGATACTCCGGCAGATCAAAAAAATGCCGGTGCTCCCAGGCGCCGCTTTCTTTATCCAGCACCAGCAAACGAGAGGCATCCCGCTTTTCAATAGGTGTTTGGGCGATCAGCTCCTGTGGGAGATCAAAATTAAAATCACTTGTTTTCATACAGATTCAATCCTGTTCATATAAATGTTGATTCATGCCGATATATTGTACTATAGGATTCAGTTTTTTTCAAGCAAAAAGCATCTTGTCCGAGCTAAAGGGCTTGCGGCCTGCTCTTCACAAGCTGCAAGCCCTTTCGGCTGCTTAAACATTTTTTCTGAAAGCATTTGTTTAACTTCCGGAAGCACTTCATTGGTGCTGTGCATTTTTTAAATTTATTGCATATGGAATCAGCCGTTCATATGCTTGACAAATCTAAGCTACACTAAGGCTTTTTTAAATGCATCCGCCGCTGACAGGAGTTCTTCAGCACTGTCTATCATAGTCTGAGAAGTCTGCCCGCTGCCGGTAAGCCGGGCCAGCTCCTCCCGGCGCTGCTGCCGTGTCAGCTCCTGTACACGGGTAAAAGTCCGGCCGCCGGAAACGCCCTTTTCTACAGAAAAATGAGTATCCGCCATAGCTGCCAGCTGCGGAAGATGCGTCACACACAGCACCTGCTTCTGGCGGGAAATCTTTGCCATCTTCTCTGCCACCTTCTGCGCCGCTCGACCGGACACGCCGGTATCCACCTCGTCAAAGACCATAGTGCCCAGCTTTTCCTGCTGAGAAAACACATTTTTCATGGCCAGCATAATCCGGGCCAACTCGCCGCCGGAGGCGATCTTCTGAATAGGACGAAGCTCCTCCCCCACGTTGGCAGACATCAAAAAGCGAACCTCGTCCATGCCGGTGGCATCCAGCTTCTTCTCCACAAATGCAACCTGAAACCGGATAGAGCCCATATTCAGTTCCTGCAGCTCCGTCAGGATCTGTTTTTCAAGCGATTGGGCTGCAGCCTTACGCTGTTGAGACAGCTCCCGGGCAGCAGCCAATGCCTCCTTCAGCGCTTTTTCCCGATGCTTTTGCAGCTGCGCCAAAGTGTCATCCGCAAAAGCGATTTGATCCAGCTCCTGCCTGCACTTTTCCAGATACGCCATCATATCCTCAACAGTTGCGCCATATTTTTTCTTCAACCGATAGAGCTGATCACAGCGGAGCTCTACTGTATCCAGCTCACCCGGGGCAAATCAAGCTCGTCCTTCTTATCCTGCACCGTATAGGCGATGTCATATAGCTCACTGTATACTGCATTTATCCGCTCGGTCAATTGGGCAAAGCTATCACCCAGGCCCCTTACAGCGGACAGCTGCTCCTGAGCCTGACGGAGCAGAGATAGCGCACCCTCCCGCTGGTCATCCCCATTGAGGCAATAGTCCGCCCCCTGAACGGCAGAAATGATTTCACTGTTGCGCAGCAGATTCCTCCGTTCCAGGAGCTCCTCTTCTTCACCGCTTTGCAGGTTGGCGCGCTCCAGATCCTGGATCTGAAACTGCAGTGTGTCAATCCGCCGGGCCTTTTCCGCCTCATCCATCTGCAGGGCAGAGATTTGGTTTTCGATCCTCTGCAGGGCGGAATACTTCTCCTGGTAGGCGGCCTGTAAAGGCATGTACCTTCCATACTGATCCAGGTAAAGGATGTGCTGTGTTTCATCCAAAAGCTGCTGACCGTCGTGCTGGCCGTGAATATTCAGCAATCGGCTTCCCAAGGTGCGCAGCTGGGTCACGGTCATAGGCCGACCGTTCAAGCGGCAAACATTTTTGCCGTCGACATATATCTCACGCTGTAGGAGCCATTCCTCCGCATCGGCAACGCCCAAATCCGCGCCAAGGCCCTGGGGAATCCCGGAAAAAACAGCGCTGACAAAGGCGTGGTCTGCCCCGGTCCGAATCAGCTCACGGGACGCACGCTGGCCTAAAACGGCGCTCAGCGCATCTATCACTATGGATTTGCCTGCACCGGTTTCACCTGTCAGCACATTAAAGCCCGGACGGAATGAAATGTCTGCCTGCTCAATGATGGCAATATTTTCAATATGCAGCAAATCCAGCATATTGTGTTCCCTCCTTATCAGCGCAGCATCGATTTGACACTGGTAGCAAGTTCGGCTGCGCTCTCAGAGTTGCGCATAATCAGCAGCACCGTGTCATCACCGGCCAGGGTACCAAGGAGCTGGTCGATCTTCATGCCATCCAGTGCAGCAGCCGCACCATTGGCCAGGCCGGACATGGTGTGAATCACCACCAGGTTCTGGGCGTAATCCACATTCACAATGCTCTCACGGAAAATGGTCTGCAGCTTATCCGCCACATGGATCTTGGTGCCGTGGTCCGACACTGCATAGCGGTACTTTCCCTGGCCCGCCGGGGCCTTCACCAGATGCAGCTGCTTGATGTCTCTGGAAATCGTGGCCTGTGTACCGGAAAAACCCCGCTCCTGAAGCAGAGAAAGAAGCTGCTCCTGGGTCTCCACAACCTCCTGGGCAATGATGTCCAGGATCATTTTTTGACGGTCATTTTTCATATTTCGCAGCCTCCATGGCCATTTTTTTATCAAGAATCTCGCAAAAGCTCTTTTTGGACAGGCGCACCAGCTTCATGGTGTGCCTGGAGCGGCTCACCTGTACCAGGTCGTTATTCTTCAGGGAAAATGCTTTGCCGCCGTCGGAGGACAGGTACACAAATTTCCGATTTGCATCCGGGGCGGTCACGCGGATTACATGGGACGGATCCAGCACATAGCTGCTGGAACGGGTGGAATGGGGACAAATGGGCGTGATAAGAATGTTGCGGGCCGTGGGCTCCACGATGGGGCCACCGGCGGCCATGGAATAGCCAGTGGAGCCGGTGGGACTAGACACCACTACTCCATCGCCGCTGACCCGGGTCAAGAAGCCCTCCTCCGTGAATATCTCCAGCCGCACCACACGGGCAATGGAGCCCTTGGAGATAACGGCATCGTTCAGCGCAACGGTGCTGTAAACCGTTCGGCCATCCCGCAGCACAGATACATCCAGCATCATACGGTCCTCCATGGTGAGGCTCCAATCCTTCAGATCTCGCAGGCGATCCAGTTCATTGGGCTCCAGCTCAGACATAAAGCCCAGGCTACCTAAATTGATGCCCAGCACGGGGACATTATTCATGGCAACGGTCTTTGCCAGATGCAGGATCGTTCCGTCGCCGCCGAAGGCAATGAGCAGGTCGGCCCGCTTGACCTCCTGGGGCAGCTGGCCGATGGGCAGGCCCAGATCCGCGCCATACCCCTCCTTTTGAAAGGGAAGGCACACAACGGTCTCAAAGCCCGCCTCATCCAGGATCGCTTTGGATTTGGCTGCCACATGCATATCCTTATCCCGATACGGATTGGGGCACAATATGATTTTTCTCTTTTCCATAGCCTTCACTCCTTCAGTGTACTATGTGAGGCCTCTACAATGGCGTTTAGATCAATCTGCGCACTCGGCTCCTCCGATTTACGTAAAAAGCCAAGATATTCAATATTCCCCTCCGGCCCGCGAATGGGGGAATATGTAATTCCAAGCACTGTAAAGTGATTTTCCTTTGCATGAATCAGAAAGTGCTCCAGCACCTCCAGGTGCACGGCAGGGTCCCGAACAACGCCCTTCTTGCCAACCTTTTCCCGACCAGCCTCGAACTGTGGTTTAATCAGGCAGGCAATTTCGCCGCCCTCTCGCAAAAAGACCGTAAAGGGCCGGGAAAATCAGCTTGAGGGAAATAAAGGAGACGTCGATAGATGCAAAATCCAATTCATCCGGAATCTCCTCTCGGGTCAGATACCGTGCGTTGGTGCGCTCCATACAGACCACGCGCTCATCATTGCGCAGCTTCCAATCCAGTTGGCCATAGCCAACATCCACGGCATAGACCTTCTTTGCGCCGTTTTGCAGCATGCAATCCGTGAATCCCCCGGTGGAGGCACCGATGTCGGCGCAGATCTTGCCGCGCAGGTCTAAGGGGAAGGTCTGCATGGCCTTTTCCAGCTTCAGGCCACCCCGGCTCACATATTGCAGGGTCGCACCGCGGATCTCGATCTGCGCGTCATTTGCTACGGCGGTGCCGGCCTTATCCACACGTTGGCCATTGACAAAAACAATTCCGGACATGATTGTGGCCTGGGCTTTTTGCCGGGAATCCAGCAGCCCACGCTCTGTAAGCAAGATATCCAAGCGGGTCTTATTGCTCATGGAGTACCTCCTCAATAGATGTCGCCACAGAGGCGGCATCCAGCCCAAGGGCGTGATCCAACTCCTCCACGCTGCCCTCATTGGGCAACCGATCACCGCAGTTCTTCAGCACGAGCTTGTCCAAACGGACGCCCGCTAACGCCGCCAGGCAGGTGACCTTTTCACCCACGCAGCCAGCAGCGATGCAATCTTCCAAAACCAGCAGGCGCTGAGTGCCGGACAGCATAGACGCCACATCCGCTTCGCTCAGCGGCGCAATGCGATTCAGCTTTATAACTCGGACAGAGATGCCCTTTTCTGCAAGCAGCTCTGCGGCCTTCAGCGCCTCATTAATCAGAATCCCATAGGATAAGATAGTAAAGTCGGCCCCATCCTGCAGCGTTATATAGCAGCGCTCAGGATCGGACGCATCCGTGTAGTCTTTTTCCCCACCCCGGGGATATCGAATGGCCACGGGGCCGCTGACCTGGCAAATGGCATGGCGAAGCATGTCCCGAAGCTCCGCAAAGCTGGCGGGACACAGAACCGTCATACCGGGGATCTGGGTAAGATAGGCCGGATCAAAGCAGCCGTGATGGGTTTGCCCGTCTGCACCCACAAGGCCTGCGCGATCCACGCAGAAAACAGCGTGAAGTTTATCCAGTGATATATCATGGATGAGCATATCAAAGCCTCGCTGCAGAAAGCTGGAGTACACCGCAAACACCGGAATCAGCCCCTGTTTGGCCATACCGCCGGCCATTGCCACAGCGTGGCCCTCCGCAATACCCACATCGAAAAACCGGTCCGGCAGCTCCCTGGAAAACTCTGTAAGCCCTGTGCCGGAGGTCATAGCAGCCGTGATGGCACAGATACGAGGATCCTGGCGGGCAAGCTCCAGCAGTGTGTCTCCGAAAACGTTGGAAAAGGAACGAGTGGAGGTCCGCAGAGGCTTGCCGGTGGCGGTATCAAAGGGGGGCGTACCGTGAAAATGCTCCGGGTCCTGCTGGGCATATGGGTACCCTCTCCCCTTTTCCGTGAGCACATGAAGCAGCACGGGCTCATTTTTTTCCCTGGCCCAGCTGAGCATCTGCGTCAGCTTTTGCACGTTGTGGCCGTCCACAGGCCCCATATAGGAAAAACCCATCTTTTCAAACATGGTACTCTCCGGCAACAGGGTGTTTTTAAGCCAGTGCTTCACATGAGAGCTGGCTCGATACAGATTCTGCTTGGCAAGAGAGTTTCCCTGAAGCTTTTCCTTATACCATTTTTTGAAATTATTATACCCTTCCTCCGAACGGATCCGGGACAGGTGGCGACTGAGACCGCCTACATTTGCCTCGATAGACATGCCATTGTCATTAAGTATGACGATCATAGGCTCTCCCGACGCACCTGCATCGTTGAGGCCCTCAAAGCTCAAACCGCCGGTCATGGCGCCGTCTCCGATCAAGGCCAGAACACTGTAGTCCTGATGCAAGAGCGTTCTTGCGTGGGCCATGCCCAGAGCCACGGACACAGAATTGGATGCATGGCCGGCTACAAAGGCATCGTGCGCACTTTCATAGGGCTTTGGAAAACCGGAAAGACCGCCCAGCTGCCGCAAAGTACCGAAAAGTGATTGACGACCGGTGAGAATCTTATGCGGGTAGCACTGATGCCCCACATCGAAGACCAGCCGATCCTTAGCGGTATCAAACACCCGGTGGATGGCTACCGTAAGCTCCACCACACCCAAGTTGGAGGCCAAATGCCCACCGGTCTTGGCAACACTCTTGATGAGAAACCCGCGAAGCTCCCGGCAAAGCTGCTCCACCTGTTCATTATTCAGATTTTTTATGTCCTCCGGATTATGGATCTTTTCTAAAACCAACGTAAATCCCTCCGTTAATGGAACAGATGCAGCGCATTCATAATACGGGCAACACGATAGACCACCTGTGTGGATTCCTCGATGGCTACGCGCTTAAAAAGGGCCTTACCTCCAATAGTCAGGCCCGAAATAAGTGCCGTGACGCCGATGGAGATAAGGATCGTGGTGGTGGAAAAGCTGCGCTGCAGCTCCGCAACAATCACAGCCGCCGTTGAGCCGCTGACAATACCGCAAATATCACCCACCACATCATTGCAAAGGGAGGAAACCTTATTGGACATATTCAGCAGACGAATGGCCTCCCGACCGCCCTTTTCCCCATGGGCCGCCATGGAATGAAACGGCCTGGGATCCGCAGCCGTGACGGCCACGCCAATCATATCGAACACAATACCCAGTGCAATGAAGATCACCAGCACCAAAATCGGGATCCAGATGCCGCTATCCTCCAGCGCTGCCGAGGAACAAAAGCTCATAACGGCAGAAAGGGCCACCGCGATCAGAAAAGCGCGCAGGGGCCACCGGTCTTTGGATTTTTTGTTTTTATTTGGGTCAGCCAAAAATATCCCTCACTTATTAATAATAAAAAACTGAATGACGGCAGCACCAATGGTAAATCTTACGGCTTAGGTACGGGTTGGATTTCCCCGCGGCTTACCTCTCGTTGCCGATCAGGCGGTTTCCCATTAAACTCCGCGCTGCGGTGTTACCCTCCGCAGGACCCGACTGCCACTTAGTCCGCACTGCAACCCCATTGGTGCCCTTTGTGGGACAGCCTAGGTGATTTCCACTGCAGTCAAACCGTCTCTTAGCCTCTTTTGCAGAGGGGGTTTCAGAGGAATATCGGAGAGTATCCCTGGCCGGGGATGCTTCCGCTTGGCTCCCTCATTCACCCACTCCACGCAAGGCAGGCTACTCTGCACACAGCGTTCACAGCACAAGGGCTGGGTAGCACCGCATTGCAGGTTCTCAATCTGCTTCGTACACAGGTCGCTTACCACCAGGGGAGTACGCCTATGCACAAGAGCAGGTCTCCACGAAAGCAGGGTCGGGACTTCCATGCCATTGGAAGGCGCCCTGAATCCGCAGGTGTGGTATTTGGCCACACCTCCCTCCAGCACCCACCCCAAACTGGGCGTAAGAAGCAGGCACCAAAGGCTTCACAGTTGTGCCCTTAAAGGGATTTTTAGGCCCCTCTTACAAGGCGGCAGATCTGACTAGGATACTGCACCGTCATTCAGTAATTTAGTATTTTAGCATAGTTCATTCAAATATACAATAGTTTTATGCAAAAACTAACAAAATCAAAACAATACCTCCTGCACCTGCGGGAGGTATTGTTTTGATTTTCCGTTACTTGCTCCGGCCTACCATGCGGTCTGCCAGCTCCCAAAGAAATTCATGGTCAGGAATGTCCCGGATGGCTTCCTTGGCGGCGAGGGTACATTTCTCGACCTCTTGGGCACAGCCGTCCAGCCCCTTGAGATCGACGTATGTGACCTTGCCCTCGTCCTTGTCCGAGCCGATGGGCTTGCCGAACACGCTCTCATCCCCCATGACATCCAGCATATCATCCCGGATCTGGAAAGCCAGGCCCAGCTGCTCCGCATACTGCACAGCCTGCTGCCGCCAAAACATGGGCATTTTGGAGGCCACGCAGCCCAGCTCCGCTGCGGCGGAGATCATCACGCCGGTCTTCAGACGGTTCAGCGTGCTGAGTCCCTTCTCATCCCTCACATGGCACAGAGTGTCCAGCACCTGGCCGGCCACCATGCCATCAGCACCGCAGGCCCTTGCCAGGATTAAAGCTGCCTCTATACGGTTTTCGGCAGAAAGGCCCCGTGCCTGCAGGATTATTCGGAAGGCCTCCGGCTGCATGGCGTCTCCCGCCAGCACTGCAAGCGTTTCCCCATACACCTTATGGTTGGTGGGCTTGCCTCGGCGGAGGTCATCGTCATCCATGCACGGCAGGTCATCGTGGATCAGGGAATAATTATGCACCAATTCCAAGGCGCAGGCATAGGGCAGGGCCAGGTGCCAATCAATGCCGCCCAGGCGGGCAAACTCCAGCGTCAGCACAGGGCGGATCCGCTTGCCCCCGGCCAAAAGGCTATAGCGAATGGACTCCTGGAGCTTGCCATAGGGCTTGTCCTCCGCAGAAAAAATCGTATTCAGATAGGTCTCAATAGCCTCCTGATAGGCGGTATATCGTTCTTGATAGCTCATTGATTTTCCTCCTCGGATAAAAAGTCTTCTTCAGCAGGTGCGCCGTCCGGTCCCTTGGAGAGCTTGACAACCTTTTGCTGGGCGGTATCCAGCTCTTTTCGGCAGGCAGCCAGGAGCTTACTGCCCTCGGAAAAAAGGGCCAGGGATTCACTCAGGGGGGCATCTCCCTGCTCCAGCAGGGAAACGATCTCTTCCAATCGGGTCATATTTTCCTCAAAGGTTGCTTTCTTCATGTTCCTCTCCCCTTTTCATTACTTGACATTGCAGACTGCCCTCCGCCAAACGCAGAAAGATATTTTCCCCCCGCTCCGCCTGGGTGCTGCTGCGCAGAAGGGTCTTGTCCGCCTTTTGCGCCACGCAGTAGCCCCGGCGCAGCACCCGCAGCGGGCTCATAGCATCCAAGGACGCAGCCGCATGGGTAAAGCGGCGGGTGTTTCTGTCGATCACGCTCCATGGCGGACACCAATCTCTCCTGTGTGAGATCCAACTGCATGCTGCGGTCCTGCAGAAAGGCCATGGGATCCGTCAATACACGCTTGCGCTGCAGCTCCCGGAGACGGCGGTCATACCCGTCTATTTTGTGCTGCTGGCTCTTGCACATACGTTCTGCAAGCATTTGCAGCTTGCGCCGCAGCTCTGCCTGGTCCGGCACGGCAAGCTCCGCAGCGTTGGACGGCGTGGAGGCACGGCGATCCGCCACAAGGTCGGAAATGGTCACATCCGGCTCATGGCCTACGGCGGAAATTACCGGAATATCCGATGCATAGATAGCCCGGGCCACGACTTCCTCGTTAAAGGGCCACAGATCCTCAATAGATCCGCCGCCCCGCCCCACTATGAGCACATCCGCCAGCCGATATCGGTTGGCATAGGCGATGGCGCCGGCGATCTCCCGGGCGGCTCCCTCCCCCTGCACCCGAACCGACAGCAGCAGCACCTTGCTCAGTGGATAGCGGCGGCGAAGGATGCGGATCATATCGTGGACAGCAGCCCCGGCAGAGCTGGTGACCACGGCGATGCGCCGGGGATAGGCCGGCAGGGGCTTTTTATGCTCCGGAACAAACAGGCCCTGGGAATGGAGCTTCTGCTTCAGCTGCTCAAAGGCAATATGCAGATCGCCCATCCCATCGGACACCAGACGGGTGCAGTAGAGCTGATAGGCACCATCCCGGGGATAGACGCTGATGCGGCCGGCGGCGATGACTTGCATACCGTTTTCCGGGCGAAAGCGCAAGTATTTAGCATACCCGACAAATAACACGCAGCGCAGGGCGCTCTGCCCATCCTTCAAGGTAAAATAATGGTGTCCGGAAGGATAGACCTTATAATTAGAGATTTCTCCCCGGATCAGAAGGTCATTCAGTGCGGGCTGCTGATCTACCAGCTGCTTCATATATTGATTGACCTCGCTGACCGTAAAAACACGCTGCTCCAAATACTCACCTCCACCGAAAAACAGGCAGAGCATTTCTGCCCTGCCTGAAATGCAGCCTTATTCCTTGATTTCCTCCCGCAGGAAGCTGCCAAGAATCCCGTTGACAAACCTTGCAACCTCCGGGGCATCATACTTTTTGGCGATGGTCACCGCCTCGTTAATGGCGACGCCATGGGGAATATCCGGCATATAGAGGATCTCAAACATTGCCACCCGCATGATGGCCGAGGCTACCAAGCTGATGCGCTCAAAGCGCCAGCCCTGGGCGTATTTTTCAATGTAGGAATCCAGTTCCGCCGCATGCTCACTGACGCCGCTGACCAGACGGCGGATATAGAGCCGCTGCTTTTCATTGGGCAGCTCGTTATACAGGTCATACTCCCCGGCCAGGTCGGCAAAGACCTCCGGCGAGAGCTGCTGATCCAAAAACTCATCCACGGGCAGCTCCGAAAAGCTGAGCTCGTAGGCAAGATGGACGGCAATCTCTCTGGCTGTGTTTCGTGTCATACAGGTTATTTCCTCTTCTCTCTTTGGTGGGATTTTAGTCGAAGCAAATGCCGCCGATCATCACGTTCACGGCACGAATAGAAAAGCCCGTCATGTCGTGCAGGGCGGCCAGGACAGCCTTCTGCACCTTGCCGGCCACCTCGGCCATGGCAAAGCCGTAGCGAATCATGACATACAGGGTGATGGACAGACCATCCTCCTCCGGCTCGATGACAACGCCTTTGGCAGACATCTTGCGCGCCGGCTTCAGGTCACCGCTGGTGGGACCCATCATAGCACTGACGCCCTCGGTCTCCAGTGCGGCCGCCGTGGCGATGGATGCCACCACATCCTCAGAGATCTGAATAGCCCCGGCAGGCTCCTGCTGGGTGATATACTCTTTATTTTCAGCCATAGATTAAGCGCTCCTTGTAAATATAATGATACATTCTATTCCTTAGAAGTATACCATCCCACAAGGAAAAATACAACCCCTTTTTATAGGCCCTTTAATCGGATTCCAAGACCTTAATCTGTGTAGGCTCATAGCCGGTCTCCTGCACCACTATGTCCATAATGCGGGCCACGTCCGTGGCGTCCAATCCGTCCGGATCGTCCACCACTACGCTGACGCTCTCGGCACCCATGAAGGCCACACAATCGGCATAGCCCTTTGCCGTGACCAGGTTCTCGATCTGCGACTCCGCCACGGTATAGCTCGCCAACACCTGCAGCGTTTCGGAGGCCTCGTTGAGCACCGATTGATCCGCATTTTCATCTGTGGACGCATCCTTGAGCATGTTGATGGCGTTGTCCAGGGCCTGCTTGCGGCTGAGCCGGGCTGTGGCAAAATAGTCGTTTTCCTTTTCCTCCGGCAGCGCGGCAGTGGCCGTCTCGCCGGCTTTTTCCCCGGATACCAGGGTGGATTCACCCAGCACCTTGGAGGTATCCTCCAGGGAGCCGGCATAGCGCCAGTTCATATACACTGCTGCACACACGAATAGCAGCACCGCCCCCACGACTGCCCGTTTTCTCCAATTCTTCTTCATTCTATGTCCTCCCGTTACGATGTCCACTTTGCCACCTGGATCCGATCGGACGGCAGACCGGTCAGCGCTTGCACCGTTTCCGTAATGGCCAGACGAACGGCGCTGCTGTCGGCACCCTGACACACCACCACTGCGCCCTGATAAACCGGATAATACCGATTTGTGACTACGACCTCCTGGCTGCTGCCTCGGTTCAGCGTTACCGTCTCTCGCTGCGTGCGATCCTGGTCTTTTTGGCTGTCCTCCGCCAGGGTCAACCGGGTCCCGCTTTGCAGCGTCAGCATCAATCGGAGCTTCCCAACGCCATCGATCCGACCCAGGAGCTCCTCCATGCGCCGCTCCTCCGCCTCCAGGTCGAAGCTCTCCTCCGAGGCCCGTGCTTCCGCCGTCGGTTCTTCCGTCCCGGAGGAGACCGGAAGAAGCATCAGCATGACGCCCACCAGCACCACCAGCAGAACAAATTTGTACTTTTTCCATAGCTCACTCCATCTTACCTTTCCCATCATTTTTACCCTTCCGATGTCAACCATTTCTGGTGCTGTGCATCGATCCCCATGTCTTCCGCCACGATTTGAGACAATCCGGCGTGATAGGGGATATCCATGGTGACAGAGACCGGTACGAACACCTTCCTCCGTCTGCTCCGTTTCCACCTGGGGACTGCACACAAGGCCGAACGTCTGCGCCTGTTCCGATATATATGCACTGCACCGCTCCTGTATGAGCAGATCCATGTCCCGGCAATTTTTCTCCTGAAATGCCTTGATCTGCTCGTTAATCTGCCGGGAATAGTCATCATAGGATAGCTGTAGCTTACCCAGATCCAACCGCTCGGCTCCCTGCAGGATGACCATAAGCAGCACCAAGCCACCGGTCACCCCGGCAATTTTCTTAACACTGCCCTCCGGTAGGACAGAAGATAGCACCGTGAGGATCAGAGCCACCGCCATCAGACCCATCAGCCAAACTCGAAATGTATCCATCATACGCTCACCACCATCACAGACGATGCCACGGAGATCAGCAAAAGCGCTGCCGCCGCACCGGTCATCCCAAGCACTAAGCCGAAGGCGGTACTCAGAGCTTCCACCAGCTTCACCAATGGCTCTGGTGCCACCGTGGCCGCAAAAAATGCCGAAAGCTTCAGCAGCAAATACTGCACACCCAATTTCAGAAACGGTAGGATACAGGCCGCCAAAATGGTCAGTGTGCCGAGAACGCCCACAGATTGCTTCAGCACGCCTGCCCCGGCCAGAATGGTATCTGCCGCATCGGATATAATGCTGCCAACCACGGGGATCGCCCCGCCGATGGCTGAACGGGTCATCCGCAGGGTCAGGTTATCCGCTGATGAAGCGAAAGCTCCGGACAGGGTCAGATAGCTCGTGAACAAAACCAGACTCCCGGACAGCAGCCAGGTAATGCCCTTCTGCAGCCCACGGGCTATACCGCCCAGCCGCCCGGAGGGCAGTATGGCATCCGTAGCGGAGAGCGCCACGAAAACCCACACCAGAGGCAACAGCAGGCTATGGATCAGGCTCATGAGGAGGTCTGAAAAAAACACAGTAGTCACTTGGCGCACGCTGGCAGCCACCGCACCCCCGCCGGCGGCTGTGGCGGCGGAAAGCGTTGGTAAAAGCGCTTTGGAGAAAACGTTCAGCTCCTGGATGGTCTCCTCTCCAAGACCCATGAGATTTTTCATATTGCTCCCCACCGCCAGAAGGATCACCAGTGTGCCTACCAAGGGCACCGGATTAAACAGCTTACCGCCTCCGGCAGCGCTGAAGCAATCCTCCGCCACAGAGCAAAGTAAAATGGCGGACAGCACCAGGATTACCCCGGCCAGACTATCCTGCACGGTCACAATCAGCAGCTTGCAGGTCCGGTTCCATAGGCCGGATAGGCCATCGTTCAGTGATGTAAAGCTATCGCCCTTGTCGGTATCATCCAGAAACTCCCGGGCGCTGTCCGGGATGGCATCCGTCAGATCCTGGGGGATCTGCGCGGCACTAACCGGAACGATGCACCACATCAGAAGCAGCAAAACCAGTATTTTTCGCATTACAGCATCCCTCGCAGCAGCTCCCACACAGCGCCTAAAAGCGGAATAGACACGACCACGGCGCTGAAAGCGCCGACCGCTTCCACCACAGAGGCTATGGCCTTTTGATTCGCATCCCGGCACAGCTCTGCACCCGTGCGGCTGATGAGAGCTATTCCAACGGTTTTCATCAACGGCTGCAGCAGATCGGATGACAGGCCCCCGGCCCGGGCCATCTGCTCCAGCATAGCCAGGACTCGTTTCATATGCCCCAGCCCGAAGACCAGTGCCCCCGCGCAGACCGCCAAGGCCAGCAGAATAGCCAGCTCGGGGTTATTTTTCTGCAGCAATAGCGCAAGCAAGATGCCCACAAGGCAGATGGCGACTATCTTCCCCAGCTCCGTCATGGCTACAGGGAAAACAGGGACTTGATCAGGTCAAACAGGTCGCTGATCTGCCGCACCAGCATCATCAGCACCACCACCAATCCCGCCAGAGTGGTCATCATGGCCTGCTCCTCACGGCCACTGCGGGCCAGCACCAAATTCAGCACTGCCACCAGGATCCCCACGGCAGCAATTTTGAAAATCAAATCAACATCCATGTGTTCTCCTCACAGTAAAAGAATCACCAGTAGTCCGCAGCAGGAGGCCGTTATAGCCAGAGCCATTTTTTGCCGCTGCTGCTTGTCGGCCTGCCTGCACCTTAATACCGCATGCAGGGATTCGGCACAGGCACGCAGGTTTTCCCCGAGCCGTTGCCCATCACCGGATAGTTCCAGAGCGCAAAGCGTGTCCGCCGCCTGCGTCCATGGTATGGATCGGGCGGACAGGATCCAGGAATACTGTAAAGGCTCTCCCCTTTCCATATGCTGTAAGATCAAGGAAAACATACTCCCGCAGTACGACCTCTCCGCCTGCTCCCGCAAAAGCTCCGGCATGGGCAGGCGGCGAAAGCGGATGGCGGCTTCCATCTGTTCCAGGGCCGAAGCCATATCCTGTAGGAAGAGGATTTCCGCCCGGGATTGACGCCAAAGCTGCACAAGCAGCCCTCCTCCCGCTCCCAGGATAAGCAGCGCGCCTATCACCTTGCTGCTCATAGATCCTTGAGCCGGTAGCGGCGAAGCCTGTCCGCCATTTGTATACAGATGGCTTTTTCAAAAATCTGTGTACGCTGCAGCTTGCGCAGCAAGGGCCTCCGCTGCAGGTCGGCGTCTGAGTCCGCATGGATAGTGGCCACAAAACGAACGCCGCAGTGGGCGGCTTCCTCCATGGCCAAAAGATCCTCTGCCTGGGTGATCTCGTCCACTGCAATGATCTGCGGATTGGCCGAGCGCAGCAGCATCGGAATGGCCACGGCCTTGGGGCAACCATCCATGACATCCGTATGGCAGCCAATCTCCATTTGCGCCATGCCCTGCACCATAACTGCCACCTCCCCCCGCTCATCCACCAAGGCAACCCGATGGGCCGGGATATTTTCCGCCCCATCGGATAAACAGCGAACTAAATCCCGCAAGAGCGTTGTTTTGCCAAGGCCCGGCGGAGCAATGATGAGTGTGCTGCGAAACGCGCCATCCTGAAATAGTTGGGGTGCCAGGTCATCTGCCAGACCCGGCATTTCCCGGGCAATGCGAACGCAAGCGGAGGACAGGCTGCGAAGATTGGTGCTCCTGCCCTCCTGCACGACGGCAGTGCCGCACAAGCCTATGCGAAAGCCGCCTTTGGCGGTTATGTATCCCCGGGCCATGGTCTCCGCGGCGGCATAGCGGGAATAACCCGTCACCGTATCGCACAGCAGCTCTATGTCTCCCTGAGTCACCACGGCCTCCTCCCCCACGACCTGCTCCCCCCGGGGCAGCAGCACCGTCATGGGATGGCCCGCCCGCAGGCGCAGCTCCTCCGCCTGTTCCTTCTGCCAATCCGGCAGCTGCAGGGCGATGCGCTGCCACCGCACCGGCAGCAGACGAGCCGCCTGCTCATACTGACTAATTGCATAGCGCTCCACCAAAGCGATCACGCCTCCTTTTCTCGGTTGTCCTACTGTATGAGAGGCTGTCCGCTTTTATGCAAAAAAATCCCCCGTGCCAGCAGCACAGGGGATGTAAAGTATATATTATTGCGGGCTAAACAAGGCGTTCATAAGCTGGGTATAGACTTGCTCCGGATTTTTTTGGAAACGTGCAGCCAGGTCTCTCGCCAGTTCCTCGGTGGCGGCCATTAGCTCCAGGTGCATCAGCTGATCCACATCATCGCTGAAACGCAGCTCCACGGTGAATGTACCGTTCTCCCGGGGGACGACCCGGGAACGGACCTGTGCCCGACGCAGCAGCATTTGATTATAGGCCGCCACGTTGCGATCCGTCAGCAGGCGCACGGACATGGGCAGGCTGCTCTCGCAAATTTCACTGTTTCGCAGGCCCTTGGGTGTGATGGCGTACAGCCCCTCCGGAGAGAGTGTCAGATGCTCCGTCTGCACCAAGTCGTTCAGGCACTCGGAGAAAGAAAAATAATCAATACCGCTGTCACACAGGGTCAGCTCCTGCATCCCCTCCATGGGGATTGGCTCCGAAACCCGGGCAGCAATGTACAGGATCAGGAATTTGATCTCCAATTTATCATGAATGAATGATGCGTCCATATTTCCGCCCCCTTTTCTATGCACATTATACGGCAAATCCGACCATTTGTACAGGGAAAAATCAGCGAGCCCCTTCCCTTGGCACACACTCGCGTTCCCGCTGCATACACTGAAGTGAAAGAGGCTTCTTTCAGTACTTAATAGGAGGTTATCTGGATGCCTGAAAATGGAATGCCGGGCCCGGTCTGCGACTTGAGCAGCGTGAGAGAGTCCGTGTGTATTCACACTAAGAAAATCTTTGACAGCTGTAGGGATAAAGACTGTGTTGAGAGTCTAAGATTTTATCCCACACAGGCGCGGCACAGGAGAGGTGCTAAGCACCGCGCAGATCATTAAGGGTGGGTGCGCAGAGCTGCTGTACGTTTACACCGATGTAGAACCGATCACCTTTAACCGAGGATTTTACTCCATAGATATGCGGTTTTTCTACCGGGTGACGCTGCAGGTAGGTACCGGGACACCTCGATCCACCGAGGTGGAGGGCCTGTGCGTATTTGACAAACGCTGCATACTCTTTGGCAGTGAGGGCAGTGCCAAGACCTTCTCCTCCGGCACCGCCCTGGAGAATATTGCGCCGCAGAGGAGTCTGCCTGCGGCTGTGGTGGAGGCTGTGGATCCCATTGTACTGGATACCCGCATCACGGAGGACGGAAGCTCCTCCGGCACCGGCGAAGGTAGCGTTTCGGAAATCCCGGCCGCTATTGCCGCAGCATTCGCCAGTCCGCTGGTTTTAGACCCAACCGGGAATCGGCGTTACTATGTGACCCTGGGCCAATTCTCTCTGGTGCGGCTGGAGCGAGATACGCAGCTGCTGATCCCCGCCTACGACTACTGCATCCCGCAATCCGAGTGCAGCGGAGGCGATCCGGAAGATCCCTGTGGATTGTTCAAGAACGTATGCTTCCCCATGAGCGAATTTTTCCCACCCAACACTGTTGAAATGCCTAAGGACTATAACGGCACCCGAAGCTACTGCGCCTGCCACTAATAATAAGAAAACCGATGGAACTCCATCGGTTTTCTTTTTTTGATGCATTTACAATATGTAATTTGCTGAAATGGCTGTTATTATTCTATGCATAGAATTCTGCCTACGGGCAGATACTGAAAATAATGCGAGCCAACAGAAGGATAAAACAATGATGAAGAACATTTCAATATTCTGCTGGTAGTATTTTTTAGGGAGGATATACCGATGAAAGCCATTGTAAATCAAGATACCTGCATCGGCTGTGGGCTGTGTATCAGCACTGTGCCGGAGGTCTTTGAGGTCAATGCCGACGGCAAAGCGGAGGCATCCGGCCACACCACCACGGAAAACAAGTCTGCTGTTCAGGAAGCCATTGACGCCTGCCCTGTGCAGGCCATTTCCTGGGATGACTAATCTGTTTGTGTATAAGAAAGCAAACCCTCCGGTATTAGACGGAGGGTTTGCTTTTCCCTCTATATAATTTGTTATCCTACGCTTTTGTCCGAAGAACTACATTATCTTTACCAAGCCATTCCTCGCACTCCTGCACAAGGGCCGGATGGTTCATACAGGTGGTACCCAGCAGCTTGCCGGTGTCCGCCAGACGGATCTTCACGGGCATCTGCCCTTCAAACATAGTCATCACCAGCTTCAGGTGCCGAAACTCCGGACTATCCAGGCTGGGGACCTTCAGATACAGGACCGATTTCTCCTTTTTAATATCCGCCTTGCCCGTCAACTGCTGCAGAGGATCCTGCTGGTATTCCAGCGGATAGATGGTGTCACACAGGATCTGCGGCGGCTTTTCATCCCGCACGGAGAGCCGCCCGGTCACCAGCACCGGGAGATTGACCTGCATATAGGAGCCACACTGGTCAATGGAACGCTGGAAGCACAGCACCTCAATGGAGGCGATTTCGTCCTCCACCACCACATAGGCCATGAGGGAGTTGTTCTTTGTGGGCCTGGTTTTATTGGAGGTCACCACGCCGGCCACCCGGATACGCTGATCGTCCGCAAAGCGGGTGGGACCGCCCTCCTGCTCGAAATCCTCCAGAATATCATGGATAGGCACAGCGTGTGCCGCCTTGGCCAGATCCCGGTAATCGTTCATAGGATGGCCGGAGAGATACAGACCGGTGGTGGTCTTCTCCATGTTCATCTTTTCCACGGCGGAATACTCCGGAATATCCGGCAGCTGGATCTGATGGAGCTTGGCTGAAGCCGAGGGCCCCATGCTGAAAAAGTCCATCTGCCCCTCCAAATTTTGCTTGCGGGAGGCGGAAACGCTGTCCATCACCGTTTCAAACACCGCCACCAGCTGCGAGCGCTTTGCACCCAGGGAATCAAATGCACCGCTGCGGATAAGATTCTCTACGGCGCGTTTGTTCATGTCCGTGCAGTCGTCCATGCGCTGGCAGAAGTCCAAAAATGATGTAAAGGGGCCTTCCTTGTCACGCCGCCGGATCAGCGCTTGTATAAAGCCTCGGCCAATGTTTTTAATGGCCACCAGGCCAAAGCGGATATTCTCCCCGTCCACGGTGAAGCCGCCGTAGGAATGGTTGATATCCGGCGGCAGGACCTGGATGCCGCAATCCCGGCACTCGGCGATATACTCGGCCACCTTGTCCGAATTATGCAGCACTGAGGTCAGCAGGGCCGCCATGTACTCCTTGGTATAGTGGCACTTGAAATAGGCCGTCTGATAAGCCACCACCGCATAGCTGACGGCGTGGGCCTTGTTAAAGGCGTAGTTGGCGAAGTCGTAGATTTCGTCGTAAATGGCCTCGGCCGTGGCCTCGGGAATTCCGTTTGCGATGCAGCCCTTGATGCCCCGCTCTGCATCGCCGTGGACGAAGGAGTAGCGCTCCTTTTCAATCTCCTTGGCCTTTTTCTTGGAGATGGCACGGCGCACCATATCCGCCTGGCCCAAAGAGTACCCGCCCAGCTGCTGGAAAATCTGAATGACCTGCTCCTGGTAGACAATGCATCCATAGGTCACGGACAGAATTGGCTCCAAGGACGGGTGCTTATAGGTGATGAGCCCGGGGTCCTGCTTGCAGGCGATAAAGCGGGGGATGGAATCCATGGGGCCAGGACGGTATAAGGCTATGATAGCCGTGATATCCTCAATGCTTTGGGGCTTGAGACCCAGGCATACGCCTGTCATGCCCGTAGATTCCATCTGGAAGACACCGGAGGTCTTTCCCTGGGTGAGCATCTGAAAAACCTGCGGATCATCCATTGGGATCTTCAGCAGGTCAAAGTGCTCGCTCTGGGGCAGCATTTTAATGGCGTCATCCAGCACCGTCAGGTTTCGCAGACCCAAAAAGTCCATTTTCAGCAGACCCAGCTCCTCCAGCGTCACCATAGTGTACTGGCAGACGATGGACTCATCGTTCCGGGCCAAAGGTACATATTCATACACCGGCTTCTTGGTAATGACCACGCCGGCGGCATGGGTGGATGCGTGACGGGGCATGCCCTCTAGGGCCTTGGCCATATCGATGAGCCGGCGGATCTTTGGGTCAGCCTCATACTGGTCCTTCAGCTGCTTGGACAGCTTCAGGGCATCGTCCAGCGTAATGTGAAGGGTGGCCGGCACCAGCTTGGCCACGGAATCTACTTCGTTATAGGGTATGCTCAGCACCCGGCCCACGTCCCGGATGGCGGCACGGGCAGCCATGGTGCCGAAGGTGACGATCTGGGCCACATGGTCATCGCCGTATTTGCGGCGGACATAGTCCACCACTTCCTCGCGGCGGGTATCGCCGAAGTCCATATCGATATCGGGCATAGACACCCGCTCGGGGTTTAGAAACCGCTCAAAGTAGAGGTTGTACTCCATGGGATCAATGTCCGTGATGTGCAGGCAGTAGGACACCATGCTCCCGGCGGCGGAGCCGCGCCCCGGTCCCACGGGGATACCCGCGCTCTTGGCATAGCGGACAAAGTCGGAGACGATGAGGAAATAGTCGGTAAAGCCCATTTTCTCGATCATATCCAGCTCATAGGTCAGCTGCTTGCGATAGTTCTCCTTTTCCTGCCCGTAGCGTTCGGCAAAGCCCTCGTCGCAGAGCTTGCGCAGATAGGTAGGCGAATCATAGCCGGGAGGTAGCTTGAATTCCGGCAGGTGGTACTTGCCGAAGGTAAATTCCATCTGGCAACGGTCAGCAATGCGCTGGGTGTTTTCCACCGCCTGGGGATAGGCTGAAAACAGCGCCTCCATCTCCTCCGTGGAGCGCAGGTAGAAGTTCCGCGGCTCGTAGCGCATGCGATTTTCATCATCCACGGTCTTGCCGGTTTGGATGCAAAGAAGAATATCGTGGCTCTCGGCGTCCTCCTTACGGATATAATGGGCATCGTTGGTACAGACCAGGGGGATGCCCGTCTCCTGATGGATCTTCAGCAGGCTCCGATTGACCTCCGCCTGCTCAGGGATGCCGTGGTCCTGGAGCTCCAGATAGAAATTATCCGGGCCGAAGATCTCCTGCATCTGCAGGGCGTACGCCTTGGCGCCTTCGTAATTGCCGTGGAGGATGCGCTTGGGAATCTCCCCGGCCAGGCATGCGGACAAGGCGATTAGTCCTTGGGAGTGCTCACGCAGCAGATCCAGGTCGATGCGGGGCTTTATATAAAAGCCCTCCACAAACGCCTGGCTCACCATGTATGACAGGTTTCGGTAGCCCGTTTCATCCTTGCACAGCAGCACCAGGTGCCGGGACTCGGCATCAAACTCATGGAGTTTATCAAATCGAGTCCGGGCCGCCACATAAACCTCGCACCCGATAACCGGATGGATGCCCTCCGCCTTGCAGGCCCGATAAAAATCAATGGCACCGTACATGACGCCGTGGTCGGTGATGGCGCAGGCGGTCTGGCCCAGCTCCTTGATGCGCCGGGGCAGATCACGGATGCGGCAGGCGCCGTCCAGCAGGCTATACTCCGTATGTACATGAAGATGCACGAATGACATATTATTCCCCTTTAAGCTCTGCAATATAGTCGCACAGGATCTCCACGGCTGAGACGATGAGGATACCGCAATGATCTGCTACACCCAGGTCCCGGGATTGTCCGGTGGGCATCAGGTCCTTGCGCTTGAGCAGGTCGGCGCAATCGCGGTCAACGAACCGCTCCCGGAAGCGGCGGATATACTCCTGGGTCTGCTGGGTAATACGCCGCTTCCCCGCCGGACCCTCAGCCGCCGTGGCGGGAAACAGCACGCCCAGCACCAGGATGCCGCCGCTGATAGCGCCGCAGATGCTGCCGCAGCGCATCCCGCCACCCATACCTCCAGCCAGGGCCATACACTGATCCTCGGTAAAGCCCATATCCTCATGGAAGGCGGCCAGGATACTCTGGGCACAGTTGCAGCCGTGGGTATGATAGTCCCGAGCTGCCTTGCATTTTTCGATTTTATTCATAGCAGTTTCTTTGCCTCCTCGTTGAGCTTTCTCATACGGTGATTCATGCAGGATTTGGAGACCGGTGGGTCACACAGCTCCGCCAGCTGGGCAAGAGACAGCTCCGGATGCTCCAGGCGAAGCCGGGCCGTCTGCTGCAGCTTTTCCGGCAGGCGGTCTAATTGGCCGCTTTTAGCCAAGGCTTCAATAGCGGATTGCTGCTCCGTGGCGGCCTCCAGAATTTTATTTACATTGGCAATGTCGCAGTTCATGGCGCGGTTGGCGCCGTTTCGGATGGCCTTGTCTACCTTTGTGGTCATGATGTCCATGGCAGCCACCGGTGCCCCCAGCTTGGTCAGCAGATCCTCGATATGCTCGCTCTGCTTGAAATAGATCACCGTGGCTGCACCCCGGATCACCATCCGGGGCAGAAAACCCATCTCCGTCAGTAGGGCGCACAGCTCCCGGCTGGCCTGGCGGTGATTGCCGGCAAGCTCCAGGTGGTAGCGCTTTTCCGGGTCGGTGACACTGCCGCCGGATAGAAACGCACCTCGCAGAAATGAGGTGCGGCAGCAATCCTCCTCCAGCACACCGAAGTTGATGTGCAGCGCCAGGGTCTGCTTTGCCTCATAGCCGAACTGGCTGATGATACGCTCCAGCTTGGCCGGGTCTGTGATCTGAAAGATCAGCTTTTCCCTCCCCGCCTGCTCCTGGGGCAGACGGTCAAAGCGCAGGCTGAAGGCCCGATGAAAGAGCTTGGGCAGACGCCTTGCAAACTCGGGGTTTTCCGTAATGATGCGGATCTCCCGGGCATTGAAGGTGTTGCAGTAGAGCAGCACGCCGTAGGCCTCCGCCCGGGCGCAGCAGACCCGCTGCACCGGCACCCGACACAATTCACTTTTCACCTGATAGGAAAAGGATTGCATACTTCCTCCTATTTCTCCATTCGATTGCGTACGAAGCCGGTATCCTCCTCCACCACACGGATAGTCCGCTGGCGGTACAGAGTCATCAGCTCCGCGGCCACATGTCCCGGATTATGGCGAATGAGCTGATTTTCCACCGCGCAGATGGGCCGGGCGATCATCTCTACACTTAGTTGTTCACACGCCCGCTCATCGTAAAACACGGGGATGCTCCCCTCTCGGGCGTAGTGCTGGGCTATCAGCCGGGGCAGCGGTGCTGAATTGACTAAGCACAGATTAAATAGCCCCGGGCAGGAATGGTTGAAAATGGCTTGGATATGGTCGCTGGCCGTATACCCCCTCGGTTTCGCCGCTCTCCGTCATCACGTTGCAGATGTATATTTTCATGGAATCGCTGGCAGATATGGCGTCTACAATGCCGTCCACCAGCAGGTTGGGGATGATGCTGGTATACAGGCTGCCAGGGGCAAGCACGATGAGATCTGCCTGACGGATGGCCTCCACCGCCTCCGGCAGGGCCTTGGCCCGATCCGGGTGCAGCCTGACCTGGCGGATACGGCAGCCCTCCTGCCGCTTCATTTGGCAGATGCTGGATTCACCCTGAATCATGTGTCCATTTTCAAATTCCGCCTCCAAGCGGAGATTGGCATTGGTCACCGGTAGAACCCGGCCCGTGATGGCCAGCACCTGACTCAAGCCCGCAACCGCTTGATCGAAGCTGGGCATGATGCCATTCAGCGCCGCCAGGAGCAGATTGCCAAAGCTCTGCCCCGCCAGGCTCCCCTCGGTGAATCGATAGCTCATGAGCCGGGTCATAATGGGCTCAGCACTGGCCAGTGCCTCCATGCAGTTGCGAATGTCCCCTGGCGGCAGCATTCCCAAGTCCCTCCGGAAGTATGCCGGAGCCGCCGCCGTCATCAGTAACAGCCACAATAGCCGTGAGATTCTTGCTGTATAGCTTCAGCCCCCGGAGGGTGGATTGTCCGTGTCCGCCGCCGATGACCACGATCCGCGGCCCATTTTCCGGCGCGACACGATAGTAATCGCTTACCATAGGCCGCTCCCCTATCGGGTAATATCCCGGTGGATTTCCGTAACGGGATAGCCGATGCTTTGGATATACTCAGAGAGGGCATGGGCCACAGCCACAGAGCGGTGGTGCCCGCCGGTGCAGCCGATGCCAATAACCAAGATGGTCTTGCCCTCTTCGCTGTAAAGCGGCAGCAGGAAGGACAGCAGATCCTCCATCCGCTTCATAAAGTCATTGGTTTGGCTGAAGCTGAACACGTAGTCCCGCACTGCATCATCCAGCCCCGTCTTGCGTTTGAGATCCTCAATGTAATAGGGATTTGGCATGAAGCGCACATCCATCACCAGATCCGCCTCTACGGGGATGCCGTTCTTAAAGCCGAAGGACAGCACATTCACATGCATCCCATCCTCCAACGTAGCATCACTGAACAGGTTTAATATCTCTGCATGAAGCTTTGTGGTGGAGAATCCCGAGGTATCCAGCACATAATCTGCGTGATCCCGCACCGGCTGCAACAGTATGCGCTCTTTCTGCAATGCCTCAGCCACGCTCACTCCATCCCCCGCCAGGGGATGACTGCGGCGTGTCTCCTTATAGCGGTTGATGATGGATTGTGTGTCCGCCTCCAAAAACAGCATACGGCAGTTTATGCCAGCTGACTTCATATGCTCCAGCGCATCGATAAGCTTTTGCGCCGGCTCACCGGTGCGCACATCGTACACCAGCGCCACCCGGTCATATCGGCCCTTAGATGCGGCGCAAAACTCAGCGAACACGACCATCATCTCCGCCGGAAGATTATCCACGATATAGTAGCCGATGTCCTCTAAATAGGACGCAGCCTTGCTTTTTCCGCTGCCGGACAGCCCGGAAATAACCAATATCTCCATATCTGACTCCTTTCAATTCTCTATGATACGGACCTCCGGCTCCAGGTGTACACCGCTGCGCTGCATCACTCGGTCCTGCACCTGAGCAATCAGCGCCATCACATCCGCACAGGTAGCTCCGCCGGTATTGATGACGAAACCCGCATGCTTTTCGGATACCTGCGCGCCGCCTACGGTAAGGCCCTTTAGCCCTGTTTCCTGAATCAGAGTCCCGGCGTAATAGCCCTCCGGCCGCTTAAATGTGCTGCCGGCGCTGGGATACTCCAGGGGCTGGCTGGCCTTGCGCTTTGCCATCAGCTCTGCCATCTTGTCCCTAATCTGCGCCGGATATCCCTTTTTAAGGTGCAGCTTTGCGCCGAGGATCACCGTCTTTCCATCGGAAAAAGCACTCTTTCGGTAGCCGAAGGCACATTCCGCCCCGGGAATATGCCGGATGCCGTCCTCCGTGAGGACGACGACCTCCTGCACCACCTGCTTCATCTCCCCGCCATAAGCGCCAGCGTTCATAAACACGGCGCCGCCCAGGCTCCCGGGGATTCCATGGGCAAATTCCCAATCCGGTAAGTGCCTGGCTCTGGGCAAAGAGCGCCAGCCGCGACAGAGAAATACCGGCATCCGCTTCGATAACCGTCTCATCTGTCAGCCTAACATCACTCATCTCCCCCGCCGTGCGGATAACCAATCGGTCCAGTCCCCTATCGGGAATCAGCAGATTCGTCCCGTTTCCCATAATAAAGGGCCGTGCGCCGCATTCCCGGGCCAGGCCCATAAGGATCACCAGCTGCTCCCGATTCTTCGGGCAGGCCAGCCGCCGGGCAGGGCCACCAATGCGGAAGGATGTGAATCTGTCCATAGGCACATCCCGCTCCATGGGCAGATCCGGCAGATAGTCCCCGATGACTTTGTCCAGCTTTTCATACCAAGTCATATTTTGCTCCTTCAAATCCGCTTTTTCTTTCCCAGCAGTGCCGCACCGATAATCCCGGCGGCAGAGCCAAGCTCTGCCTTGACGATACGTGTACGACGCTCCGGCTCACAGGGATGCTCTGCTGGGCCACGATACGCCGCACCGGGAACAGCAGCTGCTCGTCCTGCTCGTTGCTAACACCGCCGCCGATGGCCAGCGTGTCCGGCTGAAAAATATTCACCAAATTCACTATACCCGCACACAGATAGTCTATGTATGCGTCGCACACGAATTGCCCGACGGGGTCTCCTCGGCGAGCGGCGATGAAGGCCGATTGACCGCTGACATGACCGTCGTTTTCGTCCACCACCTGGCGCAGAATGCTCTCGGGATTTTCCTCCATCACCCGCTGGGTCAGCCACTTGAGGGCCGAGGCAGAGGCATACCGCTCCCAACAGCCCTTTCGACCGCAGGGACAGCTTTTGCCGTTATACTCAATGCTCATGTGGCCCACCTCACCGGCCATACCGTTGGAGCCGTGATAGATCTTGCCGTTATGGATGATGCCCCCGCCGATACCCGTGCCGAGGGTGATGGTCACAAAGCGCTTGCTGCGGCGGCCTGCTCCGGCATAATACTCGCCAACCGCAGCGCAGTTTCCATCGTTTTCCAGGTAGAGGGGCTTGTTCATATATTTGTGGAACAGACGCCGCAGCGGCACCCGGCGAAAGGGAAGGTTACAGCTATATTGCAGGGAACCGGAGCGAATCTCCACCACGCCGGGCACACCCACGCCGATGGAAAAAATCTCGTCTAAATCCACGCCAACCTCCACCGCCAGCTCCTCCGTCATTCGGGCCAGGTGACGAGCCAGTAAGTCCGGCGTCTCAATCTGCGCGATCTTCATCTTTTGCTTGGCCAGGATCTGCCCTGCGTCATCCACCAACCCGGCCTTCAGATTGGTGGCGCCGATGTCAATGCCGATGTATTTCATTGATTTTTTCTCCGATTTGCCTCATTCAGTGCGTCATAGTGCTGATCAAGCCGGGTCACAAAATCCCGGGCAGGGTTGTAGCCGTATTTCATTTGGCGGTTTTTCATGGTGGCAATCTCCACGATGCCGGCCAGGTTTCGGCCCGGACGAACGGGGACAATCATGTACGGCAGCTTCACACCCAGTATTTCGTAGGTCTCCTCACCCAGACCCAGGCGATCGTAAAATTTGCCGTCCTTCCACTGCTCCAGCTGAACCACCAGGTCGATCTCCGTGTCAAACTGCACCGCACCCATACCGAAGAGCTGCTGCACATCAATGACACCCACGCCACGGATCTCAATATAGTGGCGAATCAGCTCCGGGGCAGTGCCGTAAAGAGAGGTGGAAATGCGGCGTATCTCCACAGCGTCGTCCGCCACCAAGCGGTGGCCGCGCTTGAGAAGCTCAATGGCGGTCTCACTCTTGCCGATGCCTGACTCGCCCAAAATCAGCACTCCTTGGCCGTTGATATTCATGAGCACACCGTGGCGGGTGATCTGCGGGGCAAGCTTTTTATTCAGATAGTCGATGATCTCACTGGTAGCATCCACCGTTTTCCGGTCCGTGCGCAGCAGAGTGCGGCCATGCTTCTCCGCAAGCTCCAGCAACTCCGGCGGGACCTCCATATTCCTGGCGATGATGAGGGCGGGTATCTCGCAGCGCAGCAGATCCTCCAGTACCTTTCGGCGGTGCTCGGTGGTCATGCCTTGGAGGAACACCATCTCGGCCTTGCCTAAAATTTGCAGGCGGATGGGCTCAAAATACTCATAAAAACCCACCAACTGCAGTGCCGGACGGTTGACATCGGAGATGGCCACGGTTTGAATATTGAAATTAGGGGCCTTATTCAGCACCTCCATGTTAAACTCCGCCACCAGCTCCGGAAGCTTGGCCGGGGTACGCTTGACCTTTTCCATGGTTGATCCTTTCCGACCGCAATAGTGTCTTGCAGCGGTCACAAAAATTTTGCCCTTGTTCACCTATGTTAATAATATATTATAGCTCAAAGGCCCTGTCTGCGCAACAGTTTCCTTCGATTTGAAATTTTTTCATTTTTTTGTCAAAAGTACTTGCTTTTTTCTGTAGCATCTGTTAAACTATCAAATGCTTGCGAAAGCAAAGCAGTAAGTCACACACAGCAAGGAGGTGCAACGGATGGCTAAGTGCGAATTTTGCGACAAGGGCGTGACCTTTGGCATTAAGGTTTCCCACTCTCACCGGCGTTCCAATCGTCCCTGGAAGCCCAATGTCAAGCGTGTTAAGGCGATCATCAATGGCACGCCCCGCCATGTATATGTTTGTACCCGGTGCCTGCGTTCCGGTAAAGTAACCAGAGCGATCTGATTTCAGGACAAACAAACGCCCTGCTCATTTTGAGCAGGGCGTTTTACATTTCCCTTCATTTTTTCCATCCACTGACCACAGGCAAAAGCGCGCGGAACAGCTTCTCCCGGTTTTCCGGGTTAATAGGGACCACCTCTGCCCGGGGATGTGCGCATACCTGCCGCAAAAACTCCACATCCATCCGATTTTTCACGGCAGCCAGCACCGGCGTCTCCCCGTCCAGCGTCTGCAGCACCGCACAGCGAAACGCCTGGGCGTCGGACTCCATGAAGCCCAGCTCATCCATAACGATTACCTGGCAGGATGGTGTACCTTGCAGGTAAGCTGTCCCAAGAGCATTGAAAACCTCGGGAAAAATCTCCTTTTGCCGACCGAAATTGCCACAGCGTCCCACCAAATTCTCCACTCCCCTTTTGCGCTGATCCGTCGGCAGTGATGCGGGATAGATGTAGATAGGGCGCATGGCTCCCTCAGCATTTTCATCCATTTTCGTGCAAAATCCGCCCACTGTTAGCCGGGCTTCCTCCACCAGGCGGCGGATCAATGTAGACTTGCCCACACCCTTTTCGCCACAAATTAGGATATGCTTTTTCATATTTTTCTCCTTAAATGGAGATACCCGGCTCTGCCGGGTATCTAATACTGTCGAAAAAACTTCGGTTTTTCCGACAAAAGGTTTGCAGTCTGCTGCGCGCATAATTTTGAGCCTATGGCTCAAAATTCAACACTGGCAGCCTGAGCGATATTTTCTCTCACGCACATGTCGCGAGAGAAAATGATTGGATTTCTTTGCTGCCTGCGGGCGGCAAACTCTGCGAGGCTTTTTTGACACGCTGAGATGCCCGGCTCTGCCGGGTATCTCTTTTTTACCACCAATAGCGGGGCATCTTTGGCCGCTCATAGGGTGTTTTCATCAGCGGCAGGCTACAGCGCATTTCGCCATCCAGCGCAAAGTAAGCGCCGGCCACGGCAGGAGCTGTGGGGATGGTAGTGATCTCGCCGATGCCTATGGCGCCGCAAGCCATATCCTGGCCCTTTTTTTCCACCAAAATGCTGTTTATGGGCGGAACCTGATTGGCTCGGAATAGGCCCAGTGTGCCGTATTTGACGTTGGGGATGCAATCATACAACGGATAGTGCTCCGTCAGTGTAAATCCAAGGGCCATGGCCACGCCGCCTTCGATCTGCCCCTCACAGTTCAGCGGATTTATGGCCTTGCCCACAAAGTGCGCTGCATCGATCTCCTTTATAGTGCCGTCATCGTTCAGTACACAGACCTGGGTGGCGTAACCGTAAGCCACATGGCTCACGGGATTTTCCACATTCTGCGCACCCAGGGGATCTGTCTTGGCCAAATACTCGCCGTAGAACTCCTGGCCCTCCAGCTTTTTCCAATCCACCTGTGCATTTTCCGCCAATTCAGTCCCCACAAGGCCATCACCGCAGTTTTCACCGGGCAGATCCTTCATCTCTGCAATATTAGAAATACCTGTATAGTCAGATACCTTTACATCCGCTCCGGCGGCTTCCAGTAGTTTCTGGCAGGCGCGGCGGCAGGCTTCACCGGTTACAAGCGTCTGCCGGGAGCCGGATGTAGTACCGGAATCCGGTGAATCCACAGTGTTGGCCGCCTGGTAGACGATATCCTCCCGGTCACAATGAAGCATGGTGCCCACGATCTGAGTCAGCACCGTACCAAGACCCTGACCAATGCAGGATGCGCCGCTGCGGATATGAATTTTTCCGTCCTGCACCGCCACGATACAGCGACCGGTGTCGGGAATGCCCACACCCACACCTGCGTTTTTCATGGCGCAGGCAATGCCCACGTTTTTATTCTTTTCACAAATGTCCTTCACGGCCTCCAGCGTCTCCACCAATCCTGTGGAGGGCGGTGCGATCTGCCCATTGGGCAGCGTTTGACCGGGCCGAATGGCGTTTCTATAGCGGATTTCCCAGGGGGAAATGCCCAGCTCGTGGGCCATTTTCGTGAGGGTCATCTCCATGGCATAGCAGGTCTGCGTCACGCCAAAGCCGCGGAATGCGCCGGCAGGCGGGTTATTGGTATAGTACGCCCGACCGGTAATCTCAAAATTCTCGTAGTGATACGGCCCGGCGGCATGGGTACAGGCCCGCTCCAGCACGGGGCCGCCCAAGGACGCATATGCCCCGGTATCTGCGGTGACCTCTGCCTTGACTCCCTGAATCAGACCGTCGTTATTGCAGCCCATAGTGATGGTCACCTTCATGGGATGGCGCTTGGGATGGACGAGGATGCTCTCTTGCCGGCTGAGCTTCACCTTTACCGGCCGACCGGATAGATATGCGATGAGCGCCGCATGGTGCTGCACGGTCATATCCTCCTTGCCACCGAAGCCGCCGCCCACCAGCATATTGGTCACATGAACCTTTTCCTTGGGAATACCCAGCATAATGGATGTTTCCCGGGCGGTGTCGTAGGTGCCCTGATCCGTAGAAAGGATAGAAACGCCGTCCCCATCTCGATAAGCCACGGCACACTCCGGCTCCAGAAATGCGTGCTCGGTATAAGGGGTCTCGTAGTGATACATCAGCACATAATCCGCATCGCGGATAGCCTGGTCGGCGTTGCCGCGGGATACATGCTTTTCGCACAGCAGATTACCGGATTCATGGACCAGCGGTGCAAAGGGCTGGGCGGCATAGGTAGGACTGAAAACCGGCTTCAGGGGCTCGTACTCCACCTCCACCAGCTTTTTGGCTTTTTCCAAAATCTCCGGAGTTTCCGCCGCCACCAGGCAGATGGCATCGCCCAGGTAATGTGTAATCTTCCCCACGGGGATCATAGTGTCCCAATCCTGCATCAGGTGGCCCACCTTCACCTTACCCGGGATGTCGTCGGCGGTATACACGCCCACCACACCCGGCAGGGCCTCGGCCTTCTCCTTATGGATGGCCAGCACACGGGCCCGGGGATATTTACTGCGCACGGCGCTGCCGTAAATCATGCCGTCCAGGTAAATATCATCCGGATATTTACCTGTGCCCAGGACCTTCTCTCGGGCATCGATGCGCGGCATTGCCTCGCCCACCCGTGCGCTATCCTTTTCCAAAGGTAGTTCTCCGCCATTGCGGAAAAGCTCCGCCGCCAGCAAAATGGCATCAATGATCTTTTTATAGCCCGTGCAGCGGCAAATATTGTTCCGGATGGCAAATGCCACCTCCTCCCGGGCAGGGGCCGGGTTCACATCCAGCAGCGCCTTGGCTGAGATGACCATACCGGGAATGCAAAATCCGCACTGCACCGCCCCTGCTTTGGCAAAGGCCCAGGCATAGACCTCTTTTTCCGTATCGCTGAGACCCTCCACAGTGATAATATGCTTCCCCTCCAGCTTGTCCGTGGAGGGAACACAGGCCTTGGTGGCTTTGCCGTCAATGAGTACGTGGCAGGTGCCGCAGGCCCCCTCACTGCAGCCGTCCTTCACAGAGGTCAGGCGCAGCTCATCCCGCAAAAAGCGAAGCAGCTTTTGGTTTTTATCAGTGGATACCGCTTGTCCGTTGACATAAAATGAAGCCATTTCTTCTTCTCCTTCGGTTTATATACTCCGCTGGATCTGTGTGCTGCATATAAGCAATTATAAGCGGTTTTATTATACCTTATTCCCGCTTTCTCTGCAAGAAGCTCCCCCTCTTTTCTTTCTTCTTTTTTCAGATAAACGCTGCAAAAGAAATGTGAAGGTATATACCTTCACATTTCTTGCAATTATTTATATAATTGTTCAATAGCGGATAACAGCTCACCCTTTCCGAGCCCCTTCTCCGCAGAAAACGGGATCAGAACTGCCTCCTCAGGCAAATCCAGCGTCTGCCGAATACGCTGCAGATTCGGCTCCACCTCACTCCTTTTCAGCTTGTCCAGTTTGTTGGCCACCACGATCAGCGGACAGCCGCTCTCCTTGAACCAAGTACACATGGTCTCATCATCCGCCGTGGGCTTGTGCCGGGCATCCACAATGAGAACGCCCAGGCTGATAAGGCCTTGCTCCTGGAAATAACTCTCCATTAGCCGCCCCCAGCGGTCCCGCTCTTCCTTGGATACCTTGGCATAACCGTATCCGGGCAGATCGGTAAAGTAAATTTTTCCGTCGATAAGAAAATAGTTCACCTGGGTGGTTTTGCCGGGGGTGGCACCCACCCGGGCAAAATTCTTGCGATTCAGCAAACGGTTGATAACCGAGGATTTCCCCACATTGGAGCGGCCGGCAAAGGCCACCTGTGGCCGACCATCCCGGATAAATGTGCCTTGGTTGACAGCAGAGAGAATAAACTCTGCCTTATTAAAGTTGATACCCATATTGGCTCCTTATACACGCAGCTCCGTCCGGGAGGCAGGCTGCACGGGAATCAGCGGCAAATCGTCCGCGGCGGACCCGGTCTTTCGGCTTTCCTCCGGCACAAGTGCAGCAGGGAAAACATCTTCCACCGTATCCACGGCCACAAAGTACAGCTTTTTGCGCACAGATTGGTCGATCTCCTCCAGGTCCTTCTCATTTTCCCGGGGAATGATGACCGTCTTGATGCCATTTCGCAGGGCGGCCATGGTCTTTTCCTTCAGCCCGCCGATCGGCAGCACACGGCCCCGGAGGGTGACTTCCCCGGTCATAGCCACATCCCAGCGGACCTTCCGTTTTGTCAGGGCAGACAGCATAGCGGTGGTTATGGCGATGCCGGCGGAGGGACCGTCCTTGGGTACGGCGCCCTCAGGAAAATGAATGTGGATGTCCTTGGTCTTGTAAAAATCCCGCTCGATGCCCAGCTGTGCAGCCCGGCTGCGCAGGCAGCTCAGAGCTGTCTTGGCGGACTCCTGCATTACGGCGCCCAGGTTACCGGTGAGCTCCAGCTTACCGGTACCATCCATGACGTTAACCTCTACCTCCAGTATCTCACCGCCCACCTGAGTCCAAGCCAAGCCATTGACCACACCTACCTCGTTGTGCCGCAGGTGCGCCGAATCCGTATAGCGTACAACGCCTAAAAAATCTTTTAGATCAGAAGGTATGACGGTAATCCTCTTTACACCCTCTGTGGCGATCTTCATGGCAGCCTTGCGGCAAATAGCGGCAATTTCCCGCTCCAGCACACGCACGCCGGACTCTCTTGTATAGCCGCTGATGATGCCGCGGAGGGCATCATCGGAAATGATAAGCTGGCGCTTTTGCAGGCCATGCTCCTTCAGCTGCTTGGGGATCAGATGCCGCCGGGCGATCTCCACCTTCTCCTCGTCGGTATAGCTGCCCAGCTCGATGACCTCCATGCGGTCCAGCAGCGGCCGTGGGATGGTGTCCGTGGTGTTGGCGGTGGTAATGAACATGACCCGGCTCAAGTCTACGGGGATTTCCAGGAAATGATCCCGGAAGCTGCTGTTCTGCTCACTGTCCAGCACCTCCAGCAGTGCGGAGGCAGGGTCTCCGCGCATGTCGCTGGCCAGCTTGTCGATCTCGTCCAGCACCAACAGCGGATTCATGGAGCCGCTGTGGATCAGTCCATCAATGATGCGCCCGGGCATGGCGCCTATGTATGTCTTGCGATGGCCGCGGATATCCGCCTCATCCCGCACGCCGCCCAGGCTGATACGGTAGAGCTTGCGGTTCATAGCCTTGGCAACAGAGATAGCAATAGAGGTCTTTCCCACGCCCGGAGGGCCTACCAGGCAGATAATCTTGCCCTTGGCCTGGGGATGGATCTGGCGGACAGCTATGTATTCCAATATGCGCTCTTTCACCTTTGTCAGGCCATAATGATCCTTATCCAGCATAGCCCGAGCCTTTTCCACATCGGCCCGCTCCTTGGTTTCCTTGCCCCAGGGCATCTCCAAACAGGTATCCAGATAATTGCGGATCACTGACGCCTCGGCGCTGCCGTATGGCTGCTTGGCCAGGCGCGAGACCTCCTTCATCAGCTTCTCCTCAATCTCCTGGGAGACCTTTAGCTTCTGAACCTTCTCAGTATACTCCTGTATTTCATCGTCGCCGTCCTCGCCCAGCTCATGCTGCAGGACCTTCACCTGCTCCCGCAGGATCATGTCCTTCTGCACCCGGCCCACACGGTCCCGGACCTTTTTCTCCATCTCCACTTCCAGCGAGATCACATCCAGCTCACGAGTGAGGATCTCGTTCACCAGCTTCAGTCGCTTCACGGGATGTAGCTCCTCCAAAATCCGCTGACGATCCATATGCCGGAGGGTAATGCTATAGGCAATATAATTGGCTATCTCGCCGGGGTCCTTGCTGTCCAGCACGGTGGCCATGACCTCGTCCGGCAAATCCGGCACCATGTCCTTATACTCGCCTAAAAGGGCGTAGGTCTGCCGCATAACGGCCTCCACCCGGCTGGTCATTTTCCCGGGAAACTCATCCTCAATCAAGGTCACATTTGCCTGCAGAAAGGGCTTCGTCTGCCACAGGCGCTTGATGCAGCCCTTTTCCATACCCCGGACCACCACCCGGACAGTGGAATCTGAGGTCTTAATAATCTGCAGCACATGGGCTACCGTGCCCATGGAATAAAGGTCATCTTCCTCCGGGTGCATCACAGCCAGCTCTCGCTGGGTCACCAGGAAAATGTCCTTTCCCTCCTCCATAGCGTTGTTCAGCGCCAGCATGGAGATCTCACGTTCTACATCAAACCCGGTGGTCTGACCGGGGAAAACCGTCAGCCCGCGCAGGGCTAAAACGGGAACATTCATCGTTCTTTGTTCCATTGGGTATTCACTCCTTTCGGCTGCCATACGCAGCAAGGGAAAGGGGAGGGACGAATCCTCGCCTCTCCCCTATCGCTCATTTAAGAGGCCGGCGCAGACGAGCTGTCTGCCTTTCCGGTCTTTAATTTTGCCGCACGGGACTCTTTTCCAGCGTCATGCACAACCTCAGGCTCTGCCTTTCCCGTCACACAATCAGCGGTAATGGTCACCCGCCGGATAGACGGATCTGAGGGAATATCGAACATCACCTTAGTGAGGATCCCCTCCATAACGGCCCGCAGGCCCCGGGCACCGATGTTCCTCTCAATGGCCTTGTCAGCCACAGCCTCCAGCGCATCCTCTGTGAAGAAAAGCTGCACATTATCATAGGAAAACAGCTTTTGATACTGCTTGACCAAGGCGTTCTTCGGCTGGGTAAGGATCTGCACCAGATCCTCCCGGGTCAGTCCGTCCAGCGCAGCAATCACAGGCAGACGGCCCACTAACTCCGGAATAATACCGAACTTCAGCAGGTCATGAGGTTGAACCTCCTTGAGCAAAGCCCCGGTCTGCCGCTGTGCCTTGCTCTCCACCACAGCATCAAATCCGATGCCCTTGCGGTCCGTGCGCCTTTCAATGATCTTCTCCAGGCCATCAAAGGCACCGCCGCAGATGAAGAGAATGTTGTGGGTGTCCACCTGAATAAACTCCTGGTGGGGGTGCTTGCGTCCGCCCTGAGGCGGGACATTGGCAACCGTACCCTCCAATATCTTCAGCAATGCTTGCTGTACACCCTCGCCGGACACATCCCGAGTGATGGATGTGTTTTCGCTCTTGCGGGCGATTTTGTCGATCTCATCCACATAGATGATACCCCGCTCCGCCAGCTCTACGTCAAAGTCTGCCGCCTGAAGCAGACGCAGGAGGATATTCTCCACATCGTCGCCTACATAGCCGGCCTCCGTAAGAGTGGTGGCATCGGCAATGGCGAAGGGCACCTGCAGCACCCGAGCCAGAGTCTGGGCAAACAAGGTTTTGCCGCTGCCGGTGGGGCCGATCATGAGGATGTTGCTCTTTTTTTGCAGCTCCACATCCTCACCGCCGCCGTAAAAGATGCGTTTATAGTGGTTATATACGGACACGGAGAGGGCGATTTTCGCAGCCTCCTGCCCGATGACATATTCGTCCAGCACCGCCTTGATTTCCCGGGGAGTGGGCAAACGATCCGGCGCTTCGAATTTGTTTTCCGCAGCTGGGCTGTAATCATCCTCCAGAATGGACATACACAGCTGGACGCACTCGTCGCAGATCCGGACGCCGGGGCCCTGGATCATGCGGTGTACCTGATTTTCGCTCTTGCCACAGAAAGAGCAGTGGAGCTCTTTGTTTTTTTCCGCCATGTTTACCTCTTATAAATGACCTTGTCCACCAGGCCGTATTCCTTGGCTTCCTCGGCAATCATCCAATTATCGCGCTCGGAGTCCAGCTTCACCTGCTCAGGTGTCTTGCCGGTGTTCTCGGCCAGAATACGGTTCATCCGCTGCTTGATCTTCAGGAAATGCTCCACGTCGATCTCCATATCGGTGACCTTACCCTGGGTACCGGCGGAGGGCTGATGGATCATCACCTCAGCATTGGGCAGGGCAATGCGCTTACCCTTGGCACCGGAGGACAGCAGGAATGCACCCATACTGGCAGCCATACCAATGCAGATGGTAGACACATCGCATTTGATATACTGCATGGTATCATAGATTGCCATGCCGGCCGTGACGGAACCACCGGGGCTGTTGATGTACATCTGAATGTCCTTGTCGGGATCCTGTGCCTCCAGATACAGCAGCTGCGCAACTACCAGGCTGGCAGTTGTATCATTCACCTCTTCGCCCAGGAAGACGATGCGGTCGTTGAGCAAGCGGGAGAAAATATCATAAGACCGCTCTCCCCGGTTGGTCTGCTCCACAACATAAGGAACTAAACTCATAGAAATATACCTCCTGTTCAAATGGGACCTTGCGCTGCAAGGCATAATACAGAATTATACCCGCCCATAAGTGATTTTAACAGTTGAGATTACTCTTTGTCTTCTTTCTTCTCTTCAGCCTTGTCTTCGGATTTCTCCTCGGGCTCCACGGCCACGGCACTGTCGGCAACGACCTTGATGACCTTCTCCCGAATGACCTGCTCCTTCACTTCGGAGGCGGGCAGATACTTCTTAATGGACTCCAGATCCATGCCGTACTTCTCGGCGATGGTCTTCATCTCATTTTCCACTTCCTCGTCGGAAGCCTCCAGGTTCTCAGCCTTTACAATGGCGCTTACAGCAAGATCCATACGCACCTGCTTCAGAGCGGGCTCCATAGATTGCTTCTGAATGGCGTCCTCATCCATGCCGGTCATCTTCACATACTGGTCAAAGGGGATACCTTGGGCAGCCAGCTGCTGCTTGAAGTTGTCCATCATTCTCTGGGATTGCAGCACCACCATATCCTCGGGAATGTCGGCCTCGATGCCGTCGGCCACCTTCTGCATCAGCGCATCCTCAAAGGCGTGCTGGGCAGCGGTCTTGCGCTCGTCGGTAATCTTCTTCTTCAGGTCGGCCTTCAATTCCTTCAGCGTGTCAAACTCGGACACATCCTTGGCAAACTCATCGTCAATGGCGGGGACTTCCTTCACCTTGACCTCGTTGACCTTCACATGGAATACCACGGGCTTGCCGGCAAGCTCCGGAGTGTAGTCCTCGGGGAAGGTGATGTCAATGTCCTTCTCCTCGCCCACCTTCATGCCCATGAGCTGATCCTCAAAACCGGGCACGAAGCTGCCGGAGCCTATCTCCAGGTCAAAATTCTCGCCCTTGCCGCCATCGAAGGCCACGCCGTTGTCAAAGCCCTCAAAGTCGATGTTGGCGGTATCGCCCTTCTTTACAGCGCGCTCCACGCTCACCAGGCGGCTGTTGCGCTCGGCCATTTCCTTTAGCCGTGCGTTCACATCGGCGGCCATGACCTTTGCATTGGCCTTGGGAGCCTCCAGACCCTTGTACTGGCCCAGCTTCACCTCGGGATATACGGCGACGGTGGCCTTGAAGGTAACACCATCCTTACCGCAGTTCTCCAGCTCCACCTCAGGATAGCCCACAATCTCCAGCTTCTCATCGCTGACAGCCTTCTCATAGGCGTCGGGCAGGACAATATTCACGGCCTCCTCATAGAAGACCTCTGCGCCGTACATGCTCTCAACAATCTTGCGGGGAGCCTTGCCGGGGCGGAAACCGGGGATGTTCATCTTGCCGCGCATCTTCAGATAAGCCTTGTTGATGGCAGCCTCAAAGTCCTCGGCGCTGACTTCAATGGTCAATGCAACCTTGCTCTTTTCCAGTTTTTCACAGGATTTTACACTCATTTTTGTTTTTCCTCCGTTCAGCATTAATAATGCGAATCAATGCAATTAAATATGATAACAGAAAAGATCTGTAATTTCCACACCTTTTTGCACTATTCTAAAATTTTTTTTGGTTTGAACCGCAGATAGTCGGCGGAGACCAGGGAAAAATCCGTTCCATCCCGCTCTCCCTGCACCGCTCGGCTGTGAGCCATGCCACCATGAAGGTGTCCGTAATAGCACCTTTCACGCCGTACTGCCGCAGAAGCTGCAGCATTTCCTCACAGCGGTAGCCGGTATAGAGGGGCGGATAATGCAGAAAGCAAAGCTTTTCTCGCTCTCCCGCTGCCCTCAGTGAGGTCTCCAGCCGCCCGGCCTCCCGGTTACGCATTTTCTCCGTGTGGCTGCCCGGCTCCTCCAGCTCGTAAAACCAGCCCCTTGTGCCGCACAGGGCCACATCGCCGTAAAAAGTGCAGTTGTTGTGGAGAATTTGCAGGGAGTCCAGCCCGTGCTCGTCAAAAAATCGCTGCATTTCGCCGCCGTGTTCCACCAGTAGTCGTGGTTGCCCTTCATGAGAATCTTTTTTCCCGGCAGGGCGTGGAGAAACTCCAGATCCCGCAGGGACTCCTCCAGGCTCATGCCCCAGGAAAGGTCGCCGCATAGGACCGTCACATCCTCACTTCCCAGCTCCGAAAAGCCCTCCCGGATCCGCTCCACATAGTTGCTCCAGCCCTCGCCGAAAACATCCATGGGCTTATCCGAGCCCAGGGACAGGTGCAGGTCCCCTATGGTATATAACGCCATCGTGTACTCCTTTGCCTTTGCTAATCACAACGCCACCATTTTCCGGTAACGCTAAGAACCTTTTTTAATTGACCTGCAGTCTAATCTGTGTTTTCAATGGCTTTATTTTTTCATTAGCTTTTTCTAAATAACGAACACATTTTGCAGGCATCTCATATTTGCATCTAACATCGATAATGAATCTTTTGAACGCAATGTTAGGATATGTCTTTTGATATTGCCTTCCTTCAATAAAATCAAGGTATGCATTAATCTTTTTGACTAACATATTCATATGAGTTTCTTCGTCGATGGAAATCCAATCCAAATGATCTGTTATCATAAGAATTAAACTATCATTCTGAACACCTGCTCCATCGACAACATCAAATTCACAAATTGACATTGTATTCCTCCCATTGCTTATGTCTAATTACCTTATATTAATATTATAATATACTCCGCAGGTTGTTCCAGAAAATATCCTCCAGCAGGGCCTCACTGTAGCCCCGGGCCTGCAGGGCCGCATACAGCTTCGGCACATCCTGCACCCCTTGCATCCCGGCGGCCAGGGCCTCGCAGCCGTCCAGGTCACCGCCTATGCACAGAGTCTTTTCTCCGCCCAAATTCAGAAAATGCTCCACATGGGCCGCAAGCTCCTCTATAGTTCCCTGTGGGCCTGCAAAATCCCTGTAGAGGTTCAACCCCACAACACCGCCACTATCCCGGATAGCCCTGAATTGATCATCCGTCAGATTCCGCCGATTTGGGCAGAGGGCCCGGGCATCGGAGTGGGAGGCTACCACAGGCCCGTGGGTCGTTTTGATCACATCCCAAAAGCCAGCATCGGAGATGTGGGACATATCCGGGTAAATATGCATTTCTTCCATTCGACGTACGAAACTCTTTCCCTTTTGGGACAGGCCCCGGTCCGGCTCCTCACAGTTGGTGCCGCAGAGGCTGTTGGCCCGGTTCCAAACGGGATTCAGCAGCCGAACACCCCAAGTCCGGGCCGTTTCCAGGTTATGCTCCTCGCAATCCAGCAGATCGGCCCCCTCAATGCTCAAAAGTGCCGCTATCTTTCCCTGGCGCACCGCTTCATCTACCTCTGAGCCCATGCGGCAATGGGTGATGCAGTCCCGGTTTTCGTTTATTTCATGCAAAAATCGGTCGTGCAATCGCCGGCACTGGGCCGGCATCCCATCTGCGGGAGCGTTTTTCGCATCCCAATACAGGGCGAAAAACTGGCCGTACCGGGCAAAATTCCTTCCTCGCACCAAGTCAATATGTCCGCCGTTTTCCCGCAGGCAGCCGCAGGCAGCGTAATATGCCTCCTGTGCTTCCTGGTCCGTCCCCATTTCCAGGGCCGCATCGCTGCAGCCAGTTTCCTCGCAGCGGTAAATAGTGTCGCAGTGGGCGTCAAAATAGGGTATCTTCAATTTGCTTCCACCTCAAATGCGTTTTTCATATAAACTATGCGCGCCAAGCCACCGTCAGTACCCCGATAGACCTCCGCCACATCAAAACGTACCGGGCAATCCAGCTCCTTCTCACTGAGATAGAAAAGAGCCGTCTTACGAATGCGCTCCTGCTTAGCGGCCGTAACATAATCCCTCGGCAGGCCCACGGCCAGATTGCTCCGGGTTTTCACCTCCACGAAGCAGAGGGTATTTCCGTCCATGGCGATGAGATCGATCTCTCCGAAGCGGCAATGATAGCTGTGCGCCACCAGGTGAAATTTCTTTTTGCCGCAGGTAATTTGCCACCTGTGCCTGCCCTCGCCCCAGGTCCCTATGCAGCGGCTCATATGCGCTTTTCCTCCCACTTCTTCAGAAAGCTGCGCCTGTGCTCCGGACAGGGGCCGAATTTATCCAACATTTCATAATGCAGCTTGGTGGCGTAGCCCTTGTGTTTGGCAAACTGGTACTGGGGATAACGCTCGTCCAGCTCACCGGCCACGAACCGGTCCCGGCTCACCTTGGCCAAAATAGACGCGGCGGCGATGCTGGCACTCTTGCCATCGCCGCCCACCACCAGCTTATGGGGCGTGGTGATGGCTGCGCTGCGGCCCTTGTCCCGGTTGCCGTCGATGAGGGCTATCTCGGGCTGAATGGTCAATGCGTCCATGGCCTGCTGCATGGCTTTCATCCGGGCACTTAAAATGTCTGTGGCGTCGATCTCCGCCGCCTCCACCCGTGCCACTGCCCAGCAGACAGCCTTTTGGGTAATAACCTCGTACAGCGCCTCCCGCTTTTTCTCCGTGAGCTTTTTGCTGTCGTTGAGGCCCTCGATCTGGCAATAGGGCGGCAAAATCACCGCCGCGGCGTACACCGGCCCCGCCAAGGGCCCGGCACCGGCCTCGTCGCAGCCGCAAATAATCCTGATCCCCTGCTCCGTTAGATCTCGCTCGATCTGCCACAGGTCTGCATTTTCAGCCATTTATTTCACATCCTCCACCGTTTCCAGTGTAAAGCGTCCTAACTTGCCACCCCGGAATTCGTCCAGCAAAACCCGGCTCATACGCTCAGTGTCTACTTCGGCCCCACGCATGAGAAAGCCCCGCTTGCGCCCGGCCCGAACCAGCAGGTCGTAGCCCATTTCCTCCTCCTGGGGCTCTACCTTGTACCGCTCCCGAATGGCCTCGGCATAATGCCCACCCAGGTACTCCATAAGGCAGCTGCCCAGCTCCTCAATGTCCATCACATCGTCCTTGATGGCGCCGGTGAAGGCAAGGTGCATCCCCACATTCACATCCTCGAATTTCGGCCAAAGCATGCCGGGAGTATCCAGCAGCTCCAGGGTGCTGTCCACCGGGACCCACTGCTTGCTGCGGGTGACGCCGGGCCGGTCCTCAGCCTTGGCAGTCTTGCGCTTGGCTACCTTATTAATAAAGGTGGATTTACCCACATTGGGAATGCCCAGCACCATCACTCGCACCACGCGGCCCACCTGGCCCTTGTCGGCGTAGGCCTGGAGCTTATCCTTCAGCAGCTCCCGCACGGCGGCGGCAAACTGGGCTGTGCCCACGCCGTTTTTGGCATTGGACTCCAGCACTGCGTAGCCCTTTCCCCGGAAATACGCCGCCCAGCGGGCCGTCTCCTTTGGATCAGCCTGGTCCACCCGATTCAGCACCACCAGCCGGGGCTTCCCCGCCGTCATTTCATCCACATCGGGGTTGCGGCTGGAAATGGGGATCCGTGCGTCCAAAATCTCGCACACGGCATCCATGTGGCCCATTTCCGCCACGATCATCCGCTTGGTTTTCGTCATGTGTCCCGGATACCAGGACAATCCTTCTATCTGCATGGCTGCCTCCTTACAATTTGGTCAGATGGGCCCCGGCGGCCTTGAGCATCAGCTTCTTGGTGCCCACCTTGTCAAAGGCCACCTCAATGAGTGCGTCGCCGCCCATGGGCCGCACGCTGAGCACCATGCCCTGGCCAAAGGCGCTGTGGCGCACCTGGTCCCCGGCGCTTAGCTGCATCAGCGGCGCGGAAGCGGCCGCAGGCGCCCGCCGGGTCGCCGCAGAATTCTGTAAAGGCTTTTGCCTTGTCTGCTGTTTGACCTCCTGCGTTTTATATGTCCCGCGCGTGGTGCTCCCCCAGCCGCCGGACCAGCCATCATTCCAGTCATCGTCCCACTGAAGCGCCTTTCTCGGCTCCGGCTTTCCGAGCCAGCGCATATTCTCCGCCGGGATCTCCTCCAGGAATCGGGAGGGCATCTTCGGCTCCGTCTGGCCAAAAAGCATCCGCTGGCGCACATTGGTCATGGTCAGGGTCTTGCGGGCCCGGGTCATGGCCACATAGCAGAGCCTGCGCTCCTCCTCCATTTCCTCCTGCTCGCCCATGGCCCGGTTCCCGGGGAACACACCCTCGTCCATGCCGGTGACATACACATGGTCAAACTCCAGTCCCTTGGCGCTGTGCATGGTCATCAGGGTCACGCAATTGTCGCTGTCGGATTGTCCGTCCAAGTCGGTATACAGGGCCACATCGTTGAGGAAGCCCGCCAAAGATGGGTCATCGGGGTCGCTCTCCAAAAAAGCGCTGATGCTGGAGGCCAGCTCCTGCACATTCTCCAGCCGCCCCCGGCTCTCCATGTCGTTCTTTTCCTGCAGCATCTGCACATAACCGGACATTTGGCAGACCCTGCCGTAAAATTCCACCAGCTCCAGCTCATCGCACAAGCTCCGCAGCTCCATAATCAACTGCCCGAAGTCTTCCATCCTCCCAGCGGCGGACTTCAGCTCCGGGTATTTCCGGGCAACGCGGATAATATCAAACAAAGGTCTTCCCTCCGCCGCTGCAATGGCCTGGGCCTTTCCAGGGATGCCCCGCCGATTTTCCGGGAGGGCACATTGATGATCCGCCGCAGGCGCAGGTCGTCCGCCGGGTTGCAGATCACGCACAGATATGCCAGCATGTCCTTTACCTCCGCCCGGTCGAAGAACTTCACGCCTCCCACAATTTTATAGGGTACGGCATTTCGCTTGAAGGCATATTCCAAGGCGTTGGACTGGGCGTTCATCCGGTACAGAATGGCGTTATCCCGCCAATTGGCGCCCTTGTTGTAACGGGCCATAATGTCCCCCACAACGAAGTTTGCCTCATCGCTCTCGTTGTAACAGGTCTTAATGGTTACCGGATCCCCGGCGCCGTTTTGTGTCCACAGGGTCTTGCCCTTGCGGCCCTGGTTGTTGCGAATCACCGCATTGGCAGCGTCCAAAATGTTCTGGGTGGAGCGGTAATTCTGCTCCAGGCGGATGGTCCGTGCGTTTTTATAGCGCTGCTCGAAGCTGAGAATGTTGGTTATGTCCGCACCCCGGAAGCGGTAAATGCTCTGGTCGTCATCGCCCACCACGCAAATGTTGCTGTGAGGGCCTGTCAGCAGGCCCGCCAGGAGAAATTGCAGGTGGTTGGTATCCTGGTACTCGTCAATGAGTATATAACGGAACTTATTCTGATAGTACGCCCGCACTTCCTTGTCGCTCTGCAGCAGGGTCACCGTATGCAGAATGATGTCGTCAAAGTCCAGGGCGTTGGCCTCCCGGAGCTTTTGATTGTAAAGCTTATATACTTTACCGATCCTGGTTTTTCGCCAATCTCCCCGCTGCTCCCACAGCTGGCAAAACTCCTCCGGGGAGAGCATCTCCCCCTTGGCGGTGGAAATCACCGACAGCAGCTCCCGAGTGGGAAACTGCTTTTCCTCCAGCCCCAGGTCCTTGAGAATGTCCTTGATGACCCGCTTGGAGTCATCGGTATCATAGATGGTAAAGTTGCGATCGTAGCCCAGCTTATCAATATCCCGACGTAGGATGCGCACGCAGGCAGCATGGAAGGTGGCCGCCCACACATCCAGCGCCTCCTCTCCCAGCATCCGCTCCAGGCGCTCTTTAAGCTCCCCGGCAGCCTTGTTGGTAAAGGTGATGGCCAGCACCTCCCAGGGCCGGGCCGGCTGCACGGCACACAGATACTGCATCACGGGCCGCATTTCCTCCTGGGGATCCTTGATATACTGCTCAAGAAACGCTACCTCATCCTCGGAGATGGGAATGGGGATCTCCTCCGTGTCGCTGCCCCGCCCATAGCGAAGCAGGTTTGCAACCCGGTTAATGAGCACCGTGGTTTTACCGGAGCCTGCCCCCGCCAGCAGCAGCAACGGACCCTCGGTGGTCAGCACACCCTCCCGCTGCATAGGATTGAGCCGCTGATAGTCCAGCTCAATAGCCTTGCGCCGGGCGGCTATAAATCGTCTTTCTAATTCGTTCATATAGGCCTCTCTCTATTGAATTCGTTCCTATTTTATATCAATTCTTTCCTTCGGTCAACCGCCTAAATAAAAATTAGAATTTTTGTTCGATTCCCTATTGACAAGAACTCTTGTTCGATTTATAATCCTTAGTAGAACAAAAGTTTTATTTGGAGGAGCTTACTATGACGACTTTCGGATGGATCATTACAATTATCGGCGTGGCTGCCTTTTCCGGCCAGCTCATGCGTCTGATTGAGCGGGTAGATCAGCCCCGCAGACGGCGCAGTGCCACCTGAAATGAATCTGCTGGATAAGCTGACCATTCTTACCGATGCCGCAAAATATGACGCCTCCTGCACATCCAGCGGCGTTATACGCGGCTCTCGCCCCGGGATGATCGGCAACACATCTTCTTCTATCGCCGGCTGCTGCCACAGCTTTTCCGCTGACGGGCGCTGTATCTCGCTGCTGAAGGTGCTCATGACCAATTACTGTGTGTACGATTGCAAATACTGCGTTAATCGCCGCAGCAATGATACCCGCCGCACCGCCTTTACCCCCCGGGAGCTGGCCGAGCTGACCGTTCAGTTCTATCGCCGCAATTATATTGAGGGGCTTTTTCTCTCCAGTGGCGTCCTGCGCGACCCGGACTATACCACCCTGCGCATGATTGAGACGCTACGCCTTCTGCGGCGGGAATTTGTCTTCAACGGCTATATTCACGCCAAGGCCATCCCCGGTACAAGCCCGGAGCTGGTGCAGCAGCTGGGGTATCTGGCGGACCGGCTCAGTGTGAATATCGAACTGCCGTCCCAAAAAGGATTGGCTGCGCTGGCCCCGGACAAGAGCAAGGCTGCCATTCTTGCGCCTATGCGGCTCATTGAGGCTCAGGGTCGGCAAAATAAAGAGGAGCTTGTGAAGTACCGTCACGCCCCTGCTTTTGCTCCGGCCGGGCAGAGCACACAGCTCATTGTGGGCGCCACGGAGGATAGCGACCGGCACATCTTGCACCTAACGGAATCGTTGTATGACCGTTATCGGCTGAAGCGGGTCTTCTATTCCGCATATGTGCCCGTTGTGGAAAATCCGTTGCTTCCCGCCCTGCACACTAAGCCGCCGCTTCTGCGGGAGCACAGGCTGTATCAGGCAGATTGGCTCCTGCGGTTTTATGGCTTCCGGGCCGATGAGCTTTTGGATGACCAGCACCCGAATTTTGACCCTATGCTGGATCCGAAATGCTACTGGGCCATCACCCATCCGGAGCAGTTTCCTGTGGAGATCATGACCGCCGACTTAGGCCGGCTTCTGCGCGTTCCCGGTATCGGCCCCACCGGCGCCCGGCGCATACTTTCCGCCCGGCGAACGGGCCTTCTCCACTTTGATGACCTGAAAAAAATGGGGATCGTACTCAAGAGGGCGCAGTTTTTTATCCTATGCGGCGGACGTATGCGGGAAGGGCTTCATTTCACCGCCGATACCCTGGCCTTTCAGCTGCAGGCCGTAGAGCGCGGCAGTCTGCCTGCTTCAGCCGCCCAGCAGCTGTCTCTCTTTGACGCAACGGGGTGAACACAATGATGCCTTGGATCAATATGGTTTATGAATATGACGACAGCTACGAAGGATTTCTGCTGTATTTACGAAAGTTATGTAAACAAAGAATTCCCCATCGCTTTTTTCAGCAATGAGGAATTTTCTGTTCTCACTCTTTATCCCGTTCGCTGTGTGAAAACAGATCTCACACACAGCAGCCGTATCCTGCGCAGCATCGAAAGCCGCTCTGCCCGGGCAGAGCGCCTGCTCTACCGGGCCTTTCATACCTGCATGGCGGACAAAGAAGCCTGTTTGTACCGTTTCATCCAAAAGCTCTATGCCGATGGCCCGCAATTTTTGCGCCGCACCTCCGATGAAGCCTGCTTTCCGTTATATAAGGCTGTCCGTCATTTATCCGGTGAGCTGGAGAAGCTCCGAGGCTTTGTGCGATTCTCCGACTTTGGTGGCATATTAGGCGCTGAGATCGAACCCAAAAATCGTGTGCTGCCATTTCTGCGGGGCTACTTCTGCAGCCGCTATGCCAATGAACCCTTTTTTCTGTATGACCGCACACATGGGGAACTGCTTTTATACTGCGGAGGCCGATCCCGTATCATGCAGGTCGATTCCATCACTCTTGCACCACCAGATGCACAGGAAGCTCAATACCGCAAATTGTGGAAGACATTTTTTGACACCGTTGCCATCGAAGATCGATATAATCCGCGCTGCCAAAACACATTTTTACCCAAACGCTACCGCTGTACCATGACGGAGTTTCAATCGGAGAGCTCTTTCACTCCCGAAGCATCTCCCGCAGATGTGCTACCCCCTTCCGTTCCAGACGAGATATCTGCACCTGCGACACTCCCAGGATACGCGCTGTCTGCTCCTGGGTCATGCATTTGAAAAAACGCAGATAAATTGTTTCCTGCTCACGCTCCGGAAGGGTCCGTATGGCCTCCCGGAGCGCAATTTTTTCAACCAGGGATTCCTCCGGTGCATCCGTCCCCAGAGTGGATTCCAGTGTTAGTCCACCAGCCGTCTCCTGCTGCAGCGACTCCGGCGTGGAGACGGCCAGCTCCGCTGTTGCAATCTCCTCGACGCTCCATCCGGTCTCGGCTGCGACCTCCGATAGTTTCGGCTCCCGGCCCAAGGAGGTGCGCAGCCTCTGTCGGGCCGCCCAAATGCCTTGTCCTCTCTCCCGCAGTGTGCGCCCCACCTTCATCGGCCCATCATCCCTTAAAAATCGTCGAATTTCTCCCGCGATCTTTGGCACAGCATAGGTGGAAAACTGCGTTCCATATGTAATGTCAAATCCCTTTACAGCCTTTATAAATCCAATACATCCAAGCTGGTACAGATCCTCCGGATCTGCCCCAAGGCCGTAGTACCGCCGCACCACAGACCAGATCAGCCCGCTGTTTTCCATCAGCATCTTTTCGCAGGCATCGCTGTCCCCTGACTGCGCCCTATCCAGCAGGGCCAATCTGCTGTCACTCATTTTCGATCCCCCACCCGGGTGGAGATACGCTTGCGCATAGTCACGGTAGTCCCCTTCTGCGGTGCAGACCGCACCCGCAGCGTGTCCATAAAGCTCTCCATTATGGTAAAGCCCATGCCGCTGCGCTCATCGTTCCCGGTTGTAAACATGGGCTTTCGAGCCTGCTCCACATCCGCAATACCCACACCCCAATCCTTGACCACGATCTCCAGGATGTTTCCCTCTCGAATCCGCAGCTTCATGACGATCCGTCCAAAATTCTCCGGATAGCCATGAACAATGGCGTTGGTCACTGCCTCACTGACCGCCGTTTTGATGTCACCCAGCTCCTCCAGGGTGGGATCTAACTGCATGGCAAAGCCCGCCGCCGCTACTCGGGCGAAGGCTTCGTTGCTGCTGCGGCTGGGAAACTCCAGTACCACCTGATTTTCACTTTTCATATGCATCCTCCATTCCGATCATTCTTTGGATCCCGGCTGCAAAAAACACCTTTTTTGCCTGTTGCGATGGATTTGCAATCCACATTTTTCCACCCAATCGCTTTACCTGCTGCAGTGTATGCAGCGCTACGGCAATGCCGGAGCTGTCCATAAAGGTCACACCGGAAAAATCCAATACCACCTCCAGCGGCAGCGCATATTCCAGTTCGTCCGCGATGCTTTTCATAAGCTGTCGGGCGGCATGGTGATCCAACTCGCCATACAGGCGTAGCCGCAGCCTGCGATCTACGCTCTCTGCTTTCACTTGCATTCTTCATCACTTCCTGTATAAAATTCACCGTAGGCATCAGCCTACGATGATTATACTTTTTTCTCCGGTATCTTTTTGTCGAAGAACCTTGTTGCCGTTAAAAAATACATTTTTCTTATATGGCTCTCAGTTGTAAGTGTTACTGGTATTAATTATAATGATTTGGCGCTTTACTTTTCTTGTTAATAATCCTACTATACAACTGCAAACAGAAAATAGTTTTAAGTTGATCCATTTTTTAGGAGGCATTATTATGAAATATGGACACTTATATTATGATTTCTATCGTTTCACTAATCCTTGTCGTTGCCACCGCTTTCCTGATGACAGCTGCTGACGCACCCATCCGTGAGGCCGGTATGTATCTGCCCCTGATTTTTGGTGCCATCGGCACTTGGGCTGCCAGTAAGGCAGGCCTTCTGGAGATGCACCACGAAGAGCGCTCCGCTCACCGTAATGCTCACAACGCAGCATAAATTTATTGCCTTTCTTTTCTCTCCTCAAGATTCCATACAGAAAAATGGCCGGCATGGTTTGCCGGCCATTTTTCTATATCTCTGTCATTATTGCCGCTGCCGGAATACAAATAGTAAGGGAGGCACAAAAATGTGCCTCCCTTACTATAATATTTAAAAATCTGATTACATGTACCGGTTCTCACCCTCTCATAGCAGCGGCGGATTCGTCCAGCTTGGCGATGAGGGCCCGGGCCTTCTCTGCCTTTTCCCGCTCTGCATTCACCACTGCCTCAGGGGCCTTAGACACGAATTTCTTGTTGCTGAGCTTCTGCTCGATGCGTGCCAGGTTCTCGGCAGCCTTCGCTCGCTCCTTAGCAATGCGCTCCAGCTCCTTTTCAAAGTCCACCAGCTCCGCCAGAGGCAGATAGACATTGGCGCCATGGGTCACCACAGTGACCAGGCCCGTGAGGTCCGCAGGCGACGCATCTGTTACAGTGAGTTCGCTGGCGTATGCCATACGCTTAATGAAATGCTCACCCAGGCGATAGTCTTCCGCATGGTCGGAGACGATGATCATCTGCGCCTTCTTGCTCGGCGGCACGTTCATCTCAGCTCGGCGAGCACGGACGGCAGAAATGGCGTCCTTGACCGCCTCCATAGCCTGCTCCTCAGCACGGAAGTCAAACGCAGAATGGTACTCGGGCCACTTGGCGCGGATCAGATAATCCCCTTCATGAGGCAGAGCCTGCCAAATCTCCTCCGTGATAAACGGCATGAAGGGATGCAGCAGCTCCAGGATGCGCAGCAACACATAGCACAGCACATTCTCCGCCGCCAGCTTGGCAGCCTCATCCTCGCCGTTAAGCCGGGTCTTGGTCAGCTCAATATACCAATCGCAATAGGTGTCCCAAATGAAGTCATAGATCTTGGCGGAAGCCACACCCAGCTCAAAGGTATCCATATTGTCCGTGACCTCGCGGATAAGGGTATTAAGCTTGCTGAGGATCCATTTGTCCTCCAGCTCCAGCTTCTCGGGCAGCTCCACCTTGTCGATAGTCAGATTCATCATCACGAAACGGGATGCGTTCCAGATCTTATTGGCAAAGTTCCGCATGGCCTCGCACTTTTCCACATAGAAACGCATGTCGTTGCCGGGGCTGTTGCCGGTGATGAGGTTAAAGCGCAGGGCATCTGCGCCGTACTGCTCCGCCATCTCCAGGGGGTCAATGCCATTGCCCAGAGACTTGGACATCTTGCGGCCCTTATCGTCACGGACCAGGCCATGGATGAACACGGTCTTGAAGGGCTCCTTCTTCATCTGCTCCATGCCGGAGAAGATCATCCTGGCCACCCAGAAAAAGATGATGTCGTAGCCGGTGACCATGACGGAGGTAGGATACCAATACTTCAGATCCGTCGACTCCGTATTGGGCCAGCCCAGAGTAGAAAACGGCCACAGCGCCGAGGAGAACCAGGTATCCAGTACGTCCTCGTCCCGAGTCAAGTGGGTGCTGCCGCACTTCTCACACTGGGTGGGATCCTGGCGGCTGACATTGATGTGGCCGCAATCATCGCAGTACCAGGCGGGAATCTGGTGGCCCCACCAAAGCTGGCGGGAAATGCACCAATCATGGACGTTTTCCATCCAATTGATATAAGTCTTGGTGAAGCGCTCGGGTACGAACTTAATGGTTCCGTCCTCCACCACACGGATGGCCTCCTTGGCCAGGGGCGCCATCTTCACGAACCACTGGGCGGAGATTAGGGGCTCCACGTCGTTGTGGCAGCGGTAGCAGGTACCAACATTGTGAGAATAGGGCTCAGCCTTAATGAGGTAGCCCTGCTCCTCCAGGTCCTTCACAATAGCCTTGCGGCACTCATAGCGGTCCATGCCGTTGTAGGGACCGCCGTTTTCGTTGATGGTGCCGTCATCGGCGATGACCCGGATCACCTCCAGGTTATGCCGCAGGCCAACCTCAAAGTCGTTGGGGTCATGTGCGGGGGTCATCTTCACCGCACCGGTACCGAAGCCGATTTCGCAGTATTCGTCGCCCACAATAGGGATCTCCCGGTTCATAATAGGCAGGATGCAAGTCTTGCCGATAAGATGCTTAAACTTCTCGTCTCCCGGGTTCACAGCCACGCCCGTGTCTCCCATCATAGTCTCGGGTCGGGTGGTGGCGATGACAATGTCACCGCTGCCGTCGGTAAGCGGATAGCGCACATACCAAAGGTGGCCGGGCTTATCAGTGTACTCCACCTCAGCATCAGACAGGGCCGTCAGGCAGTGTGGACACCAGTTAATGATACGGCTGCCCTTATAAATGAGGCCCTTGTCATACAGCTCGCAGAAGGTCTCCCGCACAGCCCGGGAGCAGCCCTCGTCCATGGTGAAGCGGCTGCGGTCCCAATCACAGGAGGCGCCCATCTTCATTTGCTGCTGCACGATACGGTTGCCGTATTTCTCCTTCCATTCCCAGACTCGCTCTAAAAACTTTTCGCGGCCCAGGTCGTGGCGGGTAAGACCTTCCTCCTTGCGCAGGTTCTCCTCCACCTTAATTTGGGTGGCGATGCCGGCGTGGTCGGTGCCGGGCAGCCATAGAGCTTCATACCCCTGCATCCGCTTGAAGCGGGTGAGGATGTCCTGCAGGGTGGAGTCCATAGCGTGTCCCATATGCAGCTGGCCGGTGACGTTAGGGGGCGGCATAACAATGGAAAACGGCTTCTTATCAGGATTTGGCTCCGCCTTAAAGCAGCCGCCGTCCATCCACATCTGGTAGATCCGGGGCTCCACATCCCGGGGGTCATAGACCTTGGGTAATTCTTTTCTCATAGTGAACTCTCCTTTTCCGAAATTCGGCAAAACAAAAGGCCCGCTCTGTCTTGCCGCAAAAGCAAAACAGGGCGAACCATAAATATAGTCCGTGGTACCACCTGTGTTCGGAGGAGACCCCTCCGCACTCAAAACCTGATAACGGCGGCTGACCGCTGCCGCTTGCTCTCGCTGGGCGGCAAAACTCCGGAGCGACTTCCTCCCTGCCGTCACGGAAACTTACACCGACCGTTTCCTCTCTGGGCATCCCGCACGGGAGTACTACTCTCCATCATCGCTTGTTGCAATATAGCGGTATTTTACTGTATCTTTTGCCAGAAGTCAAGAGAAAATGCATCGCCATGCCTGTCTCACGCAGCGGATATCTGCCATCTTTTTCCTGGGTCAGCTGCTAAAAATCATACCATATTTTTATTATTTGCAGTGCGCTATTCTTCCTTTCTTCTTATGATGCTCATTTTTTGCAAGATTCATTTCACGCAGTTGCAAAATAATGAAAGATTTTTCGCAAAAAGCTTTTTTATATTTTAATACTATTCTTCATCAATTTATGTTATTTAAGCGGAAGCATTTATTAACTCATAACAAATACGAAAATATTGTTCAAAAAGCTCTTTTAATCCAAATCCGTCATAAGAAAAAATATAATAAAATCGCAATTATAACTTGCAAATCGTCAGGAAGTGCGATACAATAGCGGAAGTGTGATCCGCCTTACGCGGAAAAAGAGGATAAAAAAACGTAAAGGGAGAATTACTATGAAAAAGCTTTTCGCACTGATTTTGGCCTTGGTTATGTCCTTAAGCCTGTTTGCCTGCGGCAGTTCCAAGACCAAGATGCGCTTCGTCACCGGTGGTGAGTCCGGCACCTATTACGCCTTTGGCAGCACCATCGCCCAGCATGCCACCAACAACCGGCATCGACGTCGTGGGTCTGGTGGGCAACGGCTCCAAGTCCAACGTTGAAGAACTGGACGCCGGCAATGCCGAGCTGGCCTTCTGCCAGTCCGATGTGATGGCCTACGCCTACAACGGCACCAACATCTTTGACAAGAAGATTGATTGCTTCTCCACCGTGGCCGCCCTCTATGCCGAGCAGGTGCAGATCGTCACCGTGGATCCCAGCATCAAGACCGTGGCTGACCTGGAAGGTAAAAATGTCTCCGTGGGTCAGGCCGGCTCCGGCGTGTACTTCAACGCCGTGGACATTCTGAGTGCTTATGGCATCGGTGATTTGGATGCCGACGGCAAGTTCACCAAGATCAACGCCACCTATCAGTCCTTCGGCGACAGCGCTGACGCTCTGAAGGACGGCAAGATCGACGCCGCCTTCATCGTGGCCGGCGCCCCCACCACCGCCATCGTGGACCTGGCCACCACCAAGTCCGTGTCCCTGGTTTCCCTGGACGACGAGCATATCGACGCTTTGCTCAAGTCCTCCCCCTACTACTACAAGTGCACCATCAAGGCTGACGTGTACGGCCTGGATTCCGACACCACCACCGTGGCCGTGGGCGCTGTGATCCTGGCCCGTGACGATGTGCCCGCCGATGCCATCAAGGCCCTGTGCGCCGACATCTTCGATAACGCCTCCAGCCTGGTCAGCAGCCATGCCAAGTACGGCGAGCTGAACCTGGAGTATGCCTCCTCCATCACCTCCGTGCCCTATCACGCCGGTGCTGTGGAGTACTTTGCTGAGCACAACATCACCGTGGCCGGCAAGTAATTCTGTTCGACTTCTTAACGAAAATGTCAAGTGAGATGACTACGGCGGAGGCTATCCGCCGTAGTCCTCACTGTCTATAACAAAATAAGCCTAAAGGAGGACGCTCCCGTTGAGCATCTTTAAAAAGAAAAGCCAGACGGCACCTGCGGTAGATACTGCACCCGCTGCTGAAAGCAGCAGTGACATGGAGACCGATCTGGACGAAGTCATGCGTAAGTATGACCGCGAATCTGCCACCCGCATTTGGGAAGGCACCCCCAAGATCATCATTACGGTGATTATGACCTTTTTCTCCCTGTACTGCCTGTATATGACCCTGTTCTCCACTGCCCTGCCCGAGGTGCGCCTGACCCTGTTTGTGGGCTGCATCATTATCTTGGGCTTTTTGACCTACCCGGCCAAGAAGGGCCATGTGAAGGTCAATTCCCTGCCCTGGTACGACATCGTGCTGATGCTGGTGGGCTCCGCGTGCTTTTTCTATTTTGCCATCAATGCCTTTACCCTGATTCAACTGGCCACCCGCATTGAGCCCATCCATGTAATCATCGGCGTCATCGGCATTTTGGTGCTGATAGAGCTGTGCCGCCGATGCGTGGGTATCCCTATCCTGTGTGTTGTGGCTGCATTGCTGATCTATACCTTCTATAACCAGCTCAGCTATAACCCCAGCTTCTTCAACGCGCTGAAAAATGTGGTGTATAAGCTATTCTACACCACCTCCGGTGTCATAGGCACTCCCATTAACGTGTGCTTTACTTACATCGTTCTGTTCATTATCTTCGGCGCGTTTTTGGAGCGCACCGGCATCGCCAGCTTCTTCATTGACTTTGCAAACCGTGTGGCCGGTTGGTCCAGCGGCGGCCCCGCTAAGGTGGCTGTTATCTCCTCCGCCCTGTGCGGCATGGTGTCCGGCTCCTCTGTGGGAAACACTGTGACTACCGGTTCCGTGACCATCCCCATGATGAAGAAAACCGGCTATAAGCCCGAGTTCGCCGGCGCGGTGGAAGCTGCCGCCTCTACCGGCGGTCAGATTATGCCGCCCATTATGGGTGCCGCCGCCTTCCTTATGGCGGAATACATGGATCTGCCCTACGCTGAGGTCGCCGTAAAGGCTATTCTCCCCCCGCCATTCTGTACTTTTCCGGCATCTTCATTGCTGTGCATCTGGAAGCAAAGAAGCTGGGGTCTGCAGGGTATTCCCCGCACAGAGTTGCCGAAGTGGGGCTATTTGCTCAGAAATCTCTATCTGATACTGCCCCTGGTGCTGCTGGTATGGCTGGTGTCCTCCGGTGCAAAGACCATGGCTACCTCTGCTGCCATCTCCATCTTGGCCTCCTTTCTCATCGGCTTTATCCACCTGCTGGCCACCAACCTCCGTCAGATGAACGGCCAGGGCTTTGGAAAGATCCTGTGGTTGACTGTGAAGGCCAGCCTTCTCTCCGCCGTCGATGCTCTCGCAGCCGGCGCTAAGGGTGCCATCACCGTGGCTGTGGCCTGCGCCATCGCCGGTATGATTGCCGGGTGCATTACCGTTACGGGCCTGGCCTCCATCCTCATCAACGCCATCGTGCAGCTGGCCGGTAATGCAACCATCGTCGGCCTGGTGCTGACCATGTTGTGCTGCATCGTGCTGGGCATGGGCGTACCTACCACCGCCAACTACTGCATCATGGCCTCTACCTGCGCCCCTATACTGATCCAGCTGGGCTTCTCCCCTGTGGCGGCACACTTCTTCGTGTTCTACTTCGGCATTGTGGCGGACATCACACCGCCTGTGGCCTTGGCTGCCTATGCCGGCTCCGCCATCGCCAAGTCTAACCCCATGAAGACCGGTATCAACGCCACAAAGCTGGCTATAGCAGCCTTCATCGTGCCGTATATATTCGCCTATAATCCGAGTATGCTCTTTGTTGGCAATGTTGAGTGGTACGATGTGCTGCTTATCTCCGTTACCGCCCTGTTGGGTCTGTTCGGCATCGCCGCAGCCCTTAACGGCCATCTATATCGTAAGATTCCCATGGTGCTGCGTCTTGCCCTTGTAGCAGGTGGTCTTGGCATGATGATCCCTGGCCTGACCTCCGATCTGATCGGTTTGGCCGTTGTTGCCGCTATTGTCGTATTCCAGTATATCTCCGGCAAAAAGCAAGCCGCATCCGCTGCGTAAACTCTTTTTCTCTCATTCTTTATGATCCACCGATCCCCCAGGGGGTCGGTGGATTCTCTATATTGTTATGCCTTTTATCAGCATATTCAATGACTCCCACGCCAAAAACACTTGCAACCTGCACGCAAAAGCTTTATAATACAAACATATGCACAAAAACATAATCAAGAAGGTGATAACTATGGAACTTCAAATTCAGGACCTCGTTTCATCCATCAAGCAAGATGGCATTGACAGACCCAACAGGGAGGCCGCCGCCATTGTGGCGCAAGCCAAGGCACAGGCGGATTCCATTATTTCCCAGGCAAAGGCCGACGCCGACAAGCTGCTTCAGGATGCAAACGCCGAGATCGAAGTGTTCAAAAAACAGCGCCCGTCTCAGTGCGGAGCAGGCCAAGCGTGACGCCGTACTGGCTTTCCATCAGGAGATTCAAAAAGGAATTTGAAAAGATCCTGGCTGCCGATGTGTGCAAGGCACTGGATCAGCAGACCCTGGCTACCCTCATTCGTGCCGCTTTGCAGGGTGAGGATGTGTCCGCCTACACGGTGGAGGTAAGTCAGGTGACAGATGCCATCCGTCAGGAGCTTGCCCAGGAGCTGAAAAATGGCCTGGAAATCCGCCCCTCCAAAAAGGTAGGCGCCGGCTTCCGCTTGGCCGCTAAGGACGGCTCGGGTTATTTCGATTGCTCCGATGAGGAGATCGCTGAAATGCTCATGCCCTTCTTCCGGGATACTCGCCTATAAGGAGGTGCCTCATGGCTTCCTACTATTATCTCATCTCAAGTCTGCCCATGCTCCGCACCCAGGGTGAGCCGCCCATGGACTATGCCACGTTCTTATCTCAATGCAGATCTGCGGTGAGTGAGGGGACGTATAAGACTCTGGAGGAGCTGACGGTACGCTCCGGTAAGGGGCCGCTTCTGTCAGAATGGGGCGAATTCTACCAATCTCTCTCACGGGAGCTGACCTATCAGCGCAGTGTGAAGCTGGGCCGGGTCTGCCCTGTCCCTCTGATCGGGACTCAGGCATTGTCCAGGCGGTAACAGCGGCAGTAAATGCGGAAAATCCCCTGGAGGGTGAGCGCCTATTACTGGACCTGGAATTTCGCCGTTTGGATGACATGATCGGCCTGCACAATTTTGACGAATATGCCCTTTATGGCTACGCCATGAAGCTGCAGCTTCTGGAGCGCCAGCGCACCTTCCGGTATGACCGGGGCAAGCAGGCCTTTGACGGGCTGATGGATAACATCCGCCAGCAGGTTTCCAGCCTATAACGAAACAGGAGAATCAAAATGGACAAAGTGACAGGATATGTGACCGGAGTGAACGGGAATCTGGTGGCAGCCACCTTTTCCGGCTCCGTCCGAAAGAATGAAGTGGGCTATGTCCTGGTGGGTGACGAACGACTTAAGGGTGAGGTCATCCGCATAAACGGCGACACGGCCAGCATGCAGATCTATGAAATGACCAACGGCATCCAGGTGGGCGACAAGGTGGAGCTTTCCGGCCAGCTGATGAGCGTAGAGCTGGGGCCGGGCCTGCTGACCCAGGTGTTCGATGGCCTGCAGAATCCCCTGCCCAAGCTGGCGGAAAAATGCGGCTTTTTCCTGGAGCGCGGTGTGTATCTGGATCCCATCCCCGACCGGGATTGGGAGTTCACCCCCAGGGTCGCCCCCGGTGATGTGGTCACCGCAGGCGATGCCATCGGCAGCGTGCCGGAGGGTCTGTTCACCCATTTGATCATGGTCCCCTTTGACCTGACAGATGAGTGGACGGTCAAATCCGTCCGGGAAAAGGGCGTATACAATGTACGCGACACCATGGCGGTGCTGGAAAACGAAAAGGGCGAGCAGCGGGAGCTGACCATGGTCTTTTCCTGGCCTGTAGCAACCCATCCGCTGCTATGAGGAGCGTCTGCGGCCCGATGAAACGCTTGTGACTCAGATCCGCTGCATCGACACCTTCCTGCCCGTAGCCAAAGGCGGCACCTTCTGTGTGCCCGGCCCCTTCGGCGCCGGAAAAACTGTTCTGCAGCACATGGAGGCCAAGAACGCCGATGTGGACATCGTCATCGTGGCCGCCTGCGGCGAGCGAGCCGGCGAAGTGGTGGAGGTGCTGACGGAGTTTCCGGAGCTTACAGACCCCCGCACCGGCCGTTCCCTTATGGAGCGTACCATTATTATCTGCAACACATCCTCCATGCCCGTGGCCGCCCGTGAGGCGTCGGTGTACACCGCCGTTACCATGGCGGAATATTACCGCCAGATGGGTCTGGACGTGCTGCTGCTGGCGGATTCCACCAGCCGCTGGGCCCAGGCCATGCGTGAGATGAGCGGCCGTCTGGAGGAGATCCCCGGCGAGGAGGCCTTCCCCGCCTATCTGGAGTCCGTTATCGCCTCCTTCTATGAGCGGGCCGGCAAGGTCCGCCTGAAGAGCGGCGAGATTGCCTCCGTGACCATCGGCGGCACCGTCTCCCCTGCCGGCGGTAACTTTGAAGAGCCTGTGACCCAGGCCACACTGAAGGTGGTGGGCGCGTTCCACGGTCTGTCCCGCGAGCGGTCCGACGCCCGCAAATACCCCGCCATCCACCCCATCGACTCCTGGTCCAAGTACCGGGGCGTGGTGGATATGGAGCGAGTAGAACATGCTCGGTCCATCCTCAAGCGCAGTAACGAGATCAATCAGATGATGAAGGTCATCGGTGAGGAGGGCACCTCCGCCGAGGACTACATCATTTACCAAAAGGGTGAGCTGCTGGATGCGGTCTATCTGCAGCAGAACTCCTTTGATCCCATCGATGCCGCCTGCGACCCCGAGCGCCAGGTGTACGAGTTCGATATACTTTACGATGTGCTGACCCGGGATTTCGACCTGGAGGACAAGAAAGAGATTCGCGCCTTCTTTAACCAGGTTCGGCAGGAGTTTCTGGATTGGCACAACACCCATTTCCGCTCGCCGGAATTCGAGGCCCAGGAAAAGAAGCTGAAGGACTTTTACCTGAGCAAGGTCCAGGGCTGAGGAGGGAAGCAATATGCAGAAAGTTTATACAAAAATTGAGTCCATCGTAGGTAACGTTGTCACGGTCCGGGCCTCCGGCGTCCGTTTGGGTGACCTGGCCCTGGTGGGCGACAGCTATGCCAACGTCATCAAGCTGAATAAGGACCTGGTTACGCTCCAGGTCTTCAGTGGCACCCAGGGTGTCAGCACCACGGATCCGGTCCGCTTTTTGGGCCGGCCTATGATGGTATCCTTCTCGGATCATCTGCTGGGCCGCATTTTTGACGGCGCCGGTGTGCCCCGTGATAGCGGACCCGCCCTGACCGAGAATATGATCCCCATCGGCGGCCCATCCGTGAACCCATCCAAGCGTACCGTTCCCAATAAAATGATCCGCACCGGTATCCCCATGATCGATGTATTCAACACCCTGGTGGAGAGTCAGAAGCTGCCCATCTTCTCCGTGTCCGGAGAGCCATACAACCAGCTGCTCTCCCGCATTGCCATGCAGGCGCAGGTGGATGTGATTGTCCTGGGCGGCATGGGCCTGAAGTACGATGACTATCTGTTTTTCCGTGATACCCTGGAAAAGAGCGGTGCCATGGGCCGCACGGTGATGTTTATTCACACCGCCTCCGACCCCACGGTGGAATGTACCCTGGTGCCGGACCTGGCTCTGGCCGTGGCCGAGCAGTTCGCGCTGGGACGGCAAGCGGGTGCTGGTCCTCCTGACCGATATGACCAACTACGCAGACGCGCAGAAGGAAATGGCCATCACCATGGAGCAGGTGCCGTCTAACCGTGGCTATCCGGGTGACCTTTACAGCTGTTTGGCTGCCCGCTATGAAAAGGCCGTTGACTTTGAGGATGCCGGCTCCATCACCATCCTTGGTGTGACCACCATGCCCGGCGATGACGTAACCCACCCCGTCCCCGATAACACCGGCTATATCACCGAGGGCCAGTATTACCTGAAAAACGGCCACATCGAGCCCTTCGGCTCCCTGTCCCGTCTGAAGCAGAACGTCAACGACAAGACCAGAAGCGACCACCGGGCCCTGATGGACGGCATGATCCGCCTGTACAGCGCCTATAAGGAGAGCCTGGAGAAGAAGTCCATGGGTTTTGCTATGTCCGAGTGGGACGAAAAGCTCCTGAAGTACGGCCATCTGTTTGAAACAAAGCTGATGGATCTAAGCGTGAACATCCCCCTGGAGGAGGCGCTGGATCTGGGCTGGGAGATCTTGGCTGAGTGCTTTGAGCCCAATGAAACGGGTCTGAAAACCAGTCTCATTCAGGAGAGATGGCCTAAGCCCTCCGCCCAGGAGTGAGGAGGCGCCTATGGCTGTTAAACTCACTAAAAATGAATTGAAGGTGCAGAAGGACCGCCTGAAGCAGTTTCAGCGTTATCTGCCCACCCTACAGCTGAAAAAGCAGCAGCTCCAATCTGTGGTGATGCATGTAACCGCCCAGCTGGAGGAGGTGGAGCGGCAGCGCCGGGCCGCCGTAGACGGGCTGGACGATTGGGTGGCCGTCTTTGCGGAAAATGAGAGCTTTCCGGAGGGCAAGCAGCTTCAATCTCTCGTCCGCCCCAGCCATGTGGAATGCGGCCAAGAGAACATCGCCGGCGTCACTGTACCTGTTTTCCGAGATTTAAGCTTTGAGGAGATACGATACGACGTGGCGGACTATCCCCTGTGGGTGGACACCGCCGCTGTCCGCCTGCGGGAGATCGCCCGGCTGGACGCTCTGGAAAAGACCCTCCGCCGCCAGGTGGAGCTTCTGGAAAAGGAGCTGCGCTCCACGGCCCAGCGGGTAAACCTGTTCGAAAAGGTAAAGATTCCTGAGGCCAAGGAAAATATCCGTGTCATCGGCATCTATCTAGGCGATCAGCAGACCTCCGCCGTGGTGCGGGGTAAGATCGCCAAGAAAAAGCTGCAGGAGGTGGGCCAATGATCGAAAAAATGAAGGTGGTCCACATTGTGACCACTGCGGCCGAAAAACTGCATTGCTGGATCGTCTGCAGCAGCTGGGTATCGTCCATTTCTCCGAAAAGGCCTCTGCGGATCAGCAGCATCTCCAGCGCTTTGCCGATCTGTCCCGGATGGTCACTGTGCTGCAGGAGTACGGCAATGTTCCCCCGGAGAAGGTCCCTCTGTCCAATGATGAATTTGAAGTCTTTTTCTCCGAGCTATCCGCCTGCATAGAGCGCAAAAAAGCGCTGCAGGAGGAGCAGACCGCCGCTCATGCCGCCGCGGAAAGGCTGGCCGAGTGGGGCCGCTTCTCCCCGACGGATTTGCGTTCCCTCAAGGACGCAGGCTGGGACATCCACATTTACCGCACGGATAAAAAGACCATGGCCGCTCTGCTGAATGCCCCGGATGTGCAGATCATCCGCCTGTCTCCTGTGGGCAAGATGCAGACCTTTGCCACCCTTTCCCCTCTACCAGGCGAGTATTCTGCCACAGAGTTTCCCATACCCGATAAGGGTTTGGAGGAGCTGGAGCAGGAGCAGCAGCGTTGTGCCAAGGGCCTTTCCGATTGTGAAGTTGCCCTCCGTCAGGCGGCTTCCCACCTGCCCAGCATCCGTGTACAAATGCTCAAAACCCAGAACGATGCCGAGTATTCTGCTGTCAGCAATACCTCCCAAAGTCAAGACGGCCTGGTGTGGCTGCGGGGCTATCTGCCCGCCGCCCAAGTAGAGGACTTCAAGGCGGCCGCCGCTCAGGCCCACTGGGCATGGGCTCTTGAGGATCCGGATGCAGATGACGACCAGGTTCCCACTAAGGTTAAATACAATAAAGTGACCAAGCTGATGATCCCGGTGTTTGATATTTTGGGCACTGTTCCGGGCTACCGGGAATACGATATTTCCTTTTGGTTCCTGGGCTTTTTCACCCTTTTCTTTGCCATGATCATCGGTGACGCAGGGTACGGCTGTCTGTTCCTGCTGCTGGCCCTGGTCCTAACGCTGAAGGGCAAGAAAAAATCCAATGCCGTGCAGCTGCTGTGGGTGCTGTCCATTGCCACCATTATATGGGGTGCGCTCACAGGCACCTGGTTCGGCCTGGAGCAGGCCATGGATGTGCCGCTGCTGCGAAGTCTGGTGATCCCCACCTTTGCCAACTATCCGGCATACTTCGACGTATCCACCACCACCCAGCAAAACACCATTATGAAGTTCTGTTTTATTCTGGGCACGGTGCAGCTGTCCTTGGCCTGCGTTATGAACATTCGGCGCAAGCTGAAGGAGAAGGATCTGAGCTGGGTGGCCGATCTGGGCTGGCTGGCCGCTATTGATGCGCTATATTTCGTGGTGCTGTATCTGGTCATCGGCCAGGAGGTTAATTTGATTCCTGTGGCCTGCGTGGTCATCGCCGGCTTCCTGCTGGTGGTGTGCTTTGGCGGCATGGCGCCGGGTAAGAGCTTCGGTCAGGGCCTCAAGGCAGGGCTTGGTGATGCTTTCACGGTGTTTCTTAACACCATCAGCGCCTTCGGCAACATCATGAGCTACATCCGCCTGTTTGCCGTGGGCATGGCGTCCCTGGCCATCGCTCAGAGCTTCAACAACATGGCCCTGGGCTTCAAGGGCCCCTTGGTCATCGCCGCCGTCCTGATCCTGCTGATCGGCCACGGGCTGAACATTGTCATGGGCCTGCTGTCTGTGGTGGTCCACGGCGTCCGCCTGAATCTGCTGGAGTTCTCCGGTCAGTTGGGTATGGAATGGGCCGGTATCGCATACGATCCCTTTAAAAAGCAAAATAAAATCAAATAAACGGATAGGAGATCAACTATGAATATCGAATTTATTGGTATGGCGTGCGCTCTGGGCCTGTCCGCCATGGGCTCTGCGTTCGGTTCCGGCTTTGCCGCACAGGCTTCTGTCGGCGCGTGGAAAAAGTGCTACGCCAACGGCAAGCCCGCCCCCTTTATCATGGTGGCTTTCTCCGGCGCTCCCCTGACCCAAACCATCTATGGCTTCTTGCTGATGAACTTCATCCGCAGCGCCGTGGAGGGCGGCTGTGACTCTCTGCTGGCTATGTTCACCGGTATCTTTGCGGGTCTAGCCATCGGCTTGTCCGCCCTTTTCCAGGGCAAGGTGGCCGCAGCCTCCGCAGATGCTCTGGGTGAAACCGGAAAGGGCACGGCCAACTACTTCATCGTCATCGGTATTATCGAAACGGTGGCTCTGTTCACCCTGGTGTTCAGCCTGCTGCTGCTGCAGTAAAACTGAAAAAGGATCAGGGCCAAGAAGGCTCTGATCCTTTTTTTATGCCCGCCCCTGTGTGGATATGCTGCATAGGGGCGGATTTATTATTTCTGTCGTGCAGGCCGAATCATGCTTCAGCCCAGGTCCACGTCGATGGCGAACAGCCCTCCAGCACCGCCGGAATATAGGTACAACACGTTATCATCAGGCTTGAACTTCCCTTCCCGGGCGAGTTTGATTAAGCCGGCAAAGGCCTTGCCGGTATATACGGGATCCAGGAACAGGCCCTCATTGGCCGCCATCATGCGGATGGCGGCGTTGCCCTCCGGGGAGGGAATGGCATAGCCGGGGCCACACATATTCACCAGGTGCACATCTGACTCGGTGGGCACAAAGTCCAGCTCCAGCAGCTTGGCTGTTTCCTGCATAATACGTGTAGTGATTATCTCAAAGGGATCGCTGTCCACCATCAGGCCCACCACCTGGGTCTTCGGCATAAAAAGCTTAGCTCCCAGTGCCACGCCGGCGTGGGTACCGCCGCTGCCCTCGGCACAGCAGACGTAATCGAAATGCATACTTGTGTCGGCAATTTCCTTCATGCAGTTTACATAGCCCAGGGCGCCGATGGCGTTGGAGCCGCCGCAGGGGATTTTATAATACTTCTTGCCACTGGCTTGGCCCACGCGATCCATCTCGGCGTAAATGTCGTCATAGCTGTCCGTGTCCATGAACCTGACATCGGTATCCATGAGATACTCCAGCAGCTGGTTGCCCTTGCGCTCGGTAACGCCGCGCTTTTTCAGGATTAGGATGGGCGTCATGCCCAGCTTTTTGGCGCAGGCTGCCGTCAGCATTGCGTGGTTGGATTGTGCGCCGCCGGTGGTAAACACGATCTCTGCGCCCTGTCGCTTGGCGTCTGCCAGCAGGAACTCCAGCTTGCGCACCTTATTGCCGCCCAAGCCGATACCGGTCAGATCATCGCGCTTGATCCACACATTGGTTCCCAGCAGACGACTAATATTCTCCAGCTTCTGAATGGGGGTGGGCAGCACCGCAAGGGGAATCCGGGGAAACTCCTGTAAACTCTTCATATTTGTTCTCCTTTCATGGTATCAAAATATGTATGGATTCGGTCTGTCAGTGCAGACCGTACTCCTTCAGCCTTTCGTAAAACACGGACCGAGACAGATCCAGCTGCTTCATAGCTTTCTGCCGATCTCCTCCGCACTGAGCCAGTACCTGCTGGATAAAGCGCTTTTCCTCCTGTCGTAGGTGCTGCCGCAGCGTCAGTGGCGCAGACTCTGTGGGCAGGTGGATATGCTCCGGATAGATGATGTCCGAATCTGACAGCGCCGCCGCTCCCTCCAGCACGTTTTCCAGCTCTCGCAGATTGCCGGGCCAATCGTAGTTGATTAGCTTGCTGAAAGCCTCTCCGGACAGTGTTTTTTTCAGATATATGATAGCGCTGGCAAATCTGCTCTGTCAGCTGGTTGGCCAGCAGATAGATGTCCTCTTTATGGTCACGCAGAGACGGCATCTCCACCGAAAAGGCTGAGAGCCGGTAATACAGGTCCTGGCGGAACCGACCGGAATCCAACTCGTCCCGCAGTTCCGGCCCGGCAATAAAGAGCAGCCGCACATCCACAGGCACCGGAGTAGAGGCACCCACCGGCACAATCTCCCGCCGACGAATGGCATACAGCAGCTTGGCCTGTACATTCATAGGCAAGCCGCCCACCTCGTCCAACAGCAGCGTACCGCCGTCGGCCTCCAGGAAGGAGCCGGGTACGCCCCCTTCTCTGCCGAACAGCTGCTCCTCCAGCAGACCCGGCGCCACGGCAGAGCAATCCGTTCGAAGAAAAGGACCACCCCTGGGCTGCACTTGCTGGATGCTCTTGGCCAACTTCGTCCGCCCTGTGCCTACCTCGCCGGTGATGAAAATATTACAATCCATCTGGCTGAGCTTATAGGCCCGCCGCCGGACGGCGCGCATGGCGGCGGAGCTGCCGTAGGTCTGCAGAGAGCCTTCTTCCTCCGGCAGGCTGCGCTCGGAGGACTCCCGGTATTTCCGCTCCGCTGCGGCAATGGCTGTGTTGCGCTCCATAATCGTGGTGCGTATGTCCTCAATATTGCGGAACTTGACGATGATCCCCGCGATCTCCTCCCCATCCCGAATGGGCAGGATGGAGGCCAGCAGGGCAAATCCGTTGATTTCATAGGCAACATCCGAGAAACCGGGAGCCTGCCCGTCCAGCACCTGCCGCAGGTGCTCCTCGAAAAGCTCGCCCTCAAAAAAATCCTTGAAATGGTAACCCACCACGCAGATCTCCTGATCCGGGCCCTTTGCAATATAGGTGCTGCCCCGCAGCAGACTACCAAGGCCTTCTTTTCGGGCGGAGTAGCCTTTTTCTTCCCAAAACTTCACCTGCCGGGTCCGGTGGTCCAAAATGACCGCCTGACAGATGGAAACAAAATAAGTAATGGAGTATACCTTCTCCCGCACCTCCACGGCAATCTGCTTGTCACCAATGTGTACGGAAATAGGAACGCCCTGAAAGGTTACATCTAGGTGCAGCCCCACGGATTCACCGCCCCGCAGATATTTGTACACAGGCTTGACGCCCGGCCCCTTGTATACGCCCACCGCCGCCAGAATGTCATTCGGCCGCAGGCGCGGATCCCGGATGCCAATCACCGCCAGGTCCTCCGGCGTCAGATTGCCGTCATCGGCGCCCATGGCGGTGGTGGCCAGAATCACCAGATCACCCGGCTCCAGCCGACCGGCTGAATGGGCGTACAGGCTGTGGTTAAATAGGCCAAAGCGTTCCTTGGCCTGCTGATTGATATGAGTTACAATCCCCTGTCGATCCATGGTGAACATGGCGTGGGAGGATGAGTCCATGACATTTTGCAGTATATCCATCCTGCATACCTCTTTTCACCCATTTCTGCGGTGTTCGTTCCTCTCTGCCCTGCTGTATCCGCAGTTTACACAATAATTTTACACGATTACCGCAAAGTTTTCAATGGGTATAAAATCAAAGCCCGCCTGGGCGGGCCTTGATTTTATTGCTTTGGCTTACAGGTCACAGGCGCACAGATCCTCGAAGGTTTCCCGACGAATGGCTATATAACTCTTGCCGCCGCTGAGCATTACGGTGGCGGGCCGCGGCAGGCGGTTATAGTTGGAGGCCATAGAGTAGTTGTACGCACCGGTGGTACACACTGCCACAGTGTCGCCGCGGCCCACGGAGGCAGGCAGCATCACATGCTCCTGGATAATATCGCCGCTCTCGCAGCAGCGGCCCACCACAGAGGCCTCGAAGTCGCACTTCTCATTCATTTTATTAGCCAGCAGGCAGGTATAGTTGGCTTTATACAGCGCATAGCGTGGATTATCCGGCATGCCGCCGTCAATGGAGACATAGTTTTTATAGCCGGGGATCTTCTTCACCGTGCCACAGGTATACAGAGTCATGCCTGCCGCGCCCACAATGCTGCGGCCGGGCTCCATATGGATCTCAGGCATTTCAATTTTTAGCCGCTTGCAAGCCGTCTGGATGGCTGCTGCCACCTGACTCACCTTGGTGTCCACATCCAGGAAGGGATCACTCTCGACATAGCGGACGCCATAGCCGCCGCCCAGATCCAGCTGCTGCGCCATATAGCCGTGCTTTTCCTTCATAGCGGCAATGAACTCCAGCATAATGACGGCCGCACGCTCAAAAATATCCTCACCGAATACCTGGGAACCCACATGACAGTGGAAGCCCATCAGCTCCACATGGGGCTGGGCCAAGGTAAACACGGTAATCTCCTCCGCTTGTCCGGTCTCCACGGCAGAGCCAAACTTACTATCCACCTTGCCGGTGGAAATGGCCTCATAGGTATGGGGATCAATGCCCGGGGTCAGGCGCAGCAGCACCTTCTGCTTGATGCCCCGGCGGCCGGCCTCGGCCTCAATAGCCTTGATTTCCTCCACATTGTCCGCTACAAAGTAGCCAATATGGTTATCCATACCGTACACGATATCCCCATCGGTCTTATTGTTGCTGTGGAAGTAGGCGTGGGACAGGTCGTAGCCCGCCTGCAGGGCGGTGTAGATCTCGCCTGAGGATACCACATCGATGCCCATACCCTCCTCCTTCATGATCTCGTAGATGCGCTTGAAGGCGTTGGCCTTACTGGCATACAGAGGGCGGCTGGAGGGGCCGAAATGCTTCTTGAAGGCATTCTGATACACGCGGCACTGATGGCGGATATAGTCTTCATCCAGCAAATACAGCGGTGTGCCGTACTGCTTAGCCAGGGCCACTGTATCCTGGCCAGCAAAGTGGAGGTGGCCATTGGCTCCGATAGTAATATTCTCACAGATCATAGCGATATCCTTTCTTTTTCCCACTGATTCGATTCTAATGTATGTGTAAGGCTCACAGCGAGCCGGATATACAAATTTAAGGCTTTTGTTTGTATTTAAGGCGGATAATATCTTGTATGAATGTGTCAGTGAAATTGGGCGCAGGGGCTGCGGCTCAACCACACCACAGCCCCCTGCCCATTCTGCCGAGAGCAGAGGAGATACTGAAATAGATTACTCAGCCTTCTCGGCGACAGCAGTTTCCTTCTTCTTGGCCAGAGCCTTTTCCAGCCAATCCTTGCCGTCCGCAAAGCGGGAGACGATGTAGGTCACCACATAGTCGCCGGCAGAGTTGATCATGGTGGCGGGAGGATCGACCAGGTTGCCGATGGCCACCAGAATGGGGAATGCCAGTTCCATCTGATTGGGGAAGAAGATGGAGCAGATGATGTACTCGCCGATGTAGCCACCGCCGGGCACGCCGGACATACCGACGGAGGACAGCACAGCCACCAGAACGATGGGAATCAGCTTGCCCCAGCTCATATCCTGACCGAATACGCCCCAAACAAAGGCGATCTTCAACACGCAGGAGAAGCAGGAGCCATCCATGTGCATGGTAGCGCCCAGAGGCACGACCATCTCAGCCACGTCCTTGCTGACGCCGGTATCCTCAGCCTCTTCCAGGTTGGTGGGGATGGTAGCGACAGAGGAGCAGGTACCCAAGGAGACCACAGCGGGCTTGGTGATGTGTTTGAACATGGTCTTCACGCCGTGCTTGCCGCCGCCGAACCAGGCGAACAGCGGGAACGCAGTAAAGATGTAGATAAAGCACAGGGGATAGTACACAGCCATGGCGCGGCCATAGGAGCCGGCGATCTGGGGACCATAGTCAGCGACCAAGCCGGCGAAGATGGCAAAGAAGGCCACGGGAGCGTAGTAGGTGATGATCTTGATGAACTTCATCATGACATCGGTCATGCTGCTGAGCCACTTGGCGACCAGGGTCTCAGAGCCGCCCGCCATGTTGGTGGCGAAGCCGAACAGCACGGAGAACACGATCAGGGGCAGCATGGCCTTGCGGGTCAGCAGACCCACGAAGTCGCTGGCGGTGAAGAAGTTGACGATCATGTCGGAGACGGAGGCGTACTCGCCCATTTCCTCAGAGGGGATGTCGTTCCAGGGAACCAGTACCGGGGGGAAGATCTTCATCAGCGCGAACATGATGACAGCAGCGATGGCGCCGGTGATGACGAAGGTCGCCACCGTGGTGCCCATGATCTTACCGGCACGCTTCATGCTCTTCATGTTGGCGATGGAGCCCGCGATGGACACGAACACCAGGGGAACCACCACGCAGAACATCATATTGATGAACACGGTGCCAAGGGGCTTTACGACAGGGGCCACACTGGGGGCCAGCCAGCCCACCAGCGCGCCAATAATCATTGCGCCCAGCATGATGCCAAGGAAAATATAATTCTTGACGACAGCTTTCTTTTCCATAAGTTTTTACTCCTCCTAACTGATTTTGGTTGATTTGACTGCTCTCTATGTAAAGCATATGCTTACATACCTTAGTTAAATAGTTGTAATTAATGTCAGATGGTCAGGGCCTCGTCGGTAATCTCACCCTTGCAGACGATGTTAGTGGGGCCGGTGAGAAATAGATCGGTGACATATCCGCTGCCGTCCCGCTCTACGTCAATATACAAGGTACCGCCGGTCATATCCACCCGGACGTTTTTCCCGGAGACCTTGCCCAGCAGGGTCAGCACAGTTACCACAGAGCCGGTACCGGTGCCGCAGGCATAGGTAAAGTCCTCCACACCCCGCTCATAGGTGCGCTCATATACATGGTCCGGACCAATGATCTCGTAAAAGTTCACGTTAGCGCCCTTGGGGAAATCCTTATAGAACCGCAGCTTACGACCCAACCGGAACAGTGTCTGCGTGTCGAAATTCTTCAGGTCCTTCATGGGCACTGCCGCATGCGGGATGCCGGGGTCTCCCAACTCCACATAGGCGCAATCATAGGTCGCGCCGTCCACCTCCGCCTTGCCATCCAGGCGCATGTTGCAGGGATCGTTGAGCCGCACACGGTACAGCCGGCGATCCACCCGCCAACCAGTGACCAGGCCCGCCGTGGTCTCCACCTTCTGCACCTCGCCGGCCAATCCGTTTTCATAGCCATACCGGCAGATGCAGCGGGCACCGTTGCCGCACATCTCCCCCATGGAGCCATCGGAATTGAAAAACAGCATCTTGTAGTCGCCGCCGTAGGTGGGCTTTTTCACCACCATGAATCCGTCGGCACCGATGGACATATGCCGCTCACAGACAGTGCGGATGATCTCCGGCCACTTCTCATCGGGTATAGCATCCTGTCGGTCATCCACCACAATAAAGTCGTTGCCGGCACCGTTCATTTTCCAAAACTCCATGGCGTAACGCCCTCCTTTTTGCTTGTAATTGCATTGTACATGTCCTTTATAAGCTTGTCAAATTTTTGTCATAGTCCTGTTATTCGGATGCGCCGTCCTAAAATCTGGACTATCGCGCATATTTTATGGCACTTTCCTACCAAGAGATAGGCTATACACAGTGGCCGACATATGCAGACCCCCGGCTTCCGCGTAAAGCAGGGCTCGGGGGCCACCATCCTATAATTCTCTTTTCCCTTCTGCTGGCGTATTCCGTTTTATCGGCCCCTTCCCTCCTGCCTCAGGATCCTCCTGTAAAGCCATAGAGCTGCCAACATAGAGATGCAATCCACAATGGGCTGCACCATGGTACAGCCGTACATGGGGAGTAATCCATTCAGCAGAAACAGCAGCGGGATATCCAGTACGCCCTTGCGCAGCACGGAGCAAATCAGGGATTCCTTCACTCGTCCCATAGCCTGAAACTGGGTGATCATGGGGTAGCATACGGCCATCATCGGCATAGCCAGCACCATGATTCGCAGAAAAGACGCTCCGTAGGCAACGGTGGCTGGTGTGTCAATAAATAGTCCCACCAGCATCGGCGCCAGCAGCTCATAAGTCAGCACACACACCAGCGAAAATAAAACCGATACGCCGCAGCCCAGCTTAAATACCTGATGCCGCCGCTCCTGGTTGCCGGCAGCGTAGTTATAGGCCAGCAGCGGCAGTATGCCACCGGAAACGCCTATGGAAAAATACAGGGGCAGCATGTCCAGCTTTTTGACGATACCCAGCGCAGCCACTGCATCGGTGTCGTAGGCGGACATGAACTTCATCAGTGCCCCCACTGCCACCATGGTCAGCAAATACTGGGCACAGGAGGGAAAGCCGATTTTCACTATGCTGCCCATGTGCTTAGCGGTATACCGCATGCTGCCGGGCCGCAGCGATACCACAGAGCTGCGGCGCCTGTTAAAAATGCAGAAGAGCAGAAACAACGTACCAATGCCATTGGAGATGGCTGTAGCCAGCCCCGCCCCCTGGGCTCCCAATCCCAAAAACTGCGGCAGCACAAATAGCGGATCCAGGGCAATGTTGATAAGGCCGCCAAGAGATACGCCCGCCGATGCTATCCCCGCACTGCCCTCTGCGCGCAGGAGGTTTGCAAGCAAAATGTTGATAATGGCGCAGGGACCGCCCCAAATAACTACCCATTTGGCATAGTGGAACGCCATCGCATACGTCTCCGACGTAGCTCCGCACAGATGCAGCAATGGTGATGCAAGCCAAGCGAAGACACCGGAAAACAGCACCGCCGCAAGCAGACACCACCAAAAGGAGATGGCCGCAATGCATCGGGCATCCGTGTCTTCATGCCGTCCCAAGGCCCGGGCCATGCAGCTGGCCCCACCTACGGCAAACAGATTGGCGATGGCCGTCATCAGTACGGTGATGGTGTACGCCACCGATACCGCCGCCGTCTGCAGCGGGTCGTTCAGTAGTCCTACAAAATAGGTGTCCGCCAGATTGTAGGCCAACAACACCATCTGACTGGCGATAGCGGGTAAAATCTGCCGCCGCACCGCCTGGGATGCGGGCATTTGCTCAAATAGATAAGTTTTATCGGTTGAACGATCCATATCGTGCCTCCCGCACATTATTCAGAATTATTTTACACCGGATAAAAACAGATAGCAAGCAAAGAAGCTGTCGTATGAATCGCATTCTTCAAGTATTCCTCTAATTCCGCCCCTCCCATCTATTTATTTGCACATCGAGCTGTCCCCTTGCTTCAAATGAACCCACGCAGGGCATTTACACGGTTATTGGGATCCTGTCCCCATGACCTCAAAATTCTATCCCGCTTTCCTGTGCCGGACAACGATTTTCGTTGTGTTTTTCTCCTCAGTATGCTACCATAAAAGAAACAAAGCAGCAGCGGCACAGTAAGCCGCATGAAAGGAGTTCCCATGAAGAAACCACCCAAACCTAAAGATACGGCCCGCCGGCTCAAGGCCACAATCCGCCAGCAGCCGGCTGTTTTTGCCGTTTATGTAGTACTGCGGCTGATTGTGGTGGCAGAGTTGGTTCTGTCCATCCTCCGGGGCGAATACGAGAGCGCCTTCATCTGCCTGCTGGTGCTGATTTTGTTTATTTTACCTTTTTTCATCCAGCAAAACTTCGGTATCCAACTGCCGACCACCCTGGAAATCATCATACTTCTGTTCATATTTGCGGCAGAAATACTGGGCGAGCTGGAGGGTTATTTCATCACCTACCCCAACTGGGACACCATGCTCCACACCACTACAGGCTTTCTCTGCGCAGCCACCGGCTTTGCCCTCATTGATATTCTCAACCGAAACAGCCGCATCAAGTTTCAGCTCTCCCCCATATATGTGGCTTTGGCTGCTTTCTGCTTTTCCATGACCGTGGGTGTGCTGTGGGAATTTTTCGAATTTGGTATGGATCGGCTCTTCCATCTGGATATGCAAAGGACACGGTGGTTCAGAGCATCACCTCCGTGATGCTGGATCCCACTAACAGCAATACCCCCATCACGATAGACGGTATCCACTCTGTGGCGGTCAACGGCAACGACCTGGGCTTTGACGGCTACTTGGATATCGGCCTGTATGATACCATGGAGGATCTGTTCGTCAACTTTATTGGCGCCGTGACCTTCAGCGTTATTGGGTATTTCTATATCAAGCACCGGGGCAAGGGAAAGCTGGCCCGGGCTTTCATCCCGACCCTCAGCGAGCAGGAGGAGCAAGACCCCGCCGCGCCGGACTCTTCCCGGGAAAACTCTAAATAACACACCGCGGCCCACCACTATTCTGCCCTCCCCTGCATCTGTTTTTACAGTTGTGCTAGTCTGCTGTTGCCCAACGGCTTTTCCCTAAAGGTCGTGCAGCGGACAAAATGAGCAGGCTGTTTTCCACCGCTGCGAATGAATGATGGTGTTAGAAAGCTGTTAGAAATCAGACGATTTTCTGGTCCGCAACAGAAAAAGAAAAAGTCCCGAAACCCTTGGCTTAACAGTGATAAGGAACTAATTTACTTATCAACTGTTAGCTGACGGTTTCCGGGGTGCATACGGACAAATCCCGTCTGATTTCTAACAGGAAGTCAGACGGGATTTTCGCTTTATATTACGAATTATGGAGGACATACCATGAAAACCTTAATATCTTGTGCCTACAATATGGATAATTGCTGTGTGGAAGTGAAATTCAGCGACGGCAGTATGATTGCGATTGACACTATCGTCGTTGAGAACGAGATTGCTGACAATATGTATCAGCGGTCAGAGCTGGATTATTTGATCTACAACGCTCCTTTGGAGTATGCAGACCTTATCTTGAACGGCGATCCCGAAACCTATTTGAAAACTGTAACAGAATACAAGCCTTGGGATAGCTGACAACACGCTGCCCGGCAGGAGAAAATCCTGCGGGCGTTTTTCTGTTTATATTATTTCCCTCCGTTGGATCTCAATTTAGGAAAGAAGATGACAATCTTGAAGCTCTTTCCCCACTGGGAAGCTGCTTCCAGATGAAGATTTAGATCGTCGGCCATCTTCTTAACCAGGTAAAGTCCCATACCGGTAGCCTTCTTTCTGCTGTCAGTAGAATCCCCGGTAAAGCCCTTTTTGAAAAATGTACGGCAGATTATATTTTTTTTACGCCAATGCCGTTATCTTCAACAGAAAGGATATCTGCAGTCTCCGAATGTATCACGGAAATTGTAAGCATGGGACTATCGCTGCTATATTTGATGGCATTGCTAACGATTTGTCCCAACATAAACTGAAGTCCTCTACGGTCTGTATAGACTGTTTCAGATTGCAGTTTGTTGAGAATGACAAAATGCTTCTCTTCAAGAAGTGGGGCATAGTCCTCCAGAACTTCACCCAAGCAGTCATTCAAATTGAGACATCCTCAAATCGGTAATCCTTTGTACTGCTCTTCAACCGGGCATAGTACAGCATCTGCGTGACATCCTCCTGAAGCTGACTGCGGACATAATCCAGCTTTGCTTGCAGGGAAGGAGAGATTTCATCGTTCCGGTTATCCAAGAGCATGGTCAGCAACGATAGGGGCGTTTTCGCTTCATGTGCCCAGCCCTCCACGTATTCTTCATAGTCCCGTAGGGCATCCGCCATATTGTTACTCTCGTTTTTGTATTCCCGTAAAACCGAAGCCAAAAATCGGACAGATTCTCCTTCTTTCTGACTAATGGCACTGAGCAGCCGTTCTTCATTGCAGATGGTAGGATCACTGAGGAAATCTCGGAACAGTTCCATGTGGGTGTTCTCCCTCTTGTTTAGTACAAACAGAATCGCTGAAAACAAAAGGATGCTCGTCAGAACTACTAACCCGATCAAGGTTTGAAATACCTGAATGTCAGAAATCCAAAGAATGACAGCGCAAAAGCAATCCACGCCCAGCAGCAACAGAAGCCAGGGGTAGTACCGTTCTATCATGTGCCAAAGCTGCTTCATAGAGACACCTCCGCTTCCAAACGGTAGCCCATTCCTCGAACTGCAACGATTCGCTGCTTCATTTCAAGGGCGGACATCGTTTTTTTCAGCCGGGTTAGGTTAACCTGCAAGGCATTTTCATCTATGTATTCCGTGGTTCCCCATAGTGCCATGCAAAGCTGCTCCGTCGTGACCAGAGCATCGCCGCCGGACAAAAGAGCGACCAACAGTTTTCCCTGATTTTTTGGAAGCACCACAGAGGTATTATGAATATAAAGCGTGTAGGTCTGCTGGTCTAACAGGAAATCTGGTCCCTCTATGAGATTGGTACGGCCTTCATACCTTTTGAGAATATTGGATACCCTGGCAAGAAGTCGATCTTTTCTGCACGGCTTCGTCAAATATTCATCGGCACCCAACTGGAACGCTTGCAGTTCATCCTTTACCTGATCTCTGGAAGTCAGCACCAGGACGGGGATAGCAGTTTTTTATTCTTTAGCTCCTGGCAGATTTGAAAGCCACTGATCTCCGGCAAGTTCAGGTCTAAGATCACAAGGTCAGGGCGGAGGGCTGCCAAGAGCCGAGCGGCATCTTCAAACTCGGTAATTGCCTCCACAAGATAGCCGTCCTTTTTGGAGCATATCGCAGAGTTCTTCCCGCATATAGACTTCATCTTCCACAACAGCAATTCTTTTTTTCATGACAGCACCTCCTTCCAAATTATTCTTCTCTCTGCGGCTGCATCAGTGTCAGCAAATACCGATCACTGGAGCGCTTGACCACTCTCATATAAATATATTCTATCACGCAAAGTAGTAAAATCATAGCAGCAGATACAAGCAGCATTTCAGACACTGTCCCACGGGTTCGGGACGAGAGTATCCCTGTAAATAACGCCCTGACTCCAAACAGACTGCTGACAGCCGCAACCAATACAGGAAGTCCCATAAACCCAGGTAATTTGCTTTCCAGCAGACTGGCAAAGGGTTTCGTAAGTAGCTCCCAGGCGGATCAGGGTCTGGTATCTGCGCCCGGTTTTCTGCTGACTCATCAGGAACTGAACACCCACGATGGTGTTGGCAACTACCAGGAAAACAATCGCAAGATAGAGGGTAATATAACTGGATGCTATGGTGTAGAAAAGCTGACGACCTATATTCTGAAGATAGCTTTCATATTCAATGCCAGTTTCGTCCAGCTTCTCGTTCAAATCCAAATATGCAGTCATAAGGCTATTTCCATCCAGAGCCTGCTCACTGAGCACCGCATTGACATAGGTATCATACATTCCCTGGCTATAATATAGGAATGCTTCATCCGGAAGAATCAATGCAAAGGACAAGGTTATAGAACGGTCCGTGACCAAATTCACAGACTGAACCTCTCCTGTAAGATGAATCGGACTACCATCCAGTTCCACCTTGGGCTGTCCGGCCAATACTTGGTTCAGCATTGCGGTACGACTTACTGTAGTAAACTCTGTATCAATATAGACAGCGGCCTCCTTTTTCGCCTAATTGGAGAGCCGGTTTGCCGGACAATTCCAACAAACGATTATAGTCCGATAAACAAATCAAATATGGGTATGTGGCATAACCAAGATTGTTCAGAAGGACATCCCGGTCTTCCGACTGGGGCAGGCTCCGAAGAGAGTCCATAACAGCGTCCATGCTGTAGGCATTATCATAATCTTCTGTGGTGCGAATACGCCCAACCCTCATTTCAAAAAGCTCTGAAAATTGATTTTCCAAACCGTTTTCTTTCAGGGCTGCCTTTATATTCGGAAGAACCTGCGATGAATCTTCTGCAGTATGATCTTCAAAAAGTATAGTCGATTACATGGCCAGAAGACAGGCTATTCGTTCCTGCAATTCCTACGCCCGCACCAAAACAACACAGCGCCGCCAGAATCAGCAGGGAGCTGATGGCCATGGAGGTTGACTGATGAATAACATTCTCCTGAATCTGCCGGAAGGTAAATACATGAAGCTGCTTATTTCCTTTTCCTTTCTTAACAATCAAAGCAATCAGCGCACGCATCCCATAGAAAAGCAGCATCGTACCAACTATGCCCAACAGCAAAGTCAGTCCCATCATACTTACCTTTGTCCATGCAATTCCCTGAATCGCCATGTAGTAAGCCACTGCCAACATCACACTTCCGCATATAGCAGCCAGTCCATAGATAACAGATGGCATTTGCTTTTTGGGGCGGTTCGTTGGCTGGGATAGCAAAGTACCGATCTCCTGGCGGCTGATTCGTCCACTCAAAATCAGAAGTGCCGTCAGCTTAATTGCCAGAAATCCTGCCAGCGTCCATTCAATTGCAGACCAGGATAAAGAAAACTGATGACCGATGATCCCCATGCCTACAAGCTTGGCGGTGACAAGACTAACGATTTCCGAAAGCACTACAGCCACAGGTAAGCCTATGAGCATGGCAAGAGAGATACTGGTCAGGAAATCTTCCGCCAGAAGCATACCAAACAGTTTACTTCTACGCATCCCCAACATTAGATAAACACCAAACTCATGCCGTCTGCGCTCGAACTGATACTTGCAGGCAAAATAGATCAAAAAAAAGAACAGAATACCGAGGGTCATCCCATAAAACGCAGGAATCAGAAGCAAGAGTTTGTTCACTGCGTCACTCTCCATTTTCTGCAAAAAGAGCATCACATCTTGAGTGGAGATGGAAAGAATCATGTAAAAGGCAACAATAGAAATCACCAGGGAGCTGAAAAACAGACCGTTTTCCTTTCGGCTGCGGTGGCTGTTCCGAAGAATGAGATTAGAGAACATTTGCGCTGCCCCCCCCATTTGCGCCATCACCTTCAGGATGCGCCCGTAGAACTCCTGCTGGCTTTCGTCTCCACGCCGAAGCTCATGAAAAAGATCACGCCGTCCTGGATGAACAGAATGCGCTTGCAAAAAGCTGGCGGCATTGGAAAATCATGGGTTACCATCAGGATCGTAGCTTGTTCGTCACGATTCAGGCCGGACAGCTTCTCCATAAGACTTCTTGCGTTCTTAGAATCCAGCGCACCCGTCGGTTCATCGGCAAGGATCATTTGGGGATGTAAGATCAGAGCCCTTGCTGCCGCAACACGCTGACGCTGGCCGCCGGACATCTTGGACGGAAACTTATCCAGAACATCAGTGATTTCCAGATAGTCAGCCAACTGCTTCAGCCGCTGGCTGCTTTCTGCTTCGGATACCCCATGCAAGGAAGTCGGGAGCAGGATGTTTTCCCTGCCAGTCAGGTTGTCCAGCAATTCAAAGTTCTGGAATAGATAACCAACTTTTTTGCCACGGTACTCTGCAAGAGCCTTTCCCTTGAGAGATTGCAGAGTATCGCCTTCCACCTGAATGCTTCCACCTGTGGGTTGAATCACAGTCGCAATACAATTGAGCAGTGTGGATTTACCGGAACCGCTGCTTCCCATAATGCCGAGAAACTCTCCCGGCATCACCTGGAAGGTGATCCCATTCAGTGCCTTTGTTTGACTTGGCACATTGCCATAGATTTTTGTTAAATTTTCAATATTCAAAATGGGCTTCATGTGAATACCTCCTATCATTTGTAATAAAATGATAGCATGGGAACACAGCAAATACCACTTACAGTGGTTGTAAGGATTCAAGATATAAGTGGCGGCTCAAGGGGGACGAGCATATATTTTTTGTAAGAGCATCAGGCGACAATGATAAAATATACCGGATCGCCTCCTTGGCAAACCAGTTCGTTTTAATTGTATCCCAATCAGCAAGTCGGATAATCTCTGCTGTGCCGTTCTCAAAATCAACTGAAATTTCGCCCCATTCGCCGTCGCAGTCTGCTTGATATTCGTAGATTGCGGCGGCGATTTTCTTTTTGCGCTTGGTTTTGGTTTTCTGTTTCAGCCGGACAGCATGGAGCGCACCTTCGGCAACCAGCAGTTCTGTCAGTTTGTCCACCGCTTTCCGGTAGGCTCGCTCTGCACCGCTGGCTGTGCTGCCCTCAAACATAATCGCCAATTCTTCAAAAGTGGGGCGGTTCTTCCATGAGCCAACTCGCCCGCAGGTCATACAGATTGCTAACCGTTTTTCGAGCAAGGTCTGTTCCCGGTAATTCAGCTTCTCAAATGCCCGCTGTACCTTTTCTGCTTGTATGCCGTTCCAGAGGATGTCGGTATAGTTCCAGCTATCGTCAAGGGCTATATCCTCGCCTGTTTCCTCGCCGTCCTCGTCCGTTATATAGAACGGCTGCTGGTTGCGGATTCCACGGACAACTTTCAGATATTCTTCCGCAAGAGCAAGGTCGCAGTTATACTTCTTGGAAAACTGGTTGACCGCATCTTTGGTGTTATGGTACAGCCACGCCATTGATCGCACCATTTTGTAATTGGTCAGAGAGGATACCGACCATTTTTCTTCGCCCATGCGGAAACGGAGCATAGAATCCCAGATGAACGGATAGATGTATGTAGCATACTCCGCACCCTTGGCAGGATCATAGTCCATCAGCTTTTGGAGCATTTGCTCCCGGCAGGAGATCTTTATATCGATAAATCGGTCTGTGTCGTACAGATTGCCGCCGTCCACACTGAGAAAGCCTTTGATGCGCTTGTTGAGCTGCGTTTCGTAGTGGTGCAGAAAGAACGAAAAATATAGCAAATTCTTTTCCCGCAAAGCAGACAGGATATATTCATTCAGACTGTCCACCGCTGGCGGTTCCGGTTCCAGTTGGAAGATGCGCTCTGCCACATAGGGGATGATGCCGTCACCGTGTGGATTAACTTGGTGCTTCGGTATGTATCCGGTCATGTTCCACGAAAAATCATTTAGCATAGCGCACCTCCCTTCTAAGTAATCAGCGGGAATAATTAACCATAATTCCAAGTTTGTCTTGCAGCATTTATATTATCCAGAAGAACAGATGCAGGATTTGCCTCGTAATAGTAC